>Ga0209307_1000003_pt1 | contig 511539 bp, 434 predicted proteins | sample COGITO_mtgs_1105_FD_185519 | JGI IMG/M metagenome (GOLD analysis project Ga0209307, IMG submission 185519) | Pelagic marine microbial communities from North Sea - COGITO_mtgs_110530 (SPAdes) (version 2) | ecosystem: Environmental > Aquatic > Marine > Epipelagic ... | reverse complement strand
AATATGGGGATTAAGCCAGATTAACCACCCCCCCCTTGCAATTGCTGAAAAGTTAACCGAAGTATGAATGTATTACATGTGCGCATGACTCCGTGCAGATGCTAACCGTTAACTATTCTCTAGATAATTAAGACAGTAAGTCTTTTAAACTCAAAACCTGAGTCTTTAAAAGCAGTTAAGAGTTCAATATAAGAGAGCTTTTCTTTCAAGAATCCATATATTTAGAACAGAAAGAAGGCTCAAATTGAGAAGGTTGTACTATATGCTGTCTAAACGAAATAAAAAAAAGCGTAACTTACTTATTTATAGGTAATTAAACTAATTCTCTCTTTGAATCTAAATCAACTAGCTTTTGAGTTTGGAACAACTCTTAACTGTGATTCCTTCTGACTTGAAAGCACTTCATTAGCCCAAGTTTTAGCCAATTGCAAACTATAATCCAAAGGCGGTTTGCCTATGTACTCAAGAAACTGTTTTTCCGTGCTGTGAGCCGTTATATTCATCAATAAAGGTGTTGGATATTTTTGATTTGCATAGAAGTTTGTAGCGAACGATCTTCGGCAAACGTGTGAAGTCACCAACTGCCATTTCTCATATTCACCATTCTCAAACTTCCGCATTTCTTTGTTATAGACCTTTCCTTTCTCCAAAGAATTAAAACCCACTAACCGACAAACCTCTTTTATTGATCTATTAAACAAGGCCGAAACACTATCGGGTTTATTACCTAGTGTTTGTGGAAACTCACCATTTCTCTTTTCAAGTATCTCTTTTACAATTGGGTGAATCGGTATCACAACATTTTTACCTGTCTTTTGCTGAGTAATTTCAATCAAGTCGAAACCATGAGTTGAATGAATCATTCTCTTATTCATTCTCAACAAATCACTTACACGCTGACCTGTATAGCAACCAATAATTAACCAATCTTTTGCGGCCTCCAAAATTGCATTCTCGAATTTGGTCTGTCTTAAAGTCTCGAGTTCATCAAATGAAAGAGTGATCTTTTCAACCTTCAAAGAATAACCCTTAAAATCTTGCATTTTTGGATTAATCTCTTGCCCGTTCTTTTGAGCATCTAAGACAAAGGTCTTAACGAACTTAATGTATCTACCAGCCGTGTTTGGAGAAATTCGATCAACCTCACCAAGATATTTCAAGAAGTCCTTTCTAAAATTCAAATCAACCTCCTTAACCAAAAACCTTTTCTTCTTGTACTTCTCAAAACTCAAAAGTTTGTTCAGGATAGAAACATATTTCTTTTTAGTCGCCTCCGATACTCCTTGACCTTTTATCTCTGAAACCTTGAAAGGTAAATTATCAATGAAATATTGAGCGTATGTCGTTAAATATTCGAGGTTGGTTGACTTTTTTCTACCAAAGTGATTTTCAATAGTCGATTCTAACCAATCACCGTCAATCAAAACACCTTTTGATGTGTCTTCATTCAATTGATCCTTTACAGCCACGCTAAGACGATCTAAGTCGTTTTTAAACACCTTTTGCGTGTCATCTAATACAGTCCTTTGAGCACTGACCTTTTTAATCTCTGCTTCATTCGATAAAAACCCAGTTCTACGTTTGAATGATTGAGATCTATTTAAAGACAATCTACAATAAACAGGAGCTGTTTGACTCTTACTCTGAACTAGAAACTTAATCGTTGCCATGTTTGAATATTTTAAACTTTGATCGCAACAAATATAAACATCTAGTCAGCATCTAGTCAGCATATCAAAAACTCCATGCAACTACATTCAATTTTATACAATAGATTAAACCTCTCTAAGACCAATGCAATCATTGATTTATTGAGAACTATAAGCTAAAACTGAGCGTTTCAGAATAATGTATCATTGAACTGTTTGAATCCCACCAGCTCCACCTTCGCTCACCGAAGTCCCGCATGAAATAGCGGGACGAAGGTGAGCTTCGCTTTTATATCGAACCCTACCTTAAATCAAAAAACCGTCAAGCGGAACTTCACTGAGCTTCGGTGGAGGCTCTCCACCACAGCTTCGCGTGAAGTTAGGGGCTCTCCAACATAGCTTGTGCCATCGCTAAAGCTTTGGCGGCATGCGATTAGCGCAGGTGAACCACCATAGCCTTAGAGACATTCCCCTTTATCCTTAATTTCAAGAAGTGAATTATTCCCTATTTTCGAGATGCACGTAAATTCCAATCCTTTGACCTGGACTGTTTACATATTGAAATGCGCAGATAATACTCATTACGTAGGATGCACATCCAACCTCGAAAAAAGGCTTGTTCGGCATAATCGTGGCGAAGTGCATTACACCTCCACCCGTCTTCCGATTGAAGTAATAACCTACACTGTTTTCCATAATAAATACAAAGCCTATGCTTTTGAGAAATATCTAAAATCAGGTTCTGGAAGAGCGTTTATGTATAAGAGACTAGTAGATAAATTGCTTTGATTCCTTCCGATAGCAATCAGGACTGGGGGTTCTAGTAGCGATCTAGAATTGATAATTTATAATTCTACTTGGCATCACGCCAAAATCGATTTAGTTACCATTTTGGTAACTTTTTGTATGTTTGTGTCTGAAAAATGTCATGTGCGGATAATAGCGAAGAGAACTTTACGAGATTTTTGGGAGAAACACGCTGACTGCGAGCAACAGCTGAAATCATGGTTTAGAGAAACCGAAAAGTCTGAATGGAAAACGATCAATGAGTTGAAATCCGAATACCCTAGTGCAAGTATTTTGAAGGATAATAGAATAGTCTATAACATTAAAGGAAACAATTATCGACTTATTGTGAAATTCAATTTTGAATTTCAAATATGTTGGATAAGATTTATTGGAACGCACGCGGAATACGACAAAATAGATGCAAACAATATCTAATTATGAAAATAGCACCCATTAGAAACGAGAAGGATTATCAAAAAGCGCTCAAGAGACTTGATGAGATTTTCGATGGTAAAAAAGGAACTGAAAAAGGAGACGAATTAGAAATCCTTTCCATCTTAATTGACCGTTATGAAAACGACAACTTTCCTATCGGAATGCCTGACCCTATTGAAGCAATCAAATTCCGAATGGAGCAAATGGGGATGAAACAAAAAGATTTGGCCGAACTGGTTGGATTCAAAAGTAGAGTCAGCGAAATTTTAAATAAAAAGAGAAAATTGACCTTAGAAATGATTCGAAAATTGAATACCGTTCTTCATATTCCAACCGAAGTCTTAATTCAAGATTATTAGATTTAGAATACACTCACTGAGCCCAGCCCGTTCGCTTCAATTCCTCCTTTAGCTATTGGGAAAGGGGTTGAAGGTTCGTGGTTCAAGGTTCTTGGTTCATAGTTATTTGGTTTCCATTCATGAATTATAAATTATCATTCCCTCATTAACCATGAACTTATGAGCAAATCGCCAGGCCCACTTCGAGACGCTCCCTATGGTCGCCCTGCGCCACCGCTGTATCTAAAGCGAAAGCGATCAGTGTGACCGAACAGAAAAATACCCAATCATAAATCCTCCTCAACCTTGAATCCTAAACCACGAAATATGAACCTAAAATGCCAGCGTCAGTCTGAGGAGCTTTGAAGAGCGTTAAGCGATTCGAAGGCGTCTCGAAGACAAAGCGGGATTAATGACTGCGTGAACCTCTTTTTGACAACCCTACTAATAGATCAAAATCTCCATTAATTAAAGCCTCCTTTTTTCTTCGAGACCAACCTTTGATTTGCTTTTCGAAAGCTATTGCCTGATTAGGATCTTTCACACGTTCAACAAATACTAACTCTACTGGTAGTTTACTTGACGTGTAAGAAGTGCTGTTTTTTCCAGATTCATGTTCTTTAATGCGTCTATCAATGTCATTCGTAACTCCTGTATAGTAGCTTTCATCAGAGCATTTTAATATATACACGTACATCATGAAGTAAAAATATTGAATAGAACTAACAATCCGCACAGCCGCACTTCGAGACTTTTGCTTTGCAAAACCTCAGTGTGACTGTACTCTAACATGTCAAAAATAAATAAGCGTCAGTCTACCTTGGTCGGCAGATAAATCTGGGGAGATTCGAAGAGCGATAAGCGATTCGAAGACGTCTCGAAGACAAGCGGAATTGGAAGATCAAACCTCCTTAAGCTGCCAAGCCTGCTTCGAGACTTTTGCTCCGCAAAACCTCAGCATGTCTTGGCTCAAGCACCACATAAATCATTGCTATTGCAATTCATCAATCCCCAAGCCACCACGAACACCAACCACCAATTATAGATCATGAATTATAAATCACGAATCTCCACTCAACCAGCAACTATGAACCTAAAATGCCAGCGTCAGTCTGCCTTGGTCGGCAGATAAATCTGAGGGGTTTTGAAGAGCGTTAAGCGATTCGAAGGCGTCTCGAAGACAGAGCGGAATTTGACGGGGGTTCGTGGTTAGTGGTTCAATGTTATTTGGTTTTCAATCATCAATTATAAATCATGAATTCCCAATCACCCATTATCCCTAGCTCCTAGCAACTAGCAACTAGCTTTATTCCAAAACATTTAACGAACTTCGCGTCTTCAATTTGAAGCACCTTGAAAGGAACCAAGATTTACTCCATTCTCAACCAAAAATGCCCTAAGTGCCATGAGGGTGAATTGTTTGACGACCGCAATCCATATCATTTGAAGAAAATATTTGATATGCCAGAACGGTGCGAAAAGTGCAATCAATTGTACCAACTCGAGCCGTCATTTTTTTACGGTGCGATGTATGTCAACTATGGATTTACGGTAGCCATTGCTGTAGCGGTTTTTGTGGCAATGACAGTATTAGGCAGCAATTGGGAATTGCACCACTATTTGATCGGAATAATCATCGCGATATTTCTATTGGCGCCACTAACATTTAAATTGGGAAGAACAGTGTGGATAAACATGTTCATTAAGTATAACCCCAACGCCCTAGACGAAGAAGAGAAGGCTCAGGCGCTTAAGCGAGGACAGTAAATCCCATCGATCACTACCCCATTGCGGAAGGCTGGAATTTTAACCGTGCGCTTTCCTTCAATAAAGGTTGGTTTCTGAAACCCTGTGTTACTTGAAAACAAGCTTGGAATATCGAACTTTGAACGTTTGAATTGCAGCACATAATTGTCGTGATCCATCGTCCACTTGCCTTTTACGGTGTAATGCTTATGCTCATCTAGCTTATTAAGGCGCAATTGAAACTTCTGATCTTGATCCAACGACAACTCAATGTCTGAGATACCATTTCCAACAGATCTGAAGCGCGCATGACCAAAAGAGGCATGTGCCAAGGCAATAGACAATGCTAGAGATGCATAGTGCCTTTTTCTGGAGTTGAGAAGGTATTTGTATCGGAAAAAGCGAAAGATTTTCATTGACGTCTTTATAAAAGTTTCTTATAAGACGTAATTCAAGCGAAAAGGTTTGGAAATCAAGCACTTTATTCAGAAGATTTGCTCAAAACAGCATCACTTCCGATAAAGATATTAAAACAGCCGACTAATGTTAGTTGTCTACCTCAACAACAAGATATTCAGTGACCGACCAGAATGCCTTTCTGTCGATCACTTTGAGCGACTCAACTTGCCCTTTAGAATCCATTATAAACTCATAAGAAGCTTCAGGGTGGTTCGTGATGAGTTTGGCTTTCTTAGAATAAAGCGGAATAGAAAGCAGTTCGCGCTGATCACCATCAGTGAAAAGCGAAGGCTCTAACTTACTAACATCCAGTTTTTTGGAAGCACCTATACCTAGGATTCCACCTTCTTTTGTTATCACTCCTTTGTCTTTCAATTCCTTTTGCTCTCCGATGATGTAATGCACGGTATGCATTTCTTCATCCATATTGATCACTTCTTCTGTCAAGTTGATGTTATCTCTGCGCATGCTGTCCAGATTAGCCTTAATCTCGTCAATGAACACATCCTTATCCTTGATCATTTCCATCAACTTATCAATCTGACCTTCGCGTTCAGCAATGCGCGCTTGCATGCTTTGAAGCATTTCTTCCATCTGCTTGTTTTTCACATTGCTCTTGCGCATGCGCTCATACAATTGATTCAGCTCCGCTTTGTTGTTTGATAGTAAACCGTCTAATGATTCAACACGTTTTAAGATCATATCTTTTGAAAGCACATCACCTTCATTAGAATCAATGGCCAATAAACCATTGCGCACAGATACTTGACTAATACGCTGAGAAATATCTTGAAGTTCGCCTTTGAATACATCCAACAAAGAATCTTGCTGCACTTGCATCAAGCTGTCGGTGACCGCTTTTTGCGCGGCTTTTTCCGCTTCAGGGTTACCACATGAGGCAATTACAATAGATACTAAAACAAAAAATGATAAAAAACGCATGGTTGAATATTTGGAACGAATTTACACAATGCTATGATACTCAAATGCACAGCTACGGAGATGATTATGACGCTAAAAACTCCGCATACCACAATGCTGAATGCTTGAAATACCGCTTTTGCGTGTTAAAGTCAACATAAATCAATCCAAAGCGCGGACGGTAACCTTCTGCCCACTCAAAATTGTCCATTAACGTCCATACAAAATAGCATTTCATCGTGGTTTCCAGTAATATAATACACCTTTATTCCCTTTGAAACCCAACCCAAAATGTGTTTGATCACCTTCATGTGTGACTTAGGCCAGTAGCGTTTATTGAACTGCCAGATATCAATGATGTCTCCATTCAATATCACCTTCTTTGGCTCAATGCTTTTTAAGTACTGATGCAGTTCCTTGGCATGACAGCCATAGGTTCCTAAGTGCACATCTGAAACTACCAGAACATCAATTTTGCGTTTAGGCGTTTTCATAAAGATTTGGAATTTGTCGAGTGTGATAACCGTGCAAGGCATCTTTCAAACTACCGAGTTTATAAGCCAATAATTCAACTACCCAAAGCTCAATCTCGCGGAATAAAGTTCTCATTGACATCATGCTTACATTTTATACCACAAAGGACAACTAGTTTTCAAAGCCACGATTTAACATGGAATTAAGCTTAGTTTAAGGATGTGAGCGGAATGAGAGCGTATGTTAAGCATGAGGACACCCAAGCATAATTTTGCGTTGAGTCAAAACAAGAAAATCGCCAACAATCACCTCTATAACAATGGATTAACTATTCATTAACAGTCTTCATTCACCATGCCTGGTCGATAACTTCACAACTCAACATTATGGGCAATCTCAAGAAGCTAAATTTGCAGCCTAATTTTAAGCGATGACAGCAAGAGAGAATGCCTTAAGGTGGCTAGAGCAGGATACAGACGAATTGTTTAAGAAGGGAATCCAAGCATTGCTTGATGGTCCTGAGAGAGATTTAGAGGATGCATTCTACCGCGATCTTGAATTTGGAACAGGAGGAATGCGCGGAGTGATGGGTGTGGGATCTAATCGTGTGAACAAATACACCTTCGGTATGGCCACTCAAGGTTTGTCCAACTACTTAAAGCAGTCTTTTCCTGGTGAGCAAATTAAAGTAGCAATAGCCTATGACTGCAGAAACAATAGTCAAGCATTTGCCCGAATGGTGGCAGAGATTTTCTCGGCCAACGGTATCGAAGCATACTTATTTTCAGACTTACGCCCTACTCCACAATTGTCGTTTGCAGTAAGAGAGTTAAACTGCCATAGTGGAATTGTGATTACTGCTTCACACAATCCGCCAGAATACAACGGTTATAAAGTCTATTGGAACGATGGCGCCCAAATTGTTGCACCACAAGACATCGGCATAATTGATGAAGTGCGTAAAATTGAACAGCTGAACCAGATCAATTTTAAAGCAAATCCCTCTTTGATCCATGAGTTGGGCAAAGAAATGGATGATGCTTTCGTGAAGGCTTCACTGGCACAAAGACGTTCATCAGAGGTCAATAAGAACTTAAAAATTGTGCTTACTTCATTGCACGGAACTTCAATCACACTGCTGCCTCGACTTTTGGAGGAGGCTGGATATGAAAACGTGTTGATTGTAGAAGAACAAGCCGTTCCTGATGGAAACTTCCCCACCGTAAAAAGCCCAAACCCTGAAGAACGCGAAGCGCTGAATATGGCTTTGGAATTGGCTGATCGCGAGAATGCCGACCTGGTTATTGGCACTGATCCGGATAGCGATAGAATTGGCGTTGCTGTGAGAAACAACGAAGGAGAAATGATCCTTCTGAACGGAAACCAAACAGGGGTCATTCTAACAGATTACTTGTTGCAAAATACTGCACTAAAAGGCGATGAATTCATTGCATACACCATTGTAAGTAGTGAATTATTCGGAGATGTAGCCATGCACTATGGTGTTGATTCGCAAATTTGCTTAACCGGCTTTAAACACATCGCTAAATTGATCAAAGACAATGAAGGTGACAAAACCTTTATTGGCGGTGGTGAAGAGAGCTACGGCTTTATGATCGGTGATTTTGTGCGTGATAAGGATGCACTCACCGCGGCACTCATTTTTTGTGATTGGTTAGGTCAAGTATTGCAAGATGGTGAGAATGCAGAGCGATATTTAGGCCGTATATACAAGCGACATGACTTGTATCAAGAGCATTTGATCAGCCTGACCAAAAAGGGCAAGGATGGAAGTGAAGAAATCGCTCAAATGATGCGTGATTTAAGAACGAACCCACCGGCATCTTTAGGTGGAGATGAAATCGTTCGGATCGATGATATCAATAATGGAACTTCAAAAGACTTGAAAACCGGGCACATAACTCCTATTGATCTGCCCTCATCCAACGTATTGCAGTTCTACACCTCTTCAGGAAGCAAGATCTCGGCAAGACCATCTGGCACAGAACCGAAGATCAAGTTTTATTTCAGCGTAAGAAAAGATTGGGAGAGCAGCGCTTCATTGAAAGCGCAACAAAAAATCCTTGATAATACCATTCAAGATATCATCAAGGATTTAGGTGTTTCTTAATAAAGAGGCTTATTGCGCGTCTCTTCTTGAGATGTATTCTTCTACAGCAGCTTCATTGTGTGAAGCCCACCATTGCCATGTTTTCACTAAAGTCAAACCTGGGTTCACTGTAGTTTGAGGAACATTAAATTCAGTCATAAACTCACCGATAAAAGCATTGGATGCTGTTGGTGTTTCATGCCATTCGTTCCACTCAATAGCAATTTGATAAGTATCGTAAGACAGCGTAGGCTGCTCGTCATCGGCAATTGCATTCTGAGCTACAGATGACATACTAAACAGCACTGCCATCAAAACAAGGATTCCTTTTATTTGAAATAGCTTCTTCATCATTCTACTTATTAGATCTAGATATTACAAAATTACCTGTCTTCTTCTGCTTGATTTGATCTGATTGCTTATAGACCACTACATAAGCATAGGCACCTATTGGAAGCAGCTTACCGTCCTGCATTCCGTCCCATTTTGCTTGGTCGTCTTCACCATAGAACAATTCATTACCCCAACGATCATAAATCCACAGCTTCACTTCTTGAAGGTCAGATCCAAAAATTTCAAAGAAATCATTGATTCCATCACCGTTTGGTGAGAAACTAGAAGGAACAAATAGGGTTTGAAGGCGCTCAACATTCACACCTTTTGAAATCGCATCCTTACAACCAAATGCTGTTTCGGTCACCAAATCAATACGGTACAAACCTGGAGCATCATATTCATGTCGAATCGGATTGAATAACGCACTGAATGAAGAATCTCCAAAATCCCAATTCCAATAATCTCCACCTATGGAATAATTGTCAATCATCACAACAGGATCAAGCTCGCTCACTGAAATCGCACTTACATCAAAATCAGCAATTGGATTAGAGAATACTTTGATTTTGTCAGGATGGTTGTACGAATCGGAACATCCATTGACAGTAGTCACTCGCAATGAAGAATTGAACACTTCAGAGTCGATTCCATCTTGAACAGAATAGCAATACGTTGGATTCACATTTTCAATATCGTTTTGACCGTCTCCAAAACTCCAGTTGTAAATTAAATCTTCACCTGTTGCCAATTTAGATTGATCAATAAATGTGACACAATGAGGTGAACAACCTTCTAACGTATCCATGCGGTAATCAGCCGTTGGATTGTGATATACAAACGTGGTTTTTGTAGTAGAGTCAATACATCCATATCCTGTTTCAACGATAAGCATGGTAGTAAAATCCCCTCCTTTTGCAAATACGTTGGTCGGATTCTTTATATCCGAAGAAGCCCCATCACCAAACAACCAATTCCATGATACCGCACCCACGGTATCAAACTCGTAGTCGAAATAAGTCTCATCTCGATAGCTGATTTCATTTTGAGCACAGACCTTATCATCAACAACTAAAATCTTTGCATCTGGGCGAGGGCGGATTAATATTTCACTCTCGTATGTATGATTACAGCCATAGTTAGTGTAAGGCGTCAATTCTAAGTTATAGAACCCTGGGTCTTGGTAGAAATGCCCCACCGTCTCATTGATCGCGCTATCGCCATCACCAAACTTCCACTTAAAAGTAGTAAGCGTTGAGCCGAACATATTACTGACCGCTGAATTGTCAGTGAACGTCACACGCTGTTCTTCACATACGCCATATTGAATATAATCAGGCTGTGGAACAGGGAACGAACGTTGATCTCTAACTACCGTATTGGTGCATCCCAAATCAGTAGCCACTGTTAATCGAACCGAGTACAGGTTGTGGGCAGGATACTTATGAGCTGTATGCTGATTAATATCTACTGGCGATCCATCGCCAAAGTCCCATTCCCAATAATTGATCACACCTTCAGTAGATGTAGATGAATCAGCAAAGAAAACTGTATCATTTTGACACATCTCAGGAGATAACCAATCAATAGTTGGAATAGAATATACTTGAACAGAATCGGAATGACTGACAACACAGCCTTCATTGCTAGTAGCAGTTAAAGTCACCCAATAGAACCCAGCCGTATCATACACGTGAGCTGGACCTTGAGCAAAACTGATGTTCGAGCCATCACCGAAATCCCATTCCCAATCACTAATAAACCCAGAAGCGATTGCAGAAAGATCATTAAAAGCCATAGGACTTCCCTCACAATCAGAGTTATAAGAAAAGTCTGTTACGGGATTTGGATGAACAATAATCGGCTCAACGAGCGTGTCTTGACAGCCTTGGTTTGCTGTAACTACCAGTGTACACTGATACGTTCCTGGTCCGGGATAAATATGATTAAACGATGTAGTTGTATAGTCAAAAGTGCCATCACCGTCTACGTCCCAATTCCAATCAATAATATTTCCATTCAGTGCATATGAATCATCTGTAAACTGAATTTGTCCTTGATCACAACCGTCTGGCGCCATCATCTGAGCCACCGGAACGGGTTTCACAGTAATGTTAATCTCATCGGAAATTGCTGGGCAGTTATTGTTTGTAATTGTCCATGCCAAGGTATTTACACCTGGAGCTAGGCCACTTACGGAAGAATTAAAATCATTCGTATTTGAGAAAGTACCTGCACCACCTAGAACGGTCCAATAGCCGCTACCTTGGTTTCCATTGAGCTGCATAGAAGTAGCACAAATAGAAGTGTCGTTTCCAGCAAAGGCAAACGGTGGATTAATCACCACCGGGAAACACGTATCGCTGCTTGAACATGTATCAAACATGGTCAAACAAACCGTATCATAAACAACAGTTCCGTCATACACCACCTCGACCTCAGAGCTATCAATATTAGCCCCAACAATAGTTCCCGAATTCCCAAAATCCCATGTATAACCTGTTGCAAATGGGTAATTCGCTGTTGAGTAGGTAAAGGTATCGTTAGAACAAATTTGTGTTGGAGCAGCAGTCAACTGTGGTGTGGGTGGATCCGGACAGCACTCATAATACATTATTATACGTCCTATGTTGTAGTTTACCTCAGACCAAATATTGGCCATCTGTCCTGTTGACAGGTTAGCCTGCATTCCTGATCTGGAAAACGTAGCTGGTTGGCTAGATATTGTAGAGGCGAAGTTTACACCATCATAACTGTTAACCATGTTGGCTGCTCTAGCACCATAAACTCCAATTATATCTCCTGCACTGACTTGTATGTTACAAGGAATCATCGCATTGGTAGGGTAACTTGGAGAGTAAAACAGTGATGCAAATGCATTCGTAGTGCCCGGAAAAGCAGGTGGAGCAGCATTCGTAAATCGAACAACTTCAACAGATTGCAACCCCATTGATGCATCTGTAGGAATATACAATCCACAAATGGTAAAATTCACTGGTGAGGTAAAGTGATATCCTCGCACCATACTAGTGAATGTATTATTCTGCGGACCAATAGGAATTGCCGTTTGAGTGAAGCCCAAACCAGCAGTAACTACTAGGACTAATGTCAATAATACTTTCACCGACTTTAATATTCTTTTTGATTTAATCATCAGTTACTTTCTTGTTCTAAATAAAACGTATCGTAATTTACTTTCCTTTCCCATTGGAATTCCTTCATAATCTCAACATGCGTAGAAACCCAAGTCTGAATTTCACTCAAAGTTTGATTATCCAATGGCTCGCCCATCACGAACTCGGGAAAATCTTGTTCATCCAATAACATACTTACGTATGCATTTGTGTCTGTTGGGCTTTCAACTGCATCAACGATGATTTCCATAATGGCTGGCACATGATATGGCAAACCTGGAGCATCTGACGCCTGCGAATAAGCCTTATTTGCAGCGAAGCTCATGGAGAAAATTAGCGCTAGAAAAAAGACGCGCTTACTGTTCATTGTATTCATCTTAGTACTCTTCATCATTTTACTATTTCTCAACACCAACCACACTTAAATTTCCGGAAATTTCAAATCGTTCACCGAAAGAATCCGTGTACAGCAATCTATAATTGTATACTCCCTGTTGAACAATTCTTGATTGATTGTTCATTCCATCCCACTGAACATCTAAGCCTTCGCCATTGAAGATCAAGTGACCCCAGCGATCAAATATCTCTAGTGTGACTTCCGACACATCTTGAAGACCATCAATCGTGAACACATCGTTAATACCATCACCATTCGGTGTGAATGCGGAAGGTATAAATGGAACATTCGCGTGATTTACGACTGCTGTCTTTCTGAGTGTGTCTGTACATTGATATACATTTCTAGCTACAAGCATCACTTCATATTGTCCTTCAAACTTATATTCATGAGCAGGGTTTTGATCTTTGGACGTTTCTCCATCTCCAAAATCCCATTTCAACCAATTAGCTTGTACAGACTGATTACTAAACTGAACTAGCGGGTTGGTTGTTTTCAGCTTATCCAGTTCTGGGTCACTGCTGAAAGCTGCAATAGGCTGAGGAACAACAGTGATTGAACTATCAAGCGTTGTAGCCCCCAAACATCCCTCATCAGTCGTAATTTCCAGCGTTACATCATAAACACGAAATCTTCCAGAACTGTTCAGGTAAGTGTACTCTGCAGTATCGAAGCGACTAAAACCATCACCATAATACCACTTGTAGGTTAAGTCCCTTTCGGTGACGCTTTCACTTGAATCCACAAAAGCAACATACAAAGGTGAACATCCACTATCTGGCACTGGATAAAAGTTTGGAATCACTCTTTCATAAACCTTAACTGGGTAAGTGACTGAACCGATACATCCCTTATAAGATTCAACTTGCAGGGTTACATCATAAATTCCGAACGTCTCAAATGCGTGCTTCGGATTCTGCTCTGTAGCTATTTCAGTGCTATCTCCAAAATCCCAGGCATAGCTTAGTATCGAGCCATTATTAAACTCTGAACTATCCAAAAAGCTAATCAAGTCATCTTCACATTCGTTAGTGAAAACGAAGTCAGCCTCTGGTATACCATAAACAGGAATCTCCTTTTCAATGACTGCTCTGCATCCATTATCAGATTCTGTCGTAAGCTCAATATTGTAAACTCCGATCTCGTCAAATAAGTGCCATACATTAGCACCCGTGTAATCTATAGAATCGTCTATTGTCCAAAAGAACTGATCAATAGTGCCATAAGCTATTGTCGATTGGTCATCTAAGAAATGGGTATCACCCAGACATACCTTATTAGAATAATTGAATTCATTTACAGGGGTTGGGAATACCTCTAGACTTATCATCTTTTCATCAATACACCCTTGATCAGTTGTAACTAGCAATGTTACATCCACAAAGCCATTTACGTCATAGTCGTGGGACGGATCCTGAACAAATGCTGAATCAATACCATCACCAAAACTCCAAGCCCAATCTTCAATATCAGCTCCTACAATAGTGCTTTCATCTTGAAATAGAGTTGTTTGATACTGGCAGGCATTAACGGCATTAAAATCAGCTACCGGTAAGTGGAAAACCTCAACTGGAATTACTGTGTTGGCAACACATCCAGCATCAGAATATGCTGTATGAAAAATTGTATACTGCCCAGGCACGCCATATGTGTGTGAAGGCTCTAAATCAACTCCAGCACCGAATGTAGTCACCACTCCTGATCCATCTCCAAAATCCCAAGAAACTGAATCTATCGCTCCTAAGCTTATGGTCGAATTGTTATCAATCTCAACAATCTCTTGGTAACATTCGTCATCCGCAGTTATATTCAAAACTGGCATAGGATTGACTGACAAATTTTGATATAATGTGTCTGCACATCCTTGTGCGCTAACAATAAGTCTAACATTATAAATACCAGGTGCATTGTAATTATGGGTAGGATTCTGATTAACATAATTGTCGACACCATTTCCCGTAACATCCCACAACCAAGCAGTAATACTAGTCCCATTACTAGAACTTAAGTCTTGAAAAGAAACTGGTGTTCCTTCGCAAACATTAGCGGTTGTGAAGTTGGCCGATGGGGTGGCAATAACATCGACATTCATAATATCCGAAGTACTTGGACAGCCCGCAGACTCTACAGTCCATCTTAGTACATGCTGACCTGGTGATAACGTGCTATATCCGGACTGATTATCTGTTGAATCTGTAAAAGTTCCTGCACCAGGAGCTGAAACTACGGACCACAACCCATTTCCATTCGCTGCCGCAGTAGCCGCTAAATTGGCCATATTACCTGCACAGACTGTACGATCTGGGCCAGCATTGGCCAAAGTTGGATTAGAGTTTATTGTTACGCTCAAGCAAACACTATCACTAGTGGCACAAGAATCAGTAACCTGCAAACAAATATCACCAGCTACTGAACCGAACTGCACATGAATTTCATTGGAATCTTGGGTTGACAAAAATGAAGCTCCAGGAGGTAAAAACCAATTATAACTCAAAACACTCGGTGAAGCTACTACTGAGTACCATGCACTATCATTTTGACAAATTGATGTAACTCCTGTGATTGAAGGTGGAGCAACTGGTTGATTAATCGCATAGCTGATGCAGATGTCTGGGCTATTCGTGCACGTATCCGTTAAATTAACACAAATTTGACCACCGGTTGAATTTGGCCCGACAACCATGGTCATTAAAGAATCGTTAACGCCAGAAATAATTGTATCTCCAGCAGGAACTGTCCAAGTGTATGAAACAGCATTCGTATCAAAAGGCACAAAGAATGTAACCGTATCGCCAATACAATTTGTTGTGTCTCCACTTATTGGCCCTTGAGGAGCTGCCGGGGTTGGGCAGCAACTATAAAAAATATTTCCATTGAACTGTCGTGGGTTAAACGTAGCAGCAAAAGGATAGTCTTTACCGTACCCTTGAGAAACAGAAATATCTCCATTACCCATATAAAAATTACCCGCAGTGCCCACTCCGTTGGTGTAGTTAGCACCACCTCCAGCACTGGTAGTTGTTACGTAAAACCCTTCTGTGTTACCATTGACTATCGGCACGTTTATGTAAATCGGCACAGGTGTTAGGTTGTTATTTCCAGCACTCGTAACATTCAATGCATTTCCCATAAGTGTCCAACCAACTGCGGATGCCTGGTTACCCACAATTCCTCCTGGATTATGCCAAATTTCAATTTCTGGAATATTACCTGGATCATAATTTGACCAAACTGAGTCAATCGTAACATCAGTCAACGCAGTAATGTTAAACATAATGCCGTCTTGACCATTATTCAAGTTCATTGGCAATACGAGTGGACTACCCCCACACTGTCCGTTAACTGACATAGGCACTATCCATGCAAAAGCAATAAAAATGGATAGAAGAGCTAATATTCTTTTCAAGATCATAGTATTATTAAAATCACAGGTAACGCAATGCTCATAGGGATTGCTGAATAAGCGATAGCGAATATAAGAACACATTTCGACAAATTACACCCCATATATGATGAAGTCGCAATGAAGTTAAATGAGTTGCCTGTTTATTTCGATCATCCTTATTTCAAATGTTCGGGCCTAAGAAGGTCTGAGACCTCCTTCACCGGATTGAAGGTGTCAATGGGCACTTCAACAAAAATGGTAATCCAGTTGGCCATAGCTCCATTCCATAAGCCTGGCCATTCAAGCGCCTTAATATCACGACCACTATGACTCTTTGAAGAGATAAAATAAAGCTCATCATCTACATATTCGAGCAAATCTATTTTTTGACCACGCAAATCTTTCAAAAGGCAAACCAAGTCAACAGAGTTAAAATGGGTAGAAGACTTCAGAATGTTTTGCTGTCTAGAATCATCGCGAGTAACTTGCGCTTGCTCGACAATTTGAAGAGACTCGCCAATAAATTCATCTGTAACCCAAAACGGTCCTCCTCCAGGCTCTCCTTGATTCTTCACCATACCACAAACCCGCATCGGGCGTCTCAAATAGGCCTTCAACGCTTTGTAACCTTTCGGGATTCGCACTTTCCATTTGTCTCTTAAGTCTTGAACCTTGTTTTCATCGAGCAGCCCTTTCTCGAGGCTCTCATGCAGCGTCATCAAATCTTCACGCAACTCAATGAGTTTACCCGCTAAAACCTTTTTATAACTTACCGATACAGGCATCATTCGCTCATGCGCCACATTGTCAATGTTCTTTATAAAAACGAGATCCTCACTGATGTCATTTAAGTTGTGGATGAGCGCCCCATGCCCTCCAGGTCGAGTTAAGGCCCTCTCTTTATCCATGACTACTTCGTTTTGCATATCAACTGCAATGGTATCGGTGGTTGTCTGCTGATGAGAGAAGGTCACATCCCATTCAACACTATCAAACGGGGGCTTTGAAGTCCAATATTTAACTGCACGATCAAATCCATCTAAATGTTCTGGAGAAACAGTGAAATGTAATTTGGCCACACCTGATGCTACGCTATAACACATCGCTTCTTTTAAATGCTCAACAAGTGGGGTTTGAGGTTCTTCATAGAAGTGAAAATCGATAAGCCCTTTAGGAAGCTGACTTAAGTTTAACCCTTCTGAGAAGAGCATCAATTCTAACCAGCGCACTTTAGCGTCCAAACCCGTTTCAAATGTCTCTACATCTTCTCTATCCGCTATTTTCAGCCATTCTTCAAAAAAGGCAAACTCCTCTGCTCGCTTGAAAAAATCGTCAATTGATGACTTGTGGCTTTTCGGATCTTCTAACCATTCAAACACCTTTTTAAACATTCGGGTAGCCTCACCTGATGCAGGAACAAACTTGATTCTTGATAAACTTGATTTTTCGAATCGCTCAATAGCAGAAGTCACTTCAGCTTGACTAAGCTTAAAAACCCCCCCTCGAATTGTTGCTGGCCTTAACAGCTGAACATGATTCGTTCCTCGCTCAAATTTCTCGAGCTGCGAGCGAATATTCTTGTCTAGTTTTAGATCTGTTTTCAGCACTTGAAGAATCTAAGGTTTTAAAGTCAGATCAACAAATTTACAATGCCCAAGCCTGCATTCAAAAAATGCTTTCAGAAGAACGTACTTTTGCAGCATTCAATATTATGGCAGCACCAGTCCAACATTCTCACTTTCCCATCATGGAACACTTCTCCACCATTCAAGGCGAAGGGTTTTATTCAGGAACTCCCGCTTATTTCATTCGCATCGGAGGTTGCAATGTAGGATGCCATTGGTGTGACGTAAAAGAAAGTTGGCCAGACCAAGGCCACGATTCAATGCCGATTGAGGAATTGGTGCAATTGGTTGAAAAGAGCGGATTGAGTGTAGTTGTGATTACTGGTGGTGAACCAATGATGTACAATTTAGACGGATTGACCGCTGCACTTCAGAATGCGGGAAAGTCTATTCACCTTGAAACTTCAGGTGCTTATCCTCTTTCAGGATCATGGTCATGGATCACCTTTTCACCAAAAAAATTCAAAACACCCAAAGCTGAGTTTTACAATAAAGCTCAAGAATTGAAGGTGGTTATTTTCAATCAATCTGATTTTGCGTTTGCTGAGCAGCACGCTGCTGAGGTGCACGAAGGATGCAAGCTCTATTTACAACCTGAATGGAGTAAGCGAGACGCAATGATGCCATTGATTGTTGAGTACATTAAGAAACATCCTAAATGGCGCGTTTCGTTGCAGACGCACAAGTACATGCACATACCATGAGAAAGCTATTATCGACCCTCATCTTTGTTATATCAGTTTTCGGAGTCGCAGCCCAAGGTGGTGGAACTGAAGACAGGAAAGCGTCCAACTTTTATGAAGAAGCGCGACAGCACAAGCGATTTGGAAGAGTCGAACAAGCAGAAATATATTTTCAAAAAGCTCTAGAAAGGGATCCCGAATACTTAGATGCACTCTTTGACCTGAGTGACATGTACATGAAAATGGGCAAAACTGCTGAAGCTAAAAAGCACATTGAATCCATTGTAGCGAAGGACGAGCGATTTGCCCCTAGCCTGATCGTCACATTAGCAATGATGGTACAAATGGAAGACGACTTTCAAAAAGCACTGGGCTATTATGAGCAATACATGACCATTGCTCCGCCTGAATCAAACAACTATCAAGCAGCAAAAAGAGGCGCGGCCAATTGTGAGTTTGCCATGTGGGCCATGGAGCACCCAGTTCCTTTTGAACCAAAGAATCTTGGCCCGGGAGTAAATTCTGAGAATGATGAATATTTTCCAGCAATGACTGCTAATCAAGAATTGTTGATTTACACTCGTGAATTTTTAGCCCCCAACAATCCCATGAGTCCTGATGGAAAAGATGAAGATTTCTTTTTTTCTGAACGGCAAGAAGACGGCTCATGGGGGCCAGCGTATAACCCAGGTCGACCAATAAATTCATCTTGGAGAGAAGGCGCACCAACCATTTCGCCAGACGGGAAATACATCATATTCACTATATGCGATTTATACGGTCAATATGGGCGTGACAAAGAAGGTTTTGGTAGCTGTGACTTATTCGTTTCTGTGCGAAACGGCAAATCTTGGTCTCGTCCTGTTAACATGGGTCGAACGATTAATAGTAAAAACTGGGAGAGCCAACCGAGCTTCGCTTCTGATGGGAAAACACTCTATTTTGTACGAGGAAGATACAGTAGAGATCACGAGCGATTTGACGACATCTACTTCTCAGAGTTAGTTAATGGAAAATGGAGTCAAGCAACTGCGCTTCCTCCAAACATCAACTCTACTGAGGACGAAGAATCAGTGTTCATTCACCCTGATAATAAAACGCTTTACTTTTCGTCTCGAGGTCATGTTGGATTGGGTAATATGGATATTTTCATGACCAGAAAAAATGACGATGGTTCCTGGTCTGACCCAGTCAATTTAGGCTATCCTATCAATACACCCGAGCATGAAAACAGCTTTTTTGTGAGTGCTGATGGTGAATATGCCATCATCGCCAGTAATCGAGAAGGCGGATTTGGGAAACTCGATCTCTATTCTTTTGAACTACCCGAAGCACTGAAACCTAACCCCGTTACATACTTGCAAGGAAGAATTAAAGACGCTGCTACTGGAAAACCTTTGGAAGCTTTCTTCACATTGATTGATCTGAGCACAGAGGATACGATTGCAAGAGCAAGTTCTGACAAAGAGGACGGGACATTTCTTGTGGTTTTACCATCAAGTGAAAACTACATGCTTACTGCGGACAAAACAGGCTATCTTTTTCACAGTGAAAACTTTGAATTAGACTTAGCAACGAATAAGAGTCATTACAACAAAAACATAGAGCTTCAGCCAATTGAAGCTGGTCGAAGCGTAGTGCTCAAGAATGTATTTTTCGATTCGGACAAATTTGACTTAAAGCCCGCTTCGAAGACTGAGTTGAATAAGCTTGCTGATTTATTGAACGCCAATCCTAACATCAAGATTGAAGTCTCGGGACACACTGATAATCAAGGAAATGCAACAGCTAATCAAACGTTATCTGAAAACCGAGCCAAAGCGGTGTATCAATACTTAATGGACAGCGGAATCAGTGGCAGTCGATTGATGTACAAAGGGTACGGGCAAACAAAACCAATTGCCACAAACGATACAGAAGAAGGCAGAGCACTCAACAGAAGAACAGAATTTACTGTGTTGGAGTGACAACTTTAAGCTTTTGATATCCTAATTCTTTAGTTCCAACGATCAGGAAGTAAACTCCAGAATGTAGACCTTGAAAACTAACGTCTTGTTGCGTTTTTAGATTTTCACGAACCAATTGACCATGGACATTATAGATTTGAGTTTCTAGATTCCTCTCGTAGTTATTCAGTTTAAAGAGAGGCCCCAAATCTGAATAGATGATATAACCAAAATTAGATTGACTAGTTTCCTGTAGGTCTGATACAGAAACACTGTACGTCAATGCTGTTAGCGTGTCTTCAATAACTGAGTATGTTTTTACTGGTCCAACACTTGCTGTTGGCGTTTTAACAAGAAACAAATCTGATTGACCTGAGCCAGTAGAGTTGGTTGTACCGAAGAGATAATAATTACTGTCTGAGGATTGAATTACCGAACGAAGGGATTCTACACTTTGCAATCCAAATGAATTCCCCTCTTCAAACACACCCTCAATTGTCATTTGATAGAATATGAAATCCTCTTCACCTTGACCATAGGTTCGGGTTGATACTCCATTGTATAATTTACCATCAAATGCACTGATAGTTATGACTCCGAAATCATCTTTATTATCTGCTAAAGAGAAAAAACCGAAAGTCTCAAACCAAATCATATTCATCATCGTATCCATTCTGATGACATAAGAGTCATAGTCTGCAGAATCGTAAGAATTTGAGGATCCAGTGACCACCAATGTAGAATCTGAGTCAACAAGGATTGCCGATCCAAAATCACGCTTCACACCTCCAAAGTTTTTCTGAAGCAACACCTCACCTGTCATTGACATTTTCAGTATCAACAAGTCCGAATAAAGAGAATCTTCACTCAAAATCTCACCCGTAAGCCAAAGTGAATTATTGACTATTTCAATTGCATTCAAGCCAAAAGAATCCGCAATGAGAAACTCAATAGTATTCAGTTCATTTAATTCGAAGTCAAATACAATAACCGAGTAGCTATCAATGGCAGATCCATCTGCATTTTTCATCAACAAGAAAATCTCTTGATCTTTTGAGATAATATCTAATGGAACTTGCAGCCCTGATTGTCCCAGAAGAAGTGTGTTTACAATATCACCTACACTATCCATCACATCCAAACGAACATCATAGTCGTTGTTATCATAACCATTATACGATTGACTGGCTAAAACAAATGAATGGTTAGCCCCTTCGCATACAGCAGCTAGTTTTTCAATTCCAGCTGTTCCTATAGTTTGAATATCGGATAATCCGAGCTCTTTCGATAATCGAACAACATAAATATCCGATTGATTCGATCCTGTGAAACCCGCACTACCGAACAACAAAAACCCTTCTTCTGTCTCGAATAAATCTACCGCATCTTCAACACCAGGTGTTCCAATAGCAATGTGAAAGGTAGTATCCTGCCCTGCACTAGCTAGAGCAGCCAAAATAAAGGCTAGAAAAAGGATATTTTTTTTCATGTCCCGAGAAAGTATTGCACTCCGCAGCCCAGAGTAATTCCACCAAATGTTTTTGGAGCGATGGCTGCCTCAATATTGGCAATGCGCAAAGTAGCTGCAAAACGCTCATTGCGATAGGAAGCTCCTAAACCTGCTTGAAATGATCCGTAACCACCATAACCAAATTCTGAGATAATGGCCAGCTGCCGGCTAAATCTATATCCTACATTCAACCACGAGTAGGTTCGCGAAATTGTTTGCCAACGCACAACAACTCCAGCACCAGCTTCAAGTCCTGATGCTACATCCCGTTTTATTTCCAGCTGCATATATCCTGGGGTTATTTGATTAGTTGTTCTTCTTGATAAACCTGAACGCACTCCACCGAGCAATGAGTCTTCTAAATTATTGGCATTGATTGCTGACTGTGCATTAGATAGGTCATTGACTTCAATTCCAGTGGCCAGCACATTCGTATCAACGATATAAGCTTCTGTTTCAGGATGCCATTGTATCATTCCCATGTTCATCAATAAAGCATTCACTTCCCAAATAGAACCGAAGGCTTCAACATGCTGCGTAAAAAATAGGTCTACCGAAGCACCGCCACCATTGTGTTTTAGAAACCCCGAATTCGATGTGTCTGAATAATAAGCAGATCCTTTTAAGTCAAGTAAGACACTGTCCCCGATGAGTGAAGTATAAATTGATCCTTGGTTGACATTTAAGTTAGCTGTTGACTCTCCATTCAAGAATGAAATCATACCACCATAACTAACCCCTTCACTCGGGTGAAAATTCAATCCTACACCAATTTTTTGGTATCGTAAAGAACTGAACATTGTACGATTCAAATTGGCCACTTCGCCAGCAAATTGTTTGTTTCCACCCAATGCAATACGCCCCACATCTCCGGGAAAAACGGCCCCTAAATGCGCTTCATCGGTGGCACTAAACACCACACTTGCACAAAGATTTGGCAAAACAAACCCACCTTGAAGGCCAATCGAATAGTCGCCCCCTATAAGGTTATTTAATTCCTTAAACTTAGAAAGTTGCTCGTCCTTTATGTCACTATCTAGTTGCTCTGACCGGGTAATATTCAGTAAAAATGAATTACTCATTTGAGCGGAAGAAATACTACCAAAACCATAAGCTCCAACAAACGCATTCTTCGGCCCCAGATCAAGCCAAGTAGGGCTCAAGAACCGTTGAGAAAACCCTGAAGATGTCAAAGCTGATAACACCACTATGAGAGTAAGTCGCATCATTGCGTATTCACATTTAAGTCAGCTACCATCTTAAAACCAATGGTATAGTTGTCATAAATATTCACCACTTGCCCGCCATACGTATCGATAACAGCGCGTAGTCGCATTGCTTTGGTGAGCTTCAACTGTTCAATGATTTCCTGACTTACTGGTATCACTATTTCACTTTCTCCTTTAGCTATTAACTCTCCCTGAGCATCAGCCGTGGCAGAAGCTATAGACTGAGGCTGATCCAGAAGGCTGTCTAATTCAACTCCGTTTTCATCTTGCAAGTAGAGTTGAACTTCCGTGGAAAATGGATAACCATTTTCAAAGTAAACGCGCACATAGCCTCCGTTGATCAGACCTGTTCCTTGTTCTGGGTTTTCTTCAACAAACTCAACATCAAAGGTGTCTTGAAGTACCAATCCTGAAACGCCCACTTTTAAAGGTACATCCATATCCAAAATCACGGATATGTCATTCCCATAATAGATAAAGTCATTCCCTAATGAAATATTACCAAAAGGATTAATAGATAAATCTAGATTATACTGAAGTTTATCCGGCCTGAGCTCTATCAACTGATCGAGGTTAGAATTTTCATTCGTAAAGTCAAAGGTTTTAAATATGTGTTTGACTGGTTTCTCTTCAGAATAAAGATTTACTGCGCGACTAAGCTGTTGTGTCTGTCCAATTACTGGATGGCTTAGCGAAGCAGACTCACCAAATGCATTGGCAGTAGACATCTCTAATATCTTCAACTGCAAGTCTGCACCAACACCATTATCAATAGTCATTCGAACGTCAAACTCAGAAATATCAAGTGCTTCAAAGGGGATTTGATCGAAAATATCAAGTACACTCTCATCAGCATAGGTTGTATTGGTTGAACCAAAATACCCTATTGCATACTGTGGAATAATCTTTTCAAATGAATTATCAAGTGTGAAACCCTCTCCAGCTGAGAAAGTATAGGTAGATCCTTCGGCCGGATCAACCATCACTTCCACCTTCGTGGCTAAAGCATTGACCGAAGATCCATCAATCCCTCGAAGGTCTAAGGCGTATCCATCCAAATTAAAATCTCCTGTAAACGTTGATTTCGCAGGAATGAACTCAACCAATTCAAACGTATCACCATCGAGCGTAGCCGAAAGAACTTGATATTTTACGATGATCTGACTATTCAGGTTATTGGTAAGCTCAACGGAAAACAAAGATGACCTTACTTCTGCATAGGTCAGCTCTACGTCTTTGAGTTTATACTTGGTATTGGTAGTATTCGAATAAAAGGGAATACCAGTTGGCAGCGTCACATTTCCAACTGGAATGAAATAAGTTTCAGAGATCGAAGTGTCAGGAATACCTATAACTGAGTCGAGACCTAAGTTGATTAAAGTATCACTTACTTTAAGATGAAACAATCCTGACGAATCTGCCACGAGTTCATCAGAAACTAAAACATCTCCTAAGTTTAATTCACCAAATGCTATTGGAGCTAAGGCATCGGCATCCCAAGGAGCTAACTCAAAATCTCTGCGACAGCCATATGTTAATAATGTAACAAATAGCGCAATGATGATATGATACCTTGATTTGAATGATTTCATTTGCAGCAAGATTCAAAGGTGTTAAAAAAACGCATGCTTGAATCTATAGACGTAAACCAATATAAATGCGTCTTCAACACATGGTAATATTAGCTGTTTAGTGGAATCATGAATAACATTTTACCACATCTCGATCGTAAGTTTTTCATTTCGTGGCTTGTATGCTTTATCGTCATGTATGGTTTATCCTATACTTGGCACGAGGTTGTATTAAACGATTTCATCAAGATCTCCTATCCAAAGGATGTTTTTTTATTGATTGCTGGGTTGATCTACTTCGTAATTGCTTTGCTGATTACCATTCTCACTTACATGTTTAAAAAGATCAAAGATTCTTTTAGATATGGCGCATTTATTGGCGCTGGTGCAGGAATTTTAATTTATGGTATTGCTTTTCTTTTCGGCATTAGCTTTAATGCTGTGATAGACCCCAAGCTAATTGCTTTTGACTTAGCTTGGCAAACATTTGAACAGGGTTTTGGCGGGTTGATTTGTGGATGGGTATATCGCTCTCTTTACGCCAGAGAAAAGCACCTCTCTAACTAGCGTCCAATAATTGCAAATCAGTTAAATTCCGGTACGTTCCGTTTTCAATTTTCATCAGCTGATCGTGCGTTCCTTGCTCTTTCACTCGTCCTTGATCCAACACTAAAATATTGTCTGCTTTTCGGATGGTACTGAGTCTGTGCGCGATGATTAGGCTTGTTCTACCTTGCATCAATTTTTCAAGTGCGTCTTGCACTAAACGTTCACTTTCAGAGTCTAGAGATGATGTAGCCTCATCCAATATCAAAACGGTAGGGTCTTTTAGAATGGCTCGCGCAATGGCCACGCGCTGTCGTTGCCCGCCACTCAACTGAATACCACGCTCGCCAACTAACGTATCAAAACCTTCAGGAAAAGACTCTATAAACTCCAGAGCATTTGCTTTTTCCGCAGCTCGCTTTATTTCATCCAAAGACGCACCTGGTTTTCCGTATGCAATATTCTCAGCTATACTTCCTCCGAACAAAATAATATCCTGAGGCACAAGAGCCATTTCATTCCTCAGCGATGAGATTGGAAATGACTCAGACGATTGATCATCAAATAAAATTTGACCTTCATCTAAACTGTAGTAGCGCAATATCAATGCTGAAATAGTTGTTTTTCCAGCTCCGCTTGGGCCTACAACAGCCACTTTCTGACCAGGAGCAATCGTAAAGTCTATTCCCTGAATTACAGGTTTTTCTTTTCGTGTGGGATACGAAAACCTGACTCCTTTAAATTCGATCTTACCCGAAAGGTTCAGATTCTCAGAGACTTGTAGTTGTGTTAATGCTTCTGGTGTAATTTCCATCAAATCAAATAAACTCTCTGTAGCACCAATTGCTTTTTGCAGCTTTCCAAAAACATCTGCTACTCCTCCTATCGAAGCTCCGATGAATACAGAGTAAAGTATGAACGATGTGAGCACATCTAATCCAATCTCACCATCATTACGCAATTTAACGCCATACCAAATCACCAAAACAACAGTTCCGAATAATCCAAAAATGATGAATGATGCGAATGCTCCGCGCCATTTAGCACCCTTCATGGCGAGATTCCTGACTTCTTCCACTGCTTTGTCATACCTCAGCATCTCTAAAAATTCATTGGTGAATGCTTTCACGCTTTGAATGCCAGTAATTGTTTCTTCAACTACTACCTGACTCTTTGCCAATTCTGATTGAGATGCTTTTGATAAAGTGCGAATAAACTTCCCAAAAAAGAAGGCTAAAAGCATCATCACGGGGAGCGAAATAAGCATAACAAGCGTCAATTCAAAGCTGTAATAAAACAGCAGTGCAATTCCAAAAACAATCATAAATGCTTGGCGAATCAGCTCGGCCAGTGTTGTCATGAATGTATCTTGCAGTTGACTGATATCATTACTCATCCTACTACTTAACTCTCCTGCGCGTTCACCATTAAAAAAAGACATCGGAAGCTTGATCAAATGACCATAGGTGTCTTTTCTTAATTGCGCTATGGCGCGCTCCGTTACATCAGCAAAAAGGTAGATACGCATGAAAGAGAAAATAGACTGCAGTGCAAAAGCAACCATCAGCAAAAGAGCCACTTGATTGATGTTTTCAAGATTAAAGAACGAGTCTATAGGACTTTTCTCTGCTTCATTACCAGCCAATAGCCGGCCCAATAAACTTGGGAAGGTCATGAATGTGAATACGCTCAAAAACAAAAATATGAGCCCTAACGAAAAGGTCCATTTGTAAGGTGTGACGTATTTAAATATCCTCACAGCGCGTTTCATTGCCTCCTTCGAGACCCTCTTTTTTTTCTCTTCAGCCATTGGGCGCAAAAGTCACCATTAATAGTTTCTCTGTAAAATGTTATCTATTCTTTTTAAGAACTGTCATTCACATACTTTGTGTGGACTGACGCAACAATTACCTCTTTAGTAGTCATTCAATAAATCAGAAATAGTTAATGTTGTAGTTCACAAACTTTAAAACACAATGATCAAGTCTTACTGGGATGAGCAATGGAAAGAGATTGATTTGGGAGAAGACAAGCTGCGTTATAATTACGCTGTTTCGAATTACGGTCGTATTGTAAGTTTCTCAGAATCATTAGAAAAAGGACGTCTATTAAAAGGCAGCCTAGTTGATGGCTACCTTGTTTTTAGGTATAAGCAGTTTCAAAAAACTGAGCAAGGAACAACAATCAAAAACAAGCAAATCTTTGTTCACAAGTTGGTTGCCGATTATTTTGGCTCAAAGGAAAATGAAGATCAGCAGTATGTTATCCATCTTGATTACAACAAGCTGAACAACCACATCGACAACTTAAAATGGACCTCGAAGCGTGAAATGGAAATTCATCAGCAGAGCAATCCTAATGTGCTCTTAGCTCGTGAAAAAAGAAAAGAAATAAAACCATATAAAGGCCACAAGCTCAATGCAAATCAAGTGAAGCGCTTGAAGAAGAAAATATTTGATCCCAATAGAAAAACACGGCTGAAAATTTTAGCCAAGCAATTCGGCATCTCTGAAATGCAACTATATCGGATAAAGTCTGGAGAAAATTGGGCGCATGTGACAATCGAAGATTAGCATTCAAAGCTTCAGTGATTTTTTAAAGGCTCTCATTTTGAGGGCCTTTATTTTTCCCATCCTTTGACATTATATTTGACACCAATGAAAAAGATTTGCCTTTACCTTTTGCTTGTGTTGTTTTCTGCCCCATCTATCGGTCAAACCATAGATACGGCAAACAATCCTATTTGGATTGATATGATGCAAGATCCGAATGCTAATTTCTTCGAAATACAAAGTGCATTCGAGCAATACTGGAATGGGCGTGAGAGGTCAAGAGGAGATGGGTGGAAGGTATTCAAGCGATGGGAGTGGTATTGGCAAGAACGAGTAAATCCTGATGGATCTTTTCCTCCTGCAGACGAAACGATTAACAACTACACTTCTTGGCGTATTGCATACAACCAATCACTTTCTGGAACCGAAAGTATCAATGGAGATTGGTCTGAAGTTGGTCCTCGAATGAAGCCCAATAACGGAACTGGACAGCCTAATGGAAACGGACGACTAAACAATATTGCTTTTCACCCAACCAATCCTTCTATTATGTGGGTTGGATCTGCCTCGGGAGGGCTTTGGAAAACTACCAATGGAGGACAGTCATGGGACTCCAATACTGATGATTTACCAAGCTTAGGTGTTTCAAGCATTCTCATTGACCCAACTAACACTGATATAATGTACATTGGTACAGGTGACCGTGACGCAGGAGATGCTCCTGGATTGGGCGTTTACAAATCAGTAGATGGCGGGGCGAGTTGGTTTGTCTCGAATACTGGTATGGGTAATAGAACAGTCGGACAAATACTAATGCACCCAAGCAATTCATCTTACATTTTAGCCGCTACTTCAGGAGGCGTATATAGAAGTATAAATGGGGGTTCTACTTGGACACTTGAAAGTCCTGGAAATAATTTCAAAGACATGAAATTCAAGCCAGGCAACCCGAACATTGTATATGCTACCGAAACATCTGGAGGAGCAAATTTTTGGCGCAGCACAAACGCTGGAGCCTCATGGACACAAATAAATTCGGGTCTTTCATCAAGCCAACGACTTTCTATAGCAGTAACCCCTGCCGACAGCAATGTAGTTTATTTAGTGAGCTCAGTGAGCTCTGCTTTTGGGGGGTTGTTTAAATCTACCAATTCAGGCCTAAGCTTCACTACACAATCAACAACACCTAATATTTTACAATGGAGCGAAAATCCTGGAGCTACTGGAGGTGGTGGACAAGGGTGGTATGATTTGGCGATTGCAGCTGACCCCAATAACGCCAATACCGTTTATGTAGGTGGAGTGAACATTTTTAAATCAGTAAATGGTGGGGTAAGTTGGGATTGCAGCGCGCATTGGGTAGGAAGTGCCACAGCTGCCTCTGTGCATGCCGATCATCACTGGCTAGAATATTCTCCAGTTGATGGTAAATTGTACGATTGCAACGATGGAGGGCTCCATTACACTGATAATGGGGGTAATACTTGGCCAGAAATTTCAGACAGTTTGGGTGTAGCTCAGATTTACAAAATTGGTGTTAGTCAAAATACCGATCCACTTGTGATCAATGGATATCAAGATAACGGCACTGCAATTTGGGACAATACACTTTTTCGCACCGAGCGTGGAGGTGATGGCATGGAATGTGTTATCGATCCAAATAATGACAATGTAGTGTATGCTTCGGTATATTTTGGAGACATTGCTCGGTCAATGAATAATGGAGTGAGCTTTGGAGGGTTTGCCAATTCGAACGTCATTAACGAACAAGGAGCTTGGGTGACACCATACATTTTAGACCGGAACAATTCTGATATTATGTTTATCGGATACAAAAACGTTTGGAGGACCACTAATGCCTTGGCATCACCTCCTACTTTCACTCCTATTAGCGCTTCTTTGGCTGGTTCCAACTCATCAAATATGCGTCAATTGAGACAAGCAAAAATTGATGGCAACCGCTTATTCGCCATTCGATCTGACAACAAATTTTTCAGGTCTGACAATGCACTCGGTGCTGCGCCAACGTGGGTAGACTTAACATCTAATCTTCCTGGAGGTGGAACATTAAGAGATGTTGAAACTTCAGCGTTCGACAATAATGAATTGTGGATTATTCGCAATAATATCGTTTACAAATCAACCAATGGAGGAACAAGTTGGACCAACATTAACTCAAATTTACCTGGAATCAACAAGAACTGCTTGGTAGCTGACCCATTATCTAATGAAGGAATATATATAGGCACAGATGCTGGTATCTATTACACTGATAATACTCTACCTAATTGGATTCCATTTGACAATGGACTACCTGCCAATGTTGAAGTGACCGAACTTGAAATCTATCACCCAGCTGGCGATTGGACAAACTCTCGATTACGAGCGGGCACTTATGGCCGGGGACTTTGGGAAAGTGACCTCTACTACCCGCTCAATATTGCTCCCACGGCATTCTTTGATTTGAGTGTAGAAAGCACAAGTATCTGTGACCCAGATACAATTCAGCTTATTAACAACAGTGCATACGGGGCTACTTCTGCTACATGGATTATCACTCCTAATACAGCGGTAACTTTCGTCAACGGAACATCTGACACCTCATTTAATGCAGAAGTAGTTGTAGATGAGATTGGCTTGTATGATGTCCAACTCATTGTAACCAACGCCAATGGTTCAGATTCTATTGAAGTAATTGGCGCCATTGAAGTAGAGGCTGGAATAAGCTTACCTCTTTATGAGGATTTTGAAGACAACGATCCATGCGCAACGGGAGGATGCAATACCAATTGTAGCAGCTTTGATTGGACCAACGTTCAAAATGGAAGTGGTGATGATGACGATTGGAGAACGGACTTCGGAGGCACACCATCTTCTGGAACAGGCCCGAGTGTGGACTACGCTCCTGGTACAAGCAATGGAAATTACATGTATCTAGAGTCGTCTTGGTGTTTGAATCAAATTGCGCATTTGGAGAGTCCTTGCATCAGCATAGATAACCTTACTGCTCCAGAAATAAAGTTTGCCTACCACAGAAACGGGAACCCATCTCTAATGAATCCTTTAAATGTTGATATTCTCACTAACGGAGCATGGCAAAATTTAATGACTATATCTGGAATTCAAGGACCTAACTGGCAAACTGATTCTATCAACCTTTCAAGTTATGTTGGTCAAAACGTAAAACTGCGATTCAATGGAACCTCGGGAAGCGAATGGCAAGCCGACATGGCCATCGATGGCATTGAATTGACCGCAGCCCCAGAAGCTAATTTCATTGGCAACGATACCTCTATTTGTGTGAATTCGTCAGTGAATTTTACTGATTTATCAACTCAAAGTCCAACAAGTTGGCTTTGGACTATAACTCCATCATCATACCAATTTTCAGGTGGAACTTCTCCAACGAGTCAAAACCCAAGTATTACTTTTCTTGACACTGCAGAATACTCAGTCACGCTCCAAGCATCCAACGCTATTGGAAGTAACTCATATACCGAAATCAATTACATCGATGTAGTTTCTCCGTCAATAGGATTACTTTCTGATGATTCGAACAATACGTTTTGCGATGGAGACACGGTTAATTTAACAACTACGGCTGGCTACTCTCTATATATGTTCTATTTAAACAATTCATTGATTCAATTAGGACCTAATTCGAATTCAGCTGTTTTTGATGCGCAAGACAATGATTCTACTCATGTAAACGTAACCGACTCTAATGGATGCATTTCCGAAGAAGGGTTAACGATACACATCTTAGAAAACCCCAGCTCTATGCTCAGCAGTGATGCAGAAAACAATACCATTTGTTTTGGAGACACAGTTGCGTTCACCAACATTGGAGATTCTTCAATAATTGAGCACAGCTTTATGCTTCAAGGCACTCTTGAACAACAGGATACTATAAACACATGGACAACTGTCTTTTTATCTGATCAAGACTCAGTGAACGTCAGAATTACTGACAACAACAATTGCAAAGGTTGGTCAAATGCCTTATACATGACGGTTTTGCCATTACCAGCTACACCGTCCATTATTCTTGGTGATAGTCTGACCACGACTGCTATTGCTGAAAGCTATCATTGGATATTTGATGACAGCAGCGCAATTACGCTTGAAAACACCTATCCAAAAATGGGCGATGGCACATATTCTTTGCGTGTATTTGAAGGCGGCTGTTGGAGTTTATGGTCTGAACCATTGATAATCACCGGTATCGAAGAGCTTGGAGGATTATCGATCAAGCTCTACCCTTCGCCAGCAAAAGAAACGATCAACTTGAGGTTTGAAAACATTGATGGTACGAACCAAGGCGACATTTACATCTTCGACATGAATGGAAAACAAGTCAAAATACTCTTGAACACGACTTTCTCTGATGCTCAAGAAACGCAGATTGACATTGGAGAATTGAGCACTGGCATGTATAACATCATGATCCAATCGGGAGAAAAACAAGTTACTTTGCCATTTATAAAAGAAAAGCAATAAAATCCTTGAGAATTAAAATAAGTCACTTACATTTGCAGCCCTTTTATAAGTAAATAAGATGAAACGGACATTCCAACCTTCCCTCAGAAAGAGAAAAAATAAGCACGGTTTTAGAGAGCGTATGAGTTCCAAAAACGGCAGAAAAGTTTTAGCTAGAAGAAGAGCTAGAGGTAGAAAGCGTTTGACAGTTTCTGACGAAATGCCTTTCAAGAAGTAAATCTTCTTTTCAATAAATCTGAAAAGGCGATCCAAATAGGGTCGCCTTTTTTTATTTCTTAGGGTTACGCTTTGCTTTCTTCAATTGTTCGCTCAGCATCCACTCGATTTGTCCATTAACAGACCGAAACTCATCATTGGCCCATTGTTCAATGGCTTTCATCATTTCCTCGTCTACCCTTAATGCAAATGGTTTTTTAGCCATATCATCTCTTTCTCTCCATCAACACAATGACGCTATTATTATCTGAGGATATGGAAATCGCATTCCAGCCTTCATTGCTCATTGAGTTAATTCGTTCTTCGAAGGAGGAGAGCTTCTCAAAAACTCCCTTCTTGATTAGTTTGTAATTATCCATCCGACTATTGATATAACGAGCCCGTGTTGACTACTGGTGTGACTTCTTTATCCGAACATAGAACTACCATTAAATTACTCACCATGGTGGCTTTCTTATCTTGATCAAATTCAACGATGCCTTTGTCTGAAAGCTGAGACAAGGCATTTTCCACCATACCTACTGCTCCTTCAACAATTTTCTCTCTTGCAGCAATTATGGCTGTAGCTTGTTGACGCTTTAACATAGAGCTGGCAATTTCTTCTGCATATGCTAGATAACCAATTCTGGCTTCCAATACTTCGATGCCAGCAATCTCCAATCGCTCACTCAATTCATCTTCTAAGGCCTTATTCACCTCATTCATACCAGAACGTAAGGTGATCTTATAATCGTCACTATCCTCCCAATCGTCATAGGGATAAGAACCAGCCATCTTTCTCACAGCAGCATCGGTTTGCACACGCACGAAATTCTCGTAGTTATCAACCTCAAAAGCAGCTTTAAAGGTATTTCTCACCTTCCACACCAAGATCACAGAGATCATTACTGGGTTTCCCAGTTTATCGTTCACCTTCACGCGTTCACTATCAAAATTTCGTGCACGCAAGGAGATTTGCTTTCGCGTATAAAACGGATTGGCCCAATAAAACCCATTCTCTTTCACCGTGCCCTTATAATCTCCGAACAAGGTCATCACCCTAGAGCCGTTGGGATTGATAAAAAAGAATCCGGGCAACATCATGATTGCACCAATGGCAGCAATGGCCGTTATCGGAAACAACCGGAAAACTAATGACGCTATCGCCACAGCAATGAGAACGACTAGACCAACCAATGCAATATACCCACTGGATGACTTTATTTCTTTTTCTTGATTCATGGTAGTAAGTTTAAAAATTTGACATTACAATGATATCAATTTAATATCACTTAAGACAATGAAATTTACGATCGGCTAGAATTAATGATAAAAGGAAATAATGCTGATTAATAGCTGTATCGACCACTCCATTTGGACTTCAAGAACTCTCGAACGCTTTTCTCACGCTGATTATCTGCTGGCTCGTAGAACTTGACCTTCGAAAGCTCTTCGGGCAGAAACTCTTGATCCACAAAGTTGCCTTTGTGTGAATGGGCGTATTTATAGTCCTTTCCATAACCCAATTCTTGCATGAGCTTCGTTGGTGCATTTCTGATATGCAAAGGGACAGAAAGATCACCTGTTTCTCGAACCTTGGCAAGAGCTTCGTCAATAGCCTTGTAAGTAGAATTACTCTTTGGTGAAGTAGCTAAATAAACAGTTGTTTGAGACAAAATAATTCGGCATTCTGGGTACCCAATGGCATGCACAGATTGATAGCACGTGTTTGCCATTACCAATGCCGTAGGATTTGCGAGGCCAATATCTTCGCTCGATAAAATCAGCAACCTACGTGCAATAAACATCGGATCTTCTCCTCCTTCAATCATTCTTGCCAACCAATACAAAGCAGCGTTCGGATCGCTTCCTCTGATACTCTTGATATATGCCGATACGATATCATAATGCTGTTCACCCGTCTTATCATAACGCACCATTTTCTGCTTGATCACGCTGGTGACGAAATCATCGGTGACATCAATCTTATCTGCCGCAGCCGATTGGGCAACCAATTCTAAGGTATTGAGCATTTTCCGCCCATCGCCTCCACTCAGCTGAAACAAAGCTTTCTTTTCCTTGAGGTTAATACCCAAGCCTTTTAGCCATTCATCCTCTTTCAAAGCTCTTTCAAGAAGCGTTTCTAGCTCCTTTACTCCGAAAGCTTCAAGCACATATACTTGACATCGAGAAAGCAACGCAGGTATGACCTCGAAGGATGGGTTTTCTGTAGTGGCACCAAGCAATGTAACCACACCTTTCTCCACTGCTCCGAGCAAACTATCTTGCTGACTCTTGCTGAAGCGATGAATTTCATCAATAAACAACAGGGGCTTCTGAGTAGAGAGTAAATCCTTTCTAGACGCTCGCTCAATCACTTCTCGAACATCCTTCACACCGCTGCTAATGGCACTCAAAATGAAAATAGGACGATCTAATTCAGAAGCTAAAATTTGAGCCAAGGTTGTTTTTCCAACTCCGGGAGGTCCCCAAAATATAATCGAAGGCAAAGATCCTGCACGGATGGATAGTCGAATAGGTCCGTCTTTACCTACAATCTGCTCTTGACCAATATAGTCGTCAAGCGTTTTAGGTCGAAGTCTTTCAGCTAGAGGAATTGAATTGTGTTCGTCCATGATTAAATCAACGGGACAAACATACCCTACTCTTCTGGTATTCCATAACTAGAAATACGCACAAACTGGAAAACCAAGAAAGATTGTGTTACTGCTTGTGACGCAGAAAGAGAAATCTCTAATTGTGGTTCTGAACCATCATGGTCTATATTCAAAATATTCCCTGAACCTGCAGAAAAATCGGGCTCCCAATTGACCCCATTCAAGTTAAAGCTGGTCATTCCTCGATCAATGCTAAAAGTGAGTAGACCATTGGCATCTACAAAAACTGTATCAGGAGGAAAAACTTGCCGCATTATAGGAGCAACATCCACATCCATCTCAACCTCTCTGTACTTAAACTTCATTCTCAACTCTGCAAATTCAGTCAATCGAAGCTCGCTAAATGTAAACTCAAAATCCCAATTATCCCAATAATCAGAAACAACTTCATCTTGACGAAATGGCGTCCTGAGAGTCGCATTCAGCTCGCAGCTTATCGAGTCTGGAACCAACTGCACTGAAGCAAAACCACGATCTCCATTGATCTCATAAAGCACGTACGAGCTAACGTCCAACCCACTTCCACAACCAGACTCGGATGTGGTAATTGTCCAATTTTCATTCAGTTCACCCAGTGTATCCTTTATGATAATCTCACGTGTCATGTGAGTTACTGTGGTTGGCACTAACTCAGTATCAGGAAAGGAAAACGGATCGTTTTCTTCTTCTTTTTTACAGCTTGAAACTAATAGAATAAGTAATGCAAAGCAGGATAGTATTCTTTTCATAGTATATCAAAATTAAGAGGTTCTATCGGGAAAATCAGTAATGGTCAACTAAAATGAGTTTCTGACCAATTAGAAACACTGAGCGGCAGTAAAATGTTGGTTTATTGCAACCAAAGCCCTAACCCCAGCATTATCGCAAACAAAAAGGTTGTAATAGCTAATTGTTTCAAATAAGGGTCCAAATCAACTGATTTTTTGGTCGTAAACACTTTAAAGGCGTTGAGCGAAAAGAGAGGAAAAGACAGTAAAAACAACCAAGACCACCCCCACTCAAAGTGCATCAAAGCATAAACCAAAAATGAACCACACCCAATGGCTATTAAGGTCAAGTGATAGAACCTCGCCTTTTGAGGGCCAAGCTTTACAGCCAAAGTGATTTTACCCGATTTCTGATCATTTTCTAAATCTCTCGTATTATTAATGTTTAGTACCCCTGTGCTAAATGCTCCAATGGAAATTGCCGCTAGCAAAACTGTAAGATCCAGGCTTTCAGTTTGGCACAAGTAAGAACCAAGTACGCCTAAAATCCCAAAAAACGCCATAACTGAAACATCACCCAATCCGCGATAACCATAAGGGTTTTTTCCCGCAGTGTACTTAATAGAGGCGTAGATAGCCGCCACTCCAAAAATAAATAGCACTCCTCTTGTAATCCACGCGAGTGGGGATACCAAAAGCAAGAAAACTCCAGAAATCAATGACAAGCTAGACGCCAGCACTATCGCCATGCGCATTTCAGGTTCAGTGATTACCCCTGATTGCATTGCGCGCTGAGGGCCAACGCGTTCTTCATTATCGGTACCATGAGAGAAGTCTCCATAGTCGTTGGCCAAATTGCTATTGACCTGAAGAAAAATCGTTGTCAAAGCAGTAAAAAGAAGCACTAATCCGTTGATTTCATGTTGCTCCATAGCTAAAAAAGCCCCGGTAAGCGTTGAAGCCAAAGCCAAAGGCAAGGTGCGAAGGCGCATAGCACTGAACCAAGCGGCTGTTTTATTCTTCTTTTCAATTGATGTTTCTACATCCATTAAGTCAAGTTACTTTTGTCGGCTCATGGCAAATCGCTACTTTATAGAGCTTGCTTACGATGGCACTCCATTTCATGGCTGGCAAATCCAACCAAACGCCAAATCTATTCAGGAATCATTGAATAATACACTTTCAACGATACTTAGAAGCGAAATTTATGTGGTTGGATGTGGCAGAACTGATACAGGCGTGCATGCCAAATTGTTCTATGCGCATTTTGATTTTAATAATGAGATAAGCGATCTTGATCAATTAACATATAAGTGCAACCGATTACTCGATCCTGCAATAGCCATTTTTCGGTTTTTTAAAGTTGGAGAAGATGCCCATACGCGTTTTTCAGCCATTAGCAGAAGCTATGAGTATTTAATCACGCAACAGAAAGACCCTTTTGCTGTTAACCGTAAATGGGAAATGCGAGAGAAGCTGAATGTGGATAGAATGAATCAAGCCGCAGCAGCACTTTTAGAGTACAAGGATTTTACCAGTTTTTCAAAGTCAAATACACAAACTGAGACCAATTTGTGCGATGTTACGGAAGCATATTGGACCCAAAATGGCAACGCGTTAAACTTCAGAATCACCGCAAATCGCTTTTTGAGAAATATGGTTAGAGCAATCGTGGGAACAACAATAGAAGTTGGACAAGGAAGGATTAATACTGCCGATTTTAAGAGTATCATTGAAGCGAAAAATCGAAGTGAAGCAGGACTTTCCGTTCCCGCGCATGGGCTTTACCTTTCAAACATCGTGTACCCTGAAGGAATGATAGAATGAGCGAGCAGAAAGACAAATCGATCAGCGGAAAAGCGTTTGACATGAGCCTCTTTATGAGGGTCATGAAATATGTAAACCCTTACAAGGCACTCTTCGTTTTTACTGGCTTTTTAGTTTTGCTTTCTGCTGGAATTTCTCCGCTGCGTCCTTGGCTAATCCAGTACACCTTAGACAACTCCATCATCGTGCCCAACACTGAGCTACTTCAGATGCTCACCATGATTATCGTTGGTCTATTGGTTTTAGAAGGTTTAGTTCAATTCCTTCAAACCTATTTAGCCAACTGGTTAGGTCAATCTGTAATTAAAGATTTGCGTGTGGATGTTTACCACAAAATATCCCACTTTAAATTAAAGTATTTTGATCAAACGCCTATAGGAACATTAGTGACCAGAGCGGTTTCGGATATTGAAACGATTTCGAATATTTTTTCAGAGGGTGTACTCACCATACTGGGTGAATTGATCAAACTAACGGTTGTGATCGCATTCATGTTTTACCTCGATTGGCGATTGACCATCATGTGCTTGATTCCCATTCCGATTCTATTGTGGGCAACCAATGTGTTCAAGAATTACATTAAGCTGGCATTTCAAGATGTCAGAAATGAGGTAGCCAAATTGAATGCTTTCGTTCAAGAGCATATTACTGGAATGTTTATCGTTCAAATATTCAATCGCGAAAAACAAGAGATGGACAAATTCGAAACCATCAATGCTCGTCATCGCGATGCACACTTGAGAACAGTATTTGCGAACTCCATCTTTTTTCCGGTGGTTGAAATATTGAGTGCTTTATCCATTGCTCTATTGATTTGGTGGGGAAGTAGCGAAGTACTAAAAGGGACAGTTACCTACGGAAACCTAGTGGCGTTCATTCTATACATCTATATGCTTTTCAGGCCAATTAGACAACTGGCAGATCGCTTCAACACACTGCAAATGGGCATGGTAGCCAGCGAGCGAGTATTTAAAATTTTAGACACTGAAGCCCAAATTGAAGGGTCGGGTAAGAATCTTACGCCTGAAATAAACGGTGACATATCCTTCAAGGATGTGCACTTCGCTTACAACAATGAAGACTGGGTATTAAAAGGCATTTCATTTGAAGTGAAGAAAGGACAAAAGGTTGCTATTGTTGGAGCAACAGGTGCGGGAAAGTCAAGCATTATTAACCTATTGAGTCGATCGTACGAATACAATAAAGGAAGTATCTCAGTTGATGGAACCGAGCTTCGTGATTTTGATTCAGCCTACCTCAGCAGGCAAGTAGGTGTTGTTCTTCAAGATGTATTTTTATTCTCAGACAGCATCTACAACAACATAACGCTTAACAATCCGAAAATCACGTTGGAAGAAGTGCAAATTGCCGCTAAAAAAGTAGGCGCTCATCGCTTTATTGATAAGCTACCTGAAGGATACAACTTCAACGTTAAAGAACGCGGTGGAATGCTTTCTGTAGGGCAAAGACAGCTGTTGGCATTCATTCGCGCATACATCTACAACCCGTCTATTCTAGTGCTGGATGAAGCCACGAGTTCAGTAGACACTGAAACCGAACAAATGATCAATGAAGCGATTGAATTCATCACCAAAGACCGCACTTCAATCATAATTGCACACCGTCTAGCAACAGTGCAGCACGCAGATTTAATCATCGTTATGGATCAAGGTGAAATCGTGGAAATGGGAAGCCACCAAGAATTACTTCGCAAGGACGGTGAATACAGAAAGTTATACGATTTACAGTTCGTTTAAACCTGCTTCTTCAAGTACTGACCAGTAAAGCTGTCTTTGCAATCAACTATTTGCTCTGGCGTTCCTTCAAAAACAATTTTACCACCTCTATCACCTCCATCAGGACCAAGATCTACAATCCAATCGGCTTGCTTGATTACTTCAAGATTATGCTCAATTACCAAAATAGTGTGACCTAAATCAATCAGTTTATTGAAACTGGCCATCAGTTTTCTGATATCGTGTGTATGCAAGCCTGTTGTCGGTTCATCGAATAAAAAGAAAGTGCCTCCATTTTCAGAAGTTTGTCCTTTGCCAATAAAAGAAGCCAGTTTTATCCGCTGTGCCTCACCACCACTTAATGTGCTTGAGCTTTGACCTAAAGACACATACCCCAAACCAACTTCTTGCAGTGGGAGTAATTTTTGAATTATTTTCTTTTCACCAGCCTTTCGCGCATGCAATTGAAAGAATGCTATCGCCTCATCTACAGAAAGCTCCAAAATATCATTTACGCTTTTCTCGTGATACATCACTTCTAACACTTCTTCTTTGAAGCGTTTTCCATGGCAGCTCTCGCACATAAGGTGAATATCGGGCATAAACTGCATTTCAACTGTAATCTCACCCTCTCCTTGGCAAGTTTCACACCTTCCACCATCCACATTAAAGGAGAAGTGAGCAGGTTTGAAACCTCTCATTTTAGCCAATGGCTGATCTGCAAATAAGGCGCGTATGTCATCAAAAGCCTTTGTGAATGTAACAGGGTTACTTCGAGAAGAACGGCCTATTGGGTTTTGATCAATAAACTCAACAGAATCTACTCGATTCAAATTTCCTTCGATAGATTTAAACACTCCTGATTGCACAGAGGTGTGCCCTCCGATTCGCTTAGCGAGTGCAGGGTGCAAGACTTTTCGAATCAAAGATGATTTACCCGAGCCACTCACACCAGTAACAACTGTGAAAACTCCCAAAGGAATCTTCACGTCCACATCTTTTAGGTTGTTCTCTTTAGCTCCTTTCAGTTCTAGGAAGTATTTCCAAGGTCTTCTCACTTCAGGCACTGGAATTGCCTCTAAATTATTCAAATAGCGTGCAGTGATGCTTTTGGTTTCAGCCTTGATTTCCTCTTGATTTCCTTGAAAGATTAAATGACCACCATTTACACCTGCTTCCGGCCCCAAGTCAATCAATTCATCTGCTGAACGCATGATGTCTTCGTCATGCTCTACAACGATCAACGTATTTCCAACTTTTTGAAGATTCTTCAACACTCCTATCAATCGTTCCGTATCGCGCGGGTGCAAACCAATACTCGGTTCATCCAATATATACATAGAGCCAACCAAGGCACTTCCCAACGAAGTAGCCAATTGAATTCGCTGCGACTCACCTCCCGACAAGCTATTTGACAATCGATTTAAGGTCAAGTATGAAAGCCCTACATCTGTTAGGTACTGCAATCGATTATTGATCTCAATCAGCAATCGCTTTGCCACTTTAGCTTCATATTCACCCAATGAGATTTGCTCAAAATGCGCTTTCAACTCATCAATCGGCATGAGTAGAAGCTCTGATAAAGAAACTCCGGCTACCTTGACATAGTTGGCATCCTTGCGCAAGCGGGTTCCGTTGCACTCTGGACACAATGTTTTTCCGCGATAGCGTGAAAGCATCACGCGGAATTGAATTTTATAAGCTTTTTCCTCCAAGTAAGTAAAAAATGCATTGATGCCCTTGAAATGCTTGTTTCCTTTCCAAAGTAGTTCTTGTTCCTTTTTGGTTAGCTCTTCGTAAGCTCGATGTATAGGAAAATCAAACTTTGAAGCTACCTGCAAGAATTCTTCCTTCCACTTACCCATTTTCTCTCCTTTCCAACAGACAATGGCATCTTGATAAACACTCAGCGACTTATCAGGTATTACCAGATCTGCATCGATTCCAATAACACTTCCAAAGCCTTCACACTTCTTACATGCACCTCTGGGGTTATTAAAGCTTAAAAAATGAACGTCTGGCTCTTCAAAGCGAATTCCATCCAGCTCAAACAAATTTGAAAACTCATTAGCCTTTTTTGGATCATCAAATTCTCTAACATGCAAAACACCATGTCCTTCATAAAATGCCAGCTCGACCGAATCGGCTAATCGATTCTGAAACCCTTCATCTTCATGATTAATTACAATTCGATCAACGATTAGCTTGTACTCAGCTTTCGCTGGTTTATCAATTTTAGAAAGTCGCTCTACCTCATCATTGACCAGCACTCTAGCGAAACCATTTTGCTCTAGTAAATCCAACTTCTGCTTTAATTCATCTAAATCAGCATAAGCAATATCAATGGTCAATAAAAGCTTGGCTCCTTCCTTTTGCTTCAAGACAAAATCCACCACGTCCATCACGGTGTTTTTCTTCACTTCTTCACCACTTACAGGAGAACAAGTGCGTCCTGCACGAGCATACAAGAGCTTGATATAGTCATATAACTCGGTACTTGTACCCACAGTTGACCTCGGGTTTCTTGTGTTCACCTTTTGCTCAATGGCCACTGCCGGAGAAATACCACGGATGTAATCGACTTTCGGCTTTTCTATCTTACCAAGAAATTGTCGAGCATAAGAAGAAAGACTTTCAATGTACCTTCTTTGACCTTCTGCATAGAGCGTGTCAAATGCCAATGACGATTTCCCTGAGCCCGAAAGACCAGACACAACAGTAAAACTGTTGCGCTTAATAGCTACATCAACATCGCGTAAGTTGTGCATTTTGGCACCTTTGATAACAATGTACTTTTTGGAATCCAGGTCTTCGATCTTTCTCATACTATTCTAAGGCTCTTCACTTTTTTTTAGAAAACGGTCGGCAAAGGTAAAGCCCTCCTTTGTACATTCGCTTAAGTAAAATGATTAGTGCACACAATAACAAACCAAACCTTTCGTTATTAGTTTGCGTCTAATACGTCACAAACCATAAATCTCATACGCCTATAGCTTCATATCTACCTTGTATTTTTTTCTAAGCGCAACTTAAAAGGTTAATGATATGATGTATGAGAAAGAAGATGATCAAGTCTTAGTTGGTCAATATTTAGCGGGAAACGAAGCCGCGTTCGAGGTTTTACTGCGCAGACATAAAAGTCGAGTTTACGGTTACATTAGAATGATGGTCAAAGATGGCCAGCTTGCTGAAGACATTTTTCAAGATGTTTTTGTGAAGGCTGTGCTTACCATGAAAAAAGGCAGCTACAATGAAGAGGGAAAGTTTCTTCCTTGGATCATGCGTATTGCCCATAACCAAGTCATTGATACTTTTCGAAAGAACAAGCGCTATCCAACCGTGGATGGTGGACCAGATTTTGACATCTTTAATGTGATTAAGGATGAGGACAGAATCATTGATGAAGAAATGGTAATTGGTCAAATTCACTCTGACGTCAAAAAGCTGATCGAATTTCTCCCTAAAGAGCAACGCGATGTTTTAATTATGAGGCATTACAATGACATGAGCTTTAAGGAAATTGCAGAAGACACTAATGTCAGTATCAACACTGCCTTAGGAAGAATGAGATATGCTCTTATCAACTTAAGAAGGCTGATAGAGGAACACAATGTGGTATTGACTCAATAATTTGGTTCGCGAATGCAATAAGTTTAGAGAGTGGGCGTTTTGAATGCATGATTAACCTAAAAACAGCATTTAATGAAGAACGCTTACTCTCTAGACACTCTCGCGGATTTTGTAAAAGAGGAGGACTCAGAGCTTGAAAAAGTGGGTTTGAAATCTTTCCATAGTGGCGGTCCTTCCGAGTTTACCATCCAAAAAATATTAGGCTTTTCGAAACAATTAAGTGTTCGAAAATCCAACACACTCGGAACGTACGAGCAAAACCTTAACTAAGGCTTTGGCAAACGAGATTTAACCCCAATCGTAGCATCGATTGGGGATTTTTCTATTTTAAACCCTCTTGCAGGGCTGTATTCTCTTCCATAAAAAATAATCTGCAGATGCAGTTTATTCCAAAGCTCTTTCGGAAACAACTTCTTGGCGTCCTTCTCTGTTTGCTCTACATTTTTTCCAGAAGTCAACCCCCAACGATACATCAATCTATGAATGTGCGTATCTACTGGAAATGCAGGCACACCAAAAGCTTGACTCATCACCACGGAAGCTGTCTTATGCCCAACTCCGGGCAGAGATTCCAAGCCTTCGAAAGATTCAGGCACATGCCCACTGTACTTATCAATCAATATTTGAGATAGATTCCAAATAGCTTTCGATTTTGCCGGTGACAAACCACAAGGCCTAATAATCTCTTTAATTTCTTCGATGCTCAGTTTAACCATATCAAATGGATTGTCAGCTTTTGCAAAAAGAAGCGGTGTAATTTGATTCACACGAACATCGGTGCATTGTGCACTTAGCAACACAGCAATGGTTAAGGTATATGGATCTTTATGGTCGAGCGGAATCGGAACTTCAGGATACAAGCGCTCTAACTCATCCATTACAATCTGAGCCTTCTCTGTTCTTGTCATACTATATTGAATGAATTGTAATCACAAGGTTCTCCTTTAGTCATTTTTAAATGTTGAACATTAGCTAATTCTGATCCTATGCTGCACCAAGCTAAAAACTCCTTCATCGCAGTTTCTTCTCCTTCCACTTCTATATAAACACTTCCGTCTTCCTGATTTTTCACAGTACCTGTCAATCCCAATTTTCTAGCTTCTTGTTGCGTACTTTTTCGAAACCACATGCCTTGCACTTTTCCAATAACCAATATTTTCCAATGAATTTTCATATTCTTTTTGCAATGTAAATAGATTACGTTGTGCTAGTATTTTCTTTGTTCTATGTTAAACAAATCAACGCTGAATTGTTATTACATAAGAACCAATTATTTTGCAACATGAACAAAATTAACGAAGGAGAACAAGCACCAAATTTTAGCGGAAAGGATCAAAATGGCAAAACCATAAAACTGGAGGATTATGCCGGGAAAAAAGTAGTTCTTTACTTTTATCCTAAGGATGATACTCCAGGGTGCACAGCCGAAGCATGTAGCTTACGCGACAACTATAAATCATTGACTGACCAAGGCATTGAGATAATTGGAGTAAGCGCAGATACAGAGGCTAAACATCAAAAGTTTATTGATAAGTATGACTTACCTTTCCCGCTCATTGCCGATACCGAGAAAGAAGTTATCGAGGCTTTTGGAGTTTGGGGCAAGAAAAAATTCATGGGTAAGATTTACGATGGAATCCATCGGGTCACCTATGTTATTGACGAGAAGGGAGTCGTGATAAAACGCTTTGACAAAGTAAAAACCAAAGCACACGCAGAGCAGATTTTAGAAGCATTAAACTTGAATTAATTACATTTAGAAGATTACCACTATGGCAGCAGAAGTATCAAAAGAAAAACTAAAAGCGCTTCAACTCACGTTGGACCGCATGGAGAAAACTTATGGCAAAGGAGCCATAATGAAAATGGGCGATTCAGCCGTTGAACCAATGGAAGTGATTTCATCAGGTTCTCTAGGTCTAGATTTAGCATTGGGTGTGGGTGGATATCCAAGAGGACGTGTAGTTGAAGTGTATGGCCCAGAGTCTTCGGGTAAAACAACCTTGGCCATTCATGCAATGGCAGAAGTACAGAGAGCAGGAGGTATTGCCGCTATGATCGATGCTGAGCATGCCTTTGATCGGTTTTATGCTGAGCATCTAGGTGTTGACACTGAAAATCTTTTGATATCACAGCCAGATAATGGTGAGCAAGCATTAGAAATTGCTGACAACTTGATTCGTTCTGGGGCAGTTGACTTAGTGGTTATCGACTCGGTAGCTGCGTTGACTCCAAAGGCTGAGATTGAAGGAGAAATGGGAGATAGTAAAATGGGACTTCAAGCACGATTGATGTCTCAGGCATTAAGAAAGCTAACTGGATCAATCAGCAAAACGCATTGTACGTGCATCTTCATTAACCAGTTAAGAGAAAAAATTGGTGTGATGTTCGGAAGCCCTGAGACCACAACTGGTGGAAATGCCCTTAAGTTTTACGCATCCATCAGACTGGATATCAGAAGAATTGGTCAGATTAAATCAGGAGATGAAAACGTTGGAAATAATGTGAGGGTGAAAGTGGTGAAAAATAAAGTAGCACCTCCGTTCAAGAAAGCAGAGTTTGACATCATGTTTGGAAGAGGAATCTCTAAAACAGGCGAATTAGTAGATATTGGTGTACTACAAAACATTGTGAAGAAAAGTGGTTCTTGGTTTTCTTATGGCGAAACAAAGCTCGGCCAAGGTCGTGACTCTGTAAAACAGTTGCTTGAAGACAACCCAGAATTAGCTGCTGAAATAGAAGAGAAAATCTTCAACTCTTTCAAGCCACAAGCTGAAGAAGCTAAGGCGGAAGAATAAATTTCAACCAAAATCTAAATCATGTGAAAGGCCGAGCAGATTGTTCGGCCTTTACTTTTATGTTTGAGCTATGAAAAAAGAACTCATTATTCTCCTTGTGTTTGGGCTGTATTTTGCTTCATGCCAAGAAAATAATACGGCTAAATTAGAATCTCAAGAACCCACTTCATCTGCCTTTAAAAACGAGTTTGATAGCATCAGCAACCTGATAAAATCTTCTCCTAACAACCCTGACTTATACTTTGCAAGAGCTAAGGCGCACTATGGCAACAAAGACATTGCGTCAAGTCTAAGCGATGTGGGAAGGTCGCTGAAGCTAGACAGCAACAATGCTGAGTATTACATGCTTTTTGCCGACTTAAAACTACTTCAAAAAGAGAGCAGAGCATCAAGAGATGCATTAATAAAAGCGCATAAAATAGACCCTAACAATGTGGATGTTCTTATTCGCCTTGGAGAATTATACATGGTTGTGCAAGATGCAGAGGAGTCATTCAAATACCTCAATAAAGCACTCAAATTAGACGTTTACAATGCAGATGCCTATCGATTGAAAGGGTTTAACTACAAGTTCCTAAGAGACACTACAAACGCAGTTTCAAGCTTTCAAACTGCCATTGAGCAAGATCCTAATGACTATGGATCTTACATGCAGTTGGGTCTACTCTACTCTTCCGTAGAACATGATATTGCATTGGATTATTACAACAACGCATTAAAAGTTAGGCCAACAAGTTATGAAGCACTTTATGCCAAAGGGCTTCACCTGCAGGTAACAGGCAAGCCAAGAGAAGCCATCTACACATATCGAAAAATAATCGAGTTGAATGAAGCATACTTTGATGCATGGTATAACATTGGCTACATCTATTTAGAGTTGATAGACAAATATGATAGTGCCGCATACTCCTTTGACAAAGCAATTGAATTTGGCCCTAGAGGTTATGTAACCGCCATCTACAACAAAGGTCTAAGCTATGAGCGTTCTGGTAATTTAGAGCAAGCCAAAAGCGAATATGAAAAAGCACTTCAAGCTGACCCTCAATATGATTTAGCTGCGCGAGGGTTAGGCCGCGTATTGAGCGAATAAAAAAAGCCCCGGAAAATTCCGAGGCTTTAAATCTGTACTTTGAGTGAAAGTTACTTCGCGTCTTTACCCACGTAGAATTCTACAATTTTCTCGCTAGTGTTACCCAACTTATCTTTTGCAATAACCTTCACTTCGTATTTCTTGTTCTTACGGAATCTACTTACTTCAGAAGCATCTAGCGTTTGAGGTGAAGAATACAATTGAGGTGTTCCACCGTCCATTCCATAATAGATAGATTCTGTTCCAACTTTCTTATCCGTTGCTGAAACATACATACGTGTGTAGTTTGGATACACTGGTTTTCCATTCTTAGAACCGATTTGCTCAATACTGAACTTAACGAAGATTTCCGGAGCTGTATTATCGATGTAGCAGCTTGATGACTTCACTTCTTCTTTGTTGTTTACGTTATCCGTAGACTTAAAATCAATGGTGTGATAACCTTCGGCAGGCAATGTAAATTGAGAATATGCTTTAAAACCTCCACCGTCAGTTTGGTATTCTGTTTTCTGAACCCCTGAAGCATCGTCTCTCATTTTCAAGCTAATGTTGCTCTTGCTTGTGATGAACAATGTATCTCTATCCATAAATTGTGGGTTAGCATAAATGATTCCTGTTTCAGGAGCGTCAGCATCCATAAATACATTGATGTATTTATTTCCACTTAAATTCTCTACTTGATCATTTGCATCATATTTCACAGAATGAACTCCTCTGTTTGACGGCATTTTGAAGTCAGAAGAGAATGTTGCTCTTTCTCCTCCATCAATACGATAGTAGATATTCTTCACCCCAGCCTTATTGTCCGTTGCAGCAAGTGCAATGGTTGTTCTTGGTGAGATGTATAAGTAGTTTCCTTTGAATTGGTCACCTTTTACTTCGTGCGTTGGCACGGGTGCAATCTTATCCATGTAGAAGCTGAATGTAGAAGCACTAGCTCCACCCTCACCACCTTCCATGTTCTTTACGTTGTCCACCGCGTAGTAACGAATAGTATGCTCTCCATCGCTCAATCCACCAACATTCACAGGACCTGAATAAGCTCTAGAAGTACCATCATCAAATACGTAGTAAGTAGTTCTTACGCCAGATAGATTATCTGAGCTTGTCAATTTCACAGATGCAGAAGGAGCTAAAATATTCCCAGCCTTATTGATTCCAACTACTTCATAGTTCGTTTTTGGAGCAGTTAAGTCAACTGTAAAAGAAGAAGACCTTGTTTTCTCAGCATTACCTACAAAGTCAAATGAATAGTAATAAAGTGTTTGAGCACCTTCTTTAGATGCATTTACATTATTCGAGTAATCGGTGTAGCCATTTCCGAACGCATATTGTGTTCCCTTCACACCAGAAACACCGTCTCTTGCTGAAAGTGAAAAAGACAAATTCTTACCGAAATAAACTGTTCCTCCGCTAGAGTAACGGGGTGCGCCTGCAAACGTATGCTTGGTAACAGGTGCTAGACCATCAGCATTCACTTCATACAACACTTCTTGTAGTGGCTGAATTGTTTTTTTTGTTTCTGGATCAACCGCATATTTACTTCGGATGTAATTAGGTCCTTCTGTATCAAGGTACATTGGCTCTGAATACTCCGGCACTTTTCCTTTCAGGTCGAAGTTCTCACCTCCAGGAGTCGTTGAGAATTTCAGGTACATTGGAAGTTCCTTTTGAACGAAAATATCCCCATCACCATTGATATAGACTTGTTTTTCATACGATGGCTTACTAGGCTCATTCTGAGCCGTTGCATTCAACGTAATACCTGATATCAATCCGCACGCAAGTAAAACTTTCTTCATTTCGGGTTAGTTATAATTTAGAAGGAGACAATATTAACAAAAAAAGGGGCTTCCGCCCCCTTTAAATACTATATAAACACTCAATTACTTCACCTTTTCGATGATCGCCTTGAATGCTTCTGGGTTATTCATTGCTAAATCAGCAAGAACTTTTCTATTAAGCTCGATTCCAGATTTACTCATTTTACCCATAAATGCACTGTAAGACATACCGTGCTCTCTTGAAGCAGCGTTGATTCGCTGAATCCAAAGTGAACGGAAATTTCTTTTCTTATGCTTACGACCTACGTAAGAATACGCCATTGCTTTTTCAACGGCATTCTTTGATACGGTCCATACATTTTTTCTGCGACCAAAGTATCCTTTGGCCTGCTTCATAATTTTCTTGCGTCTCGCTCTGGACGCTACACTGTTTACTGATCTTGGCATTTCTAATTTTGCTTTTTGGTTGTAAGCGCTTTCATTTCACTGAAGGACTTTAAGCTCACACCCTGGTTAAACACGATGTCCACCTTTACGATGAACAAACCTTTATTTAAGAGACAACAACTTTAAGATGTTATTCATGTCTCCTGGATGAACAAGCGTTGTCTTCGTCAATCTTCTCTTTCTGTCTTTCGACTTCTTGGTCAAGATGTGACTCTTAAACGCATGCTTTCTCTTGATTTTCCCGGTACCTGTAAAGCGGAAACGCTTCTTAGCACTGGAATTGGTTTTCATTTTAGGCATCGCTTCCTATTGGTTAAACTATTGATTAATTACTATTTACTTTTTCTTCTTGGGGGCAAGCATCATAATCATGCGCTTCCCTTCTAACTTCGGCATTTGCTCTACCATTCCTACTTCTTCCACCTCAGTGGCTAATTTCAACAACAAGATTTCGCCCTTGTCTTTGAATAAAATAGAACGGCCTTTGAAAAACACAAACGCCTTAATCTTCGATCCTTCTTCTAAGAACTTCAGTGCATGCTTCTTTTTGAATTCATAGTCATGCTCATCAGTATTTGGTCCGAATCGAATCTCTTTTACAACAACTTTTTGAGCCTTATTCTTGATCTCCTTTTGCTTCTTTTTTTGGTCGTACAAGAATTTCTTGTAATCCAAAATCTTCACAACTGGTGGATCAGCTTTTTCAGAAATGATAACGAGGTCAAGACCAGCATCTTTCGCTTGCTTTAACGCTTCATTCGTAGGTAGAACTTGTGGTTCTCCATCTCCTACAATCCTTACTCTCGGAACCCGGATGTTTTCGTTGATCGGGTGTTCCGGTTCTTCTCTTCTCGGTTTTCTGAACGGCTTTCTAATATCTTCTTAATTTAATTAAACTTCTAACTGATTTCTCACTTCATTACTTACGTATTGAGCGAATTCTTCTATCGACATCGTCCCTTGATCTCCTTCTCCCTGCTTCCTCACAGATACTTTTCCTTCTGCCAGCTCTTTCTCACCTATCACCAGCATGATCGGAACCTTAGCAATTTCAGCATCTCTGATCTTCTTCCCTATTTTCTCTCCTCGATCGTCAATGGAGGCGCGAATATCGTAATTTTCAAGGGATTGTAAAATGTTTTTACATCCTTCATTGAATTTTTCACTGATTGGTAAAATCTTCACCTGCTCAGGAGCTAACCAAAGCGGAAATTTACCTGCGTAATGCTCAATTAGAAATCCGATAAATCTTTCGTGTGTTCCAAGCGGGGCACGGTGTATAATGATCGGATGTTCTTGATCATTATTTGCATTGGTATAGGTCAAGTTAAAACTCAATGGCTGAGAAAAATCGACCTGATTTGTAGCTAAGGTAAACTCCTTTCCAATGACACTGTACACCTGCACGTCAATCTTAGGACCATAAAATGCCGCTTCATCGGCCACTTCTTTAAATGGAATACCAGACTCAACAAGCACATCGCGCACCATATCTTCGGTCTCTTTCCACAGCTCCGGCATATCAACATATTTCTGACCCAGTTTGGCAGGATCGTGTGTTGAAAAACGCATGATGTATTTATCAATCCCGAAGATTTTAAAATACTTCAAGTACATGTCATTCACTGCTTTGAACTCTTGCGCAAACTGCTCTTTTGTGCAGTAAATATGAGCATCGTTCATCTGCAAGCTTCTTACACGCATTAAACCAAATAACTCACCTGACTTCTCGTATCGGTAACACGCACCATACTCTGCCAATCGATAAGGAAGATCTTTGTAACTCTTAGGCAGCGAATCAAAGATTTTGTGATGATGCGGGCAGTTCATCGACTTCAAGTAATACGTTGAACCATCCATTTCCATTGGAGGAAACATGCTGTCTTTGTAATACGGCAAGTGGCCACTGGTCAAATACAAATTCTCTTTGGCTATGTGCGGAGTTCGCACTCTTTTATAGCCTGCTTTTTTCTCTGTTTTCTTCGCTAAATCTTCTAATTGCTCAATCAGAAAAGCACCGTTTGGCAACCATAATGGCAACCCGGGTCCAATGTCATCATCAAACGTAAATAGCTCCAATTCTTTACCAAGCTTACGGTGATCCCTCTTCTTTGCTTCTTCCAGCATTACGAGGTATTCTTCCAATTCCTTTGCCTTCGGAAAAGTGATTCCGTAGATACGTGTAAGCATCTTGTTTTTCTCATCACCACGCCAGTAAGCACCAGCAACCGATAGTAACTTTACTGCCTTTATATAACCAGTGTGTGGTATGTGTGGGCCACGGCATAAGTCGGTGAAATTCCCTTGGGTATAAAAAGTGATGCTTCCATCTTCCAAATCATTGATCAACTCCAATTTGTATGGATCTTTTCTTTCTTCGAAATAGGCCAAAGCTTCCGACTTCGAAATTTCTTCTCGCACATACTCATTCTTCTCGCGAGCGAGTTCGATCATTTTCTTCTCTACTTTCTGAAGGTCTTCCTCAGAAAAATCATACTCTTCAAAATCTATATCGTAGTAAAAGCCATTCTCAATCGGAGGCCCAATAGCCAATTTGATTCCTGGGTAAAAGAACTCTAATGCTTCAGCCATTAAGTGAGCTGAACTATGCCACATGGTAGACTTTCCTTCATCATCATTCCACGTAAGCAAATTAAGCTGGGCATCCTCACTAATGGCTCTGTTGGCATCCCACACTTGGCCGTTGACCTTTGCAGAAAGCACATTTCGAGCCAATCCTTCGCTGATTGATTTTGCCACGTCCATGGCAGTGGTTCCAGCTTCAAACTGTTTTACTGTTCCGTCTGGCAATGAAATATTGATGTTGCTCATGGGCTTAATTTTTCAAAATAAAGGGCGGCAAAGGTAAGATGTTGAAACAGGATATAAATGATCTGAAAAAGAAAACTCTAATTGATATGATTAGCGCAAAACTTTTCGGACGAACGCTACCGAAAAATAACCCATCAAAAACACACCAACGTAGCCTTCTACACTGGCAAAAAAGCGCATGATGCCGACAGGATAAAACTCACCATACCCGATCGTCAGGAATGTAATGGCGCTATAGTAAAATGCCTTGGTAAACGGATGCATATCCGCAAGCACTTCTCCGCCACCGGTGTCGATATAGGTGTCAGCCACAAAAGGAAGGATCAAGTATAAGAGGCTGAATAGGGTATAAATCACCGATACTGAAAAAAGTACGCGCAATGGCTCTGTAGCATACAAACCAATCTTATCAAATAGCAACCACTTAAAAAAGGCCGTTGGATATGCCCAAATTGCACTGGAAGGATTGTGCTTTAACGAATATTCCAAATCGGCTTTCAGTTCATAGCGTTTATACCATATGTATGCTCTATCCTCATCACCATATCTACCTGTGGCGTTGTAGGATTCTTTCAGCACTAAAAACTGATCTGATTTTTGACGTTGCGAAGTTTCTTCTTGCGATAGAATTAAATTGAGAACATCGTTCCGCTCCCAGTCGATATAAACATTGCCCAAATTTCGCATTCCACTGAACACCATTTGCTTCATGCGAACAGGCGCTTTTGATGTGGGCATCAAGTCGATGATGTCTCTGACGATAGTGTCTGACAGATCCAACTTCTCCACTTCATTTACGCGTAAGTCAACGTAGTTGTTGAAATGGCAAAGCTTGAAAGAGAACATATGAGCTGAAGCATTGAAGAATGACAAACTTCCATTACCAAACGTGACATTATCGAAAATAAAATCCGAAGTTGAAACACATTCTTGAAAGTTGATAGTGCCATCACCAAACTCAGCTGAGCGAAACACTGCTTTACCTGAACCGAAATCGGCTTCAGAAAAATCAATCTCTCCATCGCCAAAATGAGTTCGTTTAAAATCAACCTTTCCATCGCCAAAATCTACTCGTTTGAACGAAACTTCTCCTCCACCAAAAGTTGACTTGTCAAATGTGATTAAGCCTTTGCCAAATCGGGTGTAGTGAAAATCAACCTTGCCAATACCAAAGTTGACTTCGCGAAAGCTGACATTGGCATCTCCAAACTCACAGTTTACGAATTGAATGTCGCCTGTTTCAAATAAGGCATGATCAAACGAAATGGTTTTTGAGTTGAACGCAGCATACTGAAAATTGGCCGCTCCGGCACCAAAATGACTTAAGGAAAAATCGGTAAGCGAAGCATTGAACTTGGCTGTAAAAAATGACAAAGGACCATCTCCAAATAAAGAATGAGCAAAACTGGTGACCGCTCCTGTGAAAGACGTATGACTAAAATCCTTAGGCTCTACGCCATCAAAATAAGCCCAACTGGCGCTAAAATCGGGCAATTCAATTTCTTCATCTTTGCCTAAGGATCGTGTTTCGCGGTAGGTTTTGAGTGAAAAATCATTGACATAACGCAAATCGAGCACTACGGGCTCTTTTGCCTCAATCTTATTGTATACGTCTTCTGCTTGCACTACACCCAAGCGCACACGCTCTTGCTGTCGACCATGCACATCTGTAATAGAAACGATCACACTCTGTGTGCACTCTTCAAAAGGCTCGTTGGAAAATTCTAATTCTATATGAGTAGGCAAAGGGCTGTTGGTTTAGCGCACTAAAATGCAATTTCTTGGTGAAACTGCATTCAAAGAAAAGGTTTGAATGGTTTTCATCACTAAAGAATCGCTATTTGTAACTATGGCTTGACCCAGGGATATGAGTTATTTTTGCTTTGACAAAATCTTAAGATACTTTGAGTTTGAGAAAATTCGTCAATTTATTGAACAGATGACCACCCCAAAAGAAAGACGCTTTGCGACTTTTCGGCTCTATTGATTAAATAACATAAGTTATTGCACCTTAATACAAGTGCTAAGCATCATAAAAAATGGAAAAAAGTGAGCTAAACAAGTACATCTTAAAATTTCATTCCTTGGTAAAATCTGAACTTTTAAGCGAAAATTTAATTACAAGCGAGATTGTAATTGATTATTATCCAAAAAGTGCTTTTTATTACAAAAAATTTCATTCTTCAGGAGGAGCAATGCACTTGCCGATTTCCTTCTCAAATGTTGTCTCGCACGAAGAAAAGCTTCATTATCAAGCTAAGAGCATCGAAAAAGTGATTCTTGAGAAAGGCTACGTAAACATTTTAGAGTTGGGCTGTGGAATGGGATTCAACACAAACTATTTGGCCAAAAGGAATTCTGAAATATATTTCCATGGAATTGATCTAACCCAGAGCAACATATCTTTTGCTGAACAACAATCGAGAGGATTGAATAATGTTAAGTTTAGCCAAGCCGATTTTGATGATCCGCAATCCTATGAAGATAAATATGATTTGGTTTTTGCTGTTGAAACCCTTTGTCACTCAAAGAACCTTCATGACCTTATAGAAAGAGTTGCAAACAAAATCAATGATAATGGCAGGCTGATAATTTTTGATGGTTATGTAAAACAGAATAAAGAACAGCTTTCAGATAACATAGATATTCAAGCTTACAAAATATTGACATGGGGTTTCGCTCTTGGAAAATTTAAAAACCTAAGTGAAATGGTAAATCCTCAAAACTTTTCATGCCTTGAACTTGAAAGTTCAAAGGAATACTCTGAGAATGTTTTACCTAATTTAATCACATTCCAAAAAGGTGCAAAAAAAGCTCTTAGACATTCTTTTATTCTTAGAGTTTTATTGAGAATTAAAATTATTTCATTAGCATTTATAAAGCAGTTGGGAGCTGGTTTGACAGCACCCTATTTTATAAAAAATAATTACGTAGGCTATTATAAACTAGAATTTAAAAAGACTGCACCAATCAACACCGATGAGCAATAGTGCCCATCGGAACGCATCTACTAATGGCTAAACCGGAAAAAAATTTAGAATGAAAAGATACTCGCATCAAGATATAGCGGACTACTACGAGCAAACAGAAGTGCATTATCGAATGTGGTGGAATCTTGAGGAATCCTTAGGTTTACCCTATGGAGTTTGGGATGAAAATACAAGTTCCTTGCCCGATGCCGTTATCAATCTCAACAAGCTACTATGTCAACTTGGTGACATCAAGCCAAAAGCGCAGGTTCTGGACGCGGGATGTGGAGTAGGTGGTTCGAGTTTTTATCTAGCAGAAAAAAGAAGTTGTATAACCATAGGTGTGACACTTAGTCAAAAACAGGTTGATAATGCTACTCAAACTGCAGTCAAAAAAGGATTGACAGAAGAATGCAAATTCATTAAATGTAGCTACACTGACATGCCCTTCAAGGATGAGACTTTTGATGCCAGTTGGACAATTGAGAGTCTTGGGTCTGCAAATAATGAAGAGGCGTTTTTTGCTGAAATGCATAGAATTCTCAAACCAAAGGGAAAAATACTTATTGCTGACACTTTCAAATCTTATACCTATCCAATTGAAGATAATGCACTCATGCAAGAAATGTTAAACCCTTGGGCTATTTCGGACATATTATCAAAAGATGAGTTGATAGGACTTGCTGAAGATCATGGTTTCAAATTGATCAATACTCAGGATGTGACACATCAAATAAAAAAATCAGTCAATAAGATGTATTTAGCCGCCATAATAGGGATGATTGGAACCAAATTGTACAATATGTTTTGGAATGCAAGCAGGTTTTCTAAAATACATTACAAGTCTGGGATAGCTCAGAAAAAGACCTACGAAAAAGGAGATTGGAATTATATTTTATTTGCTTTCGAAAAGAAATAAGAGCTTATACCATCACTACTTATGCGTAATGCTCCTCGGAAAACTCCGTATAGCCAATTTGGCAGCCAATTAATTTGCGCAAACTATAGTTCATGAAAGATGCTGAAGAATATAGTCCTACATCCCAAAAAGACTGGAGAACATGGCTCCAATCAAACCATCAAAACAAAGATGCTGTTTGGCTCATATTTTACAAGAAAAGCTCACCAAAGTATAACCTAAGCTGGAGTGAGTCAGTAGATGAGGCGCTTTGTTTTGGTTGGATAGACAGTACCAAAAGGCCCATTGACAATGAGCAATACAAGCAGTATTTCAGCAAACGAAAAGCAAAAAGCAATTGGTCTAAGATCAACAAAGACAAAGTGCAAGCCTTGATTGATCAAGGCCTTATGCAAGAGGCTGGTTACCAAAGTATTGACATTGCCAAAGAAAATGGTTCTTGGACAATCTTAGATGGAGTTGAAGCACTTAAAATTCCAGAAGATTTGCAAGAAGCCCTCATCAAACATGAAGGCGCATTTGAGTACTTTGACAATTTGAGCAAGTCAGCGAAAAAAATAATACTGCACTGGGTGTATTCTGCTAAGAGAGAGCAGACGCGGCAAAAGAGAATTTTAGAAATTGTAGAAAATGCCAGCAAAGGATTGAAACCTAAACAGTTTAGGTAGACAACTGCCAGTTATACTCGTTACTACTTTTTCTTCCTTACCTGCATATTCAGCACTTCCACTAATAGCGAAAAGAACACCGCAAAATAGATATAGCCTTTGGGCACATGAACACCACCAATCGGAAGCCCTTCAATAAAGAGCATAAACCCGATCAAGATTAAAAAGGACAAAGCAAGTACTTGCAAGGTCGGCTGACCATTGATAAAAGCACTAATTCGTGAGGCGAAAATCATCATGATGATGATTGAAACAATCACTGCTGAAATCATTACGGGCAAATCATTGGACATTCCAACAGCTGTTAAAATACTATCGAAGGAAAAAACAATGTCTAACACCACTATCTGAGCTATAATATTGGCAAACGAAACCGCTTTTGATTTCGAATTAAGCTCGTGTTCTTCTCCAGTTACTTTATCCCTAATCTCCATTGTGCTTTTAGCTAATAGAAACAATCCTCCGGCCATTAAAATCAAGTTTCTACCACTAAATGGAATATCAAAAACAGTAAAAATAGGTTCTGTCAATCCGATCAACCATGAAATACCCATCAGCATGAGGACGCGAACACCCAATGCCAGAGTCAAACCAATAGTGCGCGCTTTTGGTTGCTGATGCTCAGGAAGTTTATTGGAGACGATGGAAATAAATATGATGTTATCAATCCCCAAGACAATCTCAAGAAAAGTCAGTGTAAGTAAGGCTATCCAAGCTTCCGGTTGGAGAAAAATTTCCATTACAAATTAATTACACTCACAATCGTAGGTTGACTCATAAGCCTTAATATCATCTCGCCATTCTTTTCTAGAAGAATAGTAATCATTCGCTTCTCGGTAGCAAATTTCATCCACGTCTTTTTCTGGGTCAGCGCAAGTGCATTCAACACAATTTTTGCATGAAGCAATAGATGCAAGTAGAAACAAAAAGATGGATAATCGAATAAAAGTCATGGTACTAATTTGCCTTAAAGCGTCAAATATCGGAAATTAGATATCAACCAATAGCTAAAAAGAACTAGTTCAATCACGCCATCATTTTTATGTAAGAAGATATACTTGGGTTTAGTTCCGCTGGACCCATACTCTTCTGTTAAGCCTTCAAAGAAAACCTCTACGCTTGCAGCGCGGTTGGTTTTTTGTTTACAGCCTTATGAAAATGATGGGTTTAGCTGCGCTGGACCCATACTCTTCTGTTAGGCCTTCAAAGAAAACCTCCTCGCTTGCAGCGTGGTTGGTTTTTTGCTTTACGGCCTTATGAAAATGAATTTTCAACGGCCGTAAAGCAAAAAACCTCTCAAATCACTTTGAGAGGTTTTCTTTGGGTGGAAGATGGGTCTCGAACCCACGACCTCCTGAACCACAATCAGGCGCTCTAACCAACTGAGCTACAACCACCATTTAAAATCCATTTTGTCAAATGGGGTGCGAAAATAATTCATCAAATCAACATACAAGTACGTCAAGCAAAATTTGACGACTAAATTTGGAGTGAATTAAAATGTCATGGAAGAAGAAAGAAAGAGTTTGAAGGTAGAGGGCATGACGTGCAACCACTGTGCATCAACAGTTGTGGGCATTATTAAACAGGAAGGTGGTGGCGACATTCATGTTGACTACTTGATGGGAGAGGCCAATTTTGACTTAAAAAACAGTCAAAAACTGGAAAAAATCTTAAACCGGCTTGACGCTGCTGGCTATAAATCGAATGCTGAAGGAAAAGAAAACACCCAGCAAGGTGCTTTTAGTAAAATCGAGAAAAAATTCATATTTACCCTACCATTTTCATTGGTGCTATTCGCTCACATGTTTGCTCCTCATGATTGGTGGATCAATAATATTTGGATGCAGTTTTTTCTGTGTCTTCCTGTTTTCTTTATGGGACTGTACCATTTCGGGAAAAGCACAATGGAATCAATAAAAAGCGGCCATATCAATATGGACATTCTCATATTGATCGGATCGAGCAGCGCATTCTTCTACAGTATTTATGGAGCGATCGCCTATGGCGATTCAAGTCAAGTGCATGACTTCTTATTTTTTGAAACCACTTCCACCATCATTACTCTTGTTTTACTCGGATATGTCATCGAGCATAAAGCAGTGCAACGTACCACATTGATTCTTCGTGACCTTTATAAAACACAGCCTGAAAAAGCCAAAAAACTAGTTCAAAATGGGTTGAACCAAGACTTGGAAGCAGTAAATGCTAGCTCATTGAGAAAAGATGACATCATTCTTGTAAACGCGGGTGATCGTATTCCGGCAGACGGAATCATTATTCACGGTTCATTAACACTAGACGAAGCCATGCTTACGGGAGAATCAGAACACCTTCTTAAGCAAAAAGGTCAAGATGTGTTTTCCGGAAGTCTAATAGTGGATGGCAATGGAACCTTGAAGGTTACTAAAACTGGCAAGGAAAGCACCATTGGCAAAATCATTGAATTAGTTAAACAAAGCCGTTCAGACAAACCAGCCGTTCAGAAGCTTGCTGACAAGATCAGCTCGATCTTTGTTCCTACTATTATCATCATATCAGCACTCACCTTCTTGATCAATTACTTTTTGGTGGATAGCGGAATATCTGATTCGATTCTCAGAAGTATTGCTGTGCTTGTTATCGCATGTCCTTGTGCTATGGGGCTTGCTACTCCAACTGCCGTTAGTGTCGGTTTGGGCTTAGCTGCTAAAATGGGAATCATCGTCAAAAAAGCTTCCGTTTTTGAGGAAATCAATGCTATTAAAACAATCGTTTTTGACAAAACAGGAACGCTAACGTCAGGAGATTTACAGATTTCAATGAATGATTTGGACACGAATTACGACCAAGAAATAGTGTGGGGAATAATTAAAAGCTTGGAACAACGTTCAAATCATCCAATAGCTCATCGCATTCTCTCTTTAACTGATCACATTTCAGAAACACCTTTGGAAGACATTGAAGAAATAAAAGGCCGAGGATTAAAAGCCCGATATAACAACCTAGAAGTGAAGTTTGGTTCGGCAGATTTTGCAGCAGAAATAGATAATGACGCAGATTTATTTCTTAGCATCGATGGCAAAATTGTCACCTCATTCAATGTTTCAGATGAATTAAAAAATGATGCTAAGGAGACTATACAATTCTTTGCAAAAAAGCAGATCAGCACAATGATACTGAGTGGAGACAGCCAAAAGAAAACTGCTTCTGCCGCAACATTGCTACAAATAAAAGATTTCAAAGGAGGTCAATTACCAGGAGACAAACTTGCCGAGCTCAAGCACTTGAAGTCTAATAGTAAAGTGGCTATGATCGGAGATGGAATCAATGATTCGCCTGCGCTTGCTCTGGCAGATGTAGGTATAAGCATTGGAAACTCAAACGCATTGGCTGTAGACAGCGCTAAAGTGGTCATAGTGGGAAGCAAGCTCGCACTATTGCAGCAATTATTTAAAATCAGCGATAAAGTAGTACAGACTATAAAGCAAAACCTTTTCTGGGCATTCGCCTACAACTTGGTAGCTATTCCTTTGGCAGCGGCAGGGTACTTAGACCCAATGTTGGCTGCTTTATCAATGGCCTTCAGCGATGTTATAGTTATAGGAAACTCCCTACGTTTGAAAATAATGTTACCAAGTTCAATTCGTTGAGGAATGCTATTTACATATCATCAGGTATTGGAAATGCCCTCTTGCTAGTTCCGCTTATAAAGAAACTCAAAGATCAAGGTCATTTGACCGCTTTGTGTACATCAGAGTTTGGCGCTCGACACATTTTTGACGGAGTAAAAGAAACGTTGTTTGATGATATCATTCCTTTAGAATCATCCGTTGAGTGGATGAAAAATACAGCCACATTCAAACGAAAGTTTGACGGGATTTATATGGATCACTTTGCATCGCGCAGAAAGAATATGATTCTCTCTCACATCAATAGCAAAGAAGTGATTACTAACACCATTCCCATAAAGCTTCCGGGGCTATTCAAGTCAAGAATTCGAAAAATCGAGCCTGAGGTTGGTATTCATGAGGCTACTCAATACATGAGGTATATTTCTCCAGAATTCAATGATTCGGATTTAAATGAAGATTTGTTTCGTTTAAGAGCCAAAAAGCACCATTCAGTTTCAGAGGGAAAATACATTACTATTCAGCCTGGAAGCGGCAATAACATCGCACCCTGGAAAACCTTACCCACAAAAAAATGGACAAAGGTGATTTCACACATTCTTGAAAACCACACTGACCTTAACATAGTGGTTTTGGGAGACGACACAGAGACTGACCTGATCCAATTTCTGCCAAAAGACGATCGAGTAATCAAAGCGATTGGAAAGACAGAATTGAAAGACTTACCAGGAATCGTAGCTCAATCAATGCTGCATATCGGAAATGATAGCGGAATCATGCATTTGGCTGGATGCCTTGGTACACCTACAGTAAGTGTATGGGGTGGATCAGACCCTAATTTGTATGGTTGGCATAAAGTAAATGAAAAAAAGCACAAGATATTGCACTACGATTTAGGTTGTGGCCCTTGCAGTAGGTGGATTGAGCCCAACCACTCTAAAGTAGAAGTTCCTTCGATGTGTCCTGACTTCAAATGCTTGTCGCAAATTAGCGTAAACGAGATAGTGAAAAACGTAGATTCGTTTTTAAACCCTTGATTAAAAACATCATCCATACGCTGAGCAGTAGATTCATGGTTTCTATCATGAATTTGGCGTTGCTTTTCATCACCACACGAATCATGGGTGCTGAAAACAAAGGTGAAATCAGTCTGCTTGTTCTTAACCTATCGCTTGCTGCTATTTTCAGTGGTTTATTTGGTGGACCTTCTCTAGTGTACCTCATTCCAAGGTTTAACCTCAAGAATATTCTTATTCTCAATTATGGGTGGAGTATTCTCACAGCAGGCTTAATTGCTGGATTGAGTGTGCTTGATATACTGCCTTCTGAAATAGGCTCATTGACTCTATTTGAGTTGGCACTTTTGGAGTGTTTGATTGCCACGCACATGATGATATTCTTGGGTCAAGAACGCGTAAAAGCGCACAACTGGCTTCAAATCATCAAAGCTGGCCTCACCGTAGGACTGCTCTTCCTCCTTTATTTTCAAAATGAATCTCTAGATGCAGACTCGTTTGTAACTGCTTATGGATTAACGCTTGGAGTTACGTTTGCAACATCTCTCCTCCTACTTAATAAAAACAGCACAACCACACTCCGAAAAGAAAGCGATTTCAAGTCAACCATTGCAGCCTGCTTAAAGTATGGTTCCTTAGTGCAAATAGGAAACATTTCACAACTGCTCAACTACAGATTAAGCTTTTACTTTTTGGAATTACTCATCACACCTATGCCTCTAGCTTTGGTCAGAATTGGAATTTATAGTGCTTCACTTCAAGTAGCAGAAGCATTATGGCAATTCGCAAAGGGCATCAGCACTGTCCAATACTCCAAAGTATCTAATACTAAAGATAGAAATGAGGCGATTGATATTTCATTAAAGCTGGGTAAGCTGAATTACTTCGTGACGGGAATAGGAATACTATTTCTTCTCGTCATTCCTGCCTCCATGTATAGTTCGCTTTTCGGAGCAGAATTCAGTGAAATAAAAGCGCATTTTATAATTCTCGCACCCGGCATTTTCGCATTGAGCTTATCCAATGCTTTGAGTCATTATTTCGCTGGAGTTGGACAGCACAAATTCAACACACAATCATCTGTATTTGGATTACTGATCACCATATTTATTGGCTACTTCTTGATCCTGAAAACGGGAACTTTAGGAGCGGCATTTACTGCATCCATAGTATATGTTAGTCAAACCATATACCAGCTGATCATGCTAATGAGAACAACTAATGTTCAACTGAAAGAATTGATTTTGGGCAAAGAAGATTTCAAGACGATCATATCAATCGTCAAAGTAAAACTGGGTAACGGTTAGAATAGATCGTTCAAATCTTTAACACCGACAGGACGCTCTGCTAAAAAACCTTCACCGATATCAACATTTACGTACCGTCCGAAATTCTGAGCTCTTCCTTTTAATATTTCTAAAAAAGACTTACTCGATATAGGTGATTCTGGATCTTTACTTTCAGGATTATAAAACTGAGAGCTGTAAGCCAAAATACTTTCCATTTTCTGCTCCCAAAGCCCAGAAATATCGACTACCACATTGGGTTCAGCAAAATAATCTTGAATGTAGTGAAGCACTTGCTTTGGACGCCATTCTTTCTGCGGAACACCCTCCCATGTGGTCTCGATTCTGCGAAGACCCGATAAAAAGCAAGCCACTTTTTCCAATTCAGCGCTTCTACCATGATCGGGATGACGATCGCGAAGCGCATTGCAAAGCACAATATCTGGTCGGCATGCTCTAATAACTTCTATAATCTTTAGTTGAGCCGCTTCATTGTTCTCAAAAAAACCATCCTTCAACCCAAGATTTACTCGAAATGAGGCTCCCATTACTTTTCTAGCATTCTCAGCTTCTACCAACCTCAACTCTCCGCTACCGCGTGTTCCTAACTCACCATGAGTCAGATCCAGCAGACCAACCTTCTTCCCTTCTTTTACACTTTTTATCAAAGTTCCACTGCAGCTTAGTTCTACATCGTCAGGATGTACTCCAATTGCAAGGATGTTTACTTTCTCTAATGCCATGAATTATTAATGATTAAGCTCTAAACTTGTGGCTGATTTGAAAAACTTAACAGCAATATTACTCAAAGAGTTTAAGTCGGATTTCAGAAATCCATATGTACTTGGCGGAGCTGGACTGTTTTTGCTTTCTACTCTATTCGTTTGCTACATCACTGTAAAGCGAATTAACACACCCGCTATTTGGGTTGCGCTGTATTGGATAATCATGCTTTTCACGAGCTTTAATGCTGTAGCAAAAAGCTTCATGAATGAGTCACGTTCTCGTATGCTTTATTTATACACATTGACTGGTCCTTCGCATTTCATTGCAGCCAAAATGATTTATCACGCCCTGATAATGCTCATACTATCTGGAATTGCGATTACGGTTTACACGACATTTTTTCAAATCGCCATTGGAGATCACTTTATGTTCTATACATCAGTATTCTTAGGGAGTACTGGTCTAGCCATCATTTTAAGCTTGCTTTCAACTATTGCATCAAAAGCAGGAAACAACCTTACACTTTTAGCCATCTTAGGCCTTCCTATTTTACTGCCTCTACTATTGGTTACTATTACTTTAATGAAGAACGCGATCGATGGAATTGATTTGTCAGTACAGTATAAATACTTGTTTGTATTATTTGGCTTGAATCTATCAAGTCTTGGACTTTCAGTTGTCTTGTTTCCGTACCTTTGGCGCGAATAAAAAGCTCTATGAAAAAGCTTCCCTTAAGCTTTAAAATCATTACCATCATTCTCGTGTTTTACACGCTAACAGCGGGCTTGTTGATTGACGTTCCGGCTTTGAACATTTTGAATGAAACTATTAGAAATTTGTTTTTCCACGTGACCTCATGGTTTTCAATGGTGTTTTTATTCTTGGCATCATTTGTTTACAGCATCAAACACCTAAGGTCCGGAAGTGAAAAAGATGATTTATTAGCTCGACTGTTCGTGCAAGTAGGCATGGTGTTTGGCACAGCAGGTATGGTGACTGGAATGCTTTGGGCAAATTTTACGTGGGGTTCTTATTGGGTTCCCGATCCTAAACTGAATGGAGCAGCGATTGCAATGCTTGCCTATTTAGCCTACGCAGTATTAAGAAACAGTTTTCAAGACAACATTCAACGTGGAAAAGTAAGTGCGGTGTACAACATTTTCGCGTTTGTGATGATGATCCTATTTGTATTTATCCTCCCAAGAATGACAGACTCATTGCACCCAGGAAATGGCGGCAATCCAGCTTTTAGTGGTTATGATTTAGATAACACTATGCGAATGGTGTTTTATCCAGCAACTATTGGATGGATATTTCTAGGACTTTGGATCACCGAATTACGATTCCGGATGGAAACCATCAAACAAAGAATGAAATGAAGAAAGGCGCCTCAACTTTAGCAATGCTTTTGACGTTTATATCAGCAATAGGACAAAATGCTGAAATGGCAGATCAATTTAGATCGAGCGGCAAGATTTACGTAGTTGTCGGAGTAGTCGTCTTAATTTTTGCAGTATTGTTCGCCTATCTGCTCTACATGGATTATCGCTTGAGAAAAATTGAAAAAGAAGTTGACGAAAAATGAAAAAGACGCACATAATAATAGTCGTGATGATTGCCGTTTTAATTGGAGCGATGATCGGAGCAATCAACGATTCTAGTTCTTATGCCAGTTTTGAAGAAGCATTTGAAAATCCGGATAGTGAATTTCACGTAGTCGGTCAACTCGTTAAGGAAAAAGAGATGATTTACGACCCAACAACCAACCCTGATTTATTCACATTCTGGTTGAAAGACGTAAACGGCATCGAGAAGAAAGTAATGCTTCACAAAAGCAAGCCGCAAGACTTTGAGCGCTCAGAGCAAATTGTATTGATCGGAAACGCCAATGCTGAAATTTTTGAAGCCAACGAAATCCTCATGAAATGTCCTTCAAAATATACTGATGGTGAGGTTCAGTCTAAAGAATCCGCGAGTATTTAAGAATGGAGTATATTGGTGAACACCTTCTCATTGGTGAAATAGGAAATCTATTTCTTCTAACAGGATTTGCATTTGGACTTCTTTCAACAGCGTCCTATTTTATTGCTGAATATAAAAGTCAAGATGATTGGAGAAAACTAGGCAGATATTCGTTTTGGATTCATAGCATAGGAGTTATAGGAATGGTGGCAACGCTGTTCACCATGATCTTCAATCAATACTTTGAATACCACTATATCTGGCAGCACAGCAGCACAGAGCTGCCTCTTCGGTTTATTTTTTCTTGTTTTTGGGAAGGTATAGAAGGAAGCTTTATGCTTTGGATGTTTTGGCATGTTGTAGTAGCCAACATCCTGTTGCTCATCATTCGAAATTGGGAAAGCCCTGTAATGGCCGTGATTGCATCTATTCAAGTTTTCCTAACATCGATGTTACTTGGTATTTACATTTTAGAGTACAAATTAGGCAGCAATCCATTTACCGTTCTTACCAGAGAACATCCTGACTTTGTAAATCTTCCGATTTTCAAAATGCCTGATTATACTTCAGTTTTGGATGGTCGTGGATTAAATCCGTTGCTTCAAAACTATTGGATGACGATTCATCCTCCTACCCTATTCCTGGGGTTTTCGCTTACGATGATCCCATTTGCGTATGCCATTGCAGGCCTTTGGAGAAAGGAATATACAGCATGGGTGAAGCCAGCTCTTTCATGGACCTTCATTGGAATCGGAATTCTAGGAATCGGAATACTGATGGGAGGCGCATGGGCTTATGAAGCACTCAGCTTTGGTGGTTTCTGGGCTTGGGACCCGGTCGAAAACGCCTCATTAGTTCCTTGGCTTATTCTAGTTGGCGCAGGCCATCTAATGCTAATTCAGCGAAAGAAAGGCACATCATTATTCAGCTTGTTTCTGCTCACTACTCTATCATTCATCCTAATTCAATATTCATCTTTTCTTACCAAAAGTGGCATCTTGGGAGACAGTAGCGTGCATTCATTCACCGACTTGGGAATGACAGGGCAATTGGCGATTTCTCTTCTCTTTTATGTAGTACTTTCTGCAGTTCTCATTTTTTGGCGTTGGAAGGATTTTCCCAAAAACGACAAAGAAGACGACCTTTGGTCCCGAGAGTTTTGGATGTTCATGGGGTCACTTATTTTGTTGATTTCAGCGTTTCAAATAGAGTTTAGCACTTCGTTTCCTGTTATCAATAAAATATTCGGCACCAACCTTGCGCAATCCGCAGACCGTGTAGAGTACTACAATAAGTGGCAATTGCCTTTGGCAATTATTCTTTCCGCAATCATCGGAATTGGCCAATTTCTTAAATACAAGAAAACAGAGCCAAAAGAACTGTTCAAAAAGCTTTTATTATCTATTGTTATGAGCCTTGCACTCACCGTTTTCACTGCTTGGTCGTTCTCTATTCCAAACCCACTGATCAGTTTATTCATTTTTACTTCACTTTTCGCGGTGCTCGCCAACCTTGATTACTTGGTCAGGATCGTTTCGGGTAAAATTGAACATGCAGGATCAAGCATAGCGCATATTGGTTTTGGGCTTATTATGCTGGGCGCACTCATATCTACCAGTCAAGGTGATGTGATTTCGGAGAATACGAGCTTATATGACGTGAGCGTTTTAGGAAAAGACTTTAACAACAATGAGAACATCTTATTGATGAAGGATGACACACTCCTGTTAGGAGAGTATTTTGTGTGTTATCGAGGTAAAGAAACGGACGGAATCTTTGTTCGATACGAAGTAGACTATATGCAGTCAAATGAAGAAGGAGAGCTGGAAAGTGTATTCACACTCTATCCATTCGTTCAGCTTAACCCAAGAATGGGAAATGTGGCAGAGCCTTACACCAAACATTATCTTGATCGAGACATTTACACCCATATTACCTACGCTGAATTAGAAGAACGTGAAAAATCTGAGGACATAAGCGAACACAACATCAATCTTGGTGATACAATTTTTGGGAAAAACACATTTTTAGTGCTTGATTCATTGAATCGCAACCCTAATAAAGAAAACCGTGGGCTCACCGAAAAAGATCTCGCTTTAGGCGCCAACTTTACTTTGTATGATGTGCAAACAAACGCTCATGCAATCCAACCTCTTTTCGTGATCAGAGACCGTCAATATTCATTCTCCATTCCAGATAGCGTGCCTAATGCAGGAATCTCAATTTCATTCGAAGGGATAGACCCTGAAACAGAATCATTTGCTTTTAAACTGAAAGAGAGTGACCCTAAATACAGGGAGTTTATCGTTATGAAAGCGATCATTTTCCCATGGATCAATGTACTTTGGGTAGGATGTATTATTATGGCACTGGGTACATTTTTAGCCGTCTATCATCGCTTTAAAAAACAATGAGCAAGTCACTCAAAATAGGAGTCGTTGGGTTAGGGAATGTTGGTTGGAATTTGGTTCAAAGACTAGACGCAAAAGGTTATGAGGTAAAACAAATCGTTGCTAAGAAGAATGAGCACCGCCAAAAACTAGCAAAGTCTTTGGAAGCAGATCTTATCAAATCAGTATCAGATTTAGACAAGAAGCTTGACCTTATATTCTTATGCATACCTGATGATCAGCTTTTAGAAACTGCCGCGTTAATTCACTCGAACGCTGCGTTAATTCACTGCTCCGGAAGCACACCCAGACTAAAAGCTAAACTTTCTGGGGTTTTATACCCTTTTCAAACATTCACTAAATTCTTCGCAGCCGAGTGGAAAGGGGTTCCAGTTTTTATTGAAAGTAATGACAAGGTTCTACGAAACAGGTTACTCAAAATCGCCAATGACTTAACTGGGAATGCTAAGGAAGTAAGCTTTGAACAGCGGCAAGCCATTCACATGTCAGGAGTATTTGGAGCAAACTTTGTAAATCACATCTTGTACATGGCTAAGTCAATACTTGACGAAAAAAATATTGACTTCTCGGTATTGGAACCATTGCTTGAAGAAACTACAAGAAAAGCTTTCGAACACAGTCCAGCTGGCAGTCAAACGGGCCCTGCGAGGCGCGGAGACATTATAATGATAAGCAAGCATCTAGAGCTGCTCAAAACCCACGGTAATTTAACAAAATACTACCGATTATTCAGTGATGATATTACAACCATTTACAAGAAATCATGAGTTATTTAGATTTATTCGGTTCAATTAAAGCATTCGTTTTTGATGTGGATGGTGTACTCACCAATGGTCAAGTAGTGCTGCTGCCAGACGGCCAACAAATGAGGCAAATGCATTCAAAAGATGGCTATGCTTTGCAGCTTGCTGTAAAAAAAGGATACCACGTTTGCATTATAACAGGGGGAAATAGCATTCAGGTAAAAGAACGCTTGACCGCACTTGGTATTACTGATATCTATTTGAAAAGTTCGCACAAAGACGATGCGATGTTAGACTTCATGCACAGCTATGACCTCAAGCCTGAGGAAATCATGTATATGGGAGATGATATTCCGGATATCGCGGCAATGCAGATGATCGGTCTTCCAGCATCTCCGGCCGATGCTAGCCCAGAAATAAAGATGATTTGTCAATTCGTCTCTAAAAAGAATGGCGGAGAAGGCTGCGTGAGAGATATTATTGAACAAATAATGCGTTCTCATGAAAAATGGTACAATCATGAGCAAAACCTTGATAACTTAGCAGAATTCACATGGTAAACATCCTGGCATATTTTCGACTAGTTCGATTTCCGATTTTAGCGCTGATAGCGCTGATACAGTATTGTGTTCGCTATTTCATTTTAGAGCCTATGCTTCAAATCAATAGTTACGAGCTGATAGTCAATGATAGGCAGTTTTTTTATTTGTTTTTAAGTACTGTTTTAATTGCTGCAGGAGGCTACGCCATCAACGACTATTTTGATGTGAAAACTGACCGTGTCAACAAATTAAAAAGGGTAATTGTAGACCGCTTTGTGAAGCGCAGAGTGGCCATGACCTTGCATATTGTTCTGACTTCATTAGGATTTATATTGGCAACTTATCTTTCTTGGAGATTAGGCATGTGGCGCATGTCATCATTGTTCATCTTCGTGATTTTCACATTGTGGTTTTACTCAACCAACCTGCAGCATCAAACCTTGACTGGTAATATTGCTATTTCGTTGATGGCTGCTTTCGTTCCGTTGATTGTTGGCCTATTTGAAATTCCTCTACAAAATGCTGCGCACCCAGAATTAATCAAAGAATACGGCTATTCAATATTCAATATTCCAGCCTATTGGGTCATTGGCTTTTCGGTAGTTATCTTTCTGCTAACGCTGATAAGAGAAGTAACCAAAGACGTGATTGATATTAGAGGTGATAAGTTATTTGGAGCACTAACCTTCCCGATACGGTTTGGAGTAAAAGCTTCAAAATCATTGATCATTGTATTGTATGCAATCTTCGGAGGCGCGCTGACTTGGGCATATAGCAGTTTTTTGAACGAGTATCCCGGAATGGGAACCATTTTTTCAATACTGGCTTTGCTTTTAATTCTTCAAATCATATTGATTTTTAGAGCCCGCACTAAAAAGCATTTCTCATACTCTTCAAGCCTGAACAATCTTATTACGGTTATAATGATTTTGAGTTTGTATCTAATCAAAGTGGGAATCGAAACGCATTTCTCCTAATGATTAGCTCTAACATTGATGCGCTGAATAATCGAACGATCATCTTAGCGTCTAAATCTCCTAGAAGAAAGATGCTTTTAGAAGCCTTAGGGTTTCCGTTTCAAGTTAGAATCCACGAAATAGATGAATCATTTTCGACTGAACTAAAAGGTGGTGAGATCCCTGAGTACTTAGCCAGAAAAAAGGCAGAAGCTTTTAATCAAGAACTAGAAGATAAAGAAATTGTAATAACTGCCGATACAGTTGTTTGGGTGAATAATCAAGCCCTGAACAAGCCCGAATCCAATGCAGTGGCTAAGAAGATGCTGGAAGAGCTAAGCTGCACAACGCATTCCGTTTTTACAGGAGTATGCCTAAAGACCAAAAATAAAACGCATAGCTTTTTCGAAGAAACTAAAGTTAGCTTCAATACGCTTACTTCAGAAGAGATAGACTTCTACCTGCGCAACTACAAACCTCTCGATAAGGCTGGAGCGTATGGAATACAAGAGTTTATAGGTCTTATCGGCATTCAAAAGGTTGAAGGCGATTTTTATAATGTAGTCGGCTTTCCCGTACAACGCTTTTGGAGAGAGCTACCTTCTGTCTTATAATAGATTGCTAATCGTTAAAAGCACGTTAACATTTAGAAGATTTGACTTCGTACTGAACTAGTTTTGATCAACTCATGAGCAGAAGCACCATTCGCATCATTATTCTTTTAGCCTCGGCTCTTTTCATTGGCTTGGTTACCACTCAAATTTTCTGGGTTAAGAAGGCCTATGAAATCACACAAAACCAAACTCAGCATGAGATTGAACTAGCATTGGTAAATGTTGTTCAAGACATTAAAAAGCATACAGAGGACTCAACATTTTTGGTAGATCCGGTGAACATGGTGTCACCGAATTTTTTTCGTGTTCAAATCAATGAGGAGCTCCAGCCTTTCTATTTGGAATCCTTGCTTCAAACAGAGTTTCTAAATCGAGAAATCAACTACAAGTTTCAATACAGCATTTACAATTGCTTCAATGATTCTATTGTTTATACTAAAGTAGTTGGCAGTTCAAAAAACAAATCCAACGAAGCTGAAATCAGCGTTCCTCCAGCAGTAAAATGGGATAATGACAATCATTATTTTTCAGTGTTCTTTCCCAGCCTCGACTTCGAGATCATATCACAAATGCGCTTTTGGGTTATATCATCGATTGTGCTTATTGCCGTCCTGATATTTTTCGCTTATGTCATTAACGTTATTCTTCGACAAAAGAAGTTATCAGAAATAAAGAATGACTTCATTAACAACATGACTCATGAGCTGAAAACTCCTATATCGACCATTGCGTTGGCCAGCGATGTATTAATGCAAAACGGAATTGAAACCAATCCAGAAAAACTAAAAAACTACGCTAGAATCATTAAGGATGAAAATCAGCGTCTTCAAAACCAAGTGGAACGTGTACTTCAGATTGCACGTCTTGAAAAAGACGAACTTGAAATGAACAAGCAACAATTTGATCTTCATGAACTAATTGAGTTAGCAGTGCCAACCATAGAAATGAATTTCGCAGAAAAAGAGCTCAAAATCTCTGTTAACTTAAAGGCAACAAATGCTATGCTGCGGGGCGATGAAATGCACATAACCAATGTGATATTTAACTTGTTAGATAATGCTGCCAAGTATGGGGGCGCTTCTCCAGAGATTGATATAGAAACACATCAAACAGAGAAAGGGATATTTCTATCCGTTAGTGACAAAGGTCCAGGTATTGCCAAAGAACAACAAAAAGACATCTTCGAAAAATTCTATCGAATATCTACTGGAAATGTGCATGATGTAAAAGGTTTTGGCCTTGGGCTGCATTATGTGAGAACAATCGTTGATGCCCATGAAGGAAAAATTAAGCTGAACAGTAAAGTAGGAGAAGGCAGTCAATTTGAGTTATTCTTCCCGTATGGAACAGAAATTGTAAAGTAATGGCCATGAGTAAAAAAGACAGAATAAAAGTTCTCTTAGTTGAGGACGATTTGAATCTAGGATTTGTAATTCAAGATCACTTAAGGAATGAAGGCTACCAAGCTGACCTAGAGAAAGACGGCTTCGCTGGATTTCAAAAATTCTATAATAGTGGTTACGACCTTTGTATTCTGGATGTAATGCTCCCGAAAAAAGATGGTTTCACCTTGGCTGAAGATATCCGAAAAATAGATCAGCACGTGCCCATTTTGTTTTTGACCGCAAAGAGCATGACCGAAGACAAGATCAAAGGATTCAAACTAGGTGGAGATGATTATTTGACAAAACCATTCAGTTTTGATGAGCTTGACTTGAGAATAAAAGCCATTTTGAAAAGAGCGAAACCGAGTGAAGAACAAGACGCGGGAACTCGAGGAGTTTTTCAATTGGGCAACTTCAAATTTGACTATGATAATCTTTCTCTGAAAATAGACGGTAATGAGAAAACCCTAACAAAAAAAGAAGCAGAGTTATTGCGTATGCTTTGCTTGCATAAAGACCAAGTACTGACGCGTGAAATGGCGCTTACGGTAGTTTGGGGAAGTGATGATTATTTTCTAGGCCGTTCGATGGATGTGTTTATCACTAAGCTGAGAAAATATTTAAAAGCAGATGAGCGCATCAAGATTATGAATGTGCACGGAGTTGGATTTAAACTAATTGTGGATGAGTAACGAAAATCCTTTTTCTGGGTTACTTGAAAAATTAAAGCAACAAAAGAATTGGCCAATGGTGTACTTATTTAAGTTCATCATCCCGAATGACAATCAAAAGCTTGCTCAAACCCAACAGCTTTTTGGTGCAGAAGCACAAGTAACCATAAATAAAAGCCGCACAGGGAAATACTTAAGTATTAGTGCCAAAGAGATGATGATTACCCCAGAAGAGGTAATTGATCGCTACATGAGAGCTACAAAAATCGAAGGTTTAATTTCACTCTAAATCAAGATACATCATTTTGCATGGCCAATTTGATATCAGCTCTTTCTTTTTCTAATCCCACAAACTCGATCTTGAAATAGCTACCAGGTTTATCCATACGTTCTATAGTGCCATCTAGCTGAGATGAGAGTGTTACAACTAACTCTATACCTAATGTTTGGGCGCTATTAAAGGTGAAGTCTTCCGGAAGTCCAATTCCGTTATCTCCTATTTCCATGACAAACTTGCCACTTACTGGGTCTCTATCTAGCTTTACCGAAATCACTCCTTCCTCTGCATCATCTTTAAATGCATGCTTCAATGAGTTAGATATCAACTCATTTAATAACAAGCCAAGCGGAATCAAAGTGTCAAGTGTCAATGTTTTAACAGACACATCTATGTACAGTTCAACCTGCTTGTTTAATCGGTAGCTCCTTAGAAGGTTTTGAGATAATTCAGCGATATACTCTTGAATATTGATATTAGAAAGGTCATGAGCTTCGTACATTTTCTCATGAATTAAGGCCATTGAAATAATTCGATTCTGGCACTCATCAAATAAATCCAATGCCTCTTGATCATCAGTATATGCGCACTGTAAGCGGATCAAACTATTAATAACTTGAAGGTTGTTTTTTACTCGGTGATGGATTTCCTTGAGTAAAACCTCTTTTTCCTCTTTTTGCTTCTTAATATTCTCGTTTTGCTTCTGAAGCAAATCAAACGCCTTCTTACGATCTCGATTTGTTCTTGCATACAGCACAACTGAAATCAAGGCTAATACTAGACCAACGGTAAAAGAGATAATCAAAATCCTATTTCGACCTAGCTGCAATTCCTGAATTTCATTCTCCCTTTTTAAAATCTCAATCTCTTTCGATTTATTCTCACTTTCAAACTTGGCTTCTAGATTGGTAGCTATCTCTTTCGTTTGCTCGCTGAAGAGCGTATCCTTCATTTCTGCATAGCGTGTTTTGTAGTTCAGCGCCTTAGCAAAATCACCTTGTCTTATATAGATTTCACTGATTTCATTGTAAGCGTCTCTCAGTTCTTTTTTGGCTCCAATCTCTGAAGAAATTGTAATTACGTCCTTCATATAATCAAGGGCCTGATCAGAGTTACCAGAAAGGGACTGCACCCTTGCTAAACCCTGGATTGAGCTTATCATTCCTTTTCGATCTCCTAGTTCCTCTTGAATTTCTAGTGCCTTTTTTTGGTATTCCATGGCTTTCTCAATCACCTCTTTGGCTGCATATACATCGCCAATGTTGGTATAAGACGTTGCCATTCCTCTTTGATTACCCGTTCCTTCTCTACCATCCAACGACTTAAAATGGTACTCTAACGACTCCTCATACTGACCTTTCTCAAACGAGATAATTCCGAGGTTATTCATGATGTCAGAAATGACGCCTTGTTTATTGAAGGGTTTTAAAATTTCTAAGGCCTTAGAATAATAATCTTCTGCTTGGTCATAGTTTCCTTGCAAGTAATACACCAATCCTATGTTATTATAAGATTTACCAACGCCCTCATTATCATCTACTTCTTCTAAGAGTCTAATCGAATTCAAGTATTGCTCTATGGCCAAAGCATATTCACCTTGTTGGGTGTAAACGGCACCTTTATTATTAAACGACCCAGCCATACCTTTTCGATTTCCGATCTCAGACATGATTTCAAGAGACCTATCGTGATAGGTAAGTGCGACATTGTATACTGCATTGTAGTAATTGATAATGCCGAGGTTATTGTAAGACATTGCAATGCCTTTTTTGTAACCCAAACGCTCTGATAAAAACAATGCTCGATTTGAATACTTTTCGGCTCTATCAATATCACTGTTAAAGAACTCTCTTGAAAGATTATAAAGCAACAGAACCTTATTGGTGTCTTGCTTTGATGTCCTTAGCACTTGAAATAAGCTGTCAATTTTTGGTTGATCTTGCCCAAAACCAATTTGAGCAATAATCAAAGCACTTACCAGAAATAAAACCTTAATTGAGTTGAGCACGGTGTTCACATTTAATCTTCTAAGGTAACTATTACTGAATTCTTATCGTCTTCTATGAAGTAAAGAAAATCGTTAGTGATCAAACCTCATTATCTTCACGCCTTTCAAACCTATTCATGAAGCATCTTCTCACATTCCTTGCTTTCTTAGCAATATCATTAAGTGTAAATGCCCAAAACGCATCGGTTCAACTAATTCATGGCATTGCTGACACCAACTTCCAGACGGTAGACATATGGTTATTCAACACCAAAATAGCAGATAACATTTCTTTCAGAGAGGCTACAGAGTACATCTCTTTTCCTGCAGTTATTGAGACCCAGTTGAGAATTTGCGATTCAGCTAGCACAGATACGCTCAGTCCATTGCTATTGTTCAAAGAGCAACTGTCTGTTGGTGAGAAGTACATAATGATAGCTGCAGGCATCTCAGACTCTACGGCTTCTTATTCTCATTTTGAGCCTCTTACTTTCCACTTCGCTTCTGGCACAAGAGAACTTTCAGATTTTCCTGGATATTCTGATGCTATCTTTTTTAATGCTGTGACTGATTTAGAAGCTGTATCCATTTCTGAAACCAGAGAGCTATTCGAGGAACTTGAATTAAGCCTAGATTATGGTTCTTTTAGTGATTATAATGAACTTGAAACTTCGAATTATCGTTTACGACTTCAGGAATTGGGAGAACTCTTTCCCAGAGGAGAGTTTGATGCTTTTCTATCTACCCTGAACCTTGATGACAGCTCTATTGTGGTTTTAATTAGCGGTTTTGAAAATCCAGAATTAAACAGCGATGGACCTTCTTTAGGAATTGATCTAGTGACTTCTAGTGGGAATGTATATAGTCTAAATGCGAGTTCGGGTAAGGTGCAGTTTCTTCACAATAGTGCCAACCCAGAGCTAAATGAAATTGACATTTACGTCAACGAGAAGTTAGAGTTAAACAGCCTAAATTTTATTTCAGCTTCTGGCTATTTAAACTTTCCTTCGGGAATAGAACTTGAAATAGCTATTACACTCGACAGCGCTGTCAGTCCTCAAGAAGCCATCTATACAAAATCGATTGTGATCGATGCAAACACAGATAATATTGCTGTATTATCAGGGTTAAATGGATCTGGTTTTTTCCCTTTTCAACCATTAAATATTTCCATAAAGGAATCACGAACAATGGCCCTCAATGCCAATAATTGTGACATCCTCTTTTTTAACGGATCAACAGATTTTGGAATAAGCTCGCTTAAAGAAGAGTCAATTATAAATTCAGACCTCTTTATCAATATTGCATACGGTGATTTTTCAGAGTATTTTTCGCTACCAGCGACCAACTATAATGTTGAATTGTATCGCGATACTGAGTTATTTGCGACCAATGGACTGAATCTAGAAAGTTACAGCTTATCTGGAGAATCCATCACCCTGCTGTCTTTAGGATTTGTAGATACCCTTGCCAATTCCAATGGGCAAGAATTTGGGTTATGGTTTGCTCGTTCAACTTCAGGAAAGTTCACCAAGCTTTCAAACCCGATTGGCATACTTGAACAGAGCAATCTAGCTCCAAAGCTTTTTCCTAACCCAAGCTCCTCCATGGTAGAAGTTTCTTCATCTTATATGATTGATGAAGTACGAGTTTACAACACCCATGGGCAACTAGTATTGAATCAAATAATGAACTCAAAAAGCGGAAGAATAGATGTGAGCTCTTTGCCTTCAGGACTATACAATATTCAATTTTCAGCAGCAGACTGGAAGCAGTTCAACAAACTCATTATTGAATAAACGCAATTTGACATCTAGCTTTTCAAACAGATAGACTTAATAACATTCAAGATCATAGCTCAACCGCTATTTGAATATCGGTTAGTCTTGGCATATGAAATTGATGTGGGCAATTCGAGTCTTATTGTTGATCCTACTTATATCACAAGCATCATGTTCACGCAATAAAAAAGCGACCAGAAAAAAGTCCTCATATAAAACCGAGAGAACTTCGAGTCGAAGCGAAGCATTAAAGCTAAAATATGCTCGATCTCTTGGCGTCAATGCAAAAGATATTACTAATATTTCACTTTATCAATTCATTGATGATTGGTATGGCGTACCTTACAAATATGGCGGAACGTCAAAGTCAGGAGCCGATTGTTCTGGGTTTATAGGACAGCTTTATTCGAATGTCTATCATAAATCCTTACCGCGAACTACAAGCGAAATTGATAAAGCCAGCTCAAGAGTCTCAAAGTCATCGCTTCGCGAAGGAGACCTAGTTTTCTTTGACATTAACAAGAAGAAAAGCTCACACATCGGAGTCTACCTACAAAATGACAAGTTTGTGCATGCATCATCCAGTAAAGGTGTGATCATATCAGACTTATCTAACCCCTATTACCAAAAAACTTTTTCGAAAGGGGGTAGAAAATAACCCCGTTTATCTATTAAATCAACCATTTAAGAGATTAAATCGACACCTCAGTGATTCAAACTACAGAGCAACAGATCTAATGCTATTTTTGGACATCCTAATTTCATTAGTCTATGGTGCGTTGGTTACTTTCAATTGCTTTTGCTCTTACGTCTTTATTTTCTCTTGCTCAAACAGGAACCATAAGGGGTTTTGTTTATGATAAGGCTTCGGGCGAACCAATCATATTCATTAATGTCTATTTAGAAGGAACCCAAATGGGCACCTCAACTGATGTGAATGGTTACTATTCAGTAACCCAAGTCCCACCGGGAAATTACAACTTGATAGTTGAGGCGTTAGGCTATGAGAAAATCACTGAAAACATTGATGTAAAATCTGGGCAGATATTGAATAAAAAGCTCTTTGCAGCTCAAGAAGCTCAATTACTCAGCACCTTCGATGTTTCTGCTGATAAAGCCGAGGCTCGAAATGATGTTAAAATGTCTGTCCAAAAAATTACTCCCAAAGAAATTGACAAATTACCGAGCATCGGTGGCGAGCCTGACATTGCTCAATATATGCAAGTTTTACCAGGAGTCGTTTTCACTGGTGACCAAGGAGGTCAGCTATACATTCGCGGAGGCTCACCTGTACAAAATAAAGTGATGATGGATGGTATGATCGTATACAACCCATTTCACTCAATCGGTCTATTTTCTGTGTTCGACACGGATATTATTAGAAATGCTGATATATACACTGGTGGTTTTGGAGCGGAATACGGTGGGCGAATTTCATCTATCATGGATGTAACGACCATCGATGGAAACCAGAACCAGTTTGAAGGAAATGCCTCTGTCAGCACTTTCGGGGCTAAAGTGAATGCAGAAATCCCAATAGTAAAGCCAAAGAAAATTGGTGGTTCTGGGGTTTCCTCAATTATTAGTGCTAAACATAGTTACCTCGATCAAAGCTCTCAAGTCATTTACAATTATATCGACCCAGACGGCTTACCTTTCAGCTTTACTGACCTTTATGGTAAAGTAACTTTTAACGGGGAGAATGGCAGCAAAGCAAATATTTTCGGGTTGTATTATGACGATCAAGTTCGTTATCAAGCCGTTTCAGATTTAAATTGGAACAATCAGGGCATTGGAGGAAATTTTATTCTTATACCATCTGGCAGTCCAGTACTCGTTGAAGGAAACTTCGCTTATTCTCAATACAAGATTAGATTACAAGAAGAGAACTTAAGAGATAGAACAAGCGCTATCAATGGGTTTAATGGCGGCCTTGGCTTCACTTATTTTAAAGGAGACGATGAAATAAAGTACGGAATTGAAATTGTTGGTTTCTCTACCGACTTTTTCTACTTTAACGCAGCGAACAGAGAAGTTAGTCAGCAAGAGAATACTACGGAGTTAGCTGGGTATGTACGCTACAAAAAGAAACTGGGGAAACTTGTTCTCGACCCAAGTTTCAGGGTGCATTACTATGCTTCTTTAAGCACACCTTCTTTCGAGCCAAGGATTGGAGCAAAGTATAATGTGAACGATAATTTCAGACTAAAATTTGCTGCTGGAGTGTATAGCCAAAACTTAATTGCCGCAAACTCTGATCGTGACGTGGTCAACCTTTTCAACGGATTCATTTCTGGCCCTAGCACATTGCAGGATGAGGTTATGGATGAAAATGGAGACACAAGAGAAGTCAAACACTCTCTTCAGAAAGCCAACCACTTTATTTTAGGAGCTGAAATAGACTTCACAAAACGGTTTAGCCTGAATGTTGAAGGTTACCTTAAGCGATTCACTCAGCTAACAAACATCAATCGCAACAAGGTCTTCGACAACCCTGAACCAGGACTAGAAGAATACCTCTATTTAGACTATATCATTGAAACTGGCGATGCTTATGGTATTGACTTCGTTTTCAATTATGACCTACCGAGTATTAACCTTTATGCAGTCTATTCTCTTGGAAAAACAACGAGATGGGATGGAGTTCAAACATATTCCCCTGTTTTTGACAGAAGGCATAATGTAAACTTAGTTGGATCGTACAAATTTGGAAAAACAAGACTGTGGGAGTTTGATGTTCGCTGGAATATGGGGTCAGGATTTCCGTTTACGCAAACTCAAGGGTTTTATGAGCAGTATACATTCCAAAATGGAACGGCTTCAGATGTTGTGAATTCAAACGGAGAGCTGGGTATTGTTTATGGTGATCTAAACGGTGGTCGACTACCTTATTATCACAGACTTGACTTGACCTTAAAGCGCGAAATAATTCTTTCAACTAACTCAACATTGGAAGCAAACATTGGGGTTACAAATGCTTATAATAGAGAGAATATTTTCTATTTCGACAGAGTGAACTTTGAACGAGTGAACCAATTACCTTTTATGCCATCTGCAGGTCTAAAGGTGAATTTCTAGACCAAAAAGCCTGTTCAATAATTTTTCACTTTTTCATAGTCTAGCCGATCATCTATCTTACCTTTGGTTCCCGTATTAATTAAACCAAAATACGGGTGTCAACAAAGTATATTTTCGTTACTGGAGGAGTTACCTCCTCTCTTGGAAAAGGGATCATTTCAGCTTCGCTTGCTAAGTTATTGCAGGAAAGAGGCTATTCCGTAACTATTCAAAAACTTGATCCTTACATCAATGTTGACCCTGGCACATTGAATCCTTATGAACATGGTGAGTGTTTTGTAACGGATGACGGTGCAGAAACAGACCTTGACTTAGGTCACTATGAGCGCTTTTTAAACGTTCCTACCTCGCAGGCTAATAACGTTACTACTGGAAGAATTTACCAAACCGTAATCGATAAAGAGCGAAAAGGTGATTATTTAGGTAAAACGGTTCAAATTATACCACATATAACGGATGAGATTAAAAACTGCGTTACAAAGCTTGGCAACAAAGGAATCTTTGAAATAGTAATTACTGAAATTGGCGGCACAGTAGGTGACATCGAATCATTGCCCTATATAGAAGCTGTTCGCCAATTCAGATATGAGCATGGCTATGACAATGTGATGGTCATTCACCTAACACTTATTCCCTACTTGGCTGCTGCTGGAGAGCTTAAAACAAAACCTACTCAGCACTCGGTAAAAACACTTCAATCCCAAGGAATTCAGCCTGATGTATTAGTCTGTAGAACTGAATACCCTTTATCTGTGGATCAAAAGAAAAAGATTGCATTGTTCTGTAACTTGCATGACGATGCAGTAATTGAGTCTATGGATGCAGACACAATTTACGATGTGCCTTTACTTATGAAGAAAGAGCGACTAGACAAAGTAGTGCTTGAAAGATTAAAACTTCCTTTGCGAGACGAACCTAGTCTTGATCGGTGGAAAAACTTCTTGACAAATTTCAAGAATCCAAAGAGAACAGTGAAAATTGCTTTAGTCGGCAAATATGTTGAGCTTCAAGATGCGTACAAGTCTATTCAAGAGGCACTGGTGCATGCAGGTGTTCCCAATGAGTGTTCAGTAAATGTGGTTTCTGTTCATTCTGAAGAACTAAACAATGAAAACGTAGCAGGTGAGCTAAGAGAAATGCAAGGGATTATTGTTGCCCCTGGTTTTGGACAACGAGGGCTTGACGGAAAAATAATCGCAATAAAGCATGCCCGTGAAAACGGAATACCATTCTTTGGAATATGCTTGGGAATGCAATGCTGTGTTATCGAATTTGCAAGAAACGTTCTTCATTTAGAAGGCGCAAATAGTGCAGAAATGAATGCGAATACTCCATTTCCAGTAATAGACATAATGGAAGAGCAAAAAACCATTTCAAATATGGGTGGAACGATGCGTTTAGGAGCTTACAAATGCGAATTAAAGGAAGGATCATTGGCAAAACTCATCTACGGAAGACCTGAAATTTCAGAACGTCACCGTCATAGATATGAATACAACAATAAGTATTTAGAGCAATTTGAAGCTTCTGGTATGATCGCTACAGGAAAAAACCCTGAAACAGGATTGGTGGAAATAATGGAAATCCCTTCTCACCCTTATTTTATTGGCGTACAATTTCATCCTGAATACAAAAGCACTGTGCTAAATCCGCATCCTCTTTTTGTATCATTTGTAAATGCTGCTATCAACGAGAAACAACCTGTTGCTGCTGAATAAACCACATTATGCTTGAAACAATAGGACAGATAGATCAAGCAATTACTCTTCTTGTTAATCATTTCAGTAATGCTTCAGCAGATACTTTAATGATTGTTATTAGTGATAAGAAGACGTGGATACCTCTTTACTTGGGTCTACTGTTTTTGTTCAACAAAATTTTTGGATGGAAGCATAGCCTCGTCATTGTGGTTGCTATTATTCTAAATCTTGTGTTGACCGACCAAATATCAGTCATATTCAAAGAATACTTCATGAGGTTACGACCGTGCCATGAAGCTTCGTTAACTGAGATTTTAAAGCTTCCGCATGGTTGTGGCGGGAAATTTGGTTTTGTTTCTTCACACGCTGCAAATACTATGGGACTGGCTGTTCTAGTGTCAATGATTCTTAAGAATAAATGGATGACCATGGCCATGCTTTCGTTCGCACTTGCCAACGGCTATTCACGCGTGTATCTAGGAAAGCACTACTTTTTTGACGTTATCGGTGGATTTATACTGGGTGCTATTTTAGCGTGGACAGTTTATCAAATCATGCTTTATTCAATCAAACGATTTAAGCTGCAATGAATTTAATAGGAGCTCTAGCTGTTTTTTTTGGAGGCGGAGTGGGTAGTCTCCTTCGATATGGGGTAAGTCATTTGCTGAAAGGCTTTTCCGCCCAAGCTCTTCCTTATGCAACGCTTACTTCTAATATTATAAGCACTGCTTTATTAGGCTGGATTATTTACAAAGTATCTCCAGCTACCAACCAAACGCTATATCTTTTTCTGGCCATTGGTCTATGTGGAGGGTTCAGCACGTTTTCCACATTCAGTCTAGAAACGTTCCAGCTATTAAAAAATGGGCAAATTGTTTGGGCAATTGCTAATGTGGCGGTGAGCATTGTAGCTTGTATTACTATTCTATTTCTGATTTCAAAATCACTCAAATGAGAATTCTTGTTTTTGCTCTATTTTTAAGTGCAACGAGCTTGCACACTTTCGCTCAAACTCAACCAAAGCTTGTCGTTGGAATTGTGGTTGACCAAATGCGAATGGATTACATCTATCGTTATTGGGACAAATATTCTGAAAACGGGTTTAAAAAATTGATGAATGAAGGGTTCACCTGTAAGAATGCGCATTACAATTATATCCCAACATACACAGGACCTGGACACGCATCAATATTTACAGGAGCCACACCAATGAATCATGGAATTATCGCGAATGATTGGTTTGACAAAGCGTCTGACAAATCGCTTTATTGTGTTTCTGATTCGTTAGCGAAAAGTGTTGGAACTAATAATGAGCAAGGCAAAATGAGCCCTTCTCATTTACTTGCCCCTACCCTTGGAGATGCATTTAAGATCTCTACACAATTTCGAGGCAAAAGCATCGGTGTATCTATTAAAGATCGAGCAGCTATTTTGCCCGCTGGCCATAGTGCTGATGCGGCATATTGGATGGATTTTGAAACAGGGAATTTCATCACAAGCAATCATTATATGAATTCTCTCCCTAAATGGGCAAGCAGATTTAACTCTGAAAAGCATGCTGATGAGCTGGCAAAAGAAGGTTGGCAGACACTTTTGGCCATCGAAAAATATACAGAAAGTACTGAGGATAATACACCATACGAAAAGGTATACAACAAAAATGGCTACCCTGTTTTTCCGTATGACTTGCCACAGTTGATCAAAGACAAAAGCTACTATGCTTTTGCCAACTCGCCTTACGGAAATACAATTGTGAGGCAATTTGCGGAGCAAGCGATAATTAATGAAGATTTGGGAGATGATGAGTTTATAGACCTATTGACAATATCTTTCTCATCACCTGATATAATTGGACACGCCTTTGGCCCACAATCGATTGAAATTGAAGACACCTATATTCGTTTAGACTTGGAAGTGGCACAATTAATCGCTTCCCTAAATGAACGTATCGGCAAGGAGAATTATACTCTTTTTCTAACTGCAGATCATGCCGCTGCGCAAGTACCATCCTATTTAAAAGATCATAAAATACCTACTAATTATTTTGAAACAGATCGATTCCTGGAAGAACTAAAAGCACACTTAAATTCTTCTTTGGGTCAAGGCCGATGGCTACTTAACTATAGTAACCAACAAATTTTCTTGAATCATGCATTGATTGCTTCAAAAAACCTAGAAACTGACCTAGTGCTTGACGAAATAAAAACGTTTGCTCTAAGTTTTAAGGGTGTTGCGAACGCACTAAGTTCATCTCAGCTTCAACATCCACTTCCAAGCGATCAATTCGCTTTCATGGCGCAACGCGGATGGAATCCTTTGCGGTCTGGAGATATGGTGATACAGTTTTTAGCCGGATGGATGGAGTATGGACACCAAGGCACAACGCACGGTTCTTCATACAACTACGATTCTCATGTGCCAATCATTTTTTATGGTTTTGGTATAAACCAAGGCGTTGAACTAGAACCAGTAGAAATCACACAAATTGCACCTACTATTAGTATAGTAACCTCAACAGCATTTCCAATGCTCTCAGATCACAGACCTATTTCAAAAGCTATAATTCAACCTTAATTTTCAGAGTCAAATACTTCTTCTAGAATATCTGTAACTCTATGAGCGGGATCTTCACGAATTAGTTTTTCCTCATCACCCACCTTCTTAAAAATTCCCTTTAAAGCTCGATTCGTGGTATGTTCGCTTAGAGAGTTCGATTGAATCTCATCGTATAAAAAACCATTCAGTGAAGCTGAGTTATACGTATTAATTAGATTAGCATAAGAGCTTTCAGCAGATATACCGAAAACTATTTCTTTACTCAACGATGTTTCAATTTTCGGTCTAAACGCGTCAAATAATCTAGAATATGTTTTACCCTTTAAATATGATGTTGCAGCTGTATCTGCGCCATTTAAAATAGTTAATCCGTCTTCAATAGTTATATCTCTTATCGCATCAACAAAAATTGGTTTTGCCTCGGTCGCAGCATCTTCTGCAGATCTATTAATAGCTAAAATCGTCTCATCGAGAAGGTTACTGATAAGAGGTATGCTATTAAGCTTAGCATAAATGGGCTGAGCTTCATCCGGAAGTAGAATTTTCACGGCTTGATCTTGAAAAAAGCCATCAGGAGCGGAGAGGTTTGCCACAGCTGTATCCGTTCCATGCACCAATGCATCTTTCAATCCCAAGATTATTTTCTCACTGTTAAGTTCATCTAAATTGATTAATTCGTCACAAGAGGTAGTGGCAATGCAGCCCAAAACAGCAATCCCTAAAAGTATCTTTTTCATCATGTTATAAAAGTATAGCTAATCTGCCTTAAAGTAAAGTTTGAATTATTTGTTTGGTTTTTTGAATCATTTCATCATTAATATCAAGATGAGTAACAAATCGGATTCTACCCGGACCAAACCCCATAGCATGCACATCCTTTTCTTTCAATTTATCGAGCACAACATTCTGCGAGACATTATCATTAAGTTCTGCAACAATAATATTTGTTTGTGAGGGCATAACCGAACGCACCCAAGAGCCTTCTTCTAAGGATTCGGCTATCTCCCTTCCCCTTTCATGATCCTCTTTTAGCCTTTCCACATTATGATCTAAAGCATAAATACCAGCAGCAGCTAGCATGCCTGCCTGTCTCATTCCACCACCAAAAACCTTCCTTACTCTGCGCGAATGCTTTATAAACTGTCTATCGCCAATCAATAACGACCCAACAGGACAACCTAACCCTTTACTTAAGCAAATGGAAATTGTGTCAAATGTGTTACCCACAGACTCTGTAGACTCGCCTGTTTCTATTAATGCGTTAAATAACCGTGCGCCATCAAGGTGAAAGCTCAAGCCATTTCTTTTACAGACTAGGGCGATTTTTTCCAGCTCTTCTGAATCCCATATTACTCCACCACCTTTATTGCATGTGTTCTCTGCTGAAACTAATCTAGAAATAGGACGGTGAATATCATCAGGGTTGATCGCATTCTTAACCATCTCCGCTGTGAATCTACCATGATCACCATCCAATAGCATAACCGAAGCCCCAGAGTTTCTTGCAATTCCGCCACCTTCGTAATAATAAATATGTGATAGTTTATCGCAGATCACTTCATCACCAGGATTCGTATGAACGTTGATTGCAATTTGATTTGTCATCGTGCCCGATGCACAAAATAAAGCAGCTTCTTTACCAAACATTTCAGCGGCTTTCGCCTCAAGACGATTTATGGTCGGGTCATCTTCAAAAACATCATCTCCTAATGGAGCATTCATCATAGCCTCCTTCATCGCTTTTGTAGGCCGAGTCACTGTATCACTTCTATAATCTAACATATCAAGCTATTTTTCTAGCAATTAATAATCCATCTCTAATTGGCAGCAAAACATTCTCCAATTTTGGATCATTATGAACCTTTTGTGAAAAATCGAACAAGGCCTTAGTATCTGCATCCATCGTTTCTGCTGGCTCGGTAACTTTACCACTCCACAAAACATTATCAGCCACAACATAACCACCAACTTTGACCTTATCAAAAACAAGGTCTAAATAGTTTGAATAATTGGACTTATCTGCATCTAAAAACACAATATCAAAAGGACCATTCAATTCTTTCAACTTATGAATCGCATCAGCTATATGCAGTTGAATTCGATCTGCATATTCAGATTGATTGATAAACTTTCGAATTTTCGGTTCAAGTTCATCATCAACTTCTATGGTATGCACTACACCACCCTCGGCTAGGCCTTCTGCCCAGCACAAGGCAGAATAACCCGTATAGGTCCCAACTTCAACAACCACATTGGGACGTATCATGTTACTCAACATAGAAATCACGCGACCTTGAAGGTGACCAGAGAGCATCCTCGGCTGCAGCACATTTCCATGAGTATAACGATTTAGTTCAGCTAATAGATCTGGCTCAACCGTTGTAAATTGTTCTGCGTATTGCTCTATTTCTTCGGGTAAAAAATTCATTCTTCAGTCAAATTCAATTCGGCTTTTCCGCCTGGTAAGTATTGCTCTATTATTTCATCGACAAGATCGCAATCTTCATATTCTTCGCAATGTTTTAGCATAAAAAAACAAGCATCTAGGTAGGCTTGGCGATCAAACGGAACATCATTTGACGCACATTTTTGAATGACAGAAAAAGCCCACTCAGGAGTGTTCCTCAGCGCTTCTAAAGTCTTCATCATTTTATGATCAGGTATCATTGGAAGCATCCTAGAAAGACTATCAATAGACAGCAATGTGCCCAGTTGCTCATAATTTTCTGTGCTTTGAGCTGAGTCTGCCTTTAAAAAAGAGCGAAAAGAAGTTCGCCATTGCCCTTGATTGTATTGAATAATGGCAATATTCAACCAAGCATCTTGGTAGGATGATGTATAACGAACAGCATTATTAAAGCATATCAATCCACTGTCAAGATCATTTTTAGCTACTGCACAAATACCTAAGCTATTCCATGTTTCAGGATGATACGGGTTAATTTGTAGAGCATCTTGAAATCCAGTTGATGCAGCGTCTATTTGTCCAAGTTGAAATTGAGCCAATGCCTCATGATGAGCCAATGGAATCGATAACGCATCAACTTGAAACAACGAGCTCTTTGCAGTCGACATTAATTCTTGACTTTCGTGCCAAGACTGATTGGTCTGAGCAGTTTTCGCTTTTAAGTAATCGCTTTCTCCGGCAATTCTAATAACCAGAACCAAAAGGACAACCGCATTGAACACAAATAATACTGAACGCCAAACACGTGTGTCTAAAACAGAATAATTCTTAAATGTCAATACAAGAAGCATAGCGAAAAACAGAATGTACTCCGGACGCTCTATAGGAAAGCTTGTGAGTGAAGCAATAATGAAACCCACCCAGCTCAAAACTATGGCAAGACTCATCAACGTTTTATCGAGAAACCAAGACCTAACTGCATTAAAAAAGCCAATGACATGTAAAGCAATGAAGGCAATTCCAGCAACCAAACCTGATTCTGAAAGGATCCATAAATAATCGTTGTGAGGCCTTTGATAAAAGATATTAGCTGAATTGGTGAGCATACCTTCTTGCGTGAAACCCATTATATCAATTTTCCACATACCTGCACCTATCCCAAAAAAAGGATGCTCTTTGAATAATTCAAAACTGCGCTGAGCTAAAAGTATTCTGTCTCTAGAGGTTCCTTTCGAAAAATCAAAAACCGTTTCAAAATGATGAACAAATGTGTAGATCTCATCCACTAAAAATAACGCAGCAACAATGCTAATTATAGCAAAAACAGAAATTGTCCCTAGTAGATTTCTCCGCTTATAAAACACCTTTCTTTTCATCGTAAAAAAAGAAGCAAATACAATAATCACATAAGCTCCGAAGGTGAACCAAGCGGTTCTATTTAGCAATAAGACTACTACGAGAATAGAGGTTAACAAGGCCGTTAAGGAAAGTAATCGCGAATGACCTTTATCCCTTAATCCAACAGAACTAATTGGAGCTAATAGAACTAAATATTGCACATATAAATTGCGGTGCCCAAGGGTTGCGGAAACACTGTAAGTAGCCTTATGAGTGAGCACAAAGCCATTCAAAGACATAACTAATTCTCCGAGGCCCCATATCGAAAGCACCAGCAACGATAATGTATAAATCTTAACCGCAAATCGCTTTAGTTGATCAGGTTGTTGATTTAGAGAAAAGACCGCGACTAACAGGAAAGCTAGCGCACAACGCACCAAAAGCAAAATTCCATCACCTGGGTTATCAGAAATAATCAGAGAAGGAATAACACTAAGAAAAATTAGGGCTAGCAGCAGCAATGCGCTATTTATCGAGAAAGAAAAGCTCGACCAATTCATCAACAAACCAAAGAATATCAAGACTGAAAAGCCTGCCAATTTTGGCAAATAGCCTGCATCAGAAACCAGCGGTAAATAAAGAAAAAGACAAACTAACCACAAGCAAGTCCATAGCAGACTCACGCTGTTTTCTTTAAGCCATTCCATTATTCTGGAATATAGCTTAACGTAGCTAAATACTGTTGATCAAAAGTTTCAGCAGCCAACTCTTGAATTTCTGCGGAAGTAATATCATGCACTTGAGCTTGAATCTCTTCAAAGCGATCAACACGATCAAACTGCAATAAAGCCTTACCTAAAGACAACATCAAGCTGGCACGATTCTCTTGAGAAAGTGCTATCTGGCCCAATAACTGCTTTTTAGCAACTGACAACAACCTTTCACTTAAGGTTACATCAGTAAGCGATTTAAGCTCTTTAACAATGAGTTTAGCCACCTTTTTTTCATGCCTTTTATCTGTTCCAAAATAGATTTGAAACACTCCTGTATCGGCATAGGGCGCATAACTGGATTCGATATAATAGCAATAACCGAATCGTTCTCTGATATTTAGATTCAAACGGCTATTCAAGGCAGGACCACCTAACACATTATTCATCAAAACCATTGCCCTTCTTCGTTCATCATCAAAACCAATTGTCTTGCAGCCTAATAGCGAGTGAACCTGATGTACACTAGTTTTCTTTGACTCGCTAAACATTTTCGACTTTGGAATGGTCCTATGGGCACGATTACTCGTTGATGCAGGGAGTTTCTCAAGAACATTCTTGCTGAATGTTTCAATCTTCTTCAAACTAACATTTCCTACGCAAGTGAACACGATCTGGTCTGTAGAATAATTCCTTTCCACAAAGCGCATAATATCATCTCGTGTAAACCCATTCACGAGTTCTGCAGTTCCCAATATAGACCTACCTAATGGATGATCAGGAAACAACTTTTCCTCAAATTCATCCATAAGCATCTCATCAGGATTATCTTTATAGGAGTTGATTTCATCCACAATCACACTCTTTTCCTTTTCTATTTCCTTTTCAGGAAAGATGGAAGAGAACGTAATATCAACTAGCAACTCCGCTGCTCTATTAAAATGCTCTTTTAGTGCACTTGCATATACACTAGTTTCCTCCTTTGTTGTATAGGCGTTTATTTCACCTCCTACTGAGTCTAATCTTGTTAATATATGAAAGGCCTTTCTGCGCTTTGTTCCTTTAAACATGCAGTGTTCGATGAGATGAGCTATTCCATTTTCTGTGGATAACTCATCGCGTGACCCCGCATTAATAATGAAGCCACAATGAACGGTCATTATATTTTTGTCCTCGAAGTGCAGCACTCGCAGACCGTTAGTCAATCTAAGTATGTCGAATTCCATTAAGAATTCAAAGTTAGTAAACCGACTTACGGCTCATTCACTCGCTTGCATATATTGACACTTTTGAAATTCATCAACTTTTTTGCTGCATGCAATTTAGATTACAAAACCTACTGATTTCGGCCGTTTTCGCACTTATTTCCACCTTGTCATTTGGACAAGAAAATATGTCGGCTGCATTTAAAAAGAGCCTTTACAGTGCCGATAAAATGTACAACGATGGCAATTACTTGCGGGCATGAGCTGTATATGACAGTCTTTGGAATAAAAGACCTAATGATATTTACCTGCAGTACAAAACAGGAATTTGCCACATCTATCAATCTACAGGAAGGGACAAAGCTTATGATATTCTGAAAAACTTGGTGGGAGAGCAAGGCTATGATGATGTAATGTTCTTATTGGCACGAGCGAAACATCTTAATTATCAATTTGAAGATGCCATTGATCTTTATAATGATTATTTAACCACATATAGACCGACTGGGCTGAGACGTATTGAAACTTTGCATTATCTCTCAAACTGCCGAAACGGTATTGAATTGATGAAAAGGAGATTAGCACTCAGCTTAGAGATATTGACCCCTCCGAGCAATAACAAAAACTCTCAATACAGCCCCGTGATCAGCCCTGATGGCGAAAAACTTTACTTCACTAACAGAGGCCCTGAAAGCAAGGGCGAAATGATGGATGAAAAATCCAAAAAGAATTCAATAGGTTCATACTACGAAGATGTTTTTGTTGCGACAAAAGATGGTGATAGTGAAGTGATCACTTTCAGCGAAGGAGAAAGCTTAAGTGACAATATAAATGATGCAGATCGTCATGAAGCAGCGCTGAGCATTTCATATGACAATCAAATGTTGTTCTTATACCTAAGTGGCGATAAAGAAAGTGAAGACATCTACGTAAGTTATAATCAAGGTGATACAGCATGGTCAAAGCCACAACCATTGAAAGGTGTAAATACGCCACAGTGGGAAGGTCATGCAAGTATGGCTCCTGATGGTAAGACACTTTATTTTTCTACTGACAGACCAGGCGGATATGGCGGTCGAGACATCTATAGAGCTATCATGAAACCAGACAGCACCTTTGGTAATGTAGAGAACATGGGACCTAAGATCAATACGCCTTTTAATGAAGACTCACCATTCATTTATTCCAATGGCTCATCACTCTATTTCGCGTCTGAATCTCATGGTTCAATGGGTGGATATGATATTTTCTATATCAAGTATGACAGTGTTAAAGGTCAATGGCAAGACCCAGTAAACATGGGGTATCCAATTAATACTACAGATGACGACCGCTACTACTATATTTCAAAAGATGGTGATTGGGGCTATTTTAGTTCAGCGAGAGCTAGTGGCGAAAACTTGCATGATATATACCGTATTCAACCTGGAACTTTTGAACGTCTAAATGCCCTGATTCTTTTAGTTGGAACAGTGTATGTTGACGAAGTTGAAAGTTCTGCTTTGGTGAAAATATTGGACGACAAAACAGGCGATGTATTAGCCACACTGATAGCAGATAGTACTACAGGAGAATTCGTGTATTCTCTGCTTCCTGGAAGACAATATAAAATCAGCTTATTAGCTGATGGCTTTTCTCCTAAAGTAGAATATGTTGAAGTACCTGAATTAACAGAAGGAGTAACACGCATAGAGCATCGATTTGATTTCTATACTATGGGCTTCTTGAAGCGCAGAAAAGACTCTATGAACTTACAGGCTGAAATTGATGCTAAAGTTAGACTATCAGAAGAAGATGATGCAATTTGCATTGTAGAGAAAGAAAGAGACCAACTTTCTGAGTCAGAAATTGAGGCTGGTTGCAGGTTCAGGGTTCAAGTGGGTACCTATCGCAATGCAGGTAAATTCAAGTATGAATTCTTACGATCAATTGGTGATGTTGAAATCAAAGGTTATAATGACGGTATAACACGTTACCTGATGGGACAGGAATTCACAAATCGAAAAGAGGCAGAAGTGCTAAGACAAAAATGTGTTATGGCAGGCCAGTGGGATGCCTGGATAACGGTTAGAAGATAAAAAAAGGGGAGCAAATGCTCCCCTTTTTGTTTCAACTGTTTAATTAGATCTTATAGGCATTGTCGTCAATTAACTTTTGAGCGATTGTTCTTCTCAAGGATTTGACATTCTTCGTTCCTGTTTTCGTGAATCGTTTTGCTCCCATGAGCATCATTCTTAACTCATCTCCTTCACCAAAACTCATTAGAGCATCCTTGGCATTGTGATGCACCCTTTCAGCAGCATCATGAACGAACAGCTCCGCCATCGCTTTATACACTTCTTGTCCATCCTCACCCATTGTATTTATGCGCTTATGAACACGTAATACGATTGACTCAGCAACATAGGCATCGATAGCCATATCCGCAATATTCATCAATATCTCTTGCTCTTTTGGAAGATCCATCATTAATTTTTGTGCTGCAGATCCTGCTACCATCAAAACCGCCTTTTTGAACCCTTCAATAAGTTTATATTCCTCTTCAAACAAACCGCCATCGCTATCGCCAAATTCAGGGATGCTCAGTAACTCATCCTGAATTGATTTTGCCGCAGCCATAAGGTCTAATTCGCCCTTCATTGCTTTTTTCAAAATCATATCAACTGTGAGCATTCTGTTGATCTCATTGGTTCCCTCAAAAATTCTATTGATACGACTATCACGGTAGGCCTTTTCCACAATAGTTTCAGCAGAATACCCCATACCGCCATGAATTTGAACACCTTCATCTGTTACATAATCCAATACTTCTGAACCATAAACTTTCATCATGGCGCACTCAGCAGCATACTCTTCAATACCTTTCAGAGTAGCTTTTCCTTTCTCCATGCCTTCAGAAGCCAAGCCATCGATTCGGTCTTGAATATTCTGTGAAATTCGATAAACAGCACTTTCTAATGCATATGTACGCATTGCCATCTCACCAACTTTATATCGAATGGCTCCATATTTTGAAATTGGTCTACCAAACTGTTGTCGATCATTGGCGTAATTAACGCTCACCGTTACCACTTCTTTCGCTGCACCCAATGTTGCTGCAGCCAATTTAATTCGACCAACATTAAGAATATTCAACGCAATCTTGAAACCATTCTCACGATCACTCAATTGATTATTCTTTGAAATTTTCACGTCATTAAAAAAGACTTGACGCGTTGATGAACCTTTGATTCCCATCTTCTTTTCTTCCGGGTTCAATGTCAATCCATCTGCTCCCATATCAACGACAAACGCGCTTAAGGTTTTATCATCATCAATTTTTGCAAAGACGGTGAATACATCGGCAAAGCCACCGTTGGTAATCCACATTTTTTGACCGTTGATTTTCCATTGATCACCTTCTAAAACCGCTTTTGTCTTTCCAGAATTTGCATCTGACCCAGATCCTGGCTCAGTAAGACAGTAACAACCCAACCATTCTCCTGAAGCCAACTTCGGAATATATTGTTGCCGTTGTTCTTCTGTTCCATAATAAAGAATAGGTAGCGTACCAATCCCTGTATGAGCTGAAATAGCCACACTAAATGAATGCCCACCACCAACTGCTTCTGCAGCTAGCATTGAAGCCTTGAAGTCCATTCCCATCCCACCATACTCGGCAGGAATAGAAATTGCTAAAATTCCAAGTTCACCAGCTTTTTTAAGCAGTGTTGGCATAATGGAAGGATCTTCCATTGAGTCGATCTTGTCTACATTAGGAATTACTTCTTGAGCCAAAAAATCACGGCACGTTTGTGCGATCATTTTTTCTTCTTCACTCCATTCTTCAGGAATAAAAACTTCCTCGGGTTTTGTTTGGCGGATTAAAAACTCGCCTCCTTTGATTGCTGTCATAATAGTTATTTTTTGAGCCCTAAAGGGGCCGTTTTTTTCTTTAAAGCATTTCAATAATCCCGGCTGCACCTTGCCCTGTTCCAACACACATAGTTACTAGACCATATTTATTATTTCTTCGTTTCATCTCGTTCATTATCTGAACTGTAAGCTTGGCACCCGTGCAACCGAGTGGATGACCTATGGAAATTGCCCCGCCATTTACGTTCACGATATCAGGATTCAGTCCTGTTTCTCGGATAACGGCCAATGATTGGGAAGCAAACGCCTCATTCAACTCTACTAAATCGAGATCACTTTGCTTTAGCCCAGCCACCTTAAGTGCTTTTGGAATAGCTTCTACTGGTCCAATTCCCATAATACGCGGTGGAACCCCAGCTACTGCATAAGATCGCAATCGAGCAATTGGCTCCACTCCTAGCTCTTTCAACATCTTTTCAGAAACAACCAATACAAATGCAGCTCCATCGCTTGTTTGAGATGCATTTCCTGCAGTAACACTTCCCTTCGCGTCAAAAACAGGCCTTAGTCTTGAAAGGGCTTCAATGTTGGTTCCTGGTCTTGGACCTTCATCTGTATCGAAAACATATTTTCTTAATTGTTTTTTATTGTCTTTTACAAAAACCTCTTCTACTTCGATCGGCACAATTTCATCTTTGAAAGCCCCCGATTTAATTGCGCTCAGTGCTTTCATATGAGAATGGTATCCAAACTCATCTTGGTCCTCTCTACTCACATTAAACTCGCGAGCAACAGCTTCTGCCGTTAGGCCCATCCCCCAATAGTAGTCGTGATTTGCATTGGCAACTGGAGCATTTGGAACAATACGCCATCCGCCAAAAGGAATTGGGCTCATCGTTTCTACACCTCCTGCAATTATACAGTCAGCCATTCCAGAATGAATTTTAGATGATGCTATTGCTATGGTTTCTAAGCCTGATGAACAATAGCGATTGACTGTCATCCCCGGAACTTTGTCTGTTTTCAACCCCATAAGCGAAATCATTCTCCCGATGTTAAGTCCTTGCTCCGCCTCAGGAGTAGCATTTCCAACAATAACGTCATCGATTCTTTCTTTATCGAGGTTTGGAAACTGCTCCATAAGCGCTTCAATGATTCTTGCAGCAAGATCATCTGGTCGGGTGAACCTTAGTGATCCTCTTGGTGCCTTACCTACGGCAGAACGTTTGCCAGCTATGATATATGCGTCCATAATTCTTTCTATTAAATTCTAATTTCTTAATACTTTTCCTGACTTCACCATACTCTGAAGGCGCTCGAGTGTCTTTCTAGTAGAACACAATTCGAGAAATGCCCTTCTTTCTAGATCGAGTAAGTATTTCTCAGATACAGGCTGTGGATAGCTTAAATCACCACCGCACATTACCCAACCCAACTTCTCGCTGATTAATCGGTCGTGCTCACTCATATAATGTCCAGCTGCCATGGTTTCCGCACCTACATATACTAGTCCTAGCCCTTCGTTACCCAATACTTGAATATCCTCTCGTTGTTTTGGCTGTGTATAACCTTTTTCGGCTAGGATTAGCGCAGCTTTCTTGGCCACAGTTAACTGTAAATCTCGATTATTCACAACCTCATCAATTCCTTCTCTCAAGTAACCCAATTCGAAAGCTTCATGCGCTGAAGTGGCCACTTTAGCTTGAGCGATGGTCATCAAACGATGCCTAAATTGATTGCTTCTGATGTCTCCATCCCGTAATTCATCAGCCAATCGCATTGCGAATTCTTTTGTTCCTCCACCACCAGGAATTACACCAACGCCAAATTCAACCAATCCCATGTATAACTCAGCGTGAGCCACAACTTTATCAGAATGCAGGCACAGTTCACACCCTCCACCAAGTGTAAGATTGTGAGGAGCAGCTACTACAGGTATGCTCGAATATCGCATGCGCATCATGGTTTGCTGAAACTGCCGAACAGCAAAATCCAATTCATCCATTTCTTGCTCTGCGGCCATCATAAAAATCATTCCCACATTAGCACCAGCACTGAAGTTACCTCCTTCATTGCAGACAACCAGCCCTTCGTACTCTGCCTCAGCCATGTCAATAGCTTTATTAAGCCCTGCGAGAACCTCTCCGCCAATGGTATTCATCTTTGTATGGAACTCAACATTCAAGATTCCATCGCCTAAGTCGGAAATGGTTGTTCCTGAGTTTTGCCAGAGTATTCCGTTACTCTTAGCTACTTGAAGATTCACTAATCCATCTTGCCCAGGAATATCAGCATATTCACTGGTTAATTGATTCCAAAACTGTCGTTTGCCATCTTCGATTCGGTAAAATGATTTGGCTCCCTTTTCATGCATTGTATCGATCCAAGGCGAATAAGCCATGCCCTCCTTCTTTAATGCATTCAACCCTTCTTCAAAACCTATAGCATCCCAAGTTTCAAATGGCCCCATTTCGTATCCGAATCCCGCTTTCAGTGCATCGTCTAATCTATATACCTCATCGCTAATTTCCGGAACTCGATTTGAAACGTATGCCATCAAGCTTAAGAAATGAGCGCGGTAAAAATCTCCTGCCTTATCATTAGCATTGAAAAGCATTTTAATTCTTTTCCCAAGGTTATCCTCTGATTTTGCCATCTCAAGAGACTGAAATTTCGCTTTCACTCTCGGGCCATATTCTAACGTTTCAAGATTCAGAGAAAGAATTTCAGACTTACCATCGGCTCCCTTTACTTTTTTGAAAAACCCTTCTTTGGTTTTACTTCCGAGCATGTTGTTTTTCAACATGAGCTGGATATAATCTGGAATTTGAAACAACTCTTTACTCTCATCATTCGGAACGTTGTCTTTCAATCCGTTGGCAACATGAACTAACGTATCTAACCCGACTACATCAGCCGTTCTGAATGTAGCTGATTTCGCTCTTCCAATAAGTGGCCCAGTCAGTTTATCGATTTCATCAATGGAGAGTCCATTTTCTTTTACATAGTGAAACATCCACATAATGCTAAATACGCCTACCCTATTCGCTATGAAAGCAGGTGTATCTTTACAGAGTACCGTTGTTTTACCAAGGAATCTTTTCCCGTAATCCATTAAGAATTCAATCACTTCATGGTCAGTATCTGGACCTGGAATGATCTCCAAAAGCTTCAAATATCTTGGCGGATTGAAAAAGTGTGTTCCGCAAAAGTGCTTTTTGAAGTCATCACTTCTGCCTTCATTCATTAAGTTAATCGGTATACCAGAGGTATTCGATGTTATCAATGTTCCTGGCTTTCTGAATTTCTCCACTTTTTCGAACAAGCTCTGCTTAATATCTAACCGCTCGATGATTACTTCCATTACCCAACCACACTCTGAAATGCGTTGTAAATCATCATCGAAGTTTCCTGTCTCGATAAGCTTTGCTGCTGATTTTTTATAGATTGGTGATGGATTACTCTTCAATGCAGTCTGAAGGCTGTCGTTCACAATTCTATTTCGAACTGCCTTATGCTCTAAGGTCAAATTCTTAGCCTGCTCTTTTTCGTTTGGTTCTCTCGGGACGATGTCAAGCAATAATACTTGAACTCCGATATTGGCAAAATGACACGCGATACGCGAACCCATAATACCTGAACCTAACACAGCTACTTTTTTGATACGTCTTTTACTCATGATGTTTTGACTGTATTTTGTTCTATAATTTGAATAACCTCTATGAAGTTTTGGAATTTTTCTTCGCTTACTTGATCTAATACCTTTTCATTAAATCGCACAACCGAACTCTTAGAAACCTCTCTCATGCGCTTACCTTCATCGGTTAAACAAATGCGCATGATCCTTCTATCATTTTCGTCTTGAAGCCTTGTAATAAAACCTTTATCCTCCATTGTTTTGAGTGTTCTGCTCAAACTTGTTGGCTCCATGCCCATTTTCGGACCTAGTTGTGTTGAAGGAGTTCCGTTTCTTGGATCAATGTTCAATAAAATAAACCCGATCGATTGAGTCATTCCGTGTTTGGAAGCCTCTTGGTTATACATCTTGCTGATTTTTAACCAAGCCCAGCGTACGTGAAAATCTATGGTTTCTTCTGATTTCATAATCGAGTTGAACGAATATAGAATTTTTATTATGCGCGCATAGCTTTTAACAAATTTTTAGTGTTGGGTCAGCGCTAGTGACCTACAACAAAAGCACTCAAAGGAAAAAACTAACCGTTCCTCTAAACAATACGTCCATTTATCCATTTCATAGTTGCATCAACTAAGGCAAGACTACTTTTGGCGCCTCTAAAAACGGATGGATGAAATATTTGTACAGTTTACTTCTCTTGATCTTCGCAGCATCAGCCATCGGGCAGGATAAAGTCACGATATCTGGCTATGTGAAAGATGCTGAGTCGGGCGAAGGAATGATCGCTGCCACAGTGCTAGTAAAGGAGCTTACACAAGGAGTTTCCACCAATGAATATGGATTTTACTCTTTAACGCTTGAGCCTGGAACATACACTATAGAATGGAGCTTTGTAGGTTTCAACACCGTTTCGGAAACGATTGACTTAAAATCTTCTATAACTCGAAGTGTTGAACTCGGATTTAGCGATCAGATGCTGAACGAAGTTGTTATCACCGGAGAGAGAGAAGATGAGGCGCTTACGAGTGTAGAAATGAGCGTTGAAAAGCTAGATATGGCTCAAGTAAAAAAAATCCCTCAATTGCTAGGAGAAGCTGATATCATCCGCTCTATCCAATTGCTTCCAGGAGTGACAACCGTGGGCGAAGGAGCTACGGGATTTAATGTAAGAGGAGGAAACATTGATCAAAACCTGATATTGTTAGATGAAAGCCCCGTTTTTAGTTCATCACATCTGTTTGGGTTCTTTTCAGTTTTTAATGCTGATGCAATTAAAGACGCCAAACTCTATAAAGGAGGTATTCCTGCAAAATTTGGTGGTAGACTTTCTTCTGTATTGGACATTAGACAAAAGGATGGAAACATGAAGCAGCTTGGAGTATCAGGTGGAGTAGGATTGTTATTCAGCAGACTTACCATTGAAGCGCCTATTGTTAAGGATAAAGTATCATTCATAGTATCTGGAAGAAGGAGTTACTTCGATATTTTCTTCCCGCTGGCCAACAATGAAACGATCAACGACAGCAAGCTGTTCTTCTATGATTTAAATGGAAAAATCAATTGGAACATCAATGACAAGAACCGTCTTTACTTTTCAGCTTACAATGGAAATGATGTATTCGATTTAGCAGGACTTTTTAGCACACGTTGGGGGAATCAAACAGGATCATTACGATGGAACCATCTCTTTTCAGATAAGCTCTTTTCAAACTTCACCGCTGTTTTTAGTGATTATAAGTATAACCTTGGAGCGGACAATAATGGCTTCGCCTTTGATTGGAGTGCATCAATACGCAATTACAGTGGAAAAGCTGACTTTACCTACTTTTTGAACCCAAAGAACAAAGTAGAGTTTGGATGGCACAACACATACTATCAATTTGCTCCAGGAGCAGCCGAGGCCAATTTTGAAGTAAATGATGAAGTAGATACATTTCGATTTGCTGTTGATGAAATTCCTGCTTTTGAAACAGCTCTTTATTTGAGCAATGAGCAAAAAATTGGAACACGATTAACCTTGGCTTATGGACTTCGCTGGAGTGGATTTGCTCAATTAGGTCCAGGAACTGTATACGATTACCCAAATGGCGAGCCCGTAGATCCTGAAAATCCGTCTACAGATGTTTCACCCATTGACTCGACCATCTATTCTCCCAACGAAATAGTACGCTCTTTTCAAGGTGCTGAGCCAAGATTTTCCGCCAATTTCCAAATTGATGAAGTATCCTCTGTGAAAGCTAGCTACAATCGAATGAGACAATACATCCACCTCATTTCTAACACAACAGCAGCAACTCCAGTTGACATCTATATGCCTTCTGGAAGCTTTATTCAACCTGCTCTAGCAGATCAAGTTGGTCTTGGGTACTTTAGAAACTTTTTTAATAATCGATATGAGAGCTCGGTAGAAGTTTATTACAAAAAATTTCAAAACTTAGTGGATTATAAAGATGAGGCAGAGCTTCTCTTGAACAACACTTTAGAAACTGAGCTTTTTACTGGTAATGGTCAAGCTTACGGTCTAGAAGTTCAACTCAAGAAAAAACGTGGTGACCTAACCGGCTGGATTAGCTATACCCTATCTCGCGTTGAAAGAGAAGTAGCTCAAATCAACGGAGGAGATCCTTACCCTGCTAACTGGGATAAAACGCATGATATTAGTCTCGTGTTGAGCTATGATATAACGAAGCGGTTCAACGTATCAACCAATTTCGCATACATGACTGGCAGACCCATTACTTATCCTGATGGAAGGTTTTCGTTTGGTGGTGTAACCGCCCCTTTATTCACCAACCGAAATGGTGCGAGAACTCCGGCCTACCATCGGTTAGATCTTTCTGGTTATTATACCATTCCAATAAAAAGAAAAAATCTTTATCTATTTCCACCAGCTTGGTTGTGGAGAAAATACGAAACTCCCGAGGGTCTTCAAGCAAAGTCAGGAGAATTTGGTATTGCTTTCGGTGCTTATAACTTGTATGCAAGAAAGAACCCATATTCAATCTTCTTTCAATCAAATCCAGACAATCCCGATATTACTGAAGCTAACCAGCTGTCTATCTACGCTGCCATTATTCCATACGTGACATTGAATTTTAAATTCTAAGCAATGCTACAATCATTAAAACACGCCCTTCTCTTAGCAATCACTTTAGTAATTGTAAATTCATGTCAGGAAGTTATTGAACTGGACCTGCCACCCAATGAAGCAGAATTGGTAGTTGAGGGATACCTCACTGACTTGGACTTCTTCATTCCCGAACAAGATTTAGACTGCTCGGGCTTATTCACTATTCCAAAGTCAGACATAGAGTTTGCAGCAGGCTTGGCGGCACAATTTCCAATTGACTCCATTGAAAGTGTAACAGATTACTTTCCGTTTAATAAAGTAAAGCTTACAACTACCTCAGATTATTTTTCAAACGCAGCTGCACCTGCCGTTAGCAATGCTATTGTGCAATTATTCAAAAACAATGAATTGGTAGAGACTTTAGTTGAAGACCCAAGTATTCCTGGTACATACCGTTTCACACATGACCCGGAGGTTGGAGCGAATTACCACTTAGAAATTGAAGCGTTAGACAATTTCTATGAAACTGAACCTCAAACGTACAATGCTGTCCCTCCTCTTCTAGGAGTAGATGCATACTATAGATCAAACTTCCTACAAGATTCCTGTGCGTACTACTTGGGAATTGACACCTATGAAAAACCGGGACTAGGGGATCATTATAGATGGATGTTCTACATCAACAACAAGTATGAGAGTGACCCTGTATTCATCAGCACATTTGACGATGCACAAATTGATGGTCTATGCTTATTTGAATTTGATGTATATGGTGATGAGCTAAGACTGGGTGACACCATTGTTGTCTTCCAAATGAGAACCAATGAGGGTTACAGCAACTTCATCAATTCATTGAGAAACCAAACAGCATTTGTTGGTGGCCCATTTGATACTCCACCTGCACCAATCAGAGGTAACTTGAAGAATGTAACCACCGGAAAGGAGGCCTTTGGCTATTTTATCGCAGGCGGTATTTCGGCCAATGCTGGCTTCGTACCTGAGGAAGTTCTTGAAGAGGGATGTGGAATTTAGCAACTAGGAAGGTTTAGTTGACAACTTGCAGTAATTTTTTATCTTTTTTTTCCATCTAAATTGTCTTGAGAATTATCTTTGTTTAGAATAATTCTAGATAAGCATGCGCATCCAAGCCCAGCAACAAATAAGTCTTCCTCCGTGCATCGCATCGCAATTTTACAACGAGGACATCACACCATTTGAATGCAAGAAAAAATGCTGTGGCAAGTACAAGAAAAAAGGAAAAAAAGCCTGTAAGAGTTGTCCTCGATAAATTTTGGAAGTCAAATTAACCTCTAGTATTCAACAAAAGAGCAAATGGTTGTTGTCCCTTGGGTACTGTTACTTATCGTAATATTCATTACCAACCCGCTCGACTGAAAAGACCCAGACCCTGAAGCTACCAAGGTTTCAAATCCATTGTCTGAAACAATTTGAGAGGGAATATTAAAATTGCTTTCATTCGTGAACACCGCATTGTAAATCCTGCCGACACCTGCACTTGCATCTTCAATTGTCATTTCATTGTCTTCTGATGGAACACCCTCAAAACGCATAATGTAAGGACTATACCATGAGCAGGACATTCCGCCAGCATAAAGACCTTCATAAACTTCGATAACCTTGGTTTCACAGCTTTCACCTGAATACCAATCACCGCAGATACATTCCCCATCGTCACAATCAGCTCCATTAAAGCATGTAACATCATTGCATTTATCACAAGAAGTAAGTAGGCCTAGTGAAATTATTAGAATGAAAAAGAATCTCATTATTCTGCTGTGTTAATTAAACGGTGAAATCAAAGCTAGGGAAAATTCATTCCCTCCAATTTTTGAAACGCATAATTTGCCTACCACCAAACAACTGATCTTCAATCCACGAGAGTATCCTGTAACGCGGACGTTCATGCTTAAATAAAAAGCTGCGTTTAAGTGCTTCACCAGAAAAATTCAGTCTATCCTTCCAATTCATTTCTTGAATCCTTTCCTCCATCACTTTTGGATGAGAAATGCTATACGTATCTATTTTGCGCATGTCTCCATAATCAAAGTCCTGGTGATATTGAGGTTCTTGACGTGAATGATTATTATCCAAAGCATTCATCTTGGCGGTCATCACCGCAGGTGGCCTTACCCATCCGTAGTGAAAAATAGAGGCATTCAACTTCTTTACTTTCAGTTTACGGGTGCCCTCCTTAGCTCTGTATGACTTGCCATCAAAGTTGGAAATATGACGAAACGATTGTGCGCTTTGCCATGAGTGAATTTCGGATCGATTTCGAATGATCCGAATCTCTTCATTGTACCAGCCATGGGAACGCACAACGTGATCATAATCTCCCCAAAAGTGATTATATCGAAACAGAAAGCCTTCAATATTCAAATCTGTCAAATGTGTTTGACAAGCCCTTTTGATTTCTTGATGATCTCGTTCGTGCAATACTTCATCTGCCTGTAAATAAATTAACCAATCGCCTGAACAATGACTCTTGGCTAGATCAGTCTGCTTGGCATGAACTGTTCCATTTGGAAACGCACTCACATCCCATTCAGTCTGAATGATCTTAATTTTATCTGAAACAATGGATTTGACGATTTCTAACGAATGATCATCTTCATCACTTTTGCCAACAGCCACCACAAATTCATCGACTATCGGAAGGGCTGAAAGAATTGATTCCTTAATTGGATAATAGAGCTTATCCGCGTTATGGCAAATGGTGAAGGCTGAAATCTTCATTCTATGATCAACTATGAAAGGTCTTGAAGGTCAACCAAACGCTTGTACAGACCATTTTTTTCGAGCAATTCGTTGTGATTTCCTATTTCAACGATCTCTCCTTTGTCGATGACAATGATGCGATCAGCATGCTGAACGGTGCTTAATCGGTGAGCTATTACAAAACTAGTTCTCCCTTCGGTAAGCTTCTCTAAAGCATCTTGAACCAAACGTTCACTTTCCGTATCGAGGGCAGAAGTGGCTTCATCCATAATCATGATTGGCGGATCATTCAAAATGGCTCTTGCGATACTCAGTCGTTGTTTTTGACCACCAGACAGTTTGTTTCCCGCCTCGCCTACACCAGTATCTAGTCCTTCAGCTAAAGAAACTGCAAAACCGTGGGCGTTGGCAGCATGTAAAGCATCTATAACTTGTTTATCTGTTGCATATTGATTTCCGATCAATAAATTGTTTTTTACGCTGTCATTGAACAGAATACTCTGCTGAGAAACAATACCAAATAGGCTTCTTAAATCAAAAACCTTAAAGTCCTTGATGTTTTTCCCATCGAGTAAAATTTCCCCTTCAGCAACATCATAAAAGCGAGGCATAAGATCTACCAATGTCGTTTTCCCTCCTCCTGAAGGCCCCACCAAAGCAATGGACTCACCTCGCTTTACTGTCAAATTAATATTCTTCAGCACAGGCTCATCACCATACTTGAAATTCACATTTCGAAACTCAATTTGCTCTTTGAAGGTTGAGATACTCTGGGCCGTTTGCGACTCTAACACTTGTTCGTCAGAGGTCAAAATTTCATCGATGCGCTCACTTGCTGAAACCCCCCTTTGCACGCGAACAAAAGATTCAGACAAAGCTCTAGCCGGAGAAATCATCTGAGAGAAAATGACAATGTACAGGATGAAAAACTCTCCATTCAGTGTATGCCCTTCCAGCACCAAATTACCTCCAAACCACAGGATCAAAGCAATGGTAATTGCAGAAAGTGCTTCTCCTAATGGTGATGTCAAATACTGCTTTCGAAACAAGCGCACCATCAGCTTAAAATGCTGATCGTTCACCTTATTGAAATGTCGGTTAAAAATATCTTCTGCTGTAAAACCTTTTACGATGCGGATGCCACCAACCGTCTCTTCTAATGATGTAACCACTTCGCCCAACTCTTCTTGACCTTTCTTGGCTGTGCGCTTCAAGGACTTTCCAATTCTGCCAATCATTAATCCTGTGATAGGCAATACAATCACTACAAACAATGTTAGCTCCCAACTGATTCCGAGTAGGGTGATCAAGTACAGAATGATCATCACTGGCTGACGGAAAAGTGCTTCTAGCGCACCCATTACAGACCATTCCACTTCTGCCACATCATTAGTAAACCGCGCCATTATTTGCCCTTTGCGTTCATCCGTGTAATACGCCATGGGCAATCGCAATAGCTTTTGATAAATGTCTCTGCGCAAATCTCGCACAGCTACGTTTCTCAAAAACGCCATTTGATGCAAGGCGAGATATCGGAAAATGTTGCGGACAAAAAACAGCACAACGATCACAATACAAAAGATAAACAGCGCCTCCATCGGCCCTTCTTCTCGAATGTATTGCTCAAAAGCAGCATTGAGTTGATCGAGTATTCCTGAGCCAACCACTGCATTAGGGTCAGCTTCTGCCTCAACACTATCAAACAGAATTTTAAGAAAAGGAACAATGGCAGAAAATGAAACCACCGAGAATGCTGCATTCAAAATATTGAACACCAAGTTGATCGCGATTCTTCCTTTGTAAGGCGCTAAATACTTTAGTATGTCAATGAATTTCTTCACTAAGAAGGTATCTTGAAAATACCGGTGTAGTTGTGTGGCGTGATCAATTTCAACTCAGCCTTCACTGCATCAGAAACCTTCAATGTATCGATAAACTCTGATAACGACTCAGGCGTAACTTTCGCATTTCCACGGGTCAATGCTTTCAATGCTTCATAAGGTTTTTCATAGCCTTCTCTCCTTAACACGGTTTGAATGGCTTCGGCACACACTTCCCAATGTCGATCCAATTCGGCATGAATGGTCTCTTCGTTTAAGATCAATTTGTCAAGGCCTTTTTCCAATGAAGCCAAAGAAATCAACGTGTGGGAAAATGGCATTCCGATGTTTCTGAGCACTGTGCTGTCGGTTAAATCACGCTGTAATCGTGATACTGGAAGTTTTGAAGACAAATGCTCAAACATGGCATTGGCAAAACCGAAGTTTCCCTCAGCATTTTCAAAATCAATCGGGTTTACCTTGTGCGGCATCGCAGAAGACCCCACCTCACCTGCTTTGATTTTTTGTTTGAAGTAGTCCATTGAAATGTACTGCCAAATGTCTCGGCTCAAATCAATCAGAATGGTATTGATCCTTTTCCAATTGTCCATCAAGGCAGCTAAATGATCGTAGTGCTCGATTTGGGTAGTGGTTTGAGATCTGTATAAACCCAAGGTGTCGTTCACAAAACGATTGGCAAACGCTACCCAGTCATTGTTTTTATAGGCTGCGTGATGGGCGTTTAAATTACCCGTTGCACCGCCAAACTTTGCTGCAAAAGGCACGTGCTCCATTTGAATCAATTGCTGGTCTATTCGCTCAACAAAAACGTAAAACTCTTTTCCCAACATGGTTGGTGAGGCTGGCTGGCCATGAGTTCGAGCCAACATCGGTATATCTTTCCATTCATTGGCTAAGCCCCTGAGCTTTTCTTGAATCAATAGCACACGAGGAAGCATCACCTTTACTTGAGCTTCCTTTATGGAAAGGGGCACTGCTGTGTTATTGATATCCTGACTTGTCAAGCCAAAGTGAACGAATTCCAATAAATCCGTTCTACCCAACTTCTCGAGCTGCTCTTTGACAAAGTATTCTACCGCTTTAACATCATGATTGGTAGTGCGTTCAATGGTTTTGATCTGCTCGGCATCTTGCAAGGTGAAATTCTCATACAAGCTGCGCAATTTGTTTTGTTCTTGTTCTTTCAGCGGCTCAACACCTTTCAACCCTTCTGAGGCAAGCTGTATTAAGTACTCAATTTCGATGCGCACTCTGTACTTGAACAATGCGTATTCTGAAAAGAACTCTACGAGAGGTTCAGTATGGCGTGAATAGCGCCCATCAACGGGAGAAACGGAGGTCAAAGCCTTTCTTGGCATGGATCTAAATTTTAAGGAACGCAAATGTAGGGCATTGAAGTGATGTTTATTCTGATGACTCAGGCTATTTAGACCTTAACACAAATATTGGTTTAGCTGATCACTAGTAGTTATCTCTCTGATTTTAAGCACTATTTGTTTTTTCACAAGATCAAATTGCTACGTATATTAGTCCAATCGAAAAACTACTTACAATAGCTGCAGCCATGTGTGCTCTGCTTGCCGCACAAGCCCAGGGCCCAACTTCTTATTGGCATTTTGCGCAGGAATTGGGTATAAAGTTTGAAAATTACATTCCGCAAGCGATTAGCTCCAACAACCTTCAAATGACCTATAGCTGCAGTTCCATTTCCACGCAAGACGGTGATCTGCTCTATTTTGCACGTCCTATCACGTGCCATAATGCCATTGGCGCACCTGTTGCCAATAGTGCAAACCTGGCGGGTAATCTTCAAGTTTCACATGGCGTAATTTTTATCCCAAATCCGGCAAACCCGAGTATCCATTACCTTTTCCATGGGAAAAAAAATTACGCTCTCAACGAACCAGGTAAAGTCCATTTTAGTACCATAAAGCGCACCCTTAACCATCCTTTAGGGGAGATGTTAGCCTCTGAGAAAAACGTACTGATTAATAACCATGCATCAACCCAAATTACTGCAGTGCATCATGCGAACGGAAAAGACATTTGGGTGCTTTTTGCAAGCAATTTTAGTGACAGTATTTTCGCCCACCTTGTAACTGAAAATGGAGTGTCATTAACACCTGTTGTTTCAACGATTAGCACTGGATTAAACTACGTTGGGACTGGTCAATTCAAGGCAGCACCAGACGGAAGATCCTTAGCACGCACAGCTCAAATCATAGATACCGTTAATCAATTAGTTCAAGTATATTCACTTATCCTCTATGAGTTCGATGATCAAACTGGGATAGCATCCAATTCAATCACGCTTGACTACCCAACAACTCCATTAGTAACAGTGCCTTTGGGTTTAGAGTATAGCTCATCAAGCAAGAAGCTTTATGTGACCATGTTTGGCAACTTCGGTAACGATAACTTACTCGGTCTTAATACTACACCGTTTGATTCTATTTCAATCGCATCTTCCATAGATTCAATTGATTTTTATGCTTCAGATAATTTGCAAATGGGTATTGATCGTAAAATTTATGGTCGTGCTTTCTTTGAAAATCCAAACCACCTCTATGCTTTGGAAAATCCTAACGATGGTCTTTCTAATCTAAACATTAACATGACTGCCGTAGATGTAGAAGGCCCAATTAATACTGGAGGCTTACCTGACTTCATATCCTCCTTTTTCCGTCCGGCTTATTTTGATGTTGGCAATGCCTGCTTGGGTGATACCGTTTCGTTTTTTGTGCGTCATCCCAATCCAGATTCTATTCACTGGGATTTTGGTGATCCCAATTCTGGAAATTTGAACTTTAGCAATGATTTAAATCCCCGGCATTTTTATGCCGAAGATGGAGTATTCACGGCAACACTCACTCTTTGGGCAGATTCAACCATCGATACCTTTTCAAGGGAAATTGTACTCACTTTACCGCCTTCGCCAATCGACTTAGGCGATACCGTTTTTGGTTGCACAGGACAGCCACTTGTGCTGGATGTAGACCAAAACAATCCAGTGATCAACTACTTCTGGTCAGATTCTTTAGAATTGAGTTCAATACAAGTCACCCAACCGGGGAATTACTGCGTAACGATCTACAACCATTGCGACACGATCAACGATTCAATATTCGCAGATTTCACCGAGCCGATTGAGCTTGCCTTGCCCGATACTTCGCTCTGTGAAGATGAAACCTTTAATACGCAAGTTTCAATAGAAAAAGGCTCAAGCTACCTTTGGTCAACAGGTGACACTAACGCTTCCATTGTCATCGATACTTCCCTTTCGCCAGATTTGGGTTCACTCGAAATTTGGCTCACCGCCAGCAACGCCTGTGGTACATCAAGCGATACTATGATGGTGAAGTTCTTGCCCATTCCCGATGCTACACTCCCGCACGACTCTGCTCACTGCCTCGATCAGTCGTTTTATATTTTTCATCAAAATGCCGATAGTGTCAATTATTTGTGGAGCGACAGCACTTCAGAAGAACGCATCAGGATTGATTCCACCCAATCTATGTGGCTTATGGCTGAAAATATTTGCGGTGTAGACCGAGACACGTTTAACGTAGAATTTTACCCCGAAATTAAAATTGGTGAAGACACAGTCATCTGCAATGGCGAAATACTGGTATTGGACGCTACATGGCCAGGCGCTAACTATGTATGGAACACAGGAAATACAGGCAGTTCGATCAATGTTTCTGAAACCGACAATTACATCGTTACCATCAGCAGCTCACCGTGCCAAAAGGTTGAATCGCGCACCGTTTCGTTTTCTGAAGAAGCGTGCAACGACTCGGGCTGCAAGTTTTCGATTCCCAACGTTTTTTCTCCCAACTCAGACGGCATCAACGATGTCTTGAAGATAAATAATACCTGTCAGGATTTAAGTTTCACCGTGTTCATCTATAACCGCTGGGGACAATTGGTTTACAGTCAACAAAGCACTACATCTGCAGTTTCATGGGATGGCACTGTCAATGGAGAGTCGGCAACAGAAGGCACTTACTTCGTGGTAGCATTACACAGCGAAAGACAAACGCAACGCACTGCGGTGAGTTTGATGAGGTAAGAACGCTTCTAGCACGCACTGCAACCAAAGTCACACTTCGATATAAAATGAAAGTTCACCTTTGCGACCATGATTGAAATACTTGGATACGCAGTAGCCGTTATTATAGGCATATCACTCGGGCTAATTGGAGGAGGCGGTTCAATATTAACAGTTCCTGTGTTGGTCTATTTACTGGGTATTTCACCCGTTATGTCAACTGCTTATTCACTTTTTATTGTTGGAGGATCTAGCTTGGTTGGTGTGATTAATTATGCGCGAAAAGGATTGGTAGATTACAAAACAGCCCTTGCATTTGGACTGCCGAGTTTACTGGCTGTGTTCGTTACGCGAAAATTCATTGTTCCAGCAATTCCAGAAGAACTATTTGCATTGGGTGCTTTCACTATGACCAAAGGCATGTTCTTGATGGTGCTGTTTGCCATTCTTATGCTCGTGGCATCTGTAGGCATGATCAAAAAGAAAAAAGAAAAAACTGCGGAACAGCGCAAATCCATACAACCATGGCAAACGATGCTGATTGTGTTAATTGAAGGTGCAGTTGTCGGAACGCTGACAGGACTTGTTGGCGCTGGGGGCGGCTTCTTAATCATTCCCGCTTTAGTGCTTTTTGCTGGATTAGAAATGAAACGTGCGATTGGCACATCACTGATTATCATAGCCGTAAAATCTCTAGTAGGATTTACAGGTGACATGTCTAACTATGTAATCGACTGGCCATTTCTATTAACATTCACTGGTATTGCAGTTGTGGGCATATTCATTGGAAGCTTCTTGGCTACCAAAATTGACGGACAAAAACTAAAAACTGGCTTTGGCTGGTTTGTCTTGGTGATGGGTGCATTCATTCTTCTTAAAGAATTGATCTGATCATTATCAGTTTTACAGTGTAACACAAGTCACTGTATACCCCAACGCTTCTGTTCACCTTTGTTGCTGTTAAATTAAAAATCAACAATAAATGGAAATAGAACAAATCTACACGGGATGTTTAGCCGAAGCGGCCTATTACATCGAATCAAATGGCGAAGCGGCTATTGTAGATCCTCTAAGAGAAGTGGAACCCTACATCGAGATGGCAGAAAAGCGCGGAGCCAAAATCAAGTACGTACTCGAAACGCATTTTCATGCTGATTTTGTTTCCGGTCATTTGGACCTAGCGAAGAAGACCGGAGCCAAAATTGTATATGGACCAACAGCGGTTGCGAATTTCGATGCTTACGTAGCTGAGGATGGCGAAGAGTTGAGCCTTGGAAATATTAAGATTAAAGTACTTCACACACCAGGCCACACTATGGAATCTTCCACCTTTTTGGTGTTGGACGAAAACAATAAACCTCACAGTATTTATTCTGGCGACACATTGTTTATTGGCGATGTAGGCCGGCCAGATTTAGCAGTGAAGACGCACTTAACACAAGAAGATTTAGCAGGGCACTTATTCGAATCACTTCGTAACAAGATCATGCCACTGCCGAATGATGTAATCGTTTATCCTGGTCACGGACAAGGAAGCGCCTGTGGTAAAAACATGAGCAAAGAAACCTTTGACACCCTCGGAAATCAAAAGGCAACAAACTATGCCTTAAGAGCCGATATGACCAAAGAAGAATTCATCAAAGAAGTAACTACGGGCTTGGTAGCGCCACCACAGTACTTCCCTAAAAATGCGGTGATGAACAAGATGGGTTACACCAGCTTTGACGATGTGATGAGCCAAGGACTCAACTTCTTAAGCATTCAAGACTTTAAAACTGAATTGCAAAAAGAAGGCACCATCATTATTGACACGCGTCATCATTCAAAGTTCACGGCAGGATTCATTCCTCAATCGATCTTCATTGGAATTGACGACAATTTCGCTCCATGGATGGGCGTGTTGATTGAAGACTTGGATGCTCCTATTCTGATGATTGCAGATGAAGGACGTGAAGAAGAAGTGATTACTCGAATGGCCCGTGTGGGATATGACAATCCAGTAGGATTCTTGAAAGGCGGTATTGAAGCTTGGGTTGCTGATGGCAACGCATTAGACAGCATCCATAACTATGAGCCAAGCGCGTTCGTTGAGAAATACAAAACGCAAGGATTAGAAGTATTGGATGTGAGAAAGCAAAGTGAATTTGAATCGCAGCATTTAGAAGGTGCAGAGAATTTTCCGTTGGACTTTATCTATAAGAACTTAGGTCAATTGAATAAAGACAAAGCATACACCGTGCATTGCGCTGGTGGATACCGCTCGGTAGCAGCAGCCTCCATCATGAAAAAGTATGGAGTGAAAGATGTATCTAATGTGTTGGGTGGATTCAATGCAATGAAGGGATTAGAAGGCGCACCAGTAAGTGCGTTTCACGAGCAAACAACCATGTTATAAACATAGGTGGTTTACGTTTTGATTGGTGTAGGCTCCGCTTGGTAGGCGGAGTGATTGGAACCGAGGCGAGTTTATCGCCTCGGTTTTTTTATTCAACCTCTGTGACAAGAGTTACTGTGCTGGCCAATTGACATGCCTTCCTTTGAACTTGCAAAAAATAGCAATAAGACCGAACGGATGGAAACAACAGAAAAGAGAGAAACATTCAGTGAAATCATAAACTCGGGGAAAACAGTCCTCGTTGATTTTTTTGCTGAATGGTGTGGCCCTTGCAAAATGATGCAGCCGATCTTAAAAGAGCTCAATACTATGACGGGTGATGATGTGCGCATCATTAAAATTGACGTAGACAAAAACCCTATGGCTTCCAATACGTTTCAAGTAAGAGGAGTTCCGAGATTGATCATTTTCAAGAACGGCCAGATCCAATGGAGGCAATCGGGTGTGTTAAGCGCTGTGCAATTGAAAAAAGTAATTGACGGAATAGAATAATGAATAAGTTTCTACAATACATCGAATCAAACACCAAGATTTGGGCCTTAGCCTCCTTAACATTAGGTTTAGCGCCTTTCATTCCCGAACCTCATATTTGGGGCAAACTTAAATGGATTGCAGGTGGAGCTGTTGGAATGGGAGCCGTTGATTGGTTCGATACTCTGATGCACGGAGCACCATGGTTGCTTTTAATTCTATCTTTAATTATTAAACTAAAAAACAAGTAATATGAAATATCTTTTATCCCTCACTTTGGCCTTCACACTGCTATCATGCGGTGCTCAAGACCAGCATTCTACTAGTGGTAACTACACCAATGTTAGCAATGAAGAAGCAAAAGAAATGATGAGTAATCATTCTGATCTTCAAATCATTGATGTTAGAACTGATGGTGAAGTAGCTCAAGGAATTATTGAAGGAGCTATTCAATTGGACATTTCAAAACCAAACTTTGAAAAAGAATTGGAAAAGCTGGACAAAAGCAAGCCGGTATTGGTGTATTGCGCTTCTGGTGGACGGAGCAAAACCGCCCAAAACATCATGAAAGACAAGGGTTTTGAAAACGTAGCCAATTTAACGCATGGCTACCGCGGTTGGAAATAAAAGCAGTCGATAGAAATGGACAAGTACATTGAAGTTTTCTTAAAGTCCTTCTCAGACTTTGCGGGCTATACTTGGAGGGAAATCACCTTTCAAGTTGACCCTTGGTATGTGAACTATTTCTGGTGGCTTGTCCTGTTATCACTTGGCGTTTGGGGACTGGAAATTGCGTTTCCTTGGCGTAAAAACCAGGCCATCATTCGAAAGGATTTCTGGCTGGATACGTTCTATATGTTCTTCAACTTTTACATTTTCAAGATCATCATCTTCATGGCATTTTCGAATGTCACAGAGTTGTTTTTTAAAGACCTTCTTGGTGGCGACTTATCGAGGTTCATCTTGCTCGACATGTCTGGATTCAACTGGTGGTTACAATTGCTCATATTCTTCATTTTCACCGACTTCATTCAGTGGTTTACCCACGTCATGTTGCACCGATTTGATTTATTATGGCAATTCCACAAAGTGCATCACTCGGTAGAGGAAATGGGATTTGCAGCACATTTGCGTTACCATTGGATGGAAAACGTGTTCTATACTCCAATGAAGTACATCGCAGTGATGCTGATTGGTGGATTTACTCCTGAGCAAGCCTACATCGTTTTCTATTTCGCTATTGCCATCGGTCACCTCAATCACGCCAATATTCATTTAACATACGGTCCGTTGAAATACATTTTCAATAATCCAGTCATGCACCTGTGGCATCATGCTTTTACGCTACCTGAGGACAGAAAACACGGGATCAACTTTGGCATCACACTAAGCATTTGGGATTATATTTTCCGAACGGCTAGCATTCCTAAAGATGATGCAGAAATAAAACTAGGTTTTCCTGAGATGGAAAAACTCCCAAGTGGATTTTGGGGCCAGTTGTTTTACGGTTTTCGAAAAAACTAGTTAAGCTCATTTTTAAGCCCAAACTCTGACTAGGGAGCGCTATATTTGAGGAACAGTCTCATGAGTTATGGATCAAGAAATTAAGGCACTCCTTCAAAAACAATTCCCAATGTTTGACGATCAATTATCTGATCATCTGGCAGAGTTGGGCACCCTCAAAACGTTTGAAGAAGGAGAAGAATTGATGCGCACAGGTCAATACTTCCGCTCAACTATGTTGATTGTAGAAGGATTGGTGAAGCTTTATCGTGAAGGTGAAAATGGAGGTGAGTTTTTCGTCTATTACATCGAACCAGGAAATGCATGTGCCCTGTCAATGGTGTGCGCTTCGCAGCAAAAAACATCGGAATTAATGGCACGTGCCATGACGCCAAGCAAGGCCATTATGGTACCTATTGACAAGATGGATGCTTTGATGCTTGAGCATAAATCATGGTATTATTTTGTGCTGGAAACTTATCGGTCTCGATTTGAAGAAATGCTGACTGTGGTGGATGCCATTGCATTTAAAGCCATGGACGAGCGCCTTGAATTCTACCTTATTAATCAAGCTCGAACCTTAGAGACAACAATTATAAAAACCACCCACCAAGAAATCGCCAACGACCTGAATACTTCACGCGAAGTAATTTCTCGATTGCTCAAAAAAATGGAGCAAAACGGAATGATCAGTTTGCACAGAAATCAAATTGACATGGCGCCATTGGTGGAAAACGTGTAAGAATGCTTGCAGCCTTCCAGGCATACCTTTCCTCTTTTAGCTTTTTACGAAAGCATGGGCTGGCTTGGTTTTTATGGTTTCCATTCATTATTACTTTCTTAGTCTTTTTTGGAGGATTCAGTTTGACATCTTGGGCTACAGAAAGCATTTCATTGTTGTTAAAGGCATCACTAGAAAACGTTGCCTGGCTTCCTGAATGGGCAGGCTTTATAAGTGATGTACTTTATTGGCTGTTGTGGATCATCCTGCGTATCCTGCTCTATTTCACATTTGCATTTATAGGAGGATCTGTTATTTTACTTTTAATGTCGCCCATCTTAACATGGCTGAGCGAACTGGTTGGCGAAGCACTTGGAGGTGAAGAAACGACATTTAGTATCACTCAATTCATAAGGGACCTCACACGAGCAGTAGGACTTGCGTTAACGAATGGATTCTATCAAATTTTACTCTCAATCCTATGTTTAGGCATTGGTTTTATTCCTGTCATTGGAGCCGCTTCACCTTTTTTACTATTCGCCATCAACGCTTATTTCTATGGCTATAACTTCATGGATTACTCTCTAGAGCGCAAGCAATTTTCACCCCGTGCAAGCAATCGTTTTGTATGGAGAAACAAATTTGCTTCGCTCAGTTTGGGTGCACCTTTCGCAGCTTGGAATTTAATCCCATTCATTGGCCCAATGACTTCTGGATTCATAGCCATCTTCGCAGCGGTTGCAGGCACGATTGAATTGGATAGGATATCATCAAAAAAGATCAATGCGAAGTAATTATGCCACCATATTTATTGTAATAGCAATAATGACTGGCCTTACGCTAGATTCATGCAATAGAGATGATCCGCAAAAAACAAGAGAAGATGTTGTGTTTTTCAGCGATGAATTTGGCATTCCAGGTACTTGGGAGAAATCTGTTTGGGCTAAAAATCTTTACCAACCTGACTCCACTGAGTCGATATTTATGAGTGGGGCATTGAACCTTGCTGCAGTCGAATCTGATAGTTGTTACAGAGAAAAAGCCGAACGCAGTTTTGACATTACAGCCGATATTCAGGAAGTGCTTAACACCAATGACACGATGCTTTTTAAAATTACTTGCAACTATATAACCAAACAGTCAACAGGACAAGTATTTGGTGTGCTTCAATTCAACGATTTGAATTTGAGAATCGACTTCCAACACAATCCAAGCAAATCATTGTTGGAAATTCTACTTGTAAATTGGGTTGTTAAGGACGTGAAAGAAAATGGAGTAATCACAACTGATTATGCTGTCACTGCCTCAAAGAATTCTCCAACGGACAGCGGAGTTGTATTTGTTACAAATGCATGCACTGAAGATTCCATAGCTTCAGCTTCTATTAGAATTGAAAGCTTCGAATTACGATATCCGAAATGGACTATAGATTGAATCCATTGAACTGGAAGCGTTCGATGATTTTTTTGCCGTTTTGAGCGTGGGTAGAAGGTGAATCATCATTACTTGAATAATTCAAAATATAGACGACACCATCGTTCAACTCCATCATTTGCATATAATACATATCCATGCCTTCTTGAGTCGTTGCAAACGTTAACCAATAGCGCTCTCCTTTTTGCTCAATGTTCAAGTCACGCAAATTAGTCATGTGCTCCTCTAGTATATTCTGAGAGTTCTTGACATAATCAAATAATGTCATATCCATTGCTGAAATATTGTCCTTAACAAGGTTTACGTTCTCTCTGAATAGATCGTTCTTAGAGTCTCTAGGCGAGAATAAAATAAAGGTTGTATTCGATCTGCCGGCAACATCCATTTCCCAATCCTGAGGTGCAAACACTGTGTATTCTTTGTGATCGTATTCTACCCAGCCGTCTTCACCAATAGTTAGTTGTTCAGTTTCTTCTTGCACTGGAGCAGAAACTTCTTCTATGACTTCTTCTTTAACTTCTGAATCACCAGAGCATGAGCTCAGCAGAAAAACAACTCCAATAAGTAACAAGAACTTAAACTTCATCTTCAATTATTTTTTCGGATCGAAGGGCTTCCAATCCAAAGTTCGAATCAAGGAATCCATGTCAGCTTCAAACTGACCCAACCCTTCTGGAGCATTAAGACGGTCATACACCCATTGAAGTTCGCTACTGGTTTGTAAAATTGTTAAAGTAGAAGGCAAATCAGTCACGTTGGCATCATAGACATGATCAAGTCCAAAATAATCCGTCTCATTTGCTTTATCAAGAATGAATTGCATTTGATCTTTCGTCAAATCTGCTTCATGAAAACCTTGAAAATCAAAAAAGCGTTTTGCTTCGATTACCGCATGACCAGCTGTGTCAATATCTAAGTTATATACAGGGCATTGACCAAAACAAGGCGAGCAATACATGCCAAAATACATGGAAGGTGTGATGTAAGGCTGATGACGTTTAATCTCTACCTCTTTTTTCTTGGCTAAATCTTCAGAAGAAGAATCTACTGAAGCCTCTTCTTTTACTTCTATTTGCTCTTCTTCAGATTCTACAACTTCTTTTTTGCTGATTTCAGGAAGATCGTTTTGAATAGATTTTTTTGAATCCTTACACCCAAAAAAAGACAAAACAACCAACAAGCAAAGCGTTGCCAAAATTCTCATAGATTTTATTTTTTCGGAGTTTGGATACCTCTATTTTTAGCCATCTTCTCTAATCTCTGCTGAAATCCTGACTTCTTTGCTGGCTTCTTCTTATTCGCTTGAATTTTAGCATGAATCTTATCCTCATCAATAAAGAAACGCTTGATGACAAACTGCTGCAGCATCGTAATTACGTTCGCTGAAAGGTAGTAGTAACTCAAACCTGAAGAATAGCTATTGAAGAAAAACAACAACATGAAAGGCATGAAGTAAATCATCATCTTCATTTGAGGCATTTGAGCGTTCGCTCCGCCAGACATATCCATATTGTACTTCGAGTAGAAGAACGTAGAGATGGCCATCAAGATGGTAAACAAACTGACATGATCTCCATAAAAAGGAATCTCAAAAGGCAGCTGCATGATAGAGTCATAAGAACTTAAATCCTCAGCCCACAAGAATGATTCTTGCCTTAACTCTATACTCGCAGGGAAAAACCTAAACATAGCGTAAAGTATCGGCAACTGAAGCACCATCGGTATACAGCCTGCCATTGGATTAACTCCTGCTTGACGATACAAGCCCATAACGGCTTGTTGTTTTTGCATTGCATCTTTACCCTCAAACTTCTTATTAAGCTCATCAATTTCGGGCTTCAAAACACGCATTCGCGCGCTAGAAACATAGTTTTTCCATGTCAATGGAAACAGTAAAAGCTTAATCATTATCGTCAACAGAAGAATAATGATACCGTAGCTCAGTCCAGTGTATTTATCTAGGAAGTTAAAAGTTGGAATAACCAACCATCGGTTTACCCAACCAAATATGGTCCAACCTAAATCGATTTGATCTTCTAAGCCTATTTCTAAATTGCTCAATGTTTGGTAGTGGTTTGGACCAACATAAAACTTGAAAGGAACCGAGGGGCTTCTGCCATTTCCAAATTCTAAACCGACTGATGCTGAGAGACCTTTGGTATAATTCTCATCCTCCATTTCGATCGTTTCAACCGAGGCTCCTTCCTTACTAAAACCATCATCAGAAATCAAGGCAGCTGAAAAGAATTGCTGTTTGAACGCAACCCACTGAATAGATGCTTCTAAGTCTTCTGACTCATAACTTGTTTCAGACACATAGTCAGCATCATCAGTCATGTACTTATAATACATGGTCGTTTTCATTTGCTCTTGCTCACGACTCTTTTCGTGAAACGGAGCATCTATTTTCCAATTTAATTCAAAAAGATCATCGCTAGAACGAAGCAAGTTATCCATTCCTACAACAGTGACTTCAGCATTGACGATGTAAGACTCACCTTCTTCGATATCATAGGCCATCTCTAAATACTGATCTTTATTGTCGCCATATATGCGATAAACAGCTCTAGAATCGGTCATTTCATCAGGAACCTCTTCGAAGTAAAGTTCAGAACTAGACAACTCTGTATTCTGATCTAACCAAAAGTTTAAATTGAAGTTTGAAGATTCATCTTCAAACAAGAAGAGCGGCATTGAGTCATAAGTAACATACTCTATCAACTCCCCAGAAACTGGAGCCCCGCCTTTAGTTGAAAGTGTAAACCTGACAAAATCATTCTGAATGGTATGGCGTTTTTCTTCACCATTTGCAGCCGTTGCAAACGAGCCAAAACGTTGCTTATTCTTGATTTTATCAAGTGAATCTTGTAAAGCTTGGGCCACTGAATCTAGGGTCAAGCTTTCGCTCTTTGCAGTATCAACAGACTTTAAGTCCGCATCTACCATTTTTTCCACGCGCTCTTCGTCTGCTTGCACAGCAGCAATGCTGTCTTGAACTCGTTTTTGAGCTTCAATCTCCTCTGGTGAAGGCTGCATCCAGAAGCTGTATCCTATAAGAATAGCACCTATTAAAACTAACCCTGTTAACGTATTTCTATCCATTTCTAATGCTCGCTAAATTGAGGCGGCAAAGGTATGTTTTCAGCCTTAGTTGAACATTGATTTCCTTGATAAGTGGAAAAGATGGTCTTCGATCGGAAAAAAAAGGGCCGAGTTGGCACAAATCTCTATTGATTCATCGTCCATCTCGACCCGGAAGTCTACTAAATTGCTAACCGAATTACTTTATGTACCTAAAGTCATGATTGTTCTCGATTTTCAATAAAGATTGATAGATCAATTGGATCACACTTTCAACGTCATTTCTGTGCACCATTTCAACAGTGGTGTGCATATATCGCAATGGCAGTGATATCAAAGCAGAAGCCACTCCGCCAGCACCAAATGCAAATGCATCTGTATCTGTTCCGGTGTACCTGCTGGCAGCCATACGCTGAAAATCAATCTTGTTGTCTTTAGCGGCACCAATGATCAACTTCAACAAATTATTTTGAACAGCAGGTGCATAGCTTAATACAGGACCGTCACCAGATTTGAAATCTCCTTGCTCCAATTTATTCATCATTGGCGTGGTAGTATCATGACAGACATCTGTAACGATGGCTACATTAGGTCGCAGTCTTTCAACAATCATTTCAGCTCCTCTTAAGCCAATCTCTTCCTGCACGGAGTTTACAATGTAAAGCCCGAAAGGAAGCTTCTTCTTATTTTCCTTAAGCATACGTGCAACCTCAGCAATCATGAATCCACCGATTCTATTATCCAAAGCGCGACCAACAAAATGATCATTGTTCAAGATGATGAATTCATCTGGATAGGTAATTACACATCCAACGTGAACCCCCATCTCCTCTACTTCCTTCTTAGACCTTGCACCGCAGTCCAACCAAATATTGGTAGATTTTGGAGTATGTTCTTTCTCTGATTTGCGTACGTGAATAGCTGGCCATCCAAAAACAGCAGTAACTGGACCTTTATCCGTATGAATAATCACTCGTTTAGAAGGAGCGATTTGATGATCTGACCCGCCATTTCGCTTTACATAGATCATTCCATCATCAGTAATGTAGTGCACAAACCATGAAATCTCGTCAGCGTGTGCTTCTATAACCACTTTAAACTCAGCGTCCGGATTGATAATCCCTACTGCCGTTCCATATGTATCAACGATGTAATCATCAATATATGGCTTCATATATTCTAGCCATATTTTTTGTCCTACTGATTCAAATCCTGTTGGAGAAGGGTTATTCAGGTATTTCTCCAAAAATTTCATTGAATTATCCGTCAGCACTTTTGGCGCAGTTGCCTTTGCGCTCTTGGTTTTATCTGTCTTTGCCATTTTATCTGAATTGATCTCCGAATGTAATAAGCACATGCGACTTCTGAACTACTTACGCTGATATATGTTTTAGTTGCAGATTTGCAGTCAATATGTTTACCACAGGAAGAATCATTTTTGCGCTTGTATTCGCTTTATCATTTATAGGCTATTTGATTTGGGCGTATGGCAAAGATGCCAAGCTCTCAAAAAAATACTACAAAGGATCGGGCATCATCTTACTGATTCTCATTGGAATATGGCTTCTTTTCTTTGGTTTTGTGCGTTTAACCTAAACCCACGCACGATATTTTCCGCACAATAGCATTGTGCTTAAGTCAATTTTACACTTCTTTTTAATCATTTCTTTGCTTGCATCGTGCTCAGGACGCGGAGGAGATAAAGATTTGTTGAGTAAAACAAAAAAGACCGCACCACACCGTGATCTAAAAGAAATCAAGGAAAGCGGGAAATTGGTGGCGCTTACAGATTTTAGCAGCTCAAGCTATTTCATATATAAAGGCATTCCGATGGGTTTCGAATATGATCTATTGGAACGTTTCTGTGCGCACATTGGCGTAGAGCTATCCATTGAGGTGGTCGAAGACATGGACGAGATCACAGGCTTGCTCAATGAAAATCAAGGTGATGTGATTGCCGCCAATTATACCGTAACCAACCAACGCAAAAAGGATGTGCTTTTCACTAAACCCGTGCTGCAAACAAAACAAGTTCTGGTGCAAAGACTTCCCGAAAAATGGTGGACAAAAACACAGGATGAATTAGACAATCGATTAATTAAAACTCCCGTTGGTTTAATTGGAAAAACTGTGTACGTCAGAAGGCATAGTTCTTTTTACACAAGATTGATCAATTTGATGGATGAATTGGGAGGCATCATTAATATCAAATTTGCTGAAGGTCTGGGTACAGAAAAATTAATCGAAATGGTTTCAGAAGGCAATATTGATTATGATTACACCGTTGCCGATGAAAATGTAGCCATACTGAATAAAGCATACATGTCCAACATAGATATTTCTACATCACTTAGCTTTACTCAAAATGTGGCCTGGGCATGCAGAATATCAAGCCCTGAATTGCTAAAAGCGTTCAACGAATGGCTGGTTAGATTTAAAAAAACAGAGGAATTTGCTGTTATCCACCTAAAGTATTTCAAAGCTCGCACAAAGCATAAAGAGCGTGTTATGAGCGAATATTCTTCGTTTAAAGGAAACAAGATTTCTCCTTATGATGCAGTGATTAAAAAAGAAGCTGAGCGACTGAATTGGGATTGGAAGTTGTTGACCGCATTGATTTATCAAGAATCACGGTTTGTTCCAGGTGCTAAGGCTTGGACAGTTGCTAGTGGATTGATGCAATTGATCCCTGAAACTGCCGAGCGATTTGGTGCTGACAGCTTGAGCGGGCCGAGTGAAAATATACATGCTGGATTGTCATTCCTTCTTTCATTAAATGAATATTGGGATGATCGCCTGCAGGACAGTTTGGAGGTTATAAAGTTCTCTTTAGCATCTTATAATGTTGGATTGGGTCATTTTTTAGATGCAGTTCGATTAGCAGAAAAATTCAATAGTGATGCTTCTCAATGGAAAAATGTGGCTAGATTCTTAGAATTGAAAGCACAGCCTGAATACTACAAAGATCCGGTTGTAAGACACGGATATTGCAGAGGCTCTGAGCCTGTAGAGTATGTAAGAAGTATTATTTCTCTGTGGGAGCATTACAGCAATTCGCCTGTGGCACTGCGCAAAACTATTTTTTCATCCAACTTGGCATCGCAGAAGAGTCTCGTTCTACTTTCTTTTCTTTGGGTTCTTCGTGAAAGAAATACTTAAAGTCAACGGTCAAGTAGTTACCAGAAAGCTGCAAGATTCCTAAATCTTCAAAATTGGTTGAGTTATTCGAATAGGCGTAAGTGATTCCTGTATTGTATATTGGAGAAAAGGGCCGATGATAAGATGCGCCAAAATAAAAATATCCCGATTTTTCCGTTCGATATTCAAATCCAATATTGGCCAGCAAACCTGATTTTAAAAAGGCTATTCTTGAGCCAGAGTTAGCAAACCCTGTTCTTCCGCTATATTGATAAAACTCTTGACTAGTGCCGCTAAAAACATCGGAAGGAAACATGTCTAATGCCAACCCAAAAGATGCGTTCATATAAATATTGTCAGACAGTCGCACAAACACCAATCCACTGATTGGAATTTCGTAACCGATAATCCTAAAATCCGTGGTATCTGCGAAGGCCAATTCCTCATGAAAGACACGGGCTGAGTAATTCCTTCGCACAAAGCTGATTCCCGATTCTATAGAAAACCACTTGTTTAATCCAAATCGCATTACTCCTCCAAAGGAATAGCCAGCGCGTTGACTAACAGAGTAATCAATTCCATTCTGCGAAAGTTCAGTCACTCCTGCACTAAATAGGTTACTTGAAATAATAGGCTTCATTTGAAACCCAAAAGTTGCCACTCGCTCTTGTGAGTACAATTGAGTCGAAAGGAGCATTAGCACTATGACACTTAAGATTCGCATCGAATTCAAAAGTCGTTATTGTGGATCAATATGTATAAAATGAATTAGAATTTGGTGTAATCAAGTGTTGTTCTTCAATGCACCAAGGACAGCTAGTATCATAATTACGGCCGATATCGCAATTACGATCCACCGCATCGGAGCAGTTGGAATAAACTTATCTCGATGCTTACCAATCGCTAAGTAATTCAATCGGTCCACCTTTTTCTCTAGGGTTTTTGCTACGCCAAAATACGTTGGCTTTCGGGCATCATCTTCATCTACTTGAGCTTCAAATTCAACCTGTTCATCTACCAAATAAGTAGTGAAGGTTTCCGCCTGATTCTTATCAAAGAAGCGATAAACTACTTTAAACTGATTTGTAGGATGAGCTAGTTTATTGGTAAAATTAAACTGTTCTTCAAGATCCATCATATCACGCGCAGTCGTTGACCAACATATAAGTAACCATTTCGTCTAATTCCATTCAACTCAGCCAAACGATAAGTAGTGGTGCCATAGAGTCTCGCTATTTCAAACAAACTATCACCGCGCTTTACAGTGTAGATTAAAATTCCCTTTGGGTAAGAAACATATCCATTTTTAGTGCGCTTGAGCATGAGTGTGTCGTTGACTAGGCTATTCTCATCGAAGGATATAAAGCTCAACGGATTGAGTGGTTTCCCCTTGAACCTAACCTCAAAATGCAAATGACTTCCAGTGCTGTGTCCAGAACTTCCTCCAAGACCTAAAAGCTGACCTGCCTCTACCTTATCGCCTTCCTTCACCTTAAACCTATGTAAGTGAGCATACAAAGTTTCAAGTCCGTTGTAATGGCGAACCACCACAACCCTGCCATAGCCGCCACTCACGCGAGCTACGCGCACAACACCTGGAAATGCTGAAACCACAGGATCCCAAACTTCTAAATCGATATCAACCCCATTATGCATTCGGCCATCTCTCCATCCAAATTTGGACGTCATCACGTTCTTTACTGGAACCTGAAACTCTCCTAACATTTTATGGTCAGTCAAAAGAATTGAAAGAGCAGTGTCTTCTTCTCCTAAATTCCACTCATAGGGGTTCGGATTTCCTACGATCCACTTAGGGTACATCTCTGTTGCTGGAATATCCAGCAAAGCATTACCAACAAACAAATCTTTTGGAATCACTTCTTCAAACTCTTCTGGTCTGTTTGCCAAAAAGATATTAATCTGGTTGATCAAGGCATAAGGCACTTCATCCGTTTCAAACAAAGAATCACTGTAATTGACCAATTGCTCTTCTGATTTTGAAGTGAGTGAGATGTATAAATCCAGGTAATTAGTGAAGGTGCTTGATCCATGAAACTTTAAAACAGAATCGCGTAAATCGCGGACTTGTTGATCATTAAGACCCGTAACGGCATCAAAAAGCACCTCTTCTCCATACATTACCACCGCGGCAACAGTATCTCGCTTTGCAGAAGGATCAGCACCGCCTGCAAAGGAAAGAAAACACCATAAAAGTGCAGTTATAAAGGTTAGTAAACGCATGGTCAAAGGCGTTCAAAAATAAAACATTCATCCACTGAAACAAAAGCTAACCGTTTAGAATGTGTCAACATATCAGAATTTGGGCAAATAGTCAACTCTTTGCGACCAATAAGCAATACTAAGCCTTCCATTTAATATTGCAGCCCATACTTGGGAATTGCTCCCCACGCAGTCTGTTGCCTTCGAGGACATCATTCAGCACAGTCCTGAGATCACTTCCGGTGACGGGCCGACCATTTCCAGGAGTGCTATCATCTAATCGGCCACGATAAATGCATTTCAACGATGAGTCAAACACCATAAAATCTGGTGTACACTCAGCTTGATAAGCCTTGGCAACTTCTTGTGTTTCATCAAACAAATAAGGAAAAGGGAAACCCATCTCATCGGCCAATTTCCTCATCTCTTCTGGTGAATCTTGAGGATAATTCTCTACATCATTTGAGCTAGTGGCTATAAATCCAATTCCTTTTAATCGATAGTCGTTGGCCAACTTCACCAATTGCTCTCGCACGTGTATCACATAAGGACAATGGTTGCAAATGAACATAACCACGGTTGCCTTTTCCCCTTTGAGATCCTTCAGTTGCCGGTGCTCATTGCGCACAACATCGAGCAAGGAAAATTTTGGTGCATCAAAACCAAGTGCAATCTTTCGTGTTTCTGTTAAAGCCATTAAAAAATATTTTATCAAATGTAACATTCACATTTGGTTAACACATATTTACTAGTACATTTGATGTATATACATATATACGCATCCTAAAAAGAAATACAATGAAAAAACTATCAATTATTACTGCCCTTGGACTTGGATCTTTGTTAATGTCATTTGGTCCAATTCTTAAACTTGAAAAACTCACTATCAAACCAGAAGCAAGTAACATCGAATGGTATGCTGAAAAGGTCACAGGCAAGCACAATGGCCTCGTAAACCTTAAAAGCGGATCAATAGAATTGGCAAATGGACAATTAAAAGGTGGTTCTTTCACTATAGATATGACCTCGATAAAAGTCACGGACCTGGAAGGTGAGTATGCGCAAAAGCTAGAAGGACATTTAAACTCGGCTGACTTCTTCAATACAGCAGAGCATCAAACTGCTAAATTCACGATTACAGGTGTAAAACCACAAACTGAAGGTGTAAACAACACGATTATAAATGGAAATTTAGCTATCAAAGGAATTTCTCATCCGGTAAGCTTTCCAGCCAAGGTTGAAACTACAGACGGAAAGTTCGCTGCATACGGTGAAATTGTCGTAGATCGATCAAAGTATGATGTTCGTTTCGGCTCAAACAGCTTTTTTGACAACTTAGGTGACAAAGCCATTTATGACGAGTTTACCATGAAGGTTAGCCTTGGAGCAAAGCTCTAAGAATTATAATTTTTGGTTTTAAATGTTAGACCTCTTCGATTCATCGAGGAGGTCTTTTTTTTGTTCGAAGCAATTGTTTGTCCAATCCATCAAATATCATCAACTTTGGTTGGCACCATAAATTCAAACCATGAAAACACTTGCACTGCTCACAACCGCATTATTAATATTTGCTAGCTGCGGGAAAATAAAAGAAGAAAACGATGCATTCAATGAGGTGGCAGAAGACTACGCATTGGCAGAAAGCGTATGGGATGATCTAGGCGAACAAGTTGAAGGAAGTGCCGAAAACGTTGAGGCTGGAGAAACTACATGGCAAGCATGCGCGATCATCACAGTAGACACCATCGGCACTCCATTTCCATTGAGTGTCACTGTAGATTTCGGAGAAACAGGATGCGTTGGGCGTGATGGAAAAACAAGAACAGGGCAAATCACCTATACCATGACAGACTGGTACCGCGTTGAAGGAAGCACGCTAACAACCACAACTAACAATTATACTGTTGATGATTATATGGTCACTGGAAATAGGGTTGTCACCAACAAAGGAGAGAATGAACAAGGGCAATTGCATTTTCAAGTTGAAGTGACGGGCGCCAGTATTACCGATCCCGAGGGAGCAACTATGAGCTGGACATCATCTCGAACCAGAACATGGATTGCCGGAGAAGAAACCGGCTTTTTTACAAGCAATGGCAGCGGTGGTTTCTTAGGTTGGGATGGAATTACAGATGATGTTTATGAAATAACTGGAAATGCGGAAGGAATTACAAGGAGTGGAAATTCATTCTTGGTAGACATCACTTCCGCTTTGCGTGTTCAATTGGATTGCCGGTGGATTACCCAAGGAGAATTATGCTTGACTCCAGAAGATTATGACCCGCGAAGTTTAGATTATGGTGATGGCACTTGTGACAACAAGGCATTGTTAAGCACAAATAGAAAGGATGTTGAGATTACGTTAAGAGGTTAACTGAATTAACGAGTGCTCTATTCCCTAATAAACTTGGTGGCATATTCATGAGTATCCGAATTCATTCTAATGAAATAAACGCCTCTTTCAAAATCTGCCATGTTGATGCTCATTGTGTTAATAAACGCTGAGCGAAAAACAATTTTCCCACTGAAATCAATGATCTCAACTTGACTCCATTCATCTGAAACCTGATCTGAAGAAATGGTTAGTTCATCTGAAACAGGATTTGGATGCAGGCTGAAAGAAATCGACTTAGCCAAACCATCTTCAGCACCTAAAGGCGGTTCAGGAGGTAAACAAGAATGCAAGAGATCAAATTTCGTTTGAAGTGAGTCAATAGGTTCTATTCCATCATTATTGCGTGTTCTTACTGAAGCCAAAAATGATGGATTACCAGGCGCATCTGTTGTTTGCGCAACTTTCACAAAAGCAAACAAAGACGATGTTCCGTTGCTTGAACACCTCGAATCAGCCCCTACCATATTAGCACCTTGAAGTGCAGCCATGAGCTTACACGCTAAATCACCAGGCTCATTTAAAAACCGAGCCTCCATTGAGTCAAGCACTTCTTGTCCTAACAAGATATTACCCTGAATCGAATAATGCGGGCCCGTAATATGATTTTTATAATCATCCGTGGAAGCACCAGTATGAGCCGCAGATTGTGGCGAGCCATTAACGAAAGCTACAATTCCGTATTGTCTAAGCTCAGGTTGATTTGAAACATCATTGGCAACGAGCCACTCAATAATTTGACTTGGCGTATCACCTAGATTCATTCGAGTTGCAGCATTATTTTGATTTGTTCCCAAATAATAAGCTTGCGAGTTGATGGCACCTACTCCAGGAAAAAGCTCACCCAAAAAATCGTCATTGGAAAAAGGAGTTTGAAAAAGATCTACGCATGAAGCGCCTGCACTTCCTACTTCTCCTGTGTTAGAATCTAGAGCAACGATAGAAAATGTATCCTGAGCAATCAATGAACCAGCGCCCAATAGCATTACAACCATTACTAGGAGACCTTCCTTTCTCATCTTTTGAAAATTAAATAGTTATGTAATAATAAACCTATCAAGCTAAAAAAAACAAACTTTTTTGGAGTAGATAAAAAAATATAACGCGTAATGAATTATTAAAGTCTCTTTAAAACGATTAAGAATCGAGCGACTCTCAAAAGAATAAAATCTAAAACGCATCCTCTCTTACCAGCTTTGCATTCCATCTGACTTAAAAGGTCCTCATCGCCCATGGAATCACTTTTAATCCAAGTTCATTCTGCTCCAGTCCTTCTTGATCATTTCATACCAATTACACTTTATGTTGTCATAGTGAAAAGTGTTGATCAACGAAAAATTCAGTTTCCTAAACACTCCATTTGAACCTAGGTTATCAACATCAGCAGCACCGTATATCTTTTCCCAACCTAAAACATCAAAGCCATAATCTAAGCAGGCAATTGCACTTTCGGTAGCATAGCCTTTTCCCCAATATTTTGGCTTAAATCGAAATCCAAGGTCATTATAATTGACATGCCCATTGGTCAATTTGTCTTCAACTTTCAATCCTGTCCATCCTATGAAATCTCCTGATTCTTTTTCAATGGTCGCCCATCTTCCAATGCCATTTTCCGAATATTGTTTTCGAACAAACTCAATAACTTCCTTTGATTGCTTCATTGTTTGCATCGGGTTATTTCCCAAATAGGTATGCACCAGAGGATCAGAATCAAGCTCAAATATTGCAGAGGCATCTTTATCCACAAGCTCTCTTAAAATCAGTCTTTCTGTTTCGACAAATACCTTCATTTTCAAAATAGAATAATTCCTCTAATGGATTTGACAACCATTCAATCCTTCATAACCTTGGCTAGCATTATCAAATGCGATCAATCTTTTTGTGTGTCAAGTCATTTCGAATTGCACCCGTATTAATGGTTGAGGCCGGTTCAAAGAGAAGTATACTTGCCTCTTCTTCAGCAACCGGCCGATGTTCTACCCCCCGTGGAACAATGATCATTTCGCCTTCATCAACTCGCACAATTTTATCTCTAAACTCCATATTAAACCACCCTTTTATAACAAAAAACAATTCATCTTCCTGCTCATGGCTGTGCCAAACAAATTCACCTTTGATCTTAGCAATTTTAAGGTGCTGACTATTTAGTTCTCCAATCAACCTCGGATGGTAATGATCACTGAACAAATTAAGCTTCTCCATTAAGTTTATTGCATCCATGACTTCCAAATTAATAACTCAACCCAATACCATCTTTAACTCGATCTAACAGCTCACTTAATTCAATACTCCGAGCGTGGGAGTGTTTTTCACTTTCGGTTTGTGCGTTCAACACACATCTATTCACCTCACTAATTTCATGAACGTAACCATTACCTTCATATTTTAGATCAATCACTTCGTCCTCTTCCCCGTCAACCTTTAAGGTGATTTTCTCTGCATGATGAAACCGCGGATGCAATTTTATTCAACCCTTTTCTCCATATATGTGAGCCTCAGTTGGCGTATCGGCTTCTACGGATGATTCAAGAGAGGCCTTTGAATTATTGCTGTAATCGAACATCATAGAACAATAAATATCTACCCCAGATGCCGTAAAACGAGCCATTGATTGAATTCGCGCAGGAACTCCCAGAACTAACAGACTCATATAAATTGGATAAATTCCAACATCTAATAGCGACCCTCCGCCTAGTGATTTATTATAAATTCTCCCATCAGGATTCAAATCTGCCTTAAAACCAAAATCTGCCCGGATGAAAAGTACTTCACCAATCACTTTTCTTTCAAGCAATTCGATCAGTTTCTCCGTGACTGGAATAAACCGAGTCCATAAACCCTCCATCAAGAATAATCCTTTCGACTGGGCTTTGGCTGATACCTTTCTAGTTTGAGCAGAATTCATCCCAATAGGTTTTTCGCATAACACTCCTTTGTTATTGTCTAAGCAGAGCATGGTATTCTCAAAATGAAATGGATGGGGAGTAGCAACATAAACCACATCGATTTCTTGATCTCGTGCGAGTTCTTCGTATGAACCAAAACTTTTCTTCGCACTGCAATCAATACTGAACTCCTCTGCTTTTTCTTTATCTCTTGAGGCTACGCCACATAATTCAGCATCAGCAGAGAGCAGTAAATCATGCGCAAACTTGTGGGCTATTTTCCCCAACCCAATAATTCCCCACTGTATTTTTTTACTTATAGAAACTTAAAGATAGGGTAATGGATTTCTTCAAGATAATTATCAAACAATATTTAGTTTCACTCAATGATTTGATTCTAAAGATTGAGAATTAATCTAGAAAATTATACTTTGGCATTGATGTTAAAAGCACGGATAGATAACAACCGAATAGAGGCTGGTTGTGATGAGGTTGGAAGAGGATGTTTGGCTGGACCTGTTGTTGCTGCGGCAGTCATATTACCTCCGAATTTCAAACACAAAAACTTAAACGACTCTAAACAGCTCACTGAAAAAGCGCGCTTAGAACTCACTGAAATAATTAAATCTAATTCGATTGCTTGGGCTATAAGCTTCGTAGATCCCGTGATTATTGATCGAATCAACATTTTAAACGCTTCATTTTTGGCGATGGAAAGGGCAGTAAAACAACTTACGGTCAAGCCCGATCACTTGTTAATAGATGGCGATAGATTTAAATCGAATCTAGATGTTCAATTCACCTGTATCATAAAAGGAGACAGTAAAAATGGATCAATAGCAGCGGCTTCAATCGTAGCTAAAACTTATCGAGACGAATACATGAAGCGCATTCATGAGGAATATCCGGAATACGTTTGGAACAACAATGTAGGGTATCCGACCAAAGCACATCGAGAAGCTATTCGAAATTTTGGACCTACTCCTTACCATCGAAAGTCCTTTCGATTATTACCATAACAGACTATCCCAAAACGTGCATTAACACCTAATCGATAAGAACACTTCCTTAGTTTTAGTGAAAGCACTTGTATTCGTCAATAAATTTGCATTATGAAATGGATTATAGGCTTAGTTGTAGTTACACTTTTGGCCATTGTTGGCTGGTTTTTATTTCCACGTATTGCACCAGTAGCTCAAATCAGCCCACTAAATGCTCTGCCAGAAAGCACTTGGCTCATCGTTGAAGCAAAAGCATCAAACGCACATGCGCTGTTTACAGATAGCAACAGTTTATTTCAAGGCTTATCAGTTATCGAACCTATTTCTAGCCTAGTGAGAAACTCGGGAGATCAGACACCTGACAACAACCACTTGATCACACTCTTTCTATATGGTTCAACAGAATCACCTTATGTTGGAGTAATAGAAGCAGTGTCTAATGAAAAAACGCTTCTAGACAACTTCTTTACTGAACACGTCTATTTTGATGATTATACAATACATAGCAATGAATTGTTGCCATCAAGCACTTTAGATAATAGTCATCTTCAAAAATTGCTTCAATCTTCAGGCAACAACAGCATCTCTATCTGTGCTAAACCAAAGCAAATCATAGCCTTTTATTCAGGGCAGATGGCTTCTGAGTTAAAACTAATTCTTGCTCATGAAATTGTGACCGATGGCTGGGTGGAATTCGAAATGAGGGAGGACGGGAACCTTTTTATGGCAAATGGAGTCGGTTCTAGTAAAACGGACGAGACAAGCAAAAAAAGAGACCTCAACCTGCTCAGGTATATGCCTGCTAAAACTGGAGCTGCACTGCTGAGCTCTTATGACTCTCTTGCATATGCCATGGTGTATTGCCCCTATTCCAACGATAATGAAGAGGAGCACGAAAACTTATTTCTTATATTAACTGAAGAAGGATCAAACGCAAGTGAAACTTCTGAAGATCAAGCTTACCAGGGTATTCCAATTAGTATTAGCGCGTTACCGAACTCATTGAACACACTGAATATAGCTTGGCATAATGAGTCTTACGTGGCTCAATTTGGAGCAGTGCGTATTCACGCAGCCTCATTCAAGCAGCTAACGAAGCTTATTGATGACTACTTAGCGGATGATAAATTAATTTCTTCGGCATACTTTAAGCACATAGAACCTGCAATCTCTGACGCAAGTTTCACTTTCTACCTGCGTCCTGATCTGTTGGACGTGCATAACCCTTTCATTTCTGAAAATGCGGATTTAGCAGACATCAATACACTCGTCTTTCAGTGCTTCAGTGAGCTACCAATGCAAAAGTTTTATGCCCTATCCATTTTACATCACACAGAATTTGTTGATCAAGCCCCTGCATTGTGGTCATTGTTATTAGACACTACTATTGCTGCAGGCCCATGGAGTTTTTTAAATCACTACACTCAAGAAAATGAGGTTATCATACAAGATAAGAAGCATCAATTATATTTAATCAACAAAGAAGGAAAAACACTTTGGAAACAAAGGTTAGATGAAACAATAGTAGGTGATATACAAAGAATTGACGCTTACAAAAGTGGCAAGTATCAGATGCTCTTTAGCACCAAAACCAGTACTTATCTAATTGATAGAAATGGCAAAAACGTAGGTGATTTCCCCCTTAAACTAAGCCATGAAACAGCGGTAAGTCCTTCTATTGTTCAGTATGAATCAAAAGGTGAATACCGCATACTCATAGCTGACGGCAACACCATTCACAATGTTGATGTAGAAGGCAAAGCGATAAAAGGCTGGAAAAAACCATCAATAAATGGTGAAGCAATAGTACCGATAGAATACCTAAGCTATGCCGGTAAAGATTATCTCTGCGCAATATCAACCAAAAACAACATCTACTTTTTTGACCGCACTGGTAAAGAACGAATCAAAAAACTTCAGATCGACACAACAGCCACTTCTCTAGAAATAAGAAAGGGAAAAGCACTAAATGAATGTGCTATCATTGGTTATGACAGCATTGGAAACATACACATTGTAAAGCCTAATAGTAAAAGCTCAATTCATAATATTTTACCCATTGGTGGTGACGTAGGGCTAAAAACAGCAAACAGTGCTGATCATGCTTACATCACGGTTAAAAAAGACAGGGTCCTTTCATTAAATCGAGATTTAGATGTCGTGCTAGACTTCTTAATGCCAGAAGAATTAGACAAAGCGATTCAAATCATGTCCATTAAAAAAGGATGGATAGGACTAGAAAGTCGAACCGAAAATCACTTTTACTTACTTGATTTAGAGGGCAGGCTTTTAGACAAAATGCCTTTAAAAGGATCGGGCAAAGCCTTAATGATTGATCTAGACAAGAACGGCAGTCAAGAATTGATTATTGGAGATGGAAAGCGTGAACTGTTCGTTTACAAATTGGCCGATTAGCGACCTGTCATCATCGCGCCAAACGAGCCCATTTTTCGAATTTTTAGTTTCTGCCCGGCCTGTAAACTTTCATTTTCAGAAAGGTCATTCAACTTATAAATGGTCTTCATCTTCACACCGTATTTCTGAGAAACCTCTCTTACCGTTTCCCCTTGGGTAACAGTATGAAACTCTTCTTGGGCGTTATTGCGTTTAGGCTGCAAGTAAACTACTTCTCCTTCAATCAAGCGAGAGCCTTTTAGCAAGTCATTGTACTTTAACACTTGCCATCTGCCCATGTCAAATCTTTCTGCAACTGATTCAGGTGTATCTCCCTTTTTCGCAACAATAAATTTGATATTATTATCACTTACATCTATTGCGCTAACGTTTGGAACTTGAGCAATTGGCTCATTACGCTTATACGACTTTGTGGTTTTCACTTCAGCAACAGTCTCTTTCTCGGGGATTTTCTTCACACGATCATATTTATGCAACTCGTTTTCCTCAATAATCTTAATAAGAAGTGGCGCGTATTTAGGGTTTGTAGCATATCCAGCCTTCTTTAAACCATGAGCCCACCCCTTGTAATCGGTGTGTTTCAAATCAAATAAAAACGCATACCGATCGCGCGTCATCAAAAACTCACTATGATCTCGGTATGAATCGAATGCTGAGTAATATTTCCGAAAGCACTCATTGGCCTCATCATCATCTTGTATAAATGTTGGGCCTTCCCAGCCCTTATGACATTTAATACCAAAGTGATTCCGCGCATATTTAGCCAAAGGACTATTGCCATAGTCGCTTTCAAGCATTCCCTGCGCCAACGTAATACTGGCTGGAATTCCCGTAGCATGCATCTCTCGAACAGCTTCATCTCTGAATTCATCGATATAATCATGCTTTGACATACGAGGTTCAGCAGGCTGCGCTTGCGCCTGAAGGGTGAAGAAGAATAAGTTACCAGCAATAAATAGTGCTGTCAGATTGTTACTTTGCATGCTCATTGAAGCTTAATGTGAAAATATTGAGTTATCAACTGAGTTTTCAACAATTTAATACAGGTTATAAACAATGTTGACGTTAATTACATACTATGAAAGGACTGGTAGTAAAGAGTACGGGGAGTTGGTATAAGGTAAGGCTCAACGATGGCAAAATAATTGACGCTCGATCAAGAGGGAAGCTGCGCACGGCAAACTCAAGAAATACGAATCACATTACCGTCGGAGATCTTATTGAAATTGATGAAACTGGCGAAGACTTTTCCATCAGTAAAATACAAGATCGCAAGAATTACATCATTCGAAAATCCACCAAGCTTTCAAAGGAAACACACATCATCGCAGCCAACATAGACTTGGCAATCATAGTAACAACACTCAAAGAACCTAAACTCAAATTTGGGTTTGTTGACCGGTTTTTGGTCACTGCTCAAGCATATCAAATTCCTGCAATCATCGTTTTCAACAAAACGGATTTACTCAATGATAAAGAGAAAGCGTATTTAAAAGATTTGAGAGCAGCATATCGTGAAATTGGATACGAAAGCGAGGCTATTTCAGTATCCAACAATGAAGGAATCAACAAAATCCAAGAATTGACCCAGGATAAAATCACTCTTTTCTCAGGAACGAGTGGTGTAGGAAAGAGCTCTTTGCTCAATAAAATCAACCCAGATATATCAGCCAAGGTGAGCAATGTTTCCGCATCGAATGAAAAAGGACAACACACTACGACATTTGCAGAAATGCACGAAATCAATCCAACCTCATTTATAATCGATACCCCTGGACTAAAAAGCTTTGGGCTAATTGATATGGAACCGGAAGAGCTCAAAGATTATTTCCCAGAAATGGTGCGCTTCAGTGAAAACTGCAAGTTTGGAAACTGCAAACACCTCAACGAACCAGGTTGCGCTGTTAAACCTGAATTTGAAGAAAGTAGACTACCTATATTCAGATACGAGAATTACGTTCACTTGTATGAAGAACTAAAAGCACTGAAGAAAAACGATTAATGTGCTGAAAAGAAGACATTTTCACATTCAGTTTGAAGAGCTTTTTTATTTTGACCTTTTAAAGTCTTAAGTATGAGAAGTATAATTCAAAGAGTCAGTCAAGCTTCTGTTTCCATTAATAGTCAAGAATCCGGAAGCATAGGTCTTGGGTATTTGATCCTATTAGGCATCGAAGAAGCAGATACAAAAGAGGATGCAGAATGGCTCGCAAAAAAAATCGTGAATTTGAGAATCTTTGCTGACGATGAAGGATTAATGAACCGCTCGATCAACGATGTTAGTGGAAGCGCTTTGGTTGTTAGTCAATTCACCCTTCATGCAAAGTATAAGAAAGGAACTCGACCAAGTTTCATCAGAGCAGCAAGACCCGAGCAAGCGATTCCTCTTTATCAATTCTTTTGCGAAACATTAGAAGCTTTGACGGGAAAACCGACAGAAACTGGAGTGTTTGGAGCCGACATGAATGTACATTTGATTAACGATGGTCCGGTCACCATATTTATAGACACAAAAAACAAAGAGTAGAAGGTGTTATTCAACTCAATGCCATTTCTGATTTTTCTGCTCTCAGTGGTGGCGATTTATTTCATCTTACCTCATCGCTGGCGATGGATGCTGCTGCTTGCGGCAAGCTACTTTTTCTATGGCTACTGGAAAATAGAATATCTGGGACTCATTTTGTTGAGCACCGTAGTTGATTTTTTCGCTGCTCAATTTATTGCCTCTACGGATGATCATCTCAAAAAGAAAATCGGACTGAGCATTAGTCTCTTCACCAATCTTGGACTATTAGTTCTATTCAAGTACTCTGGATGGTTCATGACCGATGTATTACACCCAATCTCAGCCATTAGCGACTCTCAATTAAATGGCTTTCAAAACTTCTGGAATTTCGCATTGCCCGTTGGAATTTCATTCTATACTTTCCAAACATTAGGGTATAGTATTGATGTGTATTACGGGCGGGCAATTCCCGAGAAAAATCCATTCAAATTCGCCTTGTTCGTGAGCTTTTTCCCGCAGCTCGTAGCAGGACCTATTGAACGATTCTCTCATCTTCACAAACAACTTTTCAAGGAACAAAAGTTCAACTATACCTTTCTTCAACAAGGAGGCAGAATGATTCTGTACGGCTTGTTTATCAAGATGTGTGTTGCCGATAATATTAGCCATGTAGTAGATCAAATATTCGAGCAACAAAACGAAGCTTCGGCCCTTCAACTTGTGTTAGGAGCGTTATTATTCGGCATCCAGATTTATAGTGACTTCCATGGATATTCTCTTATTGCAATAGGCACGTCCAGGCTATTAGGCATAGAGCTAATGGACAATTTCAATGCTCCGTACACTGCTACTTCCATCAGAGAGTTTTGGAGTAAATGGCACATTTCTCTCTCAACTTGGTTTAGAGACTACCTATTCATTCCGCTAGGTGGAAGTCGTGTTTCGAGGCTGAAACTAACCACGAACATTTTAATTGTATTTATTGTGAGCGGACTTTGGCACGGAGCTAATTGGACATTTGTAGCTTGGGGAGCAATTCATGGATGTAGCTATTTGATGGAGCGCTGGTTTATCTCAAAAGACACTGCGCCATGGCTGAAATTTCCTAGATGGATAGCAACGATGAGCATTGTATTTATTGCGTGGGTATTCTTTCGAAGCGAGTCAATTGAGATGGCAGCAAATTATATCACAAATGCCGTTTCTTCCGAGTCAACAGGAATTCATTTAGAATGGCAGGCTGTTAGTATTTCATTCATAGGAATATTCTTATTGTCAGATATCCACTTCAAAAACAGAAGCATCCATAGTTGGCTTAACGAACAAGGCGCTATTATTCGCTGGAGTGTCTATGCATTCCTTATTTTTTCTATCAGTTGCTTTGCCGGCATCACTAATCATCCATTCATCTACTTCCAATTCTGATGAAAATTACGCTGAAACTCATTTCATTGGTCGCAATGCTAATCGCATTGAATTGGATGTATAAGCAATCCAAATTTATTGCCTTTGTGGATGAACATGCCGATCAGTATCTGCAATTAGAAAAAATCAAAAACTGCGATGTGATTTACATCTCAGCATCGAGCAATTTCCCTCCCGAAAATATCCAAGAAGCAGACCCGAGAAAAATAAGTCAGTTCATCTCAGACTATTTCCCAACCTTTCAATTTGAAGCCATCAACAAACCGGCTTCTCATGCGGGAGTATACCGTAAATTACTTCATATATTTCCCAAAGACTCCGAAGCCAAAACATTCATAATAACCATGAATATGAGATCTTTTGGACCGAGTTGGGTCAACTCAGACCTTGAAACTGCATTAAACCAATCCAACGTATTCTACAATCACAGACCCGTCTTATTCAATCGCCTACTTTTAAGCTTAAATGCCTATGACAATAAACCTGCGTATGAAAGAAATGAGCTAGTTCAAACACAATGGGCTAATGACCCGCTTCCGTTTGAAGCCCCTAAAAACACCGTCAAAAATTGGTGTGCAGTTGAAAAATGGGGCGATTGGAGAAACCCAACACGTCAGCTAGCCGATCAATTTATTAAGCAATATGGTTTTGTAATTGATGAAAACAATTCTCGTGTAAAAGACTTTGACGCTATTTGCGAGATAGCAGAGAAAAGGAGCTATAGGTTGGTTTTCAATATTCTGGCTGAAAACATAGAAACAGCTGACTCATTAGTGGGTAAAGACCTTACTTCATTGATGACACAAAATGCAAAATGGCTAGAGAGTCGATATTCAGAAAAGGGATTTAAAGTAGTTAATAATCTGCATATATTGAAGGCTTCAAACTTTACAGACAAAGACTTCCCCACGGAACATTATGACGAAGAAGGAAGAAAGATTATTGCTAAAAACATTGCTTCATCGCTTAAAACAATCATCGAATGACGGAAAAAATGACCATAGAAGAAGCTCAAGAAAAAATAGATCATTGGATCAAAACCATTGGTGTAAGATACTTCAATGAGCTAACAAACATGGCGATGCTAACTGAGGAGGTGGGCGAGCTTGCCCGAATCATAGCAAGACGCTATGGCGAACAGAGCGAAAAAGATAGTGACAAGAGCAAAGACCTTGGTGATGAAATGGCAGATGTATTATTCGTCTTAATTTGCTTGGCAAACCAAACAGATGTTGATCTGACGAAGGCACTGGAAAAAAACCTCGCTAAGAAAACAAAACGAGATGCTGACAGGCATAAAAACAATCCTAAACTGCAATAAAGAGACCTACTTCCAAAACATGTGACGTAATTAGGACATTGAATAAATTGTCAATAAGACAGATATTGGATACATTCGAGTCAATTGTGAAGATTATCCATCACATATTTTTAATCTGCACCTTGGCTATAACGTTGACATCTTGCAAGAAAGACTAAGATTACACCTATATGCCAACATACTTCTACGGTGTAGACATGAAGGTAGACAAAGCCTACCTTTTCATTGATGATGAGTCATATGGGGAAATAGTCGCGCTGGATAATAGAGTGAGCATTTGCAGTGAAACTGATCTTCAGAAGTGCTTTTATTTGGAAATCCCATTTGATTGCCATAAGATCGAAGTGTTCGATAATCACGGAGAAAAATTAATTTCTCATCCTCTGAAGTTCACAAAAACCAGATTAAAAAACTGCAGTCCATTTGACGATAAAGTTGACATCGAAATAGGCGGTGATTATGGATGGATCTTAAGTACAGTATTTCAGGATGAGAGTGATCGACACACATGTCTTATGGAATTCAGCGGGCAAAAACAGAGCCTTTTGGGTTTTGCTGATCTTTCTTGTCAATAGTTCACTTTTCTACTCTCAGCGCGCTTGATTGGTTACGTCATTTCGGAATTACTCAATTAAACCAATTCCGAATTACATTCCACGTATCATTAGTTCTATCAATAAGGTCGGAAAATCATTCTCAAGTTGTAAATAAAAGAAAACAAAAAACCCCGATGATTGCTCATCGGGGTTCCTTCAAAGTAGTGATCGTGACTCTTATTCGCTAAAAGTAGCGGTCTCTTCAGTTGTAACAACTGAAACTATTTCAGCCTCTTCAATTTTAATCTCTGTAGCTTGCTCATCTTCAACTTTCACCATTTTCTCAAGGGCGATAGATGGAGCAATTACTAATGCTACTACAGACATCAATTTCAACAAAATGTTTAGTGATGGACCTGAAGTATCCTTAAAAGGATCTCCAACTGTATCTCCAACAACTGTAGCCTTGTGAGGCTCAGAACCTTTGTAGTACATTTCTCCGTTGATCTCAACGCCTTCTTCAAACATCTTCTTAGCATTATCCCATGCACCACCAGAGTTTGATTGGAAAATCGCCATCAAAACACCTGCAGAAGTTACACCTGCTAGCAATCCGCCAAGCATTTCAGGACCACCAATGAAACCAACTGCTACCGGAACAGCAACTGCCAATAAACCTGGAAGCACCATCTCCTTAATAGAAGCTTTTGTTGAAATCTCAACGCACTTATCGTATTCTGCAACACCATCGGCAGCATCAAACGTTGCTTGATCTTCAGCGCTCCAATCGGCTTGCTCTTTACCTTCATTTCGTTGCATAACTTCTAACGCAGCCTTCAACGCAGGGATCTCTTTAAACTGACGTCTCACCTCTTCGATCATCGCCATAGCAGCGCGACCAACAGCATTCATACTCATCGCTGAGAACACAAAAGGTAACATAGCTCCTACTAGCAATCCTGCCATAACAGAGGGAACTGCCACGTTGATCTGTCCAACATTCGCTTGTTGCATAAAAGCTGCAAACAAGGCCAATGCTGTAAGAGCTGCAGAACCAATCGCAAATCCTTTACCAATAGCTGCTGTGGTATTACCTACTGCATCAAGCTTATCAGTGCGCTTGCGTACTTCTTTTGGAAGGTCTGCCATTTCAGCAATACCACCAGCGTTGTCAGAAATCGGTCCGTAAGCATCAACAGCTAATTGAATACCTGTGTTTGCCAACATACCCACAGCTGCAATTGCAATACCATAAAGACCAGCGAAGTAATGCGCTACTAAAATTGCCGCAGCAATTAAGATAACAGGAATAGCTGTACTCATCATACCAACTCCTAAACCAGCAATAATGTTAGTTGCAGAGCCTGTTAATGATTGACGTACAATTGAAAGTACTGGAGGCGTTCCTGTACCCGTGTAATATTCTGTGATTTTTCCAATTCCTAAGCCCGCTATTAAACCAGCTAAAGTTGCAAAGAACACGCCATTAGCAGAGTAATCAGTCCCATCAAAGCTCCATGTGGCTGGCAAGAAATAAGTAATAATGAAGTAAGAAATTACAACCATTACGCCTGCCGAACCAAACTCACCAATATTCAAGGCTGTATGTGGGTTCCCACCGTCTTTAACTTTCACAAAGAAAGTTCCGAAAATTGAAACTAAGATACCAACAGCTGCAAGAGCCAAAGGAAGCATAACGGCTCCTAATCCCATCCATGCAGGATCCATTTCTCTAAAACCAGGAACAAACACAGCTCCTAATACCATAGTACCGATAATCGAACCAACATAAGATTCAAAAAGATCAGCTCCCATTCCGGCTACGTCACCCACGTTGTCACCAACGTTATCTGCAATTGTTGCAGGGTTCAATGGGTGATCTTCTGGAATTCCAGCCTCAACTTTACCTACAAGGTCAGCTCCTACGTCAGCTGCTTTGGTATAAATACCACCGCCAACCCTCGCGAAAAGAGCAATTGAAGAAGCCCCCAAAGAGAAACCAGCAAGTACATTCAGTACTGTAGAAACACCATTCTCGTCAGCAATACCAAAAAGGTTTACATATAATATGAACAGCAAGCTCAATCCAAGCACTCCTAATCCAACAACACCCAATCCCATAACTGAACCACCTCCAAAAGCAACTTCTAATGCTTTTCCTAAAGATGTTCTTGCTGCATGAGTAGTTCTTACGTTAGCCTTTGTCGCAACTCTCATTCCGAGGTAACCCGCTAATGCAGAACAAACGGCTCCAACAATAAATGATAATGCAACTAAATAACTTGAATTTTCCTCGCTTGCACCCTTAAATGCTAACAAAGCCGCAACCGCGATTACGAAGATTGAAAGAACTTTATATTCAGCCTTTAAGAAAGCCATTGCTCCTACTGAAATGTTCTTGGCAATTCTCGCCATTTTTTCATTTCCTTCCTCCTGCTTAGATACCCAAGCACTTTTCCAAGCCACAAAGAGCAGAGCTACTACTCCAAACGCTGGTAATGCATAAATTAAACTAGTCATTTATATTGATTTTGAATGGATTAATGAGGCACACACCCCTTAATTTTTAAGCGCGCAAAGATAATAGCATGATTATATTATCAATAACAAAGTTTGATTATTGAAAAATATTGACAGATTCAGCGCAAACCGCATTGAAAACTATTAAAACATAAATCCACCTTGCGCGTAAATTCCAACATTTAGAACTTGCGAGGTCGATGTAACATTGGACGAACCATTAAAAAATGACTCTTTCAAGTTATAACGGTATAGAGAAAAGCCCATTTCTCCCGTCAACGCTAAACCAATGCCAGTGTTGTAAAATACACCTGCTCCCAGAGAGGACTGAAACACAGGAGACACTTCCACATCGTCAATAATGAAATTGGTCTGAATAAACGATGTTGCTCCAGCAGACATTCCAGCTTGAGCATCGATAAATCCTTTTACACGATCGTTATGTGGTCTAAAACGTCTTACATGTAGGTTGTATTTAACCATTGCATATTCAAAAAAATCTAAGGAGACGCCCGCACCAACAGACCAGCGATCTGCCACTTTAAACCACTCCGTAAATGACAATGAAAGATTAAATGGCGTAAATGTGGTTACGGCCCCAGAAAATTCTGCTGACCATTTCTTATCGAATGGTTTAAACGCAAAGAGCCCTTCTTTCTCTGCAACTTTCAATTTCTTTTCCGGACCAAAAACATAACGCACCTTATTTCGGTCCAAACTAAATATCTGGTCATCATATTTAATCAACATAAACTCAGAACCTAATGCAATGATCTCACCACGGTACACCTCTCCGTTCAGCATATAAACAGAAGCATTATTCTGAGCAAATAACACGCCTCCAGCAAATACATTTAAAATGAATATCAAAATTGCGACCCTAAGCATTGATAGAATATATTCTTTTAAGAAAGACGAAATAAACACTTTTGAAGTTCGTTAATTTAAAAAACTATGAAACACCTAACCTAATTAACAACTTACACGTCTGATATCTAAATATTTATTATCATTTTTGAGAATCAAATTTACATCACCATGAACGCAACTATAAAACTTGGGATTGCCTTTCTTTTTATCGGATTCATTTCTTCTTGTCAAAAGATCTCCAAGACCACACAATTCACGGCAAACGTGCCAGCATACATGTCTTATGAAGACCTTAGGTCTTCTATCCAGAATGACAACTCACACAGTTTGGTGAAACCCGGTAAAATTTTTCTTTACAATTCTTTAATCTTAATCAATGATTATGAATCTGGAATTCATATTTACGACAACGGAAACCCGAGTTCACCTTCTCATGTTGCCTTTATTAGCATACCAGGAAACGTAGACATTGCTGTGCGAGACAACATTCTTTATGCAGATAGCTACACTGACATAGTGGCTATAGACATTAGCGACCCTACCAATGCTCGAGAGGTAGGACGAAGCAATAACGCATTATCATATACTATTCCAAGCGGAATGGATTGGAACTATCCTGTTGCAGAAATTGACGAATCAAAAGGTGTTGTTACCGGGTATACCATTGGAGAGGTTGAGGAAACGTGTAAAAATGAAGATTGCAAAACATTCTACAATATCAATGAGGATTGGGGTGGATCATGGGGAGGACAAATGATGAGTGATGAAGGGTCTCCCGTTTCTTTTAGTGGAAATTCAAATAGCGTAAGAAGCGCTTCTTCCAGCAACAATTCAGCTATTGCTGGTTCTATGGCTCGTTTTATGATGATCGAGAATTACTTATATGTTATTACTGACGAAAGTACAGTGAACATTTTCGACATCACAACGAAAAATATGCGCTCAGTTGGCGAATTCAAACCTTGGAATGATGCAAATGGTTGGGGTATGATCGAGACATTATTCACTTTCAAAGAACACTTATTTATTGGCTCAAACGCGGGTATGTTAGCCTATGATATTAGCTCTCCTGCTGCACCTGTGTTCTTGTCAAGTTATTCGCATATGACTTCTTGTGATCCTGTTGTAGCCAATGATGAGTATGCTTTTATCACTTTACGATCTGGTGGCAATAACTGTAACTGGGGCAATACAAACCAGCTTGACATTTTAGACATCAAAGACATTATGAACCCGAAAGAAATTACAACTTTTGGATTGAGCAACCCACACGGATTGGATATTGATTCTGAAAATGAGATACTATTTGTATGCGATGGTTTTGATGGCCTTAAGGTGTATGACTTCAATGATATTCAGCGGGTTTCATCAAATAGACTTGATCACTACGCTGGACTTGAAACATATGATGTAATCGTAAATAACGGAATAGCCCACGTTATTGGAACAGAAGGCTTGAAGCAATTTACTTACGACAACACAGGAAAATTATCTGAATTGAGTACAATTCCATTGAATTAACTTTTGTTAGCAATCAACGTGTATCAAAAAGACAATTGAAACGTCTTATAGATACATAGGTAAGTAGGTTTAGTTTAAAAAGCCCTTTGCATTTACTCGCAGAGGGCCTTTCTTTTTAAGGATGGTCTAAAACCCAGTATTACTCAAAACTTTTTTTCAATGCTCATTGACAACCCATCGCATAAACATTACATTTCTGCAAACACATAGGCTAGTAGATTAATAGGTTTAGCTTATATAGACCCACCCATGCCCCAAAGTTGTTGGGCTTTAAATTTATTTCAATGTGATCTATCATAAAAAAAGCCACAATCGCGGCTTTAACTTTTCTTTAGAACTTGATGGCACAGAGATTGCAATAACCTAGTCTCATAGGTTAAGTAGGTTTAGTTAAAAAGCCCCACACAAAATCTCAAAGTGATGGGGCTTTTTTTACTTTAAACTAAATACAGAGATTCCTTTACCAAACGAACAACCCCACCAACGGTAGGAATAGCAATTTCAATCAAGTTCGGTGTAAAAGGAAATGGTGTATCTGTTTGCGTAGCTCGCAATACAGGAGCATCAAGATAATCAAATGCATCTTTTTGAATACGATATGCTATCTCACTAGACACACTTGCATAAGGCCAACTTTCATCAACAACAACACAACGGTTGGTTTTCTTTACTGACTCAATAACTGTCTCTACATCAAATGGTCGGATCGTGCGAAGGTCAATTACCTCACAATGAATACCATCCTTTGCCAATTCGTCAGCTGCTTCAAGCACAACCTTCATTATTTTGCCAAAAGAAACAAGTGTCACAGCATCACCTTTTCTTGCAATGTGTGCTTTTCCAATAGGAATTAAGAACTCTCCCTCTGGCACTTCACCCTTATCTCCGAACATTTTTTCAGACTCAAGAAACACAATAGGGTCATTATCTCTAATAGCAGACTTCAATAATCCTTTTGCATCAGCGGGGTTAGATGGAGTTATTACTTTCAAACCAGGAACGTGGGCATAAAATGCTTCGAAACTTTGAGAGTGAGTTGCCGCTAACTGTCCAGCCTGACCATTTCCACCACGAAAAACGATTGGTACATTATACTGTCCTCCGGACATTTGCAACATCTTAGCCGCACTATTGATGATTTGATCTGCTGCTAATATGGCGAAGTTCCAAGTCATAAATTCGACAATCGGTCTCAAACCATTCATTGCCGCTCCTACGGCTATTCCTGCAAAACCTAACTCTGCGATTGGAGTATCAATCACCCTCTCAGGACCAAATTCATCAAGCATTCCTTGACTCACTTTGTAAGCACCATTATACTCAGCTACTTCTTCACCCATTAAGAAGACACTTTTATCTCTTCTCATCTCCTCATTCATGGCTTCTCTGAGGGCTTCTCTAAATTGTATCGTGCGCATATTTTCTTTTTCTAGGGCGGCAAAAATAAGTCCTGAAGTTTATTCTCCACACTTATTGTTTCATTCGTCTTCATATTGAAGAAAAAAAGAGATTTTTGAGAACTATTATGAAGCACCATTATTCTGTTTTGATTTGGACCTTATGTGCAAGTTCATTATTGCTTCAAGGCTGCTTTCCCTTGTATAGGGCGAGCATTCCTAATCAACCCATAATGAAGCAAAAGGGTGATATTGAAATAAGCGCTGGAATAGAAACAGGAAGCGCTTTTGTGGAAGGGTCTTATGCTATTACAGATTTTGCCTACGCAACAGTAGGAGGGTTAAGTTGGACGAATAACAATAGCAGTGCCTATTTTGCTGAAGGAGGAATTGGCTTTTATCAAACCAAGGACAAAAATGGGTTTAGCTTTTCTGCTCTAGGAGGCTATGGTGAGTCTTCTGCACTAAACAATTGGTGGTCGACATCTACTGTAAACTTCATTGAAACATCTGCGATTTCAACGCGATATGCGAGAATCAGTATTCAACCGTCATATTACTTCCACCGACCCTATATAGATTTTGCTATGATCTTCAGAAATAGCTTTGTGAATTGGCTATCTCCAGAAACTGTTGGAACAGATAGGCCAGGAATAGATATCTTTTTTGAACCAACTCTTGCCTTTAGAGCTGGCCCACCAAATACAAAGTTCTTTTTCGATGCAGGCTTGCAAGTCCCTGCTTTTAGAAGTTTCAGTCATTACAACGCCCCTTTTCACTTGGCTGTGGGTGTAGATGTGATTTTCCAAAAGAGAAAATAAACACGTAAGATATTTTAAAGAATGAACAATAAAGCTTCATTCTTTTTTATATTCTAAACCCTACTTTTGCGACTCACAGATTAACAGAAATATTATTGCTATGAACATATTGGTTTGCGTCAGCAAAGCTCCCGACACAACAAGCAAGATCACTTTTAAAGATAATGACACCAAGTTCAACGAAAATGGTGTTCAATTCATTGTCAACCCATACGATGAATGGTACGCTTTGGTGCGAGCATTAGAACTAAAAGAAGCGAATGGAGGAAAAGTTACAATAATAAGCGTAGGGTCTGCAGATTATGAGCCAATAATGCGTAAAGCTCTTGCGATAGGTGCTGATGAAGCTGTTAGGATTGACTCTCCGGCTTCAGATGCTTACCAGGTTGCTGCGGAAATCGCGAACTACGTTTCAAGCAATCCGTTTGATCTTGTTCTTACTGGAAAAGAAACTATAAACTACAACGGTTCACAGGTTGGTGGTATGATCGCAGCGATCGTTGATGTGCCTTACACATCAAATGCTGCAAAACTTGATGTAAACGGATCAACGGCAACTGTAGAAAGAGACAAGCAAGGTGGAGTTGAAATTCTTGAGCTCGCTCTTCCTGCAGTGATTTCCGCTGCGAAAGGAATGGCTGAACAGCGCATTCCGAATATGAGAGGGATTATGGCTGCCAGATCAAAGCCGCTCAATGTTATTCCAGCAACTGTGACTGACTCACTTACAGAAACAATTAGCTTCAGCCTCCCTCCTGCCAAAGGAGATGTCAAATTAGTTGACTCGGAAAATATTAAAGAATTGATCAACCTACTTCATAACGAAGCAAAAGCGATTTAAGATGAACGTACTAGTATTTGCAGAAAACGATAATGGAAAAGTTGCGAAAGCCTCTTTCGAAGCAGCAACCTATGGAGCGAAAATAGCAGCATCTTCAGGTGGAGAAGCATCAATAATTACCTATGGTTATTTGGACGCAGCAAGCTTAAATGGGCTAGCTTCATATGGCATACCTAAAATCCTTCATTGTACTGATGTGTCTGATTTAGATCCAAGTCAATTGACAAAATTGACAATTGCTGCAGTGGAAGAAACGAATGCTGAATTGATTGTGTTCCCTCATGATTATACGGGGAAAAGTATTGCTCCTCTAGTTTCAGCCAAAATGAAGGCTGGTATGGTAGCTGGGGCCATAGACTACCCAGAGCTTAGTGGGGATTTCACAGTAAAAACCAATGTATTCTCAGGAAAGGCATTTGCGCAAGTGAAAATCAAGACGGATAAGAAAATCATCACGCTAATTCCAAACGCCATTTCAAAAGTAAAGGTTGATGCAGCAGCTGAAACAATTGCCTTCTCGCCAGATTTAGGAGCACCAAGTGTTACCGTTAAAGAATTTAAGAGTGAAGGTGGTGAAGGAATCAACTTAACTGAAGCCGAACTGGTTGTTTCTGCCGGTCGTGGATTAAAAGGTCCTGAGAACTGGGGAATGATTGAAGAATTAGCTAATGAACTAGGAGCGGCAACAGCATGTTCAAGACCTGTTTCTGACATCGGATGGAGACCCCATCATGAACATGTCGGACAAACTGGAATAGCTATCCGTCCTAATCTTTACATTGCTATTGGAATTTCTGGAGCTATTCAACATTTAGCTGGAGTAAACGGAAGTAAAGTAATCGTAGTAATCAATACAGATAAAGAGGCGCCATTTTTTAAGGCTGCTGATTACGGTGTTGTTGGTGATGCTTTTGAGGTAGTTCCAAAGATGATTGAAGCTGTTAAAGCTTTCAAAGCAGGACAAGCCTAAGCCCCAATTTGGCTGATGGAGAAGTCTAAAATCAAACTAGAAATACTTGGCTTATCATATAGCCAAACCCAAACCGGTGCCTATGCACTGGTATTGGGAGAGTCTGAGGGTAAAAGAAGGCTGCCAATTATTATAGGAAATTTTGAAGCCCAGGCAATAGCAATTGAGCTTGAGCATATGAAACCAAGCAGGCCTTTAACGCATGACATCTTTAAAACCTTTGCTGACACCTTTGAAGTTCAGGTGAGTGAAGTAATCGTATACAACTTGCTAGAAGGGATATTCTTCGCGAAACTAATATGCCAGAAAGCAGGTGAGGAACCAATAGAAATTGACACTAGAACAAGCGATGCAATAGCATTGGCGGTGCGATTTAAATGTCCAATCTACACTTACGAGTTTATTCTCTCTTCTGCTGGAATCATCTTAGATGATGATGAAATTGAAAGCTTAGGTGATGACTCTCCGTCTAGCGATGAGTCACCAGGTAGCAACACAGCATATGGAGGCATGTCTATGGATGAGTTAGAATCAGAGCTTAGTCAAGCCATTGATAATGAAGATTACGAAAAAGCATCCCAGCTTCATGATGAAATAAAAAGAAGAAAAAAGATTTAATACCTTTCCATCCTCAAACTAAACTATTGATACTATCCATTCTTAAAGGTTTCTTGGGTCTAAGTGTTCTGGTAGCAATAGGATGGCTTTCCAGTAAAAATAGACGCGCCATCAATTGGTCTTTAATTTTAAAGGGGATAGCGCTTCAATTGGTATTCGCTGTTCTTGTTCTAAAAGTTGACTTTGTTGCTTCTGGATTTGAATGGATGAGCAGAGCATTTGTAAAAGTGATTTCTTTCACACAGTTTGGAAGTGAGTTTTTATTCAAGTCTTTTGTTTCCAATAAAATGGAAAATGCCGTTGTGAGCTTTGCATTCAATGTACTTCCCACTATTGTGTTTTTTTCTGCGTTGAGCAGCATTCTATATTACTTAGGTGTTCTTCAGAGGTTTGTTTTTGCGTTTGCCTGGATCATGAAACGCTTAATGAACCTGAGCGGTGCAGAAAGCCTTGCAGCCGCAGGCAATATATTTATGGGACAGACAGAAGCCCCTCTATTGGTTCGCCCTTACCTCAATAGAATGACCGAATCTGAGATTATGTGCTTGATGTCTGGTGGCATGGCAACTATTGCTGGTGGTGTATTGGCTGCTTACATCAATTTTCTAGGTGGCGATGACCCTGCTCAACAAGTATTATTTGCCAAACACCTTTTAACAGCCTCAGTAATGTCCGCTCCAGCGGCTGTGGTGGCTGCAAAACTGCTTGTCCCTGAGACGGAAGATTTTGACCGTTCAATGGAGGTTTCAAAAGAAAATACTGGGTCAAATTTTCTAGAGGCCATATCAAATGGAACAACAGACGGCTTAAAATTAGCCATCAATGTTGGGGCAATGCTATTAGTTTTCACTGCACTTATATATTTAGGCAACTACATTCTAGAAGACGGTATCGGCAGACTAACCGGCCTTAACTCTTGGATTGCTGACAATACAAATTACAGCGGTTTATCGTTTCAGTTCATTATTGGATATGCCTTCGCACCTATCGCTTTTTTAATGGGCATCAATGCCGATGACATTGTTTTAGCAGGTCAATTGTTGGGCGAGAAAACCATATTAAACGAGTTTTACGCCTATGTCACTTTAGGCGATATGAAAGAAGCTGGTATGTTTCAGCATGAAAAATCTATCGTGATGTCTACCTACATACTTTGTGGTTTTGCAAACTTCGCTTCGATCGGAATTCAAATTGGTGGAATTGGAGCATTGGCGCCATCTAGAAAAGGGTTACTCAGTAAATTAGGTCTTTATGCTCTTTTAGGGGGCACAATAGCATGTTTGTTTACAGCATCTATTGTTGGCATGTTCTATTAAAAACTTCTTGAAAGCTTTTCGAAAAACCTGTTGTCATAGTCGTGATAAGATTGGATTTTTGAAAGCAGATGAAACAATATCACGACCTACTGAAACACATTCTTGAAAATGGAACTGACAAAGGCGACAGAACTGGAGTTGGCACCCGAAGTGTGTTCGGATATCAGATGCGCTTCAACTTAGAAGAAGGCTTTCCATTACTCACCACAAAAAAGGTTCACACCAAGTCCATTATTCATGAATTGCTGTGGTTTATTAAAGGTGACACTAACTTGCAATATCTCGCACAGAATGGTGTAAATATTTGGAATGATTGGCCCTATCAAAACTGGTTGAACCAAACTGGTCGGGCAGAAGAATTGCCTAAGTACTCTGACGCATGGAAAGATGAAATGAAAGCGTTCGTTGAAAAGATTAAAACTGACGATTCATTTGCACAAAAATGGGGAGAACTGGGCCCTGTTTATGGAAAACAATGGCGAGATTTTAATGGTTTTGACCAATTATCCTGGCTAATTGGTGAAATAAAGCGAAACCCCAACTCTAGACGATTAATAATCTCTGCTTGGAACGCATCTGAAATTGAAGAAATGGCGAAAGCTGGCTTACCACCATGCCATACACTTTATCAGTTTTATGTGAGTAATGGCAAACTCTCATGTCAACTTTACCAGCGCAGCGCAGATGTGTTTTTAGGCGTACCGTTTAACATTGCTTCATATGCATTGTTAACCATGATGATCGCTCAAGTATGTGATTTAGGTCTAGGTGATTTTGTACATACTTTTGGTGACGCACATCTGTACACCAATCACTTTGATCAAACTCAGGAGCTGTTGAGTCGATCTATAAGATCACTGCCTGAAATGAAAATCAACCCAAAAGTGAAAAACCTATTTGACTTTTCTTTTGACGATTTTGAATTAGCTAATTACAACCCTCACCCAGGGATAAAAGCCTCTGTAGCGGTATGATTATATCACTTATAGCAGCCGTTGGTAATAATAGAGTCATAGGAACCAAAGGAGATCTGCCATGGCATCTGCCTGATGATATGAAGTTTTTCGCCAAAACAACCCGCGGCCATCACGTATTAATGGGAAGAAAGAATTTTGAATCAATCCCAGAAAAATACCGCCCTTTGCCGGGCAGACCCAACATTGTAGTAACTAGAAACAATGACTTCAATGCTGAACAAATCATTTTAGAGTCATCAATAGAAAAAGGAATAGAGAAAGCAAAAGAAGCCGGAGAAACTGAATTATTTATCATAGGTGGTGGTGAAATTTACAATCAAACGATTGACGTAGCTGATAAACTATATATAACACATGTGGACGCAAGTCCCGAAGGCGAGACAAAATTCCCTGAATTTGACGGATCAAAGTGGACTAAAACCGAATTGCTTAATCATCCAAAAGATGATGTTCACAACTTATCATTCAGTATCTGCGTCTACGATAAAATATGATTCAATTTGATGAATCGTTAAATTTGTCTTCAACTCACTAACTAAAATGACTTTTAATTGCTGGTCTTCGTTCTCTAAATTACTGTTTTCATTATGCTGTATAGCCGTAATTTCGAGCTGTAATAAGTCAGACAGAGATGAAGATGTAGAAATTGTTTCCGCCCGTGATTACGCCTTAGCGCATCATATTTTTGATGATGCTTTCAGACAAGTGCATCTTTTTGCTATGGGGGACACCTTGCTTAATGACACCAGCGTTAGTCAATCATTAGATGACTGCCTTGATAGAAGGACCACATTTTTAAGCGATACTTTGGCCGTTTTCCCTCTCACTTTAAACTTAAATTACGGTGATAAAGGAACACCTTGCTATGACAACGGCCTGAGATACGGGAAAATAGTAGCTTCTTTCTCAGGAAAATACCTCAACAAAGGCACTCTAATCTCTTTTTCTTTTGAGGGATATCGAAAAGATATTTATGATGTGAGTGGTGAACTCCTAGTTATAAATCAAGGAGTTAATGAAAGAGGTCAGCGGTATTATACGTTCATCATTAAAGATGGGCTAATAACTGGTACAAATATCAACATTGAATTGGATGGAGGATTCGCTTATCAATGGGTAAGTGGTTCAAGCACAGAAACAGATTTTAGTGACGATGTTTTTGAGATTGACAGCGGCATGGTTGCTGGACGCAATTCCCGTGGAAGTAGCTTCACCAATGAAGTAACAGAAAAGTATACAAGTAATTTTAGTTGCCCGCATTTCGTCACTGGAAGATCATTCATGCAAGTTCAGAACCTTATTGATAGGACACTGAATTATGGTGAAATAAATGAGTGTGATAATCTTCTTATCTCGAGAAGGAACAATACCTACTTAGAAGTAGACATTCCTATTATGCAGCTCTAAGCTTTCTAAAAGTGCTCGAATCGAAGCGAGATTTCGCGTAGTCAAGTGTCACCTTAAACTCTTCAGGCTTTTCCTCCATAGATGGCATTTCGTACATAGCATCCATCATAATTGCCTCGCAAATAGATCTTAGGCCTCTTGCTCCTAGCTTATACTCCATTGCCTTCTCCACAATAAAGTCTAGTACATCCTTGTCTATACTCAATTTAATATCCTCCATTTCAAATAATCGGATATACTGCTTAACCAAAGCGTTTTTTGGCTCCGTTAAAATTCTTCTTAAAGCTGATGGGGTAAGTGGACTAAGAAACCCTATTAGAGGCAGCCGCCCAATAAGCTCTGGAATCAACCCATAATCGCGCAAATCAGACGGAGAAACATATTGCAATAGGTTTTCCTTCTCTACTTCTCCTTCTTCTGTCTTGCTTCGATATCCAATAGCGGATGTATTTAATCTTCGAGAGATCAATCTATCAATTCCGTCAAACGCACCTCCACAAATGAATAGTATGTTCTTCGTGTTAACCTGAACTAATTTTTGTTCTGGATGCTTCCTACCACCTTGAGGCGGAACACCAACAACGGATCCTTCTAACAATTTCAGAAGACCTTGTTGAACACCCTCCCCACTAACATCTCTAGTGATGGAAGGATTATCACTCTTCCTGCTGATCTTATCAATCTCATCAATGAAAACTATACCTCGCTCTGCGGCCTCTACGTTGTATTCAGCTACCTGCAAAAGACGACTTAAAATACTCTCAACATCTTCACCAACATAGCCTGCTTCTGTGAGCACAGTAGCATCAGCGATACAAAACGGAACATTTAGAATCTTAGCAATCGTCTTTGCCAGTAACGTTTTTCCTGTTCCCGTTTGACCTACGAGAATCATATTGCTCTTCTCGATAGTGACATCATCATCAACATCGTCCTTCTGAGAAATTCTCTTGTAATGATTGTATACGGCCACCGCCAAGTTGCGCTTAGCTTCATTTTGACCGATAACAAACTCGTCTAAATGCAAGCTTATATCAGATGGCTTTAGAAGATTCACATTTCCAAGCACAGAGTCCCTCAACCTTGTACTCATCTCCTCATCGACAATACGAGAGGCTTGTTGAATACACCGATCGCAAATATGACCTGTAATTCCGGCAATCATAACAGCAGTTTCCCGCTTATCACGACCACAAAAACTGCATTTTATTTGTTCTTCTGTGCTCTTGGCCATGGCTTACTTTTTTCTTACTAAGACCTCGTCAATCATTCCATAGTTTTTGGCTTCTTCCGATATCATCCAAAAGTCGCGATCACTATCCTCCCACACCTTTTCAACAGGCTGTCCTGAATGCTCTGCAATGATGTTGTATAATTCGTCTTTTAGCTTTTTAATCTCATTAGCCGTGATTTCAATATCAGAAGCTTGTCCTCCAACACCTCCCATCGGCTGATGGATCATCACTCTCGAATGCTTAAGTGCAGTCCTTTTGCCTTTCTCTCCTGCGCAAAGAATTACTGCACCCATCGAAGCCGCCATTCCTGTGCATATAGTAGACACATCACATCCGATATATTGCATGGTATCGTAGATCCCCAAGCCAGCATACACAGAACCTCCGGGGCTATTGATGTATATCTGAATATCTTTTGCAGAATCGGCAGACTCTAAAAACAAAAGCTGAGCCTGAATGATATTCGCAATAAAATCATCAATAGGTAAACCCAAGAAAATAATTCTATCCATCATCAATCGAGAAAATACGTCCACTTCTCTGAAAGGCATTGGTCGCTCTTCAATTACAGTACGCGTCATTGATTCAGGTCTGCTCGTTGCCTTTACATAATCATCCACAGCCAAGCCACTCATTCCTAAGTGATTTACCGCATAATTCCTAAATTCTTTCTTATCTGTCATTTTAGAATTTTAAAAGGTTTGAAACCTGATCCATAAATTTACCCTTACCAGCTTTAGTAGAGGCTAATTTAACGAATTCATCAAAGGTCACCTCTTTTTCCTGAAGCTTTACAGTATTCTTATAAAATTCTGTCATTCGCTCATCCAATAGCTGATCGTAGACTTTTCTCACTTCTTCTTCTTTCTGAAGAAAGTTTTGAGCAAACTGATCAAGCATACTATCTTCTACTTCGCCTTGACCAAAACTTGCAAATTGAGCCTTGATATTTTCTTTGACTCGCGCCTGAATATCTGTATACTCAATTTTAATTTCATTCTGTTTTGCTATCTGAGACTCTATTAGCTGGACTTTCAGCATTCTGCTATAGTCAGTATACTCTCGATCAATATCTTCTTGAGAAATTGGCTTTTCAGGGTTTTGAGCACCTTGCTCTAGCAACCATCGCTTGATAAAATCATCCGGTAAAGTGAGTTTTTGACGTTCCAGCAATTTATCATGAATATCTCTTCTCAACTTCTTCTCGCTATCACCCTTCAGGTAATTCTCAAGATCCAAAGAAATCTTCGTCCTAAATTCTTCAACTGTCTTTGCATTTCCTGGACCTACAACTTTGTCAAAAAGTTCGGTATTCAGTTCATGCAATTCTATGTTATTGATAGAATCAATAGTCAGTTCGTATTCTTTCGCAACACTTTCTAATTCTGAAACAGGCACACCAAGCATTTGAGACAAATCAACATCACCTTTAGCCAGTTTAGCCGGCTCGATTTTGGTTGTTGCTCCTTTCTCTAGACCGATAAGCTTCTTCTTTGCCTCCTTATTCTCTAAATAATCAATGGCAATTGTGGTGTGGTTATGATGACCACCTTCTTTGCGTTTACCGTCTTTACCTAATTCATGAATTGTTCCGTAGATCATGTCTTCGGCTCCCACCTTATCAATTTCCGTTGAATTACCATGCCTTCTTTGAAAATCCTTCACATACTTATCTACCAATTCGTCATCAACAACGATTTTGTAATTGTTGAATTTGTCTTTGGCAGAAAGTTCGACTTCAAAAGATGGAGCAATGCCCAACTGATATTTGAACTCGAAGGTCTTATTGAAATCCAATTCAAGCTCTTCAATATCTTCTGGTAATGGCTGACCAATGATATTCAATTCATTGTCCTTAATGTGAGAATTTAATTTTTCAGATAAAATTCTGTTTAACTCCTCTGCAAGAACAGATTTACCGTACATCTTTTTTGCCACACCGAAAGGAACTTTGCCCGGTCTAAAACCTTGCAGTGTCATTTTCTTTCTCTGTCCATCAAGGATTGATCTTACAGAATTCTCATAATCGGAAGGCTGAATTTCAATTGTCACCTTCGCGTTTAATTCGTCAATATTCTCTTGCGTAATATTCATTGTCTAATTTTAAAATCTTGGCAAAAAAAAAGACCGATCTAAGCGCGGTCTTTTTTTTATTCTAATTTTTCATTATTGAGGAAAGCCCGCCAATAATCAATATGTGCGGGTGAAGGGACTCGAACCCCCACACCTTGCGGCACTAGATCCTAAGTCTAGCGCGTCTACCAATTTCGCCACACCCGCATTTTAAAGAACACCTTTATTAAAAAGGAGCGCAAAGATATAATTAATCATTGTTCAATCTATCATTTTGAAGGAAATACATATTGAAGATGAAAGTTACTTTTGCCCCTCAATTAAGTGAGATGATTGTAGACCCTAAAAACACACCTATACCAAAGTTGCATGGCTATCTATTAGGAGCAATAGGGCCACGCCCAATTGCTTTTGCTAGCACCATCGACAAAGATGGAAACCCCAACTTGAGTCCCTTCAGTTTTTTCAACGTTTTCAGCGCTAACCCTCCGATCGCTATTTTTTCTCCCGCAAGAAGAGGTCGAGACAACACAACCAAGCACACCTATGAAAATGTAAAAGAACTTGGTGAAGTAGTTATCAATGTGGTTACACATGAAATGGTGGAGCAAATGTCACTTTCGAGCACTGAGTATCCTAAAGGAACTAATGAGTTTATCAAAGCTGGATTCACCGCTCTAAAATCGGAAAAGGTAAAGCCCTTCAGAGTGAAAGAATCTCCTGTTCAGTTTGAATGTATTGTAAAAGAAGTGGTAGAACTTGGTAAACAAGGTGGAGCTGGAAATCTTATCATTTGCGAGGTTGTGCTAATTCACGTGAATGAAGATGTATTGGATGAAAGCGGTAAAATTGATCAAACCAAGATCGATTTGGTAGGGAGAATGGGAGGTAATTTTTACGTACGTGCTCATGGTGAAGCACTATTTGAAGTTGCAAAACCTCTGCAGAGCATGGGCATTGGCGTTGATCAAATCCCGCATGACATCCGAAACAGCGAGATTCTTAGTGGTAACAATTTAGGTCAATTAGGAAATGTAGATTCACTTCCTAATGAAACCGATGTAAATGATTTTAAGTTGATTGAATTAGCAGACATCTTTGTGGAATTAGAAGATGATGTAGTTGCGCTTGAGAAAACATTACACCAAAAAGCAAAAGAATATTTAAACGAAGGAAAGGTAGATGAGGCTTGGAAGACCTTACTATCATTTAATGATTAAAACATGGATATAGAAGGAAGTATAAAGGTTATTCTTGAACCACAAACATTTAGTTCAGGGTTTCAAAAAAGAGAATTTGTAATCACAACGAAAGAACAATACCCTCAGAATGTTAAATTCGAGTTGATCAAAGACCGCATTGATTTGATTGCTCCTTATAAGGCTGGAGATCAAATTAAGGTTCATTTCAATGTGAGAGGAAACGAATACAATGGGAAGTACTTTGTAAATCTGCAAGCTTGGAGACTAGAGCCTGCTAATTCAGCGGGACCATCTTCAAGTTCGAGTGCATCTGCTTCTAGCGGGGATCCATTTTCAGAAGCAGGGTTTCCTGACGAACCGACAAGCGATAGCTCTGAACCTGATGATCTTCCATTCTAAATGAGCAAGCGTTTCTTTGAAACGTATATCAACGTTGTAAGAAGAGTTTTACCTTCTCCTTACAGCATAGCCTTATTGCTAAACCTATTTACGCTAGTTGTAGTTTATACTTTCGGAAACTATAATCAACTTTCTTCATCGGAAATAGTTGAAAATTGGGCTACTGGATTGTGGGAGCCAAATTTGATGGTTTTCGCCATGCAGATGATGCTCATTCTAGTGCTAGGTCATGCATTGGCGCTCTCGCCAGCAGTTTCCAAAGTCATTGATAAACTTGTTATCCCATGCACCAACAGCGCTCGTTCTGCCGCATTAATATCAGCTTCAGCCCTGTGTGTTGGTTTATTCAATTGGGGACTAGGCCTAATATTCGGTGCTATATTGGCAAAAAAAGTAGGAGAAAAAGCAAAAGCAGAAAATCGAAAGATTAATTACGGGCTGATTGGTGCTTCCGGGTACTCTGCTCTACTCATATGGCATGGCGGAATATCAGGATCATCATTGATTAAAGTTGCTGAAAAGGGCCATCTCTATTCGCTTGTTGACAGTCAATTTGGCCAACTACTCCCAGATGCCATTTCATTGGGTGATACAGTCTTTTCTTCTATGAATGTAGCCATATCCATTAGCCTTATAATTGTAGTTCCTGCTGTGCTTTTTATGCTGGGAAAAGTAACCGATGGACAAATACCAATGCTTTCAAAAGAAGCTTCACTTTCACCACCATCTGGTCGATTAATTGGCGCTGAAAAACTTGATCATAGTGGGATTTTCTCAAAACTAGTAGGTCTAGCATTATTTGGATATTGCATCTTATCGATGTTCAGCGAACAAGGTGTTCTCGCTTTTTTCACTCCGAACAACATCAATTTTCTCCTATTAAGTCTATGTCTATTATCACATGAAAGTATTGTAGCTTTTGTGTCTGCCATAGAAAACGCAATTGTTGGTGCTTCTGGTATACTCATTCAATTTCCACTATATTTTGGCATCCTAGCCCTAATGAAAAGCAGCGACTTGATCGAATCATTTTCCTCGTTCCTATTAGAGCACTCCACAGAAACTTCATTTCCTTTATTCACCTTTATAAGTGCTGGAATTGTAAACATTTTTGTACCTAGTGGTGGTGGTCAATGGGCAATTCAAGGGCCAATTATCGTGCAGAGTTCAATAGAACTTGGAATACCATTAAATAAAGGAATTTTAGCGATGGCTTACGGAGACGAGGTAACAAACATGCTCCAACCCTTTTGGGCTTTACCCCTGTTAGGAATCACTCAGTTAAGTGCACGAGACATCCTACCTTACACATTGGTCATGTTCATGACGGCATCAGCAGTTTTCATTCTGGGACTATTAAGCTTCTAAGTCAAAGTGTTCCTCTTCGCGATCCATCATATTGGAGCTCGGTAATTTCTTTTAACCCATTGCTCACAAAGACAAAAGATAGGATAAGGACAATCAACGCTACAGAAGGAATAATTGCCAAAAAAGCACTATCTCCTGAGATTATATATCCATAAGAGTCTCTGATCATATTTCCCCAAGAAGGTTGAGGTGGTTGAACGCCAATTCCAAGGAAACTTAAACCAGCCTCTAACATAATTGCCTCAGCGAAACTAGTTGAAGCCAATACAGCAATGGGTCCAATTAAGTTTGGCAGAATATGTCTGAATAGAATTTTAACATGAGACAGCCCCATGAGACGCAGCGCTCTCACAAAATCTTTCAATTTAATAGACAACACTGTATGCCTTACTACCTGAGCCATTTCAACCCACAGCACGAGAGAAATCCCCACAACCAGCGCATGAACGCCGTTACCCAAAGCTATGGTGACTGAAACAACTAAAAGAATGGCTGGCACGGACCAAAACAAATTCATACTCCAACTAAACAAGCGATCAACTGGGCCGCCAAAATACCCAGCCAACAGTCCTATAATCAAACCCAGAATCACAGAAACACAAACTGAGAAAAAACCTACGCTCAAAGAAACTGCACTTCCAGCCATAAGCCTGCTCAAAACATCCCGTCCTAGAGCATCAGTTCCAAACCAAAATGTTCTAGAAATCAATCGACTATCCTGAATTTCAGTTTTCAACTCCTCTACACTTACTGAAGTCGAATTGTTATCGATATCTACAAACTTGAATGAAGAAAAAGTGTTTTGCTTGATTGATGCCAAGCTCAATGCATCTATAGGGTATATAACATCAACTAAATGAAACATACGAGAAACACCCTTAAATGCAACCCTAACCGTATTTCCAGAAAATTGTATACCATCATATGGATAATACACAAAATCGCTATCAACTCCTCCTTTTTCAAAACGCCTCTTCACGCCTTTTTCACTCGCGGGCTTATTCATTCTAAGCTTCAGAAATTGAATTGTGGTGAGTGGATATAACTTAGATAATGATTGATTCTGCCTACTGGCATGCTGAGAGGCGTCAGGTCGAATAACAGAACCAAGCAAAGCAATAACCAAAATCACCAGAATCACAAAAGATCCTGTCGCAAGAAGAGGGAATGTTTTAATTCGTTTCAAAGCGTTCTCAATCTATCAATGACTGTTTGACAACATTTCGACCTTTCCAATCATATGGCAAATCAACCAATGACAATAATCCTACGACAGAGATGTGCACCGGTTGCAATACTGTCAGAAGAAAGCTCGCTAAGAAAGAAGCTCGCATATTGTATTTCTCAAACCAGACCGAGTGAAAAGCCCATTCAATAAGCCATTTGCAAACAAGAGTAATCAGAAGTCCATCAAACTTAAAACCAAGAGCGACCCATGAAGCGAAAAGAAATAAAAATGAGAGGTTTTGAATGAAAATAAATACCGGAAAAAGCTTATAAAACCCACCTGAATAGCCAGAATACTTAGATGCCCAACGCAGTCGCTGATTAAAAAAAGACCCCATTGAATCGGGTGAAGATGTAATAACAGCGCTATCCAATTCATAAGACGCAGCATACCCATCCTCTCCTAAAGATTGAGAGAAAAACACATCATCTCCACTAGCATAGTTAATGTTTTGAGAGGCTATGTAAGAAGAAATCATATTCTTAGACAATAAGGTGTTTGCTCCATTGACCATAGCCGGCTTGCCAAACTTTAATAATGCCTCTCCCACAAATTGTGTGTTCAGATTTTCATATGCCATCAACTCACTGCTGAAGGAGGTAATATTATAAAGCACAGGACCATACGCAATTTCTTTATTCTGAACCTTTGCCCTATAAATCAACGATCTAATTGAATCCGGTTGAACAACACAATCTGCATCTGTTAAAAAACACCATGATTCGGATACCATTGACAACACCTCAATCAATGCTTTTTTCTTCCCAATATCTTTTGCTTCTAAAAGAGTCACTTCAATTTGGTCAAATTGCTTGATGCGTTCTTTGACCTTTTCATAGCTGGAATCTATGCTATGATCATCTACTAGATAAACGTGTAATTTACTTTCAAATCCGTGCGACAAATTGATACTTTCTAAGCAACTAATAATTCGGTTTTCTTCATTCCGCATAGCAATGACCACCGCAACAGACTCTTTCACTATGTTGTATTCAACTTTTGCTGGCTTGAGATCAATAAACCGGTGAAGAAATAAAAACAACACTAAATATGTCGTTAATAGCGAAATCATGAATAACATCATGACCATCTCCTAAAAATTCTGTAGGTAAACAGAACAACCGCCCCAAAAAGAGCAGGAAGAGCAACGTTGATAATCCAAACGCTGAATACCGCCACACTCACGATATAAAGGTCAAAACTGAAAAGGTCAAAGTAGCTCAACGCTATGGTCTCTCTCAGCAGAATATCGGGAATGGGAAGAAAAGGAACAAGCGTGGTAGAAAACAATGTTAATACCGATGCTCCGATAATAGCTAACCATTCTGGGTCGTCAAGAATCAGATAGAAAACAAGAATATACTGTAGAATAAAGGTTATAAAGCGAAGTAGAGATAAGTGATAAATCCTATGCAAAATAGAGCTTGGAAGAGATTCGAATACGTCAAAATATGTATGATATTTTCTCAGAAATGAAAAGCGTTGGAGAAAATTGGAAAGAAAATCAACTCTAAAATAAAGCATAACAGCCAAAACTAAACTTGAGAGTATAGTCAATTGAATTGCCAATGTTGCAAACACCCCAAAAACCTCGGAACCGAAATACTGTACGAAATAGATTAAGCCAATTACACCAAATGAGAATGTGGCTAAAGTTTGTGCTAAACCATTAACGAAAGACAATAAAGAGCCTGACAACCTTCGTTCTGGAGATAGAGCCAATACGCGTCCAACAAACTCTCCCAATCTGTTCGGAGAAAAAATCCCAAATGTTACTCCACTAATAACTCCTTTAAACGCAGTTTTCCACTTCACATCGAACTGTGTATTGATTAAGACCTTCCATTTCACGACTTCCATGGACCAGTTAACCATCATTAAAACAACAGATAGAGAAAGAGCAAGAGGAAGTCGTGATGTGCCCGCGATCGTCTTAAAAAACTGCGCTAAAGCCAATTCAGACTCGGCCGACTGTATTCTGGTTCCAATATAATAGACAGCGGCAATTGAAACCAGTAGCTTCACTACTAAGCCTGTGACTCTGTATATAAAGCGTTGACTATTCTGTTCAGAACTAATACTCGCTATTGAGTCAATTAACTTGTTAAGCCTTAATTTCGAAATATTAAGCATAGATGTCTACCCAATCAAAGAACTCCAAAGAAAAGATAATTCTAGGTATTGACCCTGGAACTAATGTAATGGGTTACGGAATTATTCAAATTAAAGGCGCTGAAGTGTCTATGCTTTCTATGGGGTCTATTCAAATAAAAGACGGTGACTACGCAGACAAATTGAAACGCATTTTTGAAAAAACGTTAGAGTTGGTAGAACAATACTTACCTGATGAAGTCGCCTTGGAAGCACCCTTTTTCGGCAAGAACGTGCAATCAATGCTTAAGTTAGGCAGAGCGCAAGGTGTTTCAATGGCAGCTGCACTGTATAGAAACATACCGATCACAGAGTACAGTCCGAGGAAAATAAAGCAATCAATAACTGGTAGCGGTGCAGCGTCAAAAGAACAAGTAGCTGGTATGCTTCAAAGTATATTGAAAATAGATAAACTACCTAAACATCTAGATGCCACAGACGGGCTAGCCGTTGCTCTTTGCCATCATTATCAATCTACAAATTTTCTGTCTAGTGGAAGTAAGAAAGGGTGGGCGAGCTTTATATCTCAGAACCCTGATCGAGTGAAGTAAATGCTTCCGAAATCAACCTACACGTTTCAGTCATAGTAGATTCACTCGGAGTTAGTTTAGGCTTTTCAAAATTAATATCTCCTACACCATTTATTGGAACCAAGTGTATGTGTGCATGAGGAACTTCCAAGCCAATAACAGCCACTCCAATTCTTTTGCAATCAATCACCTGCATAATTGCTTTTGCAACTTGTTGAGAAAACTGCATGTACCTCGCTAAAAATTCAGGCTCCAAATCAAATAAATAATCAATCTCTTTAACAGGAACTACCAGCACATGGCCAATGGCTAAAGGACTGATATCTAAAAATGCAAAAAACTCATTATTCTTGGCTACGAAATGACCTGGAATTTCTCCATTATATATTTTAGAGAAAATACTTGACATTAGATAATAATCTCTAAAACTTCGAATTTCATAACTCCGTTTGGGACATCTATTTCTGCAATTTCACCAACTTTTTTTCCAAGTAGACCTTTACCCATTGGCGAGTCTACACTGATTTTACCTTCTCTTAAGTTTGCCTCAGTTTCAGCTACCAAAGTATAAGTGAACTCTTTATTCATAGACAAGTTCTTAAGTTTCGCTGTAGACAGGATGAGAATCCTATCAGTTGATAATTGACTCTTGTCGACAAGTCTCGCATTACTTACAATAGCGTCAAGTTTAGCAATTCTCATTTCGAGTAATCCTTGAGCCTCTTTCGCAGCATCATATTCAGCATTTTCTGAAAGGTCGCCCTTATCTCTTGCTTCTGCAATTTGTTTAGAAATTGCCGGTCTCTGCACTGTCTTCATTTCGTGCAGTTCTTCCTTCAGCTTTTTCAAGCCTTCTTCGGTGTAATATCTAATGTCTGACATGCTTTGTAAGTGTTCTATTTTAAAGCAAAACAGCGAAACCGTTCAATGAACGGTTTCGCTGAGCAAAATTATGTAAAATCAATTTAGATTCTCAATCGCAATCCAAAGCTATGAGTCCCCCCTAAAGGATTGGCAAAACGATAAGAATAATCCATGCTAATGCCACTTTCTTTCTTACCGTTAAAAGGCAGATTAGCCGTTAGCCCCATAGTAGGGCCAGAGTTGGCATTAACCCTTCCTTCACCAAGAACACCAAAGCCATTTGCTTCATAAACTAAACCTGCTCTAATTGCGATATAATTTCTGAAACCTAATTCAATTCCTCCTCTAAATTGATCTTGAGAAAAAGAGTTTGAAGTAAACGTTCCTGCAAGTGTTAATCGGTAATCACTTGGCAGGTTCTCGCTTCCTTCAGCAGGAGCTTCAGGTAATAAATAAAAATCATAGGATGCACCAATATTCAATAAAGCAGGCATTTCGAAGCTTTCTGCTCTTTGGTTCAAAGTAAACTCCGCCTCTTGAAGAATTACAGTTTGAGAAAGACCATCTCCAGAATAACGCATCTTAGGACCCACATTTCTCAAGGCAATTCCGAATTTCATTCTATCATGATCGCCTGTTTGATAACGAATTCCAGCGTCCAAGGCTACCCCTTGAGCTCCAACATTATTGATTGATTCACTGATGATTCTAATCGCACCGCCAGCGTGTATGCTGTTTGAGAAATTACGAGCATAAGCTACTGCAATATTCAAAAATTGAGGGCTAAACGTTCCTTGTCCTCCATCGGGATTATCTGTTGTTGTAATCTCAATATCACCAAAACCCATCGCATTTACCGAGACGCCTAGTACACCACCAGACTCTCCAAGTCTCTGACCGAAACCAAGGGAGTTAATAGTGATATCTGAGCCAGAGAACAGCATTACATTACTGTAATACAATTCTGTCTTGTTTATCGCAGTTAATCCAGCAATATTCAAATTAAACGCATCTGTGCCCTCCGCAAAGGCCGAATTCGCGCCACCAAAGCCGCTCGTGCTAGCCCAAGGATTGATCAATAATTGATTCGCACCTGCTTGTCCAATTCTTTCCTTATTTCCAGCGTAAGTCTGAATGGAAAGTCCTGCTAACAAGACTGCAAATAGATAATTCAAATTTCTCATCACTTTTCTCTTTAAGTATAATTAGAATGAGTTCAGGTCAATTGGTCTGAGAACACCAAACCACTTAATTACTTTTTCACCTATTCCAGGCGCGTCAATGTGAATAATATAGAGTCCACTAGAGACTACAATATCATCTTGATTCTTCAGATCCCAATCTACACTAGTTGAGGTCGGATCATCCTTTCTAAATGTTCGAACAAGCGTACCATTTACAGTAAAGATGCTTACAGTACAAGTTTGAGGAAGATTAATAATCTTAATCAAATACTCAAGTCTCTGAGTCTCATATTCATTATAGGCATAGTAAGGGTTCGGCACTGCCTTTATCTCCTCTAGTGCCTCTTCGCCAAGCTTAGCTGAAAAAGATGGTGCTACATCGTATGTATTGAAGTTATATAAAGGCAACCCGCCATTGACCGTTTCCACGAAGAAAAGATCATCAGATCCAGAGATCCCTCCATCTTGAATTGCGGTAAATGCATCGCCATTAAATAATCTTACCTGAGTCTCTACTGTATCACCTTGATTATTGATTGTGTTTTGAAGTACAGTCAAACGACCATTTGACACATAATAAGAATTGCCAGTAACTATTTCATCAATTGTTTTAGCATCACGAGATGCTGAATATGGTCGATACTGCTGAGATGATCTCAACTTGATTTTTACGTCATTTTGACCTGTCGAACCAAACAATTGCTCACCTTCTGCGAGAAGAGGGTATCCAACCCAAGCGCCTGCCGTCATGACTGAAAAATAATTCTTTCTCTGATCATTATTTGGCTGTATAACCGCTGCTGCAGTTGACGCATCAAATGAAATTAATTTCTGGAATGAGAAGTTTCCGCCATCATAAGCTGGCATTAAAAACTCTTCTGGCCTATCATAATTAGGGTTAACGCTAGCATCAAGGAAACCTCCATCTTCACTATTGTTTCTAAATACATACACCATATGCATTCCACCAAATCTGCGCTCACCAAAAAGATCTTCAGATATTTTCGAGGTAGGATTCCATTGCATATCGGCTCCATTGTCACCTCCTAACCACGAATTCTCTGAAAAGGCCATATTAAGCTTTTCACCCGTTTCGATGTTTATGGCATAACCAGGAAACCATCCCATACCCACTGAAACCTCAGGAAGTGTTAAGTCAGATGTATCAAGAACGCCAGCAAAATAATCCAAATCGCTTTGTCGCAATCCATTAGCCAAATCGCCTAATAATTGCTCACCATTAAACGTTGCTTCATCAACATTACAGTCTGGATCCAGTTGATTTCGACCATCCTTATCCACTGAAAGACCTCTTCTTATCTCGCCTCTCACCGCGTTTCCTTGGGACAGTGTTCCATTATCTTCAGCTTCCAATACTGGACAACGTGTCCATTTTGATTTATCTGACGTAATAACAATATCAACACTAGGTGTTTTATCTAAGCCGGCTCGTGTTCTAATTGTCTGAGAAACATTTGGCCAAACTTGCCCATTCGCGAAAAAGTAAGGTATTGGATGAGCAGTATCGAAGCTAGCAAGTGCGAAAGGAGCCCATGTTCTTCCGGCAATATTCTCCCAAAACTCGAACTCATCAGACAAATTCTCCTCAGGGTTCTGAAGTTGTGAAGAAGCATCATTATTTGCAACCTCTCCAAAGCCAGCTTCTAAATAAAGTTTACCTGACTTAATCCAATTAAAAGCATCAGAACCATCTTCATCCGTAAGACCGCTCAACCATTCTTCCGTTTCGTCATCGTATGAAATTTCAAACCCTACGAATCCATTATTGACACTTCTTTCCGCAAGTGCTGGGAATCCTGGACCAACTGTTAGAGACAGCCCTAAGTCCGTCAATAGCTGCTCATTGTTCTGACGAATGGTTTTATCAGCATATATTGTATCAATTGGAGCAGTTGCGTTGCGCTCATATATCAGCCACGCTAAATTGGTGAAGTCGTCATTTGCAGTGGTATCAACAAACTGAATCGTAAACTCACCTGGCTTAACCAAAAGTGGATCAATAACTTTTAGACCAACAGGACCTTCACCCGCTTCGTATACTATTCTATCCAGTGATTCATTACTTGCAATTGAATCCAAGTAATCTTCTTTTATACTAGCGAATAGGCCACCATTTCCACGTCCCTCAATTCTTGTCAATTCGATTCCATCACCATATTGAGAATTCAGCTGAACACCATCAAACTCGATATCTGTTTTGTGAGGAATAGCTTCAATAACTCTAACAGCTCCGGAAGGAGACTTTCTACTTGCCAGATAGGGAATTTTCTGACCTTCTACTCTTCCAGCAGCAGGGTCATAAAAACCATCAATATATTGAAGATTACCAAAACCATCACCATATCGATTATACGCATACGCTATAACCATGAAGTAGTACGTTTTGTGATTTATCAACCTAGAATCTGTAGTTGAAAACAAATCTTCGGTAATTCTAAAGCTATTTCTTACTCCTTCATTTGCGCCATCAACCATAATTTGAGGTACATCTTGGCCAATCTGAGAGTTGAACTCATAATTAATCAATCGATCAACATCATTTGCAACATCGACTTGAGCAACCAATCTTGCTTTGTCATTATCTGTCAAATCATTTGTGCTTACTGAAGAGTTTGCCAATTGATAGATTTGATATCCCTCGAAAACATAAGTTGAGAAAAGCTCCTTCTCTTGTGCCGTAAGAGCAAGGTCTCTTGATCCATCGCCATCTACATCAACTGAGTCTGGTGCCGCCAAGAATGGATCTACCGTTGTATAGTTTTCCTCAAAATTATTTGAGTTAACAGGGTTAGAAAGCATTAATATAATCTCTTTATCCAACTCTTGAGTGGCTACATCCGGTGCATCCGGACCATCCAAAATCTCAAAACAAGAATCAAAAAGCGCTTGAGTTTTATCATCCGCTTGAGTCATCAATTGAACAGACTCTAACCTACCTCCTGATGTAGCTTGCATCCAAACCACACCAACCGTAATATTATTAACCGCTCCTGGTCCTAATTTGAACGGACCTGATGATTGAACAAATCTTCTATCTCCAGCAGGGTTTCCAGCAGTAACCTCAGTCCATGGCACCTGACCAGCAGGCGGTGCAACACCGTCAGTACCCCAGTTAAGTGGATCTGTATCTCCAGGGAACATATAGTTCGAAGGAATTGCATTTGAATTTGTAGGATCATAACCAAATCCTCCGAAAGTCATTGGAGTGTTGTCTTTCCAAATACCTTGAAGCATGTTGTAATAATCTGTAGCATTACTTGGATCACCTGTTGCTCCAGCTGCATTGTTATGGTATAAGAACTTCCTCATACCATAACGCTCGTTATCCGGAATACCATCACCGTAACCAGCACCTTGACCTGAATAAACAATTCCATCATCAGCCTTTGCGGATGTGTAATCTTCACATAAACAATTGTCTTTAGAATCATTTGCTTGGAATGGACCTTGAAAAAAGTCAATACCGATGGCAGGTGGATTGTTTCCATAACCAAAGTTTCCATTGGCATCTTCATCGCTGTCATCACCGTTATAGAAGTAACCAAGTCCTCTTCTAACGTCAACTCCTACATAATCATCCTGTGCATTTCCAAGATCACCATCTACCCATTGACCAAAATACGTATCTGACAACTCGAAGGTTGAACGGTTGATCAACTCATAGTTGTAGAATGTCATATTATTTACTTCGTCTGTAGTGGCATAAGCAAATGCCTGTGCACGAATTTCCATACCAATGGACTGGCCACCTGACTCCGTATGAATATTTCCTTTATCGTTAAACACCCACCAAAGGTTTTGGTCACCATAAAGGTCTCTTACTCTTCTGCTACAGTCGCTTTGACCGTTTAATACGTAACCCGGATAATCACCATTCTCTGGATTATAATCACCGTCACCATCTCTATCAAAGAATGGGGCTAAATAGTAATCCTCATTATAAGGCTCAAAGTTTCTTCCGTGCGCAGGCCACTCTTCGATTACTGAAGGAACAGTATATCCAGGGTAGTCTCGTGCTTGGGTTTCCGTACCATTCTGGCGGTCAAATTCACCTGCTGAATACCAACCATTGAACTCGGAAACCATAGAAAGTGTAGTCTCCCAATGACGGTCATAATCGGCACAAGTCTGTTGAGTAATTTCCGCATCTACAGTACTTAAAGGTCCAGTCCAGTAATCATTACCAACCTGACGAAATCGAAGTGCAGCAACTTTAAACTGGCCAGAAATATCCTTTCCTGCCAACCAAAGAGAACCCGCGAACAACGATGTTTTTTCCGAGCCGCTAGGAATCTCATATCTGGCTTGGTTAAAATCCCACCACATATCACCGCCACTCTGAATAAGAGCTCTGGTATTGTTGATATTCAATTCTGCAGCGTCAGTCGCAGGGTTACAATTTGCAGCCACCGCTGGCGGGTTATCCTTACTGCCTTTGTTTTGATTTTCATACTTATACCGCTCCGCATTTGCCGAAATGCTAACAGTAAGTAATGAAAGACTTATTAATATCGCTCTTGTTTTCATGTTCAATATTCTTTGGTTAGTTAGAAATTAACCCTCACGCCAAGTCTAATTCTTCTAGGTAATTGCCAATTCGTTGGATCCCACAACTTCATTGCATAGTATTCTGTAAATGCAGAAGGACTATTTTGTTGATCAATAAAGTTTTGTCCGAGTGCAGAGTTCAAGTAACCATCATCATCAGGATTGCCTGTTGCTCTGAATACGCGGTTTATATTTCTTGCATCAAGTAAGTTCAGCACCTGAACGTATGCATTGATGCCTAATTCGCGTCCTGAATTAATCTTATAAGTAAAGTCTCTATCCAAAACAAAGTCAAATCTAAACGTCCAAGGAAGGCTTGCACTGTTTATCGCTCCTTTTTGAAGTGGATTAGGTGTTACCGTAAAAAGCTGACTTGAAGTAAAATTATCCTGAGGATTATATGGTGAACCCGAACCAGCCCTCACTTGCAAGTTAAAACCAGTATTCTTCAAAATTTGCTTATCACCAATCATCGGACCGTTATAACTTTCTTTTTCACCATATCTGTAATCAATATTTGCTACTATGGCATGACGTTGATCATAGGAAAGTCGAATAGGAGCCCTGAGGTTAGCTTGTCCACTTCGAGCTAAATTAAGTTGAGAAGTAGCTCCCGAACCTGTTCCTTCAGCAAATTGCAATGTGTATGAAGCACGTATTGTCAGGTTATTTGTCCTTCTTAAGTCGTAACTCATAGTAAGACCTTTCACAGTGGCAAAATCTAAGTTTCTATATGTTCTATATTCAATTGGATAAGCATCGAAGACTCTGATAACTTGAACCATGTCTCTGGACTCTCGATAAAAAGCAGATATTTTCAACGCCATGGATGGAGTAAGCGCTTGCTGGAATCCAACCTCGTAGTCAATTGTTCTCTCTGGCTTCAAATCTGGATTTGCCAATTCAGCTGAACTAGCTCTACTTTCTAGGAAATAATAATCTGAAGGATCTAATCTATTCCCAGTTGTAGGTCGTTTAGTCAGCACATCGTAATGAGCAAAAAAGTTGGCCTCGTCTGAAATCGGGAAGCTAAATGCAACACGGGGCATAAAGTTCGTCTGCGGTGCATAATCCTCAAAAGATTCCTCAGTAATGTCAACACTATTCACATTCTCTTTATCCACCAATAGAGGAGCAGGAAGACCATTCGAAATCTTCAAGGCCGATCCATCGATCAATTCAGTTCCTTGAGCATTGTACCAAATATCTCCATCTCTGTAGCCAAGAATAGAAGTTGGGTTTTGTACATTATCAACATACACCACATAATCTTCGCCAATATTGCTTGGATGAGCATCTACACCTTCTGGCAGTAAGTCTAGAGCCTCTGTTTCTCTTGCCTTTACAGTAGGGAATAGTACATAAGGATCTTTCAACACTTGCTGATTTGCATCAAATCTATCTACACGTAATCCGATTCTAAAAATCAAATCATCAAACTCAAATTTATCTTCGATAAACCCAGCAACATAAATAGGCTGATAAGGAGCAATAGGTCGAGTATAATTACCGTTTTCATCAACTGCATTAAAGTAATCACTGAATGATGGAGTGTTAGATGTTCTATTTCCGTAAGGATCATATCCATAGTAACTAGCTATTGATCCCGTTCCTTGATTGAACAACTCATCTGCCGAGAAAAACTCTAATTCATAAACGCTTGGATCAATATTATTAACGTCCAAGAAATCCACACCATCAGGATCTGAACCTGTAGCTCTTCTTAAGTTGTAATCGATAAAACTCTGAGGGTCATCTGCACCCGTGTACTCACCCGGAGAAGCATTTAAACGAGTATAAGTAATTGTTGGACCAGGATATTCAATCGATGGATTAGAAAAATCTAATTGCTCAATATGTGTATTAGAGCGCAGTCTAGCAATTTGCCAAAGTCTTCTCGGGTTCAAGCTATACTGTCTATCAACACGTTGCTCGTACTCAAAACCTAAGATAAAGTTATGGTTTCCAATATCTGCAGAACCTTGACCAGTTACCCTAATTTGATTAGTAATCTGCTCAAAATAATTATCTGACGCACTACCTCTTCCATTGGTCACATCATTATTATATACCCACATTCCATATACGTCTCTTGAACGGTCAGAAAGATTGTCACCATTAATCAAACCTCCACCCGCTTGAATATTGTTATAATTAGTGTAAGCTTCCGATCTGGAAGGGTCATAAACTGGATTACCTTCAGCATCAAAACCTTCCCATCCATTCAACTCATAATAGCGTTGAGTAAACCGAGCCAGGTCAGGGTTTGGCGAGTTTTCTCCATCGAATGTAATTAATGTATCTACAAACGTTCCTTGTACGTTTCCAAAAATCCCAGTTAGGCTATCCGTTCCTAAGGCAAAATCTGCGCCTTGCTGAACATCAAACTTTCCAATGTAACCGTAATCGAAAAAATTGTCTTTATGATCTGGATCCCATCTTCTGAAATATTCTTGACTATAATCAGCTTGTATCGTATAATAAGCATTCTTAATTAACGATGCACTCCCTTCATCTTGCGACTCACTATTCTTAAATCGCTGAGTAAATCGTGCATACGCTCTCCAGTCAACTGATGTCTGTTCCGGGTAACTCTCGGAATCAAAAAGCGCTTGATTATAATTATATCGTTGCCCCTTGCTATAGTTCAAACTACCACCAAAAGTCAAATTCGTGGTCGAGGTTGTAACCACATCAATTTTTCCAGCCAAGTTTGCACCAATATTTCCCGTGTTTGGGCGCAAATCCACACGCTCGAAGTCGTTTAGCCTTAAGAAATCAGCATTCGAAAGAACTGAACCTGGAGTGAACCCAATTCTTAATGGGTCATTTTTCAGATCTTGCAGTCTATCTTCTTTTAACTGCCAAGCACCTACAGCCGAAGGGCGGGTGTCTCTATTAGAAGTTAGGTTTGCTGAGACAAAGAATCCAAGCAGTGGCTCCTTATTACCAGAAGAATCTCTTTTCTGAAGAAGTGGACCAGAAAGACTGAATTCTGCAAGGTTGTAACCGTATGGGTCAAGACCAACGTATCCATTATCACCTCCTATACCGGATGAAAGGAACTCTATTCCTCCGTGATATTCTCTAGACACACCTTTGGTCGTAATAGCAATTACACCACCAGTAACATCACCATATTGAGCAGGTAAACCACCAGTGATCACAGAAACTTGCTCGATAGAAGATTGCGGAATAGCGGAAGACCCTCTAACCTTAATACCATCGATATAATAGTAGTTAGCATCACCACGACCACCTCTTACGTTTAATGTTCCAGAACCATCATCTTTCGAATAAGTACCACCAGCTGTAGCCGCTAAATCTGCCGGATTTCTTGCTGCCATTCTAGAAATCTCATCGGACGTAACGGTTTCTGTTGTTGCCGCCCCATCCTTCTCGATAAGAGGTTTCTTGTATTCAATTACTTGAAATTCCGTAATTTGAATGGCCGAAGAAGCCATTGCTGTGCTCGTTTTTGGAACGAACGTTGTTTTATTCGAGCTTACACTGATACCAGAAACTCTTATAGGTGCAAAACCCAAACTGGTAATTTCAATGTCGTACTTCCCAGGCGGAATAGGCTTAATCTCTACCACCCCATCAAAATCTGTTGATCCACCAGTTATCAAACTACCATTCTGCTTTACTGCCACATTAGCGAATGGAATCGGCATTCCATTTGACGCTTCAGATACAGTAGCTTTAATACCTCCTTGACCTCCTTGGCCGTAGGTAGAAATGGTTGTTATCAACAATCCCAGTACAATTAGTAAAAGTTTTCTCATGACTCGCTGTCTTAAGTTAGGTTAGTAGAAATGTGGTCAACATCCCTAAAATGGCGGGTAAAGATAAAAAAGTAATAATACGATTAACATTTTTTTAATCTTCTCGAAACCCTTATCGCTCCTGCCTTTTTTGGTAGATTTAAGAACTATTGTGATGTAAAGTAAGTGGATTTCAGTAAAGTAGACAATAACCGTTTAGAAAACGGTCTTGTTCATTGCGCGACCGGAAAAAAACACAACTTACTGATAGTGAAAAAGTTGTAAAAAAGCTTCTTTTCTTCTTCGTGAAACAGGAATTCGCTCTCCTTGTTTCATTACCACATAGCCACCTTCACCTTTAACATACTTATCTATATACTTAAGGTTAATGATATTAGACCGATGAACTCTAAAAAAACTATCTGGATCAAGCAATTCCTCAAAATGCTTAATTGTCTTTGACACCATTATCCTCCTTCCGTCTGTCAAAAAGAACTGCGTATAGTTATCTTGACTTTCACAATAAACAATTTCCTCTAAGTTCACAAATTGAAGTCCTTCCATACTCGGAAGTGCAATTTTCTCCATTGCCTCTCCTTTTCGAGAGATATTCTCTATCAAGGTCGATATTTTCTCTTTTGATTCGAAGTCGGTCCCTGGCTGAACTTTATGAACTGCTGCTTGCAGATCTTCAATATTGATTGGTTTTAATAAATAATCTACAGCTGAAAACTTAAAAGCCTTCAAAGCATACTCATGATATGCTGTAATAAATATGATTTTAAAATTGATATTATCTCCTAATGACTCGAGAAGGTCGAACCCAGAACCATTGGGCATTTCAATATCAAGAAACAACAAATCGATAGTATTTGTCTCTATGAATTTTTTCGCTTCGCGAGCATTAGAAACAGTTCCTAACACATCAACCACAGTACATTCATCTTTTAAAAGAAATTACAAGTTTTTCCTTGCTAATTCTTCATCATCTACAATTAAGGCTCTAATACTTTTCATAGGTAGGGCGGGTTTAGAATTTCACTATAGATTACCGCTTTTTTAGCGTCAAAATCTTTTAGGTCAATTTCTGGTGATTCTTCTTCATCAAGAGATTCAGTCTCTAAGAGAATGTCTGACCTTCTTTTAATTCGTCTATTTTGCTTTACAAAATTGGCTTTTCGCTCGAGGTTTTTAATCGCCATTCGCGCTTCTTCCTCTTGTTCTGTATCAACTTCAAAATCTTTTGGATCATAAAGTTCGGTGTCGTTTTCTTCATACTGAGGAACCGTAGAAACCTCTTCCTTTTTTGCTTTTTGCTTATTATAATTCTGCCATAGACCTCCTAATAGGCTCACCGCAATGAATATCAAGTATAAAATATTTCCAAAATCATCCATTTCGATTAGTGTTTATTTCTTCTAAACCATTTCTTAAAGAATGGCTCTTTTCTATTGGTATTATGACGCTTGCTCATCTTCTTATACTTTTTCATTTCTTTCCTCGTTTGCTTGGATTGAATATCCCGATGACGCTTTTGAGCTTCAGCAGTCTTAGCTGCATTATCAGCATTTCGGTCTTGTTCAACGCGTTCTAATTCCTTTAGTCTTTTCTTAGATTGAGCATTGACCTCACCTATGTTTATCAGAGCAACGGTGAAAATGATCAAAAAGGTTTTAAAATGTAGGTTTGTCATTAATTTCATCTATAGTACAAAAGTGAATCGAATAATCACCCTTAAAATTATTTTATGCGCAGTTTCATTGAGTAACTGTCGAAAACCAGAGGTTAATCACCAAGTTCCAAATGTGAGAGTGGATGAATACATCGTATTAAGTCTTCCGCAATATAACAACCTCAACTTTATTAATGGGTGGCTGTATTTAGATGGTGGTTATAATGGCCTATTGGCCTTCAGATCAACGGAAGAAGAAATAAAGGTGTTTGATCGGCAGGCACCTTATTATGTAAAAGAAAAATGCCAGGTGTTTGTGGACAGCAACAGCAATGTTAGTTGCATCGACACTTGCTCTGGGTCTGAATGGCTCTTGCTTGACGGTCAAATCTTAAAAGGGCCAGCCACACAACCATTAAGGCAGTATCAAACTACCTTTGACGGCACACACTTGACTGTAAGAAACTAAAAAAGGGGCGCAAGGCCCCTTTCCATTAACGATATATTCGATTAATAACGGTAATGCTCTGGCTTGAATGGCCCTTGCACTTCTACCCCGATATATTTTGCTTGATCAGCAGAAAGCTCATCTAACTCAACACCTATTTTACTTAAATGAAGCATAGCTACCTTCTCATCAAGATGTTTTGGCAATACATATACTTCATTCTTATAATTAGAATTATTATTCCAAAGCTCTAATTGAGCCAAAGTTTGATTGGTGAACGAATTTGACATAACAAATGATGGGTGACCTGTGGCACAACCTAAATTCACTAATCTTCCTTCAGCTAGCAAAACGATTTGTCTTCCATTAGACATAGTATATAAATCCACCTGAGGTTTGATTTCATCTTTAGTGGCGTTATTATTTAACCAAGCCACATCAATTTCATTGTCAAAATGACCGATGTTGCAAACGATGGCCTTATCCTTCATATTGGCAAAGTGCTCACCATTCAGGATGTCTTTGTTACCCGTAGCAGTGACAATTATATCTGCTTCAGCAACTGCATCTTTCATTTTCTTCACTTCAAAGCCGTCCATCGCTGCTTGAAGAGCACAAATAGGATCAATTTCTGTAACAATTACTCTAGCACCTGCACCTCTTAAAGAAGCAGCAGATCCTTTCCCAACGTCACCGTAACCACCAACAACAGCAACTTTACCTGCCATCATTATATCTGTAGCTCTTCTGATTGCATCAACCAAAGACTCTTTGCAACCATACTTATTGTCAAATTTCGACTTGGTTACAGAGTCATTCACATTGATCGCTGGCATGATAAGCGTTCCGTTTTTCATACGCTCATACAACCTGTGCACACCAGTTGTAGTTTCTTCTGACAAGCCTTTAATATCCTTTGTTAATTCAGGAAAACGGTCAAAAACCATATTGGTCAAATCACCACCATCATCAAGAATCATATTTAGTGACTTTCCTTCTGGAAAAGTAAAAAGTGTCTGTTCGATACACCAATCAAATTCCTCTTCGGTCATTCCTTTCCATGCAAAAACAGGAATACCAGCTTTAGCGATAGCTGCTGCTGCATGATCCTGTGTAGAGAATATATTACAACTTGACCAAGTTACATCGGCCCCTAGTTCAACCAATGTTTCAATAAGAACGGCTGTTTGAATAGTCATATGCAAACAACCAGCAATTCTAGCCCCTTTCAAAGGCTTTTCTTTGCCATACTCTTCTCTTAATGACATTAAGCCAGGCATTTCAGCCTCAGCCAATGTGATTTCCTTTCTTCCCCAATCTGCTAGGGAAATGTCTTTAACTTTATAAGAAAGTCTCTCTGTAACTTCGCTCATTACTTTATAAATTTTGGTGCAAAGGTAGCAAGCTACTTTTGAATGTTTATACAATTGAACAAGGGAATACTATATAGGTTTGCGACACCCGAAAAATCGGAAGTGATTATAGCAGATATTAATGTGATAACTTCCACCTTATCGGAGGATCATTTGAGCGCCCATCAATTTGGTCATTCGCGCGAACGAAGCCTCCAAATGGCATGTGCTGACTTTATCATATCTGACATTTTAAACGTAGATACAAAAGTCCTTCGTACCGCGAAAGGCGCACCCTATTTAAAAGACAACAGATTCAACCTCTCTATCAGCCATACAAGCAATTACATGGCAATGATCGTGAACGAACATGCTCGACCTGCAATTGACATTGAAGTGAAAGGAAGAAACATAGATCGTGTTAGATACAGGTTCACTATTGACGAAGAAGTTGACCACTTTCACGATTTTTTCAAAGAAGATGCGCTTTTGAGTGTTTGGGGAGTGAAAGAATGTCTATTCAAAATCATGCACGCTAGTGGTGTGCTGTTCACAGATCATTTAAAAATCAACGGCTCGAAGGTCAATGGAGATAGACTTATTGTCGACTGCCACGTTGATCACCCAGAGATTAAGTCGCACTTTACGGTCAATTCTTGCATCTTTGAACCGCTCATTTTATCATATATAGATGCTGCAGTAGATGTCTAACAAAGCCTTTAACCTCCATAAATCAGACAGAAAGCTCGCTGTTCTTATCGACCCTGATAAGCATACAGAGTTTGATTTAATTGATTTCTCGAAGAAAATTGATCAAATTGAACCTGATTTTATTTTAATTGGAGGCAGTCTAATTTACAGAAGCAAAATATCAGCTTCGGCAAAACTGCTTCAAACATTATCAAATAAGCCTTTGGTGCTTTTTCCAGGACACTTTACTCAACTGACTGATCACGTAGATGCCGTAATGCTTCTATCCTTGATTTCTGGACGCAATGCAGACTTACTTATTGGACAGCATGTTTTAGCAGCACCCAAACTAAAGAGCATGAATGCTGATATCATTTCGACAGGATACATGTTAATTGATGGCGGAAAGCCAACTTCTGTTAGTTACATGAGCAACTCTCAGCCCATTCCGCGAGACAAAAATGATATTGCTATTTGCACAGCTCAGGCAGGAGAAATGATCGGTATGAAAATGATCTACATGGACGCTGGCAGTGGTGCAAGTCAATCTGTTTCACCTGAAATGGTTAGAGATGTGGCTAAATCTATTGACATACCACTTATTGTAGGCGGAGGAATTAGAACGATTGAGGCTTTGGAGACTTACTGGAATGCAGGTGCAAACCTCATTGTAATTGGCAATGCTCTCGAAGAAAAAAACGCTCAGATTCTTAACTCATTGTCGAGAAGAAACTCTAAGTAAACAAATATTTTCAACAGCACATTTGAAAACTCAATCCACTAAAACGACTATTTAGAGTCCTTTTTTAGTTATTTTTGTATGAAGTAATTGTTCTACTATGGAGGTAATCGTTATTACTTCATCTTCTGAAAAAGAGAAAGAAATTCCTCAAATCGTTCGTTTATTCGATAATGGTTTAAATACTCTGCATCTTAGAAAACCAAAATGGAACAAAAAAGAAATCCGCTCATTCATCGAATCTATCCCGAAAGAGCACCATAATAAAATAGTGGTCCACGGTCATTATGATTTGGCTATCAAGTACACATTAAAGGGGATTCATCTGCACAGAAGGCATCGTAACAGCAAACTTAAAAATCGCTGGAATAGGTTACTAATGAAGCTAAAGCACCCAAAGCTTATTATTACTTCAACATTTAATAGTATTGAAAGCCTTCGCGAAAATACACTCAGTTTAGATTATGTCTTTCTATACTCAGTTTTCACAAGCCACTCCTACTATAACAAAGACGAAGAGTCTGGTGTTAACCTGCTCAGATCGATTTTAAGCAAGGCAAACATTCCTGTGTATGCATTGGGAGGTGTAACCAAAGACCGCATTGAAGTGGTTCGTGCGGCAGGGTTTAAAGGCGTTGGTCTTTCTTCGGCCGTTTGGAAGCACATCGATAAAAACCCTGAAGAGGTTTTGTCGATTATTCAAGCCGCCTAAAACTTCACTTTCAATCCTAGCAGCCAATTCGTTCCTGCCTGTGGATAGAAGAAATTCTCAGTAATAGTAGATCCAAAAATGTAGCTGTAGGTGTAGCCATTAGCAGAATACATTTCATTCAAAATATTATTGACCAGCAAACTGAGCTCGAGATTCTTTACTCTTTCTATGTTCACTTTATATGTCAGTCGCAAATCGTTTACCACGTAACCATCAATCGCCCGATCATCGTTGGAGGTGTTATCCAAATACTGCTTCCCAACATATTTAGTCATCCAAACTGCTTCCAATCCAAACTTCGTGCGATAACCGATTTGTGATCCTCCTATTATGGAAGGTGAAAAAGCAATATCCGTATTCTCATGTGCAATTTCAATCACTTCAAAACCGGAGGTGTAATCATATAGTACTTCGTTGAAGGAAGCAATGCGGTTTTGAGAAAGGGTGAGATTCGGTCTCCAATAAAGTCCACCAACAATATCTACATTAGCCTGAAGCTCAACGCCAGTGCGATAGCTTTCAGGTACATTAGCCCGAACTGAAGATCCTACATCATTCAATTCACCCGTCAAAACGAGCTGATCGTTATAAGCCATCAAATAAGCATTGACTCCTAGAGAAACCTTTGACTTTCTATAATTCCAGCCGATTTCAAAATCATTCAATACTTCAGGCTTTGGAACAACGCCTGGAACAGCATCTATAAAATCGTTCCGAACTGGTTCGCGACTCGATTGAGCAAACGAAGCATAAAACAAATTTTTGCTGTTGGGTTGGTAGCTTACTCCAACTTTCGGATTGATAAAAAAGTATTGCTCGTCAATATCAATGATGCGCTGATCATTATCCACACCAGAACTGGTATAGTCGATAACTCTGCCTTGAACATCACCAAAAATCGTGAACTTTCGAATTGTAAACTGGGCCTTTAAATAATTAGAAGCATCTAGTTTTGACGACTCTGAGACATAATATCTATCTCCAATTTCCGAATCTGATGCAAACTCAGACCATATTACTTCGCCAAAGTGCCTACCATCGTATTGATTGACACTTCCTCCTAGTGTAATATTCAATGCCTTTTTATTGTATTGCAATGAGTACACTCCACCGTAAAAATCATTGTCTAGCCATCTTCTCACAACTAAATCTGAAGAGGTGATAGTATCGGTTCCAAAAACTGGATTTGAAATCCCATAATCAACCAAATCCGCATCAGACTTAAACTGCTCGAAGTAACCTCGACCCTTTGTATAATGGCCCGTTAAGTTCAAGTAAAGATCATCGGTCAATTGAAAGCCTGAAATCAACTGGTAGTGATCTTGTCCGTAATTATCAACTTCATTTTCATATTGATAGTAGTTATACGTTCGACCGCTGTTCAATAAATTCTCGGTTTGAGTTTCATTTAACCCATTATTTATAGCGTGCTTAAGCATTGCTTCTTCATCACCATTAATGCGAGACTCTGGCGTTCCCCACCACGCTTGTTGGGTGACTTCTTGCCCTGAAAACGTGATGGCTTTAATCATAAATCGCTTATCGTAATAACCTCCAGCAAAATAATAAGAGCGCAAATCAGCTGCAGATCGATCTATATATCCGTCAGATGCGATGTAAGACAAACGCCCTTCAAAATTGAAGTGGTTATTTATCAATCCTGAATTGATTATGGCATTGTGCTTTCGGGTGTTGAACGAGCCAAACGTATTGTTAAACTCTGCAAACGGAAGAGTGTCAATAGTTGATGTTTCCATATTAATGGATGCTCCGAAAGAAGCAGCCCCATTGGTAGATGTTCCTACACCTCGCTGGATCTGAATATTCTCTGTAGAAGTAGCGAAATCGGGCATATTCACCCAAAAAACTCCATGTGATTCGGGATCATTCAAAGGCACACCATTAACGGTGACATTGATTCTTGTAGCGTCACTTCCTCTAATGCGAAGACCAGTATACCCCACTCCAGCCCCAGCATCGGAAGTAGTTACCACGGATACGGCTTGATTGAGCAAAATAGGTAAATCTTGCGCTAAGTTATTCGCGTCCAATTCTTCACCTGAAATATTTTGAAAAGTCATGGGAGTAGATGCATTGGCACGAAGTGCTTCCACCACAAACTCTTCGCTGATGATAGGATTGATCATCATGGAATATGACTGCTCAATATTTTCAGAAATAATCAATGAATCAACAATGGTCTTATACCCCAAATGTGAAATGGCGATGCTATGCTTTCCTGGATTAAGTCCCAATTGGAACTTACCATTCTTATCAGTGGTGACAGCACTAAAAGTAGCTTGATCAGCTACAAGTGCTCCAGACAAAGGTTGACCTGCAGCATTTTTAACTTCACCTTTAAGGAGCAGTTGTGCGTTTACAAAAGGGGAAAAAACAAGAATTAAAAGTGGAATTAATATATATCTCATGACTCTTTTTAATTAAGAGCCAACCGAGGCATTCGGCAAACAAAATCATAGGATTTCGTCATCTTCCTTACCGGAATTACCCGGCCAGGTTCAATGGGTTTAATCTCAGAACTCCAATTTGGAGAACACCCCAGTTAGCTGATGTAAATGTATCAATTAAAGAATATAAAAAAAGCCCATTTCAAAAATGGGCTTTAAAAAACTTTATGCTGAAGCGGTTTTACGCGGTAATAATCGGTTCCGCTTCAAGCTCTTATTGATTCGTTCTAATCTTTCTTCTATCGTTCCTTCCACTTCAATGAATCGCTTTCCAGCTTTGACCAGTGCTTTTTTGTAGCAATCATAAAGATCTGCTCTATCATCCGGATTTTCTCTCAAATCATCATATTCCCAATCAATCCCTTTATGACCACATAGAATATAAAGTTGATAAGGTTTTTCTAAAAACTGCCGTTCAATCCAATTTTGAGCACGACCAAAACGCTGCTCTGCCCATATTTTGACTACTAGAGTATTGGTATCACAAATTAGAAAATGATTTGCTTTCTCGGCAACAACGTATTCCCTTTCAAGCTGACCTTTGGCAATTTCTAGTAAATCGTCCTGATTGTAGTTTCTGCCTAATTCTTCCAAATATTCTCTAGAATACTCCTCAACAAATGGTTCGTTGTAAACCTCAGCCAATTTCCCCGCAAGTGTTGTTTTTCCCGAACACTCAGGACCAACGAGGGCGAGCTTTACAAGTTTGTTTTCACCTGTACCGTTTCTAGAAGGATTCGATAAGTCTGTTTCTTGCTCCATATTGCTTCCTAATTTCTTCTTTCTGCCGCTAATCACATATCGATCTACGACCCCAACTAAGACTCTTTAAATGAATGAGTTTGTAAAATTACTCAAAATAAAATTCAAAGCATACAGGGTGCTTACTTTGAATTAAGTGACGATGCCGAACCTTCAATATTTGCTCCCAACACCTTCATCACGAACACCGTTTTTTAGTGCTTAGCATACGACTTTTTGATCTCCATTTTCAATGCATCAAAGATAGCATCAAAATCACCAAAAAGGTGAGTTGATGTCTCGTTCACACGAACCTTAAACGAATCGTATGTCTTTAATTCATTGATAAATGCAAGGATATGAGGTTCATAATCCTGGTTCAAAGGATACATCGAAATTTCAACTGTTGCCTCCATTAATCAAGGTTGTTTATGATTTCATCATCAACCATTTCAGGTAAGGTGACCTTTAATCTAGGTTCTTCTTTCATAGCTCGCTTAATTGCAAAAATCGCTTCTTCATTACGTGCCCAACTTCTGCGAGCAATGCCATTATTCACGTCCCAATGCAGCATCATTTTCAATCTACGATCAGCATCAGCTGAACCGTCAAGGAGCATTCCGAACCCACCGTTGATTACTTCACCCCATCCTACTCCACCGCCATTGTGTAAACTTACCCAAGTAGCTCCTCGGAAAGCGTCTCCAACAAAATTTTGAACAGCCATATCTGCCGTAAACTGAGAGCCATCATAGATGTTACTGGTTTCTCTGTACGGTGAATCAGTACCCGAAACATCGTGATGATCACGACCCAAAGCAACCGGTCCTACCTTTCCTTTTTTAATAGCCTTATTGAAGGCTTTGGCAATTTTCATTCTTCCTTCCGCATCTGCATAAAGGATTCTAGCTTGCGAGCCCACCACCATTTTATTTTTTCCAGCTTCCCTAATCCACTTGATGTTATCGGCCATTTGCTGCTGGATTTCTTTTGGAGAGTCTTTCATGATTTTCTCCAGCACATCGCAGGCTATATTGTCCGTTTCTTCTAAATCCTTTGGATTGCCTGAAGCGCAAACCCAGCGGAACGGACCGAAACCGTAATCAAAGCACATGGGTCCCATTATGTCTTGCACATAGCTTGAATACTTAAAATCAATCCCATTTTCAGCCATAATATCTGCTCCCGCCCTGCTCGCTTCTAATAAAAACGCATTGCCATAGTCGAAGAAATACATACCGCGCTCGCTCAAACTATTGATAGCCGTGGCATGTCTCCTTAAGGTTTCTTGTACCAATTCTTTGAATCGTGCAGGTTCTTTCGCCATGATTTCTTTGGCTTCTTCAAATCCAACTTGAACAGGGTAATAACCTCCAGCCCAAGGGTTGTGCAATGAAGTTTGGTCAGATCCCAATTCTGGAATTACACCAATTTCAACTAACTTTTCCCAAAGTGTAACAATGTTTCCTAAGTAGGCGATGGATCTCGCTTGCTTCTTCATTTTCCATTCTAGCGCGGTATCGATTGCATACTCTACGTTATCAGTTACTTCATCCACCCAACCTTGCTCTAATCTTTTATATGCCGCTTTTGGATCTACTTCAGCAGTAATACTAACTACTCCTGCAATGTTTCCCGCTTTTGGCTGTGCTCCACTCATTCCGCCTAAACCAGCTGTGATGAATAATTTTCCTTCTGGCCCACCGCCAATTTTCCGAGATGCATTCAGCACTGTAATAGCTGTACCATGCACTATGCCTTGCGGCCCGATATACATATAGCTTCCAGCAGTCATTTGACCATACTGCGATACGCCAAGCGCATTGAATTTCTCCCAATCATCTGGTTTCGAATAATTCGGAATCATCATTCCGTTGGTCACTACCACTCTTGGTGCATCCTTGTGCGAAGGGAAAAGTCCCATGGGATGCCCACTATACATAGCCAATGTCTGATCATCTGTCATTTCAGACAAGTATTTCATCACCAAGCGATACTGTGCCCAGTTCTGAAAAACGGCACCATTACCACCATAGGTGATAAGTTCATGCGGATGCTGTGCCACTTTAGGGTCAAGGTTGTTTTGGATCATGAGCATGATAGCCTTGGCCTGCTCACATTTGCCTGGATAAGCATCAATTGACCGAGCTTTCATTTCGTAAGTCGGACGAAAGCGATACATATATATACGCCCAAAGTCTTTTAATTCTTTCGCAAATTCAGAAGCCAAAGTAGCGTGCCACTTTTTCGGAAAATACCTGAGTGCATTCTTTAATGCCAGCTTATGCTCTTCAAACGTGAGAATGCGTTTGCGCTTTGGAGCATGACTTATGTCCTTATCGAACGGTAATAACTCAGGAAGTTCAGCTGGAATTCCTTCTTTGACTTGTTTCTTAAAACTCATGAATTAATGTTTAATTGATGGATCAACACCGCAAAGATAGGACGGCTATTTTCGATCGAATCTACCAGTCTGCTTGTTATATCCGTATGCACAGTGTTTGCAACCACTTTTACAGCAATAGCCTCGCTTCAGATGATACTTTTCAGTGAAAACGATGTAACCATCTTCACTCATGTAGTAATCTTCTGGCTCCAGCTTGGATTTATTACCTGTGCCACACACGCCTTCAAACATACTTCTCTAAATTGAATCATTAGTTTCGAAGCTGTAAAAACATCGAATACCCAAAATGGTTCAGGAATTTGTTAAAATTTCCAATTCTCCCATTCAATTCCTTTTGACGCTGCATGGAGTTGAGGTTTGGGTTAAACGCGATGATCTGATCGATCCGTTCGTTTCGGGCAATAAACTTTACAAGCTCAAATACAACCTTAAGCAAGCCATCAAAGAAGGCAAGGTTAGTCTACTTACGTTTGGAGGTGCATTTTCAAACCATATTGCCGCTACGGCATCTTTTGCCGATCAATACGGATTAAAAAGCATAGGATTCATACGAGGCGAAGCTGTGGATGGACTTAATCCAACCTTGCGCTTTGCGATATCCAAGGGAATGGAGCTAAAATTCATTTCACGTGAGGCGTACCGACAAAAAAGCGACCCCACTTTTTTAAGCGAACTACAACTTGCTCACCCGAATGCTTTTATCGTTGCTGAAGGAGGAGCTAATGTGCTCGGGATAAAAGGATCGGAAGAAATATTGAGTGAAAAGACGCAATCTTTTGACGCTATTGCTTGCGCAATTGGCACAGGAACAACCGTTGCAGGTTTATTAAAAGCATGTGCGGAACATCAAAAAATAATTGGAATCCCGATTCACAAACACGGACATATAATGAATGATGTGGTTGAGATGAACCCAACATTAAGGGCTCATTTGCATCATCTGATTTTAGAAACCAATTTTCATTTTGGTGGTTACGCCATGTGGAATGATGCGTTGATCGAATTCACTCGAACCATTTATAAAGATCATGGTCTAAGACTTGACCCCATTTATACGGGGAAAGCACTGTACGCATTGATAGAATACGTCAAAAACAACAAGTTATCCGAAGGAAGTAAGGTGCTTTTTGTGCATACAGGAGGCTTGCAAGGAGTGCCCGGTTTTGAAGAGCGATTCAACCTAAAACTTTTTGATTCACCTTGAATGCATACCAAATTCTAAAGCATTGTAAAATGCATGTAATGGAACGATTACAGCGCTTACCTTCGTCCCCATGTCAATAAAAGTTGATCAAGTAAGCAAGTTATATGGTGAACAGCGCGCCTTAGATGGCGTGAGTTTCGAAATTGAACGAGGAAATATTGTGGGATTTCTCGGTCCGAACGGAGCAGGAAAATCAACCATGATGAAGGTCATCACTTGCTTTCTACCCCAAACAGAAGGAACGGTTGAAGTGTGTGGCTTCAATGTTTCCGAATCACCCATGGAAGTGAAAAAACACGTGGGTTATTTGCCCGAGCACAATCCGTTGTATCAGGACATGTATGTTCGTGAATACCTCGAGTTTATTGCTGGCATTCACAAGCTAACCAACAAAAGAAAACGCGTTGACGAGATGATTGATCTGGTGGGATTAACCATCGAACGCAAGAAGCAAATCGGTGCGTTGAGCAAAGGCTACAGGCAGCGTGTTGGATTGGCACAAGCGATGATTCACGATCCTGAAGTATTAATTTTAGATGAGCCTACTACTGGATTAGACCCAAACCAAATTGTTGAGATTAGAAACCTAATCAAGAATATTGGCGAAGACAGAACGGTAATGCTGAGCACCCATATAATGCAAGAAGTAGAAGCCATTTGCGACCGCGTGATCATTGTAAATCATGGCAAAATCGTGGCGAATGACAAAGCAGCGAACCTCACCAATTACAAAAACAAACAGGTTATTCGTGTTGAGTTTAGTAAGTCTGTGGCTAGTAACATTCTTACTTCCATTGCTGGAGTGTCAGAAGTAAAAAAAGTGTCGGACACTACCTGGTTAATTGCGAGTAATGCCGATACCGATATCCGCAAAAATATCTTTGACTTTGCCGTTGGTAATGACAACTCTGTGCTTACCGTTCAAAAAGAAGAAGAACGTTTAGAGGATGTGTTCAAGCGATTGACATCTTAATTTTTTTCAATACTGAAAAATCAGCGGCAATTACTTCTTAAAACTTCATTCCCAACTGCTACATTTGGGACCTTAATTTGAAATTCATGTCATACTTATTCACTTCAGAGTCCGTTTCAGAAGGACACCCAGACAAGGTAGCAGATGCTATTTCTGATGCCTTAGTAGATCACTTTTTAGCATTTGACCCTGAATCAAAAGTGGCTTGTGAAACATTGGTAACTACAGGTCAAGTAGTGTTAGCGGGAGAGGTGAAAACGAAAACTTACCTTGACGTCCAATCCATCGCTCGCGAGGTGATTAGGAACATTGGTTACACCAAAAGCGCCTGCATGTTTGAGGCTGACTCATGCGGTGTTTTATCTGCGATTCATGAGCAAAGCCCTGACATCAATCAAGGTGTGGATAAAGTGAACAAAGAAGATCAAGGTGCGGGTGACCAAGGAATGATGTTTGGTTACGCAACGAACGAAACAGAAAACTTCATGCCGCTGGCTGCAGATCTTTCGCACAGACTATTGAGGGAGCTTGCCGCATTAAGGAAAGACGGGAGGGAAATGACGTATTTGCGTCCAGACTCAAAAGCCCAAGTAACCATCGAATATTCTGATGACAACCAACCACAGCGCATAGAAGCCATTGTTGTTTCTACGCAGCATGATGATTTTGACGAAGAAAAGCACATGCTTGAAAAGATAAAAAGTGATGTTATATCCATTTTAATCCCTCGTGTAAAAGCGCAACTTCCAGCGCACATTCAGAAACTTTTCAATGATCAAATTATTTACCACGTAAATCCAACAGGAAAATTTGTGATTGGCGGTCCACATGGCGACACTGGATTGACCGGAAGAAAAATAATTGTGGATACTTATGGTGGCAAAGGCGCGCACGGTGGAGGTGCTTTCAGTGGAAAAGACCCAAGCAAGGTTGACCGTTCTGCAGCCTATGCTACTCGACACATCGCTAAAAACTTAGTGGCGGCTGGGATTGCAGATGAAGCGCTGGTTCAAGTCGCCTATGCAATTGGTGTTGCCAAGCCTGTTGGTTTGTTTATCGAAACGTATGGTACATCAAATGTAGATTTGAGTGATGGTGAAATAGCTAAGAAATTGACTGACATTTTCGATCTAAGACCCTATTCCATTGAAAAGCGATTCAACTTACGAACTCCAATTTACTCTGAGACTGCCGCTTATGGACACATGGGAAGAGAAACTGAAGAAGTGGAAAAAACCTTTGTGAATGTTTCAGGAGAAACAGTAACCCAAAAAGTGAAATTGTTTCCTTGGGAAGAATTGAATATGATTAATGAAATCAAAGCCGCATTTGGCATTTGATGAATTCCTCTAAATCGACCCTCCTTTTTGTAACAACCGAGTTACCTTACCCTGCTGACAGCGGAGGGCGAATAAAGACGTTTCGTCTATTGCAATATCTTTCGCTGCAATTCAATGTGAAATTGATTTGCGCCTTTGGCGGTAAACGAAAGAAAGCCGTTGAAGCAATGAAAGCAGCCATTCCAGGTTTATCATACCTACAGGTTTTTGACAATCATCAACCGCGCACTGCCATCAACTTTTTTGTGGCCTTAATGACATCGCCAAGCTTTAATGCCTTTAGAATTTATTCGAAGGAATTAGAGACGATGATCAAATGGTCGGCAGAATCAAGCGATGTGTTGATGGTAGATCATGCTGAAACCATTGATTTGGTGCCAGAAGAGCATAAAGGAAAAATCGTTTACCACAGTCACAATGCAGAGTTTAAACTATGGTCTGACTTCGCAACAATGCGTGGCACGTTTCTCACCAAATGGATGCTTGAATGGGAAGCTAGTCGTGTAAAACAATTGGAACGCTACGCTATTAAGCGCTCAACATTTACGTTTGCCGCACCTAATGATCAGCAAGCGCTTATGGCCGAATTAGGAATTGATGCTTCAAAATTCAGATCAACCTATCATCTTGGGAATGATGCTTTGCTCGAACTGGATGATATTGACCTGAAAGCCAACGGCAAAGAAATTTTTTATGCGGGAACGTTAAGTTGGGAGCCCAACAGGGATGGAATTCAGTGGTTCATTGAGAATTGTTGGCCAACGATCCATGAAAAAGAGCCCAACGCAGTGCTGAATGTGTGTGGCGGAGGTGCCGATGATGCCTTATTGAAATTGATGAATCATACAGCCGGTGTGAATGCACTTGGTTTTGTAGATGATTTAGAAGCCATAATGCAAAAAAGCAGGTGCGCTATAGTTCCGTTGCGCTTCGGCAGCGGAATGAAGATTAAAACGTTTGATGCTCTATACAGAGGATTGCCATTGATCACCACAACCACGGGTGCTGAGGGCATTGAATTGGAAAACAAAAAGCACGCCTACATTGTTGATGAACCTAATGCTTTCGCAGAAACCGTAATTTCTGTTTTAAATGATACCGATACAGCCACCACCACTCGTGATCAAGGAAGATCAATTTGTAGGGAGAGGTATAGCTATGCTTCTATGCTCCAAGGAATGTTGGAAGACATTCGATCTATTCATTGATTCCATAACATTTTTTTATTTTTTAAAATGGAGCCTTAGTAAGATTTTTGGGAGCCGGTTAAAAAATCACTTAATTTTCAACGCTCATGCCGCCTCTTAAACGATTGTTTCGACTTATAAAAGCCGACAAGAAGGATATTACCAGAATCTTCCTTTTTGCAGCATTGAGCGGTTTGATTAATCTGAGTCTCCCTCTTGGAATTCAAGCGATCATCACTTATTTGAGTGGTGGAATGATTTCCACATCTTGGGTCTTACTTGTGATCTTCGTTATCCTGGGTGTAATATTAGCTGGAGTGATGCAGGTAATGCAGCTGTCATTGAGTGAGACCATCGAACAAAAAATATTTCAGCGATCCGCATTTGAATTTGCAGTGCGCATTCCTCGCATTCGACTTGAGCAAGTAGCCTCTAAGTACGCACCAGAGCTGATCAATCGCTTTTTCGATACGCTCTCACTTCAAAAAGGACTTTCTAAGATCTTACTAGATACAGGAGCATCATTACTTCAAATCATTTTTGGATTGATGCTTTTGAGCTTCTATCACCCGTTTTTCAGTTTGTTCGGAATCTTGCTAATCTTAGTGCTTTATACAGTTATTAGGATCACTGGTCCACAAGGTTTAAAAACGAGTATTGAAGAAAGTACCTATAAGTACAAGGTAGCTTATTGGTTAGAGGAATTGGCTCGCACAATGAACACCTTCAAGCTTGCCGGTGAAACTAGATTACCCGAAAAAAGAACCGATGGTCTTTTGGAAAAATATCTCGGTGCAAGAAGAAGGCATTTCAAAATATTGGTAACTCAATACTTAAATATAGTTGGATTCAAAGCATTGGTGGCAGGAGGTTTGTTGATTATTGGAAGTTTATTGGTGCTTGACAGCCAGATCAACCTTGGTCAGTTTGTAGCTGCAGAAATTGTCATTATTTTGATTTTAAACAGTGTTGAGAAGCTCATTCGCACGATGGAGCCAATCTATGATGTCTTAACTGCCCTTGAAAAAATTGCCTCGATTACCGATCTAGAATTGGAGAGAGAAAACGGAGAATTGTTTTACGACCCCAATGCTGAGCATAAACCGTTGAGTATTTCGGTGAGTAATTTAGGTTATACCAATTCCTTTTCTGGACATAAAATAATTAAGGACATCAACCTTGAAATTGCGGCCGGAGAGCGTGTCTTAGTTCATGGGTACAGCGGTTCAGGAAAGTCTACTTTACTGGAACTATTGGCCGGATTGTACCAAAATTACGAAGGCACATTATGTTACAATGATATTCCTGCATCATCCTTGAATCTTAGATCTTTGCGTTCTCAAATAGGAGATAGTTTGGGCGAGGAAGACATATTTGAGGGGACGATTGAAGATAATATAATGCTCGGCAAGCCTTGGTTAACGAAAGAACAGCTGCATTGGGCGTCAGAAAAAATTGGCTTATTAAATTACATCAAAAAACTTCCGAAAGGATACCAAACACAGCTATCTCCGAAAGGAAGCGGAATGCCAGAGCATATCGTGCGCAAAATCATGATTGCACGCTCGATTATTGAACAACCTCCGCTTGTAATATGGCAAGAATCGATGCACGTGCTGCCTAAGAATGATAAGAGCTGTATTGTAGATTGCATGATGGACAAAGTGCACCCTTGGACGCTGATTGTAAGTTCAGCTTCTAAAAGAATTGCCAAACGATGCGATAGAATAATCATCCTCAATGAAGGCGCCATAGAGTATAATGGTACACCCGAAGAAATCTTCAAGAATCCTGAACTCAAAGAACTTTTTTACGATTAAATCTCATGCTGAACATTTCATCTAATAGTGTTGGACATTTAATTGACCTTAAAAAGTATCAGAGCCCAGGGTCAATTTACGCATCGAAGCTCCCAAGGCAGTCACTGAGGTGGTTAATGCTTTTCTTTGGTCTTTGCATCGTTATTTCATTTTTGCCATGGACTCAGAACGTTCAAGCAGATGGATACGTAACGAATCTAAAGCCCGACCAACGTCCGCAAACGGTGAATTCTGTAATTGCAGGTCAAATTGAAAAGTGGTACATCCAAGAAGGTCAATTCGTAGAGAAAGGCGATACGATTCTATTCATATCAGAAGTAAAAGATGAATATTTTGACCCGGACCTTCTTACCAGAACAAGAGAAAGACTAGCTGCACAGGAAGGAGGGATTGAAGCATACATAAAAAAAATAAATGCTGTAGACCAACAAGTTGGTGCACTTAAGCAAAGTCAGAAATTGAAGAAAGAGCAAGCTCAAAACAAACTTCGGCAGGGAGTTCTTAAAGTTCAAAGTGACAGTTTAGATCTTATCGCGGCATCCTCCAATCTTGACATCGCGGAAAAACAATATCTTAGACAGGAAAGTTTATATGAGCAAGGTTTAAAGTCACTTACTGACTTAGAAAACTACCGTCAGAAGTATCGAGAAGCTGAGGCTAAATATGTTTCAGCCGAAAATAAACTGCTAACAAGCCGGAATGAGTTGATTAATGCAAAAATTGAATTGACTTCCATTCAGGCAGACTACAACGATAAAATAGCAAAAAGCGAGAGCAATAAGTTCACAGCCTTGAGTGATATGCTTGACGCAGAGGGTAAATTAGCTAAAACATTAAACGAAGTATCAAACTATACTATCCGCTCTTCAATGTATTTCATCACAGCACCGCAGTCGGGTTACATAACAAAAGCATTGCAGAGTGGTATTGGTGAAACAATTAAAGAAGGTGCCCCAATTGTGAGCATTGTGCCCAACATAAGCGAGTTAGCAGTGGAAATGTATGTCCGCCCGATTGATTTACCATTACTGGAAAAAGGTGCTCCGGTACGATTCATTTTTGATGGTTGGCCATCATTGGTTTTCTCTGGTTGGCCAAATGTTTCAGTAGGAACTTATGCTGGTCGCGTATTTGCCATAGATAATGTTACCAGCACTAATGGTAAGTATCGCATCTTAGTTGCACCAGATCCAAAAGAAGAGGAATGGCCGAAAGAATTAAGAATGGGGTCGGGTGCACAGGCAATCGCCTTATTGAAAGATGTACCAATTTGGTACGAATTCTGGCGTCAATTGAATGGCTTCCCACCAGAGTTCTACAAAGGAGGCGAGATAAAAGCCGAAGAGAAAAAATGACAAGGAAATTCATGAAAAAGCTTACGCTTATCTTTATTACTCTTTGTTTTCTTCAGTCGCATGCTCAAGAAACTTTAAGTTTTAAAGACTACCTCGCTCAAGTGGTCACCAAGCATCCGATTATGCTTCAGGCCGACCTCCAAGTTGACTTAAGCGGTGCTAACTTAAGATTAGAACGCGGAATAATGGACCCTTATGTCGCCTATAATTTTGGAGACAAGTCCTATGACGACAAAGACTATTACGAAAAGCAATCGTTTAAAATCGCGCTACCAACTGCCTTAGGCGTTGAGTTGTTTGCTGGATACGTTGAAAATACTGGAGGACAAGTAAACCCTGAGTTGGTTACTTCCAACTCTGGCCAATACCAAGCAGGAATTTCGATGCCCTTGGGTTCGAAGTTGTTATTTAACGAAAAACAACTAGCTATTCGTCAAGCAGACTTAATGGTAGACATGGCTGTAGAGCAAAAGCGCGTCATTATCAATAATCTTTTGTACCGAGCAAGTTTGGCTTATTTGAATTGGTCGCTTTCTGCTGAACTGCTTTTTGTTCAGGAGAATGCACTCGAGATTTCCAATGAACAGTTCGAGTTTGTTAGGCAAGTCTTTGAAGGTGGCGATCGTCCTGCGATCGATACAGTAGAAGCTTTTCTCCAAGTACAAAATCGGCAATTTCAATTGCTTGAAGCACAAAATATGATCTTTTCTGCCCAACAAATATTATCCAACTTTTTGTGGGATGATGAGGGCAATCCGTTGGTGCCTGCTCAAGCCATGTTGCCTGAATCATTGGCGGCCTTGGAAGAAGATTTTGGAACAGTTCAAGACAGCTTTTTACTTTGGGACCAGTCGTTGGTTGAAATGCATCCTGAATTGGAAATAAAACGCCTTGGAATAGAGGCTTTAGGTATCGAAAAGCGCACAGCTATTAGTAACACCCTTCCCCAACTGGATTTAAAGTATAGTTCTTTGAGTCCTGGCATTGCGAATGCTGACCTACAAGCAATAGGCATCAATGACCGTATGTTTGGCGTAGGCATTAAATATCCTTTACTACTGAGAAAAGAAAGAGCCAAACTATTAGCAGTGAACATTAAAAGGTTGGAGAAAACATTGGATTTGGATGTTAAGCAACTTTCGCTTCGAAACAAGCTAAACGAGCAAGTATTCGCATTTGAAACCAATGCCCAACAAGCAGCTCTTTACACCCAAATGACTCAAAATTACTCTACCCTATTGGAGTCTGAAAAAACCAAATTCGCAATAGGCGAAAGCAGTGTTTTTCTTTTAAACTCTCGAGAGAATAAACTGTTTGACGCTCAATCAAAACTCTATGAAACGCGAGCAAAACAAACGAGTTCCGCATTCAAAGTGATCCAAACAGCCAATCAAGAATCGTATTACCTGAAACTCATTAATCAGTAGGCAGGTTACTGTTGATGCTAAATACAATTTCAATGCCCTTATTTCGATACATCCCAGTTACCATTCTCGTTTTTTTAATTGTTGGTTGTGCTCGACAACATGAAGGCACATTGCGTAACGACATGATTGATCCGGATGTGAAGAATATTGTCACCAAGCTTAATGCTACTGTGATTGATGCGCTGAAAAATAAAGACGAAAAAAAACTCACTAGCCTGATGACAGAAGACTTGCGCGCATCAGTAAGCGAAAATATAACTCCATTTTTAGAACAAACAAGCAGCATTATAAAGTCAAAAAGCTTTCAGGCAATGGATGAATACCACACCATTAAACCGCTTGCAGATAATGACGTGACCTTAATTTCTGGAAATAATGCCGACAATGATTACATCATTCAATACCATAGTCATTCAAAGGAATCGTTTGTGTCTATCCTTGTTCCAAAACGCGATGGCGATAGGTATTTAGTGAGCACATTCTTCATAAAAGATCAAGGTGAGTGGAAACTCAACACTCTGCAATTTGGAAGACACACCATAAGCGGATTCACAGCTCCTGAGCTTTTCCGTATTGCAGAAAAAGAGCAATTTAATGGGCACCTTATTCCTGCCATCAACAGAATGGTGCTATCCAACACATGTATGACGCCAGCCGAAAGCAATTGGCAATATCGTATTGCCTCAGAAATGGATGCCTTCAATCAATCATTAACCGAACAAGCGCAAAACATGTATCCGATACCTCTGATCATCAGCGAAATCGAAACTCAACCCGAGATTTTCAAAATCATGCCACAGCGTGTAGACAACGAGATCTGTACTATGATCAAATACCGCAGCGACATTAACATTAAAGACACTCTGGCATTGGCTGCTGAGAATAAAGCGATGCACGACATGGCTTCGGGTTTATTTCCAGGAATTGATGATGATGTTCCCTTTATCTTCTACCGCGCTTTCAATGAAATCCCCAAAGAAGATATTTCCACACCGTATTTTGGATTTGTGCGACCAGTGAAAGAGAACTTCCCGATTACTGGGAAATAGTGTTGATCACTATAGATTTAGGTAATTATTCCAAAGTGCTGTGCTTAATCCGAGACCAAAAAACACCATTTCATTCGTCTTTACAGCACTTCGTTCTAAACGATAATAAATAGTAGCATCTAAGCGCAAATTCCATTGGCTTACGAGCTCATAACCCGCATTTAACCGAATGTTCGCTACATCCACCCGCCTGCCTTGCAACATGAAGTTGCCATATTCGCGCTGACCTAAATCACGCTCAGTATTGGAGATTAGCACGTCATCGCCCATCACAGCTATGCTATTGGTGAAGCCTTTTCTCGAATAGGTGGTAAACAAACCGAAGTTAAATTTACCGGGTTGCCACGTGGTAATTTGCACCCATTCAATAAAGTTGGAGCCCAATGGATGCGCCAATGGTTGGTTTGCATTTGTGTAGCTCTGTGTAGCATTACTATGACCATAAGTAAATGGTCTTACTGCATTAAATTCAGCCACAAAAGACGCATTCTTTAGGCCTAGTGGCTCAAGTATTTTCACACCCAGTTGATACGACTGTTTGTTCGCCCAATAACCTGTTTGAAGGGTGGAATCACCCAACAACCTCACCCTGAAAGGCGCGCTCCACTCTCCGAATAAAAACTCGTCCAATAGAATTTGTCCGTATAGTGTAACTCCTTTGAATGGGCGAAGTGTTGAACTAAACCCAAGCAGACTATTGTCACTCGAACCCATCGAATATTCTACTGGGCGAAAAAATATGAGAGTATTGGCATAATTGATATCAAATCTGCGATTCACAACTGAATCTTCCGCCTCCCAGACAACTGCTTCAAACGCACCAATCGACCACCATTTGGTGACGTTTAAACTCAAATAATGCATGGTGCTGTACTTCTTGTCTATCGGATATGTTTTAGTTGGATAATTACTCGCTTGATCCATCTGCGTGTAAAGCACAATATATTTAATGCGCCAAACATTTACGTCAGCTTTGAGGTAATTGTAGTTCGAAGTATAATCACTCAAAAACATCGATCGATATCCTTCTCCAATGAAGTGTCTTCCGCGTCCTAAAAATAATTCAAATTGCTTCGATGGCTTGAATGCCAGGGCACCAGTCCATTGAGTAAAATCATAGCCTGAAGGTCTGTTTCCTGATCGTTCGAAGTATCCATAGCCTGGAATAATATTGAGACTGTCGTTTATTGTTTGAAGGTATGTGGGCGGATTCGTGTAGCCAACTACACCATCCAAATTCAGGTAAACCTTATTCTTAAAACCTGCTCCAAGACCGAAGCCGCCAACCGAAGTGAGACCATTATTATGCCGAGAACCAGCTTGATTAAAAAGACCAACGTTCAACCTAGGAGAAACCCTAAAGTAACTATCGTCAGCATGCTTGAATGGCATTTGCACAAATGAAGCCACCGAATCTGGAGCTGATGTATTTTCTTGCACTGTCCAATAACTGAATGGCTTCATCTCTGGATGCACATTCAACACAGAATCTTTCATCGCCATTTCCGTTTTTAGCGATGTGAAATACTCTAGCGGAACAAGTCCATCTTGCGCCATTAAAGCATTTAAAACGCACAGGAATACTATGGAGAAGATGAGCCTCATGCTTTGGTTAACTCCTTCTTCTTTTTAAGCATAACAAGCAATCCTGGAATCTGCGACACTACCAAAGCAACCAAAGCTGTAATAATCATAACAGCACTCGGGTCAAGCGGAATACTGGTAGAAAGTAAAATGATAAAAATTGAAGTCGCGTAAATCAACAACACAGTTTTTCTATGACCTAAACCAAGATCCATCAACCGATGATGGATGTGGTTTCTATCGGCAGCAAAAGGGGACATTCCATGAGAAATGCGATATATAAATATGCGCAGCGTATCGGTAAGCGGATACACCAAAGCTGCCATGGCAAATACTGGGCGAGAAACACCAATTAGTTCATTCGGCAATTCATCGACTGGATATTCAATGAGCTTGATGGCCAAAATTGAGAGGACCAATCCAATAGTGAGAGATCCACTATCGCCCATAAAGATTTTAGCAGGTGAAAAGTTATATACTAAGAAACCTATAAGGCTTCCAGCCATGGCCATAGCCAAAACCGCATGCTGAATGGCACCTGCATAATAAAACCAAACGCCCATTGCTACAGAAGCAATAATACCTACACCACTAGCTAAGCCATCGACACCATCAATCAAATTGATTGAATTCACGATAGCAGTATAAGTGAGAATAGATAAAAATATACTAGCCCACTCAGGCAATTCTTCAATACCGCAAAGTCCGTACATCCCGGTTATTCGGATATCGCCCATGATAACCAAAATGAATGCTACAATTAAATGGCCCACAAGTTTTTTCACGGGTGCGGTGCCGATGATATCATCTTTAATACCAATAAAAAATAAGATAATCATGGTCGCACCGATGTATTGAAAATCCTTGAGAGCTCGGCCCATTTCCATTACATCAGCCATCTCTTCAAATGGATACCACATGAGGTAAGCGAAAAGTGTTCCAGCAAAAATGATAATACCACCAATGGTTGGAATTCGCCTGAAATGTAGTTTACGTTCTTCACCAGGCTCATCCACCAGTCGCTTCAAATAAGCTACCTTAATAAGTGCCGGAGTAGATAATACGGCAACAATCAAAGCGGTAATAAATGCGAGAATAATATTGATCATAATTAAAAATCTAAGTATCGATTCAGCAAGCTTGTTCTAAATGCGATGTAGGTATACGTATCAAGCATAGCTGAAGCTCCATTTCGTTCTGTTCTGTTGATGTTTCCAATGGCAATCGATGCATTGGATTTGGGGTTGATAATGTATCCACCTTCAAATTGGAAATAATCTACAGTAGCCAAGAATGTCGGCTGACCTTTCCTCATTGAATGGTATGCTCCGCTCACAAAAAGGTCTCTAAAGCGATAATTCACACGAACGAGCAATTCTTGAACTGAAGTACCAATAGGATGACCGAGCGATTGATCGTTGTGCTGATAATAATCTTGTGTCAACGTTCCAGCTTGAAAAGGCTCAGTAACAATAATCGAATTAAGGTTAGGTTCCTTTGAAGAGTAGTAGAATGCTGAGCTGATGTCATTGTATTCCAATTGCACTTGAAAGCCAGTAGCAGGACTCAGCTTTAAACCGATTTGATAACCATTTCCACCACTTCGTGTATTCAATGCTACTTGACCATATAAAGATGCAAACTTCAATGGATCAATGTGGGCGTTCATGCCAAGAATATGATTTCGGATGCCATTTTCGGAATATAAAAAAGCATGAGGAGAGTAATACTCTATACTGGACGGGTGGCTATTTCTGCGCCAATCCCACGTACTACCATCAAATAATCCAATTCCAACCCAATGTTTCGGCTGAAAATGCAGATAGCTGAATCGCGCACCCAGCCTTCTGAACATGGCTTCCTTGCTATTGTAATTTACAGGAGCCACACGCTCCAAGTATTGCAGGACCGCCCATGTTGTGGTGTATGTCAATTTATTCTTGAAGAAGCTTCCGTGCAGCCTCAAAAAAGTATACGGAGCAGAGGCATCAGACAAAAACAACGAGCGGTAACCATAACCTATAAACTGCTTATCGTGACCAAACTGCACGAATGATTGTTTTGAAAGCGCTACTCCGATATAACCCGTACCCAGCGTATAGTCGTAATCGTAGCTCTGAGAAGTATTAAACGGTTTCCATCTGCCATAGCCAGGAATGCTTCCACGTTCTGGGTCCGCTGGATCGTTAAAATCACCTCGTGCAGAAACCACGCTATCCATATAATTCGGGAATATGGATTGATTTTCATAAAAAGTGGTGGCGAAAAAAAAACGTTCTCCAATGGCTCCTGTAAAACTGTACCCTCTCGAGTTGGTGTGCATCCTTCGGCCTTGACCATCTGCCTGGCGCGCAGCTTCAAGGTTAAAAACAGCATCACCTTTAAGCACAAAATCTTTGGTGGAAACTTCAATCAGGTGTTCGTTGCGCATCTTTTTCATCACCCAAGAGTCATGCTCTTTTCGCTTCCAATTTTTGGTATCCGCATTATAAATGCTATCCAACTGTTCAATAGGAAGCAAGTAGGGCGCAAAGGCGGTTTGACGAATTTCTTCAGACTGCGCAATATGACGCTGAACAAGTGGTGTATGAATCGGATTTGAAGGCGATGACCCAACCTGAGTTTGTCCTATTAACGGACAAGAAAAAATGATAAGTAGGCCAATTATGCCGCGCATTGCACGAAGTTAAGCCGAAAGGTTGAATACTTCTGAATCCTTCATTTCATTGTATACGGCTCGAACGCCCTGCTCCAGTTCTATGGAATGCTTCCAGCCCAAACGATGCAAACGACCTACGTCCATCAATTTACGTGGTGTCCCATCTGGCTTGGATGTATTGAATATCAACTCACCTTTGAATCCAGTAACTTTTGCTACCAACTGAGCCAATTCTTTAATGGAAACATCACTTCCTGAGCCTACATTCACGAAGTTTCTACCATCGTAATTCTGCATCAAATAATAAGAAGCATCTGCCAAGTCATCCACATGCAAAAACTCACGTTTCGGACTTCCAGTTCCCCAAATTTCTACTTCTGATTTTCCTTCTTTCACTGCCGAATGAAACTTTCGCATTAAGGCAGGAAGAACATGTGAATTCTGGAGATCATAATTATCATTCGGGCCATACAAATTGGTTGGCATAGCCGAAATAAAATTGCATCCGTATTGATCCCTAAATGCTTCTGCCATTTTGATACCTGCAATCTTTGCAATGGCATATGGCTCATTAGTTTGCTCTAAATACCCTTCTAGTAAATATTCTTCCTTAAGGGGTTGGGGAGCAAGTTTAGGATAGATGCAGCTTGAACCTAAAAAGAGCATCTTAGTGGCATTATACTGGTGCGAAGCTTTGATCACATTCGCTTCAATCATCACATTATCGTAAATGAAATCAGCGCGATAGGTATTGTTTACCACAATGCCGCCCACTTTGGCGGCTGACATAAATACAAATTCAGGTTTTTGCTCTTTAAAGAATGCATTGACGGCTGTTTGATCGCGCAGGTCAAGTTCAGATGAAGTGCGCACAATGATATTCGTGTAGCCTTCCTTTTTGAGTTTTCTCACAATGGCAGAACCCACCATTCCGCGATGACCAGCAACATAAATCCTACTATCGGGTTGCATCATTACTCTTGTGTTAGGGTCACATCATGACCACCATCCATAAGGTATTTATCTCTAGTAAATCGATCAAGGTCTGCCTTCACCATGTCAGCACATAACTCTTGAACTGTACACCTAGGTACCCAACCCAATTCATTCTTGGCCTTGGTTGCATCACCTACCAACAAGTCTACTTCGGTTGGTCTAAAATATGCAGGATCAACTTCTACCACTGCTTCTCCTGTAGCTTTATCGAATCCTTTTTCTTCTACACCTTGTCCTTTCCACTCCAGTTCAACGCCAATTTCAGCAAATGACATTTGAACGAAGTCGCGAACAGGAATGGTTGTTCCGGTAGCCAACACATAATCATCAGGATGGTCTTGCTGAAGCATGCGCCACATGCCTTCTACATAGTCTTTTGCATGACCCCAATCGCGTTTTGCATCAAGGTTTCCTAAATAAAGCTTCTTCTGAAGACCAAGCTTATACTTCGCAGCGGCCCTAGTGATTTTTCGAGTAACGAAGGTCTCACCTCTCAATGGAGATTCATGGTTAAACAGAATACCATTACAAGCGAAAATGTTATAAGCTTCTCTATAGTTCTTGCAAATCCAAAATGCATATAATTTAGCAACGCCATAAGGGCTTCGCGGATAGAATGGCGTTTTTTCAGTTTGAGGAATTTCTTGCACCTTTCCGTAGAGCTCGCTGGTAGAAGCTTGGTAGAATTTTGTTTTTTCTACCAATCCTAATATACGAATGGCTTCAAGAATTCTAAGAGTACCTAAAGCATCCGAATTGGCAGTGTATTCAGGAGTTTCAAATGAAACCATCACGTGACTTTGAGCAGCAAGATTGTAAATCTCATCGGGCTGCGTTTCCTGGATAATTCGAATCAAATTCGTGCTATCTGTCAAATCACCATAGTGCAATTTAAACCTCAAATTTTTCTCATGTGGATCTTGATATAGGTGATCAATCCTTTCGGTATTGAACAAACTACTTCTCCTCTTGACTCCGTGCACTACATAGCCTTTGCTCAAAAGCAATTCCGCTAAATAGGCTCCATCTTGTCCGGTGATTCCGGTGATTAATGCGACTTTAGACATGGCTGCGAAAGTAGTATATTGGAACAGGATTTCAGGTTAGAAAATCCAACAATTCAAACGGTACCTGCACACCCACAATTCTAAATACCCTCGTGAAAACCATTTCATCTATCCTTCTAATTATCTTAGGCTTCTCTTCTTGTTCTGGAGAGAACGAGAAAACTCTCATAAAAAATGAGAAAAAGCCCACTTGGCAGCCGATTGAACGCATCACTAAAAGCCACCTGAGAGGATTATATATGGTCAACGACTCTGTGGCATGGGCAAGTGGAACAGAAGGAACTGTATTGAAAACAACCGATGGAAATACTTGGACAGATATTTCTGTTCCCAAGGCAGAAAAACTAGATTTTAGAGACATACACGGCTTTGACCACAACAATGCATTGGTAATGAACTCTGGCAATGGACTCAGTATTTTCAGAACTTCGGATGGAGGAGCAACGTGGAATTTAGTTTTTAATGAAGCCGATAGTAATTACTTCTTTGATGGAATGGACTTCACAAAAGATGGAATCGGCTATGCTTATGGCGATCCTGTTGACGGCAAAATGACATTGATTGAATCCATAGACTTTGGAACGCACTGGAATTGGGTAGACGAACAATTTCGACCAATATTAGACTCAGCTGAAGCGAGCTACGCTGCTAGTGGAACGGGAATAAAAGTGATGGCAGATCAGGTCTGGATAGCAACCAGTGGAGGAAAGAAAAGCCATGTTTATTCTCGAAATAGAGACTTTTACCAATTCACCCCTAATGAAACCCCACTTTTTAGTGAAACAGGTGCGGGAATATTTTCCATGACCTTCTGGAATGCTAATGAAGGTATAATTGTGGGCGGAAGTTATATCGATAGCACTAATGCCTCATCCAATTGTGCAATCACTTCTGATAGTGGAAAAACATGGGACCTGATCACCAGAAATAACCCGAGAGGATATCGATCATGTGTCGCAACCACAACAGATGGATCACTTCTTTTAGCAGTAGGCAGATCAGGAAGCGATTACTCAATTGACAAAGGCAAAACATGGATTGCCAATGGCGATGAGGGATACTTTTCTTGTACCCTAAGCAATGAAACCGGCTGGGCTGTTGGAAGAAATGGAAAGATGGCGCGAATTATTCTCCAATAAACCAGTTGTTAAGCAGGTTCTCCTTGTTGTATTTCATCTCTTCGCCAGTAGAGTGATCCGTCACCATTTTACCAGCCGCTTTTGCAATAGCATGACCAGCTCCTGTATCCCATTCCATGGTTGGACCAAAGCGCGGATATATGTCCGCTGCACCTTCAGCTACGAGGCAAATTTTTAAGCTCGACCCCATGGAAGCGAATTCTATCTCACCCTTTTCTTTCTTCAATTCATCAACAAATGCTTGGGTTTCAGGACTAAAATGACTGCGACTCGCAACAACGATGTAGGGTTCAGAAGGCTTTGTTTTCGGAATGGAAATCTTCTGTTCTAAAATCGAGTCAACAGATGATGTTGTTTCAACGTTTTCTGCAATCCAAGCTTCAGTGCCCACATTCCCAACAAACAATTTCTTGAGCACTGGCGCGTAGATGATTCCATAAACAGGCAACCCGTTTTCTATCAAGGCGATGTTTACGGTGAACTCACCATTCTTCTTTACAAATTCTTTGGTTCCATCCAGCGGATCGACCAACCAAAATTGATTCCAGTCTTTGCGTTCAGCATAATCCATATGCTTGCCTTCTTCGCTCAATATGGGTAATTCGGTTTGCTCTAAAAAAGACATAATGGCCAGATGGCTGTTCTTATCCGCCTCAGTAAGCGGGCTGCTGTCTTCTTTCGTTTCCACATCAAAATCACGGGCATACACCTTCATGATTTCTTCTCCAGCTTTCAGAGAAGCTTCGATCAACAGTCGTTCAAATTTCATGGCACGAAGAAAGGTATTTCAACTAAGAGAAAACACTAATACCCTCCTCCACTTGCCACACTCTTCTGAACAGGGTGCCAAGTAGTTTTTACTTCTTGAAGGTCAAGAATTAAATAAGGATCTTGGTTTTGCCATTTGTTAGTCCAATCATAAAATCTTTTCACGTTTTCAATTAAGCTCGCTTGTGATTTCACATCCAACTCACCCCTTGTCATGGTCAAGGCGTTTACGTCCATATGAGAAGCCATGTGCGGGAGAAGCTCAGCTAAATTACCAGTAAGAATATTGATCACACCACCAGGAACGTCAGAATTTTGAACCACTTCTGCAAAACTGATGGCAGAGGTTGCCTTCATTTCAGAAGCTAAAACAATTACGGCATTTCCACCCGCGATTGAAGGAGCAATAACTGAAATCAATCCAAACAAAGGAGAATCTTCAGGAGCAATTGCGGCCACAACCCCCGTGGGTTCATGCACTGAAAAATTGAAATGAGCTGATGCTGTAGGATTAACCGAACTGAAAAGCGCAGTGTATTTATCACACCAACCTGCGTAGTAAACCAAGGCATCTATCGATGAGCTGACTTCTTTCTCTGCTTGCTTTTTAGACAACCCCAAACTATTCATTTCATCCATAAAAGAAGCCTTTCGCGACTCCAGCATTTCGGCTAAGCGATAGAGTATTTGACTTCGATTATAAGCTGTGATTCCCGCCCAAGCCGGTTGAGCTTTTCGAGCAGCAACAACTGCATTTCGAAAGTCTTTACGCGAACTCAAGCACATGTTTGCAACATGCTCTCCTTTGCTGTTCTCTATTGCATAATGCCTTCCCGATTCGGTCCGTGGAAATTTTCCTCCGATAAAGATTTTGTATGTCTTTTGAACGTTCAATCTAGTCATTTTATAATCTTAGTATTTCAAATAAGCTCCTAATCCGTGGACTCCTCCTTCACGACCAAAGCCACTTTCCTTATATCCACCAAACGGACTGGTAGGGTCAAACTTATTGTATGTATTTGCCCAAACGACACCTGCATTGAGTGCCTGCGTCAACTGGAAGATCTTTGAGCCTTTATCTGTCCAAACTCCTGCACTTAAACCATAAGGAGTATTGTTTGCTTTATCAATTACTTCATCTATCGTTCTAAAGGTTTGAATAGCAAGTACAGGACCAAAAATCTCTTCTTGAGCTATGCGGTTGCTTTGGGCTACATTGGTAAACAGAGTTGGCTTGCACCAATTGCCATTTTTTGGGAGATCACACTCAGGTTGGTACATCTCAGCGCCTTCTTCTTTGCCAATTTTAATGTACTCCTCAATCGTTTTCAATTGAGCTGCCGAGTTGATTGCTCCTATGTCGGTGTTCTTATCCATAGGATCTCCAACAATCAGTGAATCCATACGTTTCTTCAACTTGGAAAGTACTTCTTCATATACCGATTCTTGCACAAACAAGCGCGAGCCTGCACAGCAAACATGACCTTGATTGAAGTAAATACCGTTGATTATTCCTTCTACTGCAGCATCAATGGGTGCGTCATCAAAAATGATGTTTGCCGCTTTACCACCTAATTCTAGCGTAACCTTTTTATTGCCTTCTAAGGCAGCTTTATAAATTTTCTTCCCCACCTCAGTGGATCCTGTAAAGGCCAATTTTTTCGGAATCGAATGATTGGTCATCAATGCTCCTGTTTCTCCAGCGCCAGTAATGATATTCACCACTCCTTTGGGTAGTCCAGATTCCTCAATAATCTCAGCAAGTTTCAAAGCGGTAAGCGGAGTGGTTTCCGCTGGTTTTAGTACTACTGTATTACCACAGGCAAGCGCAGGCGCAATTTTCCAAGCGGCCATCAACAATGGAAAATTCCACGGGATGATCTGAGCTGCAACTCCTATAGATTGAATCTTTTTATTTGGAAAAGCATATTGCAATTTATCGGCCCAACCAGCATAATAAAAGAAATGAGCAGCTGCTAATGGAATATCAATATCTCGAGACTCTCGAATAGGTTTACCTCCATCCAACGATTCAATAACAGCAAACTCTCTGCTTCGCTCTTGAATCATCCGTGCGATACGATATATGTATTTCCCTCGTTCCGCACCTGAAAGCTTATTCCACGGTTTGAATGCCGTTTCAGCTGCCTTGAATGCGGCATCAACATCTTCGCTGCCCGCTTCAGCAACCTTTGCCAACATCGCCTCATTGGCAGGATTGATGGTCTTAAAATACTTCTTGCTCTTTGGCTCTTGCCAATTACCGTTGATAAACAACTCGTATTTGGGTTTCAGTTTTGCTATTTCAGCGCTTTCTGCAGCTGGGCTCAAATTCCAGTGATTGTCCATACAACAAAACTAAATTTTGGTTTCAGAAGCTGTTATCTTTTTTAATTAACATTCATTTTCAGAATCAAAAAGGTCGACCTTTGCAAAAATTAATCACTTATGAAAAATATTTTCAAATTGGCAGTTTCTGCCGTAGCGATTCTCTTTGTCATCGCAGCTTGTAGCAAAGATCAAAAAGTAGTAAAGCAACTAGCTGACGGCAAGTGGAAAGTGACCGACTTATCTTATGATGGCATTAGTCAGCCAGACTCTACATATGCTGACGATGTATATGAGTTTGAAACATGTAAAGTAAAGAACGAAGATTGCGGTGGCACATGGACAACCATCGATCCACTAAAGGGAGAAGTAGTGACTCCTTTCACTTACTCTATTTCTGATAAAGGAGAAACTATCACGATCAATCTAGATATTCTTGGAGTTCCCTCAACTACAGTTGCTGACATAGTTGAAAGCTCTGATGACAAATTTGTTTGGTCAACAACTGAAGATGGCACTCTTGTTGAAACCACCATTGAGAAAATCTAATCGATCTATTTCTAAATCACTGCAAAGGGGAATCATGCAAATGCTTCCCCTTTTTGTGTGCCTTAGTTCTGTTTCTTGCTCAAATGAATCTGCTGAAAAGCCTCAAGAAAAGCCTTCTATCGACTCTATCATACAAGAAGGCGATATTATTATAAAGTGCGGGCACGGACAAATTAGCAGACTAATCACAAAAACGTTGGATGAAGAAATAGACATTTCTCATTCAGCCATTCTGTGCAAAGACAGCAATGAATTTGCTTTGTTGCATTCGGTTTCAGGAACTTTAGCCGAAACGGATGGCGTGCAAAAAATCCCTCTAAAAAGGTTTTTGACTGATGTTAAAAAAGGAACATTCTTCATCCTCAGACCACAAATTGACTCTATCAAAACGCAGACTGTACTGAGAAAGGCCCTTACAAAACTGAGGCAGGATATTGCTTTTGATCATGAGTTTAACAACGCAGACTCTACAGCGTTTTATTGCTCCGAGTTCATACAATTCATCTTTGACAAAGGAGCAAGAATAAGCTGTTTTGAAACGAGAAATGTCTCGAAAAAGAACATTTACATGTTCAATTCAATATTCAGTAATCCTGAATTCAAGGTTGTCTATAAATGGTAGTTCAATCCTTCGAAAAATACCCAGCCGATTGATAGAGTCCGGTTTCTTGCTTTGCTAATTGCATCAATATGTCATTGGCCAATCGACTCGCACCAAACCTGAACCATTCATTGGTCAACCACTGCTCTCCCAATACTTCTTTCACCATCATTAAATAGTGTAGTGCCGTTTTAGCATCTGAAATTCCTCCCGCAGGTTTCATGCCCACTTGCACTCCCGTTTTCTGATAATGGTCCCAAATGGCTTGAAGCATTACCAAAGTCACTGGCATGTTTGCGGCTTGACCAATTTTACCTGTACTTGTTTTAATGAAATCGGGGTTTGCCTGAAGTGCAATATCACTCGCTTTCCTAACCTCATCAAATGATCCTAGTTCGCCAGTTTCAAGAATCACTTTCAAGCGAACATTGCTCGCATGACAAATATCTTTCACAGCAAGAATCTCGTCCAGCACATAGGCGTATTCACCTTGCAAAAACTTTCCTCTTGAAATGACCATGTCAATCTCATCTGCACCTTCACCAATGGCATAAGAGGTTTCATCTAGCTTGGCTTTTAGATTGGTTTGACCGCTGGGAAAATACGTTGCCACAGCTGCTACTTTCACACCACTTCCTTTCAGCGCATTTTTTGCCGTTTTCACCAGAGTTGGATAAACACATACCGCTGCTACCATTGGCAGTCCCTGCATTGAATCATGCGGATGCATTGCTTTATAGCACATCTGGCTCACCTTTTTGGGAGTATCAGCTCCTTCAAGCGAGGTCAAATCGATCATATTCAAGGCCATTTTCAGTCCTTGCGCCTTCGTTTCATTCTTTATACTCCGAGCTTTAATTCGAACAATGCGTTCATTTATCCCCATTTGATCAACGGGTGTCAACTTGAAATTTTGGAGCATCTTATCTGCTTTCATAAGCGACAAAATTAACAGAATAATAGTCTCTGAATTAGTCTTATAAAGGCCCTGATAGCAAACAAACACCTTTACTCTATCGATTTAATAGGAAATTAACTAGCTTACACTCGATTACTTCACCTAATTCCTACATTTGCACGCTCTTAGTGAAAAACGAAGGCCAAAATATTTACAGTGTTTTTGATGAGATTATCTCTCGTGAAGAAAAGGAGGCGTTCTTAAACCAAAAAGCCAAAGTTATTTGGATGACGGGCTTGAGTGGATCTGGAAAGACCACGCTGGCAAAATACCTAGAACGAAAACTGCTCGACAATGGTTTCTTTACTAAGTTGCTTGACGGTGACAACGTGCGCTCAGGACTAAATAAAGGACTTGGTTTTAGTGAAGAAGACAGGAACGAAAACATAAGAAGGATTGCCGAAGTATCAAAGCTTTTCATGGATGGTGGCGTCATCTGCATAAATTGCTTTGTGAGTCCCACAGAAGAAATTAGAAATATGGCTCGCAACATCGTAGGCGACAGCGACTTTGTTGAGGTGTTCATTAACACACCGTTTGAAGAGTGCGAAAAACGCGATGTAAAAGGCTTATATGCAAAAGCGCGTAAAGGAGAAATTAAAGATTTTACCGGAATTTCAGCACCGTTTGAATCCCCAAAAAATCCAACGATAGAAGTTTTAACTGCCGGTAAATCAATAGAAGAAGCCGGAGATGATTTTTACCAAAAATTGCTTCCATTCATAACGAAGGAAAAACAATGAAATACAATTTAACACACCTCAAAGAATTAGAGTCTGAAGCCATTTTTATCATTCGAGAAGTGGCGGCACAATTTGAAAACCCAGCGCTGTTATTTTCTGGCGGAAAAGACTCTATTGTCTGCTATCACTTAGCTAAAAAAGCATTTTGGCCAGGTAAAGTGCCTTTTCCTTTAGTTCACGTAGATACTGGGCACAATTTTCCAGAAACGATTGAGTTTCGAGACGAATTGGTTAAAAAAGACGGAGCAGAATTAATTGTCGGACTGGTCCAAGATAGTATCGATCAAGGAAAAGTGTCAGAAGAGAAAGGATTCAACGCTAGTCGAAATGGCCTTCAGACAGTTACACTTTTAGAGACCATTGAGAACAATAAGTTTGACGCTTGCATGGGCGGAGCCAGAAGAGATGAGGAAAAAGCCAGAGCTAAAGAGCGTTTCTTTTCTCACCGAGACGAATTTGGACAATGGGATCCTAAAAATCAGCGACCTGAGTTGTGGAACATATTCAATGGAATGAAGAATATGGGTGAAAACTTTCGCATATTCCCAATCAGTAACTGGACAGAAATGGATGTATGGCAATATATTCTTGCAGAAAATATCGATCTACCAATGCTGTATTTTTCTCATGAGAGAGAGGTTTTTATGCGTGATGGAGTGATTTATTCTGATGGTGAATTCATGAATAAAAGACCAGAAGAAAAAATCGAAAAAAGGGTGGTTAGGTTTAGAACTATTGGTGACATGACATGCACTGGAGCAGTTGAATCTCCAGCCGATGACCTTACCAAGATTATTGAAGAAGTGGCAGCTACACGCACTACTGAACGTGGCACTAGATCTGATGACAAGCGCTCTGAAGCGGCCATGGAAGATAGAAAGAAGCAAGGTTATTTTTAAGAAAACAGTACAGAGTACAATCGAAAAGATATGAGCGAATCAAACAGCACAGCTGGATATTTAGATATGGAATTATTGCGCTTCACCACAGCAGGTAGCGTTGATGATGGAAAAAGCACCTTAATCGGTCGTTTGCTTTATGACAGCAAGGCAATTTTTCAAGATCAGATGGAGGCGGTTGAAAAAGCGAGCAAGAAGATTGGTGGTGGCGAAGTAAACCTTGCTCTATTGACGGATGGCCTGCGATCTGAACGTGAGCAAGGAATAACTATTGATGTGGCATATCGATACTTTGCCACTCCAAAACGAAAGTTCATTATTGCTGATACTCCTGGTCATATTCAGTACACCAGAAATATGGTTACAGGAGCAAGCACCGCTAACTTGGCCATTATATTAGTTGACGCTAGGCATGGATTAGTTGAACAAACATCACGTCATAGTTTTATTGCTTCCTTGTTAGGCATTAAACATGTTGTGTATTGCATCAATAAAATGGACTTGGTTGACTTCTCGCAAGAAGTGTTTGACAAAATCAAGACTCAGTTAGATGACTTCAGTTCTAAACTAGAGATTTCAGATGTTCGATACATTCCAATGAGCGCATTGCTGGGTGACAACGTTGTAGATCGCTCTAAAAATATGGATTGGTATCAAGGATCTACATTGCTCTACACACTAGAGACAGTGCACATTGCGAGCGATGCAAACCATGTTGATTGCCGTTTCCCAGTTCAAACTGTAATTCGCCCTCAAACTGCTGAGTATCATGACTACAGAGGGTATGCTGGCCGGGTAGCTGGTGGTATTTTTAAGAAAGGTGATGAGATAGCCGTGCTTCCTTCCGGGTTCACCTCTAAAATTGCCAAAATCGATACTTACGATGGTGAAATCGAAGAAGCATTTCCACCAATGTCTTGCACCATTCTATTAGAAGATGATATTGACGTTAGTCGAGGTGATATGATCGTGCGCGTAAATAACCAACCTGATGTTTCTCAAGATCATGAAATGATGATTTGTTGGATGAGTCAGCGACCAATTCAATTGAACGGAAAATACACCATAAAGCACACTTCAAGAGATGCACGGTGCATTGTAAAAGACATTAAATACAAGGTAGACATCAACTCTCTTCATCGTTTAGAGGACGATAAAGAAATCAAGATGAACGATATTGCGCGCATATCAATAAGAACTACTGTACCTCTATTCACGGATAGATATCAGCGGAATAGAAATACAGGCAGCATTATTCTTATTGATGAAAGCACCAACGAAACTGTTGGTGCAGGTATGATTCTTTAATTCAACTTGAATTTGATCGGCAGCTTCATATTTACAGCCACATTATGAAGCCTTTGTCTTCCTGGTTTCCATTGAGGCATTTTGAGTATTGCCTTCTTTGCTTCTTCGCTAAGCACTGCATGTGTTGAGCCTAATATTTTAATGCTAGTCTCGTCAATTTCTCCTTTGCTATCGACCACAAATTGAATGTAGACAGAACCTTGAATATGGTTTGTTTTTGCAAAAGAAGGATACCTCAACACATCATTTAAGTATTTCATCAACCCTTCATCTCCGCCTGGAAATTCAGGCATTTCATCCGCAAAATCTAAAGGGTCTATTATTGGCTCATCAATGTATTCAATTGGAACATAAACAGCATCAGGGTCGATCTCAAACACAGGGAGTTCCTTTCGGTGATCAGAATTATCAACGAGCTCTATTTCTGAAGGCAACAATGATGCAGTTGCCACTTTAGACTTTGGCCTAGGCATTTGCTTTGGGGGTTCAGGTAATCGCATTGTCACTTGAACAGGATCTTCTTCTATCCAACGATCCTTGTCTTGAGAGATTCCTTTATAAACGTATTTTCCGATGGGCTTCCCATATTCCAAAGCACAAAGTGCAGCTCCTAGTGCCATAGCTAAACCAATAAGTATCCTTACATGATTTTTTCGCTCTTGATTTGATTTCATAACGTTAAGGTTTACCCATCTAACGCATCTCAATTACAATCCATTGTGATCTTTCGATCAAAACAAGAATGCGGCATGAATTGAAAAGATTTAGGCAAAAAAAAGCCACCCAAATTAGGTGGCTCTAAATAATTTCCGGTTAACTTATCTCAGCGTAAACCTGAAAGGAAGCTTAAAGTATACTCTAACTGGCTTACCTCTCTGTCTCCCTGGCTTCCAATTCGGCATGCCTTTCACTACTCTGATAGCTTCAGCATCTAGCGCTGGGTGTACACCTCTCAAAATTGTAATCATATCATCATTGATAGTACCATCTTCCATTACGACAAACTGCACATAAACGATTCCTTGAATACCCGCATCTTTTGCAATTGCTGGAAACTTGGTGTTTTTACCCAAATACTCCATCAACTTTGCTTCTCCTCCGGGGAACTCTGGATTCTCTTCAACAATGGTGAAAATTTGTGGCTCTTTAATAACCTCTTCAGGAATATCAACGAACTCAATTACTTCATCCTCATCAGACTCAGTGTCTTCAATCTCAAGCTCTTCTTCAAGCTCCTCGTCATCTTCAACAATTTCTATAATCGTTGTTTGTGGCGGTGGAGGTGGTGGGGGCGGTGGCTGTTGCTGAGTAATAGGAATCATTTCCTCTTCCTCTAAATCAACTTGCAACTCACCCAAGGAGCCAACTTCTCCTTCGTATTGTGTCCATTCAAATGCCAACAAGATCACTCCAAGAGACATCAACAACCCAATTAGGAAGTAAACTGACTTCTTGTTCTCTAAATTAGCATCTGTACTTTTCTTTAATTCCATACTTTATGTATTCAAGCGACTAAAATAATCACAATGAGATATAGAACGTGATTATCTGTGTGAAATTTTCGTGATAATTAGATTTCGGTTAAATATATTTCCTTACACCATATATAGCGCCAAAACAAGTGAATCCGAGTAATGCTCCTACAGTATTAAAAACGATATCTGACATCTGAAAAGAACGATTAATAAAAACTGTTGCCTGTAATACCTCTATTAGTATTCCGTAAAATACCGTGATTATGAATGTTTTGCGCAGTGTAAAAATTTTCAGCCTTTTAAATGTAGTTTGTTTTAAAAACCCTACTGAAAGAAGGAAAAAGAGTACAGCATACAAAAACGTATGAACAAAAATATCTGCATTCTCGATCTGCGAGCGTTCAAACTGCTCTCCAGGAAACCCACTTAGCATCAAAATCAAAAGCGCCCAAGTGATGCCTTGGTAGTTATACTTCCAAAACATGAAACTACGCGCCTACCTCTGCTTTATAGTCTTCAGCAGAAAGCAGCTCATCAAGTTGAGTAGTATCCGAAATCTTTATCTTAATCATCCAACCTCCACCATAAGCGTCAGAGTTTACAGTTTCAGGGGCATCAGCTAGCGATGAATTCACTTCTACGACTTCACCTGAAATAGGCATAAATAAATCAGAAACTGTCTTCACCGCTTCAACAGTTCCGAATACTTCTTCCTGATCTAAAGTATCACCTTCTGTTTCAATTTCAATATATACGATATCTCCTAGCTCACTTTGCGCATAGTCAGTAACTCCAACAGTAGCTACATCTCCTTCTACCCTCACCCACTCGTGATCCTTGGTATATTTTAATTCTGCAGGTATATTCATAGTTGAATTTAGATTTTGACAAACCTACTAGATTTTTTATGGGATGAAAGCCCATTTCAACTAAATTGAGATCAGTTTTTAAACGACATATTCACACCTCATTTCAATTATCCTGAAAGTGAGAAGCGCAAACTGAATCCAGCATTTGTGTTTGATGTAGGAAACGAATTAGAAATTGCTGGTCTATTCGCTACCCAATCATAAAACAATCTCAATGTAAGCGCCTTCGTCAATACATAGTCACCAGTGAACTTTAGAGAGTATACTGTTTGCCCAGCAGTGGTCTGAATCTCATTTTCAATAATCTTTCGTATCAGTGTTTTTGAGTTTCTAATACTAAAATCACAGCGAAGTGTCAGGTCACTCTTGATTGCATTACCCCTTACTGTGAAAGGCATTTTTAGCTGCTTTAGTGTGTATCCTGTGCCAACGATATACTCCATATTACCAATCTCGGTAATCTGATTATTACTTGTACTTAACGATAACGTTCGATCTCTTCTCACTTCTAAACGAGTGAGCAAACTATTCTTCCACGTCATATCTACATTGATCAAAGGCGAAAACGACTCTGAAATTGTGACTTGAGAAATGATATATTCTGGTCTTATTCGGTTCGCATCTAGCGCAAATGAAGTATCCTGTGCTGCCGCCTTTATATAGTTACCAACGGTGTAGCTCGATCGATAGGAATGGTTTAAACTAATTGTTCTGAAGTATTTCTGGAAGAATTTAATCTTGTTTAGTCCTGTGTAATTCAATCTCCAGTTAGGCAAAGCCATCGTTTTTAAAGGATTCAGAGTTACCTTATTTCCTTTTTGACCAGAATATGCGGCTAAAAAAGCTGATATAAGAACGTCTTGCTGTGTTGCATCATAGCCAACTGTATAACCAGCAGTATCAAGCGAGCTTATACCTTTACTTTCTCCTAATCTATTTGAGATTACTTTTCTGTTATTCAAAAACTGATCGTATAGAACATTGCTAGAAGAGTCAATGCGAACAAAAGCAGTTGCAATACTTATCATTGAGGCACTGTAGTTTCCCGTTTGAACCTCGGTCATGTTATCAGTAAATCTAGGAATCGCCAACGAATCATTATAATTCCAATAACTAGTGGTAGTGCTAGAACGAGTTCTGTTGGCGGTTAAATCTATCTTTAAATCTCTAACAGGCTGAATGCTCGATCGCAATGAAATGTTCTCTGTTTCAGTTCTTAAATATGGGTTAAACAAATTTGGGTTTTGAATTAACCAACTCTTTTCATTACCTGCCCAATCAGCAAAATGTGTTTCTGATTCTCCAAAATTGGTTTGCTGACCAAAGACAAATCCTGTTCCTGGAGCCATCGCGGCATTAGGGTCCATTCCTAAATATGTTGACTCATGCTTAAAACCTGGAAGTGTGATACCGCGGTTTAAGGAGTAAGTTCCAGAAACGTTTTTCACCGCCATCATTGTCTTTAAAATCCCATTTAAAACCTTCCGGTCTTTTTTCTCTTTTTCTTCCTCCTCGGTTTCACTATTCTCAGAACCCCCATCTTTCAGAGCTGACTTAGGCTTGGGTGTTGGTCTTCTTCTCCTCTTCCTTTTGCCTCTATTCACATCTCTTAAATAGGGCACCTTATTATAGAGTGAAATCATATTAAAGGTCATGTTCGCCTGCAATTGCTGACCATTCGAAATAGTATGACCAATAGTATCTCCTTTATATGAATTAGAGTTTGATTCTGCAATAGCTCGCCTTTCCTCAGGCTCGATAAGCGGTCCACGAAGCCATTCATAATCTGCAGAATATCGTGTAGTCGCATTCACCCAATCTAAAAATGGAATTTTGCTGAGAGGTAAACTATAAGAAACACTAGTATTCTGATTATAGTTTGTGGTCATTCCAAGGTTCTTGAAACTTGAAATAAGGGAGTCTCTATGCAGCTCGTAACTTTCAATGCGCTCTCCAGTAACAGGGTCTATGTAATATCCACCAAACCCTGACTCTTTATCTACCTGTTCTCCTTCATATTCGCGCACCAAAGCACGATTATTTGCACTGAAATCAATCTTTAGAGCCTTAGTTAGATCATAAGAAAGATTATAGGTTCTATTCCAGTTGAAGGCCTTATCGACAAACGGAGGTTGAGGCAACGTAGCCTCAGGGTTTAGGTTACGCATTTTGCGCTCAGCATAGCGCCTCATAAAATCATTTCGAATTGCTACTTGCTTCGGAGCAAGGCTAAAATTAAAGTCTCTGAGTAATCTGAAATATTTTGATTTTCTCAAGAACTTTACTTTACTGAGAGGCTCAATAGGTTTAGGACTATTAGAAAAACTATAGGCCAATCCTCCCCTATATTGCCTATCAAAATCATACTCTGTGTTGTAATCTCGAAAATTCGTCTCCGTAAACGCATAGGTAGCCGACAAATTGGAGATATCATAGAAGCGTGCTTTTCCTTCTGATGTTTTCTCTTTACGCACGTTCGTGAAGTTCAAACTCTTTCGCGTGGTAACCGTTTCAGAGATTGTTTTCAAGCTATCCCTCTCTTCAGGTGTCCTGTCATCCAAATAGATATCCATTGGAGTATCTGGCTCGGCCGGAGCAAATTGTGGTGAACTTGTATTCTGCGAATACCCTACATACATAGGTACTTTCAAACCAATTTCCTCTGGCAAAAACTTATCTAACTGAACTTGTGCCGAAGCATCAAATGAGCTGATAGTTTCCCGCTGTCTTTCGCTAACGCTCGATTCGAGACTTCCCCACCCTGGTGTTGAAATTTGTCCTGAAAGCGCAACAGATGCAAAATCGGCTAGATTAGCAGAAACACTTGCAATTGCTGCCTCACCGCCCAATTGATCAAAGTCTGTTAACCGCAATTCATTCGCCCAAACTTCAACACATTTAGGGAATCCATCGTCATCCGGGTTGCCTCTTTTGGCAGGATTGCGCACTCCAATCATGACTACACGGGCGTCAGCCAAGTTGGGATTACCAACTACGTATATTTTTCTACCTGATCCAGCATCAACTTCATAGCGCTGGTTGAGCTGTATTGCACCTTCCAAACCAAGCCTGTCATTCCTCTCTCGTTTTGCACGAAGCAGTTCTTCAAGCTGAATAACCACATTATTCTCTAAAGGCCAAACAGCCTGCTGATCAGAAACAAGGTCATTGTTATAATTACCCTCTTGAGTAATGGATACCGGTGTTTCGTATTCGTAGTAATTGTCAGTAAAATCGGTTCCTACGCGAATAAACACACGTACGTCATTGTCATCTAAGGGCTGCACTGGATCCATTGCTTCGGCATGCACAAACATCTCTAACTTCTTGAATGATCGCATATCCATTTGGATATTTCTAAATGCGGCCTGGGCTTTACCATCCTCTAATCCACACGCCTGAAGCGCTAATGATTGCTCATTCTGCAACGCCAAATTCGGAGAACCAGCCTGAATCTCACGTTGTAATTGTGGCGGAAGCACATAGTTCACAGGTTGTTTGGAAGAATTCTCCTCAATGTTAACAGCCCCAATATTGAACAGGGTGTTTGGGTCATCTGCAATTACCTCCCCCTCTTGATCTAAATCTCCAGTAAACCTTCTCCATTCGCCACGCACCAATTCAAGTCTGGCGAATCTTAACGTAATAGGAGCTTCAAAGCCCTGCATGAACATCCTCATAAATCGAATAGACCTGAAATCAGTGACGTTACCCACCTTCTTTTCAAATTCCCTCACCGGAATCTTGAATTGAATCCATCGCACTGGACGGTCAGGCTGACCTTGTGGTGTAGTTTCTAAAATAGCATTGATATAGTTTCTTCCTTCTTGCTCTAGTGCGGCTTTCGAGATGTCAATTTTGTATTGATAATAGCTCTCAATATTATCTAAGGTATTATCCCTATTAATATCCTCACCGTCAGGAAGTGTTGATGCTGAAGTAGGATACCCTTGTGCATTTATAGTTGCAGACTGCTCTGAAGTTGGGCTATTGCCTTCATGTCCATTGAACATCTTGTAACGCTCCAGAATGGTTAATTCTTGAGAGTCATAATCATCATCGCGGTAAAAGTTATAATTATCGTGCGAAGGGTCTCCAGTTAATCTATTCAATGCCCCTTGATCGGTTACCCTATTTCGCAGTGGCTGAATATAAGCTGAATCAAAAAAAGCAGCCTCTTCTTGATCTCTTAAGCCGTCTAAACCCACATCTTGAAACTCTCTAGTTTGAGGATCGTTATCAAATGCATTTACGATTTGCTGTCCTGTGGGAATTCTACCCCACTCAGAGAAATTTGCTGGATCACCCAAATTGGTCGCCCCCGACTGAGTCGTTGGAAACCCATTTTCAAAACTTTTGTATTCGTCTTTCAATACATCCTCTGAAATATTACCAATGTTGAAGTACAAGAAGCCATCGGTTTCAGTCTGTTGGTCAGACCCTGGAAAGCCGGGTGTTTCTTCCTCCGCGTATGGATCCATCACCCAAAACTGGATAAATTCAATATTAGCCGCATCAAAATCTGTTTGATCAATACGTCTTTGGATACCAGCCCATCGCGTCTCTGGATTATTTAATTGACCATTCTCAGCTATTCCCTTCGTAACAGAACCAACAGGATCAACATCATAGTTATAAGGCCCAGGCTCAGAAGGGTAAAACGACAAGTCAAAAACACTCGTGATTTGGTTCTGCAAGCCACCTGCATTAGAAAACTGTCTATTCGGGAAGACTTCGTTTTCTAACACTTGCCTCATCAAGTGATTGTTTTGAATATCTGTATTACCTCGAATGTGGTCTGGTGTAGTATTATCGTCTCTGAAGAATAGCGGATCAATCATATACCAAGCTAATCTGGCTCGGTTTTTATTAAATGTCAAACTATTTCTTAACTGGGCCGAAGCAGCTTCAGGAAAAAGATCTGGCTGCCCTTGAGGTGTGCTGGCAACAGACCACATTGTGAATGTTCTTAGATCGATGGTACTTTGACTTCCCTCAAAATCATCGATGTATGAATTTCCTTCGTTCCCGATAGCATTGGAATGACCTGGAAAAAGCTTTGCCGCTTCACCCGAAATATTGAATGTTGATTTCTCTTTCGTGTCAATAAATGGAATTTTATCAACTAAGGAAGTCAAGAAAGGTGATTCTGTAGAGTAATTTCCATCCAGTCCAATCACCGTATTACTAATCGGTTCATCACCGTAATTCACTTTTTGTGTCAGTGGTCTCTCTGAGAGATTCATCACTGTTCCACCAAAATTTAACTCATCAGAAAACTTATAATCAAATCGAGAGGCAAACAGCGCCTTCTGATTAATTCCAAAAGCTGAATTACTCTCTAAAGAAACCGAGATGGGCATACCAGACTCCAAAATTCCTTGATTAATAATCTTCACACGACCTAGTGTGTAATCAACCGTATAATCTTGGTTCTCTATTAATTGCTGACCACCTGCAGTAACATTCACTGATCCTTCTGGAACATTGAATGCGTTTAATGCAATCTCTGAGCTATTGGCAGATTGGTATCTTCCCTTAATCGAATACCGATTTAAAGACGGATAGTTGTACTGAGCATTGGCCTGAGTATTTGTATAGAGTGAATCGAATGCATATTGAGACGCCAAGCGTTCATCTCCGGTAACATCCAAGATTTTGCTCCTCAAATTTGACCCAAAGGGCTCGAGTATTGGAAAATATATACGCCCGTTGGATGGATTGACGGTAATTTGGGGATTGGCCAAGAAATCAAACATCCCATCCGGAACTTGGGCATTGTTATTATTAATTCTATCGAGTTCAACAAGCTGCAATAGTGGAGTGTCATTGAACCCTGTTCTGTCAATAGGTAGATAATTGATGTCAATTCCCTTGGCTCTATCTAAGTACCAAATACCTAATTCAAATCCTGTATTACTCAACTGATAAGCACCCAGCGAGTACACGTTTTTCATCATCAAATCCCACATCGGGAATTGGGTGTTCAATTCTGTGCTTTTCAGCATTTTCAGAATCATCGCTTCATCTCCATTTGTTTCATTAGAGAATTCGCCCACTTTATACGTTTTTCCGTTGTAGGTATACTCAAAAGAAACTGCCAATACTTGATTGGGTTGAAGTTCTTGCACCAAAGAGATATAGCCCAATTGAGGGTTTAGAATATAGTCTCTGTTTTGCTGAAGTTTTCTAGCCAATTCGACTTTAGAATAATCAAACCTACTTTGAAGGCCATAAACATTCTCAAGTCGCTGAGATGATTGAGTAAACCCTCTTACTGATGGATCTTTATACACCGTTTTGTAGAGATCATTCACTCCGTTCTGAGCAGGTCTACTTTGCCCTGTTGAATTAAAAACACCAGTAAACCCATCATTAAACACCCTTCTTGATTCTCCTAAATCTTGAAAGGCAATGATGTTTCTATTTTCATCTGTACTGAAGTTAGTATTGGTTATCCAAACTTCTACTCGGGTAATGTTTACGCTTGAATTAATATTTGGCGTATTGCTCAATGCCCTCTCGTAAATATCTCTAAAGAAATGAGATAAGAAGTAGTGTTTATAAGCTTCGTAGTCATCTGCACTGATATCGAATTCAACCTCTTGTGCCCCACCTTCTGTACTTACTTCCCTTCGTTCACTCTTTTGCTGAGAATAGACTGACGTCACAGTCATACGACCAAACTTCAATTGTGTTTTTACCCCAAATAGTGATTGACTTCCCCTAATTAAACTGCTTTGCAATGGAAGAGACACATTACCTAACTCGATTTTCTGAATGATCTCATCTTCATAACCCGTGTATTCCAATTTCATTTGATTCTCAAAATCGAATGTGGCCTGGGTATTATAGTTGGTTTGAATTTTTAGTTTATCACCAATATTTCCAATTACATTCAACTGAATATTTTGCCTAAAATCGAAAACAGTAATTCTTCTTTGATTGACAGGGATAGCGGGGTTTTCAGTTTTAGAGCTATTCACCCCAAAAATCAATTCAGCTGCCCCATTTGGCCTGATCTCAATTGTGTTTCCTCCAAAGATTCGGTCAAAACCTTCACTCTCTACGTTGATCGATGGACGAAAGCTGCCTCCACCAGAACTACTGCCATCATCTTCGCTTTCTTCAGCGTTGTTCCTAATTTCCTTCCAATAGTCATTCATTGACTTTTTGGCCTGATAATCTTGGTACTCGTCAAAGGATAAGTAGGAAGGTGGACGGTAATTAATATTTCCATATTTCTGCTGGTAATCGTAATTCCCAGACTCTGGATCGTATTCAAATTCGGTTTCAACTCCAGTAGGTTTTCCACCATAGAGTTTACGATCATCTTCTTGCAATGGATCATAGGTATCCTGGAAAGGAAAGAGCATGCTATTCTTAGCAGTATCCTCCTGACTAAAAAGCACCAAAGGCATCATTACTGATGCCCAAACCACAATGGCTACCCTATTTACAATGCGGAAATTCAAAAAAAATGTTCTTCTGGTCAGAGATGTTTTAATGCCGATTTTATCAACTGCTCAACACTTTGAGGGGCTGCATCAGATTTAAGTAGGTTATTTATCACTTTCACTGATGATGCACGATCAAAACCCAGCGCAGTGAGCGCAGATAACGCCTCTTGCCTTAAAGTATTGCCTGAATTCGCATGTTCATCCAAAGAAATATCGTCTTTAGCGATTTTATTTCTTAATTCATGGATGACTTTTTCCGCAACCTTGGGACCAACTCCCTTTACCGTAGTGAGTGTTTTCACATCCCCACCAACCACAATAGACTGAAATTCAGAAGGTTTAAAGGAAGACAATATCATCATTGCAATAGAAGAACTAATACCAGAGATGGAAATCAGCTGTCTAAACATTTGCCTTTCCAGTTCTGAAGAAAAACCATAAAGTTGATGTTTGCTTTCACCTGACCTAACATCAACACTAACTGAATAATGAGTCAGCAGTTTCCCAGAATCATGACCATTCAAATCCGAAAAAGTGGTTAAACTAACTTGCACAAGGTAGCCTAGTCCATTCGTTTCAACCAACACATGAGTTGGAGTTTTCTCTGTGTATTTCCCGAGAATATACTCTATCATTTATTCGAGTTTTGTCGTGTTTGAGCATCTACAACAGATATCGTAATCATATTCACAATTTCGCGCACCGAGCTTCCCAACTGAAGAATATGAACTGGCTTTTTCATGCCCAATAAGATCGGGCCAATAGCTTCTCGACCACCCATTTCTTGAAGCAATTTATATGCGATATTACCCGCTGATAAATTTGGGAAAATCAACACGTTCGCCTTCTTGCCCACTAGTTTTGAAAATGGGAAGGCCTCTTCTATCAGTTGATTATTGATCGCGAAATTAGCTTGAACCTCTCCATCAACAACCATTTTAGGGTACTTCTCGTGTAATATCTTAACAGCATTTCGCACTTTAATTGCTTCTTCACCATCACTACTTCCGAAGTTAGAGTAACTTAGTAATGCAATTCTAGGAGCAATTTTAAATCGCTCTACAGCAGCATGAACCAGCACGGTCATGTCAGCTAGTTCTTCAGCTGTTGGATTGTAATTGATGGTGGTATCAGCTAGGAATAGAGGCCCTTGCTTAGTAATCATCACATACATCCCTACGAGCTTATTCACATTAGGATCTGTGCCAATAACCTGCAGCGCAGGCTTAATCGTGGCAGGGTAGTTTCTAGTTAGGCCACTAATTAAGGCATCGGCTTCACCGCTTGCAACCATAGCTGCTCCAAAATAGTTTCGCTCGTGCATAATTTTGCTTGCTTCAGACATCGTAAATCCTCTTCTTTTACGATTATCATAAAGCAATTGAGCATACTTCATTCTTCTTTCTCTTTCTTCTTCTAAACGAGGATCAATGATCTCAATATCCTCCATATCCAAACCATGCTCTTCTATAAGCTGATCAATGGTCTCTTTATTTCCTAAAAGAATTGGAATTGCAACTCCATCATCACGAGATATCTGCGCTGCTTTAAGTATTTTGTAATTATCAGCCTCCGCAAAAACAACACGTTTAGGTTGTTGCTTAGCCTTTGTGGTGATGCTTTGAAGAAGCTTATTATCTAATCCCAATCTAGCATCGAGCTCTTCAATATAAGCATCCCAATTTTTAATTGGCATACGTGCTACGTCACTCTCCATTGCTGCTTTCGCAACAGCTGGAGCAACAGTTGTGATCAACCTGTAATCCAAAGGCTTAGGAATTATATAATCCCTACCAAACGTAATATTTGACTCACCGTAAGCGATATTCACCTCAACAGGAACAGACTCCTTAGCTAATTCAGCCAAGGCTTTCACAGCAGCAAGCTTCATCTCTTCGTTGATGGTTGTTGCCCTCACATCCAACGCACCTCTAAAAATATAAGGAAATCCAAGGACATTATTTACTTGGTTGGGATAATCACTGCGTCCGGTGGCCATGATGATGTCTTTACGTGATGCAATTGCCGTTTCATAGGCAATTTCAGGATCCGGATTAGCACAAGCAAAAACAATAGGGTTATCCGCCATTGACTTGAGCATTTCTTTAGAGACAATATTTCCAATTGAAAGCCCAAGAAAAACATCGGCACCTTCCATTGCTTCTTTCAAAGTTTTTCGATCCGTATCAACTGCAAATTTGCTTTTGATGTCATCCAAGTCATCCCGTGAAGTAGAAATCACTCCTTTACTATCTAGCATTAATATATGCTTTGGATTCACACCCAGACTGCAATATAGATTCACACATGAAATAGCAGCGGCACCAGCACCACTTACCACAACTTTAACATCTTCTATCTTCTTATCAGCCAGTTCTAATGCGTTAAGTAAAGCTGCACTCGTGATGATTGCCGTTCCATGCTGATCATCGTGCATAATCGGAATTTTCAGCTCTTCCTTTAATCTTCTCTCAATTTCGAATGCCTCAGGAGATTTAATATCCTCTAGGTTAATACCTCCGAACGTAGGAGAAATTGCTTTGACCGTATTGACAAAAAGATCAATATCATTTGCATCAATTTCGATATCAAAAACATCTATATCCGCAAATATTTTGAACAGTAAGCCTTTACCCTCCATTACAGGTTTTGATGCTTGGGGCCCAATATTACCAAGACCCAATACTGCTGTTCCATTGGATATTACTGCAACCAAGTTGCCTTTAGCCGTGTATTTGTACACATCATCTGAATTTTCGGCAATACTTAAACAAGGCTCTGCCACACCAGGTGAATATGCTAAGCTTAAATCTCGTTGAGAGGAATAAGGTTTAGTTGGCACAACCTCTATCTTTCCGGGTCTTCCAGACGAATGATAGTCTAGCGCTTCTTGCTTTTTTCTCTTTCTCATAAGGTTGTTTTCAGGGAGGCGTAAAAATAGAAATATTGAGCATCCTCGTGTCTTTCAAAGAAGGTTATTATAGCTTTGATAGGATAAAGTGAAAAAATGAAGAAAATTGTCGTTTTTTCTGGAGCTGGTTTAAGCGCGGAAAGTGGCCTAAAAACCTTTCGTGATGGTGGAGGTTTATGGGAAGAATTTGACATCAACGAGGTGGCAACCCCTGAGGCATGGGCTAAAAACCCTGCGTTGGTTTTGAAGTTCTATAATCTTAGAAAAGCGCAAATTCTAAATGCCAGTCCAAACCTTGCGCACATTGCTATTGCTGAGCTTGAGAAAGATTATGACGTACACGTTATCACCCAAAATATAGATGATTTACATGAGCGTGCGGGAAGTTCAAAGATCATCCATCTTCATGGAGAAATACTAAAAGTCCGGTCATCTATTAACCCAGAATTAATCAAAGGGCATAAAGAAGACCTAGCTTTAGGGGAAAAATCAGAAGATGGTTCCCAGTTAAGGCCGCACATTGAATGGTTTGGCGAAAGTGTCCCTGAAATGGATAGAGCAATTAAAACCATGGTCAATGCTGAAATTGTAATTGTGGTAGGAACAAGTTTGAACGTATATCCAGCGGCTGGCTTAATTCAATATGCACCAACTAACGCCCAATTTTTTATTGTTGATCCCGTAGAAATCAATTATACTTCGCTTCGAAAAGTTACTTTTTTAAGGACTTCAGCAACTAAAGGAATTCCTCAAATAGCAGAATCATTGAAAAAAGAAATCAAGGTAGTATAGAAACAAGAGCTTATTTTATTTAGGAAACCAAGCCTAACCAATAAATTCATACTCATTTCTAATTGGCACAACATTCGCATTAGAGTAAATTCGCAATCCATTTGAAAACATCATTATGAAATACATATTACTTCCAATTCTCTTCGCCACTGTTTTAAATACAGGAATACAAGCTCAAAATGACGGAAGACAAATACCGGCAGTTGAAATTAAAAACCTTGATAGCTCACCGTTTAATACTGGCGATATTCAAAATGATGGAAAACCAATTATTATTAGCTTTTGGGCTACTTGGTGCAGTCCGTGCAAAAGAGAGTTAAACACCATAGCAGAGGAATACATTGACTGGCAAGACGAAACTGGAGTGAAATTGATCGCCATTTCTATTGATGACGCAAGAAACATCCAGAAAGTAAAACCTTATGTTGATGGTCAATCATGGGATTATGAGGTTTATCTGGATCCAAATGCGGATTTCAAAAGAGCGATGAACGTGAACAATGTTCCACATACTTTTCTTATCGATGGAGAAGGCAATATAGTTTGGCAGCACAATTCATATCAACCTGGTGATGAACAAGAACTGTATGAGCTTGTAGAAAAACTAGCTTCGGGAGAATCGATCAATTAACCATTGAATTCGCGCTTAATGAAATTAACTAACCTCAACCTTGGGCTAACCACCCTATTTTCTTTTGTAACAATTATAGTTTCTGCGCAAGATGCTCATCTTTTAGACGGAGTTCAGATTCATGGTAATTTCGATTTATATGCGCAGCAATACAACAAAGACTCAATTATTGGCGCACCAATAGTCCCGGAAAAAAGTGGTGTCAATGCATTTACTAATCTGATCGCCACCAAAGGAAAGTTTAGCGCAGGTGTGCGACTTGAAAGTTATATCCCACCAGTTCAGGGTTTCGATCCAAGATTTGGTGAAGAGACTATTGGGGTTCCTTTTAGATATGCTTCTTTCACCCAAGACGGTCTGGAAATTACCGTGGGAAACTTTTACGAGCAGTTTGGAAACGGAATGATTTTAAGAAGCTATGAAGAGCGAGGATTAGGCCTGGATAATGCTTTTGATGGTGCGCGTGTTCGTTATTCACCTATAGATGGTATTTACATCAAAGGACTTATTGGAAATCAGCGCTTTTATTGGCAAAAAGGAGATGGCATTGTTCGAGCTTTTGATGGAGAAATACAATTCAATGAGTTGGTTTCAAAATGGAGCACAAGCGCATTGAGACTTTCTATTGGCGGTTCATTCGTAAGTAAATTCCAGTCGGGGGGGTCATCATCATTGGATATTCCGGAAAACGTTGGAGGTGGAGCCGCGAGATTTCAGCTTAACTACAAGGACTTTAGTTTGATGGGAGAATATGCTTTTAAAGACAATGACCCAACCAAATCCAACAATTACATTTATAAAAGTGGCGAAGGTTTTTTCGCATCAGCAACATACTCTAGGCGGGGTTTCGGAATTAATATTTCAGCCAAGAGTATTGACAATATGGAATTCCGAAGTGACCGAGAAGCAGGCTTTAATGACCTATTCATAAACTACCTTCCTGCTCTATCCAGACAGCACACTTATAATCTAGCTGCAACTCTATATCCTTACGCTACTCAACCCAACGGAGAAATTGGGCTTCAAGGTGACTTGATATATAAAATTAAAAAAGGAAGTAAAATAGGAGGTAAATATGGAACGACAATACAGTTGAATGTTTCAATGATCAATTCGCACGATCGAGAATACTATGCAGACTCGGATCCAGAAGTAGCTGTAGAGTTGCTTGACCAGCAAACATATCTTCCTAAAGATGAATCGAGGTTAGGCTATAAAGCAAACCTGTTTAATTGGGGCAGCGAGGTATACTACAGAGACTACAACATTGAAGTTGACCGCAAATTCAACAAAAACTTTAAACTAAAGGGAACATTTGCCTTTCAAGAATACAATATTGAGTTAATCCAATTTAAAGCTTCCACCAACGTTTTAGCTCGAATATGGGTCTTAGAAGGGTTGAATAAACTAAGCAGAAAACATAGTATTCGATGGGAAGCCCAGCACTTGACGACAGGTCAAGATCAAGGAGATTGGGTTTTTGGGCTAATTGAGTATGGTTATTCCCCACATTGGATTGTTACCGTGTTAAACCAATATAACTATGGCAACAAAAACAAGGATTTACGAGTTAACTATCCAACGGCTCAAGTAACCTACATTCACAATGCAAATCGATTAAGTTTAGGCTATGGAAGACAGCGTGCTGGTATTTTCTGTGTGGGTGGAGTTTGTAGAAATGTTCCTGCTGCTAACGGTATAACTCTTGCGATTACAAGTAGTTTCTAATATAATTGATCATGAAAAATCACATCATTTCATCCTTCATTCTACTAGTTACTCTCGTTGGGTGTGATAAAGTAGAAATGCCCATACCCGCGCCCGATGTCATTTCCGTAAATGATTCAATCACATTTCCTTCGGTAGATTCTGCTAATTTGAACAGAGCCTTTAAGAAAACATATGTGGAAGAGTTCACCGGACATAAATGCACCACATGCCCCGCAAATACAGAACTATTATTAGCTCAATACGAACTGAATAAAGATAGAATGATTGTTGTGGCAATACACGCTGGAAACTTCGCTGAGGTAGACGACTTTGGAGGGTATCCAACCGATTACAACACCCCTTACGGAACTTTACTCTTTCAAAACTACACTAACGCAAGTACGCCTATACCTAGCGCAATGATCAACAGAAGAGAGTTCGACAACTTCAACAATCTTCAGCTTTTTAATAATGCCACTACATTTTGGACAAACCCTATAAATTTTGAAAACTCTAACACGAGTGCATTAATTGCCTTAGGAATAGAGGCAGATTACATCGATAGCCTTGGTATATTCTATATTCAAGCTAGTGCTGAGGCAATAGCAGATCTAAGTGGAAATTACCGACTATTACTTCTCTGCGCTGAAGACTCCGTTGTATCGGAGCAACTAGATAGTAGGGCGGATGAAACCATTTATCCAAAAAAGATTATCACAGACTATACTCACAGACACGTATTGAGAGGGGAAATCAACCCAGATCAATCCTTAGCTGGTGACCCATTCATCAATGGAGGTGCTGAAGCTGGTGAATGGATAGACTATCAATTGAACGCAGAATTGCCAAGCAATGTCTTGGATATTGAGAAAACCTCGATTGTAGCTCTAATTGTTGATGAAGCCTCAGGTGAGGTCATTCAAAGCGAAGAAACCCATGTACATGTGGTTGAGTAGGTGCATAGCCTTTTTCTTCGCAGCTACATGCTCTATGTCAGCGCTAGCACAAACTGAGACACCTAGAAAAGGCCAATTTTCAGGACTTATCAAGTTAGGACTAGTAACAAGTCAGATTCACAACGATGATGTTGGTGGATACAACAAATTAGGCGGCACCGCTGGTTTTGGAGTATTTACACCAATATCTCGATCAGCCAAAGTCCAGTTAGAATTGAACTATGCCATGCGCGGCAGCAGAAAGGCTGCACGCCCTGATAAAGGTGATTTCAATTCTTTTACGCTCGAAGCACATTATATTGACATTCCAATTCTCTATCGTTCGCATATAGCGATGTTCGAGTACGAGATTGGATTGTGCAATGGTTTGTTAGTATTTCAAGATTCAAGAAACCTTTCTGGCCCTCTTCCCAACTTGAATGCATTCAACCGCTATGAACTGGCCCTGAATGCTGGAGTCAGCGTGCCTATGAACGAAAAATGGAGTTTTAACACTCGCTTTCATTATTCTATTCTGCCAGCAATAGGAAAGCTTCAATTAGTCAATGGAATAAGTGTGATTGGTGGTGCTTATAATAACGCGATTACTTTTTGCATCACTCGAACTCTATCGCCTAAGAGCTAAGAAATTTAATATTTCGGGTAAGCCCTGCGTATTTAGTTCTTTTCACTGCCGAACCAGTGAAAAGCTCTTCGAATTTTTCTTCCGTTAAACTTTCCCAACCTTTTTTATCCGTTCCTAGCAACTCGGGATGAGGATTAAAGTCTTCAACCTCGTGCCGTTTACTAAATCGGTTCCATGGGCAAACATCTTGACAGATATCACATCCAAACATCCAATTATTAAACTTCCCTTGATACTGAGAGGGAAGCTGCGCATCTTTCAGTTCAATCGTAAAGTATGAGATGCACTTGGACGCATCTAGAACGTACGGTGCAACGATCGCATCTGTCGGACAAGAGTCAATGCATGCCGTGCACGTTCCGCAATGATCCGTCTCTGGATCATCAGAAGCAAGCTCCAAGTCAACGATCAAAACCGTCAAAAAATAAAATGAGCCCTCATATTTGGTGATAACATTGGTATGCTTTCCCATCCAACCTAAACCTGACTTCCTTGCCCAGGCTTTTTCCATTACAGGTGCGGAGTCTACAAAACCTCTTCCGTTAACTTCGCCAAACTGCTCGTTTAACAAATACAGGAACTGTTTTAAGCGCTTTTTGATCACTTTATGATAATCACGACCATAAGCATATTTTGAAATCTTAGGCGCTCCCTTTACCTGCTTTTCATCAGAATAATAATTCAATGAAAGCACAATAACACTTTTTGCTCCATCAACTAATCTGCGGGGATCAAGACGTTTCTCAAAGTTTTCTTCGAGATAAGACATTGATCCATTCTTATTCTCCTTGAGCCACTTGTCCAAGAAAGGTTCTTCATCTTCAAGCTTATCTGCCTTAGCTATTCTACAATCTAGAAAACCCAATTCAACAGCTGTGGTTTTCACCCACTCGCTTCGTGTTTGTAATTTGAGGTCGAAAGCCTCCATCTAGTCGAAAATTGACCCTTGAGTACCTTTAGGTAGTTCGCGCCCCAAATGGGTATAAGATTGATTAGTCGCTACTCTTCCTCTTGATGTTCGATGAAGAAAACCCTCTTGAATTAGAAATGGCTCATACACCTCTTCAATAGTTCCAGCTTGCTCTCCCACTGCAGTAGCAATTGTAGTTAACCCAACTGGTCCTCCAGAAAATTTATCAATGATCACTGATAGGATCTTGTTATCCATTTCATCTAACCCGTATGCATCTACATTCAATGCTTCTAACCCAAAAGCTGCAATTTTAAAATCAATCTTACCATCACCTTTTATTTGAGCGAAATCACGAATCCTCCTCAACAGTGCATTTGCAATTCTAGGTGTTCCTCTGCTTCTCCTTGAGATTTCTTGCGCAGCCTTTGTCTCTATTTCAATGTCTAAAATTGAGGCACTTCTTTTAACGATTTGAGTGAGTAATTCAGAATTGTAATAAGAGAGTCTTGAATTGATTCCAAAACGTGCCCGAAGAGGCGAAGTTAAAAGCCCTGACCTGGTCGTAGCACCTATTAAAGTAAATGGGGCCAATTCTATCTGAACACTTCTTGCACTAGGACCGCTATCAATCATAATATCGATCGTGTAGTCTTCCATTGCAGAATACAAAAACTCTTCAACAATTGGACTAAGGCGATGGATTTCATCGATAAATAAAACATCCTTATCCTCCAAGTTAGTCAGCAGTCCAGCGAGATCTCCAGGCTTGTCCAAAACTGGCCCACTTGTAGTTTTAATACCCACACCCAATTCATTCGCAACAATATTGGCCAATGTTGTTTTACCAAGACCAGGAGGCCCATGTAACAACACATGGTCAAGCGCTTCTCCTCTTTGTGAGGCAGCCTGAACAAATATCTTAAGGTTTTCTATGATAGATTCTTGACCTGTAAAGTCATCAAACTGAACAGGCCTCAATACCTTTTCAATATCCTTATCGGATTGAGATAACTCTGAAGAATCTGGATCTAGATAATTATTCATGCTTTCACAAATGTAGGAAGAGGGCCGATCATTTCGAACATAAAAAAACCCGCTCTAAAGCGGGTTTTATATTCTATTGAAAATCTATGTTAGTGTCCTGCACCTCCATCTAACTCACCTTCTTCCAAAGGAACAGTTTGTGGAACAAAGTCTTGTTCTTTTCCTGGCTTGCTATAATCATAAGCCCATCGGTGAACAACAGGAAGAGGACCAGGCCAGTTGCCATGTATTGGCTCCACTGGAGTTGTCCATTCAAGTGTATTAGAACCCCACGGGTTCTGACTTGATTTTGGTCCTCGGAACATGCTGTAAAAGAAGTTGAACATAAATATAAACTGAGCTAACGCTCCAATAATAGCGAATACAGATATCATTTCATTCAACGATACAAACTCATCAAACATTGGAAATTCACTGTTTGAGTAATATCTTCTAGGCATACCAGCAAGACCTAAGAAGTGTTGCGGGAAGAACACACCATAAGCTGAAACAAACGTCAACCAAAAGTGAGCGTAGCCCAACTTCCTATTCATCATCTTACCGTACATCTTAGGAAACCAATGATACACACCAGCATACATAGCCAACACCGCTGACAACCCCATTACAATGTGGAAGTGAGCAACTACGAAGTAAGTATCGTGCAAATTGATATCCAATGCACTATCCGCAAGAATAATACCTGTAACACCTCCAGAAATGAAGGTAGATACCATTCCTATCGAGAAAAGCATAGCCGGAGTGAACCTTATATTTCCTTTCCACAATGTAGTTATGTAGTTGAACGCCTTCACTGCTGAAGGAATTGCGATTAACAACGTTGTAAACGTAAATACAGACCCTAAGAATGGGTTCATTCCTGTAACGAACATGTGGTGTCCCCAAACAATAAATGAAAGGAAGGCAATCGCTAAAATTGATCCAATCATCGCTCTATATCCAAAAATTGGTTTTCTTGAATTAGTAGCTATCACTTCAGAAGTAATACCCAATGCTGGAAGCAAAACGATATATACCTCAGGGTGGCCTAAGAACCAAAATAAGTGCTCATACAAAATTGGGCTACCACCTGTTTGCTCTAAAACCTCTCCGGCAATGTGAATGTCACTCAAATAGAAGCTCGTTCCGAACATTCGGTCAAAAATCAACAACAATGCTGCTGAGAACAAAACTGGAAAAGAAAGAACACCAATAATCGCAGTAACAAATAACGCCCAGATACTTAAAGGGAGTCTTGTCATAGTCATTCCTTTCGTTCTTAAATTGATAACCGTAACAACATAGTTAAGACCGCCTAATAGAGAAGAAACAATAAACAAAGACATACTTACTAACCAAAGCGTCATACCCAATCCTGAACCAGGCATTGCTTGCGGTAATGCGCTCAATGGAGGGTAAACAGTCCATCCACCTGAAGCGGGTCCAGTCTCAATAAATAATGAACCTACCATTACTACACTTGAGGCAAGGAAGAACCAATATGAAAGCATGTTCATGAAACCAGACGCCATATCTCTCGCTCCAATTTGGAAAGGAATGAGAAGGTTTGCGAATGTTCCACTTAAACCTCCTGTAAGAAGGAAGAAGACCATGATCGTTCCATGAATTGTTACAAGCGCTAAATACATATTTGGATCCAAAATTCCTTCTGGAGCCCATTTATCTCCTAAGAAAAAATTCAATATCCAAAATGATTCACCTTGCCATCCTAATTGAAGTCTGAACAAAGACGACATAATCATACCGATTACTGCCATGATCATTCCTGTGATTAAGAATTGCTTCGAAATCATTTTATGATCCATACTGAAAATATACTTCGATATGAATGTTTCCTCGTGGTGATGATCGTTTTTATGTGCTGCTTCTGTTGCCATATTCTATTATTGTTCGATCATTGAAATTTCGTTACCTGATAAGTTAATCTCTGATGCTACACCTTCTTCAGCTGGTTGAATGCTTTCATTGAAAGTTTTCTGCTCAGATATCCATTTATTATATTCTTCTTGCTCCACTACTTTGATGACCATCTTCATGTTGTAATGAGCTGCTCCACAAATCTTATTACACAAAAGCATGTACTCGAATTCCGGATTATTTGTCTTTTCACGCATTTCAGCTGTGGTGATTGTCGGAACAAAGTTCAACGTGGTAGTCATTCCAGGAACACAGTTCATTTGTGATCTGAAATGAGGCATGTAAGCACTATGAATTACGTCTCTACTTCTAAAGATGAACTCAATACTTTTTCCTTTAGGAATATAAAATTCATTCTTCACCAAAACATCATCATCACCAGAGACTAAACTTGCCGCATTCAAGCCTTCAAAAGAAGAAACCCTCTCCAGCTGTCTTTTTCGCTTTGCAATGGTCTCAGTCAGCTCCTCATCTTTCACACCTCCTTTAGGAGCTTTCTCCAATTCTTCTTGATAATAAACAATATCAGCTTTCAACTCTTCTTGCATCTGCGCAACAGATCCGTTGGTTATTACTCCAAGAGGATTGAATGTAGATATCATGTTATAGTTAGAAGCTCCCAAAGTTGAATCTATGCCAGAATAACGAGCTGTCCAATCGAATTGTTTAGGGTAAAGCTCAATAGTTAATGAGTTTTCCGGAGCCTCATCTGTAATATCTATCCAAGCAGACAAACCATAGACAATAATTACCGCCAAGAATACTGCCGGAACTGTTGTCCACAATAACTCAAGCTTATTACTGTGCGTATAGAAATACGCTTTTCTATCCTTTGAGAAAGTGTACTTGTAAGCAAAATAGAACAAGAACACGTGTGTTGCTACAAAAACTATTGTAATAATCAAGAAATTGAATCCTAACAATTGATCAAGCAAAACACCATGCTCAGATGCAGATTCCGGAAGCAATAGGGGCACACACTTCACATAAAGCCACGCGAAAAAAGCGAAATAGCCGAACATGAATAAGAACATCATCTTTCCTTGGTAGCCGTTTTCAGCATCCGTTGGAACGAAGGAAGTATCACCCTTTAGTTTAGACGTTCCTTCAAATACTCGCATTAACTGCCAAATGGCGAGAGAAGCGAGAACAATGGCTAGTATAATTAGAATCGTTACCATATTTATTATCTTTCCTTTATCCTACTACTTAATTAATGTGATGGTGTAAACTCTCTTCGAGCATTGGGTGATTCTTAACCAATAGTGATCTTTTAGCTAATGCACCAAGAACTATATATAAGAATAAACCAAGAAAGCCTAAGAAAGTTCCAATTTCTACTAAACCAATTGTGCCATGATCTTTCATTGCTCCAGGAGAGATAATCATGAATGTGTCCATCCAGTGACCAAAGAAGATAATTACTCCAACGAACATCAAGAACCCAGCGTTACGCTTAGCATCTTTAGACATTAGAAGCAACATTGGAAAAATAAAGTTGATGAGCATAGTACCCCAAAACAACCAAGTATAATCGTTAATTCTTGCTTGGAAGTATGTTACCTCTTCAGGAATGTCAGAGTACCAGTATAACATGAACTGACAAAAGAACAAGTAGGTCCATAGAAAACTAATGGCGAATACCCACTTACCCATATCGTGCATGTGACTGTCGTTTACAAAGTCCATCAAGCCTTTACCTTTAAGATAAACCACTAACAATGTCATCATTACCATTCCACTGATCCACATACCAGAGAAGATGTACCATCCAAAAATGGTAGAGAACCAGTGAGTATCAATACTCATGATCCAATCCCAACTAGCCGTAACTGATGTGTATCCAAAGAAAACCAAGAATACAGCAGCTAAAGTTTGATTCTTAATAAAGAAAGGCTTTGGATCTGCTGTAAGCTCATCCTCCATTAACGAACGCTTTCTGAAAAGCATAGTAAACCAAATGTAAACAGCTAAATACGCAATAGTTCTAATCCACCAGAAAGGAAGATTTAAATAAGCTTGCTTATGGGCAATAATCTCGTCATAATGAGGAGAAGCAGGATCGTATAAATCTGCATCCATCCAGTGATATATATGATGAAAATGGAATGTTCCAGCTAAGAAAACTATAATTAAAGCGAGCGAACCTATCGGAAGATAAGCAGCAACACCTTCAAAAATCCTTTTCAAAACTGTAGGCCATCCAGACTCAGCAGCATACTGAATTGCTAAAAAGAATGTTCCAGTAAGTCCAACTCCAAAAAAGAAAAACCCACTTATCAAAATGCTCGTCCAAACGCGCTGGCTAGCATGATCACCACCAAAGAAGCCAAGCACTATTGAAAGCAGTCCTACTGCCATCAAAATGAAGGTTAACTTCTTTGCTCTAACGTCAAATACGTATTCCATAGTTGTGATTCCGTTTAGTTATTCATTGCAGTTTCGTCAGACATAGAATCCCCTTCTGTTGCCGTAGAATCAGAAACAGACTCAGTTGAAGCATCTCCATCAGGGTTTTGAAGAGTTTGAACGTATCGAATTACCGTCCACCTTTCTTCTGCATTCAATTGTGAGGAATGAGCGCCCATTAGGTTCTTACCATAAGTGATAGTATGAAACATTTTCCCTTCTGGAAGATTCTTTAATGAAGCACTATTGTAGGCTGGGGGTGGTGGATGGCCACCTGCAGTAACCGTTGGTCCGTCACCTGCCCCTTCCACTCCATGACAATGCACGCAGTACTTAGTGTAAATCACTTTACCATCAGCTAATACATCTTCGTTTGGTGGAAGAGGATTTTTCAATAGCGTACCAGCCATTTCATACCCTTCAGTAGAATTTGGAATTCCATATGGAAGGTAGCCTCTGGCTATAGATCCTTCAGCTGGCTTTCTTGCCTCCATGCTATCAGCATAGTTGGTGTTTCCTGAATAAGGTTCCAAAGCTGGCGTGCGATACATGTCAGGCATGTATTCAACTCCAGGACTTTGGCTTTTTGAGCCACATGAAACCATATAAAAGCTCATCATGACCGCGGCAACCTTAGAAAACAAGTATAGTGTATTCTTATTCATGCCTATTTTTCAAAAATTTCAACAGGATTAGTCTCTTTCAAAATTGTACGAATTTCATCTTCCGAAACCCCTGAATTTTCATCTTTTGATATTTCAATCGCGAAATGATCATCAGTAGTCCTTGGATGCGGATTGCGTGCTGCCATTCCTGGGAACGTTCTATTTCTAATCATGTATGTAATTGCCATTCCGTGAGCTGCACATAATACAGTAAACTCAAACGTAATTGGAATAAACGCTGGTAAATTTTGATACAATGTATCGTTCGGCTTACCACCTATATTCATTGGCCAATCTTCAATCATGAAAAACCACATACCAATCAAAGCTAGCGTCAAGGCTGTTAGCCCATAAAGAAATGCCGTGATTGCAAGTCTTGTCCACTTAATTCCAAGAACATTCTCTAAACTGTGAATTGGGAATGGAGAATAAACATCCTTGATGCGAAGATTTTTAGACAAGATGCTTTTGGCACCGTCTACCATGATCTCATCATCATCATAAAGAGCGTATATAGCCTTACTCATCTTAGTGTTGATTTTTATAGTTGTCGCCAGAAGACTTCAAAATAGACTTCAATTCATTCAATGCTAGTACCGGGAAGAATCTGCTGAATAATAAGAACAGCGTAAAGAAGATTCCAATAGTTCCCAAGAAGATTCCAATATCTACGAATGTCGGGTGAAACATACTCCAACTTGATGGAATGTAATCTCTGTGCAGTGATGTTACAATGATTACAAATCGCTCAAACCACATACCGATATTGACAAAAATTGAAAGGATAAACGATACGATTAAACTTGTTCTCACTTTCTTAAACCAGAATAACTGAGGAGTAATAACATTACAAGTCATCATCGACCAATATGCCCACCAATAAGGACCAGTAGCACGATTCAAAAACGCATATGCTTCATACTCCACTCCAGAATACCAAGAAATAAATAATTCAGACAGATAAGCAACGCCCACCATAGAACCTGTAATTACAATTACAATGTTCATATACTCCGAGTGCTTTATAGTGATGTAGGATTCTAAATGGAGGACTTTACGCACCATCAATAGAAGCGTTTGCACCATTGCAAAACCAGAGAAAATCGCTCCCGCAACGAAGTAAGGCGGGAAAATCGTTGTATGCCAACCAGGAATAACAGATGTCGCAAAGTCCATGGATACAATAGAGTGCACAGAAAAAACAAGTGGTGTTGCAAGACCTGCAAGCACCAATGAAACTTCTTCAAAACGAATCCATGCTTTTGCGTTTCCAGTCCATCCAAAGCTCAACACACTGTAAGCCATTTTAGAAACTGGCTTAACTGCTCTATCTCTAATTGTAGCAAAGTCAGGAATCAAACCGATATACCAAAATACCAATGAAACGGAGAAATAGGTAGAGATCGCAAAAACGTCCCAAAGAAGTGGTGAATTAAAGTTCACCCATAAAGAACCAAACGTATTTGGAAGAGGAAATACCCAATACGCCATCCAAATTCTTCCCATGTGGATACCTGGGAATAAAGCTGCCATCATAACAGCAAAAATCGTCATAGCCTCAGCAGATCGATTAATAGCCATTCTCCATTTCTGACGGAATAGCAAAAGAACCGCAGAAATCAATGTTCCAGCGTGTCCAATACCTACCCACCAAACGAAGTTGGTAATATCCCAAGCCCAATCAACGGTGGTGTTTAATCCCCATGTTCCGATTCCACGGCCTATGGTGTAAAGGATACAACCTAAACCCCAAAGTGCCACCATTACAGAAATGGAGAATACGATGTACCAATATTTATTGGCTTTACCTTCTACAGGAGCGCACACATCTTCGGTAATCTGATGATAGGTCTTGTTACCTAAAATGAGTGGTTCTCTTATCGCTGCTTCTCTTTGCATATGAACTGGTTAATTCAATTTTGATCACGCAGTGTGTTCTGCTGAATTTTCTACGTTTCTAACTTTTGTTTGGTACCAAACATTTGGCTTAACTCCAATCTCTTCAAGCAAGTGATAGGCACGATCATTCATCGCATTCTCACGAACTTTTGAAGACGTATCGTTGATATCACCAAATGTGATTGCATTGGTAGGACAAGATGATGCACATGCCGTTTGGACAGAACCATCTGGCACTTTTGTTCCAGCTTTCTTAGCATCAAGCTTACCTGCTTGAACACGCTGAACACAAAGGCTACATTTCTCCATAACTCCTCTGGATCTTACCACAACATCTGGGTTAAGAACCATTCGAGCCAAATTATCTTGAGATGGATTCACATCAGTAAACTTGCTGTCACCAACATAGTTGAACCAATTGAACCTTCTTACTTTATAAGGGCAGTTGTTCGCACAATATCTTGTTCCGATACAACGGTTATATGTCATTTGATTATAGCCTTCATCACTATGAGTAGTAGCAGCAACTGGACATACAGTCTCACAAGGAGCATGATTACAATGCTGACACATCACTGGCATGTAACCAACCTCTGGATAGTCAGAAGGAACTTCCATTTGATCGTAATTCTTCTCTTGGCTAATATCACCATGAACATCTGGATCGGCATCACTGCTGTAATAACGGTCGATTCGCAACCAACTCATAGAACGAGTTCTATTGACTTCATCCTTTCCAACAACAGGAACATTGTTTTCTGAATGACAAGCAGTAACACAAGCACCACAACCGATACAAGTATTCAAATCAATTGATAGTCCCCATCGGTGACCTAAATCAATATCATGAGTAGACCATAAATCAAGTTGATCAACTGGCACCTTTTCACCATACGCATTGCTTATTTTAACAACTGGGTTCCAGTGCTCACGATCATTCTGAGTGAATTCAGAAAGCGTAGTTTCATTTAAAATCTTCCTACCCATCATAGTGTGATGAGTTTGAGTTGAGGCGATATTGTAACGTCTTTCAATTTTCTCAACTGTAACAGCCGAAGAGTATTGAATGAAGCCATTAACAACTGGCAACATTGCAAATGCATTCTCACCAATTAGTCGATCACCTTCATAACCTTTTCCATATCCAAGAGCAACCCCAATGGCTCCTCTTTTCTGACCCGGAGAAGCAACAACCGGCAACTCGACAGAAGCGCCATTAACAGTAATCCTAACCATTCCAGCCTTTTGTTGCTCACCCATCAAAGTGTTCAACCCTAGCTCACGCATGTCAGAAGGATTCATGGTAACATATTGATCCCACACTACTTTGGTAACTGGATCAGGAAGTTCTTGCAACCATGGGTTATCAGCGTTAATTCCAACACCAATTCCTGTCTTCACATAAAAATCAACCTCCCAACCTTCACTAGATGATGAAAGAGAAGAAGCCGCTGCAGAAACTGCCTGACTATTAAATACTGGTTCAACAGCCATTTCAGGCATAGGCATTGTAGTAACACCATCCTGAACAGATACATTCCACTTACTAGCAAAAATCACAGACGGATCATCAGAAGCAGACGCTTCGCTATTCCAGCGCTTTTTCAAAGCATCATAATAAGAATCAGCAGACCCCATCCAAGACATCATGGTATCTTGCCATTGTCTTGTATTGTTAATTGGATTAATCGTTGGCTGAGAAAAAGTCAACTCATTACCAAACGGATTTGCATCATTCCAGCTCTCTAAATAATGATGGACTGGAAGTATATATCCAGCGTTTTGTGATGTAAAATCTGGCTTTTCAGCAAATGATACAACCGTTTTTACTTTAGACATTGCGTCAGCAAAACCCCAAGAAGAAGGAGCTGTATATACTGGATCAGAATCCATAACTAAAAGCATATCTACTGAACCCGCATTCATTTCTGAAATCAATTCAGCAATAGCTACATCACTACCTTTTCTAAGATTAATAGGATTACTAAAATCGATGGTAGAACCATAGTTACCCAACATTTCATTGATGCCATTCACGATCACTTGAACATTCGGATCATTAGAATCACAAACAACCAATGATTGGCCTTTTGCCGCCACTAATTTAGCAGCCGCATCTTTGATTTTTCCTTCAACATTGTTGTCATCAGAACTTAAGGAAGCAGATATTTTATCACTACTACCCATCATTCCAGATATCGCATTACCTAGCATGGCAACGGCTGCCCCCACCTCAGATGGCTTAATAGCACCGCGCACATCAGCATTTGATCCCGTTGTAGACATTATCGTCTCAAACTGGTAATGCTTGCTCATATTTTCACCAGGAATTCTTGTCTTAGAAAAATCTTTTGCAAAGCCAATTGGATTAATCCAATTCACCATGAAATCAGCTCCGAAGCCCACAACAACCTTCGCCTTATCAAAATGATACCCAGGAATAAGATCAACACCATGTGTTCTTTTGTTAGCTTCAAGCATTCCTGCTGCCGAAACAGCATCATACATTACATGCTTGACAGTAGCAGCAGTCATCACTTCTTCTTCTGTTGACTCTCCACCTCCTTCAATCCAAGATGCAAAATCACCAAGCAAAGCCTCAGATGAAGGGCTTATCATGGTTGAAGTCAAGACGCGAATATTACCTCCGTTTGATCTAATATTTTCAATCTGCCCCTTCAGTTCAGAATCAGCAGTAGCCCAATCTATTGAAGCTCCGGCTTTCAGTGGACCATCAAATCTTCTTTTGTTGTAAAGAGAAAGTACAGATGAATTTACACGTGCACTAACTCCACCTTTCGTAGTTTTCGAAAGCTTATTTCCTTCAATATGAATAGGACGGCCTTCTCTAGTCTTCACAAGAACACTTGCAAAGTCATAGCCATCAAAATATGTAGACGCATAATAATTGGCAATACCTGGCATTACTTCGTCAGGCTTTACCACATATGGCAAACTCTTTACCACAGGCGTTTCACAGGCTGCCAATGTTGCTGCTGTGATACCAAAACCCATGAATTTTAGAAAATCTCTACGACTTGTATTCGTAGAATCTAAATCTTTATTTGCAAGAAACTGATCAATAGGTAACTCTTCAGAAAATTCCTTATCAGCACCCTTTACAAATGACGGTGCTTTTTCGAGCTCCTCTGTTCCTCTCCAGTATACTTTATTATTACTCATAGTGTTCAATCACGTGGATTAATAGTGACACTTTACACACTCTAGACCACCAATGTGCTCAACAGTGAATGTTTCAAGGCCTTCGCCTTTATATTTTTCAACTAATTCTGCATGGATTGACTCGTAGTAGCCGTTGTTATCCATGCTCACGTTTGTTTCGCGATGACAATTGATACACCAACCCATTGTCAATTCAGAGTATTGATAAACTTCATCCATTTCCTCAATTGGACCATGACAAGTTTGACACTCCTGCTTACCAACTACTACGTGCTGGCTATGGTTGAAGTAAACAAAATCTTGAAGGTTATGTATGCGCACCCATTCAATAGGCTTTTGATCATAACCCTCGGTATATTGCAGTTTATCGGGGTCCCACCCTATCGCATCGTAAATCTTAGCAATTTCCTTAGTGCCAGAAACCTTTCCTTCTTGCACACCCATGTGACAATTCATACAAATATTCACTGAAGGAATGCCAGCGGACTTACCTTTTTCAACTGAATTATGGCAATAAACACAGTTAATACCATTTTGTCCAGCGTGAATTTTATGCGAAAACCAAATTGGCTGCTTCGGCTGATATCCTTGATACACACCTACACCGTTGAGCATATCCCAAGTCAGAACCCCTACATAAGTCGCAATCAGTAAAAAGACCACAACCATCACGGCTTTATTTTTGGTAAAGAAGCCTATGAATTCAGTGAACATATCTACTGAAGGAGCAGGCTCATCATTGTCCTTTTGACGATTAAGGTTTGTGAGACTTTTGTTAACACCCCACAACACTCTGAAAACAACAAAAAGAACAGCTATAATAACAATCAACCATATTGTTGGATTACCAGTTGACTCAGGAGCAGAAGCCGCACCTCCACCTTCAGCAGTCGTAGCTGCAACAGGAGTTTCCGGCTGCCAATTGTCAACGTAATCTAAAATAGCAGCAACTTCATCCGTAGATAAAGCCATTGGAGTCATTACTGTTTTGTTGTAATCTTCATAAAGTTGCTTAGCATAAGCATCTCCAGTCTCCTTCATGTAGCCTTGAGAGTTCTTTATCCAAGCAATAATAGCATCATCGCTGCCAGTCCTTTCAGCCCAGTTAGCTCGGGCGCCTTGGAGTGCAGGACCAATAACTTTTTTATCAATCTTGTGACAAGCTGTACAATTGCCTTTATAAAGCGCTTCGCCATCTTGAGCGGTCGCTGGCGATGACATTAGGAGCATGGACACAATTCCAGTTACCATTAGTAACTTTTTAGTCAGGCTCACCCACGTATTTCGCATAGATTCTTTCAATTTTCGTTGTAAAAGGGCGGTCAGAAAGCGGTGGCAAATTTATAAGAATGAGCATATGAGCGTTAACATTTATTTAAAAATCGCCACGCATACTTTAATTTAAAACAATTCTATATAAATAAGCCAATATTCTGTTTTTCAGACATTTGAAACAATCCATTTTTAAAGAGGAAGAGTTAAAAATCTGAGCACGAGTAACTTCGCACAAAATGCCATTATGAGGAATGTCCTTTACTTAATAGCTCTAACAACGCTAATTTCAGTGCAATTAAAGTCACAAACATCTGAAGATGTGAAGGCTAAAACAGAAAGTGCAATTTCGCATGGTAACGACTCTACCACGATCAATATGACCATTGACATGAGTAATTACCTTCATTTAATGGACAGTATTGACGCAATTTCGTCAAAAAGCACAGGATATCGAATTCAGGTATTTTCATCTTCAGGCCCAAATGCAAGAAAAGATGCCTTACAAAGCCAATCGGACTTTTTGAAAATCTATAGAGATTATCCTTCTTACACAAAATGGAATTACCCCAACTGGGTTGTTCGATTAGGCGATTACAGAACGCATTTAGAAGCCATGGAGTTTCACAATGAAATTACCAGTCTTTTTCCTGCATCCTTTATAGTAAAGGATGAAATAAACGTTGAATAGAACAGGTTAAAGCTTTCGTGCAACCTCTACTTCCTTATATCCTTCAATGATATCGCCAACTTGAATATCGTTGTATTTATCGATATTCAACCCACATTCAAATCCAGCTTTAACTTCCTTAACGTCATCCTTGAATCTCTTGAGTGATCCTAGGTTTCCGTTATACTGGACGATACCATCTCTGATCAATCGAACCTTCGTGTTTCTAGTAACTGTTCCATCGAGAACATAACATCCAGCAATGGTTCCCACCTTGCTGATTTTAAACGTCTCGCGAACCTCGATATTACAAACAACCTTCTCTTCGATTTTAGGCTTGAGCATTCCTTCCATAGCCGCCTTCATATCATTGATGGCGTCATAGATAATAGAGTACAATCTGATTTGAATTCCTTCATTCTCGGCATGCTTTCTGGCTTGAGCTGATGGACGAACCTGGAATCCAATAATGATCGCATCTGAAGCAGTTGCCAAGAGCACATCTGATTCAGAAATCTGACCTACAGACTTATGAATAACTCGAATAGCTATATTCTCAGTTGACAGTTTAAGCAATGAATCGGCTAATGCCTCAACAGAACCATCCACATCACCTTTTATAATAACATTCACCTCGTGATAATCACCCAATTGAATGATATCACCTATATCCTCAAGAGTTCTTCTTCTCTGAGTTCGAATGCTTTGCTCACGCTGTAACTGCTGGCGCTTGGTAGCGATGTTCTTTGATTCCTTTTCATCATTCATAATTAGGAATGTATCGCCCGCGCTTGGAGCGCCATTCAATCCTAACAAGCTAACTGGATGAGAAGGGCCAGCTTCTTCAATGGGCACACCTCTTTCATTAAACATCGCTTTTACACGACCGAAATAACTTCCAGCAAGCATAATATCACCAATTTTCAAAGTCCCAGACTGCACAATCAATGTAGATGTATATCCGCGACCTTTATCTAAGGTTGCTTCTATTATTGTTCCTCGAGCATTTTTGTTCGCGTTTGCTGTCAATTCAAGCAACTCAGCTTCCAAAAGCACTTTTTCGAGTAGTTCATTTATGTTCAGCCCTGTTTTGGCACTAATCTCTTGACACTGGAATTTACCACCCCAGTCTTCAACCAAGATATTCATATTGGCTAATTGCTCGCGAATTTTATCTGCATTAGCACCGTCTCTATCAATCTTGTTAAAGGCAAAAACCATAGGCACACCTGCTGCTTGAGCATGGTTAATCGCTTCAACTGTTTGAGGCATTACCGCATCATCTGCCGCAATTACAATTATTGCGATATCGGTAACTTGAGCACCACGTGCACGCATGGCCGTAAAGGCTTCGTGACCTGGAGTATCCAAGAAAGTAATAACTTTTCCTCCTGCCAGCTCTACACTGTAAGCTCCAATGTGCTGAGTTATCCCTCCTGCTTCACCAGCAATAACATTCTCTCTTCTTACATGGTCAAGTAAAGATGTCTTACCATGGTCAACATGACCCATTACGGTAACAATAGGCGGACGTTCTTCCAATGAATCTGGATCATCATCTTCCTCCTTATCAACCGATTCTTGAATATCAGCACTGATAAACTCAACGGTATATCCGAACTCTTCCGCCAACATTGTAAGCGTCTCAGAGTCTAAACGCTGGTTGATAGAAACCATCATTCCAATTGACATACACATTGAAATAACCTCCGTAGGAGATACATTCATCATGGTAGCCAATTCACTGACTGTTACAAATTCAGTAACCTTAAGCACTTTCTGATCTTCTTCGGCTTGCTCCAGTTCTTGCTGCAACTTTTCGCTAACAGCATCTCTTCTTTCTCTTCTATATTTAGATCGAGTAGTCTTGCCTTTGCTCTTAAGCGCAGCGAGCGTTTCTCGGACTTGACTTTGAATTTGTTCTTCGGTCAGCTCTGGTTTTGGAGCAGATTTTTGAGGACCACCCTTCTTGAAGGGAGGGCGCTGTCCATCTCTCTGGAAAGAGTCTTTTGATTTTTCGGGAGTTGCTGGCGTAATACGTTTTCTTTTACGCTTGTTACGCGCATCATCATTAGAGCTTGATGCATCCGGCTTCTTCGGAATCTTTTTCTCAGGCAAATCAATTTTACCAACAAACTTTGGCCCATCCAGTTTTTGAGCTTTGGCCTTCATCAATTGAGGCTCCTCAGAAGCGTTATCCTCAAATTTCACTTCGGCCTCTGCCTCCTTAACTTCCTTTTTACCTGCCTCTTGCTTAGCTTCTTCAGCAGTTTTAGCAGCTTCGGCAGCTTTTTCCTTTTCAGCCTTTTCTTCTTCTTCCTTTTCTGACTTCTTCTTTGGACGATTAGACTTGATTGACGCTAGGTCAATTTTACCAACAACATTCGGCCCACCCTCTCTAGGAGAAGCAGTTTTTTCTTCCTCTGTCTTTATCTCCTTTTCAATAACAGGCTCAGCTTCTTTTTCTGGCTCTGGCTCTGATTTAGGTGGAGTAGGCTCCTCTTTAACTTCTTTTTCGGCAGGAGCAGGTTCTTCTTCAACCGAAGCAGCAGGATCGGCCATACCTCCGACATTCTTGATCAGAATTTCTTCTTGATCTTGAGTGCTTTCAGTTTTAGTCTTTTTCTGATCATCAAGAGTAATTGTCTCGCGAACAACTTTAGTTTGACTCAATTCGTTCGACTGCTGCTTTTTCGCACGGTCAGGTGCGAACTCATCCATTAGCAATTGATAGGCATCTGCCTCGATCTTGGTGTTAGGTCGGGCGTCAATTTTGATGCCATTCTTAGCCAAGAACTCAACCACAGTAGGAAGTCCTACATTAAACTCTTTTGCTGCTTTACTTAATCGTATTGGTGCGCCTTCTGCCATAAATATGTTACGAATCTCGTGATTTTATAAGACTATAAGATTATTCGAACTCAGATTTTAAAATTCCTACGATCTCTTTGACCGTTTCCTCTTCAAGATCTGTTCTCTTAACCAAGTCTTCAACAGTTAGTTCTAGAACACTCTTTGCCGTATCACAACCAATGGCCTTAAGCTCATCAATAATCCAGTGATCGATCTCATCTGCAAATTCTTCTAGATCAACATCTTCATAGTCGTCTTCAGATTCTCTGAAAACATCAATTTCATATCCTGTAAGCTTCCCAGCCAACTTAATATTATGCCCACCCTTTCCAATTGCCAATGAAACTTGGTCTGGCTTTAAAAACACGCTTGCTCTTGCGTTTTCATCATCCAACTTAATTGATGTGATTTTAGCCGGGCTTAGTGAACGTTGGATAAATAATTGAGCGTTGCTTGTAAAGTTGATCACATCGATATTCTCATTGCGCAATTCACGAACGATACCGTGAATCCTTGATCCTTTCATACCCACACAAGCGCCAACTGGGTCAATTCTATCATCGTATGACTCAACAGCCACTTTAGCTCTTTCTCCTGGTTCACGTACGATTTTCTTGATGGTTATCAATCCATCAAAAATCTCAGGAACTTCCATTTCGAATAGACGTTCAAGGAATGAAGGTGAAGTTCTTGAAAGAATAATTACAGGGCTAGTATTCTTCATATCAACCTTGCTAACCACTGCTCTTACTGTATCTCCCTTCTTAAAGTAATCCGTTGGGATTTGTTCCATTTTTGGAAGAACAAGCTCGTTTCCTTCATCATCAAGAACAAGTATTTCACGCTTCCAAATCTGATAGACTTCACCGGTTATAATGTCACCTACGCGATCTTTATACTTCTTGTAGATACTATCTTTCTCTAATTCTTGAATCTTTGATTGAAGGTTTTGACGCATGGACAAAATGGCCCTTCGACCAAAGTTTTCAATCTTCAATTCTTCTGAAGCTTCCTCTCCGATTTCAAAGTCAGGCTCAATTCTAACGGCCTCGCTATATTCAATTTCAGCAAGAGGATCTTCTACCGCACCATCTTCAACAATGGTTCTGTTTCTCCAGATCTCTAAATCACCTTTATCAGGGTTGATGATGATATCAAAACTTGAATCATCTTCAAATTCACGAATAATCATTCCACGAATCACATCCTCAAGAATGTGCATCATCGTCACACGATCGATATTCTTAAACTCTTTAAAGTCCTGAAACGACTCAATTAATTCATCAGCATTCATGATCGCACTGTTTATTTAAAAGATATTAAAATTTTTGTTTCTCTTATATTCTCCCAGGCGATGGTTTCTTCACGCTCGGGCAATTTTTTCTTTTTAGAAGCCGGTAATTTTACTTTCAGGCTTTCACCTACCTCAAGCAATTCACCTTTCAATTCTGCACTATCTTGGAGTACAATTTTGACTTCTCTACCAATATTTTTCTCAAACTGCCTTCGATCTCTTAGTGGCTTATCGATGCCTGCTGAAGAAACCTGCAATTCAAAATCTTCTTGCTCACGGTCTAAATTTGATTCGATTTGACGGCTTACAGCAACGCAGTCGTCAATCGTTACGCCAGACATACCGTCAACTTCAACAACAATTCTGTTGTTTGAACTCAGGGTTAACTCTACAATGAACATGTCTGTTCCTTCGAGTTTTTCTTCAACTAACTGCCTTATGTAGCTCTCCGAAATCATATTTTATCCGCAAAAAAAATGAGGGGAATCCCCTCACTTCTTTCTTTTCAGGTGCAAATATAGAAAGATTATTCTCTAAATAACTAGTCTACTCTTATTCTATTCTTATAAGTCATCACATTGAGTGCATTGCCTTTATCGTCATAATTAATGGCCTTGCCATTTGGGACACCGTTTTTATAATTCCTAACGCTAATTAGGGTACCGGTTTTATTCCACATTTTGCTTTTGCCTGTAATGCGATCCATATCATAGGTCTCTTCCCTCATCTTTGATCCATGTGGATAGTAGTAAACGCTCTTTCCATCTTTTGACCCATTTGAGTAGCTGGTTGAGTAATCGAGATTTCCTGAATCAAAATAATACTCCCACTTTCCCTCTTTTAATCCACTCTTGTAACTACCCGTTTCACGCGTTTTGCCATTGATATATCCATACTTCCATGTTCCCGACTTTTTCCCTTGATCTTGCTCACCTTGATAGTTGAGCTTTCCATTATCAAAGAAGCCAACCCACATTCCATCCATGATTCCTTTGTCGTACGAACCTTCGTCTTTCAGTTGCCCATTTTGATACCATGCTTTCCACAAGCCATTTTCTTTACCAGCCAAGAAATCTCCTTCTTGCAGCAATTGCCCATCCTCAAAAAAGGTTTGCCAATGACCTTCTTTTTTATCGTTGTGGTAACTTCCAACTTTCCACTTGGCTCCATTTTTATAATACATTTTCCATTCTCCTTCACGCTGATCCATCTCAAATTCTCCCGTGCTCTCAATTTGACCATTGTCAAAGTAATATGTCCACTTACCGTGTTGCTTGCTCTCATTAAATGAGCCTTTCATTTCCAGCTCACCTTCTTCTGTGTACCAAAACCATTCACCCTCTTTCAATCCATCTTTATACCTTCCTTCAACATTCATTTTACCATTGACATACCACGTTTTAATCACTCCATCTAACTTCCCCTTTAGGTATTCTATATGCTTCCTCTTTTCTCCATCTTCGAAATAATATTTCCAAAGGCCATTTTTCTGTGCATCAACCAAGCTCCCCTCGGACTCGAGCCTTCCATTGCTGTAATAATATTCTGCCATTCCATGATAAAAAGAGTCTTTGACAGCAATTTTTGATTTAAGCGGACCATGCTCATAATAGTCATAAATGACACCTTGTCCTGCCTTCAATGCTTGCTCACGATCCTTATTCCACCCGTCAACCGGATAACCCTTTCCATTCTCATACTTAATTACCCTCCACTTATCACCTTCAGGAAAATAGGAGGTCCAAACTCCGTTTTTCACTCCATAATAATATTCGCCTTTTTGACTTAGGTTCCCGTTTGGAAACCACTCTTTGTAGGTGCTATCGCGCAAGCTTTCTAAACGAGACATTTGATAAATCAACTTAAAAAAGCCTTCCGCCTTTCGCTGACCACTCTCATACCAATAAGTAACCTTTCCACTAATAAGTCCATTATTGAAATGACTTTCTTCCTGCTTTTTTCCATTTTCATAAAAATACACCCAATCTCCGTGTTTCTTTCCTTGCAAGAAATAGCCTTGACTAAACCGATGTTTGTGAGCGTCATCATAAAAGGTTTCAAAATATTCTGGTTCTACCTTGACGGGCTTCGATTCTTGTGCAGCCAGTTGAACTGACATAAATATCATCAAGAGGAAAATGGACTTCTTCATTGTTTCAAAACTAAATTCAAGGTGATATAAGGATGCGTCAGAAATGAAAAGTTTTCCCAACTCCATGTTAACTCCAAAAGCGCATGTTGTTTAAATGGAAAATATTTCCTTTGCGTCAAATTTGACATGATGACTGAAGCCTACGTAAAGCACACCATAAAAGATGGAGTTTCCATCATTGAATTTTTCCACCCTCAGAGCAATTCATTGCCTAGTCATATTCTAGGCGAATTGGCTGAAACTATCAGAATGGCTGGAAAAGATCCTCAATCGTCCGTGATTCTCCTTAAAAGTGGAGGCGAAAGAGCGTTTTGTGCTGGAGCAAGTTTTGATGAATTGATCGCAATAGACAATGAAGAAAACGGCAAAATCTTCTTCAATGGATTTGCCAAAGTAATCAACGCTATGCGTAAATGTCCGAAGTTTATAATCGGCCGTGTTCAAGGCAAAACCGTTGGAGGAGGTGTAGGTGTCGCGAGTTCTTGCGACTACTGTTTTGCTACCTCAAATGCATCAATCAAACTCTCTGAGTTGGCTGTTGGAATTGGCCCATTTGTAGTAGGACCAGCTGTTGAGCGCAAGATAGGTAAGGCAGCTTTCAGCGAATTAGCCATTGCAGCTGCTGATTGGAGAAGCTCGACATGGGCTAAAAATAAAGGTCTATACGCAGAAGTATCCGACTCCACAGAAGAAATGGACGGAGAAATTGACTCTTTTATATCCAAAATCAAGTCCTTCAATCCAGAGGCAATGGCTGAAATGAAAAAAGTATTTTGGCAAGGCACTGAGCACTGGGATACTTTACTTTTGGAACGTGCACAGGTGAGCGGAACGTTAGTTTTATCTGACTTCACCAGAAATGCCATCAACATCTTTAAAAAGAAATAATCTAACTAACCTATATCTTATGAAAAGGCTGCTATTAGTCCTTAGTATTGGACTATCATCAGCATCCCTTTTGGGACAAGACTCAACTTCAGCTGAAGCGAAACCATGGAAAAAGGGAGCCGTTTTGGGGCTTAATTTCTCTCAAACTTATTTAGATAACTGGCAAGGTGGAGGTCAATCAGCCATTAGTGGAACTGCTTTGGTCAATCTTTTTGCCAATTACAAAAAAGATAAATGGACTTGGGATAACAGCTTTGATGGGGCTTATGGTTTGACGCGAATTGGAGATAACGCAGTTTTTCAAAAAACAGATGACCGCATTGAAATCAACTCAAAACTAGGACACACAACTCCCGTTGCAAATACGTTTTGGACTGCCATGTTTACCTTCAGAACTCAGTGGGATGCAGGTTATGATTACGGATCAACTCCAAGTCCTTTAATTTCTGATCCTTTTGCGCCTGCATATATTTTGCTCGGTCTGGGTATAGACTACAAGCCGAGTGAAGGGTTCTCAGCATATATTTCTCCAATGACCAGCAAAACAACTGTTGTAGATAATCAACGATTGGCAGATGCAGGAGCATTTGGAGTGGAAGGTGCAACATTTGATGCCTTAGGAGTGAAAACTGCAGATGGTAAACAAATCAGGTATGAAGTTGGAGGATTTGTAAAAGTTCAATACACGAAAGAGGTTTTGAAAAACGTGAAGCTGAGCACACGCGCAGATTTCTTCTCTAACTATTTGAATAACCCACAGAACATTGACATAAACTGGGAGACATTGATAGCTATGAAAATCAATGATTTTCTATCAGCAAGTATTACTACTAACCTTATTTATGATGATGACGTCAAGGTAGAGTTGGATCGCAATGACGATGATGTTGTGGATGGGAAAGGACCAAGAACTCAGTTTAAGGAAGTGTTCTCTTTGGGTATTCAGTATCAATTTTAATCCATTAGCGGAGCCATCAAAAAGTTCCGCACTGGAATACCAGCTTCAAACGCCTTAAAGATTTCATCTACGAGTTTATCGCTCGTAATCAAATCGGGGTCAAGGTTGGCGAAATAATAAAACTGTTTATTAGCAATGAGCGGCTGCACATCCTGAATTTGAGCAAATTCAGGATCTAGTCGCTTATTTTTTTCTCCTCTTATTTCTTGGAACAATCGCTTAAAATCTTTGTCGTTGATTACTGCGACAAACTCCTCCGTGTTGTAAAGGATTTCTTGGCGTAGCTTTTTCAATTGATCTTTGTCTGGTTGATATACACCACCGTAAACTCTTAAATGGCGATTACCCATTTCAAGATACATTCCAGTAAGTGAAGTTTCCTTTTTACCACCTTTACCCACGACAGCAGACATCTGAACCTTGTAGGGAGTTTTATCTTTTGCGAACCGAATATCTCTGTGAATGCGGAATATTGCATCTTTCGGTTGTATTTGGCAAGCGGAATCATATTGTTGCATGCGCAAAATCAAATCGGCTACAAACGATTCGAACGGCTTCTTTACATGCTTTTCATACCTGGGCTTATTTGCATGAAACCACTCCCGTTCATTATTGTCCGCCAACTGCTTAAAAAACTGTTCGTATTCTTTTGTAAACCAAGCCATATCTATTTCTATTTACCGTGAAATATAAAACTAGAAGAAATCAGCGTTTCAATGTGATTCTGAATGTTGAGCCTTCACCAATTTCAGACTTCAAGACATAAATTTTTCCGTTGTGATAATCTTCAATGATGCGCTTACTCAACGACAAACCTAAGCCCCAACCTCGTTTTTTACTGGTAAAACCAGGTCTAAATATGGTCTTAAATTGATTTGCAGCAATTCCTTTTCCTGAGTCAGTAAATTCAATATGCACTTTGTTTTCAAAGTCTTCAACATGAATTTGAATGCTGCCCTTTCCCTCCATGGCATCCAAAGCATTCTTAACCAAGTTTTCAATTACCCATTCAAACAAGGAACGATTCAAAGTTACCATCACTGGATCTGAAGGAAATGCTGTCGAGAACTTTACATTACGCCCATTTCTGTGCTTAAAATACTCAACTCCATCATTCAGCAATGGAATCAAATCTTCTTCTGAGAGTGCTGGCTGTGAACCGATTTTACTGAACCGGTCTGTAACTACTAAAAGTCGCTCTATATCCTTTGTTAGTTCTTCGGCAACTTGCCTGTTTTTATCATCTTCTTTCAACAACTCAATCCAAGCAATCATAGATGACAAAGGAGTTCCAAGCTGGTGAGCAGTTTCTTTACTCATGCCCACCCAAACCTGATTTTGCTCGGCTTTGCGCGCTGTGCTGAACATTAAATAAGCGATTACAATAAACAATCCAATTATTACAAATTGCACAAACGGGTAATACTTAAGCTGTGTCAATAAGAACGAGTCTTCATAGTAAACAAATGCTTTTTGCCCATTGATTTCAACGTCAAAAGGCTCATGTTGGCTTAGCATCATTTCAAGCCGTTCTCGCAATAAGCCCTCGTCAGCAATTACAGATTGATCGACATTACCAACCTCAATCACCTTTTTGGTTGCAGAGTCCAGAAGTATAAGTGGACTTGAGGCTGAGTTCAGCATTAATTCAGAAATAAAAGATTCCTGAAGGTCAGCAAAGGTGCTTTTCAGTTCAGAAAACAGCTTTGAATCCATATAGTGCAGAAACACTTTACTCTTGCCATAGTAAGCGATTTCAATGGGCTCATATTGAGCATTCATCTCGCTTAAAACCTGTCGCAAGTAATGCTTTTCATCTTCACCTTTAGGAATAGTAATGTTTCTGTGCGATGTAATATCACCTTTCTCATTGGTAAGAATCACAGGTACCGTTGTGTTGTCATTGAGCACATTGAGCGCAAAACTCACATCATTTATATCTGGTCTTGCGAGGTATTTTGTGGCCTCTAAATAGAGCTCCACTTTCTTTCTTTCACCCGATTGAAGCTTGTCAAATAACTGACTTGTATATTGAACTAGTGCTGATCGTTTTTTGACCGCCTCGGCCCAAATCTCAACCTTTGAGCGTTCTTCATCTGCAATCTTGTCGACCAAGGATTTTGTATACCATAAAGACAAGGCGACAAACAGCAACGCTGCACCGAACAAAATTAGTTTCCAGCGCTGTTTGTTAGAGTATATGTTGTAGGATCTGAACATTTAACCTTACGAGTTTAAGACTATTTCATACAATATCGAGCATTTCAAGTTGTGCAGAATTATTTAGAAGTCATCATCTTCAAACTCACCTTCCTTTAATTTCTTCTTATCAGATTCGGTTTTCTTCATCAATTTGTTGAGCAAGTTTGATGGTTCTTGCTTTTTAATTTTTTCTTTTTCCTGAGTCTTTTCATTCGATTTGGTTTGATCGTTATCGCCCTCAGGGTCGAATTCAAATTGCAATTCAGTCTTTTGCTTTTCAAGCGGAGCAATACTCGTATCATTTTTAAAAGCCCCAAACTCTTCTTTCAACAAGCTTTTAACCATTTTACCTTCATCCTTAATTTCTTGCTTTACGCTTTTCTGGATGTTGGTGCGCTTCACTTCCACTTCAAAGTCCTCAGTTGTACCAATCATTGATAGATACACACGCGTTTTACCTTCATTATCTCTTTGTACATATTCGTTGTACGGTTCGTTGCGATCTTTCAACTCTAGCAACTCGCTAAAAGCAAAATCAAGCTGATAATCAATCACATTATCAAATGTGTGCGTTCCACTCACATTAATATTGAGAGCCGAAGATGCTATTTCCATCGTAGGAATGCTTACTACTCCATTTCTAATCGTTATATGATTTTCGAGCGTTGCAAACCGAACAGATTGAAGGCGTTTTCGCAATTCCTCAGTCGCTATAAATAGGCGAAGCATAGGCTTCTTCTTGATTTCGTCAGCAGCACTGATCAATGGTCTAAAGTTGATTAACGCACCCTCAGATATTTTAAGATCAATCGAAGAAATAATACTTTGTTTTTCAATGTTCAACAAAGAGTCACAGAAAGCTTGAAAGTTCACATCAGCGTCTAACCTTCCTTCAAGAACTTCAGATGGTATAAAATCTTGCTTGAAATTATCGAAGGTTTCAAAAAGTTCTTTTACATCAACATCAAACGTAGAGAAGTTCGTTTGTATTCCAAATTTGTTCTCCCCAAAACGATACACACCAATCTTTCCCTGCATAGTGCCGCTTTGGCTCATAAACTGTAATGCTGAAGCTTCCACCTTAAATGAATTCATCATAAGTCTTCCACTTATATCTTCTGCATAGAATTTCCCTTGACTGAAGGCTTTTGAAACGATAGTCAAATCCCAATTGGCCCGAGATGGAAAAGCCACTACCACGCCACTTTGGCTAGAGGAAGTAGAAGGAAACAAATCGTCTAAGTTTATTTCTCCTGTATAAACTTCTCCTTTGACATCTAGGCTACCCTTTTCACTGAAAAAGAAATTCAGAAACCCATCAGCAGTTCCTTTCAAATCAAGATCACAAGAGTTAATTTTTCCTTTATACTCTAGTATCTCTAGAGAATTATTTACGATAGAAAATGACGCTGTATCTATTCTATACTCACGTTCATCATTGTTAAGTCGAATATCTGCATCAAATAATTGAATACTTCCGCTGGCCTTTGCATTTAAAAAATCTCTTGCTTCTGGGGTTGAAGGATTCGAAAGTGTCGTTGAGATTAAAGCGTCAAGAACAAACTTACCGCTCGAAGGTGCCATCCAATCGACATTAAAAAAGCCTCCAATAGACTCAAGATCTGATTCTAACCGAGCAGTCCCCTCTATGCTCGGTATGTTAAAGTTAGTGACCGTGAATTGAGAAGAAAAAGGATCATCATTCAACTTTCCTTTAAGGTCATTCAAAAAAAGCTGGGTGGTTGAAAAGCTCCTTTGATTACCATTAGTAATCGCTCCAGATCCTTTGAGATTAGTTAACTCCCAACTACTACCATTCTTAAAAATGGCCCCATCTCTCACTGAAAAAGTAGCTTCAAAATTTGGATTATCTGTTTTTCCGAATGCACCTTTAAGCGTGCAATCAAAAGTCAATTCACCAGAACTTGTATAGTTATCAAAAGCAGATCTTGTTTGACTGGGAATGAGTGAAAGTGTTTTGATAATGTCTAAATCTGACCCCAATATCCTCAAATCAATTCCGTCTCTTATAAACGCACCTGATATTTTAAAATCGAGTGTATTATCAATTATCAAATTGCCTTTTCGAAAGGCATACCTTTCAGAAGACGAGACAATATCTAAGTCAGTATCAACTTCCACATGGCGGTTCTTAAGGTAAGTAGTTCCTTTGATACTTATGTCATGTACTTCTCCTTGACCGAATACGGCCATGGTGTAATTTACATCTGAGAATCTCCCATTGAAATAAAGTTCATCTGCTAAAATAGCATAGCGCTGATCTCGAGAAATGTTATGATAACTGAATTCAGTATTCTGAATATGAACGCGATCCAATTCAAGCAAGAAACCTGTAGTATCTTGATTCTCAACCCAGATATGGAAGTTGTCGTATCCTTCTTGATCAACCTTCAAACGCATGAAACCATCGCGTGTTTCAATTTCATTGATCTTGTATTGCCCGTCTAGAATATCAAACAGGTTTAAGTTTAAATAAACCTTTCTAAAGAAAAAGAGGGTGTCTGCCTCACCAATTTTAACCAAGTTTTCTTCGGCCCACACACTATCCATAACTACTGATGCTGAGGGAAAACGCTCGAGTAGAGAAAAGTTTATATCTGAAACATGAACTGGGGATTGAAGTCTCTTATTGACTTCTTTGACGATATAGTTTCTAACGGGTTCTTCGTACTCTTTAGCAAGGTAGTACGCTCCAATCGCAGATGCGATCAAGGCAAAACAAATCCCAAAAAACCAAGTTAAAAATTTCCGCATAATGAATAAACGCCTCAATGAGCCGAATATTCGAAACTACGGGCTTAAAGCCTGTTAATTAATCGCGTCTAAGAAGATTTATGAACGTGCGATCTTTAGTTAAAGTGGCATTAAAGCATCCTCAAGTAACTCACTTCTTTATCGGTCAAGAATCTCCATCGGCCTCTCGGAAGTCCTTTTTTACTTAATCCTGCAAAGGCTGCACGATCAAGGCGAGTTACCTCATAACCCATAGCTTCAAACATCCTCCGAACAACACGATTGCGTCCAGAGTGAATTTCTAGTCCGATTTCGTTTCTTACTGAACCGTCTCCAGCAAATAATGCAGCATCAGCTTTAGCAATACCATCATCCAACTGAACGCCTGTTTCCAATTTTTTCAAGTCAGAAATACTCACATTTTTATCGGTGATAACGTGATATACTTTTCTAATCTCATTGCTTGGATGCGCCAACTTATCAGCTAAGGCTCCATCATTGGTGAGAAGGATAAGTCCGGTGGTATTTCTATCTAATCGACCTACTGGAAAAACGCGCTCGTTGCAAGCGTTTTTTACCAATCCTATCACTGTACTTCTTCCCTTTTCATCGCTCAAAGTAGTTATACAGTCTTTTGGCTTATTGAGCAAAAGATAGCGTTGAGTTTCAGTTTTGATTTTCTCGCCTGCATACTCTACTACGTCACCTTGCTTAACTTTTGTCCCCAGCTCAGTAACCACCTTTCCATTGATCGAAACCAATCCGTTTTCAATAAAAGTATCCGCTTCGCGCCTTGAACATATTCCCGCCATTGCGATGTACTTGTTCAATCTTGTTAGCCCTGCGTCTTGAGCCGTTGGCTTCTTTTTCTCAAAGCCTGAAAAAGGCTTGTCCTTAGTGAATTTGCCGTAGGATTTTTTTCTATCGTTTTGACGAAATTGCTTGTCAGCATTCCCTCTATTCTTAAATCGGTCATTTTCTCCTTCATCGCCATCTCTAGTAATGAATTGGGTAGGATCAAATTTTGGCTTTGATTCTGATGACTTTCTAAATTTATCTTCTCCGATCTTACCACCTCGAGTTCTTGGCTTTCGTCCGTCATCCGATCTTCCTCGATCAGAAGATGAATACTTAGCACCACCTCTCGAGCCTCTTCCATCCCCATCTTTATGATCACTCCCACCACGAGTTCGTGGATTGCGATCTGACTTTTCAGAACCATCTCCACTTTTCTCAGTTGGAGGTTTTGTGCTTCTTTTCACTCCTTCTTTTTTCTTTGAAGTGGTTCCACCAAGCACAATATATTCTTCCTTCTGCACTTTTTTCGCTCTCTTCTCCCAAGTAGTCTTCTTAGCCATAACAACAATTTGAGGGACAAATGTACGCTAATAAATACGCATCATAGGACAACGTACATTTGGCAAATGCGATGGAAAATTGCTCAAAGGTTAGAACAACGTTGGTGGAAAAGCTACCTAGCGGATAAAAGTCCAGTGGATTATTTAACCTGGAAACAAGGCTATTGGAGTGACTTCTTGGCTGAGCTCAATATTGAGAAACCTGAGCATCAATCAATATTGGATGCCGGTTGCGGACCAGCTGGCATATTCATCCATCTAGAAGGGAATCAAGTGACGGCCACTGACCCTCTCATAGACAACTACGAAAAACAGCTTAATCATTTCAATAAATCGAATTACCCATGGGTTGAGTTTCATTCGCAAACCTTGGAGGAAATCAACTTTAACAAACCGTTTGATTTGGTTTGTTGTCTCAATGTGATTAATCATGTGAACGATATTGACCGATCCTATGACAACTTGATTTTAGATTTGAAACCAAAGGGAAAATTGATTTTAAGCATCGACAGCCACAACTATCTTCTTCCTCGCCTACTATTCAAATTGCTGCCACTAGATATTCTTCACCCACATCAATACACATTGAAGGAATATGAAAGTCACTTGATCGAAAGAGGTTTAAAAATTCAACGCTAAGTAAAAGTGAAATCAGGATTTTTGTTTGATTATTATGCGATTGTTAGTGAAAAAGTATAGTCTGATTATAGTCTTGATGATAGCTTATTCGGCTCATGCCCAATCATGGTATCAGAACGCTGATAGTCTCAATGTAAAAAGGGCATCATTGGTCTTAAGTTCAGAAAGTATTGTGTATGCCGGATCACTTTCAGCACTCTATTTCGCATGGTATTCTGACTACCAATCCACAAATTTTCATTTCTTCAATGATTGGGAAGGTTGGATGCAGATGGATAAACTGGGCCACGCTGCAGCAGCTTACCAAATAAGTAATAACCTTTTTAAAATCAATCGCTGGGCCGGCATCAAAGAAAAAAACTCCATTTGGCTCGCGGGTGGACTAGGATACTCATACCAGTTTGCAGTTGAAGTAATGGATGGTTATTCATCGGGTTGGGGATTTAGCAATTACGATTTGCTTTTCAACACCATTGGAACTGGCCTATTCATATCTCAGCAGCTCGGCTGGCACGAACAGCGCGTCAAATTTAAATACAGCTTTTGGCCAAGTGGCTTGACAGGCTTAACAGACCCTGAGGGCAGAAGGGCCCAAAACTTATTTGGCAAAGGTATACACGAACAGTGGTTGAAAGACTACAATGGGCAAACTTATTGGCTTAGTGCCAATATTTGGTCGCTTACAGGAAAACCAAACAACTTCCCCAAATGGATCAACTTGGCAGTGGGCTATAGCGTGAACGGTTTGTTGGGAGCTGAAAGCAATACTTGGCAATTTGATGATTCTCCAGACATTATACGTTCATCAAGGCCACGAGAAAGACAATTTCTGCTATCACTAGATATTGAGACTGAAAACATGAAACTGCCAAAGGCACTCATTTGGATAAAACCAATATTTGGTATCATAAAAATCCCATTTCCAACTTTAGAATGGAATGACAAGCGTGGCTTTGCTTTCAGACCTCTTTATTTTTGATGTATTACCACCTTGGTTGAAATGCGCCTTCTATGTGCATCAAACGTTCCTCTTGCTTGTTAATGATGATACCAATCACATCAAACCTAACTTCAACATCTAAATCATTCTTTTCTACATAAGCATGGGCAGCCCTAATTAAATGAGACTGTTTTGACTTGCTGACAAACTCATGGGGTTCGCCAAAAAAACAGAATTGCGTGTTTTCACTTCCACAATAATCAATTCATCATCTTGGCTTGCGATGATGTCTATTTCTTCTTTGCCAAAGCGCCAATTGCGCTCTAAAATGGCGTACCCATTTTTCAAAAGATGCCCAGCGGCTATCTCTTCGCCTTTTTCACCAAGTTCGTTGTGTGACGCCATTTATATAAGCATATCGAATTGAGATTCAGAGCATCTATAATTGATACAATTTAAGCAGATCATTCTCAAGAAGCAAAGAGTATGGCAATTCAATATCGCTCCCAAAGCGCTTTTTCAGTATCACAATAAATTTGCAGCCCTTGGATTGAAGTTCTTCCACTTCCTGAGGTTTTAGGAGTGATTGATTGGGCCGGATCCATCCTTTTCGGTGAGCAAAATATATTGGCGTAGGAAATTTTTCAGAATTGATCACAATCAAATCCGAACTTGTCATGTAAGGATCAAGCATTTCATCTATATGCGCTAACTGCTTGCCTGATTTAACAAACTGATCTTCCCATTTTCTGGCAACTCCCTCCACCGAAATTATCAGCAACGCAATCAACAGCAATTTAGGTTTCAACGCAGACAAACTAAATCCAGCAAGCAGCGCCATAACAGGAATGAACGAGATGATATAGTACTCATGTCCGGTAAACTTATCGCCACTTTTCAGCATTAGAACAGCAAACAGAAGGAAGCTAAACCCAACGACTAATTTTGTATTGAGCGTTGATCTGATCAAGAAGAATAATCCTACAAAGGCTGCTACAAAACCTGAATAACCAAGCGCCTTCACATAAAACATATGCAACGTTTCTTGCCAGTTGCTCAATAAAAAATGAAACGTCCATGCCATAGTTTTACCCATAAAGAAATGCTCAAACCCAAATTCAATTTCTAAATACGGAACCCAATAAAAATACCATAAGGCAGCAGCTACTCCCGCCATGCCAATTGCACTGCTCATTAAAAGCCGTTTTGTCCAGTTTGCTTCAAGTATTAATGGCCATAAAAATGCCAATATCATAACAGAAGGAAGCTTACTCAACACGCCCAATGCAATTAGCAAACTTCCTAATAAGTACTTCCAAAATTTCGAAGTCAAAACAAAATCCTTCCAAACCCAAATCCCAGCAAATATTAGTGACACAGAAAACGTATCTGGCATGACCTTTCTACTGTAATAATAGAACAAAGAGAATAGTAGAACCATAGCTGATGCGAAAGCCACTTTCTTATTGAAATAGTGTTTTATTACATCATAAAAGCACCAAATTCCAGTGCTAGAAATGATCAGATTAATCAAGCGACCATACCAGTGCTCATATCCAAAAATGAGAGAAACTAAATAGATAAGATAGTTAAGCAGAGGAAATTCCATTCCTGTAATACCCCAAAGATCTCCAGCCATATCAACCCTTGGATAAAATATATTCGGGTCGATTTCCAAAAAATTCCGAGCAACCATTGTCACCGTGGTTTGTCGCCAATTATGAGCAACTTCCAGCGGTGGCTGCATAATACTAGCCAATCGATGCACAAACGTGATAGCAATCCAAAAACGGATATCTCCAAAGAGTCTCTCCAGCCTTTCCATTAAAAAGAAATTATTGAGTGAACAGAATCTACTGACAACCTGACCTCTCTCCCACAAAAAACAGCTTCATTATGATCAACATGACCAATTGGTGCATTGAAAGCTACAGGGAAATCAAATTCGGATACGGCCTCGAGGATTATTTCTTCGGCTGTTCTGCCGAATGGAATTACATTGTCTTCCATTTCAGTGAATTGACCAACTACCAAGCCTTTCAATTTCGTAAGATAACCCGCTCGTTTAAACTGCATCATCATCCGATCAAGATGATAAAGGTTTTCTGTTAAATCTTCAATAAATAAGATTTTATGATCGTAAAGAGGCTGACTAGGTGTTCCTGAAATGGAATAAAGCACACTCAAGTTGCCTCCAACTAATTCGTTGGTAACTTTACCAGGTCGGTTTAATGCATGAGCATTCCACTTAATGGTTTCATGCTCTCCAAAAAGTGCCTTTCGCAATGACTCACTACCTTCATTCTTGTCGCCATTTTTAAAAAATATAGGCATTGTTGAATGCAGTGTCTCAATGTTTAAATGACGGCTAACATGACTATGCAAAACTGATAAATCACTGAACCCGCAAAGCCATTTAGGCTTCTGAGAAAATTTCGTCCAGTCTATTAAATCAATAATACGTGCAGTACCATAGCCTCCACGTGCAAACAAAACGGCTTTGACTTTATCATTATCGATAGCCCATTGCAAATCGGATGCTCTTTCTTCATCTGTTCCTGCGAATTGTCGATCAATTGCAAAAAGATGAGGTCCCATGACCACATTCAATCCCCAAGATTCAATTTCACGCATTGCTCCGTCAAGGTCTCCTCTATCGATTTTCTTTGCTGTTGCAATTAGCGCAACGCTGTCTCCTTTCTTCAGATAATTAGGTCTCATTCTGCGACTAAGATAATTCTACTTTTGAAGCCAAGAATTCAGAGGTAATTCAGTCATGAACTTCTTGTTCTGAATAATATATTTCCATTATGCCGAAACGACATTTAGTTACATCTGCTCTTCCTTATGCAAACGGACCTTTACACATTGGTCATATCGCTGGCGCGTACTTGCCAGCGGATATTTATGTACGCTATTTAAGAAGAAAATACGGGCATGAAAATGTATTGCATGTTTGTGGATCTGACGAACACGGTGCTGCCATCAGCATGAAAGCAATTAAAGAAGGAACCACACCCAAAGCCATCGTTGATCAGTTTCACTCCATTAATAAAACTGCATTTGAAGATTTTGGAATCGATTTTGACATCTATCACCGCACTTCATCCGAATTACACAAGGAAACTTCTCAAGCATTTTTCTTGGAGCTTTATGAAAAAGGCGTTTTCAAAAAAGTGCACAGCGAGCAGATGTTTGACCCCGAGGCACAGCAGTTTTTAGCTGATCGATTCATCATCGGAACTTGTCCAAACTGCAGTAGTGATAGAGCATACGGAGATCAATGCGAAAACTGCGGAAAAGCGCTTAGTCCAACAGAACTTATTGATCCTAAATCAACATTGAGTGGATCAGAACCTGAATTAAGAAGCACCTGGCATTTCTATCTTCCAATGGGCGATCATGGCGAATGGATTGAAAAATTCATTAGAGATGGAAGGTTGAATGAAGAACCTCACCACGATCCTTCGAAATGGAGAAAGCAAGTCGTGGGTCAATGTTTGAGTTGGATCGATGGTGGACTAGGAGATAGGGCCATGACAAGGGATTTAGATTGGGGTATTCCTGTACCTCTAGAGGATGCCGATGGTAAAGTGCTTTACGTTTGGCTAGACGCACCAATTGGTTACATCTCCGCTACAAAACAATGGGCTATAGACCAAGAAAATCCAGAAGCATGGAAAAAATGGTGGCAAGACTCAGCTACAGACTTGGTGCATTTCATTGGAAAAGACAACATTGTTTTTCACTGCATCATTTTCCCGATTCTACTCAAAACGCATGGCGCGTACAACCTTCCTGTTAATGTTCCGGCAAACGAGTTTTTAAACTTAGAGGGTGATAAGATTTCCACTTCGCGCAATCATGCAGTGTGGCTTCACGAATACCTAGAAGACTTTCCTGGAAGAAAAGACGAGCTGCGGTATGTTCTTACTTCCATTGCTCCAGAGACTAAAGACAGTGAATTTACATGGAAAGACTATCAAGCTCGCGTAAACAATGAATTGGTAGCTATCTTAGGCAATTTCGTGAATAGGGTGATTGTGCTGACCAACAAGTATTACAATGGTGTAGTTCCGTTCATTGAAACTCCTATTACTATTGAAAAAGAGGATTTAAAAAACGAAGTCTTAGCCAAGATTGAAGTTTTAAAAAGTCAGTGCGAAGAAGACTTAGCCAACTTTAAATTTCGTGAAGCGCTATCTAGCGCCATGATGGTCGCACGACTTGGAAATAAGTACTTGGCTGACCTTGAACCGTGGAAACTCCAAAAGACCAATCCAGAAGTGGTAAAGGAGATCATGTTCACTGCTTTAAACATTACAGCCCAGCTTTCTCAAATTCTTGAGCCTTTCCTTCCTGATACAGCGCAATCTATACGTGAAATGCTCAAAATCGACAAAGTATTCAAAGGCTTCTTAGACGGTCATGAAATTGGTGAAGGGAAATTGCTTTTTAGCAAAGTGGAAGACGAAGACGTTGAACGACAAACCAAAAAGTTGGCTCGTGATAAAGGACAAGAAGCGGACAACAAGGAAATGGCGGCTTCAGCTTCGGCTACGCTCAGCCTTCAGCGGTCATTCAAGGAGAATATCAATTTCGATGATTTCATGAAAATGGACATTCGAGTGGGTACGATCATATCAGCTGAAAAGGTCAAAAAAGCGGATAAACTTTTGCAACTATCCGTTGATCTAAACAGCGAAGTGCGAACCATAGTTTCCGGTATTTCTCAGCAATTTACACCGGAGGAAATAGTAGGTAAGCAAGTTTCTGTTCTATGCAATTTAGAACCTCGAAAGCTAAAAGGCGTTGAAAGTCAAGGAATGATTTTAATGGCCGAAGATGCTTCGGGCAAACTAAGTTTTGTGAGCCCTGAAGCTGGCTTTGCAAGTGGGTCCGAAATACGTTAATACCTATAAACCTGAATCTTAACCTCTTTTCTTCCAAGATTCGACTTTGGTCGACATCCCGCTGCAACTACTAGGGAATAATAGCCTTTTGGTCATAAAAAGGTATTATTAACCTGCTTTAGAACCCAATGGGTCGTATTTTTGATAATTACTAGTTCTATAATTATTTCTCATGGAGTTTAAAGCATTACGATTCGAACGCAAAATTGACGCTGACTTTTACAAGACCTTAAGGGAAAGAGTCAATGGCTATTTTGAAACCAATAATATTTCTCGCACAGCCAATGCTGCGATGGTGTTTAAGACCATAACACTCATAGCACTTTATTTTATTCCATATTACTTCATCATTACTGGCACCGTAAGTGCTACTCTTCCTTTTCTCGGTCTTTGGTTGGTAATGGGATTAGGAGCGGCAGGGATTGGATTTAGCATTATGCATGATGCCAATCACGGAGCATACTCTACCAACAAATACGTGAATATCGCCTTAGGTCAATTGATGAACATATTGGGAGCCAACAGCAGTATATGGAAGTTACAACATAATGTACTTCACCATAGCTTTACAAATATTGACGGTGCTGATGGTGATATTAATTCACCAGGTTTTTTAAGGTTTTCCCCACATCAACAAGTGAGGCCAATACATCGATATCAGCATATTTATGCATGGTTCATGTATGGATTCATGATCATCTTAAAAGTCCTTTACACTGATTTTACACAAGCTTTTCATTTCAGAAAGATTAGATTGGTGAAGACGCGTAAAGATTTTATGATGTTACTCATGAAAATCAGCTTTTGGAAGGTGATTTACTTCGGCACATTTTTAGTGCTACCAATGGTTCTTTTACCAATCTCCAACTGGTTAATCATTCTTGGTTTCTTTTTAATGCACTATGTTGTAGGAATGGCAATGGCTGTGATTTTTCAAGCAGCTCATGTAATGCCTGAAACTGAGTTTCCCTTAGCTACAGCTGAAGGAAATGTCGAAAATAATTGGGCAGTACATCAGATGATAACCACAACTAATTTCGCCCCAAACAACAAGCTTCTTTCTTGGTATGTGGGCGGTTTAAATTATCAAGTTGAGCATCATTTATTTCCTACTATTTGTCACATTCACTACAGCGAAATTTCTAAGATTGTGAAGGAAACAGCTCATGAATTTGGCGTTCCATACAATACAATTGGAAACTTTAGAAGCACCATCGCTGAGCACGCTAAAATGTTATACATGTTGGGGCATAATATCAATACTCCGCAAGCAGCTTAATTAATTGATTAAGGAGAAAGTCCTTATTTAGACAAGCACTTTTACTCAAGCTCGCATTTAGTGTTACCACCTAAATCTGTTTCGTAGTCGCTGCATTCCTGCTCAGCCTCAGTTTGAGTAGCGCCTAGAATTTCATAGTCGTCATTTCCTTAAGTAACACCCAGAGTGTACGTGCAATTACAGTTATAATCACTGATATCTTCCTCGCAGCTTGTCAGGATAAAACCGAATACTAATCCTACTAAAAGTGTTTTTTTCATAGATCAATAGTATTAAACTTAAAGTGGTTAAATGTAATCCATACAACAATTCCATCAAAATTAATGGTTACTATAGCCTAAAAGCCAGATTATTATATAGATTTTCTAGGGTAATTTCACAATTGGCAAGACACTAGAGTTTGAGCCTTCAAGTAATTTAATAAAATAGTTCCCCGGAGCAAACTTCGCCATATCAATCTGCATATCCCCACTTGCTGACAACCTCAAAGTATAATGAGATTTGCCGATAACTCTGCCAAACACATCTAACACCACTATGTTTTTTAGTGTAGACTGTTCAGCAACCTCAATTGTAATGTAACCTTTCGTAGGGTTTGGATAAGCCTTAATATTCTCATCCAATTCAATCGATGGCACCCCAATTACGATTACTTCTTCACAAGCAGACGTATCAATGCACCCATCTTTTTCCACAATTACAGCATATCGACCTGATAAATTGGGTCTAAATGTTCTCTCGTTCTCAGAAGTGATCAAAGCTCCCGTTTGACAATTAATCCATTGATAAGTTCCATTTGTAACGGATGAAACCAAGGTTCCATTTAAGTTACTCAACTCTAAATCAAAACCAGTAATTGTAATCTGAAAAGTAATAATTGAGTCACACCCAACCGAATTGGCTATCGTGTCTATAAATGTTCCTGGCTCCGACCAAACCTTTCCGGAAGGAGATTCAAACTCAAAACAAGTAGTGTCTGAAGAGCTTGAACTTGTAATACCAAGAATACTCAGATTGATGGTAAGTATAGAATCACATCCCGATGTGTTCTGGATCGTATCTTGATATGTTCCAGGATTCGTCCAATAATTATTTCCACTCGGTGATACCATCCCATAACACTCAGAAACATCTATTGTATCAAAGCTTTCTAGAATGGAAAGGTTAATTGTGATGATTGAGTCACAGCCGGACGCACTTGGAAGCGTATCAAGATAAGTTCCTGAGCTAGTATAAGTATAGACACCACTTGGAGAAATATAAGAATTACACGCACTAGCATTTAACGCTGAAAAGCTATTAGGAGAAATGCTTGTCAGATTTATGGTAATAATGGAGTCACAACCGAATGCATTACCAATCGTATCTGTGTACGTGCCAGGAGTAGAGTAATAATAATTCCCACTAGGTGAGGTTAATCCACCACATGCACTCGTAGTAATACTTCCAAAAGAGGCTCCTTGAGTCAAGACATAGCCGTTAACCCAATTGGAAGTAGCTCCTGTCAAAGCAAAACTGTTTAAAGTACCATTTTGACCACTGTTAACCAAGTTAGTAGCCATTGTAAGACCGGTGTTCAATCCCTGTGCTACTCCTTCATTAAATTTAAAATAAGCGACCAAACCCGGCTGAGGAGAACAAAACTCCGCATTCATATTATTTGCAATCTCCACTTGAGTTCGCGCATAGTCCCATATTCGAACCTCATCTATAAATCCATCGAAGGGTATGCTTCCACCAGCAACACGTTGACCAATTCTCACGTCTGTATTTCCCGCTGGAGTATTAACAGTTGTCAACGACCCCGTTCCTTCCTGAACCCCATTAACATATAAATACCCCGTTCCATTATTCAACACAAAAGCAACATGAGTCCACTGGCCTGAAGTGATGGTATTAGCCGAAGTACCAATATTCGCGTTCGTTCCTCCTGAAATAAAGCTCAATCCATTACTGCCACTTACATTAAATGTATTCCTCGAACCAACAGCGTTCGTTCCATAATCGACAATCGCACTATTACCTGAAGCGTTAGGATCGACATTCACCCAAGCCTCAAAGGTTCTATTTGCTGAACCTATAACACCAGCATATGAGGTCTGAACGTAATCATTAACCCCATCGAAATGAAGTGCGTTTTGACCGTTAGAAATAAGGCATAAGCCAAAAAAACCAGAAAACAGCACAGTCCTGAGTGGTGTAATAAATTTCATCTTCATTTATTTAAGTAGCCCCGGGCAGGATCGAACTGCCATCTAAAGTTTAGGAAACTTCTATTCTATCCATTGAACTACGGGGCCAAAATAGCAATAGGCGAAAATATAAATCTGACTGATGCTTTAAGATAAAATTAATTTCAAGAGTTTATTCAAATGACAAAGGTTCGAGCTATTAGCTTTGACATGTTTTGTGAGAATTTAGGTAGATTAAATTAAACTCTAAAATGTGACGATTTTAGACGAAGAACGAGAGCAGTTTGGCAAATACAATAACTTCAGAAGGAATCTTCCGGGTTTAAAAATAGGTTGGTCGATACTGACTCATAGTGGACTAACGATAAGCTTGAAAGGCTTTGAAAGAGAATCTGGCATTGGCTTGATGAGAGGAAAATGGGATCGATATTTTAGGAAATATGCTTGGTTTAAAGCATTAACAGAGCCAAAGCTTAAATTGACAGACGGACCCTACTTAAGCTTGCATCACTTATGGAGCACTGGCTACTATCACTGGGTTACTGAAATCTTATTAAAACTAGTCCTTCAATCAAGGTCATTTGAAAACTTAACACTCATTCTGCCTCAGGAGATACCAAGGTTTGCCTTAGAGACAATAGAGCCCTTTTCCTTTAAAAAGATTATCTATTTACCGGAAAAACAGGTGCCATTGTCAAAGATTTAATGCTTGTTGGTGCACCACTGACTGGTCATTTCAACCCCGCTCATATAGACAAGCTTCGTAACTTCTGCATTAATCATTCTGACTCAATCAATCAAAAGACCTCACGTTATAAAAGAATTTACATTTCCAGGTCAAGAGCTCAAATGAGGAAGGTAGAAAATGAGGACCAAATTCAATCCATTCTTCTTGAAAATGATATAAAGCTACTTCACACTGAAGATTATTCGTTTTGGGAACAAGTTCAACTTTTCATTCACTGTGAAACATTGATATCGGTTCACGGTGTGGGCTTAACCAATATGATATTTATGCCAAAAAACACTCAGGTACTTGAGTTCATAATAGACCCACAACAATCGAGCAGTATAGAAACACTATGCTATAGAAGTTTAGCGGAATCCTGCGGTATTTCTCATGAATACCTTCACTGCAACAAGGCAGAAGATAAATCTTCACGAACAGATGAGCACAAAAACATTCTTATTTCCGAGACTGCTCTTAAAGCCACTTTGAAGAGACTTCTTTAAGCCTAAATTAAAAAGGAACCTGCAAAAGAAATTGCCTCAAGAATCAAAAGCCTTGGACAATATCCACAGGTTATTCAATGATAATTCGCCTTGTTTCATTAACCAATTCCCCATTAAATCTAGCGAGATACATACCTGGCTTAAGATCAAGTTGAAAGCTTCTCATGGTTCCTCCCATAGAAATGAGTTTGTCTTGATGAACAATTTTACCCGATAAATCATAAAGCTGCATCTCAATAACACCCGTATATCCAAGTAATTCAACGTTGAAACTCCCATTATTTGGATTAGGATAAATACCCAGGTCAAAACCATCGAGTTTCTCTACTGAAAGAGGATATAAGTCATCGCCATTGACTTCAAAAGTGTCGCCTCCAATAATAACCACTGGAACTCCGTTGATTTCCATTTCAATGGTGTCTATTGTCATAGCGTCAACTGCAAAAGCAAAATCTATCTTATGACCAAACTCCGACTCGAAATTCTTGAGTAATCCCAACGTGCCATTAGTAATGGTCCATAGTCTGAAACTACCGCTACCTTGAGCCGAATTAGCCCAATATGACAAACCATCATTTGATTGATCAGTAATTTCAACTCTATAACAGCCAGTATCAAGACTTAAAGTATCACGATAAATGGTGTTTGGCTGGAGTTCACCTCCTGTTCTTGAGAAGATGACATTGTCAGATGCATCATATAACCTTAACTCATTTTCATTAGCGTAATTGTTAGTCGTAAGGTTCAATATAATACTCCCTTCAGCTATTGGAGGTAAAATAAATTTTGACTTCAAAGCATCGTTATCAGAATATTCATCACTTGATCCATTGGGTTCAGATATGGTCGCTGTGAATATGTTTGAGCCGTCCCCCAGATAAAATGCTCCGTCTTGAAATGGCAACGTTACTTCTTCCTGTTCTAAAAAACCTAAGGAACCTGTCCAATCAAAAACCTTTGGCAAACCACCCGATACTTGATATGTGATTTTAGCACTTGTGAGCTCCATTGAACCGTTGTTTCGAATTATAATTTTCGGAGCATAACATACTGGGTTCATTCTTGAAAAGTAGCCTCGATTTGAAGGAGCAATTACATCATACACTTCAGCATCCAAGGTAAAGGCAGGTTCATCATATTGAATAACATGCATGGCCACCACATAATTTCCGTTTCCCATTCCTTGGTTATTGGCAGGCACAGGCGTTATTCTATAATCAAGGTCATATGAATTACCCGAAACCATATCAGTAATATCATACTCGAAGTTCTTTACCAAATCGCCTGGACACCATCCTTCTCGGGCTCCTGGCCATGTTCCTCCTTGCGGATAAACCGGGTTAAAAGCGCATGCATTGGTTTGCCAAATGTACCAATCAGTAGCCATGTTATTGTTAACATAGAGTGAGTGAGTATTGTCCTTCCACTCACAGCAATGCGGATAAGCCCCTGTATTGCTGTTGTGACCATGACCTGTTAGTCTTGCAATCACCTTCTGTCTTGCCGCATTAGGATGCACATCTATAGAAATTGGCTCCAACGCTTCATCATTATCCAGCGCACTGTATTTCATAGAACGTGATTGACCCCAAGGTCTATTGAATTCTACTACTTCTGCAGGCGGTGTTCCGTGGACGAAAGCAAACTTTAAATCGAGTAACTCTTGTTGATTTCCTGATGAAATATCTACATCTCCTCTAAGCAAATGGGCATAGTCAGTGACATCATAAATCCATGTAAAACCATCAGGCCCTAACGACAGTCCGATTCCATATGGTGTAACAAAACGTCCTATTTCATACCTGTCCACAATCTCAAAAGGAGGGTGGTAAAATGACAAATCACCATTTGTCCAAGTAACATTTCCCGCAAAGTAGGATGAGTCTACAGCATTACCAGAAGCATCATATACATAGCTATATCCATCAGGCCTCACGTATGTACCATTTATAGCTTCAGCGGCATTTCCGACAACACCATATTCCACAATAGAGAAAAGAGGCTGATTCACTGTGTCATTAGTGGTTGTGGTAATATAAGCATCATTATAATCACCTTGAGCCAATGTTAATCGAGGAACCTTATTCGTTTGAGTAGCATTGCGAAAGATCTCCCAACCTGGATAATTCTGCACCATTGGTGCTCCATGCCAATACCCTTCCAGGCCTGAATTGGCTGAATTGATTAAATTATAGCCATCGTCAAATTTGAAATATAAAGCCATATCAGTGAAGTTTGGATGAGCATTGGTCACATCCTTATACATCCAGTTTTGGATTGTAGCTTGACTCAACTCTTTTTTCCAAACCCTGAATTCATCCATTTTACCGAAAAACGGATTGCCATTCATTCCGCTTCCAATAATCATTCGATTTAACACTCCAAGGGCACGATTCTTATCTGTACCAGACTGCCACAAAGTCCCATTAAGGTAAATATTCATCTCTCCAGAAGCAGTATTCTTGGTCATGGCCCAATGGTTCCAACGTCCCATTAATTCAATTGAATTCGCGGCCTTGTTAATACGATCATAACCAGCACCTTCACCTGCATCCCAATAAACACTGCTATTGCTCCAAGGAAGGTGACAGTTCAATGCTCTTACATCATTAATATCAGTAGCTTCAAAAATTGAAGTGTTTGCAGGCAAATTTGCAGGATCGCCATAAGCCCAAAAGCTAATTGTGATTTCATCTTCAAAATCATAAGAACTAAGCGGCACCTCAATTCGGTTTCTGTTTTCACTAAACGTGACAAAACCATCATCACCATTTACATACCATCCAAGAGAGTCCAGCTGATTCTCGGCTTCAACCGATGACGGCAAACCAACATCAGCATTGGTGAAACTTATTTCAACCAAAATATTGTTCGTCCCATCCCATACGAATGGTTCAGTTAGGTTGAACGTATTAATACCTGAAGCACTAAAAGTGATGTTTTGCTCAAAGACCTTGGTTAATCCAGTAGCCTCAAACTTATCCAATGAATTTACAGAGTAATTGCGCATTCGAATTGTGAAGTGATCAAGAGATGTGCCTACACCTAAAAGGTTGAGCGAAAGCCTATCAATGGTGTCTGATGCTAAGCCACTTGCGATAATATCAGTTGACTTAATTAGGTATTGAAAACGAGAGCTCTTCTGATCACTAGCAAGAACATCATTAGACGCAGCAGCGCCAGCAGCAAATTCAAATTGATTTTCAGTTACAATATTATTGATTACCCTGTTTGTTTGACTCCATTGATATACATCTGACATGGGAGTAGTATGCGTTTGAATAGTCTGAAAGTCATTTCCACCAGCCAAATACTTGCGATGAGTTACCAAGTTGGAATCAAACACTCCAGTGCTATCATAAACAAAGGTGTAGGTCAAGTAATCCCATTCCCCACATGCAAACCCATCTTGGGTAGTAGCCTGATCACACTTGAGGGTTTTGTACATCAGAACTTTTCTAAACTCTTGCCCAGGCTCAGGAAACTGATATACATCCCTTCTTTTTGTGATATCGTCAAACGTAAACGTTTGTACAAATGTGGTATCCTGCGCAAATAAAGAAATAGTGGCTACACACACAAGCAACGCGGTAAGTAGGTTTTTCATGGTTCATCGATTATGCATGGCAAGGTAAAGATTATCAAACAAAAAAAGGGCGACCATATAGTCGCCCTTCAAGAATGTTTATTTCTATAAATTATCGAACAGAGAACTTCTTAGTCAACTCAGTTCCATTGTCTAACGTAATGCGCCCAACATAAAGACCAGCGTTCAAATCTCTTACTGAAACTTGTTCAGAAGAAACATTCACTGTTTGGTTATTGAAAACCATTCTTCCAGCGATATCAACAACTTCGATTGATGTAATTGAAGTTAATGGGTTGTTGGTGCTGAACGTTACGAAATCAGCTGAAGGATTAGGGTAAACAACAACATCGTTTCCATCCATATACAACTCATTTACATTAACGCTTTGCCAGTTTCCAATTTGCATCGTTTTAACCATACGGGGAATTGAGTAACCCATGATCGTATCGATATAAAGATTCGCTTGGACTTCAGACATATTTGGATTCGTTAGCAATGCGTTATCATTAATCTCATTAGCATCATAACTTCCGCCTGTTTGCATGTTAACACCAGCAACCAGAAGATCTAAATCAGCTTTCGACCACCATTCCCACGGAGAGCCATTTGGCTCAATATCTCCATTTGCGTCTGTGACCACAATTGGGAATAACCCTTCCATTCCATCTGCTGCAATCTCAATAGGATCATTCACATTAATAAGTGGTGAATTTTCCATATCACGTCCATAGAAACTTCTAGCTCTTGCCGTGTAGGCATCTCCTGGGTATTCACCAGCATAAGCGTCATTCAAACCTAAAGCGTTAGCCTTCGCAATAAACATATTTGGACCATTTACATCCACAACATCATCTCCAGTTGTTGGAACGATTACAGTACCCGTATCGAAAGGAGCGAAATTGTCGTAAGGAGAGTGAAAACTCACCATAGGAGCATCACCAGCTTCCAACCAACTAATATCTCCCATTGCGCCACCTGCGTTTACACAAATGCTTATTTCAGAAGACATGCCGTTATCTTGGTACAAGTTAATAAGACCTCCATCACCATTTATGTCTCCAACGATTGTCGGCTGAATAACCGAGTTTCCGCCAAAAATAAATTTTGAGAGAGAGGCTTCTTCTTGCTTATCTAATGTGTTGTAAGCTAACGCAACATATCCTCCAGAACCTTGTCCGAACATGGCAATTTTATCGGAATCAATACCATATGTATTGCTTCCCATAGTTGCATCCTGACGTAACCCTTTAATGGCATATTGCATATCATGAATAGCTCTATATACTGCGTTCAATAACGTTGATCTGCGCGCTGGCAAACCAGCAGCTCCAGCAGCAACAGGATTCCATCCTTGTCTGTAGTTTGGTGCAACAGCAACAAAACCTCGCTTTGCCCATCGCATACAAAACTCAACAGCAGAAGAATCTTCCTTAGACCCGCCAGGAGAACCATTAACTACAGGAGGAAGGAAATTTCCAGTGTGAACATAAACAACAACAGGTCTTTCCGTTTCAGTATCTTCAGCCATATCCGGCATGTAAACATCCATCTTTACCTGAGTGAGCTTTAGGATAGTAGTAGTGTCCAAAGCATAAGGCAAAAAGAAACTCATTGGAATATTAGCTGGGTTCGTAGCCATATATGCTAAAAGAGAATCTTTTTCTAATGTGATTTGAGCAGCGTTGGCACCGACATAAGCAGGGTCTAACAAGGACGTATTGAATAATGGATTCGTGTTGATTCCATAAGTTATATCCTTCATCACAGTGATCTCACTTTCTGAGAAAACTTCTTCGAGATAACGTTCTTGAGCCATCGTATTTAAACCAGCAGCAAGAGCAATTGAGAGTAATAGTTTTGATTTCATAGAAAATTAATTTTTTTACAATATAGTTCTAATTTACTTTATTCCAATCGAATACCAAAGATACGTATGCCATACGTCCAACACGTGGACCTCCATAGACCTGATAAACTTTATTATTGAGTGCATTCGAAGCACCAATTTTGAGTGTAGTATACCATTTAGGTACAGAATAATTTACTTGTGCATTCACTAAACCATAGGAAGCGATGTCTCCTGTGAATTGTGGTGAACCCTCAAACGTAAATCCTTCAATCCAACGATAATTGATCGAGTAGCCCCATCTTCCGATGGATAATATTGGAGTGATAATATCTCTTCCTGATATGCCAATATTGAATTTATGCCTTGGAGTGTTATAAGCAGGAATAATTGGATCATCTTCTCCAGAAGTCAATTCATTGTATGAATAGTTCCCATTTAGCGCGTGTTTCTTCGCATAGAAAAAATTGAACCCTGCAGTAACACCTTGAGTTTGCACAATACTTTCAGCATTAGCAGCTACTCTATATACTTGCGGATTTTGCGGTATTCCCAACCCTTGTGAACCAGCAAATTCAGACTCTATACCAATCAAAAATCCTATAAAGTCGGTATACCAGCTTTTATATGCCGTTAAGTCCAAGTATACTTTTTCTTTAAATATGCCGCGATAGCCTAATTCAACGGTTCGCACTCGCTCAGGACGAATCGCATCTACGTTGAAATAATCGAGCGATTCATTGTTGAGGGAGGTTAAATAATCTACAAATGAATTGACTGTAATCAGAGAATCATACCCTTCTAAGTTTCCCAAAAGAATGGCTCTACCTACGTTATAATACAAGTATTGATCGGCCAGGGTTGGGTTGCGTATGGCAGAAGAAAAGGTTGTTCTGAATGTATGATTGATAGACGGTGAATAAACCACAGAAAGAGCAGGTGAAAACAAGTAGTCAAAGTTTTGATTCTTGTCCATCCTTATCGTAAAATTGGTTTGCAGCTTATTATCCAACAACTTCTTACCAACGCCAAAATAAACGCCAAACTCTTGATTGGTAATCTGTCGATAACTAGAATCAGTGATCACCACTCCTGAATCGGTTTGCGTGCGCTCATATGTTAGCGTATCCTGAAAAATAGTGCCTCGTGTGTTTGGTGTGTACAAACGATAATTGCCTCCTATTGCGAAATTGAATTTAGCAATATCAAAACGGTATTCGCCCGCCACATGGTATAGTGCAGACCTGTCGAAGAATAACGCCCCACCTTCAGGAAAAGTCCTGCCAGTGATATCAGCAAAAGCAGAGTCGTACTCAGCAGTTCCTGGCTCATAGCGAGGATTTCCTGCTCTCGAGTTTTCGTTTAAATCACCCCGCATTTGCTCGTGCATTTGCGTCAAGGTATCTTCATACTGAACAATCCAATCGTCAAAAGCTTCCGCCCATAATGAGTCATTATTATCATAGTCAGCAATATCAGGATAACCATCAAACTGTCTTATGGCACGCGCGTAATCTCGACCTCCCCAAGTTGTTCGATAGGTGGTAAGCCAATTATCATCTACAGATGTTGCTTCCATCATTCTAATTCCAGCCGTAACAATATCGTAAGATTGCCCAGCGTCTTCATGTGTAGAATAAGCTCTAATGAACCATTTATCCTTCTTACCTATTTCCACCTCATTCTGCAAAAATTGTATCCCTTTTAAACTATAGCGGTTATCGCCTTGATAAACAGTCGTCCCCGTTCCATAGTTAATCGCATATTTCACCTCAACACTATCGGTAATGCGGTAATGCAGAGCGATATTCGCCTTGAGGTTATTCGTATTGTAATCTGCCAAATCCACTTCTTGATATCCTTGTCTATGAACTATTCCATAACCCGGATATTGAAGTTTAGAAAATGGATCTGACCTATCATCAAATTCTTCATCACCATAAATATTCACTGCATCCACGCCTCCTGGGTTTCCAGCGGGAGCATCAGAACCTTGAATAGGATCATAATTCTCCGCAAACCAATCCAATGCTTGCATATAAAAGAAATTCATCTTGTAGGCAAACTTGGGCTTACCGTCCTTATTCTTGATTACTTGTGCCCAACGCACTGCATACTCTTGTAAATTACGTTCACCAAGTTTTGATGAAAAGCTCAGCCCTTGAAAATCAAAAGGGTTCTTAGTTGTCATATTGATAACTCCATTGAACGCACCGGGCCCATAAAAAGCACTGCTGGCCCCAGCAATGATATCAACCCTCATCACATCTAAATCTGAAGCGCCAAGAAAATTACCGAGTGAGAAATTGAGTCCGGGACTTTGATTATCTACCCCATCAATTAATTGGAGCGATCGAACTGGACTTGTGCTGTTGAACCCCCTTGTATTGATCACCTTAAACCCAAGGCTAGCTGAAGTAAGGTCTACTCCCTTCATCATAGCCAACCCATCGTAAAAATTATCAGCCGGAGTTTCTTTTATCGCTAGGATATCCATCCGCTCAACCGTAAGTGGCTCTTGGCGTTGCTTCTCAGAAACACGAAAATCAGTCACTTCAAATGCTTCGAGCATATTGGCAGTAGGGAGCATTTTCACGTCAATCTTATCTCCTTCTTTCGCATAAGGAATGACCTGTTGCTCATAACCAATAAATGAAACCACAAGGTTTATAGGCAAGGGTAAATATGTTGAAAAAGTAAACTTACCGTCAATATCTGTGGTAGTTCCAACCGTTGTGCCTTCTACCACAACTGAAGCACCAATTAACGCTTCTCCAATACTCGGGTCTACAACCTTACCGCTAATCTTAGTTTGGGAATAAGCCCCAGCACTAAAAATGAAGAACAAGGCAATAAAAAAGGGGTGCATTTTCATGTTCACCCCAATAATAGTTAAGAATATGTTACGTCCTACATTTTAGATTAAACTAACCTAACAATCGCTATACTAAAATTTTAGACTGTTAAACAACCGCTTTTACGTGACTCTCAAGCTTAGCCAACTTATCTAAAAAGACCTTTTCTTCAATCATATGGTGAATATTTAGGTCTACTTGAAACTGGCTCAATAAGTTCTTAAACATTCTGTAAGCAAAGGTTTTGCTCACTAGCGGAATATCTTCTTCAATAACCATAATGATGTCTTCAAGGTGATCTTGGATTCGATGATCGTGATGAAGCCTGAACTCATGAACAGAGTAGTCTTTAGGAAGCTGTTCGACCATCAATTTTTTAGCATAAGGAAATAGGTGTTTTTCCTCGAGTTCAATATGCTCCAATAAGTCATTTTGATATTGATTGTAAAAATGATTCAATAATGGAACAATGCTATGCTCAGGAAACAAATCAAAAATATTCTTGATGTTCATTTCCATTTTCGGCAAAATCTTGTCGATATAAAATCGATGGGTTCGTTGCAAGTAATCAAGCAAAACATCCAAAGAGTATTGCTCAAACTGGTCAACCTCTTCTTTAACCGGATTGCTATAAAACTTTATGAGGTCAACGATGAAGTTGACATCTTTAATGGACTCAACATCAACTTGGCTGAATGACATGTCTCCTTTTGACAAGTCAACATTAAACCTTTGCAGCGCTAATTCGGTCAATGGTTCGAAGTGAATAGAATCACTTACTGAAGTGGCTTTATTAATCATGGCTGTCGCTTTTTTATTTACTCTTCGAACTTAATCGATTGATAAGCGCTTAACCCTAGCCTAAATCAGGTATTTCAATGATAGTTATCACTTCAATGTGTGAAAAACCTAATGAACTACAACAACTCGGTGCGTTTCGATTCTTTCTTCATTGGATAGTTGCAAGACATAACTACCTTGTTTCCAATCCGAAGTATTGATAATCCCATTGCCAATACTAGCTTTTACAACCATTCTTCCTGATAGATCAAAAAGAGCATAGGTCAATTTCTCATATCGCGGAACTTGAATGTGAATCACCTCATTGGCAGGATTTGGGAATACCTTCCAAGTTGAAACATGATCTGAACGTACTCCAACAGTGGAGTCTTGAAAAGCAACAATCTCTAAATCATCAAAGTAAAATCCATCGAAAGTCACAAATGGGTCAGTCACCATTCGAAATCTGATTTTAATCTTTTGCCCCAAATAGTCATTCAAACTAACTTCTTCCATCACCCAATTACTTTGAAAGCCATCCCACAGTGGCTGACCTAAGTCTTGAAAGCTATTTCCCTCAACCGAATATTTTCCGCATAACGGAGCCCAATTTTCTTCACCTGCAGGAGAAGCCAAAATTTGCGCATAATCCCAGCCTGCTTCAATGAACCATTTGGCTTGAAATTGTAACTGAGCCAAAGTGCTACTCTCAAGATCTACTTCCGTTGCCAATTCAATTTCATTGAATGTGTTGTTTTGAGATATTCCAAAAGGAGAATCTGTAATGGAAGTACTTGGACTAACAAAATCTTCAGTCGTTTCTCCCCAATCTGTGCCAGAAACAAACTCAGAAATATCTCCATCATTTTGAGCCACAACTGTGGCCGATCCAAATACTCTATTCACTCTTTCCTTTATAGTAAAGCCATTAAAAGTTGAAACAAGGTCATACACCACTTGATCTCCTTCTGCAATGCTTTCATCTAATTGATAAGAAATTGAAATTGGGTTTTCTTCAGCAATTACCATTGAAGATAAATCTACTGGTGCTCCAACACTAATAATATTCGAAGAAACAGGATCAATACTGAACGTATAAGGCCCGTTGAACTGCAGACCTAATCGGGTGGCCATAAAATCAATATTACCACTGAGCGAGCTTATAAACTGAGAAGCACTATTAGACAGTTTAGCATAATCTCCAGTAAAATGAGCCAAAAGTAAATTCGGCAAGACATTCTCTTGACTCAGAGGAGTTATTCGGGAAGTAGCCGGCCAAAACCCATCGTCTTGGGTCCCCACCTCGGGAGTCATAGAAAGAATTTTATTCTTCACAGTTTGTTCGCCATACATCCAATCATCAGAATCACCATTAACATTATATCCCACAGTTTGCAAACCCGTGCCAAACACATAATTGTTTTGACTGGTCATTTCTGAGGCAATAGCTATGAAAGTGTTAGAGTCAGGCGTCAATTCTACTCCAGTGCCCCAAGGGTAAATTAAGTAATTGCCAAAGGCGTGATAGTTGAGCGTAAGAGCAAATTCATGCTGTTCGCATAGCCAAGCAATCGCTCTTGTTTCTGGCTCTGAAAATGCAGATGGACCTCGGTAAGTCTCACTGCTTGTATTTGGAGATGAGCCTTGATTGTCGATTCCCCATTCATACCCGTAATTTCTATTTAAGTCTACACCATTGGTTCCGTCACCATTATTTCGTCTATTCTTTCGCCACATTCCACCTCCGTTAGGATCTGTTGTTTCATTATAGATGTATCCGTCAGGGTTAATCACAGGAACGAAATACATCTGTGTATTGTCAACCAAATGCTTCACTTCATTGTCGGTGCTGTAATTCTCCAATACATACCACATATAGAAAATCAGCTGCGTAAGAGATTGCGGCTCGCGAGAATGATGGATTGCTGTGTAAAGCAACTCTGGTTCATCTTCATTCATTGCTACATTGTCAGAGATTTTAACCTGATACAATGGCAAACCTTGATGGGTGAGGAACGTATCAATTACTGACCGTTCAGATATTAAGTCTGGGAACATAGAATGCATTGAATCCAAATTCTGCAAAAACTCTTGGTATGTGTAAAATCCGCCCATGCTTCCTAGACTGAAATTCTCAGGTATCTCAATCGTGTCATTTTGAGTATTAAAACAGGCGTCTCGAGCACCTCTTGAAACTTCATTAGCTTGTCGATTGACATAGTATGCTTTCACGTCCTCAATCAAGACATCGTAGTCAATTCCAGATTGATTCATCCAAGAAATGGTTTCGTCATCAAAGTCATTGATAATAAAAATCTCCTTTTTTACTATTCCGTGATCCAGCTCCACTCCTCTCTGCTGAAGAAGGTTTTCAGTAATCGGATTTAGGTGAATTTTCAGTTTAGAATATTGTTGTGCCTGGATATTAATGGCCGATAAATAAGCAATGAGGAATAATAATGTTCTCATGTAAAGTAAGTTAGGTCTAGCGAATATAGCTTAGAAGAAACGATATTTAAATTTAGACGTGGAAATAATATGAATCGTTTATTTTCGCTAAAATTTTAGATGATGTCACACGATACGCACAACGATAAGCCAAAAGGATTCTTGAACACTGTTTTTGACGAAACAATGGGTGGATTTGGAATCGTTTACGCCTCTGGTCTTTTGATCGTCATTTTCTTGATACTTCTTTTAGGGTAATCCCCTAAAGTGTACTTTTAGACTTGTCATCATTCTAGCTTAGAATGAGGCTTTAGATCATGGTGCACATCCCCCAAAACATACAAGAGCTTAATTCCTACAAACCGGGCAAACCGATTGAAGAGATCGTTGCTGATCTTCAATTAAAAGAATGGGCAATTCTCTGGAACAATGAGAATAATTTAGGGCCGTCTCCAAAGGTTATCAAGGCTATTGAAAAAGAAGCTCGAAATCTTAAAGTATATCCTGACCCTGCCTCGGTAGCACTTCGAAAAAGCATTGCCAAAGCTCACAATTGCCTGATAGAAAACGTAGTCGTAGACAACGGATCAGAATCGTTACTCGACAATATTTTCAGGTCATTTATGAATGATGGAGATGAACTTCTCACCTGTGAAGGAACATTCGTAGCCCTTTATATATGGGCAAAGGCAAACAATAAAAAACTAAGAAAACTTCCTTTAGGTAGAGGATATCGGTTTGATTTCAAAAAAATCGTGGAGTCTATAACCCCCGAAACAAAAGCCATTTACATTGCTAATCCCAACAACCCAACGGGAACTATCATCTCGAAAGATGAACTAGATGAAATGCTTCAGCTGGTATCGAAAGATATATTGGTGATTATTGATGAAGCCTATTTTTCATATGCTCAGCAACTTTCTAATGATTATCCAGATAGCTTTTCATTGGGTCACCCTAACGTGATCATCTTGCGCACTTTTAGCAAGGCTTATGGCCTAGCTGGAATGAGGGTTGGGTTTGCTTTAGGACCGAAAGATCTGATCGAAGCAATGACAAAAGTGAAAATGACCTTTGCTCCATCCAACATCGCACAGGTAGCGGCACTAGCCGCTTTTGAAGATAAGGAACATATGACTCGTGCGCTTGAGTTGAATAAAAAAGCCCTAACCGAGTTTTACTTGGCTTTGCATGAAGCAGAGCTAGATTACATTCCTTCTTATGCCAACTTTGTGATGGTTGATTTGAAAACCGAGGAAAAAGCAAAGCAGTTTGCGTATGACATGCTTCAAAAAGGAGTATTTATCAGACACTTAAAAGCTTTTGGGTTACCGCATTGTGTGCGGATTTCAACTGGGACGGAAGAAGAAAATCAATTGTTTACTCAAACTATCATTGAACTTTTCACGCAAACTTAAAGGCTTAACCAACCCTCTTACCTTGAGCCTTCAGTGCCGCGGTCGAGTGTATTTCACCCAGGTATGGATCTTCAATTTCCAATTTAACAGTCTGGCTATTTTGGTTTAAAGAACAATTGAGATAGTGTTTAGTAATATTTGAATAACCCAAATAAATGCAATTCGCGGTATCGTCTGCGCAAATTTTAATTGGTTCGCCAGAATAAGCAAAACTCAAGCGATAATAGCTGTTAACTGAAATTTCTCGTTTCACACCGTTTGAAAATGACAAAAAAACTGACTCATTCTTTTGTCTGAAACTATTCCGATAGAGAATCAGGTTTACATGCTTTAAATACAACGAATATCAATTCCTAAATTGATTTTTTCATAACTCTTACGTTGTTCGATTCGATCATTCAATTTGTCAATATATTCTTTGATTACTCCTAGCCTTTTCTGGTCTTTTTCATTCTCATAATCTGTCTGAAGGTCTAAGTCATCTGCCAACAGATACATCATGAATTTAGGATTCAATTTATGGGTCATTCCAGTAGATAAATCGAGAACGTATGATCGCCTCCTTCCTCCGAAAATCCAATTTCCAAAAATCCCACCGACTGCTGCAGAAGCTAGAGCTACAGGAATAGCATCTGGCGAAATTCTATTTCCATCTTTTAAAACGGCACTAAGCAGCCAACCTGTAATTCCAAATATAAACACGGATGGAATAACAACTGCTTTCACTGCATTTTCATTGACTCCCGCACGGAAGAACATGTAATCTCCTTCAACCAAAACTTTGGAATACTGAGATTGAAGACCCATGGGAAAACAATTTAAATACAATTCAGTTCCATCAGAATAAGCCAACCATTCTTTTCGAATCTCTCGTTTTAGAACTCCTTTGGAATACATATTGTAATCGTTGCCCCCGAAAACAAAAACAGATGATTCATACCTCAACTCGGCCGTGGCTTCGGTTTTCATTGAGGGTGTTTTCCATTGAATGTCATGCAATGAAGTATACACACCTTTAGGGAAGCTTGTTTGACCAAAGACAATATTTGGTGAACATAAATATGTCGTACAGAAAATACAAATCAATAAATAAATAAGAATCCTCATCCTTAAAGATTAGAATCTCGAATATATTAAAATCTAAAACCTCAACACCCTTTCTATCGCAGCCCTCACTTCTTCCTCATCGGGCAAGTACTCTTTCTCCAAAATTTCATTCAGTGGAATAGCAGGCGTGTCTTTTGCACCAACGACAATGACTGGCGCGTCTAAGCTTTCGAAGCAATCATCTACTACCCTGCCAGCAATCCCTTGAGCAAATGAACTTCCACGAGGCTCTTCGGTTACCACAATGACTTTGTTGTGTTTCTTGGTGGCACCAAAAATGGCTTCAGCGTCAACAGGCTGGATGGATCTTAAATCCAATATCTCCACTTGACCAGGAAAGTGCTTGGCAGCTGATTCACTCCAATATACTGAGCGACCATAAGTAATGACCACACAGCTTTCGCCTCTGTCGATTCGGGCTTGATCCGCTTCTTGAACGATGCGCGCCTTACCAAATGGAACCACATAGTCTTCGCTTGGTTCGGTGGTTTTCGCTCCTTCAGTTCCTTTAATTTTTGACCAATACAATCCCTTATGCTCCAACAACACACATGGGTTAGGATCATAATATGCCGCTTTGAGCAAGCCCTTCAAATCGGCACCGGTGCTTGGGTACGCCACTTTAATTCCTCGAATATTGGATAGAATACTTTCCACAGAAGAACTGTGGTACGGTCCACCACTTCCATAAGCACCAATTGGCACGCGGATTACACAGCTCACTGGCCATTTTCCGTTGCTCAAGTAGTAACTTCGGCTCACCTCAGTGAACAACTGATTCAATCCTGGCCAGATGTAATCTGCAAATTGCACCTCAACGATAGGTTTCAAACCAACAGCACTCATACCAACGGTAGATCCAATGATGAATGCTTCTTGAATTGGTGTATTGAACACTCGGTCTTTTCCAAACTGCTGCGCAAGCGTAGCTGCCTCACGAAAAACACCACCTAATCGATGTCCAACGTCTTGTCCATATAGCAAAGCTTCTGGATGTTTTTCTAGCAACTCACGAACAGCGAATAAAGCACTGTCCACCATTACGGTTTTCTCTTTTCCTTTTGGATCACGCTCGCCTTTTTCTTCGGTAATCGGTGTTGGCGCATACATATGCGTCAGTAAGTCCTCAGGCTTTGGATCTTCAGCCTGCTGAGCTCGCTTAAAATCTGATTCCACCAATTCAACCGCACTCATTTCAAGGCGCTCTAAATCTTCATTCTTAATACCGAAGCTCAACAATTGATTTTTGAAATATGGGTATGGATCACGCTTTTTATCATCCTCCAAATCATCACGATACCACTCCATCCTTACACCGGATGTATGGTGACTTAACAACGGCACTTTGAGGTGAACCAAAAATGATCTACGTTCTTTTCGAATGGTGGTGATGGCTTTATTCAGTGCATTGTAGCAATCAATAAAATCATGCCCTTTTTCTACCGTAATTACCTCCAATCCTTTGAACCCTTTCGCATAATGCGTTGCATCTCCTGCTCTAATTTCGTCCGCACTTGCTGAGATATCCCATTCATTATCCTGAATGAAATACAGCATCGGAAGCTGCTTTAAAACCGCCATTTGAAATGCCTCAGCTACTTCACCTTCTGTGATGGAAGCATCTCCTAAAGAACAAACTACTACTGGATTCTCACCTTTGTAATCTTTGGCCAGACCTTGGCTTTCTGTATACTGAACGCCCATACCAACACCTGTTGTCGGAATAGCTTGCATGCCTGTAGCAGAAGACTGATGTGGAATCTTTGGCTTATCGGGATCGTTTAAAGAAGGATGACTATAATATGTTCTACCACCTGAAAACGGATCATCTCTCTTTGCAAAAAGCTGAAGCATTAAGTCGTAAGGCTTCATTCCAATACCAAGCAGAATAGAATCATCCCGGTAATATGGGGCAACAAAGTCTTGAGGCTTCAACTGCAGTGCTAAGGCTAACTGAGCCGCCTCATGACCGCGACTTGTAGCGTGAACATACTTAGAGGTTAGCTGGATATTTTCATTGTAAAGATTGCTCATGCGCTTAGCAGTGCACATAAGTTCCCATGCTTCCAACAAAGTTTCCTTATCCAACGGCAGCTTCACTTTCTCCTCTTTCACTTTATCGCTCATATCACAAATTTATAGGGACGCCAAAGATAGCATACCAAAAGCTGAATTTTGAATTGAGTCAAGAGTTAGTCATCAGGTTAGAAAGCAATTAAAAGTTTTCAGCTATTAAGCTCGGAATCAAATTCTTTTGCACCTTTCGCCTTGAAAATATTTCCTATGAACCAAGAAGAAAAGCCGATTTCGCAATCAACAAACACTGAAAGTAAACCTTCAGAACCTCGCATCAATATTAAGCGGATAGTAAGAGAGTTTCTAGTTTTCTTGCGTCACAGATTAAGCCTAGAAGATGATAACGCAGACCCTTTAGAAACCATTGAATACATCAAAAAGGGGGTTGAATTCAAGGGTACCAACATTTGGATTTTAATTTTCGCGATTTTGATTGCATCGATCGGATTGAACATGAACTCTGCTGCGGTAATTATCGGTGCGATGCTTATTTCTCCCTTAATGGGTCCAATCATGGGCTTAGGAATGGGAGTTGGGACAAATGACTTTGAACTCATTAAAAAAGCAGCCAAGAACCTTGGTATCATGGTGGGTATTTCAGTAGTAACAAGCACGATTTACTTTTTCATAACTCCATTAAGCGATGCACAAAGCGAACTTTTAGCGCGAACAACACCCACGATTTGGGATGTAATGATTGCCTTGTTTGGTGGTTTAGCAGGAATCGTTGCTGGATCAAGAAAAGAAAAAAGCAACGCCATTCCAGGTGTGGCCATAGCAACGGCACTAATGCCACCTTTATGTACCGCTGGTTATGGATTAGCAACAGGAAACCTAGCCTATTTTGCCGGTGCATTTTACCTATTCACAATCAACTCGGTGTTTATTAGTTTATCTACAATTATCATCGTGAGATTCTTGCGTTACCCTACCAAGTCGTTTGTAGACACCATCCGCGAAAAGAAAGTAAAGCGATGGATTGGCTTGATCGTAATATTGGTATCCTTACCCAGTTTCTGGATCGCTTTTAACTTGGTGAAAAATAGCGTGTTTGAAAGAGAAGCAGGTATTTTTATCACAGAGAATTGCGTGTTTGACAACGCACAAGTGATAAGTAGAAATGTGGTTTCTGACGGAGAAACTAAGCGCATAGAACTAGCCTTAATTGGACAGCCAATTCCAGAAGAAACCATCAGCCTATTGAGAAACAAGCTCAAACAAAACAAACGATTGGCAGACGCAGAGCTAATCATTCGCCAAGGAGCTATTGGAGAAAAAGGCTTGGATATGGAAACCGTTCAGTTGATGAATCAGAACTTAAAAACGGGAATCATTGAAGACTTATATAAACGCAATGAAGAAGTCTTGCAATCGAAGGATGAGCAAATTAGAGTCTTAGAAAACGAAATCTACCGATTTAGGTCTAGAGAACTTCCTGTCACAGATATTTCTACTGAATTAAAAGCTCAGCATGAGGACGTGTTAGAGTTCACGCTAATGCGAAATCCGGTAGTTAGCATGGATAGTTTACACGTTGACACAGTGACTTTTGCATATGTTCAATTCAAAAAGAGACCTTCTAAAAGTGAAAGTGGCAGGTTGGAAAACTGGTTAAAAGCCCGCACCAAATCTGATAGGTTAAAGTTGGTCATTCAGGTCAATTAGATTTCATCAGTCCGTCTAGCATCCTATTTTTATACCTTTCCCGCTCTGTCAATATCCTAATCTAAGCGAATGACCGCATATACTCTCGTGATTGCCGCATCGGTAATCGTTATCGTGTCTTATTTCTACAATCTCATTGCAAAGCGGTTCAACGTTCCATCCGTTTTGCTTTTAATTATCACAGGTATTATCATTAAGCAAGCGATGAACTACTTTGATGTAGGACGAATCGACTGGTTTCCTTACCTAGAGATTTTAGGAATTGTAGGTTTAATCATGATCGTTTTAGAAGCTGCCCTTGATCTCAAATTAGAACGTGAAAAAATGCCTTTGATTGGGAAGTCATTTCTGATAGCATTAGTTGGGTTAGTTATTTCATCAGCTGTTGCAGCTTTTATCATTATGCTCATTCTACCTGACTTTTCTTGGCTTACGGCCATGATTTATGCAGTTCCTTTATCCATACTCAGTAGCGCTATTATCATTCCTTCGGTGGGGTTTTTACCTCAGAAAAAGAAAGAATTCTGCATTTATGAAAGCACGTTCAGCGATATTCTTGGAATCATGTTCTTTTACTTTCTCATCTCCCTCACCGAACCCGGATCAAGTGGAGATGCGGTTGGAGGATTCTTTCTTAACCTTATTATCACCATTGTTGTGAGTATCGTGGCTGCTTATGGTCTGATCTATGTTTTTCAAAACATTAAAACACAAATCAAAACCTTTTTGCTCATTGCCATTCTTATTTTGCTTTATGCGATAGGCAAACAATTGCACCTTTCAAGTTTGATCATCATCCTAGTTTTTGGCCTTGTAATTAGCAATTCAAAAATATTTTTTCCAGGCTTTTTAAAGCGAATACATCAAGAAGAAAGCATTAAGTCTTTGTTTCACGAATTACACATCGTAACAGGTGAAACGGCATTCATTGTGCGCACATTTTTCTTCATCATTTTCGGTATCACTATTATGCTAAGCTCATTGCTTAGCATTAAAGTCATCTTGATTTCCGCACTCATTTTGGCCTCTATTTATGGTCTGCGATTTTTGATGTTCCAACTATTTCTCGGGAAGGACATTTTACCAGAAGTGTATATCGCTCCTCGTGGGTTGATCACTGTATTGCTGTTCTTCGCTATTCCAGCAGAATTACAAGTAAAGTCTTTTGACAATGGGATTTTACTATTTGTCATTATCGCGACAGCATTAGTTATGACATGGGCCATGATTAAGGCCGACAGCCAAGACTTGGATGACGAAGTCTTGGAGATGCTAGGCAAGGCAGAAGAAGGGCAGTCGGTAGAAGCTTCTTCAGAATCAGACGAACAAGAACAATAAAACTTTAATCGTGTTTTTTCTTCCTCGAAAAGAACATTAGCACTTTATATGTATATACACTAATTGTATTTGTATATATTTGTCTTGAATTTGAAAGTATGAAGCACCCAAAAACACCAGAAACAAAACACCCCATTTCTGAATTGATCACAAAGCGTTGGAGCGCAAGATCATTTTCTGAAAAACCAATCTCCGATGATACGTTGGAGCACCTCTTTGAAGCCACTTCATGGACAGCGAGCAGTATGAATGAGCAACCTTGGAAGTTCATATACGCGCACTGAGACACAGAAGGATTTGAGAAAATGACCAATTGCTTAATGGCTGGAAATAAAGTTTGGGCTGAAAATGGATCGGTAATGATTTTAGCATTAGCAAAAAAGAACTTCGCTAATGGAAAAACGAACAGACATGCCATGCACGATATTGGAGCAGCTAACTCAACACTTCTATTAGAAGCGGCATCCTTAGATATTTATGGGCACATGATGGGCGGGTTTCATTTTAATGAGACGTTGGAAGCATTTGACTTAGACAACAATGAATGGGAACCTGCTTGTTTTATCGTGATTGGATACTTAGATGCACCAGATAAATTAGAAGAGCCATTCAAAAGCCGAGAGCTAGCTCCTCGATCAAGAAAATCGGTAAACGAAATCAAAGAAAAGCTATAATCATGGAATACGAATTCAGATACAGCGAGGACAATGCAAAAGGACTCATCGAAATGTGGAAAGGTGATGATTGCTATGCTCGTATGACCTATTCACGTTTAGACCCAAACAACATTATTGTTGACCACACCGCTGTTGATCCAAAAGCTAAAGGAACAGGCGCTGGAAAACGCATTGTTATGGAAATGGTAGAATGGGCTAGAAAGAACGACCAGAAAGTCCTTCCCTTGTGTCCTTTCACGAAAGCGATTATTGAGAAAAACCCGGAAACACACGATATACTGCGCAAATAATACCGTTATGAAACGCAATGAATTTTTGAAAAAATCGGCAATGGGGGTTGTAGGTGGCATAGCAGCTAGTTGCAGGCAATCTAGAACCTGCAGATAGTAAATCATCAACCGCAAACTCTGATGCCGAAAGAGTCGGGCACAATCATTTACCAAATAATCCCTCCAAAATCATGGAAAATATGGTTTTACACCGCGCCAATACACGCGGAAATGCCAACCACGGCTGGCTCAATAGTAATCACACTTTCAGTTTTGCTAATTATCATAATCCAGAACGAATGAACTTTGGCGTACTGCGAGTTCTGAATGATGATCACGTAGAAGCAGGAATGGGCTTTGGTACGCACCCGCACAACAACATGGAGATTATTTCTATTCCACTGGAAGGAGATCTTGAGCACAAAGACAGTATGGGCAATTTAGGCGTGATCAAGCAAGGCGATGTTCAGGTGATGAGCGCAGGCACAGGAGTACAGCATAGCGAATACAATAGGAACAAAGACAAGGCTGTCAAGTTCCTTCAGATTTGGTTGTTTCCAAAAAAGAAAGGAGTGACTCCTCGCTATGATCAAATGTCATTTCCTAAGACTGATCGCCATAATAAACTGCAGCAAGTTTTGTCGCCAACTCCTGATGATGAAGGTATTTGGATTCACCAAGATGCCTGGTTCCATTTAGGTGATTTTGACAGAGGATTCGCCACATCTTACGATATTAAAAAATCGGGTAATGGCGCATATGCCTTTGTTTTAAAAGGATCTATCAAGATCAATGGACAGGAGCTGAATAGCAGAGATGGCTTAGGCATTTGGAATACGAATACATTGAAAATTGAATCAACGACCGATGCTGAACTTCTTTTGATGGATGTACCCATGGAAATTGCATAATGCCATTACTTTCGTTTGAAGCAATGTCTTCAACGAAACCCCATAAAGTTTTTTGCATAGGATTTATGAAAACGGGCACGACTACTCTTAATCGTGCCCTTTCCGTTTTAGGTTATCGCGTCAGCCACAACTCATGGAAATGGCTAAAACTGATTGTTAAAAATGACTGGTCGAGTGTTCGACAAAAAATGGATGTGTGGGACGCTGTGGAAGATAATCCCATTCCATTAATCTATAAAGAGCTCGATCAATTTTACCCGGGAAGTAAGTTTATTCTTACTGTGCGTGATTCTGAAAAATGGTACAACAGTGTTTCTTACCATATTGGGGATATGCTGAGCCCTATGCACGAATGGTTATTTGGCAAAGGAAAAGGGCTGCCGAAAAATGACAAAACGCACACGCTGAATGTATTCAATACGCACAGAAAAAAAGTAGAAGATCACTTCAAAGACAGACCTGAAGACTTGCTAATTATTGATGTAACTAAAATTGAAAGTTGGGACGCGCTATGCGCATTTTTAAACGAACCTGTTCCATCAACGTCATTTCCTCACGCCAACCGAACGACCTACGATACAGATAAAAATGCAGGATTTCAACGAAGAAGCAAATACCTGAAGAAACGTTTTCTTAACCCTCTGAAAATCTGGTGGTACAAACAAAACCACTACATTCCTTCTCCCAATCAAAGACTAGAGCAATTATGAGCGCCAATATCACAAAAGAATATACCAACGGTGAGATAACAGTTATCTGGAAACCAAACACTTGTATTCACTCAGAAAAATGCTGGAAAGGGTTAGGTTCCGTATTCAATCCTAAGAGCAAGCTTGGATCAATATAGAAGGAGCTAGTTCTGAAGAGCTGATGAAGCAAATTGATCAATGCCCTTCAGGTGCATTATCTTATTACAAAAACAGTGAGGGAAAATCATCGGCTTTGGATGTAAGCGAATTAACTAAAGTAGAAGTGATTCCGAATGGTCCAGTACGAGTGCACGGAGATATTGAGATCACGCATTCTAATGGAGCAATAGAAAAAAGAGAGCGGATTACCGCTTTATACCGATGCGGAATGTTTAGCAATAAGCCATATTGTGATGGCACACACAAGAGAGAGGGCTGGCAAGAGAATTAGGCAAAAGTCGTTTCGATTACCACATCACTTATCAATGTTTTACGTACTGGGCACTTCGAGGCAATCTCCTTGAGCTTTTCTTTTTGCTCTTCCGATAAGTTACCTATCAATTCCATTTTCGTGGAGATATGGTCTAGGTAACGACCTTTCTCATTCTCGTCACCCAGGTCATTGATGTGGCGTTTACTATGTGAAATATAGACATAGACTTCTTTAAGATCCCATTCTTTGCGTTGCGTATAAAGCTTCAATGTCATTGCTGTGCAAGCAGCTAATGAAGCTGAAAGTAAATCATATGGTGAAGGACCAAAATCATCACCTCCAACATCTGTTGGTTCATCTGCAGTCAAATAATGCGATGCTGTTTGAATGTTAGTAGTGAAATTGTCTTCAGTCAAATTCAAATGCCCTACTAACTGTTCATTCTTGGGGTCCAATTCAGATTGATTATCTATGGGGAAATAACGCTTAACCCAGCTACCAATCACATCGCCTACATACATACTATCATGCTTATCTGTCAATAAATGATCTGCACCATCTAAACTCACAAATCTCTTGGGGTGAAAAGCATTTAAGAATAAATCTTGTGCGCTCTGAATACCAACTGTCTTGTCAAACGGTGCATGCATGATCAAAATCGGCTTACGCAAATCGTGCACTACTTTAAGTAGGTCAATTGACTCAAAGCCCTCCACAAATTCTTTGTTAATCTTAAAAGGACGCCCACCTATGTCAACCTCGATTTCGCCTTTCTCTGGTATTTCGTCAATACGATGAGAAAAATGTTTTTTAGTGTGTTCCACGCTAGATGGTGCTCCAATGGTCGCAACTGCCTTCACATCATCCAATTGAGAAGCAGCTTCAATTACCGCTGCTCCGCCTAAAGAATGCTCAACGAGTAATTTTGGCGCCAAATAATGCTCATTAAGATGGGCGTGCACATCGATTAAATCTTGAACATTCCCAGAAAAATGACTGTCGGAAAACTGCCCTCCGCTGCGACCCAATCCGGTAAAATCAAATCGAACCACACCGAAGCCATGATTGGTTAAGGAGCGACTAATATTTTTTGCAGCAATCAGGGTGCTAGAACATGTAAAGCAATGTGCGAAAATGGCGTAAGCATGAGGCTTCCGGTTAGTCGGTAATTCCAGTATTGCATATAGTTTATGTCCTCGAGAACTGATTATCTCTAGCTTCTGGTTACCCATAATAATTCAATTTAGGCTTTGACGAAGTCATCGTCAGAACATTACGAAACTTACTTCACTCCATCCATTTGATTTTGCTTATCCATATCGGTTGGCATTTTTAAGCCTTCGCGTGTTCGAACTGGAGTGCAGTCAAGTGTGTTTGCTTTGCGCATAAACATGAAGCGAATACTAAAAATGACTGGCCTGTAACGGCTAGCAAAAAAGCCATATGAAGAGCGACCATTTTCAAAGGGCCATGCGTTGAGTATAGGCGTTTCCAAGGCAGGAATAATTAACCAATCTCCACGCATTTTTATTCCAAAACCAATTTTATAGTGCAGTTGAGCAGCTATTCGCCCTGGATTTTCGTTACCAACAGCGGAAATGGTTGACCCTCCTTGATTAGCCATAAATGCATAACCTGCATTCGCTCCTAAAGAATGCTGAATGAAGTTGTATTTGCTGATTCGCCATATGTGATTGAAGTTAATGAATGCTTCCGCGTAATGATAGCCGAAAGTGCCTTGAGTTTGCTCTAATGGAGAAAGTGGAGCTTCAGATGGAATTGACACCAATTGTCCATTCGCCTTTTCACTGCCTCTTAATCCTTTATACGATATACCATAATCCATGAATTTGAAAAATCGCCAATACTGAAGCATCTTGTAGCGTCCTACTTCTGCATAAATACCTGGCCTTCCTAATCCACGTGTTCGAGCATCAAACTTCTGCGCGGCTGTTTCATTGTACGTGCGATTTTGATACACAAAAGGCGTCATCATGTAAGTGGCGCCTGGGGCGAAAAACCAACCGCTCATTTTATACTGTGGTGCCTTCGGTAATACTTCGTTATAGTGCTTTTGAAATGAAACAGGCTTTTGTTTCCTTTTACCCTGAGAATAAATAGGTGAAACCAAAAACGCAAACAGCACTAATAGTATAATAACTCTCATACCTCAAAACTAAATGAAGCATTCAAGCGAAATGCTTCAACAAGCGTCATATTTAAACAACGTTGCTGTTAAATCGAAATATTGGGCTTCAAAATCCACTTAATCTCGGGCTAAACAGCAATAATAATCGGATATTTACCCGGTCAAAACTTACCCTAGCGAACAGATTCATGACCTCAAGCAAGTTCATCAGCTTCCTTAAAAAACAATTACCGATTTCGACACCACAATTAGGTGAAATAGTTAACATGTCCGACCCTGTTGTTAGAAATAATTGGTGGGGAAATTTGGAATAGTCCCACACTTCAGATAAAGCAATCACCGAAAACTAGAATCTATGATCGTAAGAAAGAATATTAACCTGAAAGGAATCATCGGCTTTAGTTGGTTCCATATGATATGGCTTCCACTTTGGGGAATCCTCACCGCATGCATCTATCATTTCTTCAACTACCAATGGCTGCAAATACCATGGCTTCCATTGTCCATCCTTGGCACAGCCGTGGCATTTTATATTGGCTTTAAAAACAACAGTGCCTATGACCGCGTATGGGAGGCTCGTAAAATCTGGGGGGCTATCGTCAATAGCAGCAGAATGTGGGGTTCTAACATCAAGGCTTACGTTGGCAATCAGTTTAAAAATGATGAACTCAGCGATGCAGCGCTAAAAAGCATTCATCAGCGATTGATTTATCGTCATATCGCCTGGCTGTATGTCTTGCGTGACCAACTTTTAATTCCAACTCCTTGGGAGCATATGAGACCAAGTCATGACGGATGGGTGAAGAAGTTCTTTGACAACCGTCAAAAACGCTTTGGAATTGGGTTATTCGGTGAAGAGGTCACTAAGCATGAGCTCAACCTATTACTAGAAAAAGAAGAGTTAAACAAGGTTATTGAATTTCAAAACACCGCCACGCAGCTCATTGACACTCAATCCCAAGAGCTGAAAAAACTTCGTCACGAGAACCTGATAGATGATTTCAGGCACATGGAATTGCAAAAAATATTGAATGATTTTTATACCCATCAAGGCAAGTGCGAACGAATCAAGAAATTTCCTTTACCTCGTCAATATGGTTCAATGAGTTTCACTTCCTCTCCATTTTTGTGATTTTGCTTCCATTTGGCTTAATCCCTGCTTTCCAGGAAATGAGTCCAATTTGGGGCCATTGGATTGCCGTGCCATTTATCGCTCTAGTAGGGTGGGTGTTTATCATGATGGAGCTGATTGGGGACTACAGTGAAAATCCATTCGAAGGTTTAGGAAATGACATACCTATGCTAGCTTTATGCAGAACAATAGAGATTGATCTAAGAGAGATGCTAGATGAAACAGATTTACCACCTGCAATCGAGCCAGTGAATCACGTCCTCATGTGATTTGAACGCTCCAAGCTAATCTCAGTCTGAATAAAACAGTATAAATGGTTCTACTTATTACCCAATCCATAACCATACCTTATAGGTTAAATAAAAACTATAAATAAATTATACCCCAAACGCATTGACAACGCCCATACTTTTAACTGATAAATAAGCTCTACATGTTTTCGATTAAAAAACCCTTACGAATCAGTGCATTCTCTTCACTGCTTATCGGAATTACAGCTCTTCAATCGTGCAGCACAAGTAAATCTGAACAAATCTCCACAAATATTACGGTATCTTCAGAAGGGCCCTACTTTTCAGGATCCAATAGCTTTTTTAGTGAGTATAGTGTTGATTTAACCTCATTAATTTCAGAGAAACCTCTTGCTGCCGATGATATTAAATCCATTAAATTATCAAAAGCTTCAGTGCAGCACATAGAAAATTCTGATTTCGATTTCAATCAATTCAACAGTGCATCATTACAAGTTGTGAGTGATAATGCTCCAATGACGAGCATTGCCATCCTTAATCCTATTCCAGAAAACGCTACAACGACAATCCAGATAAATGCTAGTAAAGAAGCTGATCTTGCGGAATATTTCAAAGAATCCAGCTTCACCTACCTTTTCGATCTAGATTTTAAAGAGGATGACTACTCAGATGCAATGAGTTTTTCCTTAGATCTTGAATTTATTATTGAATACAACTAAACTATCATGAATACATTAAAAGCAGTTTTATTTCTTTTCGTTTTTTCCTTCTCATCTATCCTTAGCTTCAGTCAAGAAGGTGGAGATAAACTGATCGGAGTTTGGGAGCCAAGCAACGGGAAGGCCAAAGTAAAAATTGAGAAAATCGGCTCTAAATATTACGGCAAAATAGTTTGGTTAAAGGAGCCAATAGATCCCGAAACTGGCAAGCCTAAAGTAGACAGAAACAATCCAGACGAAAGCATGAGAAGTACTCCAATTAAAGGCTATCGCATGTTAAAAGACTTTGAATACACAGGTAAAAAGGAATGGTCTGAGGGTACAATTTATGACCCTGAGAATGGGAGTACATATAGTAGCACCATTAAAATGAAAGACGAAAACACGCTGGATATCCGTGGTTTCATCGGTGTTTCTGCTCTCGGCAGAACCGATGTATGGAAGCGTCTTCAAATGCCTAAAAGGAAATAATACCTACCTCAGTGAAAGGTTCAATAAACTCAAAGCTTTTCCTCGCGACTTGCTTAGCTCTTTTTTCATTTTTACCGACCAAAGTCTTAGCTCAAGTTGATTCTACATACGTAGAAGAAGAGGAGGATTACAGCATATATGATGACCTTGAATTTGTAGATGGTGACGCAAAACGATTTGCAAGTGCCAAAATCAAAGGCCTAAGTCCTGCCAAACTCATTTCGCTTGGTTATGATTATCAAATGGGGCATGATATAACTGCAGGCGCATACAAATCATTTGTAGAAGAATCAGCTCAGATTACTGCTGTTCACGGTGTGAGAGCGCAAGCAAATATTCCAGTAATTTCAAAGAACAGCTTGATTATTCAGCTGGGTGCTCGTTTTTGGGATGTGAATTACGAGTTTGAAGATGAAGCTTCGCTTTACCATCCACTTCTAACGACTCTCGCAAATAATAATTTAAGAACAGTCGGACTTAATTCCACTATTTTTAAGCCTCTCAATGAAAATAGCTTCTTGCTTTTTCAAGTGAGTGCCGACATGAATGGTGATTATTCCATTCCCGAATTTCAGGGTTTGAATTACAATCGATATTCTGCTGCTGCGCTCTGGGGGAAACGACCGAGTGACTACAAACAATGGGCAATCGGGGTTTCACGAACCTATCGAGCTGGAGAGCTTAATTACATTCCCGTAATCCTGTACAATTGGACTTCTGTGAGTAATACTTGGGGGACAGAAATTCTTTTTCCTGCAAGAGCACACTTAAGATATACTCTGAACCCAAGAAACATGTTGTTCGTTGGGTTTGAACTCGAAGGAAACAGCTATCGCGTTGGCAATCAAAATAATGCCTTTGTTGATCCCTTTGACGGCACTAAAGACGAGTTGGAAATAAGACGGGGTGAATTGAGGTTTAGGTTTAAATATGAGCGCCAACTCATCGGATTCTTTTGGCTCTCAGCACAAGCTGGATGCAGAGTGAACTACTCTTATAATGTAGATGATGTGCCGAATGGAACTGATTTCTATCGTGGCTTTTTTGGAGATCAACCTTTAGCAATGCAAAATACGTTGAGCAATCCATTTTACTTTAACGTGAGTATTAATTTAGTTAGTCCCTAGTTAGATTTCTCATAAAAAGTTGTTTCGAGACAAGGAAAAAGTAAATGTCTTAAGGAAATCTTAATTGATTCTTTAGATGCTTCAAGCTGAAGTCCTTTTACCTTCACGTATCAGAATTTGAAATCATGAGTAAAATAACCATCAGTATTTCTACCATTATTGTGATTGCAATTACCATCATTAGTTGCGGAAAGCAGGATCCTGTATGTGACGGAAGTCAACCAACCTATGACAATGAAATTGGCGCAATTATAACCGCAGAATGTGCTACAGGAAGCTGTCACCCCTCCTATTCATCATAACAGTGGTCTTCAAGATATTATTAACAATGGCGAATTTGAAAGTGAGGTTCTAACAAATCAAAGTATGCCACGAGGCAGTAAATTATCTCAGTCCGACATCAATGCCATTCAGTGTTGGGTGGACAATGGCTATCCTGAAAATTAAGTTCATTGAAAGAACTCCCTCATGAATTTCCGAACTATTTAGCAAAACCCGCTCGTGAAGCACTGCTAAATAAAGGTGTCTTTATTTTGAATGACCTTTCTCGTTTCACCAAATCAGAAATCAAAGAGTTGAAAGGACTTGGCCCTAAGGCTTTCAAAAAGATTCAAGAAGATTTGTGGAATCAAGATATATCGTTTCGAAGCGAGAAAAAGTAGCTAAATTGAGCTATCAACAACTGACGGATTTCATTGAATGAAATCAATAATTAAAACCAATTGAGACTATGAGCTGGACTTTAAATTCTGTTTCAAATCAACATGGGAAAATCGCCATTGTTACAGGAGCGAATATTGGTCTAGGTTTTGAAACTGCAAAGGGATTTGCTAGCAAGGGTATTGAAGTAATCATGGCTTGCCGAAACCTTGAAAAGGGAATAGCGGCTATGGAATACATTATTTCCATTCATCCAACTGCAAATCTCTCAGTTAAGAAACTCGATCTAAATGATTTTGTATCTATCAGATCGTTTGCTAGTGCATTTTTATCACAGCACGATAGATTAGATTATCTGATCAATAATGCCGGCATCATGATGCCGCCCTATCAGAAAACAAAGGATGGGTTTGAGAGTCAATTCGGAGTGAACTACCTCGGCCACTTTCTTTTGACTGGATTGCTCTTAGATGCTATTAAAAACACTGAAAACTTCCGCATTGTAACCCTAAGTAGTAGGGCACACAAATGGGGTGATATTCAATTTAACGACTACAACTTTGAACGAGAATACGATAAGCGAAAAGCTTATGGTCAAAGTAAGTTGGCTTGTTTGATGTTTGCTTATGAACTTCAAAGAAGACTCGAAAAGCATGAAATAACGGCTGCTTCATTCGCTGCACATCCGGGAGTTTCAGACACCAACTTGGGTAAATTCTTGCCTGGGTTCGTTCGTGGATTGGCGAAAATCATAGGACCGTTTTTATTCAATTCAGCCGCTGATGGCGCACTACCAACACTGCGAGCTGCACTAGATGAAAATGCAAAAGGTGGAGAATATTATGGGCCGAATGGTTATCAAGAAATGAAAGGTAAACCCGTAAAAGTTGACTCAACGGATAACTCCAAGGATCAAGAAAAAGCCATGAAATTATGGTCACTGTCCGAAGAGCTAACGGGAATTAAATTCTTGGATTAATTGGCAATCATTAACACGCTATAATCATTTGTCCCTAGCATCTTTGTTCTATGATTCGGAGCACAGTTATCACTATTTGTCTTTTTGCTCTGTTAAGTTGCCATGAAACCGAGGATAGTCGAGAGTTCTTAAGAAAGGTAAATCCCATAATGGATGAATATCTCTCGGCCCATACTTTTAATGGAAAATTTAATGGTTCTTTACTAGTCTCTAGTGGAGACTCGATTATTCACTTCAATACTTATGGCTTTGCAGATCGCGATTCAAAGGCACCTATCGATGATTCAACTAAGTTCTTAATTGGATCGATTACAAAGACATTCACGGCAATGGGAATTTTACTTCTAGAGCAAGAAGGTAAATTAACCCTAGACAGTAAACTATCCAATTACTTTGCTGAATTCCCAAAGTCAGATAACGTCACGATACACCAATTATTAACTCATACATCAGGCATTAGAGACTATCATTATTTCCAAAGTTGGGTTGAATTGAGCAAAAGTGAATTGACTACTATGGATGTGATTAATCAGGTAACAACAGATCCATATGGCTTTAAACCTGCTTCCAATTTTCGCTATTCAAATACAGGATATATTTTCTTAGGATTGATCATTGAACAGCTGAGTGGAAAATCCTTTTCTGAATACATCCAAGAGGCCATTTTAGACCCATTGGCACTGAAAAATACTGGAATCATCACAAATGAAATTACTCCGAGCGGCTTGGCCAAAGGCTATACTACCACACCAAAACATACTGCTGACGCTCAATACATTAACTACAACCAGCCCTTCAGTTCGGGCAACATGTACTCCACCGTTTGGGATTTGCAGTGTTTCACAAAAGCGGTAATAAATTCTGAACTACTGCCAAAAGCGAAAACAAAGGAAATTTTTGAAAACAATGGTGGTTACTATGGCTACGGTTGGGGCTTGCGAGATTTTGACGGAACAAAGGGTTATGGACATCATGGTGGCATGAATGGTTTTTGGGGTTCCATCACCTATCTAACCGAAAGTCAAACATTCATGTGCTTTCTCACCAATGATGACAATACGCCTAAGTACACCATCAATCGAGATTTGGTAAAGATTCTGAAGGGCGAAAAAGTCAAGCAGCCAATGGCCTTTGAATATCGCGCGATGAGCGATTCAACCTTATCACATTGCTCAAGTGACTATTTGATAAAACCAGGCGACACATTGCATGTTACAACAGATGGTTCTGGTCTTTTCATGCAAGAAACTGGACAGTTGAATTATGAATTATTCCAAGTAGGTGACAATCGATTTGTAATGACCATGCAAGAATTCGATGTGCAATTTGAATCTGACTCACTATACTTCGAAGGCATAGTAAATTTGAGTGCAGCTAAACTTAATTAGTTGCTTTGAATTAAGGAAAGCATCCTCTCCTCCACTTCACTAGAATCCCATTTCTCTTTTATTCCATCCATTGCCATTACTTCATCCATAATAGCTTGCTGGCGCTGGCCCTCTTTCCACGCCACAGAATAGCGAATATCTGAGAAGGTTGTCATGCTATACAATGGCATCCACTTGTCCGGGTGTTTCTCAGCAAATCGTGCTTCAATTTTCTTCTGCAATAAGAACTTAGGATCTGCTACATAATCGCGCATCACATGATAGTTGTGCAGACTCAAATCCTGCAATCCATCACCATCTGGCTTTCTGGTTCTACTGTATTCTTCAAAGATCTTTTCCCAGTTATGATTATGCTTGATCATAAGGTCGTTCATCACTGTAGTGTCCTCAAACCCAGCATTCATACCTTGCCCATAAAATGGAACAGTAGCATGCGCTGCGTCACCCATCAAAGCTGTTTTACCATGATGCCATGGATAACACCTTGTTATTGCTAATGAAGCTAAAGGATGATCTTCCCATGCCTCAGCAATGTTGGGCATCATCTCATAGAAGTCAGGAAAAGTAGTTTTGAAAAAATCATTTATCGCTTCTTTGGACGTGAGTTTCTCAAAGCTGTTTTCACCTTCAAATGGCATGAACAAAGTGCACGTAAAAGAACCATCTTCATTAGGAAGTGCAATCATCATAAATCGGCCACGAGGCCAAATATGCAAAGCACTCTTTTCTAGTTTATAGCTTCCATCTTCATTTGCGGGCAGCAGGATTTCGCGATAACCGTCCTCAATATAAGTCTGACTATAATTAAACCGATCTAACTTCTGCATAGAATTGTATCGAATGGCTGAAAAAGCACCATCACAAGCAAAAATCAAATCACTTTTCACTTCAAATTTTTCTCCCGTTTCACTGTTTTCGAAGAAGCAAATTCCGGCTTTCATATCAGCACCTAAACACTTGGTGTTATATGTGATTTTTGCATTTCCTACTTGCTCGGCTATATCCATCATTCGCGCATTAACGCCTCCACGGGAAACCGAATTGATCGCTTGGCCTTCTTTGCCATAAGCTTGGTAGGTCAAATCACCATCCACACTGTGCATAATTCTGCCTGGCATAGGAATCGCAATCTCCTTAATCAAATGATCTACTCCAGCACCCTTCAGTGCTTTCCAGCCTCTATCAGAAAGAGCCAAGTTGATTGACTTTCCGGCAGAAATTTCAGCCTTTCGAATATCAGACCTGCCCTCAAATATTTGAACTTTATATCCTGCTTTTGACAAATAAACTGCCCAAAGCGATCCTACTAGTCCCGCACCTACAATAGTTACCTCTTTCATTCTTTTTCTTATTTAGCCGATAAAGCCTTTTTTAAGATTTCTCCAAAGCGATATACATCTTCAAATGAATTGTATAATGGCACTGGCGCCATTCTGATCACATTGGGTTCTCTCCAATCCGCAATCACTCCATCTTCTGTAATTTGGTCAAATAATTTCCGCCCGTATCCATGAGCTACAACGCTCAACTGACATCCTCTTCTATGGTGTTCTTTTGGTGTAATAATTTCCAAATCAGCTCCTGTTTCCTTTGCTACTTCTTCTATCACATACTCCAGGTAATCAGTCAACGGTCGACTTTTGGCCCAAAGTTTTGGCATGGTAGCTTCTTGAAACATTTCTAATGAAGCCAAGTAAATCGCCATATTAAAAACAGGTGCATTGCTCATTTGCCAAGCTTCCGCACTTTGCAAAGGAACAAACTCTGGCTCCATTTTAAATCTTGTTTCTTTATCATGACCCCACCAACCAGCTAGAATCGGAAGTTTACGCTTATGATGATTTTCATGCACAAACAAACCACCCACAGAGCCAGGGCCTCCATTCAAATACTTATATGTACACCAAGCAGCAAAATCTACTTGCCATTCGTGCAGTTTCACTTCAATATTTCCCATACCATGAGCTAAATCAAAGCCACAATAAGCACCCACTTTATGCGCTGCATCAGTTATCACTGCCATATCAAACACTTGCCCACTATAATAGTTGACTCCACCAATCATTACTGTGGCTAAAGAATCGCCTAGCTCATAAATCTGCTCTATAATGGCGTCTTTCGTTATTATATCTGACCCTTGTTTTGGACCAATCTCGACTATGGCATCTGCAATATCAAACCCATGAAGCTTAGCTTGTGCCTGCATGGCATAAGTATCGGAAGGGAAGGCTTTTTTCTCACACAATATCTTATACCGTGTTTTTGATGGCTGATAGAAGCTGGCCATTAGACTATGAATATTCGCTGTGAGCGAACCCATTGCCACCACTTCTGATTCTTTGGCACCAGCAATTTCTGCCATGGCCTTAGAGAAAAATTCATGGTAAGAGTACCATGGCCTTCTGGCTTCAAAATGCCCTTCCACACCATATTTCCTCCAATCTTCTAACTCCTGCTTCAAATAAGCCTCAGCCGATGTGGGTTGAAGGCCTAAACTGTTTCCAGTAAAGTATATGGCTTGTTTGCCATTTATTTCTGGATGATAGAAGCGATCTCTAAACGATGCCAACTCATCCTGTGAATCGCGCTGTTGCGCGTAGGTTAAGGTATTTTCCACGGTTATCAATTATCTACTACAATGTTAAGTAAGCTAATGCTTTCTCACATCATTTAATGGGCATGAGTATCTAAACGCCTAGGTGACAAATGTCACATTATGCTCTGATGTCGAACATAAAATGGGCGATGAAAGCCCTTCACATTTGTACCATCAATCAAAACACAAAGAAGAGCATTTCAATCACTCAGATACGCCATAGGATTTGAAGCATACTTAAATGCAGATAATAGAAGTTGGCGCCCGGAAGGAAAACCATTTACAGATCAATTGGAAATCTCCATCAATTGATCATTTTTGCGTCAACATGAACGCAAACAACCTCATTATTAGAAAAGGCACTCCACATGATGTCTCTTCTTTACTTAATCTAATTAAAGAATTGGCCATCTATGAAAAGGCCGAGGATGAAGTAATCGTTACAGAAGAGACTCTTTTAAAAGACGGGTTTGGAGAAACCCCTCTTTACCACTTAGCAGTCGCAGAATACGAAGGAGAGGTAATGGGTATTGCACTTTATTACTACGCTTACTCAACATGGAAAGGGCGCTATTTATACCTAGAGGATTTTGTTGTTAAAGAAGCCATGAGAGGCAAAGGAATAGGCAAGCCGCTGTTTAAGTATGTAGTAGACATCGCCAAAGCTGAAGGCGTGAAAAGAATGGGGTGGCAAGTACTAGATTGGAACGAACCTGCTATTCGTTTTTATGAAACGTATGGTGCTGACCTCTCAACCGAATGGCTAAACGGAAGGCTTTATTTTGATTAATCTTGAAGACTATGAAAGTGTTCAAATTTGGCGGAGCTTCAGTTAAAGACGCCCAAGCAGTAAAAAATCTCAAACAAATTATTGAGCTAGAGAACAGCGACCGACTGCTCATAGTGGTGTCTGCAATGGACAAAACAACCAATTGGCTTGAACGGGTAGTTATCGCTTTCACTTCAGGTGAAGAATGGAAAAAGCCACTTCTTGCGGTATTTGATTTTCACCGAATCCAACTTGAGCAGCTTCTTGGAAAAGAAAACAGTACTGCATCAGAGTCACTTGATAAGATCCAACATTATGCATTCACGTTTTTAGAGCAAGACGAAAATTCTGAGTATGATTTTATTTACGATCAGATCGTTTCATTGGGTGAGATTCTTTCCACCAAAATCATTGCTGCATACTTAGAGAATGAAGGACTTGACATAACATGGGCGGATGCGCGAAAGTTAGTGCATACAGACAACACTTATCGAGATGCCAAAGTGAATTGGAAAGAAACCGAAACAAGGATCAAAGACTTTTGGAGCAATGAAAAGTCTCATTTTGTAATCACTCAAGGATTCATAGGAGGAGGCGAGCACAAGCGAACGACCACACTTGGCAGAGAAGGGTCTGATTTTTCTGCTGCCATCTTTGCCTATTGCTTATCAGCCGTTTCAGTTACGATTTGGAAAGATGTACCAGGAATGCTCAATGCCGATCCGAAACACTTCTCAAATACTTCGTTACTCGAAAACATTTCCTACCGAGAGGCTGTGGAGTTGAGTTATTATGGCGCGTCCGTCATTCATCCAAAAACCATTAAACCACTCGAAAACAAGCACATCCCACTTTACGTCAAAAGTTTTAAAGAACCAGAAGAGCCAGGGAGTGTAATCAATGATAACACAATCGAAGACAGCAAGGTACCGAGTTATATTTTTAAGTCAAACCAAGTATTAATCTCTATTTCTAGTCGGGATTTCTCCTTTATTGTTGAAGAACATATCAGCGATATCTTCAAGCGTTTTGCCTCCCACCGATTGAATATTCAAACGATGCAAAATTCAGCGATTAGCTTTTCAGTAAGTATAGCAAACCAGCCAAGTCAGATTCAAGATCTACTGGACGATCTAAAAAAAGACTACAAAGTGCTTTACAATGAAGGTCTCGAGCTACTCACAATTCGCCATTTTAGCGAACAAATCGTTTCCGAGCTAATCAAGGGAAGAGAGGTCATGCTTGAGCAAAAAACAAGACATACGATGCGTATCCTTATGCGCGGTCAAAAGCTTCAATAATCTTATCAGCCAATATAGACGATAGCTTTTCATACGACTCTTTTGTCAATCCCGCTATGTGAGGCGTTAAGAGCACATTATCATTAACCATCAACTCTCTCGCAGAACTAGGAAGTTGATCTAGGATGGGCATTTTAAGGTTTTCGGTTTCATATTCCAGTACATCTAAACACGCCCCTAAAACCTTTCCTGAATTAATCGCATCCAGTAAAGCCGAGGTTTCCACAATACTTCCGCGAGATGTATTGATCAAATAAATCGGTTTCTTGAAAGATGAAAGCCATGAATCATTGACCATATAGTGCGTTTCTTCATTGTATGGAATATGCAAGCTAACCACATCGGCCTCATCAAAAAGCCTTTCTAATGAAACTTCCTTGACGCTTGAATCAGCAAAACCACGCTTATACTTATCAAAAGCCAGAATAGGTGTTTGAAACCCACTTGCTACTCTTGAGAAAGCTTCACCTGTATTTCCAAAACCAATTATACCGATGGTTTTACCCCGAAGTTCAACACCTTCATTCGCTTTTCGAATCCACTTTCCTTCTCTTACTTCAGCATTAGAAGTATGAATACGATTGAAGAGGGTTAAGAGCGATCCTAAGGCATGCTCTGCAACGGCTTGTCGGTTTCCCTCGGGAGAACTAAACACCTCAACACCTTTAGACTTAGCGTAATCAACATCAATATGCTCTAAACCTGCACCTACTCGACCAATGAATTTTAAATTAGGATAATCGTCAATGAATTGCTTATTCAGAGTCATACGACTTCTTAGAACCAATCCATCTGCATCAGAAAGGATCTCGCGCACTTTAATATCATCCATTTTGGACGCATCAATGCATTCAAAACCTTTTGCCTCTAGCCGCTTATAGAGCGCCAAATGAATAGTATCTATAATGATTGTCTTCATTCTGGTTTGGCACTAACAACTCTTACTTCAACCCTGCGGTTGCGTTCATTGGCGGCATCTTTCTCAATTTTGCTTGGTAAAGACATGATGATTTCATCTGACAGAAGAGGATAGTTGTGTTCTTCGTTCAAAAGAGAAAGTCGATTTTCATCTATCCCTTTCTCCACCAACTTCGATCTTATGAATTGGGCTCTTTCCATTCCTAATGCTGTCCTTTCATTCAAGGCAGTATGACCAACAAGTTGAATTTGTAGTTCGGGATTTAATTCTAAAATTTTTGCCAAGGAAGCGAGAATAACCTCATCACCCAAGGTGTCAGCTTGAGTAAAGCCCGAGCCTTGGGAATAACTCCTATTAGCATCAGCAAACTCAATGCTATGTTCTTGAAAGCTGAAAGGTGGCATTTTACGACCTTGAGCCATCACCGATACCGAAAAAACAGCAAAGAATATCAAAGTAGCAAGCACTTTCATCTGCTATGCGATATAGAGTAGATGCCCAATAATGAAGTAGATAAATAATCCGAGAACATCATTAACCGTAGTAATAAAAGGCCCGGTAGCAAGCGCTGGATCAATATCGTACTTATCTAAAATAAGTGGCACAAACGTTCCAAATAAGGTGGCAATCACAATAACACTCAACAAGGCAATACTCACTGTGTAGCTCAACGCCAAGGAGTCTCCGAAGAGGATATTATAAAACAAAATCAGAATAGCACAAACAAGTCCATTGAGCAACCCAACCGAGAACTCTTTACCTAACTTGGAAAATATCCCAGACATTCCCATCGACTTATTGGCAAGGCCTTGCACGATGATTGCAGAAGATTGAACCCCAGCATTTCCGCCCATTGCAGCAATCAAAGGAATGAAAAATGCCATTTCAGGATAAAGCTGCAAATCACCTTCATAAATTTCAATGACACGCGCTCCTAATATTCCACCTAGCAGACCGATAAGCAACCAAGGCAATCTAGCTCTTGTTAAGGTAATCACACTATCCGATGAATCAACATCTCCAGAGATACCAGAAGCCAATGCATAATCTTTCTCCGCTTCTTCTCTAATGACATCTACAACATCATCAATGGTAATGCGCCCTTGAAGACGCCCAAGTTCATCAACTACAGGAAGTGCTACGATATCGTACTTTTCCATCATGCTAGCGACTTCCTCTTGATCTTCATCAACCTTCACAAACTTTATTTGTGAGTCATAAATGTCAGAAATCAAGGTCTTAAGGGGCGTTAAAAGCATTTTTTTAATGGGTAACCTTCCCACTAGCACACCATCATCATTCACCACATAGACCGTATAAACATTGTCAATCGCCTCGGCTTGTTTTCGCATTTCCTTCACCGATGTAGAAACAGTCCAGTTAACATTTACGCGGATTAATTCCTTCGCCATCAAAGCTCCAGCTGTGCCCTCTTCATAGTGAAGGAGGTCAACTATATCTCGGGCCTGCTGCCTATCTTCAATCATCGAGATGATCTCTTCTTTCTGCTCCTGAGCAAAAAGGTTCAGCATATCTGCTGCATCATCACTATCAAGATTATCAATAAGCTGTTCAGCAATTTCTTTGGACGATAGAGAGCCTAAAAATCGGTCACGTGTATCCTCATCCATATGCGTAAGCACATCTGATGCAATATTCGCATCAAGCACTTTATAAAGCACCGTGGCTTCTTCCAGTTCAAGTTCATCAAGAATTTCAGCAACATCAGCCGGGTGCAAATCATGAACAAGCTCTATCAGAGCAAGCTCATCATTGCGAACAATGGCTTCTTTTAAGTCGTTGAGGTATTCTCGGGTTAATTCAAACTGCATGACTTGGAAAAATCAAGTCAAAAGTATAATTATTTAAGTGGAGCTAGAGCGTTGGTAAGCTCAACAAATTCAGTGAAATCTAATTGCTCAGGACGCAAGGTCAAAAAACGATCAATAAGCTTGCTATTCTCTTCATCGATCAAGTCTTTGAGCGACTTTCTTAGCATTTTTCTTCTTTGATTGAACGCTCTCTTTACAATTGATTTAAATGCCTTTTCATCACAATCCAACTTCAGTTTTTCTTTGCGCTTCAGGATAATGACACCAGACTGAACTTTTGGCGGAGGCTCAAACGCTTGCGGGTCTACTGTAAAAAGGTATTCAACATCATAATAAGCTTGTGTCAAAACGCTCGTTATTCCATAAACTCTGCTGCCTTTTTTCGATGCAATTCGCTCAGCAACTTCCTTTTGAAACATCCCCACCATTCCGACAACGTGATGCTTATTCTCTATGATTTTAAAAACAATCTGACTGGAAATATTATAAGGAAAATTGCCAATTACAGCTTTATCGCCTTCTGCTTTCCACTGAAGAAAATCTTGATTTTTGATCTTATCCATATGCATGGGATAGGTTCGTTTCAAGTAGTCTATCGACTCTTGATCAACATCAAAAAGCTCAAGATTATTATACTTCTCAAAAAGGTACTTAGAAAGCACTCCATCGCCTGGGCCAACTTCAACCAGCGATTCAAACTCAAGCGGAGCAAGGCCATCAACAATTTTCATCGCAATGTTTTCATCCCTCAAAAAATGCTGACCTAGGTGTTTCTTAGCGCGAACCGGTGATGCCATTAGAGTACTTCTAATAGAGTTCTGAATGCGACAAACTTATCCTTGTATCGCTCAGTATGCTGTCGTTGTAATTCTGGAGCATGCTCCTTGTAATAATCTTCCAAATGACTCATACTCTGGCATTTGTATTGGATGGAATATGTCATTCCGTCTTCATCATCTACGAGCACTTTTGCTAATTGATGATCAATGAATTTACTAGTGGCCATTACTTCAGGAATATGAATTGAACGCATCCAGTCCATCCAATCATCATGTATGTCATTATCAATTTTTACGGTAACATTATAAATAATCATGGCGCTAAAGTTAAGGTCTTAATTCGCACGTCATCAGTTTACAATTACCTTGGTTGTCATCACCGTTTTTTCATAGCGCCACATAACAAGGTAATGACCTGCAGTAAGGCTTTGAATCTGTAGTGAGTGCTGATCAACGCTTATCGAGCCAAGATTCCAAATCCCAACAGAAGTGCCGGTCATTGTGCAAACCTCTACTACACCTGAAATGCCCAGATCAGAAAACAATTCGATCTCAAAATTTCCGGTATTGGGATTTGGATATACAAGCAATGACGTATTGTTTGAGCCAGTCCTTAGGTTCACCTTTTTTGCAGGTGTAGTAATAACTGAACCATCAAAATCAACCTCATGCAGACGATAATAAGACGTTCCAAAGAAAGGCGTAGAGTCAAATAATTCATAATATTTCGCAGTATTAGAATTTCCCGCTGCAGCCACTTCGCCAACATAAATCCAATCTCTGCCATTCGAACTTTTCTCAACAAAGAACCGGTCACTGTTCGACTCACTTGAAGTTTGCCAAATTACTTGTACATATTTATTGTCTATTACTCCAGCATCAAAATTCAAAATTTCTACTGGAAGAATGATGGAGTTAACTCCTACAGAATAAGCCACACTGCCCCCTGTTAAAGTGCTAGTAGAAAACTCGACATAATCAATTCCTGCCTCCAGGGTAAGGTTTTGGGTTGTTACATCATATGCATTAAGGATACCACCTGGCGTGATCTGAGTTGTGTCGAATGTGCCTGAATTCATATTGAACCATCTTAACCCAGATACCTGGCTGGTTTGATCAGCATAGAGTTGATTCCACCTTTGGGCCACTTGCTCAAGTGTGTCTAATTCAGCTGGGTTAAAGTAAAAGCGTACATCTACATAACCATTCAAATTTCCAGAAGTCAATGTGATATTATAATAACGCCCTAAAACAAACGATGCCGTTTGGTTTGCAATGTCTGTCGCACTGTAAACTCCAGCTTCACTGGCAGGATTATCGGAAGATATAAGCTGAGCTTCTATTGTAAAGTCATTAGAATTAGCGCCACCTCCAGGAGGAAACTGATTAACTGCAAACAGCAACTTTGTAGCATCCGATGGATCATAAAAATAAGTCCAACCTGACATTTTACAGTTAGAAACTGCAACGGTAACACCAGGATCAGCCAAACCTACATCACCATCTTGACAAGGCAACTCTCTCCAATCTCTTTCATCAGATCCGGCATCGGCATTAGGAAAATCAAATGCATCTTGACCGTTATTGGTTGAACCAAATAGTGGAGATACTCCATTAAGTAAATCAAAGGAATCATCCAACCCATCTCCATCTGTATCAATTCCTGATGGAAGTATTTCTGGTATTCCATCTCCATTTGTATCCCAACCTTCAATCTGGTCTATTTCACCATCATCGTCTGAATCATTATCGACATAATCTTCCGAATCTAATCCATCTGTATTCTCTGGCATTTGGTAGACACCTCCTTCATCAGGATCAAAAGCACTAGAGATTCCGTCAAAATCTGCGTCTATATTGGTTGGGATAATTGGAGCTCCAGAACTTAACTGCGCTTCAATTAAATCAATAACTCCATCATCATCTGAATCAATATCTACATAATTTTTCAAGCCAGAACTATCAGTATTGGGTTCAAGCCATGGAACTCCCAGTGTCACTTCTAAAGCACCAGCTCCGTTATCAACGTCATCCAATTGATCAAACAAACCGTCAAGTATCAGCATCAGTCATGGAAGAAGCATCTCCAACAACAGGGTAGTCAACTTCGCCATCTTGGTTAACATCATCCCCTTGCGCTTCTAATATATCTACTAGTCCGTCATTATCTGAGTCCTTATCAAGATGATTTGGCACACCATCATTGTCAAAGTCATAGATATCTGCTATGCCGTTGGAATTGGTATCCGCATACACTGTGCTACTGGCATCTCCCTCCGTTACATCTTCTATAACATCAATCCAGTTAGGATATTTATCTCCATCGTGGTTGCCGTCTGGATCATTTCCAAAAGACTCTTTCACATCGGTAATCCCGTCATTATCATCATCCAAATCGATAAAATCGGCTATCCCATCATTGTCAGTATCCTTATTATCCCTCCAATCACGATCGTTTCCAGGGTTGTGAACATCCGGGTGGGCATTTGGATTAATCACGCCAGAAATATTCACTTGGGCATTACCAAATAATGCAAAAGCAACAAACAAAACCACCAATTGAATTCGCTCAATAGCCGGCTTTAAATCGCGATAGGTAATTAAATTTTCCATCTCAATACTGAAATCTACCCCCCTGCTTTTCAATAAACAACGTTGCTTTAGAATGTTTAGAATTATCTATAGCCAACCCACCTGAAAAATCGGGGTGTGGAAAGATAACACTCATAGCATCGTTTTGTATTTCATCAAAGGGTTTCATTGTTAATTCTCAGGTTTTTATCCATTTCATACATTTCTAAGAACTTTATCGATTTACTATACGGATTACCACAAATAAAGATTCACTAATCTTAAATTCGCGCTCTATTTATTGAATCAATGGAATACAATTTCGCCATCACAGAACGCAAGTGGAGAGCCTCTTGGGCAAAGAATCAAACGTTTAAGGCACAGCCTCATACTTCCAAGCCGAAGTTTTATGTGCTTGATATGTTTCCTTACCCCTCGGGCTCTGGACTTCATGTAGGCCACCCATTAGGCTATATTGCCAGCGACATCTATGCTCGCTACAAGAGGCATTGTGGATTCAACGTTTTGCACCCTATGGGTTACGATGCCTTCGGACTTCCAGCTGAGCAATACGCCATAGAAACAGGACAGCACCCTTCAACGACTACCAAAGCCAACATTGAGCGATACCGTGAACAACTTGACTTAATTGGATTTTCATTCGATTGGAGTAGAGAAGTAAATACTTCTAAACCTGAGTTTTATAAATGGACGCAGTGGATCTTTGTTCAATTATTTCACAGCTGGTTTGACCTTAATAATAATAAAGCAAAACCAATTGACTCGCTGATCGAAGAATTTGAAAAAAGCGGAAACACCAATGTTAAAGCAGCATCTGATAAAGTTGATGTCTTCTCGGCAGAGCAATGGAAGTCATTCTCAGACCATAAAAAAAGAGAAACACTTTTGAATTACAGAATAGCCTACAGAGCGGAAACGACCGTTAACTGGTGCGCTGAACTTGGAACTGTTTTGGCTAACGATGAAGTTGTTAATGGGGTAAGCGAAAGAGGCGGATATCCTGTGGAGCAAAGGAAAATGAAGCAATGGTCTTTAAGGATTACTGCTTTTGCCCAGAGACTGCTAGATGGGTTAGACACGATAGATTGGACTGATTCATTGAAGGATATTCAGCGCAATTGGATTGGCAAAAGTGAAGGGGCCGAAATTGAATTTAAAATTGCTGGCTCCAGTGGTCATTTCAGAGTTTTCACTACTCGGCCCGATACCATATTTGGTGCAACATTTATGGTGCTCGCTCCTGAGCATCAATTAGTTTCAAGTATCACAACCGAAGATTGCAAAAGTGAAATTGAGAAGTATCTTGAATTTGCAAAATCACGATCTGAACGTGAACGTATGTCTGAGGTTAAAGACGTTACTGGCGCCTTCACGGGTGCTTATGCAGAAAACCCACTTACTGGTCAACGCATTCCAATTTGGATAAGCGATTATGTGTTAGCTGGATATGGAACTGGAGCAATTATGGCTGTGCCAGCAGGAGACCAAAGAGACTGGGACTTTGCTTCTAAATTTGACTTACCAATTGTTCCCATAATTGACGGCCAAGACATCAGTGAAAGTGCTGATGACAGAAAAGACGGAGTGATGATCAACTCTGATTACCTCAATGGAAAATCAGTATCGGATGCCAAAAATGAAATAATCGCGAAGGTTGAGTCAATGCAAATCGGACATAAAAAAGTCAATTATAAGCTACGCGATGCTGTTTTCAGTCGTCAGCGTTATTGGGGAGAACCTTTCCCAGTATATTACAGAGATGACATTCCTTATACGATTGACGAAGACAAGCTGGACCAAATAAGCCTACCTGAAATAGATAACTTCAAACCAACTGAGACAGGCGAACCGCCTCTTGGCAGGGCAACACATTGGAACTGGGACAGAGAAGCAGGTAAGATCGTAGAAAATGGAAAAGGATTTCCAATGGACTTAAACACCATGCCGGGTTGGGCGGGTTCAAACTGGTATTACCTGCGCTACATGATGGAAGGCAACCCAGAGCTTCGTTCAAAAGAATTCGTTTCGAAAGAAGCAGTTGACTATTGGCAACAAGTCGACCTTTATATGGGAGGCGCTGAGCATGCTACAGGCCATTTATTGTATTTCAGATTTATTACAAAATTCTTGCATGACCTTGGCTTTCTACCATTTGACGAACCGGCTAAAAAGTTGGTTAATCAAGGCATGATTCAAGCAGAAGATGGGCAAAAAATGAGTAAACGCTATGGAAATATTGTCAACCCTGATGACGTGATAGCAGAACATGGAGCTGACGCGCTTCGTTTACACGAAATGTTTCTTGGGCCAATAGAAATGCACAAGCCTTGGAACACAAAAGGAATTGAAGGTGTATCAAAATTCATTAGAAAGCTATGGAAATTATTTCATGAAGGGGATGAATTCATTATTTCCGATGAAAAAGCAACAAAAGACGAATTAAAAGCATTGCATAAGTGCATTCAAAAAGTGACTGAAGATATGGAGAGATTCTCTTTTAACACTTCAGTAAGTGCCTTTATGGTGGCCGTAAATGAACTTACGGATTTGAAGTGCAACAAAAGAGAAATACTCGAAAATGTAGTCATTCTAATAAGTTGCCATGCTCCTCATATAGCTGAAGAACTGTGGAATCTGCTTGGACATCAAGAATCAATTTCAGAGGCGACTTGGCCAACATTCAACCCTGAGTATTTAAAATCAGACAGTGTAAATTATCCTGTTTCTTTTAATGGGAAAACTCGATTCCACATTGAGCTTCCTGCCGAAATGGATAAAGCCTCAGTGGAAACTTCAGTATTAAGTCACGACACAGCAATTAAGTGGCTTGAAGGTAATACGCCAAAGAAAGTGATCGTTGTACCCGGAAGAATCGTAAACATAGTTGTGTAGGCGAGAATTCACACAAGCTTTGTCTTACCGAGTGAAATAATCAATTATGGATTTCAGTTTCATTCTTTCCGGGTTATTACTAATGCTTCAACCCACTATTTCTGAGCCTAGACAAGAATTTGTCAAAAGTCAAGAAATAACAAGTCTTCCAAAAGTTGAGCACAACGCTTTCAAGAGAGGCGAACGTCTAGAATATGAAGTATCCTATGGCTGGCTAGACGCTGGCGAAGCGATAATTGAAATTACCCATGAAAAAAAGCAAATCGCTGGCCGAGATGTTTTTCATGTGATAGGAACCGGAAACTCGCTAGGCACCTTCAATTGGTTTTTCAAAGTGCGAGATCGTTATGAAACTTATGTGGATGAAGCTGGTGTTTTTCCTTGGATTTTCATCCGAGACATACATGAAGGAGGCTTCGACCTAAAGCAGTATTACACCTTTGATCATTTCAAGGAAAAGGTAACAACAAATAAAGGAAAGGAATTTGACGTTCCACTCGGTGTGCAAGACATGATCTCAGCATTATACAGAGCACGAGCGATGGATTTCTCCCATATAGAACCAGGTCAAATTTTTGAAATCCAGGCTTTTGTAGATAATGAAGTATGGCCGCTTAAAATCAAGTACTTGAAAACCGAAACGATAGAGCTCGACAAAGGAGACTTCAATTGCATGGTATTCGTTCCTGTTGTGCAAACAGGCCGTATCTTCAAGAAAGAAGAAGATATGATGGTTTGGGTGACCAATGACAAAAACAAGATTCCTATTCTAGCAAAAGCTAAAGTAGTAGTTGGTTCTGTCACGATGGAAATTAGAGATTACAAAGGACTTGCGAATCCGATCGCAAAGATTGATTAAACTAGCCTTCACGTTACATTGTTAGAAACTGCTTTCAAGTCACTCTGTGCCTTTTTAATAACATGGTACTTTCGACCTTTGTATAATACCATTCAGTGAGCGATTCAAACGAAGAGAAGTTAGCCAAACTTCATGAAAAATATGAGTCAATGGGTCAGGACGTTAACGCCTATCTTGACGGCCTTTTACTATCCAATTACTTGACTTATTGGGACTATGTGCACCTAGACACGCTTTTAACACTTCAACATCCTAAGACGGATTTTCCCGATGAAGAAATATTCATCATGTATCATCAGATCACTGAGCTGTATTTCAAACTCAGTCTTCATGAGTTCAACCAAATCTCTAAAAACGGAAAAATTATTGGAGAAAATGGCCATGATATAGGCTGGAATGATAAAATAAGCGCTGAATTTCTGACTTCTCGACTTGCTCGAATCAACTCCTATTTTGAGGCACTAACTAAGAGCTTTGAAATTATGGTCAATGGCATGGAGAAGGAACAATTTCTTCGCTTCAGGATGGCACTATTGCCAGCGAGCGGATTTCAAAGTGCTCAGTATAGAATGATTGAGATTGCGTCAACCGATCTAAAATATTTAGTAAATAAGTCGAAGCGCACTAAAGCAGACGAAAAGGACACCCGTTCTCTGGAAGAGCAGCTTGCTCATATTTATTGGAAAGAAGGCGCTACTGAATCAGAAACCGGCAAGAAAACCTTGACTCTGAAACAATTCGAACAAAAATACAGCTGCACTTTTTTGAATATGGCCCGAGAATATGAGAGTTGCAATGTTTGGAAAAAATTTCAGAGCTTACCGGAAGCAGACCAAATGCGGCCCGAGCTTCGAAAAGAAATGCGTGAATTAGATGTCAATGTCAATATAAATTGGCCTTTAATGCACTACAAAAGTGCAGTTAGATATTTGGCATCAAAAGAAGGTGATGCACCTGCCACAGGTGGAACGAATTGGCAAAAATATCTCCCTCCTAAATTGCAATTAAGAATATTCTACCCTTCGCTATGGAGCTCAGAAGAATTAGAAAACTGGGGCAAAGGTTGGGTTGAAGAAGTGCTTTCTGACAAAATCAAAACAAAAGGATAGACAGTGGCTCAACGATTAAGAATTCTTATTCCTACCGCAATTCTAGCCCTCATAGTCATTAGCGTTCTGATGTCTAAACGAGAGTGGAATCAAGAAATGGCAACTTACGAAGCTGTTGACTCTTTAATTACCGAGGAATGTCATGAAGAATTTGGCATAGACCTTCAAGGTTTTCATGTTGAAAAAGGAAAAATCAGACAGAATCAATTTCTTGCAGACATTCTCCTTCCCTACGGAATTGATTATGGTCGCATTACTTCATTGGCTGAGAAATCTAAACGCTCTTTTGACATTAGAAAGCTTAACGCTGGAAAAGACTACACCTTGATATGCGCATCTGATAGCACTTCTCTTCTAGCTAAATTCTTCATCTATGAAATATCCGCTGTAGATTTTGTTGTATATGACTTAAGGGACACACTGGATATTTACTTTGGCAGCAGGCCAATTGACTTAGAAGAGAGAGAAGCATCAGGCACCATCAACTCTTCTTTGTACCAAGCGCTCATGGATCAAAACCTAAGCCCTGCACTGGCGATGGAGTTATCAGATATTTATGCATGGTCCATTGACTTTTACCGTATCCAAAAAAAGGACAACTTCAAGCTGATATATACTGTCAAAAAGGTCAATGATGAGGTTGTGGGAATTGACGAGGTTCAATCTGCCTTATTCAATCATGAAGGCGAGCCATATTATGCATTTAAATTTTCTCAAAACGATAAAGAAGATTATTTTGACGAATCGGGTAATAGTTTAAGAAAGGCATTTTTACAAGCTCCTTTAAAGTTTAGCCGACTTTCTTCCGGTTACACTCAACGAAGGTTTCATCCAGTTCAGAAAAGATGGAAAGCACATTTAGGAACTGATTATGCCGCCCCTACAGGGACTCCAATCATGGCTGTCGGAGATGGTGTCGTAACTGAAGCACGGTATTCAAAATTTAATGGGAACTACGTTAAAGTCAGGCATAATAGCACTTATACGACTCAGTATTTGCACATGAGCAAGATTGCCAGTGGCATGAAGCCCGGGACTAGAGTTAAGCAAGGTCAGACGATTGGATATATAGGCAGCACCGGCTTGGCAACAGGCCCTCATGTGTGTTTCAGATTCTGGAAAAACGGTAAGCAAGTGGATCATAGAAGAGAGAAAATTCCACCTAGCGAACCTATTAAAGCCGAGTATCGTGAAGAATTCAATGAGCATCTTAAACAATGGAAAGCCAGACTCGATAATATCGGCCTGGCTTCTCAACAAAAAGACAATATCGCTTTGAGCGCTTCTATTAAATAGAAGACATACCCAACAAGACTATTGGGTTCTCAATATACTTTCTGAAGGTTTCAAGAAATTGAGCTCCTAAAACACCATCAACCACACGATGGTCGCAACTAAGGGTCACTTTCATTCTATTTCCAACCTTGACCTCACCGTCTTTTACAACAGGCTCTTGACGAATAGAGCCAACTGCCATAATGCAGCTATCAGGTGGGTTAATAATGGCAGTAAACTCCTCGATACCGAACATTCCTAAATTAGAAATGGTAAAGGTGTTTCCTTGCCAATCTTCAGGCTGCAATTTTTTTGTTTTAGCGCGTTTAGCGTAATCCCTAACCTCAGCAGAGATCTGAGTCAATACTTTCCCATCAGCATGTCTAACAACAGGAACGAGTAGTCCTTCATCCACTGCTACGGCTACACCAATATGTACATGCTCGTTATATCTAATAAAGTCTCCATGCCAGCCCGCATTAACACTTGGGTGCTCCTTTAATGCAATGGCAGATGCCTTAATTACAAGGTCATTAAATGAAATCTTCTCAGGACTAATAGCTTCATTGATTGCCTTGCGCGCGTCAACAGCTCTGTCCATGTCCAAGTCTATCGTTAGATAGAAATGTGGGGCAGTGAATTTGCTTTCACTTAATCTGCGTGCAATAGTCTTTCGCATTTGAGTTATTTCCACATCTCTGTGACGCTCGATCTGAGGAACCTGAGAAAGATTAGCATTTTCTATATCGCGTTTTACGATTCTTCCGTTTTCACCAGAACCACGAATACTGCGTAAGCTAACACCTCTTTCTTCAGCAAGTTTTTTCGCCAGTGGCGAAATTTTCATTCTTGAATCATCACTAGCAACTGGGGCTTTCTCAACTGGTCTAGGCTGCGCTTTAACTGGAGCGACTGCTGGAGTTGATGTAGACTCTTGTTTTGCTGGAGCGGCAGCTGCTTTATCCTCTTTTTTTGCTGGGGCTTCTTCCTTGGCAGTCTTCAAAGCTGCTTGGATATCTTCTCCTTTTTCGCCAATGATTGCAATTACACCATCAACATGTGTAGATTTACCAGCAGGAATTTCAATATGCAACAGAGTGCCTGCATGAAAAGACTCAAATTCCATTGTAGCCTTATCTGACTCTATTTCTGCTAAGACATCACCAGCATTAACTTGATCTCCTACTTTCTTTTGCCAAGTAGCGATAACACCTTCTTCCATGGTATCACTAAGCTTGGGCATTTTTATTACTTCAGCCATCTAACAATCTTTTAATTAATCCATTATATATGGATAGTCATCATGCGAATAAATATCAGTATAAAGCTCGCTTTCATCAGGTAATGGTGAATCTTCTGCAAACTTCACAGACTCTTCAACCCTAGCTTTAACTTCAGCCTCAATCTTCTTGACATCAGCATCTTTTAACCAACCTTGCTCTAGAATAGTGTTCAGCACTTGATTCAATGGATCTTTATCCTTGTAATCATTCACTTCTTCTTTAGACCTATACTTCTGAGGATCACTCATTGAATGACCTTTATATCTGTACGTTCTAATATCAAGCAAATAAGGTCCTTTACCTTCTCTAGCAAAATCTGCGGCCTTCTTAATTGCATTATGAACTGCTTCAACGCTCATTCCGTCTACTGACTCTCCTGGCATGTCATAGCTCAAACCTAATTTAGAAAGGTCCGTCACATTGGTGGTTCTAGCCACTGAAGTTCCCATTGCGTAATTATTGTTTTCCACAATAAATACAACAGGCAGTTTCCACAACATGGCCATATTAAACGTCTCGTGCAAAGCGCCTTGACGCACAGCACCATCTCCCATAAAGGTTAAACAAACATTCTTGGTTCCATTATATTTCTCTGCGAAAGCAATACCAGCTCCCATTGGAATTTGAGCGCCCACGATTCCGTGTCCTCCCATCATATTTAACTCCTTGCTAAACATGTGCATTGAACCTCCCTTTCCTTTAGAACACCCAGTGCTCTTTCCATAAAGTTCTGCCATAACATATTTAGGGTCCATCCCTAGAGCAAGTGGATGCGCATGATCACGATAAGCTGTGATTATTTTATCCCCTTTATGCATCGCTGAAGCAAAACCTGCAGCTATAGCTTCTTGTCCGATATAAAGGTGACAAAAGCCGCCAAATTTTTGCTGCAAATAAAGATTACCGCAAGTTTCCTCAAAACGTCTCATAAGGAGGATATCCTTATACCATTTAAGGTAAACTTCTTTGCTAAATTCCAATTTCTTAGAAGCTGTTTTCTGAGCCATAATTTTCTATTAATGGATGGCAAAAATATAACATGAATACATCAAAACAGCATTGATCGATAATTGCTTACTTCTTAAGCTGAGAAAGGTAGAAGTGAAATGGTAAAATCGACTCTGAATCACTAACAATCAAAACCTTACCAGAAGCCGAGGCCATAATGATTTCTATATCAGTTTGCTGTAATTTTTCTGTTTCGCAAATAACTTGCCTGCAAATACCGCAAGGCGCGGCAGGTTCAGTCATTTCAAATCGGTTTGGTTTTGACACTACAGCAAGTTTTAAAATTGTTTTTCCCTGGTGATGATCTGAAACAAAGTTTAAAGCATTTCTTTCTGCACAAATTCCAGCTGGAAAGGCCGCATTTTCTTTATTGCTTGCGGTTACAACTGTACGATCTTCTAAAAGAATTGCACAACCAACAAAAAAATCTGAATAAGGAGCGTAAGCTAGAGTAGAAGCCTTAGAAGCTGCCCCAATAAGCTTCACCTGATCTTGAGTGAGCTCTGATAGATCATCATGCAGCTCATAATGCAATGTTTTTGAAATTGTCTCTTTCATAGATTAAGGCTTTTCAAGCAAAACCACGGCATATGCCTCTATACCTTCTTTTCGACCAACAAAACCTACTGTTTCGCTAGTCGTAGCCTTTACACCGACCTCATCATCTTCGAGGTTACATAATGAAGCTATGGATGCTTTTATCTGCGAGATATATGGCGAAATTTTAGGTACTTCAGAAACAAGTGTGGCATCAATATTCCCAACCTGATAACCTTTTTCTGAAATTAACGTCATAACGTCAGATAATAAATTTCTGCTATCAGCATCCTTAAACTCATCACTTGTATTAGGGAAATGAAATCCAATATCTCTTAATCCGGCAGCCCCAAGTATGGCATCGCAAATTGCGTGCAAAAGGACATCTGCATCCGAGTGACCATCAGGCCCTATATCAGAAGGAATTTCCACTCCACCAAGTCTGCAAAGTCGTCCTTCTTTAAGTTGATGAACATCATAACCAAAGCCTACTCTAATCTTCATTAATCTGTACCCTCAGCTTTTGACATTTCATCAAAGTTAAACGACAACGTAAATCTCAAAGTATTCGCTAATGGAGATGTTGTACCAACATTTCTTCGGACATTATACGTTGAAATCAGATAACTGAAGTCCAAGCTAAAAACATTCAATTTCAAACCAGCCCCTAAGGTCAAATATTTCCGGTTTCCTTTAGAAAAATGCTCTGTAAAATAGCCTGTTCTGAAAGCAAATTGGTTATCGTACCAGTATTCTATTCCAATACCTGCAGAAACCTCATTAAGCTCCTCTCGCAACACACCAGCACTTATTGGCTCCCATTCGCCTGCATCATTGTAATCACCATATCCAGGCGCGTCATAAAAGGAAGTGAAAACAGCCGAAGGCACTGGTCTATCAGGGTCTAAACCTGAAGAAATGACAAAATTCCCATTAGCGTCCTGCTGAAAATTACCATTAGCGTCCTCAGCATATTTAGGTGGACTGGGAACCATATACTTATTGAAGTCAACGGATGCGCTTATTTTGTTGAAGTCGTTCAAATGCCACATTACTGTTGGTCCCAATCTTAAATTAATCGGCAAGAAGTCTCTTGTTGTTGCATCAGTGTATGAAATTTTCGCTCCAAGATTACTGATTGCTGCACCCCATGAGACAACTACGTCTTTATCAAACATGACAAGGTCATCATTCGTGTAAAATACTCCTAAATCCACTGCAATTGTCCTTCCTGGCTTTGAGTTCGCACCACCTACCGTTTGCCCTCCAGTAAGGTTGGAAGTAATAAACTTGGCGCTCAAACCACCTGACAATCGCTGAGCCAGCTTTCTTGAATATCCTGCATTCAAAGCAAATTCATTTGGAGTGAACTGAACCGTATTATTACCAAACTGATCAGTAAATTGAATATTTCCAAGTGAAAAATAACGTAACCCCACAGCCACTGTGCTCATTTTATCAATCCGATAATATCCAGTAAGATATGAAAGTGAAATATCAGGAACTAAAGCCCGTAGCCAAGGGGTGTAAGAAATAGAAGCCCCAGACTTTCCTTCTATAAAAGCATATTTAGCTACATTCCAATGCAATGAATTTCCGTCAGGACTTGTTGAGACTCCAACATCTCCCATTCCACCACCTCGAGTTTCAGGATTGATAATCAAAAACGGAACTGCGGTGGTAATTGTATTCAACTGAAGCACCGAACTGCGAACTTCATCTTGCTGAGCCTGTAATACATTCACTAAAAGTGAGCATACTAGAATGCTCATTATTTTTATCCTTCTCATACTTAAATTTCGATCAAGTAAAGTTCTTGCAATAGGCTGTTTTTTATAAAGACGGCAAATATAACTAATAAGTCAGGGACTATTTTAACAAAACTAAGCGCTCATATTTTTCAACTGACTCACCCAAAATGGTTTTAACAGACACGCGATAGAGGTAAACTCCTTTTGCCAGCACATCACCAAATTCATCCCTACCATTCCAATTAATCGGCCCAACACGAAATCCGTCAGAAACATATTCCCCGTCAAATGATTTGACCAATTTTCCCGCGATCGTAAAAACTTCAATTCTAACAGATAAAGCCTGTCCAGGTTTATTATGTTCAAAATAAAAATCAGTATTCGTGGTGAATGGATTCGGATAATTAAGCACATGTTCTAGGGCTAATTCTTCATCATTTGCCACAACAAATTCGGTATACGAGTCTGAAGGGTTATTGTTCACATCCCAAACTTGAAGCTTAAGACTATGTTTTCCTTCATCAAGCTCCCTAAACGGATACAAAACCTTACCCGTAGTATATGAATCTAGGTCTGACTCATAATACTCGTTCAAAACCAGTGTATTCGAAGTGTTATTATCTAATACAGCAGTGATGTCATGACCAATGCCGCTTCCTACCATATTAATGCCATTTTCATCAAAAACCTCAGCATACAAATTTGGACTTTCATTGGTTAAACCGCCAAACACGAACTTGGTATTATTCATAAATAAATCGATTTCAGGACCTTCCTCGTCAATCACAGGATTATCAGATAAGCCTCCGATACTAAAAGATCTAAAATCACCATTTGCATCTACTGTTGAATTATCAGCGTATAGATTTATTCTTCCTACATCAAAGATCCGATTGATGTCTTTTGGAACTACGAATTCAAAAGAAAACGCTCCATTAGTAACGCTTGATTTCCCTTTAAAAACAAGGTTTCTCCACTCAGAATAAGTAAAGGGACCTGAGCCATCGTTGTCTAAAGATTGCGTGTTAGCTGCCTTGTCATATACAGAAGGATAAAGCAGTCCATTGAAATCGGTAAGTTGATTACCAGAATAATCTGTAACAATCCCTTCTACTTTAACCTTACCAAGAGCACCAATAGTATCAGGCATAGATGTGATCTGAATTCGATTTTCTGGATAAGCCAGTCTAAGAGCTGGATCACCCAAAAGTGCAAAGCTCCGACTATTTAAAGCTGCACTAGTATTCGTGTCTAATGTTCTGATTTTCGTCTGAAGCATCAAGTCTCCAAGTCGAGGCTTCTCATCTGTCAAATTTTCAAAAGCTTGTGCAGTGAACTCAGTCGTCAACGTCAAGTTTGGGCTTGAATATACAGCTCTAGTTGTTGTTAATAGTGCAATCCCGCCTCCACTTGGGTTTAAAAGTACATACTCACCTCCTGAAGTTCTTCTTGGATCGTCAAATCGAGCAAACTCACATGTTGCGGTAATAAACAAAGGCAAATTATCAATATTAGACCACTTGTTAATGGTTTGAACTTCTAGTATTCGCTCGTGCGCCCAGCCTAGTTCTCCTCCATGGCCAATGTAGTACATCATTAAAGCTCCCTTCCCCACTCTATCCGAAACAGCATCTGCTCCTTCAGGATAGCGCGCACCACCAGAACCCAATTGCTGCTTGTAAGAATCCATATAAACCTTATCTATAAGGAACTCTTGTGCATTCGCATCTAGCACATTTCCAAGGGTTTCGAAATCTCTCATGAATGTTTGCCCATCGCTTTTATCGGCATCATCTGCCACAAAAGCGATTTTGTTTCTCCAATCACCAAAAGATGAAGAATTTTGAGCATAGCGCTCTATCTTACCCACCATATCTTCCGCTTCCTTCCTGCTTCGCGCAGGTAAACGACCAATACCGATATCTACAAAATCGTATTGCGACTCTCCTTCATCATCATCAAGCAAACCATAATAATCATCCGAAGCTATTGAGCCGGTTGGAGATAAGCTATTGAGCATCTGATGTGTAGGAACAAAGTTTGAATTACCTGAGATTTTGTCTTTATAATCATAGGATGCATCACCAAATAACAAAAGATACCTTGGTCTCAAACCTCCGCTTGAATCTGCTTCATGATATAGCATCCTCATAAACTCTTTGATTGCTGTAACATCTTGGGCTCCTCCTGAAAACTCATTATAAATCTGGCCTGGCGTAACCACAGCAGTCGATAACCCGTCTTCTGAGGAGTGCAGATTAGCAAGGCGCTCAGCATAAACCTTGAATGCAGGATGCGTGACAATTACATATTCAATATTGGCGAGCTGATGTAAGTTCTGATTTTCAATAAACCCAACTTTGGTTGGTGAGAGATAACTGGATTCATTGAAAACAATAAAATCTTTCAAAACAGATGTAGAGGTTTTAAATGCCCAGCCATTGGTTACACCGCCAGTAAGGCTCATTTCTTTAATATCACCCACGTTAGTAACATCCCAAACCCTCACAGCCTCCGATGCTTTGACTTTAAACTCTGTAATCGCGTTTACTTCAACACTATTTAAATCCCTGAAAGACATGAAGGGACTAAGGAAAGTGATTGACCTTCTTGCATGTAATTCAATGTAATCAAGCCACGCTTTTGACTGTAAGTTAGGCCCTTGAATCAACTCAAACTTGGTCAATAGATCGCCATCATTTGGCGTAGTTGTTAATGAGAGTAAACCATTATCTGCATACAAAGCCCCATAAAAATCCGCAACAGGAAACACATTATCTGTAACCGAAACGCCACCTTGACTTGGCAGAGACAACGAGACTGAAACACCAGCAATACCAATTGACCGTGCGGCATACCTAGCATTTAATTGCACAGGAAAAGTTCGTTGAATATTTGGAACATTAAATCCGAAGTCTTTTGATGTCACCGAACCGAACTCTAAGCCGTACCATCTTCTACCCGATTTAATAAGATTTATATTCTCTTCCTCATACAAATCCAGGTAATCATAAAACTCAGATGTTCTTGTCGATGACACTGAAACAGATTCAGTTTTAATTCTCTTTGGTGCCTCAGCACCTTCGTTTACGGATAAAAAGTAATAAGCAGAATCAGAAAAAGGATTTGTTTCATGAACAAAGCTTCCATTCGTGTTTTTCCAAGTGATTTGATCTTCACCATAAAACAAAAAGTAATCTCCACTGTCGAAGGCTCCATCGCCTCCATCAAAAACATCTATTGGAATTTGAATTAAATCATCCGGTCTTTCCTGATCATTGCTAAATGGCAACATACCTGCTCCAGTGCCAAACAATTTAATTTGATCGCTATTTACATCAACCATGCTAAATCCATAAGACTGCAAATCTTTAAAGGTGACTCTATAAATTCCATCTTCTCCTGTCGCAAGTTTATACCATTGGCCAGAGTTCAAAACACTATTATCCACCCAAGAATTCCCTCCGCGTGCACCACGAGAAGCACTCGAACTTGAGCCTTGTTCCGTTAGTTCTAAATCGAAACCCAATAGTTTTTCTACCCTAGAGTTTGTCTTTTTGAGTGGCTCCACCATTATTACAGCGTACTTCTTACCGGCAGAACTTCGAACTATTGAAGAAACTCTAAAATCTTTAGGCAATGAAACCCCTTGAAGAAGTCCTCGTTCCGATTCACTGACATACTCCGACTTCGCATTTTTCAGGGAAGCCTTTATTGACTCTGTACTTTGACTCACTTCGATTGTCCATGCGAAATATGGAAGTCGAGTCTTGGCCCGAATTCTAGCGCCTTTAAAAAAAACTTGATCAATTTTACGCTCATCAATAGCCCGATATTCTTTAACCCCTTGCCATTCTAGCACAAATTCGTTCTGTTTTTCGTCAGAACTTGTATTGGTTTTAATCTGACTATTTTCTTTTAGACCTGATGGTATACTCTTCTGAGCAAACAGATTAGCCCCTAGAGCAAAACACAATAACAGAAAGGAAAATTTCATCTTCATACTAACAGGTCTATTTTTTCGACAAATCAATATTTTTTGTGGTTATATTTGTCATTCTTTTTTCTCAGACGCTTAACGCACCTATTAAGGAAGTTATTGCCAAAAGAAAAAACGATAGTTGATATAGAAAAGTTCACGGGGTAAATATATTCGTATAATTGCGGATGTTGGAAGTCGATTGGCAATGAAAAAATTAGGATTACTATTCATACTAGCGTTGGCGTGTTTAAATATGGACCTGAAAGCCCAGGATGTGGCTTTTAGTCAGTTTTATGCGAATCAACTTTATTTAAACCCTGCTCTAGCTGGCTCTGCAAGATGTCCAAGAGTTACATTGAACTATAGAAATCAATGGCCAGGTATACCATCAACTTATGTCACTTACTCTGCTTCATATGATCAATACGTTGATGCGTTGAGCGGAGGAATTGGCCTTCAAGCCTATCATGACAGACAAGGAACAGGTATTATTCAAACAAACTCAGTAAGCGGAATGTATGCTTACCAAGTTGCTCTTGATAGAAACATCAGCTTCAAAGCTGGAATTCAAGCTACCTATTACCAAAAAGCTATTGACTGGGACCAACTAACATTCGGAGACATGATTGATGCTCGTTATGGATTCATTTATCCTACCGGAGAAGTTCCAATTGATGAGCCAGTGAACAAATTAGATTTTTCAGCTGGAGGTCTCTTATTTACTCAAACCTTCTATTTAGGTTTTGCTACGCATCACTTGTTTCAGCCAAATGAGTCATTTTTTAAGTCCGCTGAAAGCAGACTACCAAGGAAATATACTGCACATGCAGGTGCTGTGATTCCTTTAGACAAGGCAAACCCAGAGGACGGAAGTATATCACCAAATATTATATACCAAAGTCAAGGAGAGTTTAACCACCTTAATTTAGGTCTATATCTTAACAAAGGCCCAATAACAGGAGGTGTTTGGTATAGATGGGATGATGCTTTGATATTTTTAGTTGGTCTTTACACAGAACAATTTAGATTCGGTTATAGTTATGACATTACTACTTCAAGCCTAGGAACACAAACTTTAGGAGCTCATGAGATTAGTGTTACCATGATGTTCCCTTGCAAGCAAAAGCGCAGAAAGTTTAAAATGATGCGCTGTCCCCAGTTTTAATTGCGGGATAATAAAAACTCACTTATCTTTGTTTACTTAACAAATCAGCGACTTCGCTCTAAAATTATTTACACTATGAAAGCAAAAAACCTTTTTGCTCTATTAGTAGCGCCCCTTCTAATTGCATCTTGTGGATACGAAAAGTCATCCATAACTGGGTGGAACTATAACGATCCAGATAATGGAGGTTTTCAGAAATATCCTTTTGAAGAGCAAGAAACAGGCCCAAACTTAGTTTTAATTGAAGGTGGAACCTTCACCATGGGTCGGGTTGAACAAGACTTCATGTATGATTGGAATAACATTCCTAGAAGAGCTACCGTTTCTTCTTTCTACATGGACCAAACAGAGATCAGCAACTTTCATTGGCTGGAGTACTTATATTGGGTCAAGAGAGTTTATGGAGTAGATTATCCCGAATTGCATAAAAAAGCTTTGCCAGACACCTTAGTTTGGAGATCTAAACTAGCGTACAACGAACCTTACGTAGACTATTATTTAAGGCACCCTGCTTATCGTGATTATCCAGTAGTTGGGGTGAACTGGCTACAAGCTAGTGACTTTTGTAGTTGGAGAACTGATCGTGTAAATGAGTACATTCTAATTAGAGAAGGTATTCTTGAACACTATCCTGACCAGATCGGGGAAGACAATTTCAACACTGACGCGTATCTCTCAAACCAATACAATTCAGGAAAGAGAATTGAAGGTTTACCTGACTTAAACCCAAATAGCAGTGGTTACAGAAATGTAAAAATGGAAGATGGTATTCTACTTCCAAAGTATCGACTTCCAACAGAAGCTGAATGGGAATTCGCAGCGTTTGGATTAATTGGCAACAGTGTCGGTGAAAGAGTAGTAGAGAGAAGATTATATCCTTGGAATGGTCATGCTGTTCGTAACCCAGACGAAGCTTATATAGGAATGATGTTAGCGAACTTCAAGAGAGGACGTGGTGACAATATGGGTGTAGCTGGAAAATTGAATGACAATGCAGATGTTACAGCCCCTGTATTCTCATATTGGCCAAATGACTACGGTCTTTACAATATGGCTGGTAATGTAAGTGAATGGGTAATGGATGTTTATCGTCCGCTTTCATTTGAAGACATGGATGATTTTAGACCTTTCAGAGGAAATGTGTTCAACACGAAGCAAAGAGATAATGAAGGAATACTACTTGACAAGTACGACATTCCGATTTACAACATCCAAGGTCTTATTACGTATTTAGATGAATTTCAGCAAATGACTTCAGAGACTATTAACGATCAAGAATTTGATCTAATAGCTGCTTTGCAAGAACAGGCTGAACGAGCCAATCAACTTTTAATAGACGATCAAAAATATGAGGCAAACCTTGTGATTGTTGAAGAGTCAGTTGAAGCAATTAAGGCTTCTGATGAGATGGTCAAGATTGCTCCTGTATTATTGAAAGATTATAGCTCTTACATTACAGCTCGTCCTGGTGAATTAAGATACCGAGAGTCTAAGGTTGAAGAGAATATTGATCGCAGAAACTACAAGAGATCAGATAACATCAATTATTTAGACGGTGATCCTCTTTCTCATGCTGATGAGTTAAACTGGTCTGACTATGATGACTCAGAAAGAACTGAAACAGGAGCAATGTATGCTTATCCTGGTCAAGGAGAAGCTGCTGAAGATTACTCATCACTAATCAACGATCAAGCTCGTGTATATAAAGGAGCTTCTTGGAATGATAGAGCATATTGGATGGTTCCTGGCACTAGAAGATTTCTAGATGAGCGACAATCATTGTCAACGCTAGGCTTCAGATGCGCGATGGACAGAGTTGGAAGCCCTGTTGGATTAGGTGGATCAAGATAGTATTGTTGAAATCTTAAATAAGTTTTATGAAGGCCTCAATTGAGGCCTTCTTTATTTTCGGGTTGTGAATATTACTAACGTTTACTCTATTTATTCGCACTCCACTGGAGTGTGCACAGACACAAGAAGCATAAAGGAAGGCAGCCTATTCATAGCGCTGAAAGGAGAGTCATTTAACGGCAACGACTATATTCTGGCATCTCTAGAAGCAGGTACATCTCATGCTATTGCCGATGAAAAAAGGAGTGAGTTTAGTGGCAACTCAAGAATTACAATTGTCGACAATGGGTTAGTAGCGCTTCAATCCCTAGCTCATCATCACAGGTCTAAGTTGAAAATCCCTATAATAGGTCTCACTGGAAGCAATGGTAAAACAACATCCAAAGAGCTTTTGTATGCTGCCCTTTCTCAGACCTATTCAACATATGCAACACATGGCAACCTCAACAATCATATTGGGGTTCCTCTATCATTACTTGAGATAAATGAAAGTCATGAAATTGCGATAATTGAGATGGGCGCAAATCACCAAAAAGAAATTCAATTCTTATGTTCAATTGCTGCTCCTGATTTTGGTTACATCACAAATATTGGTTTAGCCCACCTTGAAGGGTTTGGTGGCGAAGAAGGTGTCTACATTGGAAAGAAAGAACTATTCGATTTTCTAAAAGAAAATGATGGAAAGGCTTTTATTAATAATGATGATCCAAAAGTCATAAGAGCATCAAATGGTCTTTCTGGTATTTCGTATGGTCAATCTGAAAAAGCAATTTTTCAAGGTGTTTATTCTATCGAAAATGGACTGCTCAGTGTTCAATGGTGGAGAGATATTGATCCATTTAAAAGATTAATTAAAACTAAGCTATCTGGAGGCTACAACTTCAGCAATGTGATGAGTGCTGTTACGTTGGCGAGGTATTTTGGAGTGCCAGATGAAAAAATCAAAGCTGGAATAGAAAGCTACATTCCTGAAAACAACAGGTCTCAAGTTGAGCATACTGATCTCAATAACACCGTAATTGTGGATTGTTATAATGCTAATCCTAGTAGTATGCTAGCGGCAATTGACAACTTAAGCAATGACTCTTTTAAAAACCCTTTTGTTATTCTAGGAGACATGCTTGAACTTGGAGATAGCTCATTTGAAAAGCACCAGGAGATACTTAAACTGCTCGAAAAAAAAGCTATAGCTGGATATTTTGTTGGGAGTGAATTCTTGAAAGCCAAGGATTCATTCGATAATGTAATCTTCTTTGAACGCACTTCTGATGTAGTCGACTACCTCAAAAAAAACAAACTAACCAACAAGTCTATACTGCTAAAGGGCTCAAGAAAATTGAAGCTTGAGCAGTTACTCGAGCTTCTCTAAGTTCATATTTTGAAACTTCCTTAAGAAGACTCGTCTATAACTGCGCGACTTATAACTATTCTCTGAACTTCACTCGTTCCTTCATAAATCTGAGTAATCTTAGCATCACGCATCAATCGCTCAACATGGTATTCTTTTACGAAACCGTAACCTCCATGAACCTGAACCGCCTCCACTGAAGCTTTCATAGCTGCTTCCGATGCATAAAGTTTAGCCATTGCGCTGAACTTACCAAATGGAAGACCTTGATCTTTTAACCACGCTGCCTTCAAGCATAAAAGTCTAGCCGCTTCAACTTCAGTAGCCATATCTGCCAGTTTAAAGGCTATTGCCTGATGTTGACTAATTGTCTTACCAAAAGCTTTTCTTTCTTTCGAATATGCGGTAGCTAATTCAAGAGAACCTGAAGCGATACCCAAAGCCTGAGAAGCGATACCTATTCTACCTCCTTCAAGTGTTTTCATTGCAAACTTGAACCCAAAGCCATCCTCGCCAACTCTATTTTCCTTAGGAACCTTCACATCATTAAACAATAGAGTGTGCGTATCAGACCCTCTAATGCCCAACTTATTTTCTTTCGCTCCTACTATAAAGCCTTCCATATCACGCTCAACAATAAGGCAATTAATTCCTTTATGACCCTTCTCAACATCAGTTTGAGCCATCACTAAATAGACCGAAGCGTTTCCTCCATTGGTTATCCAATTCTTAGTTCCGTTCAATAAATAGTGATCACCTTTATCTACAGCAGTAGTTCGTTGACTTGTAGCGTCAGAACCAGCTTCTGGCTCACTTAAACAAAAAGCACCTATGATTTCCCCTTTCGCAAGCGGCACTAAATACTTTTGCTTCTGCTCTTCACTTCCAAACTTCTCCAGTCCCCAACAAACTAGGCTATTGTTAACTGACATACATACTGATGTACTTGCATCAACTTTGGAAATTTCCTCCATTGCTAGAACATATGACACAGCATCCATGCCACCGCCACCATATTCTGGAGCGACCATCATGCCCATAAATCCTAACTCACCTAGCTGTTTTACTTCTTCTCTTGGAAATGTTTGTGTCTCATCTCTTTCAATCACTCCAGGCTTTAAAACATTCTGAGCGAAATCTCGTGCTGCATCTCTTACAGCTTTTTGTTCTTCTGTTAATTCAAAAAACATGGTTATGTACGTTTTCCTGTTATACTTTGTGGTAGCAAACAAAAGTAACTTTTGCAATGATCCAAACAGCAAATAGAGGAATTGGTTTAATGTGCGGAACATCACACGATGGAATCGACATTTGCGATGTTTCTTTTAATCGAACTGACTCAAAATGGAGCTTTCAAGTACATGAGTCAATGTCAATTTCTTTAAACGATGAACTAAAAGTGGAACTTTATAGAGCCACAGACTCAAGTGCCTACGAATATGTTGAGCTTGATAAAGCTTTTGCAACATTCAGTGCTGGTGTTGTGGTTGATTTTATTGAAAGGACAAAATCGACTGCATCCTTCATTGGGTCTCATGGAGTTACAGTTTTCCATCAACCTGATAAAGGAATTTCAACTCAAATTGGCTCTGGCGCAATCATTTCTGCACTAACAGGCTTGAAAACAATAAGCAACTTCAGAATTCAAGATGTCACAAAAGGCGGGCAAGGCGCACCTTTGGTTCCTTATGCAGACAGTCAATTATTCAGTGATTACGATGCCGCTCTGAATTTAGGCGGCTTCGCCAATATTTCTCATTTGAAAGGAAAACTCTTAGGATACGATATCGGAATCTGTAATCTATTACTGAATCACTTGAGTAAGAAGCTAGGGAAAGAATATGATCAAGGTGGAATAATTGCCAAATCAGGTAATGTGATTCCAGATTTATTCAACCAACTTAATAACATTGCACACTTTGAACTTTCTGGTCCAAAATCTTTAGGCAAAGAATGGTTTGACTCAAAAATATTGCCTTTAATTCAAAAATTCGAAATAAATCCAATAGAGGACCTTCTAGCAACATCAATAGATCATATAGCCTCTCAAATAGGCAAGGCTCTGAATAGAGAAAACGAACTGTGTTTAGTAACAGGTGGTGGCGCGCACAATGACTTTCTCATCGAAAGAATTAGAGACTTCTCTAAATCAACGATCATATTACCAACCCAGTCAATCATTGACTTCAAGGAGGCTATTTGCTTTGCTTTTCTAGGTCATTTAAGGCTCCTAGAGTTGAATAATGTTTCTAGTGATGTCACAGGTGCTAGTCAAAATTCATGTGCAGGGGCACTTTACCTGCCATAATCATGCTCTTTATTGCATGTATAATGAGCTAAGCATGCTTGAATTTATACATTTGCAGCGCTTTTTAAAAGCCAAAAAAATGCAGCATGAAAGAACTATTAGCCAAATTTGAGAATAAGACTCCAGAAATTGTTTTTGAATGGCAAGACTCTGAAACAGAAGCTAAAGGCTGGGTGGTAATAAACAGCCTAAGAGGCGGGGCCGCTGGAGGAGGAACTAGAATGAGAGTTGGACTTGACAAGCGAGAAGTTGAGTCTCTCGCTAAAACAATGGAAGTGAAGTTCACAGTTGCAGGACCTGCAATAGGTGGTGCAAAGTCAGGTATAAACTTCGACCCGAAAGATCCAAGGAAAGAAGGTGTTCTGAAGCGATGGTATAAAGCTGTATACCCACTATTGAAAAATTACTATGGTACAGGTGGTGACTTAAACGTTGATGAAATACATGAAGTGATTCCAATCACCGAGGACTACGGTCTTTGGCACCCACAAGAGGGAATTGTTAATGGTCATTTCAAACCTGATTCTGGTCAACACCTCAAAAAGGTTACACACTTAAGACAGGGCGTTTCCAAAGAATTATCGGATGCTCGATTCTCTCCCGACATCACAAGAAAGTACGTAGTTGCTGACATGATCACTGGATATGGTGTTTCAGAGGCCGTACTTCACTACTACAAAATTTGGAAGAATCAAGATGTAAGAGGCAAAAGAGTCATCGTTCAAGGATGGGGCAACGTTGGTTCAGCTGCTGCTTTTTATATGGCGCAAGCTGGAGCTAAAGTTGTAGGAATTATTGATCGTTCAGGAGGCTTGTTAAATACAGATGGGTTCACGTTTGATGAAATAAGAAGCCTTTTTACAAACAAGGAAGGCAACACTCTAGTTTCAGACAACATGCTTTCCTTCGAAGAAATAAATGAAAAGGTTTGGTCCATTGGAGCAGAGATCTTCTTGCCTTGCGCAGCCAGTAGACTAATTACACAAGCTCAAAGTGATTTAATGATCAGCAATGGGTTGGAAGTAATTTCCTCTGGAGCTAATGTTCCTTTTGCAGACTCAGAGATTTTCTTCGGGCCAATTGGCGACTATGTTGATAATCAGATAAGTCTTATCCCTGACTTTATTGCAAACTGCGGTATGGCAAGGGTTTTTGCTTATTGTATGAGCGATGATTATGTTGCTGAGGATAAGCACATTTTCAAAGATGCTTCAGATACGATTAGAGTTGCGCTTGAAAAAGTACATGCAACTCACAGTGATGACAAACGCATTGCTAAAACTGGTTTTGAAATTGCCCTAAGGCAATTGGTTTAATGGAAATTCTTGACGACATATACTTCGGGAACACGGTCCAAGACTACCTATGGGTAATTGGTTCGTTACTATTTGGTGCAATCTTCGTTCGTTTTATTGCACATCGAATTAGCAATACGCTTTTTCGACTTATAGCGGGCAAAACAGAAGGTGTTGACAAAGAAGAACTTTACCACCTTCTAGCAAAGCCACTTAGGTGGCTAATCATGTTGATCATACTTTTTGTTTGCACCTCTCATCTAGATTACCCAGCAGAGTGGGATCTCGCACCTAAGGAAGAATTCGGGTTAAGAATGTTCTTGCATAGATCTTTCATCGCCTTTTTGATCATAGTGATTACTTGGGCCGCATTGAAAATCACCAGGTTCTTAGGAATCATCCTTATGGCCAAGGCTTTATTGACAGAGAGTAAAAGTGATGACCAGATCATTCCTTTCTTGATGGAGATCATCAAGATTGTTGTGATTACGCTTGGCACCTTCATCTTTATGGGTTCAGTTTTCAAAGTCGATGTTGGGGCTTTGATTGCGGGACTTGGAATTGGCGGTTTAGCATTGGCTTTAGCCGCAAAAGAAAGTTTAGAAAACCTTTTAGCATCCTTCGTTATTTTCTTCGACAAACCATTCGTCATTGGAGACTTAGTTACTGTGAACGGAGTAACAGGTACCGTTGAAAAAATTGGTTTTAGAAGTACTAGAATAAGAACTCTCGAAAAGAGCTATTTAACCCTTCCAAACAGGTTAATGATCGATAATGTGTTAGACAACTTATCACTGCGAACATATAGAAGAGTTAATTTTAACATTGGTGTATTATACGGTACAAGCGAAGAGCAGCTCAAACAGATCGTTCAAGAAATTCAACGTTTTATTGACGAACATCCCAATACCAATCAAGATGGTGAAATCCACTTCATGGAATTTGGCGCAAGCTCATTAGACATTATGATCCTTTATTTTATCGACACTGTGGATTGGAGTGTGTTCCTAAAAATAAAGGAAGAAGTCAACTTTGAAATTATGCGCATTGTTGAAGCTCATAATGCTGATTTTGCATTCCCTACTCAAACAATTCACTTAGAAAAAGACAAATAAAAATTCAGACTATGTATCTATTAATGGTAGTTGTATTCGTATTGGGGTATTTAGCAATTGCTCTAGAGCATCCAATTAAAATTGATAAAGCCGCTAGTGCCTTGCTCATTGGTTCAATTACTTGGACAATTTTCGCTTTAGGCGCAGATACTATTATGGCCAGCAGTGCAGAAAATCAGAAACTTCTTGCTGAGTATTTAACGGAGTATTCGCATCTAAACCCTGGTGAAGAAACGAATGCCGTGCACTATGTGACGCATGAGTTGAGCCATCATTTAGCTGAAATAGCAGAAATTTTATTCTTTCTTTTAGGCGCAATGACTATTGTGGAATTAATTGATGCTCATGAAGGTTTTGCCTTGATTACAGACAAAATCAACACCGCCAATAAAGTCAAGTTAGTTTGGATTTTGAGTGTCTTGACTTTCTTTCTTTCAGCGGCTTTAGACAATCTTACAACAGCAATAGTCATGGCTGCATTGCTAAAGAAACTCATTAAGAGTAAAGAAGATTTATGGCTTTTTGCAGGTATGGTTATTATATCCGCAAATGCTGGGGGAGCTTGGTCACCAATTGGAGATGTAACAACAATTATGCTCTGGATTGGAGGTCAAGTGACAGCATCCAATATTGTTTTAAAGCTTATTCTTCCTTCTTTAGTAGCTCTTTTAGTGCCTCTAATCGTGTTGTCCTTTACGCTAAAAGGCGATGTTGAAAGAAAGTTAGGCATGGTTGATAGGGCTCATCTGGAAGATCTTTCCACTCCCGGAGAACAGCGTACGGTGCTATTCTTAGGAGTTGGAAGTTTATTGTTTGTGCCGATTTTTAAAACGATCACCCATCTTCCACCTTACATAGGGGTATTATTAGGCTTGGGAGTTCTTTGGACTGTGACTGAAATAATGCATCGGTCCAAAAATCAAGCTGACAAGTCAAAACTATCGGTTATTGGAGTGCTACAAAAGGTGGACACACCGAGTGTTTTATTTTTCTTAGGCATTCTTGCGGCTGTAGGTTCACTTCAGTCAGCAGGCCATTTGAGAATTATGGCTGCATTCTTAGAAGATTCCATAGGTAATATGTATGCCATCAATATGGTAATTGGCGTCCTAAGCTCTATTGTGGACAATGTTCCACTTGTTGCAGGAGCCATGGGAATGTATGAACTACTTCCAGCTGGTGCTGAAGCAGTTTCAGGAAAAGCCTATCCAGTTGACCATAGTTTTTGGGAGTTTCTAGCTTATTGCGCAGGAACAGGAGGAAGTTGCTTAATTATTGGATCTGCTGCAGGAGTGGCTGTTATGGGTATTTTAAGCATAGACTTCATTTGGTACATGAAGAAAATCACATGGCTCGCGCTTATCGGATATGTATCAGGTGCGGCAGTATTTATTCTTGCAGATTTGTACTTGCACTAAATTAACAGTCGGCTATTCACAATTACATTTTAGTACAGTCGTTTTGGGAATGATGGCTTATACCTTAGCCACACATTAATTCCCATACATATGTTATTAAATCTGTTATTACAGATCTCTACTGGAGCTGAAGATCTAACTGCTGAAGGAGTTGAGGAAGTAGTTCCTCATGAAGAGACATTATCTGTCATCGAACTTCTTGCAAGTGGAGGATGGTATATCATGATACCGCTAGCTATATTATCAGTTGTGGCTATCTACATATTCATCGAACGCTTTTTAGCCATTCAAAAAGCAAGTAAAGAAGATCCTCAGTTTATGAACCAAATCAAGGACTTCATTCATGATGGAAAAATTGATGCGGCCAATCATTTGTGCAAACAAACTGACTCAACATTTGCTCGCATGATCCAAAAGGGAGTTAAAAGAATTGGAAAACCACTTGGAGATATAAGCGCTGCTATTGAGAATGTAGGCAAGCTAGAAGTATTCAAATTGGAAGAAAGCCTTTCTACACTCGCAACTATTGCAGGTGCAGCTCCAATGATCGGATTCTTAGGAACTGTTATCGGAATGATCGTAGTATTTCATGAAATGCGAATCAGTTCTACGGGTATAGAAATCGAGCAATTATCAGGTGGGATAATGCAAGCTATGGTAACTACTGTTGCTGGACTAGTAATTGGAATTATAGCCTATATCGCATACAACGTTCTTGTGGCAAGAGTTGAAAAAGTAGTTTACAAAATGGAGGCAACTACCATAGAGTTTATGGACCTGCTTCAAGAACCAGCTGAATAATGGGTATTAAATCAAGAAATAAAGTGAGCGTGAGCTTCAGCATGTCCAGTATGACTGATATCGTGTTCCTGTTGCTCATTTTCTTTATCATTCTTTCTACCCTAGTATCTCCTTTTGGAGCCAAGGTTGACCTCCCAACTGGAAAAGCCAGAACAAAAGAGCATCCAAAAATTTCTGTCTCTATCAGACCAGATCTTTCCTATAATATTGATGGGCAAGACGTAGATAAAGACCAGGTCGAAGCAATCTTAGTGCAGCGCAAAGGTGAAGTGGACAAACCAAGCATCGTATTGCGCGTAGACAAGCAAGTTCCAACCGGTGAAACAGTAGGTTTTTTAAGTGTGGCAAAAGAATATGGCTTCAGTGTCGTTATAGCTACTAAACCTTGATGATGAATCAATTTCGAGATAAGAACAAAAAGAAAGGTCTAATTGGCACCATAGTGTTCCATTTAGCACTGCTAATTATCTTTTTGTTCACAGGACTTGTTACACCCGACCCCATTCCAGAAGAGGAAGGACTTCCTATTGAACTTGATCTAGGAAATACAGATTTTGGTTCTGGTGATGAACAGCCTCAAAATACTTCTGAGCCAGAAGTAACAGAGCCGATTAGCGAACCTGAGCCGGTTGAAGCTAACCCTGCTGAGCAAGTAGAGGAAGTCGCAACGCAAGATGAAGTATCTGACATGACCACACCAGTGGAAAAGCCCATTGAGAAGCCGGTTGAAAAGAAACCTGAACTAGATGAAAAACTGAAAAAGGTGTTGAGTAGCAATCCTTTTCAAACCAAGAAAGATAACGATAGCAAAGGACAAGGTTCAACTGATGAAGCTGGAGATCATGGAAAGCCTGATGGGTCACCAACAGGAGATGCCCTTCAAGGGGATAAAACAGGCGGAGGCATATCGTATAGTTTAGGAGGAAGAGGGTTTAAAGGCGCGCCTCCTATTACCGGAAACATGCAGGAGAGCGGTAAAATTGTGGTAGACATCATCGTAGATCGTCAAGGTAATGTTGTTCGTGTAACACCTGGTGGTAGAGGCTCGACTATTAATAATAGTGAGTTAGTTAGAAAAGCTGTGGAGGCCGCACGAAAAGCAAAATTTACACCTAAAGCTGACGCACCTGAAGAACAAAAGGGTACCTTGACATTCGAGTTTATCCTTGAATGACCTATCCAGAAACACTAGATTATCTTTTCAGTCAGCTTCCCATGTACCAAAGGGTAGGCCAGGCTGCATACAAAGCTGATTTGAACTCTACGATTCAGTTAATGAGTGTTTTGGATAACCCAGAGCGTAAATTCAAATCAATTCACATAGCTGGTACAAACGGCAAGGGATCAACCTCTCACCTATTAGCGTCAGTATTTCAGGAGGCAGGATATAAAACTGGGCTCTATACTTCTCCGCATCTTATTGACTTCAGAGAGCGCATTAGAATCAACGGAGAGATGATTTCAGAAAGTAAAGTCACATCATTTGTAGAAGAAAACAAAAATGACTTTGAGCGATTAGAACTCTCATTTTTCGAATGGACAGTTGGACTAGCCTTTCATTGTTTTGCTCAACAAAAAGTAGATATCGCCATTATTGAGGTTGGTATGGGCGGTCGACTTGACTCAACCAATGTGATATCGTCACCTGAACTGTCAATCATTACCAATATTGGTTGGGATCACACGCAGTTTCTAGGTGATAGTCTGGATAAAATAGCACAAGAGAAAGCAGGAATCATAAAGCCAAAAACCCCCGTTATTGTAGGTCGTTCACAACGAGAAACAGAAGGTATATTTAGGCGGATTGCTCTTGCTCATGATTCAACAATTGTATTTGCCGACCAGCAATTTCCTATGGATAGCCCACCCTGCTCATTGAAAGGTCAATACCAAGTAGAGAATTTCCAAACGACTCTTATAGCAACTGAGCACCTTAACAAATCAGAATGGAAGCTTCCTGAAGAATGCATAACTGCAGGTTTCAAAAATGTATTGACCAATACAGGCTTGAGAGGACGTTGGGAAATCATAGGGAACAATCCTAAAACAATTTGCGATGTTGGCCACAACCTAGATGGAATAAGTGCTATAGTCGCGCAACTAACTGCCGAAACTTACGATAAGCTTCATCTTATTCTAGGTTTTGTTTCCGATAAAAATGTTGAAGAACTGTCGGCTCTTTTTCCAAAAGATGCCATATTCTACCTCACACAACCTGCGATTCCCAGGGCAATGCCATTGGACAGGCTTGAGCAAATTGCCGATCAAAACAGGATGAATTATACTAGGCATGAAAATGTTCAGCTTGCCTTAGATGCCGCTAAAAATCATGCAATCGATGACGACCTAATATTCATTGGGGGCAGTACCTTTATTGTGGCTGATTTGTTATCAGGTAATATATAAACTTATCTTCTTGGGTTCTGGGGAACTATAGTGAAGAAGATGATAAAATACTATCAGGGTGAGGAATGGAAAGAAATGCAACTTTACCCATCAAAACTGCAGAAAACTTCAGCAACGCAAGAATTAAAGGAGAAAGAGAATGACAGGCGACTAAACACCTGTCATTCTTATTTAAAACCTCTATTTAGACGCTGTATTTCTCTCTAAACGCTCAGCTAACTTCATTAACTGCAGGCATTCTCGCCTATAGCCTTCTTTGTCTTTTCCGATAGCACTTTGGGCCAACTCAATCATTTTAGAATAGCTAAAACCATTGATATGTTCTGAATGCCTTAGTAACATTCCGAAGCTGGCAACAGACATTGACCACTTGAGATTTGGACTTACCATATCCTTAGATTGAGAGTCAGTGTCAACCACTCTGCTAAGAAGCTTACTCTTTCCGCCTTCTGGCGACTTATAGCGCATTTTTACGGTCGCTATTTCATTCGGATACTGCTCTTTGAAAGGAGGGATACTACTCCATTTTGGACTTGGTCGGTACTTTAAAGAGTCCACCTTAACATTACCTCCCTTACCTGCCGGAATTACTTCATACAGTGCCGTAACAACATGTCCGGCTCCCATTTCTCCAGCATCCTTTGAATCATCATTAAAGTCTTCGTTATTGAGCAATCTATTCTCGTATCCGATCAACCTATACTCAGAAACGTATTGAGGGTTAAACTCTACCTGAAGCTTAACATCCTTAGCAACGGTGAATAATGTGGCTCCAAATTCATTCACTAAGGTCTTCTTGGCTTCTGTAAGATTATCTATATAGGCATAATTCCCATTTCCTTTATCGGCAAGAATTTCCATTTTAGAGTCTTTGTAATTGCCCATTCCAAAACCTAGTGTGGTCAAAAAAACACCGCTCTCACGCTTTTCTTCAATTAAGCGTTGCATTTCCCCATCACTTGAAGCACCAATATTGAAATCGCCATCTGTTGCCAGAATAATTCGATTGTTTCCCCCATCTATAAAGTGTTTCTGCGCAACATCATATGCAAGCTTAATTCCTGCACCACCTGCGGTAGACCCTCCCGCGCTCAAATTATCAATGGCATTGAATATTTCATCTTTCCTAGAGCCTGAAGTAGATTCGAGCATCAATCCTGCCGCTCCTGCATATACCACAATTACTACACGATCATCTTCTCGCAACTCACCCACTAACATTTTCATGGCAGATTTTAACAGTGGCAATTTATTCGATGCATTCATTGAACCTGAAACATCCAATAAGAAAACCAAATTGCTTGAGGGAAGAGACGATTTATCCAGCTCCCTTGCCTTTAAGCCAACATGCATGATAAAATGACCTTCATTCCATGGTGCAACAGCAACTTCAGTAAACACTTTCACTGGATCATTCCCTTTCGGACTATCGTATTCATAATCGAAATAATTGACCAATTCCTCTATTCTTACCGCATCTACAGGGGGTAACGATCCTCCATTGATAAACCTACGCACATTAGAATAAGATGCTCTATCCACATCGATACTGAAGGTGCTCAAAGGTTCGTCAACCACGGCATGAAACCCATTTTCGTTGATCGGACTATAAGCTTCCGTATTGAACGTTTCGAGCTGTCTTTTATGCAGGCTGTAATTCCCTTGAATGGGAGCAGTCATCGCCACATCTTCTACTGCAACAACCTCTCTTTCCTTACAACCTCATTGACATTAACTTCAATAAGTGCTGGTTTGAATGCCAGCTCAACAAATGTTGAATGATTAGATACGGAACTTGTGAATGTTGGATATCCAATTTTGGACAGCCTAAGTGTTTGAACTGGGTCTTGAGTGAATAAGGTGAAGAGCCCATTAACATCAGATAATGTTTGTTCGACTGTATCTTTAGGGTTTACTATTTTCACATTAGCAACGGGAATTCCGATATCTGAGGTGATGCGTCCTTTAAGAACATTTTGCTTTGTCTGTGCTTGAGAGACAAAAGCAAAGGTTATGATGGCGATAAAAATGCTTAGCTTGTTCATTGTATTATAAATTTGAAATTCACTTATAGAATGCGAGCATCTGTTGAATTCCATAAACCCGAACAAAAAAATTGAATAAAACCACCTTCATAGATTTAGCAAACGCTCCAGCACAAAGCGATGAAGAGCTTTACAGCACTTTCGTTGAGACGCAAGATCGAGAGGTGATGGGATTGCTATTCAGAAAATACATGTCGCTGGTTTTTGGTGTTTGTATGAAGTATTTGCGTGAAAAAAATACAGCCCAAGACAATACAATGGAAATTTTTGAACGATTACTTGAGCATCAACCTTCTTCTGAAATAAAAAACTTCAAAGCCTTTTTGTATGTGGTTAGTAAGAATCATTGCCTGATGAAACAGCGCGGTGAAAAAATGATTAGCATAGAAATTTCCGAGTCAGATATGGAATCTGCTATGCAAATGCATCTTATAGATAGTAGTCCTGACGAAAAACAAGATCAACTCTTGCAGAAGTGCATGAAAACACTGAAAGACTTTCAGAAAGATTGTGTCACCTTGTTCTATCTAAGAAAGAAGAGTTATTTGGAAATAAGTCACGATTTAAAAATGAATTTGAACGCTGTGAAGAGTCATATTCAAAACGGAAAAAGAAACCTTAAAATCTGCATTGAAGCAGGGAAATGAAGCACGACAGCGACATATTAAAACGAATTAAAAGCTACTTCATGCGCAGAAAAAGTGCAGAGGAAGCTTATAAATTCGAGCGCGAAATCGAGCGCGATCCGTTTCTTTATGAGGCTGTTGAAGGTTTTGAGGACATGCTAACATCAGATATCCAGCAAGCACTAGACGAGCTTGATGAAAAGCTGAAGAAAAGAATATTCGTTTTCACTTGGCAGGCTGCCGCTATTGGACTCGTATTGATTGTTGGTGTTTCTGTTTTCGCTATTCTGGGCAGCAGAAATGAAGAAGCAGAGTCTTATACTATTGAAGAAACAAACTACAGTCCGCGTAACGTAAATCCATCATTCAGTGATATGGATGCGGTCAAGGACGCTTATGTTGTCGAAAAAGAGAATGAGTCGCTCGATCAAGTAGATGAACGAGCAGAGTCAAAAAAGATTGACTTTGCTGTTAATGAACCAGCCCCTAAAAAAGAAGTTCAAAATCGGGATATCCCTGAAGAGTCAAGGACTGGTGCAGATCTTACCTCTAAAAAACCACAGCAAATACAGGTCGATTCTGAACCAAGCAATAACCCTGCTGAAGTGACGCTTGATGAGTTAGCATTACAGGAAGGTGTTGCCGAAACAACGGCAGCTCCAGTGTCAAATGCGGCTTCTAGCGTGGTAGAAATTGTCGGCGCTCAAAGAAAGACCACGAAAAAGCGGACTTCTTCGCCTGAAGGTGGAATGGCATCCTATCAATCATATTTAAAAAAGAACCTTCAAAAATCTACGGGAATGCCTGACGGTTCAGTTGTGGTTACGTTTGAGTTTGACAAAGACGGCACTCCAAGAAAGGCTGAAGTTGCAAAATCACTTTGCACGGCCTGCGATGCTGAGGCAATTCGATTGATTGAAAATGGCCCTAAATGGAATGTTGAAGACCGGAAAAAGCGCGTGTCAGTAACAGTGTCATTTTAAGATCAGAATCCCCATTTCAAGCGAGCGAATACAGATGTTCCGTAATTTCTAAAGCTCGATCCATTATCGAGCATACCCGATTGGGCGAAAATAGAGAAATCCCAATTATTGGCTACCGCAACAGATACTGAGGGCATCACAAACAAAAGATTGACTCCTGGGGAATAGATTGCTACCATTGATGCATTAACAAGAGCTGTAATTGGCTTTGAAACAGACAACATGGCAGAATACTTTGAGGGCATTAAAGACTTTGCGCTTGGTGGTGCAGTGCTGACAATGGCGGAGTTGGCTAGTGCTACAAAATTTAGTGTTGAGTCAGCTCCTAACGAACTGAACAACAACCCACCCATGACATAAAAATTCCCCTTAAAGACGTAGTCTACAGACATGGAAACACTAACCGCCCCAGTTGTATCAGCCCATTGCTTTTGTGGGTGAAAGTAAGTTGCTTCTCCCTTAAAGCCAGCTGTTTTAAGGTTACCAGCCCATCCAACTCCTAGCGCAACATCTTCATTCCACCAGCCCGACAAATGCCGAGCCTTATCAAACTTATATCGATGATCTACAACTTCACAAACTTGCCCAGTTTAGTATCTGCTTGAATAGAATAGATACCAGCCTCTAGTTCAGAAACATTCAATTGATCTTGACTCAAAACTGCGGTCTTGATCAATACACCATTGATGGAATAGACATTAACGGTTCCATTGGTAGTATATCCTTCCACAAAAAGAACATTTTGAGCTGGGTTAGGATAGACTGAAAGAACATTTTCATTGATTGACAACTCGATCAATCCTTCAGGCTCCTCATTACCCGTTGTATCCGTTGTGTCGCCAGCAACCTCAGCAAATGAAATGTCGCCAATTGTAGCATTATCAGAGCCATTGTTTCCATTGCCGTTAACAGCATTTGCACCAAAATAGAAATCTACATCACCTGTTCCTGGCTCTGGAGCCAGCCACTTGAATGAAAATTGTCCTCCAGCATTCGCTTGATTATGTTCAACATATTGTCTAGAACTTGAGGTTGAAAGTCTCACTCCAGTTCCAGGGTCACTAAAGCTATTCAAGCTGGTATTTCCATTCATAGAAATCATTTGGAATCCATAACCGGCCGGGCTGCCTGCAGAGTTAGTTACAGTCACATCAACATCATACAACTGCTCTGGCACATACTCAGTTACTGTATTATTCTCTGAGTCTTTCAATTCAACCAAGACACTAACTGTTCCAAACGAGCCACCTGAATGGCACGTAACGCAGGTTGAACCATTATCGCCTGGAGCACCCGTTGCTCTATTACCGTTAGAAGCAGGTCCGCTAGCATTTGATTGTAAAAGAGTAACTATTCCAATGAACACAATAGAAGAAAAAGCGAAGTAATTTTTTTTCATAGAATTTAAGGTTTGAGGTAAGACGCGATGGAACACAATATGGTTTGCATTGTTCCACCGCCTAAAAGTAAGGCAAAAGAATATACCTTTGCACCCGCAAAACAAGGCAGTTATGATAGCAGCACACAACGTATCTCTCGCATTCGGAAAACAAAAGCTTTTTGATGATGTAAACGTCAATTTTACAGAAGGAAATTGCTACGGTGTTATTGGAGCAAATGGCGCTGGAAAATCTACTTTTCTTAAAATACTTTCTGGAGACATTGAAGCCAATACTGGACACATTAGCATTGAACCGGGAAAGAGAATAGCCGTATTGCGTCAAAATCACTTTGAGTTTGATGAAGTGCCTGTGTTAGAAACGGTAATTAGAGGACACAAGCGCTTGTTTGAGATCATGCAAGAGAAAGACGCCATTTATGCCAAGCCAGACTTTAGCGATGAAGATGGAATCAAAGCCTCTGAACTAGAAGCTGAATTTGCAGAAATGGAAGGCTGGAATGCAGAAAGTGACGCTGCGGCTTTGCTTAGTGGATTGAGAATCTCAGAAGACAAGCATTACAGCTTAATGAAAGATTTGAATGGTAGTGAAAAAGTACGCGTGCTGCTGGCTCAAGCCATTTTTGGAAATCCTGATATTCTGATTCTTGATGAGCCAACCAACGACCTTGATATTTTATCAATTGGTTGGTTAGAAGACTACCTGCTCGAATTTAAAAACACCGTAATTGTTGTTTCTCACGACCGTCACTTTTTAGATACTGTTTGTACGCACATTGCAGACATTGACCGCAGCAAATTGCAACTTTTTACCGGCAATTATTCCTTTTGGTACGAGTCTAGCCAATTGGCTTTAAGACAACAAGCACAACAAAACAAGAAAGCTGAAGCTCGTAAGAAAGAATTGCAAGAATTTGTTGCTCGTTTCAGCGCAAATGCTTCAAAATCAAAGCAAGCTACTAGCCGGAAAAAATTGATTGAAAAAATCAATGTTGACGATATTCAACCTTCAACAAGAAGATATCCTGGAATCATTTTTCAGCAAAATAGAGAAGCCGGTAACGACATCATAAAAATTGAAGGCTTGAGCCATAGCAATGAAGGCAAGAAGCTGTTTCACGATCTCAATTTAACGATTGAAAAAGGCGATAAAGTCACTTTCTTGAGCAGAAACGGAATGGCGGTGACAGCTTTGTTCAGAATACTTGTAGATGAGATCACAGCTGATGCAGGAACTTTCACTTTCGGACAAACCATCACTCACGGCTACTTACCCGTAAACAACGAAGAATACTTCAACACGAATAAAGATCTATTGGATTGGCTACATCAATACGCTCCAAATGACATGGACGACACAGATGTGCGTGGCTTCTTAGGCAAAATGTTGTTCAGTGGTGATGAAATCAAAAAGAAAGCAAGCGTGCTTTCTGGAGGAGAAAAAGTAAGGTGCATGCTTTCAAGAATCATGATTGTTGGTGCCAATGTCTTAATCATTGATGAACCTACTAACCATTTAGATCTTGAATCTATTCAAGCATTCAACAATGCTTTAATAAACTTCCCGGGAACAGTGCTATTCACTTCTCATGACCACACGTTTACACAAACTGTGGCCACCAGAATTGTAGAGCTCACACCATCAGGATGTGTGGACAAAATGATGCAGTATGACGACTACATCGAAACGGAAAAAATTCAGGCGCAGCTGGAGGGGATGTATGCTTAGTTGATTTTTGAGATAAAACGATCAGTTTAACCTTCTCTTGACTTCGGCTTTTCATCTCCTTCTCGCATGAAACAACTCAGTTCTTAAACCCTTGATGGATTACTACGTGATCCAGCTTACTCCGAGAAATGGATAAAGCCTACAGAGCTGTGCTCTCCTAAGGCTTTTTTTATGATCACAAAGTCAAATGCGCTTCGCTTTTTGATTTGTTCCATAAAAAAAGCCTGTCTCGCTCCGCGAGACAGGCCCTATCATCTAGTGAGACATACTGGATTCGAACCAGTGACCCCTACCCTGTCAAGGTAATGCTCTAAACCAACTGAGCTAATGTCCCTAACTTCATCAGTCAAAAAAGCCCCGACTAGCGAGGCTTAAATTGGTGGGAGATGAGGGGTTCGAACCCCCGACCCCCTCGGTGTAAACGAGGTGCTCTGAACCAGCTGAGCTAATCTCCCTAATCCCTTAAAAGGGGCGCAAATATACATGAAAGTTAATTTGATGCAACAGTAATTTGCAGCAGCAAACAACTTCGCACTAAATTTCTATAATCCATGAGTCTCGAAGGGCCTTCACTTCTTTAAAGTTCAATGCTTTAGGCGATGAGACAACCAGTTTATCATTTTGGCTTGACACCACTTTTCCTGATATAAAGACTGAAGTTTTACCATCTGGAATAGCATATTCTTTGCCTTTTTTCAAAGAAACCAAGGATCCTTTTTCACCCGCGTTACGCAATTGCCTATCATCCATGTGACGGTACTTTTCATGCGATCCTAGCAGTCTTGCAGCCAATCGACCGCAAGCATGTTTCTCAAGCATAGACTTCAGCTCAGGTTCTGCCGATATCATTTTGTCTAGGTTGTTCAGTGATATCCACAGAATAGTTGTCGGAGATTCAGCAACAACAGTGAAAGCACTTTCCTCTTTCGTGAAATAGGTGATCTCACCGATTGCATCTCCTTTGCCTAAAACTTCTAAGGATTTTTCTCCATCCACCACATTCACCGTTCCTCTGGCTATTATATAGAAGCCATCACTTGGTTTAATATTCCTCACTACTCGCTGTCCAGTAGAGTAGATTTTTGTTTGGCAAGCATCATTAACCAACTTCTGGTTTTCCTTAGACAATCCTTTAAGCCATGAAATCGAGTGGATCAATTCTTTAGTATCCGGTAATTCAATACTCGGTGGCTTCTCCATCAACTTCTTCATCCTTGTCTCAATATCACCGGTCATTCGGCTAACCTCCGAATTATTCAATCGACCTTTTCCTTTTAATCGTTGAACGGTATGCAGTTCATAGTTCAAAACAGAACGAATGGCCTGTCTAGTAGAAATTGAACGGTAAATTTCAGGATATGTATTTCGCAGATTTCTCATGAATGTCTGACCACTTATGATGTTCTCATTGATTTCTTGTTCAATAACTTCTAAATTCTTTCTTTCTTCAGGTGCTTCAGCTCGATACATACTTTCTAATAACTTGAGGCAATCTTCTTGGGCTGCAACAAAGCCAGACGCACAGTCATAACTGACAGCTAATCGATCGAAAAAAGTATTCTCTGTGATGCGCCCGATAATTGGCCATGATTGAGTCACACTCAACCATTTCGCTGGCTTCCATAATTCTTCTAAATCCTTTCTAGCCGAAAGCGAAGTTTCTCCTTTGATATCCAAAATCTCATTGACAGTGTCTGTAAGTGTTCGAACAGCATCAGCGCCAAGAGTTCCATCCTTAAATTGACGCCAATAACTACTCTTTTCCTTTTCCAATATGCGCGTCCTGTGTTCGGCCATTTTCGCAACTTCGAGCGTAGATTCATCAATGTCTTGAACGAGTGCTATCTCCTTAGGTAGGTATTCGGCTACGGTGCTCCAATTGACTTTTCGATAGTGACGATCTACTTTTAATTTTTGAACATGAGACTCGGCACTGCTGAGCATGTATTCACTTGAGCTTTTAATCATCAACGCCTTCGCAGGAGGCAAGTCAAGCAATCCCAATTTTTGAACAAGCATTTTGATTGTAGTAGCATTTACCAGCAGCGTAAGTGAAACCGTGCCTGCGATCAGGAATAAAAATTGATCTTTAATCACTGTAGCCTGAGCAGGTGTGATGTCCATTGATTCAGCCATCAAATTAGAATCTACTCCAGCCACCATTAGGGCAAGAGCTAAACCAATCGCTCCACGAAGAGCACCATACCAAACTACAATGGCATCTTTCACTGGAAGACCATATCCAGTATTTTTCATGAACGGATAATGCACCAAAATCACGAGTGCCCTCACCACATGAATTCCAATATAAATAATGCCTAAAGAAAGAAAATCATTGGCGCTAAACTCAGTTCTTTCGGCAATTACAAAACCAACAATTAAGAAAATTAGACAGTTGGCTATGAAGCCAGCTAACTCCCAAAACTCATGCATAAAATGTTCAACTTGTGGAGAGATATTGGACCTTCCGAAGCCACCTACCAATAGTCCAAGCGCAACTAAAGCCAACACTCCTGAAACATGCAAGAAATTCTCAGCCACATAGAAAGTTATGTACGCTGCAGCAACCACAACGGATATCTCAACCATTGCATCGTTAAACACCTTCTTCAACCAGCGCAGAACGATCCAGCCGAAAAACAACCCAACACCAACACCACCAAGCGCAACCCTCAAAAACTCAACAAAACCGTTCTTATCGGATGCCTCTCCAGATATACCTAAGAAAAATACCATGAACAAAACGATGGCCGTTCCATCATTAAGAAGTGATTCTCCTTCGATTAACGTTCCCAATTTTTTACTCGCGCCTAGGTCTTTCAGCAGTGCCACTACGGCTACTGGGTCAGTTGCGCTAATGACCGAACCAAACATGAATGCCAAACTCCAATTGGCCCACCCTTCAAGTCCAATATTTAAAACATCAATAGCGTAAACCATAGCACCGGTAAGAAGTAAAGCCATTAATATGCCAGGTACAGCTAAAATAACAGAGTTAGCCGCAGACTTTTTAAAGGTGTGCAAATCCATGGCAAAAGCTGCCTCAAAAATTAAGATGGGTAAGAAGACAAAAAACAACATATGCGGGTCGATATGCGCAGCCCAGATAAAAGAATCATGGATAAAACTTACATCCACACTACCCCAATGCATAAAAAGATCCATCCGATTCAAAACACCCAATACAATTCCAATAATCAAAAGCAAGGCCGTAAAAGGCACCGGAATTTTCTTTAAAAAATGTCGCGTAGCTGCACCAATAAATACGGCCAAAATGATAAAAAACAAAGGGCTTGTGTCCGGTCCATGGTGCCCACCGCCTTCTTCAGCGTGTTCGGAATGACCTTCAGCAACTGTAGCAACTTCATGCGACTCGTCCTCGTGGCCTTGAGGCTCTTCAATAGAAACACTTGAAAAAAGATCAAAAGGTTCAGAAAGAAAGTCAAAAGACGCTGAGTACGCAGAAAGAAATGTAAAAATGAATAGGCAAAGCGTTAGGGCAAAACGCAATGTCTTGGAGGTTAGTAGGGGCATAGTTAAGTAGGTTTTTGAACTTAAGTTGCGCCTAAAATATTCAATTTGTGGTCGACAATCGCTATTTAAAACTCTTAAGAATGAATTTTTTTATTTCTTCTGGGTAGAATTTTAACTCGAGGGCTCTCACTTTACGCTCAATATCTTGAGCGGAGTCGGCAATGGCTAAAGAAACTTTATGCTGAGCGACCAATCCACCTTCATCATAAGCCTCGTTGACCTTGTGAATAGTTATTCCAGACTCAACTTCTTTGGCTGCCTTCACCGCATCGTGAACATGATGCCCAAACATTCCTCTTCCTCCAAACTTAGGAAGCAGCGCAGGATGGATATTCAACATCCGATCTTTAAACATTTTCACCAAATAGCTCGGTATGAGCACTAACCAGCCTGCCAAAACAACAAAATCAATCCCATGATCTTCTAACACCGCAGCAACCAACTCTTCATCATCCAAGTCAGCCTTGGAAATGATCGCATATTCAACCTTCCATTTCTCTGCTACTTTAATCACGCCAGCATCTGCTTTGTTGGTAACGATCAAGCCAATGTTGATGTCCACATTACTTTTAAAGTATTCAATAATTGCATTGGCATTTGTACCCGTTCCCGAGGCGAAAATTACGATTGTTACTTGAGCCATTTTAGTGTGGATTTATCTCGTTAAATTGCCCAGCAAAAGTAGCATCACCTATGAATCAAGAGCCACGTTTTATTTCACATGAGCCTTTGCGTTTTGAAGAAAAAGAGATTATTTCAAGATCTGAAGAACTCCATCACTTTGCAGAGAAAAGACGTAGCATTCGTCAGTTTTCCGACAGAGACATACCATTTGAAGTGATTAGGAATATAATCATGACGGCAAATACTGCACCTAGCGGTGCACACAAACAACCATGGACTTTTTGCGTAATTCGATCTCAAGAATTAAAGCAGAAAATTCGGATAGCAGCTGAAAAAGAAGAAAAGGAAAGTTATGAGCATAGAATGAGCGACCGATGGCTTAAAGACCTTGAACCTTTCGGAACAGATTGGAGAAAACCATTCATTGAAACTGTGCCGTGGATAATTGTCGTTTTTAAGCGTGCATTTGAATTTGAAAACGGTGAAAAACATCAAAATTATTACGTAAACGAGTCTGTGGGAATCGCTTGCGGGATGCTTATAAATGCAATCCATAATGCTGGTTTAGCAACCTTGACTCACACACCCAGCCCAATGAACTTTTTAACCAAAATCCTTGACAGGCCTGATAATGAACGCCCCTACCTATTACTTCCTGTTGGCTATCCAGCCAATGAAATAAAGGTTCCAAACCTCACTAGAAAAAGCTTTGATCAAGTGGCAAAAATTTTCGATTAAGAATCTATTTGGATTAATTAATCTAAAAGATATTTCTTTGCAATCTCATAAGCATAAAATAAATTCAAGCACTATGGCTGATATTAAAGAAAGAGTAGTAGCTATCATCGTTGATAAGCTCGGAGTAGATGAAGGAGAAGTTACTCCTGAAGCAAGCTTCACAAATGACCTTGGAGCAGATTCATTGGATACAGTAGAATTGATCATGGAATTCGAAAAGGAATTCAACATTGCTATTCCAGATGATCAAGCAGAGAACATCGCTACTGTTGGAGAAGCTATCAAATACATTTCGGAGCACGTTTCGTAAGAATCTATAATAAACTCATTGAATATGACGCTTAAGCGGGTAGTGGTTACCGGCATAGGGGCTTTAACTCCTATTGGCAACAACGCAAAAGAATATTGGGATAACCTCCTAGTGGGAAAAAGCGGAGCGGCACCTATTACCCGCTTTGACGCGTCTAATTTCAAAACGCAATTCGCTTGCGAGGTCAAGGATCTTGACCTAGATAATTTTTTTGATAGAAAAGAAGGGCGGAAGCTTGATCTTTTCAGCAAGTTCGCAATGATTGTGGCTGATGAAGCCATTGCTGATGCAAACTTGGTTTCAGATAAATTAAACGTTGAACGTGTTGGTGTTATTTGGGGTTCAGGAATTGGAGGTATTATTACTTTCCAAGATGAGGTTCAAGGTTTTGTCAATGGTGGAGGCATTCCTCGATTCAACCCTTTCTTTATTCCTAAAATGATCTCAGATATCGCTTCAGGTCACATATCAATCAAGTATGGGTTTAGAGGCCCTAACTTTAGTTTGGTTAGTGCTTGCGCAACGAGCACGAATTCAATGATCGATGCCTTCAACTATATTCGTCTAGGCAAAGCAGACGTTATCGTAACAGGAGGCTCTGAAGCTGCAATTAACGAATCCGGAATCGGAGGGTTCAACGCGATGCATGCACTTTCCACAAGAAATGACGACCCAAAAACAGCATCTAGACCTTTTGATAAAGACAGAGATGGTTTTGTTATGGGCGAAGGCGCAGGCGCTTTAATTCTTGAAGAATACGAGCACGCCAAAGCTCGCGGAGCAAAAATTTACGGTGAAATTGCTGGAGGTGGTCTTTCTGCTGATGCTCATCACATTACGGCACCGCATCCAGAAGGTTTTGGCGCCCTGAATGTAATGCGCTCTGCAATGGAGGATGATCCAAGTATTTCGGCAGAAGACTTTGATTATATAAACGTGCATGGCACCAGCACACCATTAGGTGATATTGCCGAACTCAAGGCGATACGGGGTGTATTTGGCGATCATGCTGAAAAGCTAAATATAAGTTCGACCAAGTCTATGACTGGCCATTTGCTGGGGGCAACAGGAGCTATAGAAGGCATAGCAACACTATTAGCAGTAAAAAATGACATTGTTCCTCCTACGATCAATCATTTCACAAACGATGAAGGAATTGATCCAACATTAAACTTGACTTTTCATAAGCCTCAGAAAAAGGAAGTTAAAGTAGCATTGAGCAACACGTTTGGTTTTGGAGGTCATAATGCTTCCGTCATCTTCAAAAAGTGTGAAGGCTAAGATTCTTCTTTCCTCATTATTTAATTCTCGAAATTTTTCGCCTAGACAAAAGCGTCTAAATGACTATTTGCGCTCTAACTGGGGTGTAGCTGCTCTAGATATTACTTGGTACGAAAAAGCTCTGAGACACAAATCAGTTGTTGGATCAGGGAAGTATGACCATGCCGATTGCAATGAGCGCTTGGAGCTTCTCGGAGACTCTGTGTTAGACACTGTCATCACCGAATATCTTTTTAAGAAGTATCCAGAAAACAATGAAGGTGAGTTAACTAAGATTAGAGCTCGCATTGTAAATAGACAAACCTTAGGTGCAGTTGGTAAGGCTTCAGGGTTGCACGAAGTGATTGAAGCGCGCATCGGAAATGAAGATTCGATGGATAAAATTGTTGGCAATGCTTTAGAAGCATGGCTAGGAGCCATATATATCGATAAAGGTTTCGATGTCACAAAAAATAGCATTGACAAATTTTTAATCCCACGCTATATCAATATGGAGCAAATAATCGAGCAGGCTTTCGATTTTAAAAGCAAACTGATTGAATGGACGCAGCAAAGAAAGCTTGTGTTAAATTTTGATACAACCAACACTCCAAATGATGAAAGCTTGTTTGTATGCTCTATCATTGTTAATCAAGAATTGATCGCACGAGGCAAGGAGCGCTCAAAGAAAAAAGCAGAGCAAATTGCTGCGCGAGAAGCTTGTGTAAAGCTTAAAGTATAACATGTCAAAACACAGACTGCAACTTGAAGAAGAATATGAATTTCTAGCCTTTGGGTTGAGTTGCCATCTTAAAGACTTCAGAATAGCCTGGCATTTGAGCAAGGCTTTAAACATTGATTTTCTAAGGGAAATTAAACAGCTTAATTCCGATGACTTAGACCTCGATGAATTTCCGAAATTCACAGCAAAGGATGAAGACAAGCATTTGAATTACGTCATTTTGGCGAATCAAAACGAAGATGCTTACCTTTTCAAAGAATTGAAACAGTACGATTTCTTTATCTTGATAGAAGGCTACTTGGATATATTTGATGAAAGTGCTTTCGTAGCACTTCTGCACAGTATTGAAAGCTTTCAGTTTGTTGCGCCAATGGATACTAGCAAGTTCAATAAAATTCAATACGCACTCTTTGAAGAATAGAGTGTTGATACATTAATATTCAACACCTATGAGTAGCGTTCCCTTTCCATACATTCGTTAGAATCAGATGATAAAAAATAAAACCAAAATAGTCGCTACCATCGGGCCCGCTTGCTCAAGCAAAGAGGTGCTTGCCAAGATGATCCAAGAAGGGATGACCGTAGCACGTCTCAATTTCTCTCATGGCGATCATAAAGATCATGAAGATGTAATAAAAATAATTCGCGCTATTGACGGTGAAATGAAGACGCACACTGCGATTTTGGCTGATTTAAGCGGACCAAAATTACGTGTAGGAAGTCTTTCAAGTGATGAAGTCGAGCTGAAAATGGGCGCTGAATTAAGGATGACGTCTGATGAAATCATCGGGGATGTGAATCGTGTCATGGTCAGTTATCCGAACCTCACAAGAGATGTAAAACCAGGCGAAACTATTTTACTAGACGATGGTAAGTTACGTGTAGAAGTAATTAAAATTGAGGGGAACGACATTGTAACTAAGGTCACCCAAAGTGGAATGCTGAAGCCAAGGAAAGGAGTTAACCTGCCTGACACCAAAATTTCACTTCCATGCCTTACAGAAAAAGATTTGAATGATTTGGAATTTGCTCTAAATCATAACGTAAGCTGGGTTGCACTCTCTTTTGTTCGCAGTGAAAAAGACATTATCGAACTTCGCGAACAAATCAGTAAAAGTGGCAAAAAGACCAACATAATTGCCAAAATCGAAAAGCCTGAAGCCGTTGAAAACATAGATGCTATCATCCATGAAACGGATGGTATTATGATTGCACGTGGAGATCTTGGCGTTGAGATTCCATTGCAAAACGTGCCTTTGGTGCAAAAAGAAATTGTTAGAAAATGTCAAAAAGCTGGTCGTCCTGTGATCATTGCCACCCAAATGATGGAAAGCATGATAGACAATATGTCTCCGAGCAGGGCTGAAGTAAACGATGTAGCGAATGCAGTGATGGACGGTGCTGATGCGGTGATGCTTAGTGGAGAAACAAGCGTAGGTAAGTTTCCTGTTGAGGTAGTGAACACAATGTCAAAGATCATCACCCGTGTGGAAGACTATGATGGCATATATTTTAGAGATATTGAGCATGAAAGCACCGATGATAGAATCATCACCGATGCCATTTGCCATTCTGCAGTTAGACTGAGTCAAAAAACTGGTGCAAAAGCCATTGTTACAATGACTTTTTCAGGTTATACAGCTTTCCGGGTTTCATCTTATCGACCTAATGCATGGATATTCGTCTTTACATCAAACTTTAAAATACTTAATATGCTCAGCCTGGTATGGGGTGTGAAAGGGTTTTACTATGACAAATTCGTGAGCACAGACCATACAATTTCTGATATTAAGTATGAATTAAAAAAAGCCGGCTTTTTAGGTGAAAAGGACCTTCTAATTAATATTGCAAGTATGCCAATTGCAAAGAAGGGAATGGCTAACATGCTCAAGGTGAGCGATATGTCAGAATAATAAAGAGTGAACGCAAAAACTTCCATATCACTGATTTCGATTATCTTTTTGATTTTCAGCTCATTGACATTAAAGAGTCAAGAAGATGGAAAGCAATATTTCTCCCGCAATGATGGCTCTTATGAATCTACCGCATCATGGTCTGACTCCAAACATGACGGGCCTAGGTCAGGAGTTAATCCGGGATGCAAACTAACGACTGGTATCAAAGTTTTCATCGAAGACTCATTAATTTCAGAATGCAATCCTATGCTACTTGATGGAGATGCTCGTTTGATACTTAGAAATGGTGGAAAACTTGAGCTGAATGGAGATTTGAAACTAAGTGGTAATGCACTCATTACTATTGATCCTAACTCTTCACTAACTATCAATGGAGAAATATTCATTTCGGGTAAAGCTCAAGTCACCCTGAACGGAAATCTGAATGCGCATGGTAACATCACCATAACTGAGAATAGCCAAGTGTGCGGTAATGGCAAAGCAAAAGTTTCAGGAGCGGTTTCAGGAAAAGGTTGGTGTAATTCGATTCACCTAACTCCTATCGAGCTTATTGATTTTACAGCTAAGCTTACCGATGATTCAAACGTCCTGTTGGAGTGGAGCCCTAAACTAGCCACACCAAGCGATAGATTTATTCTTGAAAGATCGACTAATGGCATGACATTCCATGAAATTGCTAAGATCGAAGCTGATAATTCTACTAACTCAGACCAAGACCTGAAACGTTATGTGGATACTAATTTGAAAATAGGAACCTATTACTACCGAATAACTCAAGTAAATTTTTTGAATGTTTTCAAAGCGTCAAAACTTATTGCAGTATCGATAACCAAGGATTTAAACACAGGAGCTTGTGAGCTTCAGGTCAATCCAAACCCTTGCGTTCCTTCATGCACAGTAACATTAAATGACTGCCCAAACTCAGTGTACAAAACTTACGTTATGGACGGGGCAGGCAGGACAATCTCTGAGCTAATTCCCATTTCAAAAACGAAGCAGAAAATCGAATATCATCTGAACAAGGAAAACTTCACAATGCCAGGTGTTTATATTATTCGAGCAACATCTGAATCTGACAGTTTATTTAAAAAAGTCATGATTAGATGAGTTGGAAAAACGGAATATATCTTTTTGTTACACTTCTTTTCTTAAGTGCGTGCTCGGGAAATTCAAATTCTGATAGTGAGGACGCATCAAGCTCATCAGCAGGTCATAATAAAACTGAAATTCTACAAAACACGGCCAGAGTCATAACTCTGCCAACTCCGATGCAAATACCTGCTTTGCTGAAAAATACAAATGTGGTATATGACGCAACAAACTTGCTCCCAATTATTGCGAATCAAAAGTCCTACTACAAATCAGGTATTCTGTTTGGTATGTATATGCTCGACCTTGGTTATACATCATCATTTTCTCACCAACAAGCCGGGTTGAACTATTTTAAAGTTTGTAAACAAATTGCCGATGACCTAGGGTTAGGAGTCAAGATCACTCAGAAACATGTTAATCGGTTCAATAACAATCTGAGCAAGCCTGATTCATTGGGAAGAATCATTTTGGACATGTATGATTTAGGCCACAAAGTGCTCATATATCAAGAGAAAGAGGGCTTAGGCTTTCTAATGGTTATGGGATGCTACATGGAAGGGTTGAACATTGTCCTTGACCAAGCTCAAGATCACGACCTGGTTCTTTTTGTTCATTTATTGAATCAGCAAAAAAACTATGGAAACAACCTTGAGTCAGTGCTTAAAGGCTACGAAATGCCGATTGAGATTCAGTCTGAATACAACTCCTTTAAAACAGTTCTCAATACTTTGAATAAAATCGACCTACCTTCGGTCTATGAGCTAAAATCTGGCCGTAAAACCATTGTAGGGATGAAGCGTGAAGACATCTCCATTATTACTCAAGCTGTGAATGACTTCCGAAAGTCAATTCTCATTTAAGCCATTAACCAGTGAAAAAAGTAACTGGCATCGGTGGGATATTTTTTAAATCCAAGGACCCAAAAAAATCCAAAGACTGGTACGAGAAAAATCTTGGAATCGTATCAGATAAATATGGTCATTCTTTCAAATGGCGAAAAATGGATGACCCAGATTCTGAATGCGTTACCCAGTGGAGCCCGATGGAGCAAGAAACGGATTATTACAAGCCAAGTGAAAGTGAATTCATGATCAATTATAGGGTTGAAAACCTAGATTCTTTGATAAATGAACTCCGTAAAAATCAAGTGAAAATAATCGGTGAAATTGAAGAATACGACTATGGCAAGTTCGCTTGGATTATCGATCCAGATGGACGGAAGGTTGAGCTGTGGGAGCCTAAAGATGAAACAATACTCTAACTAATAACACCCATTGAAGCCGAATATTCTCGTTATAAGCAACTACAATGACCCCGTAAATCCAATAAGGCCAGAGGCGGAAATCTTTATCGGCTTAGCTGATCTAGGTTATGACATAACAGTGATGACACCAACGCACGGAGAATACCCTCAAAAACTTAGGGAAGCCGGATGCGAAATCATTGATTATTTGCCACGAAACAAGTTTGACAAAATAGCTATTGAACACATCAAGCAAGTCGTTAAGAGGAAAAACATTACGATTGTGCATGCTTTTAACAGCAAAGCAATAGCCAACAGTGCATGGGCACTTTGGAGCAATAAATCCATTAAGCTAGTAACATACAGAGGGTATACAGGGAATATTAAATGGTATGACCCAACAAACTATTTGTCATTCCTTAACCCTCGCATTGATTATATGATTTGCCTGGCGGAAAGCGTGAGAGAGATGTACTTAAAAAGCGGTGTATCAAAAGATAAAGCGATCACAATAAACAAAGGTCACAAACTCGAGTGGTATGATTCAATTGAACCAGCAAAACTGAGTGAGTTTGACTTCGAAGAAGGATCTGTAGTGTGTTCGTTTGTTGCAAATTTTCGAACCAAGATGAAAGGCGTCAAACTCCTCATTGATGCAGTATCTCAAATTCCGGAGGAGTACAAGGTTTATTTCTTAATGATTGGAGAAGGGCTAAAAACCGAGGAGGTACTCGAGAGTATATCAGATCATAACCTAAATCACAGGTTCATATTTACTGGCTTTAGAAAGGATGCATCAAACCTAGTTAAGGCATGTGATGTTTCTATATCAGCGTCTATTTTCGGAGAAGCCACTCAAAAAGCGATGATCGAGGCCATGTATCTAGGAAACGCTGTTATCATGACAGATATTTCTGGAAACCGAGGCATGGTTGAAGACAATATATCTGGCCTAATTGTACCTCCTAAAAACGCCAATAAATTAAGTGAAGCTATTTGTAGATTGTATGAAGATCCTACGCTACGAGAAAAAATAGCTAAAGGAGCGCTACAGCGTGTTTCTACGCGTCTATCTAATGAACGCACTGTTTCTGAATACAAAGCTTTCTACGATCGCATAACTGCTTAAAACAAGACAATTCTGATTGTGCTTTCGGTAACTCCATGTACATTCAGAAAATAACCCCCCGACTTTACTTCTTTCACATCCATTACTGTCATTCCACTAGTCAAATTTGTGGGAACCGTAACTACGTTACCAAGTTTATCTTTTAATTCTAAATCCTCTGGGGCAACTACGCCTATTCGATCGCTATTCATGACGAAAATCTTTCTAAGTTTCTGATCAGCAAAAACAATGGGCTGGGCTACTTCAACTTCTGGCGAACGCATAGTTATTCGTTTTGTATAATTAGAACTAAGTCTTTCCAATTGATACGTTATGCAAGCATAATAAGTTTCATTTATCTACTATTATTACTAAAATAAACTTTTAGAAGAAAGACCTCAATTGCCAACCAGATATGTGGGTATGATGTCGCTAAGTTTGATACTACTATACAATTACGCTTGGCTAAAAAAGCTTAATCAGTCACAACAATAAGGTACTTAGAAATACTCCAAAACAGCTTTGCGTCCTCAATCAATAGCTTATCATTCTCAATTTTATAGGACTCACTAGGATGATCTGTTACAATTTTTACTTTGTCTGACCCCAAGTCCAAGTCTTCAATTTTCCTCAAGTCATAAGGTGTAAAAGCTAATCGATCCAAATCATCGTTTACCCCTCCAGATTTCAAAAACCCGCCTTTCTCAAGTACACCAGATTTTATTAATTCTCTTTTTGTTCCAACAGCCACATAAACCGTATTCAAATTATTCTTCAATTCTTTCATTTGAGCCTCCATCGTACTTAGGTTACCTTCCATGGACTGCAAATTTTCTTGAAGCACCATTCGATCTACCTCTGCCTGCATGTACTCATTGATCACGATGGAAATGAAGTCTCAGAAAGTGTAAACTTTCATTGTCATCCAATAATGTAAACCGGTAATTATTCTATTTTTAAAAAGGCGCTCAATTGAGCGCCTTTTTTAGTTAAGATTGAATGGTGAAGGTTAAGATGATAATTCATGGACGCTCAAATGTCATATCCAAGCTCCAGCGCATGGCAAAAGCCAATAGCGAAGACATTGACGTTGTGCTTACTGAAAATGCCCTTCACGCCCAATCCTTAGCTGAAACGAGTGACGGATATGATTTAGTAATCAGCTGTGGTGGGGATGGTACCAATAATCACATCGTTAATGGCCTCATGACTATTGCCTCTGATCGAAGACCTGCATTAGGATTTATGCCCGCTGGGTCTGGCAATGACTTTGCTAGAATTTATTCCTCTGGGTCGCTTGAAGAAATGCTAAAGCGATGTGCAAACAAAAGTTTTCATCAGCTCGATCTCATTAAAATAGAATGCAACTCAATTGAAACACATGTGCTGAACATGATGACATGCGGTATTGGTGCTGAAATTGCAAACACCGTGAATGAGCGAAAATTCAAGATGCCGGCCACATTCAACTACTATACGGCAATCATTGCTTGGCTAGCTAAATACAAAGCGCCAACACTAGAAATCATGTTTGATGATCAAAAAATAAAATCTGACGCTTTCTTAGCTGCATTGGGCAATGGATCCTACGCAGGAAATGGGCTTGGGTTAAACCCACAATCTACCATTGATGATGGTCTGATGGGAATCAGCATCATAGGCAATGTTGGCGTGATTGATTTTTTGAAATACCAATCTACTTTGAAGCGCTGCGATTATGTAAAGGACCCACGTGTTTCTTATCATAAGAGCGCAGAAGTATCCATTAAAGTGCTGAATGAATCATTACCCATCGAAACTGACGGTGAATTCTTCGCCCGCCTCAATCCTGGAGATCGTTTAGTAGCTAAAATTCTTCCTGCAGCATTAACCGTGGTTTAGGCCTTCTTAGACTTTAATCTGAAACCGATATAAGTCATCCGCCCAAAAACTGGCCCCCAAATCAATGAACTATCGAAATTTGCCCCGAATGGATTTTGATCTGAAAGAATCGGGTTGGGCTGTCTTACATTTCCAATATTCTCCATCCCTACATACACATCAAACCGATCATTAAACCCCTTTGAAACCTGAGCATTCATGAGGAATAAAGAAGGCGATTTTGTGGCCATTTGGTATTCTACAGGGTTAGACTTTGTATTTGGAATTCGCTTCTCACCTTGCCATTGAACTGTGTAATCAAACTTCCAATCATTCTTAGTTTCATAGGCCAAATTGATAAATGCACGATGCCTTGAAACAAATGGTTTAGTCAATAATGTCCCACTGTATTCTGTCATCACATCATACCAGCGATAAGCCAATCGCACATCCATCCTTCTAAATATTTCATAATCAAATTGCGCTTGAGTGCTTGTGGAATAGCTGCGTCCAACCAAATTATAAACCCTCACTTGTCTTGGATCTTCCATATCAATCACCGTTTGATTTTCAAACTCGGTATGATAGGCGTCTATACTCAGTGTAGCTGGTTTATAGTTAATCCGAAAGTTCTGGGTAAAATTCAATCCAACATTCCATGCTACTTCTGGCTGTAATCCAAAACCTTGAATGGTTGGATTGCCAGAAATATTCCATGTTCGAGATGATGCTAGCAAAGAAATATTTTCAGCAATAACATTGGCCGTACGCTGTCCTCTTCCTCCAGAAGCCCGTAAGACCGACCCTTCCATGATCTCGTACCGCAAATGCAAACGAGGTGTGACGAAGAATCCGTAGTAATTGTGATAATCTGCCCGCAGATCCACAACCGCAGAGAACTTTTCAAAGTAGGTGTAAGTGTACTCGAGAAAAGCCCCCGGAACAATTTCTTCTCTGTTGAACCCATTTGAATCTAGCAGTTCTTCGTACTTATCATATTGAACACTCAAACCTGCACGATACTTGTGCGTTGACGTACCAATAATCGACTGATAAATCGACTTTGCAAAAAAGGATTGTTGACTTGCATTGTAAATGGTATTCCCGAAATAATTTTCGTTGTTGTGATACAATGCCTTCGCTTGGAAGCCAACACTTCTGTACTTGGCATTTGGGAATACATAACCGGTTTTACCCCACACGCTGTATTGCTGGGTATTCCACCCCAACTCATATGGATTGGCAAATTCATTGCTCGCTTGACCTCCTCTTCGCTCTTCGTTGATGGCTTGCCCGCCCAGCTGACCTACCCAACCTTTCAAGTTATTAAACTTCCATCGGTTTAGAATGTTAAACGTTTGACCAACCGGAAAATCCAAAAACGAGTCTCCATTGCCATTCACCTCAAACGGACGGATATTTCCGTGTATCAATACACCGGTCGACACTTTATCATTGATCTTTTGGGATACATTGACATTCAACTCTGTTCTTCCTCCTTGATTGGCGTATCCATTGACGAACCAGCGATCCATTGATTCTGGTTTGTGCAATTCCACATTGATCTGACCCGTCACACTTTCAAAACCGGAGGCAACAGAACCTGCTCCTTTATTGAGCTGTATTCCCTCAATCCAAACCCCTGGAATATATGTCAATCCTTGTACAGTAGACAATCCCCTTACATCAGGAATCCCCTCTCTGGTGATTTGAGTGTATTTACCATCCAAACCTAGCATTTGAATTTGCTTGGTACCGGTCACGGCATCTGTATATGCTAAATCTACCGAAGGATTTGTCTCAAAACTTTCTGAAAGGTTGCAGCAAGCCGCCTTGTATAATTCTTCCTCACCGATATTCTCTGTCTTGAGCACATCCATATAGGAAATCTCGGTTGACTTTTGGCGATATATCACCTCTACTCCATCGAGCTGCTTTTCTTGCTTGAGAATGATGGTCAATTTTTCAGGCTGACTTACAACTGCCGTGTCACTCTTATACCCAACATAACTAAACACAAGCTTGTTGGTCGATGCAGATGCAGGCAATTCGAAGTAACCCGTTGTATCAGTGGATGTGCCAACTTGAGTCCCTAGCCAATAGACATTGGCAAACGGAATTGGCTTAAACGTGGCCTTCTTGCTTTCTTGAATTACCATTCCACTTATGCTTTCTTGAGAAAGCACAATGTTTCCTAAGGTCAATAGACCTAGAAAGACTATGGTTTTCTTCATGACTAGTGCTTACCTACCTCTTCGTATCGGCAACAATCGGGAAGCTTCGCATAAGCTTCTTCTGGCGCCTTTTGACCAGCAGTGCTATGTCCTGCATTCAGAACACGATCTTCTATTTCTGTAATAGAAGTTTTGTCAGTTCGATAAGCAACCGACAGTTCATCTGTTACTTTATTCCAACTCACAAATTTTACACCTTTACCGTAGGCAGCTTCTTCGATACGCTCTTTGCACATACCGCATATTCCTTTAACGATAAGTGTATCTTCTTTAACCGTTGATTGCGCAATGGATGAAAAAGAGAATAATGACAGAAAGAAAATGGAGAAATACTTGAAATTTTTCATGACTAATAATTTATGTGAAACGTGTTTAAGCTCAATCTGTTGAAGAAAGCTCAATCGCTCAACCGTAAATTATTAATGAATGATATTCGATTACACGATCTATAGACTTAGGTGGTCCACGATCTAAAAATGAATATGTTTTTGTGTTAGAGTCTTGTTCGATGTTGAATGGACTCCAGTCAAATTCTGATATTATTGATAGAATAGCAATTGATATGTCAACTACTGCCGGTGTATCATGCTCTTCTTCTAGCTGAACAAAGAATGACTTTTCTTCACAACATCCTTTAACTGGCTTCTCCACCAAGTCGTCACACGTACAATACGTATCGAACAATGCATAATTCACATCAGAAATTTCTCCTAAGCAATAGTGTACTTCCAATCCATAGCCTATGGAGCTTATGAAGTAAAACAACGCTAGAATGATTCCTGATAATTTCACAAGACAAAAGTAATGAAGACAAGCTTTGCACTCGCAACATGAATGTTAGCAATCCTTATAATCCTATTTCTGACGGAAGAATATCTGGATAGGAACGCCACTGAAATTAAAGTACTTCCTCATCTGATTCTCAACGAATCTTCTGTAAGGCTCTTTGATGTATTGAGGCAAGTTGCAATAAAAAGCAAACGTAGGCGCATGCGTTGGCAATTGCTGTACATACTTGATCTTGATATACTTACCCTTAGTTGCTGGAGGAGGAGTTTGCTCTATGATAGGAAGCATAACTTCATTGAGTGCGTTTGTCTTGATGCGTTGAGTTCTTCTCTTGTATACGTCTAATGCCTCTTGCAATGCCTTGTGAATACGCTGCTTATTTAACACAGAAGTGAAAATGATTGGAATATCTTCAAAAGGAGCCAGCTTCTTTCTCAACTCATCCTCAAAAACCTTAGATGTATTTGTTTCCTTGTCAATCAAATCCCATTTGTTGACCAAAACAACAATTCCCTTTCTGTTCTTCTCAATCAATCCGAAAATATTCAAGTCTTGCTGCCCTACGCCTTCTTTCGCATCGATCATTAGAATGCACACATCCGAACTTTCAATGGCCTTGATGGCGCGCATTACAGAGTAAAACTCTAAATCCTCATGCACTTTGGCTTTCTTCCTAATTCCAGCCGTATCGACTAGGGTGAACTCAAATCCAAATGCATTATAATGCGTATCAATAGTATCTCGAGTTGTTCCCGCGATGTCCGTTACAATGTTTCTATCAATTCCTAACAGAGCATTTACAAAACTTGACTTACCGGCATTTGGTCTTCCTACAACTGAAATTTTAGGCAATTCATTTTCATGCTCTGGATCTTCCTCAGGAAGCAAGTCAATTAAGTCGTCTAATAAATCACCTGTTCCAGCTCCATTTACTGCCGATACTGGATATATCTTTTCAAAGCCTAGCTCATAAAACTCAAAACTATCGGCATGGTTTATAGGGTTATCAACCTTATTGGCTACCATCATTACTGGCTTATTGCTTTGTCGAAGTAACCGAGCAACATCCCTATCAAGATCATTTACGCCATGTTTCGAATCGCAAACAAACAAAATCAGCGTTGCCTCTTCCATGGCAATATTCACCTGCTTGGCGATTTCCTTTTCAAACAAATCATCGGTTTCTTTGACGAAACCACCCGTATCAATCAAAGAGAATTCTCGACCTCCCCAATCAGATTTACCGTAATGTCTATCGCGCGTAACGCCTGAATATTCGTCAACAATTGCTTGACGTCTGCCTATAAGTCTGTTGAAGAGTGTGGATTTGCCCACATTTGGTCTTCCTATGATTGCTACTAATGCCATTGAACGTGCAAAGGTAGACTTCTTTTAACCCCTTTGATGTCAATGGTTTCGAAAAAAATTTTACGAGCAACCAAACAACCAGATCTTCATCTTCGTGTATGAGAGTAAATCACTAACAATTTTTATTATGAAACGAATCTTATCAATTTTAGCACTAACTGCTTTATCCTTTATAGGGTATAGTCAATGCGGTATATCAATCAGTATAGCCCCTCCAACTGCAAACGTTGGAGACACCATTAATGCTTGGGGCACTGGAAACACAAGTAACAATGGCTATTTTGCGTGGAGCGTTACAGGTGGAACTCCCTCAACCGGAGCTACATTTGACACACTGAGCTCTTTTACCACACAATTTCTAGCGCCCGGCACCTACTCCATTTGTGCAGTTTGGTACGATAGTCTCTGGGCATGTCAAGATAGTGCATGCTCTTGGATCACCATTACCTCAGGCTCAACTATCGATTCTGTTTCGGCTTCAGATGGAGAAGCAACGACAAGAACAACCCGAGCTTGAACGAAACTGTAATGGACAGCGAACCTCAATATCGGTATGCGTTTAACAACGATACACAGCAGGTTTATGTTGTAACATTACAAGCAGAACCTAGCACTGCTGTTTCAAGTTATTTATGGACGATTGAAGGTATCACCTATTCAACTCAGGCCGCTGAACTGCAGTTTTCATCGTCAGATGACGTCACCAAATTTCCTGTAACTCTCGAAGCAACTTACGTATCGGGATGTTCATCTAGTATCACAGACACCGTCTATTTACCAAATCACGGTTGTGACTGCGACATCAAAGCCAAGATCATCGATTCGTTACAGTTGAATTATCAAGCACTTGCTTCGGGTGGAAGTTCCTATGACTTTCATTGGTCGTTTGAGTCTGGAAGTCCGGCATCATCTGCAGAAGTGAACTATTACTATGACAATATACCTGTAGATGGAGTTGACGAAATACAACTGAACATCCAAACTGGAAACTGCAGAGCAAGCAACAGATGGAATCAACTTTTCCCTCAAAACACATCAGCTTGCGCAATCAACTTCAGTAAGACTATTGAAACTCAACCAGTGATTGTACCTACAGTATTGGATGATGATTTAGGTGAAGTTGAAATTGAATATACCGATCAGAATGGTGATAAATGGAAATCAATGCTTGCTGTTCAGGACTCTAATTCAAGCTTCAAAGTACTCAGTGTAGAAGAATACCTCGATCCGCTCTCTTCTAACACCGAACGAACAAGTGTGAAAGTTGAAGCCGAATTCAATTGCTTGTTATCAAATGGAAATGAAGTTGTAAGGATGAATAATGGAAAGTTCGTATTGCCTATAGGTCTTGGAGCAAATTAATACCCGTACTTCTTCAGTTTTCGATCATCGTTTCTCCAGTCTTTATCAACCTTAACGAAGGTCTCTAAAAAGACTTTTTTGCCGTAATAATCTTCCATTGATTTACGGGCTTGGGTACCAAATTTTTTGATCATCGACCCTCCTTTTCCAATAAGGATGTTCTTTTGAGAATCGCGTGCTACAATGATTACAGCCCTAGCTCTAATAATTTCAGGTTCTTCTTGGAAGCCTTCAACAACTACTTGAACAGAATAAGGAATCTCCTGCTGAAAATTGGTTAAGATTTTCTCTCGCACAATTTCTGAAATAATAAAACGATCGTTTTTATCAGAAAGCTGGTCTTTTGGAAACCATTCTGGTCCTTCAGGAATTTCAGACTTAATAGATCGAAACAGCTCCTGCACATTGAACTTCTCAGTCACAGAAATTGGAAACACCTTTTTCGCTTTAGGAAAAACCTCAGCCCAGTAAGCCATTTCAGCGTCTAATGCCGCTTGATCGCCCAAGTCTATCTTATTTATGACCACATACAAAGGCTCTTGAGCCTCTTGAAGTTTTTGAAGAATGCGTTCATCTTTGAATTCCCGCTGGCCCAATTCTGCCATAAATAAAAACATGTCCGCATCTTGTAAGGCTTCTTTCACGAAACCCATCATGCTTTCCTGCATCTTGTAGGCTGGTTTAATCACACCAGGTAAATCAGAAAACACAATTTGATATTCTTCATCATTGTAAATACCAAAAATGCGGTGTCTTGTGGTTTGCGCCTTCGGGTTAATGATGGCCAAGCGCTCACCTACAAACTCATTAAGCAATGATGATTTCCCAACATTTGGATTTCCTATGATATTTACAAAGCCTGAGTGATGTGCCATTAAACGCGCTCTATTATTGTTGCATAACCTTGACCAACACCAATGCACATTGCTACGAGTGCATACTTCTTATTCTGCTTGTGCAATTCAATGGCTGCCGTTTGCAGGATTCTTGAGCCTGTCATTCCCAGCGGATGGCCAATCGCAATGGCTCCTCCATTTGGATTGATTCGAGGATCGTCATCAGCTACACCCATTGCTCGTGTACAGGATAATGTTTGGACAGCGAATGCTTCGTTAAATTCAAGAATGTCCATGTCATTCATTATTAACCCAGCTCTTTTCAGTGCCAATTTAGACGCTTCTACTGGCCCAATTCCCATAATGCGAGGCTCAACGCCAGAAACTCCAGAAGACACAATACGTGCCATTGGTGTGAGGCTGTGTTGTCTCAATCCGTCTTCGCTGGCAATGAGCATAGCTCCTGCTCCATCATTCAATCCCGATGAATTTCCAGCCGTTACGCTTCCACCCTCTTTTCTAAATGCTGCGCGCAACTTTGCTAATCCTTCCATTGTGCTGGTTGGCTTGATAAACTCATCTTGATCAAAGATCAATGCGTCTTGTTTTCTGCGTGGAATCTCAACCGAAACAATTTCTTCTGCCAAACGACCATTATTCTGCGCAGTTGAGGCTTTTTGTTGACTCCATAAAGCAAATTTGTCCTGATCTTCTCGGCTCACACCAAATTGATCGACCAAATTCTCCGCAGTTTCTCCCATGGCATGAGTACCGTACAATTCTTTCATTTTCGGATTGACAAAACGCCATCCGAAACTTGAATCATAGAGCTTGCTATCGTTACCAAAAGGCTTGGTAGATTTGCTCATTACCCAAGGGCCACGCGTCATGTTTTCTACTCCACCTGTAACGAATAAATCTCCTTCATTAGCGGCAATAGCTCTTCTTGCATGCACTGCGGCACTCATTCCAGAACTACATAATCTATTTACGGTTTCACCAGGCACTTTCCAAGGCATACCTGCTAAAAGCAGTGCCATACGTGCCACGTTTCTATTGTCTTCTCCAGCTTGATTGGCACAGCCCATGATTACATCATCAACGGCTTCCCAATCAACGGAAGTATTTCTATTCATTAGTTCTTTAATGACTAACGCAGCTAAATCATCAGTGCGAACAGCTGAAAGTGTTCCTTGAAATTTCCCAATTGGCGTGCGGATGGCGTCAACAATGTATGCTTGTCTCATATTTGTTTTGTTTAGGAAAATGAGTTATGAATGCCGCTCTCAGTACACTTCATGGATTTTCGGTTACAATTTTGAAATGAAAATCATATTCATACTCTACCAAATCTTTCACGTGCAAAACAACGGATTCTTGGTTAATATCCCTTGCTATTCAATAAACATATCTCGGCTTATCCACCTTGGAATTTTATATTCTACCTTGAACTTATCGACCACAATTGCTTTGAAGGCTTCGAGGCTTTTCTTTGCTTCGTTTCTTTTAGCCATAAAAGAAATGAAGAAAATATCCTATGAAGATTTCTTTTCATTCTTTTGGCTTGACCCAAAAGAAACAAAAAGTCAAGGCTGTGAATTCACAAAGCAACCTGCTCTTTTTACAGCCTAAGTTCGGCTGGATGATCAACCACGCCCACTCGGTCGCTTTCCAGTCTCACTAAGGCCGTAATTCGATCAGAACGCTTCTTGAATTCAAGGCCTTTCAGCGCATCTAGCCGACCTTGGAAGTTGACTTCGAAGTAGATGAAGTCTTTATAAGACTAGGAGTGATTTGTGGACGCACCAAATGTTAGCGTCAGTCTTCGAGACATCGCGCTAAGCGCGATGTCTCGAAGACCAGCGGACTAACAATAATAAATCATGAATTACAAATCAAGAATCAACTTTTCTAAACTTCCCACTCTTTTCCAGTTCGGTAAACTGTGCCCTTAAAAAGTGCTACAGTCTTGTCATTTTGGTTGGTAATGGTAATATGATACACTCCTATCTTATTAGAAAGACTTTTCTCTTTCGCTACCGCAGTGATGACATCTCCTTCTTTCAGCGATTCGGTATGAGAAATGCTGGTCTCCACACTTACCGCCATTCGGCCATGGCCATTACTAGCAAAAGCCAGTGCTGAGTCTGCCAGCGAATAAGTAATACCTCCGTGAGCTATGTCAAACCCGTTGAGCATGTCTTTTCTTATCGTCATTCGCAAAACTGAATGCCCTGCTCCGTCTTCCAGTCGCTCTATTCCGAGCCACTTACTGAAAGGATCGTTGTTGAACATTCTGTCGACTACTTTTTTCGCAATACTTTCGTCTTTCATGAATCGTTGAATTATTCGGTACAATATTCGTACAATCTAATTTCAATACCGTAAAGTGATGAAACATCTTTCCATTTTCTTGTTTGTCTTGCTCAGTCTGAACACCATTGCTCAAGATCGTTCATTATCTACTGCTGAAGTAGAATTGCAGCGCTTGCGCCAAGATCCAGGGCTTAAGCATGGTGAAGTAGGCTTTGTGGCCGTGAACCTTGATAATGGAAGCATCATTACAGAACATAACAGCTATAGGGCAATGATTCCTGCTTCGATTCAGAAGTTATTGACTACCAGCAATGCTCTTTCAACCTTGGGAAGCGATTACCGATTTAAAACTCGAATTGCATATACTGGTGAAATCATTGAAGGAACACTTCACGGAGATATCGTAATTTATGGTGGAGGCGACCCTACATTTAATTCAAAGTATTTCCCCAATCAAAACCATGATCAAGCCATAAAAGAAGCAGCTGCGAAGACAGGAATCAAATCGATCACCGGGAAAGTAATTTTTGATCTCTCAATTTACGTAGAGCATACCACACCAAGTGGATGGGTTTGGGAAGACATGGGCAATTACTTTGGTGCCACACCAACTGCTTTTATGTGGGCCGATAACACCATCAATTTAGACTTGAGAAGTGGACAAGCTGGAACGGATGTGATGCTGGCCGATGGCTGGTCGAGTGACAGTCCTTATAAATTAGACGTAAGCATTCAAGCCTCGACAGAAAACAAGGATAACGCTTGGTTTTACAGCGCACCAAAAGGAAATATCATTTATGGAAAAGGAAGTATTCCAGCGCATAAAGATCGCTTTACAGTAAAAATTTCAGATCCTGATCCGGTGCAGTCCTATGCCAAGCACTTGAGAAATTTACTTGGATTAGAAAATATAACTATTCAGCGTAGCTACACCCACATTGAATATGCCAGTGCAAGAACATTGATAGAACTTTCGTCTCCACCATTAATGGAGATAATCACATTAACGAATCAAAAGAGTATTAACCTCTATGCCGAAGCGCTGAACCTTATATCTGACACTGCGCAAGAATTGAAATCGGTAGAAGGCGGAATTCATTCTCTTGAAGGCTTTTTGACGAAAAATAAAATACGGCATGAGGGAAATCGATTTTTAGATGGCAGCGGTGTTTCACCTATGAATCGCGTAACCCCTCAAGTGATGATTGATTTACTTTCTGCCATGTACAGAAGTCCATTGAAAGACGATTTTCAATCAACCTTGGCCGTTGGAGGACAATCGGGAACGTTCAAGTATTACTTCAAATCAGGAAAAGCTGTAGGCAACATCATGGGCAAAAGCGGCACCATGAAAGGTGTGCGCAATTATGCCGGATATGTTAAAAACAAATATGGAGAAACCATTGCTTTTTGCCTGATGATGAATGATTATGATGAAGATCGAAAATCAGCAATCATGAAGAAAGTAGAGACCTTGATGGAGGCAGTTATTGAGCATTAATCTCAATAAAACTTGCGCTTAAACGCAGCATATTGCCTCAACAACACGCTTGCTCTGTAGCGCTCTTCGTGGTAAGCTAAATACAACTTATCCAGTCCGTCTAATACTTCTTGAATTCCTTTTTCATCCGCCCATTGCAGTAAACCTTTTGGATAGTTTACGCCCTTGGTCATAGCTAAATCGATGTCTTCTCGAGAAGCAACGCCCAAATGCAAGGCATCAGCCGCTTCATTGATCAACATGATCAATATCCGCCAAACGATAGCCTCGCCAACCACTTTGTTAGTGTCGGGTGTTGGTGCTTCAGCACCCTCAGAATAATCGTAGTATCCTTTACCCGTTTTACGACCTAGATAACCGGCCTCCATCATACGTTTTTGCGTGAATGAAGGCTTGTAACGAGGATCATAGTAGAAGGCTGTCCAAACTGTTTCCGTAACGGTGTAGTTGATGTCGTTTCCGATGTAATCCATCAGTTCAAATGGCCCCATTCTGAATCCGCCAATTTCTTTCATAGCCCAATCGATGGCAGCCATATCAGCAATTCCTTCTTCGTAAATGCGAATGGCTTCACCATAAAATGGACGAGCAACACGATTCACAATAAAGCCAGGAGTATCTTTTGCAATCACCGTTTTCTTACCCCAGCTGTCGATCATATCCTTGGCTTTATTCAACGTTTGCGAGCTGGTTTGAACGGCAGGTATAATTTCAACCAAAGGCATTAAAGGAGCTGGATTGAAAAAGTGGATTCCAATAACACGATCAGATTTTTCGATCGATGCGGCAATTGATGCAATGGACAATGAACTTGTGTTTGAAGCCAAAATGCAATCATCCGCAACTTCTTCTTCCAGGCATTTGAAGACTTTTTTCTTCACCTCCAAATTCTCAACAATGGCTTCTATAACCAAACCACAATCATTAAAAGAACTATAATTCAATGTGGTGTGCACCAACCCTATGATTTGATTGGCTTCTTCTTGCGTCTTTCTGCCTTTTTCCACCAAGCGATTCATCACTTTCTTCAAGCTCTGTTCTGCTTTTTCTAAGGCCGCATGGTTGGTGTCAAACAACCACACTTTATGACCTGCTTGAGCTGCAACTTGAGCAATGCCACTTCCCATTGTTCCTGCACCAATAATTCCAATCTCCATTTTCATATCACAAATCTATTCTCCGGTAAATGTTGGTTTTCTCTTTTCTAAAAAGGCTTGAACGCCTTCTTTGTAATCTTTTGAAGAAGCTGCCGCAATTTGCTCATCACCTTCGCGCTTCAGTTGATCTTCCAATGTGTTGTGGTAACTTTCGTTGAGCAATCGCTTGGTAAGCCCTAACCCAACAGTTGGTCTGCTTGCTAATTTCAAAGCCAAAGCCCATGACTGCTCGTCAAACTGATCGTCTGCTATGCTTTTATAGATCATACCCATTTGTTCTGCTTCAGCAGCTCCAATTTTATCGGCCAACATCATCAATGCCGATGCTTTTTGCATTCCGATCAAACGAGGAAGGAAATAAGTTCCGCCTGAATCTGGAATCAATCCGATGCTGCTGAATGCCTGAATAAACGCACACGATTCTTTCGCTACAACTACATCACACGCCAGAGCAATATTGGCTCCTGCTCCTGCTGCAACGCCATTTACAGCGCATACAATGGGCTTTTCAATCTTTCTAAGCCTAAGTATGATTGGATTGTAATGATCTTCAACAATACGATCTATACCTGGTCCATTTGGGTCGATAACTTCACTTAAATCTTGTCCAGCACAAAAGGCTTTTCCTGACCCTGTTAGATAAATGGTGCGGACAGTAGCATCTGTCTCGCACTGATCCAATGCAGCTTGAAATGCCATGGCCATTTCTTTATTGAAACTGTTGAATACATCGGGTCTGTTCAGCGCAATTTTGGCTACTGAATCTATAATTTCAAATGAAATAGTGTTGGATTCCATGTGCTTTAAAGTTTGGCTCAAAGTAAAGGAATGTAGAGGATTTCTAGGCTATGCTTACAAGCATTTAAAGTAATCGAACGGCTCGAGGCATTCTTTGCACTTAAAGTGAGACTTGCAAGGCGTTGATCCAAACTGACTTACCATGTGTGTATTGTTGCTTCCGCAATTTGGGCAAGTCACCTGACGTTCTTCGCCCATCAAGGCTTTCTTATCTATCGATTCGTCTTCAGGAGGTGCAATACCATATTCTTTCAGCTTGCGTTTTCCTTCGTCAGAAATCAAATCGGTACTCCACGGTGGGCTGAGAACTGTATTTACTTTGAATGGCTCAAGCTTTGCATTGTGCAGCGCTTCAATCACCATTTCTTCAATCACTTGAGTGGCAGGACAACCGCTGTATGTTGGTGTGATATTTACTTCTAATTCGCCATTGCGTTCAATCACATCTCTAACAATGCCTAGCTCAACAACAGAAACAACAGGAATCTCTGGATCTTCAACTTTATTTAGGGCTTCCCAAGCTTGCGATATGAGCGAGTCAGCTGCTACCATTGAGCATCAGGATAAGCACGTGGCAGGTATTGCATCTCTGCCAAAATAAAGCCCAAGTATTCTGTATGCACACCTTCTTTTCCGCCAGATTGCATAAAATTATCAGTAGGCATTACCAGCGTTGCTTCAGACAATAGTCTTTTAATTTCTTCCTCCCATTGGGCTTTCAAAGCTGCAGCGTCAGGCAATATTCCTTCTGCTACTAATGCTTTCTCCTCGTCTGTTTGGGTAAACATTTCGCCTGTAAACATCCATGCATCGTCAATACCGCGCTGTATTTTTTCTTTACTTTCTGCTGTGCCATCACCTAAGCGAATAACCCATTCAGAACTCCAGCGTTGGTGGTAAGAAACTTCTTTATGTGCTTTGTTTGCGATGGCACTCAATGTTTCGTCTTTCGACTCCATCAATGCTTTCGTGTAAAGTACATTCCACTGATCAAAAAAGAATTGTCGTGCAATGGTGTCTGCGAAGTCACCGTTAGGAATCTCAGTGATTAAAAAGTTTTTAAAATCCAATACATCTCTGCGGTACGCAAGGTCATCTTCATTCTTGTTTTCGCCCGTTAGCTTTCCTGCATAGTCGAGGTACATTCTTGCTTGGCCGATAAGGTCAAGAGAAATATTTGTCATGGCAATATCTTGCTCAAGCACAGGACCATGGCCGCACCACTCTGACAGTCTATGCCCAAGAATTAGTGCATTATCACCAAGATGAAGGACCGCATGGTAGAGGGATTTATTCTGATTCATAGTTTCTATTTTTTCTCAGCGCTTTCAAAAGTAAGATTTACTATTCTGTTTTTTGAATTCGTGAATTATAGTTAAACAAACAAGAATCGAGGCATTTTGATTAGAGAAATCGACTTCGTGCCTTAAATTCGTAAGATAAACGAAGAATTTTATGAAGAAATTATACATTTTAACACTAATGATATTGCCAGTTTTGGGATTCTCTCAAGACTTTTCATTTGATATTTTAAGCGACACAGCCATTAACACTACCGTGGGTTCTGACGTTAATGTTGACATCAACATTGTAAATAATACTGGTAACGATTTGAACCTAAGATGGCGTATGACCGCAGATTTTACTGGCGAAGAAAGCTGGGAGGATTACATATGCGAAGGGGTTTTGATTTGCTGGCCAACCACCAAGCGTTTTAACGACATAGTTGTTGAAGCGAATGGTGAATCAGAAATTTTCCACCACATTTATGCTAAGACTGATTCTGGTGCGGGTGTAAGTGAGTTTTGTGTGTTTGATTTAAATGACTCGGCAAACACGGTTATATGCAGCAACTTTCATGTAACTACTGAAGCAGCTGCTGGAAATGACACCATTGAAGGTTTTGTAAACGGTGTGCCAGTAATTGTTGTGGATGGTGATACGTTTGAATTGTTTGGTGGAGTATACGTTCCACTTGGTTTGGAATATGTGTCTACTGCATTTGCTAGCAGCATTTCTCAAAACGCACCTAACCCAGCCAGAGACTTTACATTGATTAATTATCAATTGGCTACTTCAATGGGAACATTAAAGTTTCATGATTTGACAGGTAAATTGGTGAAGCAAGTAACGCTGAATGACAAGACCGGTCAATACAGAATGAATGGCGAGCTTGAGTCTGGCATTTACTTCTACTCTTTGTGGGAGAATGGTACTATGATTGACAGCAAGCGCATGCAAGTGATTGACTAATTCTTTGCGCTAAAAAGAAAATGAAAAAGCCCATCTTTTCAGATGGGCTTTTTTTTATGCATACAATTGGTATTGGCTTTCCTCTGCTATATGTTTGTGAGGCTATGGAGGCTAATTCAAGTCAATTAGAAGTTAAAATCAGAAGTATCAATCCAAGAAGGTTTGATAGTTAAATTCTACGCTCTACGTTCCTCTAGTTTGGAAGAAAGAGGTATTTATATCAGCTTAGATAAATTATTAGAAAATTATAAAACTACACCCAACAATGTATAAAATGCATTAAAACGCATTTTATACTAAACATTAGGCAAAATAAATCCTTATAATTAAAACTGAATGTTATTCGATAAACTACATGATATATTTCTTTCCGAAAGAACAAAAAGGCGAATTGAAAAATTAATCTTATACATCGCTCTATTCAGTTTTTTTGCACACCTGATATTGATATACCTGTCTGAATTTGAGATTCTACAATTATTCTCCGAGTCCGATTTGTTCAAAAATCCGATATCAGCGATTTATACTCCTTTCTCTTTCATATTGATCTATGAAGTCTACCTTTTGATATACTATTTGCCAAAATCCTTTACAACCTACATTACAAAACAATATGAAATCATAACCCTCATAATAATCCGAAAACTGTTTAAAGATCTTTCTTCCTTAGAACTGACAGCTAATTGGTTCGAAATTAAAGGCGATCTCCAATTTACTTATGATATATTAGCTTCACTGATTTTATTTTACTTGATATTTCATTTTCAAAAACAAGGTAAACGATTTTCAATTATAGAGGATACAATCGATTCCAAAATTCAAAGATTTATAAAAAGAAAGAAAATAATTGCTACTATTCTAGTTCCACTCTTTTTTATTTTGGCTTTAATTACATTTATAAATTGGTCCCTTGAAATATCTTTTTCAGAAAATAAGCTACCTCCGCTTAATGAGATTAATAACTTATTTTTTGATGAATTCTTTACCGTCTTAATTCTAGTAGATGTTGTACTATTACTAGTTTCTTTCTTCTATACAGATAAATTTCACAAGATTATAAGGAATTCAGGATTTGTTGTTTCCACAATTCTTATCAGACTCTCTTTCGGGGTTTCAGGACTAATAAGCACAATTCTAATTGTTGCTGCTATTCTTTTTGGGCTATTAATCATTTTAGTTCATAACCAATATGAAAAAAGTACTTTGCCTAACAACGTATATAAAAAATAGCGGTTTAATCGCTTAATTGAAATAAAATGAATAAATCAAAGGACTGTTACAAGTTGAAAAGTTAGCACATAAAATCCGCTACTGCGTTTATACTTGACCGTTATATACAAGCAAAAAAACAAGATATGAATGAAATAGAATATATTGAAAATGAGATTTCCGAATTAAGAAATCAATTAAAAAACCATAAGCTTTACAAAAATTTGGCAAGTATTAATGACATAAAAATTTTTATGGAAAGTCACGTATTTGCAGTTTGGGATTTTATGTCACTCTTAAAAAAGCTTCAAATAAATTTCACTAATGTTCAAACACCTTGGATACCACCCAAAAACCCTATACTTTCAAGATTTATAAACGAAATTGTTCACGGAGAAGAAAGTGATACTAATGAATTAGGAAAACCGAAAAGCCATTTCGAAATGTATTTGGATGCAATGCTACAAGTAAATGCAAATACCAATGAAATCAACAATTTTATTAAGCTCATTGAATTAGGTAATTCGGTTGAATATTCTCTAAATGAAGTTAATATTGATAAAAGAGTCGCTGATTTTGTAAAATTTTCATTTTCAATTATTGAGGCAAATAAGCCCCACCTTATAGCTTCTGCATTTACTTTTGGTAGGGAAGATGTTATTCCTGATATGTTTATTGAAATACTTGAAAATTGCGATTCTGAAAACAAACTTTACAGTAAAATAAATTATTATCTCGAACGTCATATTGAACTTGATGGAGATGAACACGGGCCATTATCCCTAGAAATGATAAAGGAATTATGTAAAGATGACAAACAAAAATGGAACGAAACATTAATTGTAGCAAAACAATCATTAGAAAAACGAATTGAACTTTGGAATGCTATTACAGATTTAGTTCAACGTGAAAAGCCAGCATATAACAATGTATATAAAAAATAGGCGGATTAGTAGAAAAACTAAGCGTTTTGTCTCGTTTGTAAGTTTGTAATTAAGTGAAGTGTATCAAAACTGCCTACTTTTCATATACAGACCGTTGGGCACCATTTATAGATAAAAAGAAGAGATCATCAAAGTTTGAACTTTTGTAATAACTTTGTAATTACATCTATAAAGTCATGGAAATCTCAGTTATTAAAATCGGAAACTCAAAAGGACTCAGACTCTCAAAGGATATTCTGACCCGATACAACATCAAAGACACTGTGGAGTTGATCCTTGAAAAAGGATATATCATCTTAAAACCTGCATCACAGCCTAGAAAAGGATGGGAAAAAGCATTTAAACAAATGCACGATCATCAAGACGACCATCTTTTAATGGATGATGTTTTCGAAGATGAAAACTTTGAAGAATGGACATAAAGCAATACGACATTATTCTTGTCAACCTCGACCCTACTAAGGGAAGTGAGATAACAAAAACAAGACCGTGTCTCGTGATTTCCCCAAACGAGATGAATAAGTATTTAAGAACTTTTGTGGTTGCACCAATGACAACAGCTAAGAAAAGCTACCCGACAAGAGTTGTAATTAATCATAACAACAAAATTGGAGCTGCGGCAATGGATCAAATAAGAACTATAGACAAAAGTAGAGTGATTAAGTCTCTCGGAAAAATATCTAAAGACGAAATTGAAAAGTGCAAATCTGTTATACAAGAAACATACGTGAATTAAAAAAACGGTGCCCAACAACCGCCATAAAAACATACCCTTCGGGATACGCGCTATACAATCCGTGGGCGAACATGTGAAAAACACATGCAGTCTTAGTCTACTATTTTTTGGTTGGTTAAGGGTTTTTAGTCTTTAAGGTGCTTTCATTTTTGAGAGCTGCTAAATACATCAAACGACACCTTATTTTTGGCATCAATGTCAGTGAAAAACCTCATCACAGTTATCAAGGCAAACAGCTTCTTTCCCAAACATTCGTGGTGGGTGTTTTCAATCTGTTTGATTATCACCTCCTTCACTTACGATTATCAGGATGTACTCTTCAGACCTACGCAAAGTATTCATCAATGGCGCCAGTGTGACTGCTTGTCCATCACAATGAATTATTATCAAGACAACAACCCCTTTCTACAACCTAGCGTGCATTACTTAGGAGCTGATGGAACTGGCAAAACTATCAGCGAATGCCCATTGATCTATTACTCTGTTGCCTCACTTTGGAAGGTGTTTGGGCATCATGAATTCATCTATCGAATGCTTGTTTTGCTCATTTACTTTATCGGTCTGTTTTCAGTTTTTAAGCTTTTTGAAAACAAACTAAAAGACTCGATTTGGGCAATGATTTGTTCGTTGTTGCTTTTCACCTCTCCGACTCTTGTTTATTACGCCAATAATTTTTTAATGGATATACCAGCATTGTCATTAGCAATGGTCGGACTCTATTTCTTCTTTCGGTTTGAGCAATCTGGATCAAACAAGTTTCTTTATTGGTCTGCACTCTTCTACACAATTGCTGGACTGCTCAAAGTATCGGCCCTATTGAGTTTTGCGGCAATCATCGGATTATTTGCTCTTGAATTGGTCAATGTTACATTGCGTTCAGACAGGAAGGTGTTTCATCAACCACTTAAACAAGCAGCTGTATTTGCCGGGGTTTTACTAATACAATATGCCTGGTATTCATATGCTAGCTTTTATAATGCCCAATTCAACTCGGGTAATTTTTTAATTGGTATTCTTCCCATTTGGGAAATGGATAGTTCAGCCATTCAGACAACACTAAGCGCCATTGGAGATCATATGCAATGGTCATATTTCAGGCTTGAAACGCAGATATTACTCCTACTCACTTTTAGTTTTATAATTGTGTTTTTCAAACGTGCAAATAAGGCTGCCCTTTACCTCACCCTCATTGCATCAGCGGGCTTTTGCGCTTATGTTGTGCTCTTTTTTAACCCGCTGAAAGATCACGACTATTATACCGTCAATTTATTTATTCTGGTTCCTATTGTCTTGCTAACTTTTTTCGATGTTTTGAAGACCCAGTTTAGCAGTTCGTTTTCATCCATAATACTTAAAGTTCTTGCCATTGCATTTCTCATTCACAATGTAGATTTCGCCAGAAGAAGAATGATTGGCCGATACAATCCAGATGGCTGGACGAATGCAAATTACACTCATAACTTGAGGGCGTTTACAGAAATTGAGCCCTATTTGGAGGCCATTGGTGTTCGTCCAAACGAAAGGGTAATTAGCCTTTCAGACGATCATATCAACACAAGTTTATACCTAATGAACCACAAAGGGTGGACGAATTATGGAATATACAATGACATGACTCGATTGCAAGAAAAAATCGACCAAGGAGCAAAATACTTGTTCATTTCTGATACGACCACCTATGCCATTCCAGGCATCGAATCATTCACTTCAAATAAAGTAGGTCAGTATAAAAACATTGACATCTACGCGTTATAGTCATCATTAGAATGGCCTAACCTTCTAATTATCCCATTTGACTATTGAGTGGTTGACTAAAATCACGTAACGATTTTTTTGAACCTACGCCCATTCGCCACCTTCTCATTCTCAAAAACTATTTCATAATCAAACGTTATGCTTTGCATTATTAATATAAATAAAAATATATGGAATAATTTCGAGATATTTTTTGGTAATTAGATCACTCTTTTCATTGCATTTATTAAAACGGTTTCCTCATACTTAGCATAAATTAGTGTGATAGCAGTATCAGAATGACCCAAAATCTTAGCCACGACATCAAGTGACACACCAGATCGAACCAAGGTCGTAGCCGCAGTATGTCTTGCAACGTGGGACGTAATATTCTTTTGAAAACCAGCCTCGTCTGACAATAACTTTAATGCTTTATTAAATACTTGATTTGAAATTCTAGGAAATACATATTCTCCTGATGTATTCGCAATTAAACTCAAAACATACTCTGCCTTCGGAGTCAAAGGAACGATGACTTATGAGTCTTTCACTTGATTAAAATCCAAAACTCTACCCTGCATTGTGTAATCACTTCTTATGTTCTTAATTTTTAAATTCTGCATATCCGAAAATCTCAGCCCTGTGTAGCACATAAATAAAAACATCAGTCGAACGTTGTTTACCCATGGGGTTTTAGAAGATAAATTTTCAAGAGCTGTTAACTCGTTGCCCTCAAGAAAAACAGTTCTATTCTTGCATTTTGGCATCTTAAAATCCCTGAAGGGTTCACCCGAATAGCATCCATCAGATCTCGCTTCGGTCAGGATTTTCTTAAGGTGTTTAAACTTGTTGAACATTCCGGATTCTGAATTCCCCTTACTTCTCAAATAAGTCTGAAATTTCTTCAGAAAATTATAATCCACATCCTCGATTAGTGCTTGAGGTCTGAATTCCCTTAAGTGATTCAAAGTCACTCTGTATGAATTAATGGTTGATGGTCTATAGAATTCTTTATTCGATTCAATAAATGACTCTAGATACATATCCAGTCGAATTGACTTCACATCGTTCTTTCTAAAAGCATCAACTATCTTATTGAGCTTCAACTCGTTCCAAAACCGCGTCATTTACTTCCTTGCTCAGTTGGCTAGGTAAGCCCTCGATGGCATCATAGGGAACCAAGAGGGTTTCTTTGGAATCACCTGAATAAAAATACTGGGCATTCGCGAATCCAGCATGAAAGTGTTGAATGGAAAATCTTTTTTTTGCATTCATCGCAAATGCAAATGTTTCTAATCCATATGGATTTCTTTGTGCACCCCAAACATATTCGGCATTTAATGTTGGGTTTGTCACATTAAGCTTTTCTAGAAAGTATAAATTTTGATTTTTTCCTGATAGAAAAAAGCCGATTTGCCAAACACGTTGATGAATGTGTGAAGAATGTGGGGTAGGTAGATTGTTCAGATTACCGCCTAAACATAAGGCGCTTATCCATGAAACGCCTTATTATCAGCAAGCGCTTGGTTCATTTTTTCTGCAGCGGCTGGTATAATTCTAAACAACACTTTGTCTTCCTTCATATAACAATCCGCGACCTGAGTATCAACTCCAGTCGAATCTTTCAGCCACAAACCAGAGCTTTCTTTTACTTTAACTACTTCTGACAAATGGTATTCCTGATTGATTGTGCCATATTGAGAAATCAAACGAGAGCCAGGTTTCGTGATACCCAAATTAGTCAAAGGATCTTCCATGTTTTTGGTAACCCCGTCAGAAAGACTCGAAACTGTCATACTATCATCCACTTTAGCATGCTCCATAAATTTAGTAAGAATAGCATGCTTCTTTGTGGCCTTGGCCTTTTGATCAGCATCAGCAGTTGCACTCGCCAAGATTGAGGTAGTTTGACTAAGAAGTTCGGCTGCATATTTGTATATACTTCCGTGCAAAGGAACTTTTGCTTGTTTTAACTCAGAATCATCGACCTTTATTTGAACGTAAAAGACGTTTGACACCGTGTCAAGCTTAGCGTGCCCTTCCTTATCTCTTGCGACTTCTTTAACATAAGGCGATAGTCCCGAATATCCCTTATCAACGTCTTGCTTTTCTGGAGAAGTAATTGCTAGATCAGCCACTTTTTGCCCCTTATATAAAGCATGCGCTTTTCCGTCTTTGTCAATTTCTTCATACCCTCCATAATCCAGCCCAAAATTGGCAATGGCTTGTTTTCCTGTTAAGCCATCATCATAATTGGTTTTATCAGCAACAGATCCGCCAATTGCATTGTCCCAAGCTCCTGTTAAATCATCCTTATTGCTGGCATTCATATTCCCGGTAGCAACAATATTATTCACCTTATTATCCGGAATAATTTTATTCACGGTCAGGCCAGGTTGAATGAAAGACATAAAATCAGAATTGACCATTATCACATTCCATTTTGCCGCATCGCTCAACCCCCCATTATCGGCATCAGCCAACACACTTGCGCTTGCCGCATTGTCAAAGTTTAAAAAGTCGTATAGTTTACTATCAAGTTTTTCAAGACTTGCCTTAATTCCCTTTCTCGGGTTCGTTTCTCCTTTCTTAGCAGGTTTTAAGCCAAGTGATTCTTGAACATCAGCAGCACCTGATAATTCAGCAGCACGACCTTGACCGCCTTTTACACCTATCAATTTAGTTTGATCTCCTTTCTTCTTAATGTGCTTATCTAAAAAACTGCCTGCAGCTGTGGCTTCAGACATTCTCTTGCTCTTAGGGTTCACACCTCCGCCATGCAGCTGAAAAGGTGCTTCCTCCTTAACACTTTTAAATTTTAGCTGGTTAGATTTTTCGTTGGTTTGGTTCAAGGCCTTTGCACCTAAACTGTCAGCTTCACTTTCAAGTCCTTCATTATCATTGATTGCAATTTCTCCCATAAACTCCTTTGTGGGCTGCACACGACCTTCTTTTTGCTGCACCACATGACCCAATTCATGCGGAAGGTGCTTCTCTTGCCCTGGGCCTAGGTGAATATCAGTGCCTTGTGCAAATGCATGTGCGTTTAGCTGAGCTGGTTGATCAGAATTGCGATGCACTTGGACATTATCTAAAGCATGACCAGTGAGGTTTTCCATACCAGTTTTTAGGTCATCAGGTAAACCTGTTTTGTTTTGTTTCTTTTGAATGGGCTGCTCTTGTTTTGCCGCATGATTATCCACCATAGCCTTCAGCTGTGCTGTTTGATTACCCTGATTGCCATTCTTGGCCATCTCATGCATTTTTTGCTGAACGACAGATTCACAGCGGTTATCAACGAGTTGAAACGCAGCCCCGTTTTTAGATTGAGATTCAAGATCACTTACCGATTGGCTTTTTTGCTCTTGCTTTCTCGCTTGGTGGGTTTTCATGTTGTTCTATTTAAGCTTACAAATCCCATAATTATAGCTGCAGTATAATCAAGAGTATACACAATCATTACAGCCACAAGCTTAGGACAATTTCAAATCTAATTGATGTTAGTTCACTATTAGCGCATAGCATCCTTAACTATTCAAGAGCAATATTTGAAAATGCCAATATAACTTAGGATTCTTTAATGCTATTTATTGCAGCAAAGGAGATGAACTTAGATTTTAATAATCTGAAATCATTTATTGAAAAGTAATTGGGTGTAATTTTTAAAATCGTCTTGAGTATGAAAATCTTCCATTAACGTCACATGTGTCAAATTAGAGACAATTGCTGATCGAATTCACCCATCATCAATATGGAGGTTTCTAAAAATATTTTAATGTTTACTGTATGGGCAGGGTCTTTTATATCAAGTACACAGTTTGATTTGTATGAAATTCGATGAATTTCTTCCTCGTGGCTGAAGAAAATGTGACCGATAATCGAGTTTAGATTAAAGCGCTCTAATACCTGATAGAAATCAGCACCCGGTTCATCGTATATAGGCGCAAAAGATGCGAACAATTGAAGCATCAATTGATTTTGTTCTTCATAACCTCTGTGAAAAAGCGCCACATTCAATGGCTTGCCATTGGATGTAATTTGAAAAGCGATGATTTCTTGATCATCAATAATTTGTTCGTGAACATTTGCCCCCCCCACTTGGCCAACGAGGCTTTTTATATTCTCAATGTAATTCTTCATAGTATATCTTATAAGGACATTTTTTCCATGTATTTATCCACCGCCAGTTTATAAGCAAGAAGGTTTGTTTCAGATTCTTGATCAAATATCTCACTATCAGTTTTTCGCAACTGGGGAAGGAAGGTTTTCTGATTCTCTTGAAGTAATATTTTTAAATTATCACTGATTTCGCTGTTACTCATACGCTTGCGGTTCGCAGCAACCTTAATGGCAGTTTTTGTTTTATTCCAAAAATATTCCGGATCCGAAGCGCTTTCTAATTGTTTAAGATAGATTTCATCAGGCACTTCACCTCCATAAACTTGAGCTAGGATTTTTTCCTTGAGCTCTTTAATGTGGAAGAATCGAGTTAGTTTATTCAATCTTTCTCTTTCTGCCTTTGCTTGTTCAAGGATTTTTTTAGCAACATTTTTATGAATATTAAGAATATTCAGCACGCCTTCTTCTGTCAGAGAATTGGTTTCGAGGTCAACATCGGAGAACAAGTATAACCGTTGGTTGTATTTCTCGATTCCAGATTCTAGTCTTTTTGAAACGCGATCTAATTCTTTTTGATTATCGCTACTGGCTCCTGAACCTTTATTTGACTCAATTTCTTCAGTTAGTTCATCTTTTCGCTCTTTTAATCTTATTAGATTATACACCGAATTTGGGTCAGCATCGATCAATTCATCTATACCTCCCAATTCCTCTTTAGATAATGAATCCGTATCCATGTCGACTCTTCCAGCTCTCCGCTGTTCCCTTGAGACAAGGAACCCATAATAAAGCTTTCCAACGACCTTGAATGCATCAACACAAGAATGAATAGTGTTAGAAACTAATGAAGCTGGTGGTGGCACAAATGCAGTAACAGCATCTGCAATGTTCAAGGCTAAATCAACTCCCAACTCCACAAATTCCCAGTTTAACCTAGAGAGATATTTTCCAATTGTCTTCTTTTCATCTTCCTTTACAGCTTTTTCATGAAGATTATTCGCCTCAACAAATTTGGAGTGATTCTCGATCATTTCTCCAGCGTTCTTAATACCTGCGCCAATCGCACCTATACCAGCTACAAAACTTGGGAGTTTAGTTTGTGTGCCTTTCACATGATCCTTAGCCGCTGTGAATTTCGCGAAAACGTTCATTCCCGCTTTTGCAGTTGAGCCTATAAAAGCGATAAACTTACCCCATGATGGGCTCTTTATCCAACCCAACACTGTTTCTCCCCACTCCCATACATCTTTGACCGCATCCGTAAAGGCAAATCCATTTCCGGAAAGCGCTTCTGAGGGTGCAACGCCCGCTTTTATTATATCAGAACCATCTTTTGCCTTTTCTACTTTATCTCTTTGAATCGTCTTGGGTTCAACAATTAATCTTCGCTGCACAGGTTGTTGAATAACCTTGGTCTTATTCAATGCTTCAGCCCCCATCACATCCGCTTCTTTCTCCAAGCCGGCATCATCGTTGATATTTACTTTTCCCTTTAACTGAGTTGTCGGCTGCACACGCCCCTGCTTCTGCTGCACCACATGCCATGCTTCGTGAGGTAAATGCTTTTCTTGTCCTGGCCCGAGGTGAATATCTGTGCCCTGAGCATAGGCATGCGCGTTCAACTGAGCTGGTTGATCCGAATTGCGGTGCACTTTCACGTCATCAAGCGACATTCCGGAAAGGTTTTCCATCCCCGACTTGAGGTTGTCAGGTAAGCCTGTGTTGTTTTCTTTTCGCTGAATCGTTGAGGGTTGTTTCGAAGAATATGCGGATGCCATGGCCTTGAATTGAGCCATGTTATTGTCTTTAGACCCGCTGTTCGCAATTGCACTGAGCTTCTTCTGATCTGCCGCTTCCTCGCGGTTATTCACCAATTGAGTCGTTGGCTTGTTGTCGCTTTTTTTCTCTGGCGCAGCATTTGAAACAGATTGGGTTTTCTGTTCCTGAACATTCTCTGGTTGCGCGCCTTCGTTTTCCATTTATTTTGTGCAAAATAGACAATTGATTCAGCCTAAGAGCTTACTAAATGGTGTTTATTTTGAACATGAAATAATAGTCCTGTGCACAACTCTGATAACTCAAAAACTCCAAAACCTGCATTCAAAGAGTTAACTCTGAATAATTCCATTGAATTCTTATATTGCCAAATTAATTGATTGACCCTATACACAGTGCACGATAGCTATACTTTTGAGATAAATAAATTTATTGGGAAGGCTGCTCATTCCATTAAAATTTTCTCAAATGAAAAGCTACCACAGGCTCTAATTGACGAGCTAAAAACACTTCTGAACCGCAGGGTGAGTGTTGATATTTTTATAGGAGAGGCGATCCCAAACCTTACTGAATCAGAGCCTTTTTATTTATACAAACTCATTGGTCTCGGAAGGGACGGGGCGAATCTGTATAGAGGAAATCAATTTTATGCCAACGAGTCAATCATTTGCCAGCGAGATTTCGAGCAAATAATCCAGGTTAGTCTAAAAGAAAAGGATGTCATTTTCCTCGAATCTGATGAGGATGAATTCAAGACACTCAGTGCTTCCTTTGAAACGAACATTTCAGCTGAAAATGAATTTCAGAACGAATCTGATGACATTAAAATTGAGCTGAATGTAAACAACTCTGTATCGCTTAAAAACTCATATGTCTCTATTGATTGGTCCGTTGAGAATTCAGATGAGATTGATTTGGATGGGCTTGGCAATGTGAAACCTTCGGGCGAAGAGGAGTTTTATATGACAGAGAGCAGGATCTTTAACATATATGCTTCGAATCAGAATTCTAAAAAAATCAAATCGATCTATGTAGCCGTTGCAGATCGCCCACAAATATTTTATGACGTTCAGTTTCTAAATCCGAGTTCAAATGAATTTGTATCTCTTCCTGAAGAGTCAGGAAATGGAGTGTTTGGGGTTAGTAAAGGAAATAAAGTTCGGGTTATCTGGGAGGTGAAAAATGCACAAGAAGTTAGCATTGAGCCTTTCGGATTAATTGAGCACCAAGGTGAAGTTGAATTTTATCCGGACAGACAGCGCGAAATCTTAATCAGCGCAAGCTTGCAAGCATCAAGCGAGTCAAAGCGAATACTTATTCAAGAGTTTCCCGTACCCATTTTCACGGATGAATTGGTCAAGATTGAGCCCGTATATTTAACAAATGAGTCGTTTGTGCTAGATGACGCAAGATTGCGAGCATATCAATTTTTAGAGGGGAAAACTGATCTGAGCTATTCAAAGGTTTCTGACTTTTGGAAAAGGGCTTATTCTTCCAATAATGAGCTAGAAGAAAGAACGAAAGCAACAAGTTTTGGTCGTTTTTATGCCGAGCATAATATTCAAAAGTTGAATAAATCAATTGGAGAAAGAATCAAAAACTACTTTCGAAACGAAACTTCGGTTATCGACCTGATTAAATCTATGCAGAAGTATTATGAATGAAGATTTGAAAACCGCAAAGATTGGATCTGTAATGCAGTTTTTCCTTTTCTGCGCTGCAGCAGACACTGCATTTTTAATGGAGTGCCCTAAATCGGAACACCATAAATATGCAGGCGTAGGTGCAACGGTATTTTTTACTGGATTACTGGCATGTTTCTCTGGCGGTTATGCAATTTATACTGCCTTTGACAACTTATGGCTATCCATAGCGCTCGGAATCTTTTGGGGACTGCTAGTGTTTAACCTCGATCGCTTCTTAGTCTCTACTATGAAGAAGACTAGAAACAAAACCAAAGAATTGATTCAAATACTACCAAGACTCATTCTGGCAGTGTTATTAGCTCTTGTAATATCGGTTCCGCTAGAGCTAAAGATCTTTGAAGACGAGATCAATGAGAAGATGTTTTATGCGGAAGCACAAAAAGTAGATCAGTTAGATTCTTTATATGCCAATCGAATTCAAAGCAGACAACAAAGAATTGATTTGATTAGAACCCGCCTTGACCAAAAGCAGGAAATACGAGATAAATATTATCAAGAATACATCTGCGAATGTGACGGAACATGCGGCACGGGCAAAAAGGGAAAAGGAACAGAATGCGAGCGAAAAGAGAAGCGTTTTCTCCAAATTGACGAGGAATATAAACAAGCTAAATTAGAGGCTGATGCTGAAATAGCAGAGCTAAATACAATGAAAGCCTATCTATCTCAGCAGAACATTGATGAGCGATCCAACCTGAGAGCCTCCATTGCCGATGGTTTATTGGTTAGAATTACAGCCTTGAATGATTTGCCCAAAGGCCCTCAAATCGCCATTATATTGCTACTGATCTCGATTGAGATTGCACCTATTCTTGTGAAGCTACTATCTCCTTATGGACCTTATGACCACATCTTGAAAACAGTGGAGTATGAGTTTGAAATTAATGAAATAACATCCATTAATATGCGAAACCAGCAACTGAACAACAAGCTGACCGTAATGGCAAGCATTGAGCAGAGTAAGATTGAGCAGGAGTTGGTCAATAATGAAGGTGCAATGAAACTGATCGGAGAAGCTCATTTGGAGCTTGTAAGAGACCAATTGAAAATATGGCTTGAACAAGAAAAGCGAAAGATTAAGGAACAAGGCGAAAGTGATTCCAAGAATCAATCCTAACTAATGACAACGAAAACAACTTTACTGCTCATAGCTCTCGCATTCTTGGCGCACTTATGCTTTGCGCAGCTGCCCAAGGAAGTTTCACGAACTTCTAGTTTGAATTTTAAATTAGACAAGAAGGAAGTCCGAACTGTTTTGGTGATGGCTGACTCTGGAGATGTTATGGGTATTGAAATCAGGTCTAAGCGACCCGTGAATGTATCTATTAAAGACCCCGATGGATCGATAAGAGCTGGGAAAATGGTCGTTGGTAAATCCTATTCATGGATTGACTTTGGTGGAATAGCCGGTGCGTGGGAAATAACCTTCGAAAATTTGCTGACCTTTTCTAAAGCTGAATTAAAGGTCGTTATTGCCATTACAAAGTCAAACTTTATCTATGGCTCAGGAGAAAATGGAACAGATTCAGTTTTAAACGAACGTTCTAAAAAAATAATAACCTCTGGGCGCTTTCGTGTAAAAAAGGAAAATCCACTGAATTTTACTGTCAATGCCATAAAAGGAGATACGCTTCAGATTGATGTAACTCCAGAGGCAGGGAAATGTCCGAATATCTCCATCACAAATGATGCTGGAGAGTGGTTGTATGCAAGCCTTCCAGCACGACTAGAAAAATTCGTAAGTATTCCCATATTTAGTGATGGAGCGTATGATATTGCCATTGAAGGAAGCGGCTTGTTCGGATTCCTTCCAAGTCTTTCAAAACAGGTTTTCGATATTGAAATTGAAAAACATTCTCCCAAACGATACGCAGTAGTCTCAGAAATAGAAGTCATTGAAGACGTTGAAATCCCTTCGGACACGGTTTCAAGTGTTTACTTGGATACTATAATTTTTCTAGGCGCTACCCGAGATATTATTAATGCGAATGAACGGGTCTTAGACATTTCCTTCAGTGATCCTGAAAGCATTTTGTATTGGGTAATTATCTATGGTTCTGGCGCAGAGTTTTTAAAGCAGATGGCTGAATTAAGTGAAAACGAAATGATCAACCCAAAAACTGGAGCTTCGATTGATCCACTTGAGGCATATGCACAGGGATTATTAAAATCACTTCCTAAAAACTCTAACAATGAAATAAGCTTTATTCCTAGTGAAGATATTGCAGCAGCTTTGGGTGGGAAAAACTATGGAAGGGTTGATTTCTTTAGCGATAATTCTAGATTAAAAATGGTCAATAAAAGCAAAAGTGTAGGACGAAAAGTACACGTTAAAGTTCTATATTTTCGATCCATTCATAAATGACCTTATCGCTCTACTTTGAAGTTAGAATCGGTCTTTGCTCAGAGTTCTAGTTTTAAAAGATATCAACATTTGATAGCGCATTTGATGACGTGCATTTAATATTGAATACAATTGCATAAACTGCCTATTGCGTGTCAATATCTAGATCAAATTTTTTCTTCTTTTTAAGTTTATTCTTAATCCTTCTTACTTTCTCCCAATCAGCCACTGGTCAGGGTGTTGAAGGCATTCGCAAAGGTATTTATGGCGTAAAACGCCAAGTCATGCGCGAAGCAAACCGCGGCAAAAGGGACGCAAATCAGATAAACAGACTTTTCAGCACCAAGAAAAGAGACGTTGATCCATCAACAGACACCTCTCAATACATACAATGGTCTATGGCTCCATACGTGCCAAATAGTGGCATGATCAGAGACTATGATTACATCTACACCTTTTTGCATGCAGAGCAAGAATACACCTTCAGTAAAGACCCGGATTTAAAGTCCATCCAATATGACTCTGTCAATAATGAATTCTATAAAAATATAGGTGCTGGAGAGAAATTGAAAGATGATGTTGTTGTTATGGGATGGCACCCCTATTGGATGGGCAATAGCTACAAGGAGTATCGCTATAAAATGCTGTCGATCATTTCCTTTTATTCTTACGACATCAATCCAAATACAGGTGGCGCGTCTAATCCTGAAGTTATAGACTCACTGGCAAAGTCTTCATTACCTGACTCTGCAGTGAAGTACGGCACAAAGCTTTTTCTTTCTGTCACTTCATTTGGGAAAAAGAACAATCGTAAATTCTTGAATGACGAGCAATCGAAGGAAATATTCATTTCTGAAGTATTAAGTTTGATGAACACTAAAAAGGGCGCCTTTGGAGGAGTTGATTTAGACTTTGAACAGGTAGATACTTCAGACGCACCAAAATTTACTGAATTTGTTAAGCAATTGAGTTCTCGACTTACAAGTGCAGGGTACTCTTTGATTTTGAACGTTCCGTATTTTAATGACAACAATGTGTTCGACTATAAAGCGTTAGCAGGGCATGTATTGTATTTCAACATTATGGGTTACGATTTTAGTGGCGAATATTCCACCTATCCCGGCTCCGTTTCGCCCATCAATTCGCTTGAAACACAACCCAGTCTTGAAACTGTAGTAAATGACTTCTTAAACTTAGGAATACCTGGAAAAAAGATAATACTATCCTTGCCGCTATATGGTGTGACTTGGGATGTTACGCAATTAGCCAAAGGGGGTGGGTCTGAGTATGAAGCCTCCCTACCCTATTACATGATCAAGTCAAAATATGGTGCGCTATACAACCCGTTTTATGACGCCCTAAGCGGTAGCTTTTTTTACTTGATAGAGGAAAACGAAAAGCGTAAGATGTGCTGGTTTGAGAACGGAGTAAGCCTTGATTTGAAGTTTAAGTGGGCTCAAAATAAGGGTTTGAAAGGTATTGGATTATGGGCCTTGGGCTATGAGCAAAATTCGAATGAAATATGGAAGGCGGTTGAAAATAATTACGGCTCAGAACTAATCCAAATAGAACCAGTTGAAGTAAAACTCAGCGGCCCATTTGGAATAGCAAAAGCAATTGTTTCCAAGAAGCGAATGATCGGCTTAAGCTTTTTGATCTTTGCGGCTTTTCTTGCTTTAGGATTCACTCTTTCACTTCGAGACTGGAGAGTTAGAGAAGTGTTGTTCCAAAGTCAGGCTTTTCGCTTTGTTTATGGCGCTGTATTTTTATTGATGACAATCATTGGCTTACAATGGTGGCTTTACAATGATGAGAACTGGTCGCTTGTTATAGGGCTGATTGCTGGAGCTATTGGAATAGGGATAATAAACATATTGTTTAATCGATATCGAGAGGATTTAAGATGAAAACCGTAGCGAGAGAACTCATGTGGCTATTAATTGCATTATTGCTTGCCATTCCAATAGGATACCTATTCGGAACCATTCTGGAATTACAGCCTGAGTCAGATACAGCTACAACAATTGAAGCTGTATTTGAAATGGAGTTATTCATTATTGGCGCCATTATAGGTTTTGTACTGACTTATGTAATGCGTGTGTTTATGTGGGCCATAACCAAACAACTTGCTAATACAAAATCATGATACATAATTTGCTTCCTATAGTTGGTGAAGAGTTAAATGATTATTTCAAATCGAAATTTGATATTAATGAAGACCGGGTAATTGTTTCCAACCTTATAAATCAAGATGGATCAATAGCCGTGGAGGGCAATAATAAAGTTGTTTTTCATCTTGTCAACATTGAAGAAGAAACAACTCTGAAGGCATCTTCAGGAACATCTTCCTATGCCGGTGGCTTTGGATCAAGCGGTGGAAATATAAACCTGAATCTCACGGTTATGTTTTCAGCTTTCTTCACGGGGAAAAATTATGTGGAGGCACTTAAATTCCTTTCGAGTGTCATATACTTTTTTCAGTCAAAACCAGTGTTCACTCAAAGTAATACTCCTGGCCTGACGCCAAACATCGAAAAGGTGGTGTTCGACATTATTTCGCTTGAACCACGTGATCTCAACTCAATCTTTTCAATGATGGGTGCCAAATACATGCCTTCAGTAATTTACAGGGTCCGAATGTTAACCTTCTCTAGTGACAACATTGATGATGTGATTCCAGCTATTTCAGGAATAGGAATTAATGAAGACGATTCACTTGAAGCACCACCATCTCAATCGCGCAAATCAGGACCTTCGATTAGTGATGCATTTGACAGCGATAAAATTTAGTAGACGTGATTATTTACGAAAAGCTATTTGAGGTTAATATTTTCCATGAGTTTTACAACTCATACTCAATAAGTGATATTGAATTCGAGTTACCCTCTCGAACCCATCACCTGTTGTCGATGTATGCCCTTCTATTTAAACGCACCTCAACAGGTTTTGTAGTGCTATACAAACAGGAGAAAGCCTTTTTGCTTCAACAACTGAAGGAAAGCATCCAGTTTACTTTCTTTCTAAAAATGAGCAACCGCTATCTAGCCAATTTCACGTTGTTAGATTATCGTCTAAGTCAAGAAAATTACTACTTTAATAATTCAAGCGCAGAGCAAAGTGACAAAAGCAGCACACTTCTGCACCCTCAAGAAAAAGTTCAATCAAACGATGTTGTACTAAATATTCATCCCAACACGATTCTGTCTAAAACTTTGGGTGTGAATAACCTGGTAATAGAAAAGACCGGGGCCGTGATCTTTCAAGGAGAATTGACTGATACTGCCAATGCTTTTGAGTTTTTCGGATCAGATTATGGACTCTATTCTGCTTTACTCAGCGAGAGCAAGCAAATGAAAAAATTCTATTATGAGCCCCCGAATGTGCCCGAGGTTTTTGGAACTATTGACTTGTTTGTCGGAAACCAAGAAAACATGCGATTTGAAGATGTGCGAAATCGTAGCTATGAAATCCGGTTTGCGAGCCGAAAGGTGCATTGGACTTACTATTTCATTTCTAATGTTGGACACTCTATAGATGGAGTAGAAATCGCTTCTGGAAAAACCACTTTAAGCTTTTCCCAGCCCCGCCAAGTCACGTTAGTGAATGGTAAAACAGCTGCTTCTGTAACCTCGGAAGAAAGCTTACCACTAAAAAGTTCATATAATGGTGATAAGTTGTTTGCAACTATTTCAAATTCTTCTTCCAAATTTCCAGAGAAAAGAATAAGATTGCCTTCGCCTGATGTGAATAAAATTAAAGGCTTAATTACCTCGGGAACTCAGACTTATTTCTCTGAGATGTATATATATGTTTAAATCAAGATTTAATTAATAAATAATATGGCACAAGTTTTAGCGACACCTGGAGTTTACATTGAAGAAAAAAGTGCATTTCCAAGTTCAGCGGTACAGGTGGCAACAGCCATTCCAGCTTTTGTTGGTTATACTGAAAAAGCAGTAAGAGCGAATAAGTCTCTGAAGAATATTCCAACACGAATTACTTCTCTTGGGGAATTTCATCAATACTTCGGTGGAGCCCCAAAAACCACATTTTCTGTTTCAGAAGATGATGTCACAGGGTTTAAAGTCGAGGTGGACGATGCTACTAAGTTTAACTTGTATCGCAGTTTAAGATTGTTTTTCTCAAATGGAGGAAGCACATGTTATATAGTTTCAGTTGGGGATTACTCGAACGGAGTAAAATTTAAGGACCTAAATGATGACGCAACAGAAAGCGGCATACCAACTTTACTAAAGTATCCAGAGCCAACGATGGTTGTCATTCCGGATGCTGTGTTATTGGAAGATAATGATTGTTTTGAGGTCCAAAAAGCAATGCTTGCACATTGCGGAAGAGACACAAATAGCCGAATCGCGGTAATTGATGTTTTAAATGGAGACAAGCCTCGCACTTACGATGATAATGATGTAATTGTTAAATCTAGAGAAGGTGTTGGAAACAATTTTCTTCAATGGGGCGCGTCCTACTACCCGTATTTGAACACAACAATCGTTCAAGGAGATGAAGTAGATTTTAGCAATATTAGCAACCTTGATGCCTTAATCCCGTTGCTAGATAATGAGGCAGATGCTATCTATGGAGATGACGCCTCAATTATTAAAGCAGAAACAGCCAAACTAACGGAAGAAAATGATGCGGTCTCTTTACACCAAACTTTATTAGCAAAGTTGCCTTTGTATAAGGCCGTTCTTGCTGAAGTCAGAAACAATTTGAACGTATTACCGCCAAGTGCAGGTATTGCTGGAGTTATTTCAATGATCGATGGACAAGTCGGAGTTTTCCAATCTCCCGCAAATGTTTCTATGGGTTCCGTAGTTAGCCCTTGCATAAACCTTACATCAAAAGATCAAGAAGACTTAAACTTACCGCTAAATGGTAAGGCTATAAACGCTATTCGTTCATTCCCAGGAAAAGGAGTTTTAGTTTGGGGAGCGCGAACACTGGATGGTAATAGCCAAGATTGGAGATATTTAAGCGTTAGAAGGACCGTTATAATGATTGAACAATCATTGAAGATCGCTTCTGAAGCATATGTCTTTGAGCCTAATGAAGTAAATACGTGGGTTGCGGTGAAGGGAATGATGACAAATTTCTTAAAAGATCAGTGGAAACAAGGAGCCTTAGCAGGTGCTGTTCCAGAAGATGCATTTAGCGTAGATATAGGACTTGGCGCTACGATGACTCCAACTGATATTTTAGATGGTATAATGAGAATTACTGTGAAGCTAGCTGTTACAAGACCAGCTGAGTTTATCGTAATTACATTCCAGCAACAAATGCAAAAATCATAAACAACACTAACTCGGATATTTAAATAATAAAAGATTATGGCTGGAGAAGCACAAGATAATATATGGCCGTTGCCAAAGTTTCACTTCAAGGTTGAAGTTGAAGGAGGTTTAACAGCATCGTTTCAAGAAGTATCAGGACTCGACACAGAAGTTGATGTTATGGAATACAGACATGGAGACAGTCCGGAGTTTTCGACAATAAAAATGCCCGGATTGCGCAAGCCTTCTGATGTTACTCTCAAAAAAGGCATGTTTACTGGAGATATTGAGTTTTTTGATTGGTTCAGCGAAATCCAGATGAACACGATCATGAGACGCACAGTTCAAATAATGCTTTTGAATGAAAGTGGTGACGCTGAAATGATTTGGACGCTGACCAATGCTTTCCCTAAACAAATTCAGGGAACAGACTTGAATTCTTCGAGCAGTGACGTAGCTGTGGAGACTTTGGTTCTTGCTCACGAAGGACTTGCTATTACGACTGCATAATCCTATTTTTCGAAATAATTAGTGAATGAGCGCTTCTTTTGGGGCGCTCGTTTCATCTGAGGACAGTTTGTCGAAAAGTTTGATACCTACTCAATGGATTTAAATGATTTAAAATTACCCAAGGGCAAGTTTCAGGGAAAAAACTGGCCTCTTCCCAAGTTTTACTTCATTGTATTGCTAGGATTCGAAAAGTGGAATTTTCAGGAAGTAGGAAATTTGTCTTCAAGCGTTGAAGTTTTAAAACACAGACACGGCAGAAGTGGACAAACAGGAGTCTACAAGATCCCTGGAATGATGCAGATGGATGACGTCACACTAAAAAGAGGAACGTTTACTGGTGATTCTCGATTATTTGAATGGTATAAGGCCACTCAAGGGAAAGTGCCAGAAAGACGCGATGTTATTATCACCCTCCAAAATCAATATGGCATTCCGGAAATTATCTGGACTTTAAAAAACGCCTTTCCAACTAAAATTGAAGGTGGGAATTTCGATTCAAAAGCAACAGGCGATGGTGCCATTGCAATTGAATCGATTACACTAACTTTCGAAGAAATGGAAATAGAAGATTTGGTAAAAATGGGGCTTCGATTGCTCAAAGGATAACTAGAATCATGTTTCAAGACGCCATGTATCCACCGGTTAACTTCCGCTTCCAAGTGACAATGGAGGCAAACAAGGGCGAATACTATTTCTCTAAGGTTACGGGTATAGAGATGAAGCTCAATGTTACCCCTCTCCCCGAAGGTGGAAACAACAATACCGTTTACAAACTTCCTGGAGCAACAGAGTACACTGATTTAGAGCTGCATCAGGGAATAGTTGCAACCTCATCAACTTTCTTTAAATGGTGTCAGGATACTATTAAGAGTGATTATGCCAAGCCTATTGTGCCAGAAAAGTTATTGATCGTAAAGTTGCTCGATGAAGAAGGCGTTTGTCTCGTACTATGGAAATTTAGCAATGCCTTTCCCGTTTCGTTAAAGGTTGGAGATCTTGATGCACAAAATCAATCTGTGCTTATCGAAGAATTATCTTTCGCATATTCAGAATTTGAACGTGAATTCCCTTAATGATGGCAATAAAAGTAAACGACTTCATAATACAGGCAAAGGTTAAAGAAAGTGCGACCGCTCAAAGAATCGAAGCTGAGCCTGGAAAGCCTGAATCTTCTCATGTTTCAATTCCCGAATCGGTTAAACAAGAAATAATAGACGAGTGCATGGAAAGACTGAGCGAGCTTATTGACGAAAAACTAAAAGCTTAGCATTATGCCGGATCAAGGGAAGTTAGAAAAGCTGATTATAAAAGGGTATAAGGATCCTCAATTTAAGACTCCCGTGCCAGGAGATCGGGGAAGTTTCAAACTTCAAGTGAATCCTACGGATTACACCTTAACAATGAGTGCTCCGCCAAAAGAGAGCACTTCCGAAACTCTTGCCAATGGACAAACAATTGACAAGGTTATGTTGGCTGAAAAGAGAAACATAAGCCTGAAGTTTCATTTGGATTCTACGGGCGTTGTTCCGGGCATAACTTCGGTTCCTGCGGCAATAGCCGATTTAAAATGGCTTTGCGTTGAGTTTCAAGGAGAAGTACACGATAGCTTCTTCCTTCAAATCGTATGGAATTCGCTGGTATTTAATTGTAAATGCGAGTCATTGGGAATTAACTACCTGCTTTTCAAGCCAAATGGCGAGCCCCTCAGAGCAGTTGTAACAGCAAATTTTAAAGAGTTTATAGATGCTAAAACAAAAGCACTAAAAAACAATACCAGTTCTCCAGATATGACCCATCTTCGAACCATAAAGTCAGGCGATAGTTTGCCGGCTCTTTGTGAAGAGATTTATGGAAGTCCTAAATACTATTTGCAAGTTGCCAAAGCAAATGGCATCGTCAACTTCAGAAATATCCCACCAGGGAAGCAAGTGCTTTTTCCCCGACTCGAAAAATAGTTTATGCCCATTTCACCACTCAGTAATTCTGTAACTCGATCTACATTCTCTATCCTCGTTGATGGTAATGAGATTAAAGGCGAGTATGGTGTGGAGCAAATTATCATTGAAAAAAAGGTTGGAATGGTTTCAAAAGCGAAAGTCATTTTTGTGGATGGAGATCCGTCTGAAAACACTTTCCCCATTAGCGAATCAGCCGACCTAATTCCTGGTAAGGCTATTAAGATTAAACTTGGATATGAAAGCACAGAAGAAGATGCCTTTGAAGGCATCATTACATCTCAGAGCTTGAAGGCCATCAACTACGCGCACAAAAATGTGTCTCAATTAATCATCACCTGCCACGATAAAGCCTTCAAATTAGGGCTGGCACCTAAGACGATAAATTTTAAGGACAAGAAGGATAGTGAGGTTATTTCATCAATCATTAGCTCATATGGATTGACCAAAGCAGTTGGAGCAACAACATATAAGCATCCAAACCTAGTGCAGTATAATGCATCTGATTGGGAGTTTGTGAAAGATAGAGCCAAAGCAAATGGAATGATCGTAATCTGTGATGCTGGAAAATTAGATATTAAGGCCCCTGTTGTCTCTGGAACTCCTGTTTTGGATCTAGATTACGGATCAAATATTATGGCATTCAATGCCCAACTGGATGGAACATCTCAACTAAAAGGAGCTTCATATCAATCATGGACAAGCGCCACCCAAAAACTCGCAAAGGGAGTTGGCGCAGAGGCCACAGTGACCGCTCACGGAAACATCACAGCATCGACCCTCTCTAAAGAAGCAGGAAAGCCAGAAATTGCCCTTTCTACATCAACTCCAGAAGACGCTACAGTTCTCAAGGCCATGGCAGATGCGGAAGTTTTGTTTTCAAGGTTATCGAAAATAAATGGGACGGTATCTTTTGTAGGATCAACAAAGCCAAACCCGGGCAAACTAATTGGCCTAAGCGGTTTTGGCGCTCGGTTTAATGGAACCGCCTTTATCTCAAGTGTCATGCATGAAGTAAAGGGTGGTTTCTGGAAAACACATGTTGGCTTTGGTTTACCTTATGATGCTATGAAGTCTAATGCTTCACTAGGAAAGGACAAAGCAATTGGCAATCTGCAAGCCATTCCAGGTTTACAGATTGGAAAAGTGAAGCAGATTGATAAAGATCCAGATGGGGAATTCCGCGTATTAGTTGATGTACCAGTAATTAAGGAAAGTGGCGATGGTATTTGGGCAAGGTTATCAAACCCATACGCATCAAAAAGCATTGGCTTTTATTTCTATCCTGAAGTTGGGGATGAAGTATTATTAGGCTTCCTTGGAAATGACCCACGATTTGCTGTAATCGTAGGTTCACTCTACAGTAAAAAAAATCCACCGCCCAACACTCCAGAAAAGAAAAATGAACTAAAGTCAATTGTCACTAAGACCAAAATGAAGATTGCCTTTGATGAGAAGGATAAAATTATAACCATTGAAACTCCAGGTGGACAGAAGGTTACCCTTGATGACAAAGCGAAGTCAATCAAACTTGAGGATCAAAACAAAAACACCATCAATCTAAACGATAAAGGTATAACCATCGATAGCGGAAAGGACATCATATTAAAAGCTAAAGGGAAAGTAACAATTTCTTCTGTTGGCAATGCGACATTAGACAGCAAAGCCGATGTCTCAATAACCGGCAATAATGTCAAATCAAAAGCCAAAATTGCCCTTAAGGCCGAAGGTGCTGCAAGTGCAGAATTGAAAGCGTCCGGGAATGTCATTGTGAAAGGAAGTATGGTAAACATTAATTAGATTATTTTTAGCATATGATCGCAGCTCGAATTACAGATTTCCATGTGTGCAACCAGCAGACTCCTACTCCGGCAGGGCCTATCCCTCACGTAGGCGGGCCCGTAATTGGGCCAGGTTGTGGAACCGTATTGATCGGTGGACTCCCGGCTGCAGTAGTTGGGGACAAATGTGTTTGTGTTGGCCCTCCAGACTCGATCACAAAAGGATCAAGTAAAGTTAAAATTGGAGGTAAAGCAGCCGTCCGTATGGGTGATTCGACCGCTCATGGTGGTAAAATTATGGGAGGTTGCCCAACGGTGATGATTGGATAAACATGGATGACAATGAAACTTTTTTAGGAACTGGTTGGTCCTTCCCTCCAACGTTTGATAAGCACAGCAAATCCGTGAAAATGGTTGGTGAGGAAGAAGATATAGTCCAGTCACTGCGCCTGATTCTATCAACATCTTACGGAGAGCGCGTTATGCGACCAGACTTTGGCTCAAATCTCGCACTTATAAATTTCCGATCAATGGATGGAAATACTGTAAATGAGCTTCGTACCTATGTGGAACAATCTGTGCTCCGTTTTGAACCTCGTGTGACACTTCACAACGTTGAGGTAAATCAAGATGAAATTTATGACGGTATTTTGAGGATTAAACTTGATTACACGATTCGTAAGATTAACGTTAGAACAAATATTGTTTTTCCATACTATTTCAAAGAAGGCACAAATGTGACCGGGATGTAATTATTGCATGGAAGACCCTGAAATGAGCAGAAATAAGAACATACCATTTAAGTCCCAAGGCGTTTCATCGTTAACCAAGAACATTTCTGCCCTTGACCCTAATTCCTTTGGGCTTGATGAACGAACAGTTCCAGATTTGATGAACTTTATTCTTAACTTTTCAGAGCAAGTTCAATACAAAAATTTAAAAAACAAAAAAGACGGAAATTGGTCAGTCTTCTTTGAAGATGATTTGGCGTTTTTATTGGCTGAAATATATAATTCAGCACTTCATGAGAGAGATGCCAGTTTTAAGCATGCTCTCGATAACTTTTTCTCTAGTGAGCCTGACCTCAGGCAAGAAAAATATCTAGATGTTGTAACTGAATGTTACGTACTTTATAGTCTGATTGATTCATGGTACAAACGTTCTAAAAAGAATATTGAACATTTAAACAACAATGTTCTTGATCCGCACCTTAATAGTGCAATACGATTGAAATTATCCTCCCATTTACATCGAATTCAAGCCCAGAATCTTGCTTTAAAACTTACCACGAGTTTCAGCCGAGCCAATCCATTTGAATTCCATGATTTTGACCCTATATGGAAAGTCGTAGAAGAAAATGCAATACTTGAAAGAGAAAAAAAACTACAAACAGACGGTGAAGAAATGATGCTGGTCATTTCGAACGCGCATCGTGACGCGATAGGAGTTATCACTCATTTAAAACATCGAGCTGAAGACCTATTGACTCAGGTAATCGAAAACTATCCACACCATGAACCTCACGTTTCACTTATAATCTCTTTTATTAAACTGTTTAGGCATGTTCAAGGAGATTTGAACAAGATTACCGCTCGGCATCTAGATTATTATTACAAGGAAATATTAAAACAATCAAAGAAAAAACCTTATCCAGATCAAGCTCATATTTATTTTGAATTGGCGGATCATGTTACTTCCACGATCATTAAAGCTGGCACCTTACTCAGCTCAGGGGTTGATGAAGAAGGATTGGATAAAACATATATAATAGCTCAAGACGTAATTGTAAATCAATCCAATATTGATGAAGTCAAGGTAATACATATTGCCAATAACCCTAGTATTGGAATTGGAAATTCATATAAGGATGTTTCCAATATTTACGCCTCAGACATTAAACTGAAGGATGACGGCTTTGTAGTAAATAGTGCGAACCAGCCAGCACTCGCTTATCCTTTTGGACGTGATCAAGCAGATATAAGTCTCGTGAATAGGGATATGCAGCAGGCAGAAATCGGATTTGCCATTTCCTCTTCAGTTTTGTCCATGAAGGAAGGGGATCGTAACATCAGCTTTACATTTAAATTCGGGCTTAAGTCACTCACGTCATTGGTATCGTTTGTGGAAGAGATAGCCTTGCATGAAAAGCTTTCAGCTGATAACGCATTCTATAAAATATTGAATAATGTTTTCAAAGTCAAGGTCACCACAAATGACGGCTGGCATGAAACAGACAGTTACAACATTGTTAGACATAAAGCATGGTCAGATGGTGAGATAAGGATAAATATAGCCTTTGAGACATCCGAGCCAGCAATTATTGACTATGATAAAGAACTTCACGGTGCCGGTTATAATGCTCAATGGCCAATCTTTGAATTTCTTATTTCTTCGAAATATGCTATGTACTCTTATTCATATCTAAAGGACTTGAGCATTGAGACTTGTGAGATTGAGACGGACGTGCGCAATTTGAAAGACCTTTCTGTATTTAATGACCAGGGACAGTTAGATATCCATATGCCATTTTCGCCATTTGGAAGCAACCCAGATTTGGGTTCGTATTTTATTCTTGGACATCCAGAAGTCTTTAACCGAAAAATCACAGACCTCAGTTTGGATATTCAATGGCATAACCTTCCAAGAATGACCGGTGGATTTGAAAAATATTACAAGGAATACGGAGAGCAAATAAAGAATGACTCATTCAAAATGGGCTTGACAGGCCTATCCGAATTCAAATTTCACCCCTTGGATATTGCATCCATTCAACAATTTGAGTTATTTACCGAGAATAAGGTAGATAGCAGACTCTCACCCACAGTAAAAATTGAATATATTGATTTAGAAAAGCTGCGACTGATTCCGAGCTTCACACAAATTGATATTTCAGAATACTCATCAAAAACCCGCACTGGATTTTTAAAGTTTGAGTTAATTGGACCAGAAATGGGCTTTGGATTTGACTTATTTCCTAAGCTGTTTTCCGATGCTATTGTTAAAAATTCGACTCTCAGCACGAGTATATTGGGAGCAAAGGAAACGGTAAAAGTTGAGCTACCTAACGAAGCATTTGCGCCACAGATTCGTTCTATATCATTAAACTATAAAGCGAACACCAAGTTGACATTTGCAGCTGATCGCGTCTCGGATAACAAAGAAAAGGTTAATGACCAGTTGTATCACATACATCCTTTTGGAAGGCATGCAATATTTGAAAAAGGTCTACCGATTTCTCACAAGTTGTTACCGCAGTATGATCACGAAGGTTATTTGATCCTAGGTCTCTCTGAATTGAATCCTCCTGCGACTTTATCCATATTATTTCAACTGGAATACAATGCTGTAAATGTCATTAATTATGCAGATATCCCAAAAGTGGAATGGTCCTTTATGGTAAATGATGAATGGATCCCTTTTAGAGAAGGGCAGATCCTTTTAGATGGCACAAATAATTTCACGACATCTGGGATTATTGAACTAAAGATTCCATCACAGATGAACACAGAACATCAAATTCTGCCTTCAGAAAAATATTGGATAAGAGCCGCGGCACCAAAAAACACTCAGGTGCTGTCAAGGATTCAATTTATTAAAACAAACGCTACCAAGGTTAAGTGGAAATCCCACAAACCTAATGCTGAGTGGGAAGAGAATATATCTGCAAATACTATCAACGGATTTTTAGAGTCCAATCCAGATATAAATGCAATAGTGCAACCATTCGAATCATTTGGGGGAAGTCCAGGAGAGACTGAAATAGGCTTTTACAACCGTGTTTCTGAAAGACTTCGTCACAAAAACAGAGCAGTGATACCAGAAGATTTTGAGCGTATAATTTTAAATCAATTTTCTCAGCTTTATCAAGTTTTATGTCTTAATAACTCCCTATATCCTGAGTTTATTAAGCCAGGAGAGGTGAAAATAATTGTTGTCCCAAACATCACCGTTAAGTCAGATTTTGTCTTACCAAGAGTCGACTACAATCAACTCAAACTCATTGAAGACGAAATAAAAAAATTAACGACACCATTTGCTAAAATCAGCATAATTAATCCAGTTTATGAAAAGGTCAGAATTAGCTGTCATGTGCATTTCAAAAGCACTGTAGGAACGGGTGAGTTTGTCGCCAGATTAGAAGAAGACCTTCGCTCCTTTATTTGCCCTTGGTATGACTCTCCTCAAAGAGAAATAGTATTTGGTGGCAGTATCGAACGCTCAGCAATGCTTACATTTATTGAGTCATTAGAATATGTCACGTTCGTTACTCGATTATCAGTTGTAGTTCTGCATTATAAAAATGGAGAATATAGCATCTCTGATTCTGCCGCCCAAGATGGTAAGCTCAATGTTTTACACAGCAGCACCCCGTGGAGTGTTTTGGTTCCGGATGTTGATCATGACATTTCTATCATTGATCGCTTGATTCTTGGGGAAGCGCGTGAAACGAAAATTGACACTATGAAAGTCGGGACAGACTTTGTGATCACTGAAGAGTTGGAAGACGAAATTTCATATCCCTATTTTGATACAGAAAAGGATGTTTATTATTCCATAGAATTTGATCTTTAAGAATTCATATGAAAAGAAGTTTTCCTATTTATTAACGCAATGATTTGAGTGATGGAAATATTTAATAGATCAACCCTCAAAGGATACTTTCAAAAAGGCAAGGTTCCTACAGAAGTGCATTTTTCCAACCTTATCGATTCAACTATTAATAAAATTGATGATGGATTCGCTAAAAGTGTTGAAAACGGATTGAAACTTGCGCCAGGTGGAGAATCAAGCAAGTTGATTAGTTTTTATGATGATATTAAGGAAAAGACACCTCTTTGGTCTATTTCGGTCAATCCAAGCGAAATGGCCAAAGGACTTAATATTTCAGAAAAAAATGATGATGTGCGCTTGTTTATCCAAAACGGTGGGAACGTTGGAATCGGCACACTCTCACCATTGCACACCTTGGATGTAAGCGGAACCGCAGGAATGAAAAGTCGAGTTGGAACTTACCAAACATTAAACGAGGTAAGTGCCGATGGCGAATGGCACATTGTTCTTGACGAATTATCGGGATGTCATGTTTTTGAGATTGTCGCTAAGGTGGAAGGTGTCGCAAAACGCGGAAAATATGCGATAGCCCATGCTGTTGCTGTAAGTGCACACGATGGCTCAAGAAATAAAATTCGATCCACAAACACAAGTTACGGTTGGTTTTGGCATAGGATTCGTTTTCGCTGGAAAAGAGTGCCCGGTGGTAAGTATCGACTGGAAATGAAAACAGGCAGTCACTATGGAACTGATGCGGAAAACAATGTGATACAAATTCAATTTCACATTACTTCTCTGTGGAATTAATCTAATATTGAAACTCGTTCAAGCACATAAAACCAGATCTCGCAATTGAGTGAATCAGCATCCATATCTAGCATCAGTAAGCCCACAAAGAGCATGGACTTTGATGAGCTTCGAAAGGAAGCGATTCAATCTACACAGCTTGCGTCAGGGAAAAAATGGACAGATTATAACCTTCATGATCCAGGGGTTACAATTCTTGAACAATTCTCTTTTGTTTTAACAGATATTGCTTATCGAACCAACCTGGGAATTGAAGAGCTGTTGTTTCATTCCAATAATGAGCAAGTTACAGAGCGAAACGCCTTTATTCCTGCCAGTGAAGCCTTCACTCCTGGCCCTCTAACAATACAAGATTATCGCATCCTTTTTCTTGATCACTTTGTAGAGTCGATCATAAATTGCTGGTTAGAACCTGTAACAAATCATCGTGAAGGAATTACAGGTCTATTCAATCTAATTATTCATGTCCATCCAATATTTCCAGCGATTGAGTATGATTCGCTGAAGAAAAGGATTAGAAGTTACTACAATAAGCATCGAAACCTATGCGAGGATCTAGAAGAAATAATCATTCTTCAGCCTGAACTTATAAACATTGAAGTGCAAATTGATGTGTCTCAAGAGACAGTGGCTGAAGATGTAATAGCTCAAATATTGTTTGAGATTGAAAACTATCTTAACCCCTCAATTGAATTTAGCAGCTTGGAAGATCTTGAGGCTGACGGCCAAAGACTTGACGAAATTTATGATGTCCCTTCTCATAAGCACGGATTTATCTCGAAGAAACAGTTAGGGATAAAACGCAATCAATTCTACCTTTCGAAAATCAAGGAATTCATTTCGGCAGTAAAAGGAGTGCGTTCTATGAAAGAACTGCAATTGTTTCAAGATGGTTCACCAGTAACGAGCGACTTAATTAAAGTGGATAATCATAAATACTTAACAATTGTCGATAGTTCAAGGCAAGATGAAACTATGTATGGTTTTAAGATTTCAGTATATAAAGGGGGTGTAGCTAATGCCTACCAACGAAATAGTGTAGTGCGAAAGTTGGAAGAATGGCAACAACGATTTATTCGAAACTATCCTGTGCAAGCTCGCGTTCGAAATAAAAAAACAAACACCTTAAGCTATACCGAAATTGAGAGTTATAATTCAGTTCAAGAATGCTTTCCATCGATTTATGGTGTTGGTGTTTACACACCAGCAAAAGAAGAAGGAGTGCTGAGGCAAGCACAGTCTGAGCAATTAAAAGCCTATTTGATGTTGTTTGATCAACTCATGGCAAATCATTTATCTCAACTTTCTAAGGTCGCGGAATTATTTTCTATTGATGGATTTGATGTTGACAAATTCAAAACCTATTATGCGCAGACATTAAATGGTAAAGTTCAATCTGCCGACTCTTTAATTAAAAAGTCGTTGCGACCTAAAAATCAGATTCAGGAAGAACTAGAGCACCTTAAAAACCAAATGTCTCAATCAGATCTCAAGACTATTCGTAAAATAGAAAGCCTTGAGAGAGATTTGAGCATAAAACAAAAGCTTGTTATCAATCTAACAGAAGAACACATAAAGCGATACTTAGGGATGGACGTTGAATCAATTAAAAAAGATCAAGCGTTTGAGAACCGACAAATAATTAAGTTGGCGCTCGAGCTTAAACGTCAGCAGGAGCAAAATAAGGATAGGAAAAAAGGTGAAATTTCTGGCATTGACGAAGCACTTCGTAAACTCATTGTACGTGAGTTAGATCAACAAGAACAAGAGTCCGAGTATACATTGACTGATTTGGAGGATTTGATGATCGAATTTGATGATCGCCTTGATCGAAAAAATCGCATTCTTTCTCATATGTTAGCGCGTTTTGGCGAACGATTTTCAACTGACTTTCAATTGAAGTTTTCCTCAAGTCAAAGGAATGCTAATACTGACCTGGCCGATAAAAGACTCCTGACGTTGAAATCAATATTCTTGAAAAACATTGTCTCAATACATCAAAAACGTGCCTGCGGAATTCGATTTGATCAGGAAAATATTGGAACTAAAACATCCTTAGAACAAAAAGTAGGGATTCTTTTGGACATCAATGTTGGTAGCAGTTCTGACGGTAAAAAATCTATACAAGAGCTAAAATCCGAAAGGTTAACAGCAACTCAAATTAAAAAAGAGAAATCCCCTGGTGGTCACATCGATTATGTTTCAGCAAAAGGGAAAAAGAAAAATGGAACGGTGAATTTCATTGTAAATAGCCCCCACTTCATTAAATATCTCTTTCAATTTGGCCTTTCAATATCGAATTATCAAATTATTAAAGAAGCTGAAGTTTACGCTCTTTATTTCATCCCCCCCACTCACGAGGATGCGACAAGACTTCTAGACACTAAATCACTACAAGAATGTCAAGAAAAGCTTAGCGCATTGCTTGACAAGCTGCATCGCATTAGCAGAGATAACGAGTACTTTAGGATAGTTGAGCATGTTTTACTTCGTCCACAGGATAGCTCCTTTTGTAATTTCTTCCTTCTTGATGAGAAAGGAGAAAAAGTCTTTGAAAGTTTAAAAATAGGAAGGGAAGACGTCCAAATGTCCTCTGCCATTGACACTTTAATCTTAGCAGGCTACGCGGATAATTATAGAGTCGAGAAGACACCTGACAAGGATTTTAAGGTTATCATTCAAGACACAATTGGCAATGATCGCGCATCCTCTAATGATATCTTCCTTACTGAGCTCAGTGCTGAGAAGTTTATTAAATCTCGTGTTTTTCATTATCAAAAGGAAAAAGGAAATTTCAGTCAATTTATAGAGCTAGATAATAAAACTAGGTTCTATTTTCAATTGTTAGACGAGAGTGATAATGTGCTTTTTTCGAGCAGTCACGCGGATGAAATCGAAAAGCAAGAACAACGAGTTGAAAAATTCCTTGATTTGGCCCTGATCTCGGAAAACTATGAAGTTTTCGAAGACAAGAAAACGAATCTATTGAGGCTAAAAATAAAAGGGGCACCGGGTGATGGCATCATTCAATCAGAAAGCCTCTTTCGATCTGAAGCGGATGTCAATAAATTCATAGTGTACGCGATTAAACGTTTTGAAAACTGGCAATCCATCAAATCTAAAAATGAACTTATCAAATTCAAACGCATTGATGGCAGAGACGCTAAGGATTTTAATGCTGTTTTGAGTGTCGTTTATCCAAATTGGACCGAGCGCTTCCATAATGAGGAGTTTCTTCAGTTGTTCAAACAAACACTTATTACTGCTATTCCTGCTCACTTATCTCTTCGAATGGTGGGTTTGAATTTTGCTGAAATGGAAGAGTTTGATCGTTTGTATAACGGTTTGTTAACCGAACTAGAAGAAGTTTCATTTGATAGGAGAAACCGAATTACTAATTTATCTATTGGGATTCTAAAGTTAATCACAGATGACCAAGCCTAAAAACACATCGACCCCCAGGAAAACGCAAAGATCGGGTGGAGTGAAGGCATCCTCTCCATTTCCAGGTCTTAGGTCTTATAATGAGGATGAGGCTGCTTTTTATATTGGACGCGAACGACTCAAGTACACCCTATTAAAAAAGCTAAGTGAAGACAATTTTGTATCAGTTCAAGGGACGAGCGGAGTTGGAAAGTCTTCCTTCGTTGATTGCCTTATTATTCCTGAATTAAAAGCGGGTTTTATTTCAGGCGGTGAAAAAAAATGGAAAATCGCAGCTTTTAAACCCGGTGATAATCCTATCGCTTCGCTTGCATCAGCTTTAGCTTCACCAAGCATTATGCAGCAAGGTGAAGCAGAGGTTAAAATCGACCCAAACCTCACAGATAAGTTCGAAAAAATCCTCTCTACACAGAGGTATGGTTTGATAGACATCGTAGATGAATATGGCTTGATTCGAGATTCTAACATATTGATTTATATAGATCAACTTGATGAATTGACCTCTATATCAAATAAGCAATTGGCGAATGTCCTAATAGAGCGATTGGTTGAAGCCGCAAACCAAAATGCATACCCTATTCACATTCTTACTTGCTCAAGATCAGAATCGGATGGCGAGTTCGCCATTTACCCAAAGTTTGCCGAACTGATAAACCGCAATCATTTTCTGGTTCCACAAATGACCCTGCCTGAACTATTAGGGCTTTTTGATAAAATCGCAAGATTAGGATCTATAAGTTTCAGACCAGCACTTATAGATCATATTGCAACCTTTTACAAAACGCATCCTATTGAGTTAGAAAAGTTTCAGCACGCATTGAAACGCACAATAGGAGAAGTAAAAGCAGAAAGTGGAGTAAAAACTATAGGTCCACTTCATCTTAAAACTATTGGCGGGATCAACGGGTCAATTGCTACTCAGCTAGAGTTAATATTTAACTCATTCGCTCGCCAGGATCAAGAAACTTGCAGTCTATTATTTAAAGCTTTAACTAGAACAACGTCAGCCGGATTTCAGCAAACACAGCAGAGGTCACTGAAAACACTTTGTGAATTAATCGATTGTGATCAAGCTTCCTTAACGAAAGTAATAAAGTCCTTTGCTTCGGATGATTGCCAAGTAATTACCGTAATCCAAGCCAGTGACATTCGCGGGAAGTTAACTCAACTTGATTTGATTCATGAGTCTGAACAAGATCGATTTACAGCATATTCTCAGATTCAGATCTCACGCGAATTGATAATTAAAGCTTGGCCCAGACTTTCAAATTGGGTTTCAGAAGAAGCGAATGATGCTGCACGATACACTGAGATTGCCAAGGCGGCCGAAAAGAAAGAACATCCATACCAAGGAGAGAAACTAAAAGACACTTTATCATGGTATAGAAAAAAGAACCCCAAATTTGGCTGGGCTAAACAATATCATGAGGGGTATGAACCCGCAATAGAATTCATTTTAAAAAGCGAAAAAATCGCCATTCGCGAAAATGAAATTCGAATAGCTGAGGAGTTATCTAGACAACAAAAATCTGCACGCAATAAGAAAATAATTTCGGGAGTTTTATTACTTGCAATCGTCTTAATCGTCTTTTCATACTTTGAAACTAAAAAAGCTTACGAAGCAAGTCAATTGGCAGAAGAGGCTGAACGATCTGCGCACAAATCTATGTTGAGAGCGGATGCTGATTCTGCAAAGGCCGCGGCCGCTCTAAGTCAAGCTTTTGCAGCAGTTCTAAAGGCTGATACATCAGCGATAAATGCTCAAGCAGCAACGAATGAAGCTGAAGAAGCTAAGAGGAAGGCTTTAATTTTAAGAAATGAGTCGGAGCGATTATCTGCAGATGTTCGAGTGAAGGAAGGCGCATTGAAAAATGCGGTTATTGAAATGAATAAGTCTCGGATTTTAGAAAATTACCTCAACTTGGTCTCAACAATTCGTGAGTACTCTGAAAGCGCCCAAAAGGTCTTAACTAGAACGGCCGACCCAGCACAATTAAAAGATGCCGCAAGCATGGCAAAAGATGGGTATGCTCTATTTCAAAGGACGAAGAGTCCGAAATATGAAGTATTGAAAGATTCCGTTCAAGACGTAACAGCCATAGCGCAAAAAAAGCTTTTTTCCACAATGAATTTGGCGATTCAAAAAGTAAAAACCTCGGCCAAACTATCTAACATAGAAGGCGGAGTCGTAATTGAGAAAGTCATTGGTCTAAATGGAAAAAAAGCGAATGGGATCTTCTTTATTGGGACAAACGACTTAACATCCAGTATTTACAAGGCGCATATAGTTGGTGGGCAAGTTGAGATTGTTGATAAACTGACAGAAGCTTATTCAAAAGAGCGAAAAACTCAAGGTATAAGCGCAATGGCGGTATCCCAATCCAAGGAATACTTTGTAGCAAGTCACCTTCCAACTTTGCAAGATGTTAGATTTTTAACTGTCTATTCAATTCAGGGTGCCTTTGCATCGAGTATTCAATTTGAAAACTACGTTGAATACATCTGGCCTCTTGGAACGAACGATTTTCTAATTCTTGATCAGAAGGGCAATATTTATGCTTTGGTAGAACAAGAAAATGGATTATTCGCCCCGAGCGTCTTGAGTCGCTCAAAAGAACAGATTGTAACTGCAGATTTCCATGAAGAAACCAATCGGTTAATTTTGGTGAAACCTGATCATAAAATTGAGATTCTCGAAGTATTAAAAGATCGATCAATTGTCCAAAAACAAACGATGCAATTTGATGATTTTAACTCTGAAATTACCGCAGTTAAATACCTACCAAGTCACAACTGGCTGGTTGCGGGAAACCGAAATGGAGAAATCTACTTCTACAATGCAAAGGATGGCAGCTTGGTTTATCGAGCTTTGAATGAGCATGCGAACAATATTAATTGTTTTGAAATCAGTCCAGACGAGACTGTTTTCGTGTCTGGCGGGCGTGATAAAACGGTTAATATTTGGAAATTAGATGAACTGAAAGCTAAACTTCAAGGGGATCTTCAAATCGAGGAAAAATATCAGCCAATCCAGTTTATTGAATCTGAATCAATTAGAGACATAGGTTTTGTAAATAACGACTGGATTCTTGTTGCTTCCAGCAGTGAAGGACTTACAACCAACCAAAGCGGTGAAGTGTCATTACTTCCTTTAGATTTTGATGTAACTGGTCTAGAACTCAAGAAATTGCTAGAATAAATATGATATGCAATACCACATCTGCGAGTGCACGGAAGGCTGTAAGTTTAGTTCTTATGGGGCTCTTCTTTTTGTCTGCCCAATTGTCAATTGCACAGAATAAAGGAATTACAGGATCATTTAGTTCTCAAAATGAAAGAGTCTTAGACAAAAAGCTTAGTAAAGTAAGAAATAGATATGACGAGAGAAGGTATGAAGATGCTTATGATTTATACAAAGATTTACATCTAGCTCATTACAATAGTGTAAATGATGGCGATAAGATGGTCATTCTAGATTGGGGAATTCGGCTATCATTTATCACTGAGCAATGGGATGATTTAGACAGATACATTACCGAGTATTATAGCCTGGATCCATATTTTTCTGCGGAAAGTTTAAAAGAATCATCTCCGCAACTGCAAGCGTACATAGGGAATTTTGTAAGGGCCAAAAGCGAGCAATTTGTTTATGTGAATAAACACAAACAAAACATTGATTTAATTCCCGCTTCCATCACCGTTTATACAAAGGACGATATTGACCGATTAAGTGCTAGAAACTTACTTGATTTGATTAGAATAACTCCTGGCTTTGCTGAGCTCGGTGATAATAACGAACGGATTATCGGAACAAGAGGAACCTCGAGCACTTCACTTCAGGATGTTTTGATATTAATAAATGGACACCGAATATCTGATGTATTCACAAATTCAAACGGGCCGGATTGGTTGAGTCTAGATTATGTGGAACAAGTAGAAATAATGCGGGGACCTGGCTCAGCACTTTATGGGGAGAATGCCTTCAGTGGAGTCATTAATATAATAACGAAAGACGGTCGTTTTAAAAATACAAATCGTATTTCAGTCAAAACTGGCACAGGCAATACCTTTAGAGACATCAGCCCTAAATACAATACTTACAACGCTCATTATGAATATGGACGAAAACTAAGTAATTCAGAAGGAGTATACATTTCAGCAACATATACGCAAACTGGGGGCTCAGAAATCGATCACTCAACACTAGATGAGTCTACTGTTTTACCAGACATAATTAGTACAGACACAATTAGGGCCGCATCATCTAATGGGCGAGAATACATCAATCGATACGGACCTGGATACAACCTATTGCTCAACTATAATCGCAAAGCGCTAAAGGTGACTTCGAATGCTCAGATGAACACTTTTGTTTATTCTAGACCGTCAAGTTTAAACCTTTGGAAGAGCGACACACCTGACGAACGTAGAAACCGTGTGAGAAAAGACCAAAGAGAATTTGTTCATATTGAGTACGGACTTTTTGATAACTCAGACCGATTTGAACATGACCTAAGGTTTAAGTTAAGTGGGGACCATTTCCACAAAGACATATATTTTCCTTCGTACTCAGATGAAATTATTGGAAATCAACGTATTATCGGTGACGAATATCGAGGAACGACAAGTCTTGAGTTTTCTAGCGATAGTTTAATGAAGAATTTCGATCGAATTGGTGATCAGCATTTCCTAATCGGAGTTGAGGCCTATTTTAATACCTGGCACTACAACTACTTTGTGGGAAACGATTCATCATTCGTACTCTCTCAAACCGAGGATTATTTTACGGAGCCGGGGGAATCAAAATTTGAGTATATCGCAGCTGCTTATACACAGACTGAACAACATTTAATTCAGGATATTCTGATTGCAACGGCTGGAGTCCGTCTCAACTATCATAGTAAGTATTCTACATTCGATAAATTTGAATGGGGAAAACAATATTCACCGCGATTAGCCCTCATATTTCTTGCACCAAAAAGTAAGCGAAATCTAAATGTATTTAAAGCAAAAGTGCTGTATAATTCAGCCTTCTTTCCCCCACCATTTTTATACAGACGAGGTGGAATTTTTGGATTTCAAGGTTCTGATTCATTAACGGTTCAAAAAATTGAGAGTGGTGAATTGGTAATAAGCGGTGACTTACCGAGCAAGTTAAGTTATAGCGTGATGTTCTATGCCAACAAAATCGACAACATCATTGAGAACGTGTTTGTTCCGTCTATTGGTGACCGAATCTACATTAACGCGCCCAGAGCGCGCAGAAATTCAGGCGTTGAGGTGGAAATTCGACATGCACTTGAGCTAGATAAATTTGACCTGAAGTCATTTTTCAATTATTCACTCGCCATGGAAAGTGATTTTAATGACACTAAGAATCACAATTATTTTGAAATATTCAATGGCAAGTATTTCACATCTGGGAGTACACTGACCAATTATCCAGGTTCAATGGCTAATGTTGGATTAGACTTAATCACGAAGAGAAATAGTGATTCTGGAGAATCTAGTTCAAAAGCTAAGTTTTCCATTGGATCAAACATTCAATGGATCGGTGAAACAACTGTTTATTCCTCCTACAGTCTGCAGCAAGGAAATCTCGTGCAGAATTCGAATGGTCAACAAACCAAATCTACTCTTCCTCAAGCCTTTATTTTGGACGCTCGGTTCAAAGTTTATTACCCAAGGATGAATTTTGGAATCTCTGCATACAATGTTGCAAACAATCAATATTACCTACCTAGTGTCAACTTTAGTTCAAGAAGACAGAATGCTGAAGGCAGAATGATTTTGTTGAATTTTACTTACCTAATCAACGCAAAATAGCATCGTGACATTCTTTCAAAAAGACAATTTTCGACAGGATTTATTTGGAGGGATTTCTGCTGGTATAGTCACCCTTCCTGTAGCCTTAGCGTATGGAGTGGCAACCGGATTAGGACCCATCGCAGGAATGTACACGGCAATTATCCTTGGATTAATTGCCGTAGTGTTTGGAGGAACTGACACGCAGATCAGCTCACCAGTTGGTGCGATGACGGTAGTAGTAGCTTTCATTATTGCCACTGAAGTAAGTATTTCGGGTAGCATTGAAAAAGCCTTACCAGTCTTAATCGTCATGTTTGCTCTAACCGGACTCATACAAATGCTGATGGGGTTATTCAAAGTAGGGGCAAACATCAGGTATGTTCCATATACTGTGGTTAGCGGATTTATGAGTGGAATCGGTATAATCATCATGGTGCTGCAGGTAAAAGACATTTTTGGAGTTTACAACTCTGACTACAACTCTGTGTCCAGCATCCTAATGCATTTTGATCATTTTATTCAAAACGCGAATTGGTATGCTTTTGTAGTAGCTGGTCTTACGATTGCAATCATCTACTTGTTTCCTCTTTTAACCAAGCGCGTTCCCAGTAGTTTGATTGCCTTGATCTCAGTAACGTCCATCGTCTACTTTTTTAATCTGGATGTACATAGTCTTGGTGAGGTAGAAATCCACTTTTCTCACTTTGAAATGTCCTTTTTTGACCAGATTTTCAAATCAGACGTACTTTTCCGCATTCTGTTGGCCGCATTTTCTCTTGCTATTCTAGGTTCTATAAATACACTTCTTACCTCCGTTGTAGCCGATAAAATGACACATACCGTGCATAACAGCAACAAGGAGCTCTTTGGTCAAGGGTTAGGGAATTTTGTGGCCGGTATTTTCGGGGGATTTCCAGGAAGTGGTGCGGTCGCATGCACGGTCGCAAATATCCAATCCGGAGGACGTAATAAAATTTCAGGCGTTATTAGTTCGCTTTTCTTGCTTGTCATACTGCTATTTGGCAGTCATTTAGCAGCCGTAATTCCAAATGCTGTTTTAGGTGGCATTCTCTTTCATATTGGTCTCGTCATCATTGACTTTAAGACCTTGAAAAAGGTCGGAAAAATTAGCAAAGCGGACAATTTTGTAATGTTCACTGTTTTAATACTAACAGTATTCTGGAATTTAGTTTATGCCGTGATAATCGGATTGGTGATTGCATCGTTTCATTTTATGAAGCGCATGTCAGATGTCGTAGAGCAGGATACTAATAAATCGAGAGTTGATGAATTAGTAAATGAAGTTATTGGACGGTTTAACGATAAACTCATTCGAGCCTTAATTCAGCTTTTTGTATTGATTGCGGATTTAGATGGCCACACAAATAAAAGTAGAGTAGTCGTGGAGAACTTCCTAAAAGGACGGGTTCATGTTGATCAAATGAGACAGTACCTAGACTTTTATGACGACCTAATTGAGCGCCAAATTCAAGTTAGCGATAAGAAAGCCGGGCTCCATAAAAAGAATGCGATGAGTTCAGTGAAAGTCTTGAAAATTTGCACACAAATAAATACGGAGCTCGAAAGCCGAGAAAAGCAGTTTATACTTAGGCGTTTGATCGAATATGTGAACAATGGAAGCGCTCCAACAATTCAAGAATTAGAATTCGTTGATTTGGTGGGGGATGTTTTTGGCATTTCTAAAGAAGTGGTAGCAGAAGCTAAGGAAATTGCCTCGAGTGAGGACAGGATCACGGAAGAATCAACTCGAATTATTCGAGACATCAAGGGGTTCGAAAAGCACGTGCTCATCAAAAACCTTAAAGGACCCATTTTCTTTGGATTCTCCCATCGCTTCCTAATATCTATGAGAAACATCTCCGAGGACACTAGAGCTGTAGTTTTCAACATGTCCTTTGTGCCCTTCATGGATCATTCAGGCGTGCGCACATTTGCCGAAGTGGTGCAATTTTTAAAACAAAAGGAAATTGAGGTTTGTTTTAGCGGCCTGAGTGAAGAAAACCTTCAATTGCTTCGTGGAGTTGACCTTATACCAAATACCGTACCTGAGGAATGCGTTTTTAAGTCCATTGAAGAATGCGTGATGTGGTTGAATGAACCAGGTCAAATTAGAAGTTCGTTCAGCCAAGACGTTGACGGATAAAAGTATGACTGAGATGCATGAAATTAATCGCCTCATATTCCACATCGATAGTGCATCCGAAGTTTCTAGTAATTCCCGCTTAAACAACATTATTCAAGGAGTATTAGAAGAGTATTTTGATCGGTTTGACAAAATAGGTGTGGATGTGTTTTTTGATCGCATAGAATTGGATTTAGGTGAAATTGATCAAGAGCACTTTGAGGCCGAATTAAATGTAAGGCTGCATTATCTTCTCGAAAATGAGCTGCGAAAGTTCTTTAGTCAGCAGGATATAAATGCAGAAATCAAGACAAGGTCGAAGCTCGCGACAAAGGCACTCTTCGAAGAATACATGCGGCTCGGGATAAACAGTCAAAATGATCAATCCCTTTCTTCAGTCTTCTCAAAGTTTGCGTCTGAAGATGCTGAATCACTAAGTCAAATATTAGATTCTAGTGAATCATGGCCAATTATTCGACAACGTTTGTTTGACCAAATAGACTTCTCATCATATGAGTCATATTGGACATCAGCAAAGGCCTCTATTTATTTGCCAATTCGAAGAGTCAACCAACAGATTCTCAAAGATTTTTCCGAGCGTTCAATGTTGGATTATGGATTCGTTGGATTGCAAGGAATTTTAAAGCGGGCTACTTACGATTTTATGTTCTCTGCCGATCAATCAACTTCAAATGTTAGATCTTACATCCAAATACTTCGGAAACAGAAAGCCGCCTTTGAGAAATATGCACATCGAATATCGGTTTCTATTGATCATTATTTATCCGAATTCGAACAAGGCATCGATCTTCAAAATGGATTAATAACATCACTTTCCGAAGGAGTAAATCTGAGTACAACCGCCCGTGGCGAGCAAGTACTAATGACTTTTTTAATTGAAGGCCGATCTCCTAGTTCCTTGGATATCAGCGCTATTCAAACATTTTCTCATACGCTACATCGTAGCACATTAGTGCGTATATCTAAAAAGTTGATCTCTGGAATAAATGACAGTGAACTTTTAGAGCGACTTCTTCGCACTCATCAAGCCTTCACTCCGTGGCAATTGAGAGTTTTATATACCCTGTTAAGCGCATCGCTATCAGGCAAGAGTTGGCAATATATCGCCTATATAGCTAAACTAGACACCATTATTGAAAAGGAGTTTGGTGAGAATTTGTTTTCTCTTTCACCTAATAGTTTCAGGAGATATTTTCGATTAGGAACCAGTGCTAAAAGGCAAAGTATTCAGCTGATAATAGATATTTCAAAATATATAAGTGCACGACAAGGAATTGCTCCAAAGAAAGTTACGGAGCGTATCTCATCAATCGTTCAACACTCCAAAGGTGAAGAGTATGAGATAATTCAATTTGCCATAAAAGAGGCTATGTCATCTATCAAAGATTCTGAAACTAAAAGGAAAGGCTTGGATCGTCCTGATTGGAGTCTTCTCAGTGTATTCGTCCATTTTCTACAAACAGGATTATGGATCCGATCAAATTCCTCACCACAAGAAGCTTTGCCAGAGCTATTGGAATCAAACCTTTCAGGGATTCGTAGCGCAGTTTATGAGCGACTAGAGGATCGAATATTGTGGATTCGTCTAATACATCAATTTCGATTAGAGAATGTATACATCCTCTTCAAAAGCATCTTCGGTTTAGACGAGCACTACCCCAATTTAATGGTGGCTGTAATGAAGGCTCAGAGAGCAGGAAGCCTAGCTATTGAGCGTGAGTTACTCGTTGCTTTTATAGACGCAAAAATCAAAATCAAAGCCTTAAAAGAGACTTCCTTTAAAGGAAATATTGAGCTTGAATTTTCTCAGTTGTTAAAGCCTTTGACCGAACAAAACAGAGACAGAGAACATATTCAGAACTTAGATTACCGAGCGGTATTAGCGCAATGGCTTGATCAATCCTATGACCTGCCTGATGATGCCATTAGAGATAAAGTGCTTCGCAATGCTTTGAGTCAGATTGACATCATCCTTGACTGGTTAAAAAAGACTTCGATTTCTGCCAAAGTTTGGCAGTCTATTTTCTCTGGATTAGACAAAAAATTGCTCACCGATATGATGGACAAGCTCAACACAATCATCGTAATTGAGTCGCTTGGTTCATTCATAGATATGATACGCTTGTCACGATTTGGCAAAGTCATCACTCAGGAAAAACTAGTTTCTTTTTTAATAATAATTGCGCATGGTGAAAGTGATCAACTAACTAAAAGCGCTAAAGAAGAATGGAAGAGTTTCACTAAATCTCATCCTGAAGAAGCTATAAAAGCGAAAAAACAATTCAGAAATAGTACCCAATTAGCCCTATTGGGAGGTTCTTCAGGGTCAGATAATCTTGACGACTTCCTTTATCAACTGGACAGAACCATTCAAACGGGTCGCTTCGAGGCATCCACTGCCTACGAATCATTTAATGTATTTGAACACAAACTCAGACAATTATTCGAATTCAATGAACCAAAGTTGATGAGATTTTTCAATCATGCATCTACCTCAAAAGTTTTGCAGTTCCTTGAACATCTCGAGCATGCCACAGTAAGTGCGTTAAAAATTGCGCTTGATTCCAAGTTCAAGCAAAGTGCTTACGTAGAAATTGCTTTTTCTATTCGGACTAATAATACCAACAACAGGGAATACATAAATCTCTCGATTTTAGCGTTTGGACTAAAAAGTGTTCAATTCAATCACCAAACATTCTTTCAGTTCTTAAACACTTATTTACCAGGACTTAAACTTCCGTTAATTGACGTAGATAGGAATATTCAATACGATGAAAGTATCGTTCATGCGAGCATTCATTTCTTAAAGTTTGGTCAATTCATAGACGATAGATTATCGAGCGATAAATTAGAAAGAATCATTGTCTGGATATTACAAAATCAGCGTGATTTATTCATTTCAGGCATAACTCGTGACGCTAACTTAAAGCAAGTCCTAATTAGAATTTACGATACGATTCAAAAATCAGAATGGTCCTATATCACCTCCTTGATTTTAAATCGAAGTCAAGATGCTATTGAACAGGAAATAAGTAGACTGGAAAATACCACGAAAAAAGTCAAACAACTTTTGGCCAAACTGGTGTCAGTCGAATTAAAAAGTCAGTCAGCAAGCAATTTACTCAACTACGTAACTGATAAAATTGAGACTCCCTCATATACTGAAATAGAAATACAATCGATAAAAAAGTTAGAGGAGAAGTTGCCTCATGACTTCGATATGCTCACTTCTGAACTGCCAGAGAAACTTCTCGGAATGGCAATTCAACCTCAATTCAAGAAAGATTATCATGTGTTCCAACTGATTGACAATATTGCTGAAAATGGAGCATTTCCGTCTTGGAGTGAGCTGAAAGACGCATCAGATTTTGAAGACGTTTTAAAGTCATTACACAAAAGCGCACCTCGATTGACACATCATTATTTGAATGTGTTAATCAAGGAAAAACAAGCCACACTTAGATTACTATATATTTTGGGAACAGATAGGTTCTTGAATGTTCTCAAATTATTTTGGAAGGACTTTGTTATAAGAATGGAAAGTGTAATCAGATCATTGATTATCATCCATGAATCATTGGGTAAAAGAGAGGCGTTACTGGCCTATTTTGTTGAACGCTACATTTATATTTCTTGGCCAATCAAGTCTGATAATATTCTTTACGTAACACGATTAATCCAAGCAGGTATTCCAGCAGATTTTAATCTATCGATTGATGAATACACCAAGCTTTTAGCCTTAAAAAGTCTAGATCAATCAGACAAGCAAGCCTTAAGTTTTATATCTGCTTTTTTGAGCACCCGCAATCTTCAACAAGCTGCAGTATCGGAAATCCGACCCCAACGAACCTTTGATATTTTAAAATATTTAATAGTCGAAAATGAAGTGCCTTGGTGGGTTGATTACTCCAAAATTGGGTCTAAAACACTACAAGATCAAATCAATGAATTTTCACTCAAAGTGCTAAGCGAAGATCCGACAAAATGGATTCATGACTTTGCACAATCTGGACATGTCCTAGATATTTTCAGTCATCTTGTTAAGCACATAAACAACCAACAATTCGACCGCATCATACTAGCACTGAATCCAAACTTTGGGGGCTTTATCGTCAGCTTTAATATGCTATTTAACCGCGTATCATCATCCTATTCTGAAGATGAATGGCGTCTGTTTGTATTGGAGTATGTGTTGAAGGTGAAAAACATTAATGCGGCAAACTTTATTAAAGATGCATTTACGTCAATATCACAAAGTACATCTATCAATACCAAAGTTTTAAAGCTTGAATTACAGCGTGCAGCATCCGCAGCTGTTGAAAGTGGGGAAATTAGGTTTCGCCCATTAGTCGACATGTTAGAAGCACCTTTTGAGGCAGAAGAATCAATACTCACATTTGATGATGAGCAGAATGAAACCAAAAGCTTCGATAGCATCTTGATACATTACATACGATTTGGAACGATCCCAATGGGCGTCTACCCAAAGTTCAATACATACTTTGAATTTTCTCAAACCCTTCAGCGTGCCTTTTTACAAAATGAGGCTCATATAAGAAATTTGATTCAAGCAGAATTGAACGACAATCGGGTCAGGGCAAGAATTATTCGCTTTGAGAGCGATCATTTCATTGCTGCATTAATTTCAATGTTGTTTCCAATGACGAGGCTCACTTTATCTAAAGAGGGCAAATCTATTCGCAACTTCATCTCTGATCTAATAGGGCTGACAAATGCAAAAGTCATTCACGACCTTTTTTATGCAACATTACTTGAACAAGCTTTAAGCCCATACTCTAAATCACTCGGCACTAGTGATTTATTAGAACCATTCATTAAAAAAGCTGTCGATCAATTTCAACTTAAAAATATTAAGAAAGAAGTTTCAATTCAGATTTATGAAATGAGTCCAACACTTCGTGAGTTTGTTGAGCGAACCTTATTCGGTGGCAAATCAAACCTAAAGCTTCGAGGTAAAGACACCGAAACAACCTCACCCATAGAGTCAGAAAGAAACAAATTCATTGAAGAAGGTGGTGAGCTTGAACTTAAAAAGGCTGATGGCCAAGAAAATCATGGTAACCATGTGGCAGAGCAAAAGGTAACAGCTCATAAGACAGAAAAACAGAAAAAAGAAGAAGAAAGAAAGCTCAATGAGGAACTAGAGGATATACCACATGTAGAGCTTGATTTCGAAGTCAATCTTAAAAATGCCGGACTTGTAATTGTATGGCCATACTTAGAACGCTATTTTGAACTGCTTGAAATGGTAAGTAACAAAAAGTTCAATTCCAAAAAAGCGGCAAGGCGCGCGGTTCAATTATTGCAATATTTGGTCACCGGTTTGGATTCGGCACCAGAACACGAACTACTGCTAAACAAGGTGCTTTGTGGGGTGGAGATTGCCACGCCCATTCCCTTTGAAATTGAATTAAGCGATCGAGAACGAGATATTTCAGAACAGATGTTGAAAGGTCTATTGAATAACTGGCCAAGGCTTAAGAATACTTCAATAGAGGCATTGCGAGAGGGCTTCTTGGTTCGAGATGGAAGGCTTATTGAAACAGATGAAGTCTGGCAATTGAAAGTGGAAGACAAAACTTTAGACATCCTCATGGATGGAATGCCATGGTCGTTCGGGATCATTAAATTACCTTGGATGAACAAAAGATTGAATGTGGAATGGAGATAGCCTTTAATAGCAGTATGGATGTTTTAAGCAAGGAGTTAGAGTGGCTCAACAAGGTGATTTCATATCGTTTTGCTGAATATTTCAAGCACAGTGAACGATTCGATTATCCTCTATCGCCTGATTTGTCAAGCGATGAATCATTTTACGCTGCCATCTTACGTAAATTGGAAATCGATGAAACGTCACGGTTGCTCATTTTAATTGCATTGGCCCCGCACCTGCGTCCCGCAGTATTTGACATGTTTTTCACCAAAAATGAACAGTTCGACCGTGTATTTGCAGAATTTGGTGGACTTAAAGGAGAAAAGCACAGTGGATTCGTTCCAACCGGTGAAACGGCAGCATTCATAATAGCAGGTGACAATTTGGATCGAAGGTTCGAATTACAGCGATGTTTTAATGAGCAGCACGTTCTTTATCGAGAAAATATTCTAACCCTCGGTTTTACAAACGCTTACGAGCCAATGTGGGGCGGAGAACTCATCATTAGTGAAGAGTTTTTGACGCATCTTACTTTGAATGAGCCCTACAATCCCAGGTTTTCACCAAATTTTCCTGCACACCACCTAACAACCAAGTTGGAGTGGAGCGATGCCGTTTTCGATTCGAATGTTTTGACTGAAATCGAACACATACAATCTTGGATAAAGCATCAAAAAGAAATTCTCGAAAATCCTAACCTCAGCAAGTATTTAAAATCTGGGTATCGAGTCCTTTTTTATGGACCTCCCGGAACAGGTAAATCAATGACTGCAGCTCTACTAGGTAAAAGTCACAATATGGAAGTTTACCGAGTAGATCTGTCTTCCATCGTGTCAAAATACATCGGTGAAACAGAAAAGAATTTGGCAAAATTGTTTGATATTGCTGAGAATAAGAATTGGATTCTATTTTTTGACGAGGCTGATGCGCTATTTTCAAAACGGCTTTCAACACAAAGCAGTAATGACATATTTGCAAATCAGCAAGTAGCATATCTGCTTCAGCGTATCGAGGATTATAACGGTGTAGTAATCCTTGCGACAAATTTCAAGGATAATATTGATGATGCTTTTCTTAGACGTTTTCAAAGTATCATTCTTTTCCCAAAACCTACTGCTGATGTTCGCCATGAACTTTGGAAGAAATACTTTGCTCCTTTCAACATGGAAGAAACAGATATAGAAAGCATTGCCGCAGAATATGAGATTACGGGAGGTAGTATTATCAACGTCTTGCGCTATTGCTCAATTATCGCAGCTCAACGCGGAGACAACAAAGTGAAAGAAAATGATATTCTAATCGGTATTAAAAAGGAGTTTTTGAAAGAAGGGATAACACTTTGATTTTTTCCTATGAGAAAAAAGCAGATGCGCCAAACATACCTATGGGCGATTGGAAAACAAGGGATAGATAATTTGCTCAGCCAATCAATTGGGAACTTACTGAAAACAAAAAATCCCGAGCACTGCTCAGGATTAATTTGTTGCCCCACAAGGACTCGAACCTTGACTGACGGTACCAAAAACCGCTGTCCTGCCAATTAGACGATAGGGCATCCTCATAAAAGGAGCGCAAATGTAAAAAAGATTTCATTTTTGTAGCCAAGCAATTTATCTTTTGTACTTAAAACATATTCCATCTGTTGTAAAGCCCTTGGCCAAGGACTTGATTTTTGATCTTCATAATGATCAAAATGCCATCTATCTCACATTTGATGATGGGCCCCATCCTGAGATTACAGAGGAAGCACTAGACTTGTTAGATGAATACGAAGCACACGCTACCTTTTTCTTGATTGGAGAAAATGTGCGTAAATTTCCTAAGGTTTTTGAACGCATCAAAGCATCAGGACACGCCATAGGTGTGCATGGCAACCAACATTTAAGCGGATGGAAGACTAAAAATGACGTCTATTTCGCAGATATTGCTTCCTCCGCAGAAGTGATCAACTCCAATCTGTTTCGCCCACCTTATGGCGAAATCACCTTGTCTCAATCCAAAAAACTGAAGAAACATTACAAAATCATCATGTGGAGTGATCTCAGCGCAGACTTTGACAACAGCTATACTAGCCAGCAGTGTTTTGAATTTGCCACCAAAAAAGTAAAGCCTGGCAGTATCATCGTTTTTCACGACAGCGAAAAAGCAAGGCCCCGAATGATCGAGGCCTTGAAACTAAGTCTTGAGTTTTATCAAGCCAATGGTTTTAGAATGGATTCAATAAAGCTTTAAGCAAGCTCAGGCTGCACATAAGGCACTCCTGCGGCTTTCAATCCATCGAAGCCTTTCTTGATATCTATAATATTCTTGAAGCCCTTAGAAGCGAGAATACTCCATGCTATCACAGATCTGTATCCGCCTTTGCAATGAATGACGTAAGAAGTTTCTGGATTCACTTCAGCTAAATGGGCATTGATGTAATCCAACGTCAATAGCTGCGCATCTTCTAAATGGCAATTTTCAAATTCAGATGGCTTTCTCACGTCTAATACTTGTCCTTCAGGTTGATTAGCCTTGAACTCTTCTGGAGTGATGGACGGAATAACACGCACTTCTTTTCCAGAAGCACGGTACGCTTCAAAGCCACCATCAAGGTATCCAATAACATTGTCATAACCCACACGCGCTAAACGCATGATTGCTTCTTGTTCTTTTCCTGAATCAGCCACAATAGCAATGGGTTGATGCATATCTTCTATCAGTGCACCTGCCCAAGGGGCAAACTGTCCATGCAATCCGATATACCACGCATTTGGAATATGACCTTCGCTGAATTCGCCTTCTCTGCGAGTATCAAGCACCATAACGCCCGATTTCTGTGCTTCGAGCACTTCATCCACGGACATTGCATTTAAAGAGCTTTCAAATACTTGATCAATAGACTTATAGCCTTTCTTATTTTGAGATGCAGCTTTGGCAAAATATTGAGGCGCAGGCAATATTCCTTTAGTCAATTCTTTCACAAATTCTTCTTTGGTCAAGTCACCTAAAGCGTAATTGGTTTGCTTTTGACCTCCAAGCAAAGCTGAAGTTTCGCTCGACATATTCTTACCGCACGCAGACCCAGCACCATGCGCAGGGTAGACAATAATATCGTCTGGCAAAGTCATGATCTTTGTTCGCAGTGAATCATACAATGTGGCAGCCATATCTTCTGCGGTCATCTCTCCGCCTTTTTGAGCGAGGTCTGGCCTTCCTACATCGCCTATAAATAAAGTATCTCCTGTATAAATAGAATGCTCTTTCCCATTTTCATCAAAGAGCAAATAGCAGCTAGATTCAGGGGTGTGTCCGGGTGTGTGAAGTAATTTAATCTTCAACTCTCCTAACTCAAATACCTGACCATCAGTAGCTTGAATAATATCGAAATCGGTTTGTGCGGTAGGCCCAAACACAATTGGTGCTCCTGTTTTAGCGGCTAAATCTAAATGACCACTCACAAAGTCTGCATGAAAGTGTGTTTCAAGAATGTATTTAATCTCTGCTCCGCGCTCTTTTGCTTTTTGCAAATAGGGTTCAGTTTCTCTCAGCGGATCGATAATGGCTGCTTTACCATTAGATTCTATATAATATGCTGCTTCAGATAAGCAACCAGTGTAAAGTTGTTCTATGTACATAACCTTCTTAGATTGAAAGAACAAAAGTATAAAGTAAAAACCCCGCTTGTGCGGGGTTTAATTTATTCTGCTGGTATGACGGAAGCGTTATTGCGTCTATTAAACCTAATACCTAACACCAATTCATGCGAACCCGATGTAGCCGCGCCAATGCGACCAACATTCAAGTCATAAGCATATCCGATACTCAGATTGTTTTCAAACTGATATCCAGTCATGAAACCAATAGCTTGCACTGAAGCCCCTGAAACAACTGCATACCGAATAGAAGACCCTAACCAAACCATGTCTTTGTAGATTCCTCTTACTTGAGTGTCATAAATATCGATGGAACCGACTATCTTACCCAAGAAGTTGGCGTCAATTGCCCACGTATCATCAAAGTCATAGCGATATCCACCATTAATGTAATAGTGACGTGCTAACACATTCTCAGTCTCCGAATAATCATTGAAAAACTGGGCCTTCAACCCAGCAATTTGAGGTACATAAACTCCTGCGTGCCAATTTTTACCTGAGAATCGAACTCCCGATCCAAAGTCTATCGACCACAATGACATCAACCCACTACTCAATGCAATATCATTCGCCTGAGCTAGATCAATTTTACTTCCATCTACCGCGAACTGCAACATTCCCGTTGAAAGAGCAAAGCTCAACTTATAATCATTAGACACTTTCAAATGATAAGCATATGATGCCTGAAAACCATTTCTACGGGTTTGACCAACCACATCACTGAAGATGGTTCCACCTACACCCATGGTCTCTTTCACAATTGGCCCTTGCACACTTAAGTAGTATGTACGTGGGGCATCTTGAATCCCAACCCATTGGTCGCGATATAAAGCGTTAGCCTGAAAGTAATTTTCAGTTCCTGAAACAGCAGGATTTACCATGTATTCGTTCATAAAGAACTGTGTCCATTGTTCAAGCTGCTGAGCTTTTGCTTGTGAAAAGGCAATAAGGACTATCAATATGGCGATGAGCTTTTTCATAAATCTCATTGTTTTCAATTATTTAAGGATCGTAACTGGTCCAGTAACTAGGTTTTTCACTTGATCATCCTTTAGATCAATTACGTAGTAGTAAGTTCCAACAGTCAATTCTTTACCATTATGCTTACCGTTCCAAGGGTTGGTATATCCAGGAGCCGACTCATAAATCAAGTTACCCCATCGATTGAATATTTGAACAACTGCATTCGGGAAGTCATCAATTCTCTCGATTAAGAAGAACTCATTCACACCGTCACCATTTGGAGAGAATCCACCAACCGGATCAACTAACTCTTCTACTGTTACAGTTACACTGTCTATTCCGAAACAACCATCAGCATCTGTCGCACTCACATAATAAGTGATGGTTTCCAATGGGTTCGCTTGAGGGTTGTATTCAGTGATACTTGTTAAATCCTGAGCTGGACCCCATACCACATCAACATCAGAATTAGCAGTAGGTGCACCTCCAATAGATGTTATATCGCCAGGAACAATAGTCTTGTCTGGACCAGCATCAATACCTGGACCAGGAGTCCACGTAATATTCACTGTATCTCGATCGACACACACATTGTTAACACCTTCATAAATGTAGGTTGTAGTTTGTGACGTTGTGTTGACCACAATAGAATTCCCTGAGTCAGCAACAACTCCATTTAGATTCAACCATCTTACAGAAGTTGCACCCGTGTTTGTTCCCGTTACATTAATTTGATTAGTAAATGGACATACTTCAAAGTCGTCCATTGCAACAACATCAACGAAGAACTCAGCATCAATTGTGAATGTATCAGCAATTGCACATCCATTAGCATCAGTTACAATTAAAATGTAATCGCCTGCCACAACACCATTCAAATCTTGCGTAGTCAAAATTGATGTTGAATCACTGATCCAATCGTATGAATAAGGCGCAGAACCTCCGGTAACGGTTATTTCAACCAGACCATCTCCAGTATTCGTGCATGTCGCATTTCCAATTGTATCAACGGTGATAACTAGAGGATCTGGTCCACCTACTGTTTCAGTAGTAATAAATGTACATCCGTTGGCATCAGTTACTGTTAAGGTGTAATTACCCGAACACAAGCCTGCAAGTGTGCTGTCAGAACCACCATTGCTCCAAGCAAAGGTGTAAGGTGCTGTTCCGCCAGAGATACTTATGTCTATTATTCCATCGCAATCAGCGCCACATGCAACATCAGTAATCTCAACAGAATTCACAATGATTTCTGACGGTTGAGATATTGTGTACACATCAAAGGCTGCACATAAATTAGCATCAATTACAGCGATGGTATCATCACCTGCACAAAGCGAGTCGATATCATCAGTAATCTCACCATTCGACCAAAGGATATTGTAAGGAGCAACTCCGCCAGAAACTGTTGTATTGATTAATCCATCACATTCCCCGAAACAACTTACATCGACCAATAGGTCAAGAGCTATGACCGGTGCGTTGGCATTATTAAGAATAATACCCGTAGTATCCACGCAACCATTTACATCCACTATTCTCACTCCATAAATACCTGCAAAGAGATTAGAAACAACGCTATCCGTTTGCGCTGGAATTAAAGGGCTACCTGATGCATCCAACCATTCATAAGTGTAAGGGCCTCCATTTCCACCTGACGCAGAAACCGTTATCGATCCATTATTCACTTGACAATCCGGATCAACTTGCGAAATCACATTTCCAACAATCGGTGCAGGGTCATCTATGATGAATGTTAAGCTATCAGAACAGCCAACGGTATCTGTGATTGTCACAGAGTAGGCTCCACCGCATAAATCATTAATCGCCAGAGTGGTATCGCCCGTATTCCACAGAATAGTGTAAGGTGGGTTGCCGCCTGACACATTCAAAGAAATACTTCCATCACATTCTCCCGGACAAGAAACATTATTTTCAACCGAAACAATAGTGAACGGCTGTGGGTCAATAATGGTCGCTGAATCAACCAACACTTGACCGTTATCATCTGTCAAGGTCAGAACATACGTACCAGAGCAAAGTCCAGTAATCAATTCAGTAGTTGCACCGTTTGACCACAAGTAAGTGTAAGGAAGCACACCACCAGTAGCAGTTGCAAGAACTTCGCCATCACATCCATTTCCAGTACAAGTAATTTCAGTTATATCAAACGTAACGTCTAGTGCTTCTGGTTCAGTAATCGTGATTGTATCAACAGTATTACAGCCATTCACATCAGTCACAGTAACCGTGTAAAATCCTGCGCATAAGTTGCTCGTTGTTTGAGTTACATCCCCATTTGACCAGAGATACGTAAGTGGTGTAACCGCTGAATTCACAGTCGCTGTTCCATCGCAAACTCCACTTGCTGACGTGTTGGTAGAAGTCAAAGTAATTGCCGGACCTGTTGCATCAGAAACCGGATATCCAAATACTTCGAAACATCCAGATGCATCGGTCACAGTGACGTCATAGAATCCAAAACAAAGTGCGCTTAATGTTGGAGTTGTACCTCCATTTGACCAAGCGAATGTAAATCCTCCAGCACCACCAGCAAATGTTGGATCGATCGATCCATCGCATACTCCGCATGTAGCATCAGTTACTGTAACAGCCGTCTGTACGATAGCCGCAGGCTGAGCAATATTAAAAGTGTCTAGAGTTGTACATCCATTGGCATCAGTTACTGTCAAGAAATATGTTCCTGCGCACAAACCAGATGCTAGAGATAAACCATTACCATTTCCTGGCACTGGACTCCAATTAAATGAATATCCACCCGCTCCTCCAGAAGCTGTAATTGCAATTGAGCCATCACAAACACCACCACAAGAAGCGTCTACCACAGTGCTATCCAACACTATCTCACTAGGTTGATCAATTGTAAATGTTGCTATTGAATCACAACCAGCACCATCACTTATAGTAACAGTGTAATCTCCAGCACACAATCCAGCGTTATTGGCCGATGTCGGACCATTGCTCCAAGCAAACGTAAACACCCCCGAGCCTCCGGTAGGTGCCAATGCAATTGCACCGTCACAAGAGCCGAAGCAAGATGCATCTGTAATCGTTTCGTTAGGATTAATCAAGTCGGGAACATTGACTGATACAATATCTGAACTGATACAACCTGCGCCATTGGTCAATTCAACGATGTAAGTTCCTTCACACAGGTTCGAAATAGTATCGGTAGCTCCGATAACCAATCCCGTTGCTAAATCTGTCCATTCTACCGTGCAAGGAGCGCTTGTGCATATATAAGAGGCAAATACTTCGCCATCACAATTACCACAAGTGGCATCTATACTATCCGCAGTTACTTGATCCGCACCATCAGCATTAATTGGCACACTTGCGATCAATTCACAACCATTCACATCTGTAATAGTCACCTGATTTAAACCAGGGCACAATGAATCGTTCGTAGCTGTAGTTTGACCATTATCCCACAAGAATGTGTAAGGTGCTCCTGCAAGAGGCAGTGGATTAGCAGTTGCCGTTCCATCGCAAACTAAACATCCTGAATTTGTAATCCCAGAGAATGTATTTGTAATTGGATCAGGATCAATCAAAGTAACACAGAATTGCTCCGTACATCCATTGGCATCTGTAATATCAACACAATGAACGCCAGCGATAAGTCCAGTTTCTGTTTGACCTGTATTTCCAGAAGCCCATAGATAAGTGTAAGGACCTGTGCCTCCACCTCCTGTGACCGTAGCCGATCCATTTGCATCACCGAAGCATAATGGATCTGTAACACCAGAGAAAGTTCCAGTTATCGCTGCAGGCTCAGTTAATACAACTGTGTCAAGTGCGGAACAACCACCTGCGTCAGTAACTTCTACGATATATGACCCAGCGCCAATATTATTCAATGTGGTTGCCACAATAGCTCCATTCCAAGTGAATGTATATGGTGTGGTTCCTCCAGATCCAATTGCGGTTACTGAACCATTATTATCGCCATTGCATAATAAGCCCGTAAAAATGCTTGCAGTTACGGATACTCCGTTTGCGGGCTCGTCTATAATGACGCATGATGTATCAGAACAACCAATAGCGTCTGTTACTGTAACGCAATGTACTCCTGCATCTAGAGAAACAGCGGTCGCAGTTGTTTCACCGTTATCCCAAACGAAGGTGTATGGAGCCGTTCCATTTGATCCTTGAGCAGAGGCGGATCCATCATTACCTCCTGGGCATGAAACACTAGAGATAAAAGTTGTAGTTCCAACAATTGGGTCAGGCTCTGTAATTGTGACCGTATCCAAACCAACACATCCAGAATCATTGGTTAATTGAGCATAATATGTACCTGCACTGAGTCCAGTAGCCAAATCAACGTTGCTGACAACTGCTCCCGAAGCTGAATCTATCCAAGCAATGGAGCAAGGAGCAACATTACAGATGTAAGTAGCTAATGCTGACCCGTCATTTCCTCCATTACATGAAACATTTGAAATGACTGATGCAGTTACCGTATCGGCCCCAATGCTTCCAATATTCACGAAGAAAGTATCAACGCAACCACTTGCATCGGTTACGATTACAGAGTTAATTCCAGAACACAAGTTGTTTCCGTTGTTCGTAGTTGAACCACTTGACCAAACAAAACTGTATGGCGCTGTGCCATTGGTAATGTTAACTGTAGCGGTTCCATTGCATGTACCGCAAGATGAAACTGTAGGATTCGTAAATGTTGCCGTCATTCCAACAGGATTGATCACATTGACTGTAGAATTCCCAGAACACCCACTGGCATCAGTAACTGTAAAGGCGTACGTTCCTGCAGCTAAGTTAGATCGTGTAGCATTGGTTGAACCATCATCCCATAAGTAAGTATAAGGGCCTCCATCACCACCAGAACCAGCAAGGGTTACAGAACCGTCATTTCCTCCCGGACAAGTCGGAAGAGCAATCGTAGTGGTTGCAATAACTGGCTGAGGATCAATGATCGTGACACAAGCGGTATCCTCGCACACTCCTCCATCAGTTACCGTAACGCAATAAGACCCAGCAGGCAATGTAACGGTAGCTGCAGTTTGACCCGTTGGCCATAAGAAAGCGTATACTCCACTTCCTCCGGTCGCTGATGCTGTTATTGTCGCACTATCACCAGTGCAAGCTGGTTGAGTGATTACTACTACTGAGGCGTCTAATCCCGTTGCAGGTTGTCCTATCATTATTTGATCTGTATCTACACATCCATTAGCATCGGTAACAGTAACCGTTACCATTCCAGCTGGCAATGAGTCTGCCAAGGTGCCCACATCACCATTCGACCATGTCAATACATAAGGAGGTGTCCCTCCGTTACCAATAGCTATTGCCGAACCATCAATTCCATTAAAACATGGGTTATCTATTGACGATGTAATTGACGCAATTAATAATGTTGGCTCATCGATTGTTACTTCAGCCGAATCAATACAAGAAGTAATCAAATCTGTAACTGTAACGGTATGAAGCCCAGGTGTCAGGTTAGTAACTACATTAGTGGTTGCACCATTATCCCATAGAATCGAATAAGATCCTGACCCACCTGTAACGGCCTGCACTTCTCCCTCACCATTATTGTTTCCGTTACAATCAATATCCAAGCTATCTACCATTTCTACAGTAAAGTTGCCAGGAGGGTTTAAGAAGTATGACGCACTATTCTGACATCCATTAGCATCAGTAGCTGTAACGGTATAATTACCTGTAGTCAGTCCATTAATTGAATTGCCTATAGCTCCCGTATTCCATAAATAAGTATGAACACCCGTTCCTCCAATTGAAGCAACTACAATTCCTCCATCATTTCCTGGTCCTGCGCAAGAAATAGGAGTTTCAGTAAAGGTGAACGTTATAGAATCTGCATCTCCTATGCCAATGCATGCGGTATCCGAACAACCGATTGCGTCTGTAACAGTCACGCAATGTATTCCCGAATCAAGCGCCAATGCAATAGAAGTTGTTTCACCATTGTCCCACAAGAAAGTATAAGGTGCTGTTCCCAATGTGCCTTGTGCCTCAGCAGAACCATCGGTTGATCCATCGCACAATGCGTTGATCGGGTTGATGATCGATGCTACCAATGAAGAAGGCGCATTCACTGTGACTTGAGCTGTATCTGTACATAGATTATTATCCGTTACTGTTACAGTATACGTACCCGCATTCAATCCTGAAATTGTATCGGTAGTGCCGCCATTACTCCAAGCGTAAGTATAAGGACCTGCACCTCCTGAAACTGCTACCGTGGCTAATCCATTCGCAACTCCACAGGTGGCGTCAACTGAATCCATACTAAGAATCAATGGTGCCGGGGCGTTGATAATTACTGTATCATAGGCCTCACAGCCAAAGTTAGTAGTGAGTCTTCCTAAATACGTTCCTGGACAAAGACCTGTGATTAAATCTCCAGTTCCTAAAAGGTTAGTCGTATCCAAACCATTATACCAACGATAAGGTTGACAGCCAAAGAAGCAGGTGTAATTTGCATCTGCAGTTCCATCACAAGTATTTGCACACGAAGCGGGCGTAGATGTAATGGTCACGTTTGGAACGAAATTATCACTAACGCTTGTTGTGTTTGAGTCTGCACAACCATTGGCATCTGTAACTGTAACGCCATATGGACCTGAACATAAAGATGTAATCTGATTTGTTGCAGATACTCCTGTATTTATTGTTCCCGTGCTCCAAGAGTACGTATAAGGAGCGAGTGCCCCTGCAACTGTTGCAGTTGCTGTTCCTGTGCATACAAAGCAAAAGCTATTTGTTGAAGTAAGACCAACATTAATGGCAGCTCCATTCGGCAATGTTGTACTAGCCGTTTGAGTACACCCATTGGCATCAGTAACAGTAACCGTGTTCAATCCTGCGCTTAAACCAACGGCAGTTGCCGTGGTTTCTCCGCTCGTCCAAAGAAATGTGTAAGGTGCATCGCCACCAGAGGCAGCCACAGTGGCTTGACCATCAGAGCCACCAAAACAAGTAGGAGCGACACTGGATGTGATTGATGCAAGCACAGGTGCTGGCTCATCAATAGTGAAGTTCACCACATCATTGCATATACCATCAGCAACAGTCACCGTATAATTACCGGCCGGCAGCACGGTAGAAGAAGCTCCTGTTCCAACACTTGACCAAGTGTAATTAAAGTTTTGTGTTCTCGGTATAAAGGCGACATAGTCATTCGAAGCATTGAAGTTCGCCAAGTTTCTTCCTGGAGCAGCATAAGCCTCCGTACCTGCAAAGTTTTCAATACCCTGTACCAAAGGATCTCCATCTGAATTCAATGACTCAGAGTGAATCTGAATAATATTGGATGTCTCATAAAGAACAATTTGGAACGTAGATAAAATATTTGGAGAAGGAGCAGCAAAGTGGTCAAGGTTAATAAAGTTGACAACTCTAATTCTGTTAGGAGCTGATCCCACTAAGTATGTTTCTAATGTCGTTACACCCGTTGAAGGATCCATATCTTCCCAATAACCTGCAATAAAGTCTCTTGGAGTGTTTGCTGCTGGATCTGGAATAGCTGTTGGCAATGAAAACTGACCGTTTACTTGACCACTATTTGGATTTGATAAGTCAAACGTTATAAATCCTTGAGAGTTTATAATAAAGTGAGTATGGTTATTTCCGAAGAAACTGAAGTTTGACCCTCCAAAAATGTTAATTGTATCAGAAGTTGCATCTTCTTGTAATGTAACCGCCTTGTAGTTGGCTGCATTCCAAGGACGTCCTTGTGGATAGGGCTCAAAGGCGCCTTCTGTTTGATCAATTACGTATTCGGACGTGTTCGTTGGAGCAACTGTACCTCCATAGCCAGAAAGATAAGCGGCACCATCAGCTAGTCCATTACAACTAGCACTGTCAGTGCTATCAACTACAGCAAAAATTACTGGCGATTCAACCAAGGCAACCATTTGAACTGTATCACAACCATTAGCATCCGTAATAGTTACCGTGTGGCCGCCTCCACAAAGTGAAGTAGCAGCAGCAGATGTTGACCCAGAGCTCCAAGCGTATGTCAAAGGCGAAACACCACCAGTTGCGGAAGCCGTTACTGCTCCATCGCAAGCATCGTCACAACTTGGGTTTGTTATTCCTGTGAAGCCATTAAACACAATTGGCGCAGGCTCTGAAATAATTGCAGTATCAATAGCTGTACACCCATTATTATCGGTGATCGTACCTATGTATGTTCCAGCAGTCAGTGCTGTGATCGTATCTGTTGTAGCGCCATTGCTCCACGCATATGTATAGGGCAACGTTCCTCCGGCACCCGTAATTACAGCCGAACCATCATTACCTCCGTTACATGTTACATTATTAAGGTTTAACGATGACTTATCGATTACCATACCGAACGGACGAACCTGGAAGCCAGCTAAATCGTTCCAAAAATCATTTGCTCCTGTAAAGTGGATATAGTCTTCATCTCCTCCGAAGTTGTTCGGCTCACCAGCATTCCAATTGAAATAAGTGGCAACCGTGCCATCAACCCAAACATACGTTCCTTCAACTACTTCATCTGTAAGGCCGATCCAGCTATTTCCAGGTAATACGGAGCTGTAATAAGCTTGGTCAATAGCATCACTAATTACAATAAGATCTCCACCAGCAGCCAATGCCGTAGCGCGTGCAGCGGTCCAGGTTTGACTTGCCGCATGATAATAAATAAACTCATTGCCATTCTCACCTATATAGGTGAACCCGGGAATAACTGGCGGAGAATAGACCGTTGCAGAAAGCACAGTTGGCTCATCTATTACTACTGAAGCAGTGTCTGTACAGCCATTCGCATCGGTAATTGTCACCGTGTACGTTCCAGCTGGCACATTTATCAATGAATCATTGGTACTTCCATTCGACCACAAATAAGTGAGGGGAGCAGTTGCACCTGTGTTGGTTGTTGTTGCCGCTCCGCTGCTTTCTCCATTACAAAGCGCATCATTCACCAAAACGCCAGACGCGGTCCAGTTGCAGGAGCATGAATCTGCAACAATAACTTGAGCTGTGTCGGAACAATTATTCGCATCAGTAACTGTGGCAATGTACGTTCCTGCAGTCAAGTTAGATATTGTTTGAGTGTTTCCTCCTCCTGTCCAAGCAAAAATGAAAGGAGTGGTCCCTCCAACTACAGTAACTGAAGCAGACCCGTCATTGGTGACGCAACTTTCATTGGCTACGAGCACTCCATTGGCAGTAATAGTAGGAGCAGGTTCAAGAACCACGGCAGCACTGTCCGAACAACCATTTGCATCCGTTGCCGTTACGATGTATGTTCCTGCTGGAAGAGACGAAATCAAAGCAGAAGTTCCACCATTACTCCAGGCGTAGGTTAAAGCACCTGAGCCTCCAGTGGCAAGAGCTTCAGTAGACCCATCATTATTAGCACATGATGGATTAATCGAATCGATTATTGATAAAGCTATTGCTGCTGGGTCAATGAGTGAAAAAGTTGTGTCGTCTTGACAACCTGCCCCATCAGTAACGGTCAATGTATAAGTTCCAGCTGTCAATCCAAATACAAACTGAGACGTAGCTCCTGTTGACCATGAATAACTGAATGGTAATGTTCCAGTGCCACCAATAACACCGCCTATGGCAGAACCAGACGTTTCGCCAGCACAGGTCGGGTCGAACGTAGAAACATCTGCAATCACTCCAACTCCATCGGTAATAATAACACTGTCGATGGCTTGACATGAATTGTTGTCAGTTGCTGTAACCGTATACGTTCCTGCAGTTAACCCATTAATAGTAGCGGCTGTTGAGCCCGTATTCCATAAAAATGTAACCGGAGCAGTTCCACCGGTTGCCGCAACTGTAATCGACCCATTGGTACTTCCAGCACACGTTGGTTGAGTCGTTGAAGTTGTATCTACGACCAGAATTGCCGGTTCGTCTACAAAAGCTGAAGCAGTATCCGAGCAACCCAGCGCATCAGTTGCAGTTACTGTGTAGGCGCCTGAACCTACATTGGTGAGATTTTGTGATGTTGATCCGTCTGACCAAACGAACGTGTACGGTGGAGTTCCCCCGACAGGAATATCGCAAACAATACCGCCATCTGTAGATCCATTACAAGAAGCATCTGTTACAGAATTGATGGAAACGCTAATCCCAGTAGCTGGCTGTCCAACAACAGCATGCGCTGTATCGGTACAACCATTTGCATCGGTGGCTGTCACAATGTATGTACCTGCTGTAAGGTTATTGATTGTTTGTGTAGTTGCACCAGTATTCCATACGTAAGTGTAACCGGGTGTTCCGCCTGTAGCATTATTTGCGGTAGCAGTTCCATCATTTCCTCCAATACAGCTCACCCCTGTCGATGAAACAGTGACGTTCACCAATGTTAATGGCTGAGAAACCAACTGAGAGATGACATCTGTACAACCATTTATATCGGTTACTGTGACGGTATAATTTCCAGCAACTAAAGACGAAATTGTTTGGTTCGTAGAACCCGTACTCCACAGGAAAGTGTATCCTGGAGAACCGCCAGCACCATTTGCTGTCAACTGACCGTCTGCACCACCAAAGCAGCTAACATCATTATCAAGATTAATCGAAGCAACAACTGCTACTGGGTCGGTCAAGATTACAGTTAAGGTATTTGTACACCCTGCCACATCTGTCGCAGTAACTGTATATGAACCTGCCGTGAGATTCGTAATTGTGGCCGTGTTTGCCCCTGTACTCCATGCAAAGGTAAATGGCCCTCCATTGGATCCGGTAGCCGAAGCGGTGATTGCTCCGTCAGCATTCCCAGCACATGAAGGTTGTGTGATGACTGTATCAATAACAATTGGAGAAGGCTCTGCAATGGTAAACTGAACTGTATCACCACAAGTTCTGGCATCAGTTATTGTAACAGTGTAATTTCCTGCAGTCAAATTGGTCGCAGAAGTTCCAGAACCAATCGATGACCAACTGTAAGTAAAGTTTTGCGTTTCAGGAATGAACGCCACATAATCGTTCGCTAATGTAAAGTTGGCATTGTTCCTGCCTGCTACAAAAAACCCTGAAGTTCCTGTTCCATTCTCAATACCCTGAACCATTCCTGTTCCAGTTACACTTTCAGAAAAGATCTGAATGATATTGGATGTTTCGTACAATACAATTTGATACGTTTCGGTTTGAGCATTATTTGCAAAACGAGGCACATCAACAAAATTGATGACAAACGCTTGCTGGGCGCCAGAGCCTATAGCGTAGGTTTGAACTGAACCTCCAGCTGTTAAATCCAGGTCTTCCCATAAGCCAATCCAATTGTTTGGATATGCAGCATTCGGGATGGCCGTTTGATTAAAATTAACAGTGGTTGCAGGATTGGCAATATCAAAGGTTACGAAGCCATTTGAATGAACCCTAATTTGCGAAAAACTGTTGCCAAAAAATTCAAATGAAAATCCAAGATTTATAGTCGGAGTTAAACCTTCATCACCACCTGGGAAACCTATTCCAAATGCTGTAAAGTTTGCCGCAGTGAAAACAGTAGCGCCCGAATAAACAAACGGATATGGCTCATATACATTCTCGGTTTGATCAATGATGTAAGAAGCGGTAGATGTAGATGGCCCGTAACCTCCATGAGGTGAAAAATATGCCCGACCATCATTCGCCCCATTGCACGATGCATCAAAAGTGGAGTCAACGGTCGCATAAATTGCAGGTGCATCTGCTATGACCACCGAGTCAATCGCTTGACAACCACCTGCCTCGGTAACAGTAACAGTTCTAACTCCTCCACACAGTGCATTGTTCTGGAGATTTAACAGCAAGGTGCCATCGTCCCACAAGTAGGTCTTAGGATTCGTTCCTCCGAAAGTTTGAGCACGCGCGCGACCATTACAGGCAGTATCACAAGCCGATAGAATATTAGAAAAATTAGCAAGGATAAAGTTTGTTCCTGGTAAAACGATGATAGATAAAACTGAATCCTTCGAAAGGTCATTGCTATCAACAACATAAACGTCATAATTAGTGGCAGCTAAATTGGCGAATACATTCGAAGTTTGAGTAATGGTATCAAGAGATACGCCATTAAAAAATACTATATAGTGGCCAAATGGTCCTGTACCACCTGCATTATTGATTGTGATTTGACCATCTGCTAATCCAGAGCAAGATTCATTCACAATATCTACACTCGCTATGCTAACGGACTGTGCCTTGATATCGGCAGAACTTATCAGTGTGCTGAACAAGGCAATAGCAGCGATTGCAAAAAATCGAGTAAATAGGTGCATAGTAAGTTTCATTTCAAACCCAAATTTAAATGGAAAATGCGCTGGTTCCGCATAATCAAGGTGATTCACGCAGAATTTGGCTCGAGGGTTGGGTAAAGCGATAAATTTTTAATTGATTGAATTCCAAAAGAAAAAACGAAAAAAGTCTAGTCAAGCTTTAAAACAGCCAAAAATGCCTGTTGAGGAATCTCCACATTACCTATTTGCTTCATCTTTTTCTTTCCTTTCTTCTGCTTTTCAAGGAGTTTTCGTTTTCTGCTGATATCTCCCCCGTAACACTTGGCTGTCACGTCTTTACGCAAAGCTTTCACCGTTTCACGAGCCACAATCTTAGCTCCAATACCTGCTTGAATTGCAATTTCAAATTGCTGTCTTGGGATCAACTCCTTTAACTTAATGCAAATTTTCTTTCCCAAACTAAAGGCATTGTCTTTGTGAATTAAAGCGCTCAATGCATCCACTTGATCTCCATTCAAAAGAATATCCATTTTTACCAAATTAGACACTTGGTAACCAATCGGATGATAATCAAAAGAGGCGTAACCTTTCGAAATCGACTTCAATCGGTCGTAAAAATCAAATACAATCTCTGCCAGTGGCATGTCGAATGACATTTCTACACGGTCTGATGTCAAATAGACTTGATTTTTGAGTGCACCACGCTTCTCGATGCACAAATTCATAACTGCTCCCACATATTCCGACTTTGTAATGATCTGTGCATTAATAAATGGCTCTTCCACAGATTCTAACCTCGAAGGGTCGGGAAAATCGGATGGATTATTAACAACTAACCGCTGCTGATCTGTTGTAGTTGCGAAATATGAAACGTTTGGCACTGTAGTAATTACCGTCATGTCAAACTCACGCTCTAAACGCTCTTGAATAATCTCCATATGAAGCATGCCCAAGAATCCACATCTAAACCCGAAGCCAAGAGCAGCGGAGGATTCAGGCTCGAAGGTCAGGGATGCATCATTCAACTGTAGCTTATCCATTGCATCACGTAACTCTTCATAGTCATCCGTTTCTACCGGATAAATTCCAGCAAAAACCATTGGCTTAACATTCTCAAAACCATCTATCGCGGTCTCGCAGGGGCTTTCAAAATGGGTAAGCGTATCCCCTACTTTAATCTCCTTAGCTTGCTTGATCCCCGATATTATGTAGCCCACATTTCCGACAGAAATTTCTAATCGTTTTTCAGGCTTCATTCGCAAGACACCTATTTCCTCTCCAATATATTTCTTGTTAGTGTGATAGAATTTCACCAAATCTTTTTCGTGTAGTGTTCCATTCATTACCCTGTAATAAGCAATAACACCTCTGAATGGGTTAAAAACGCTATCGAAAATCAAGGCCTGTAACGGTGCTTTCGGATCTCCTTTAGGTGCTGGAATTCTCTCAACGATTGCCTCCAACAATTCAGCAACTCCTTCACCAGTTTTTCCGCTGGCACCAATAATGTCTTCTCGATCACAACCTAGCAACTCAACCATTTGATCTTTCACTTCTTCAGGCATGGCTGATGGCAAGTCCATTTTATTCAAGACAGGAATGATCACAAGATCATGCTCCATAGCTAAATAAAGGTTGGATATAGTTTGGGCCTCAATTCCTTGGGTTGCATCTACTAAAAGTAACGCCCCTTCACAGGCGGCAATTGCTCTAGAAACTTCATATGAAAAATCAACATGGCCGGGAGTGTCAATCAGGTTTAGAACATAGTTCTCGCCATTTAAAGGATAATCCATTTGAATGGCATGACTCTTTATTGTAATGCCGCGTTCTCTCTCGAGATCCATGTCATCCAATATTTGATCTTTGGAATCCCTGTCACTTACCGTTCCAGTGATTTGCAACAATCTATCAGCAAGAGTGCTCTTGCCGTGATCTATATGGGCTATTATACAGAAGTTTCTAATGTGCTTCATGCACTAAAAAATTGGCTGCGAAAATACATGAATTTTAAGGCTGAAAAAGAGAATCTATTCTAGTCCGCTTTCAAATGAATTTAACCTTGAAGGCGTCTTTGAGCTTCGAGCACATATTTACCTAAAATATCAAACTCAATATTGACTTTATCTCCTTCCTTTAAATACATAAACGTGGTATGTTCATATGTAAATGGAATGATCGAAACCGAGCAATATTGCTGCGATGCCTCAACCACAGTAAGACTAACCCCATTAATGGAAACACTTCCTTTAGAGACAACAAGCGCATTTTCTGGCTGATCAAATTCTAAACGAAAATTCCATGAACCACCAACCTCTTCGATGGAAACAACCTTAGCAGTTTGATCTACATGCCCTTGAACAATATGACCATCAAACCTTCCTGACGCAGATAGGCACCTTTCCAAATTGACATAAGAACCCTCTATCCATTTAACAAGACTTGTTTTTTTGAGGGTTTCATCAATCGCAGTAACTTTATGCATTTGATTCTTTAGCTCAACGATCGTTAAACAAACACCATTATGCGCAACACTTTGATCAACCTTTAACTCCTCATGAAATGGAGCAGACACCCAAAAGTGAACGTTAGACCCTTCCTTTTCCATTCTTTCAATTCGCCCTAAGGCTTCAATAATTCCTGTAAACATCTATTTCTTTAATAAGCTGGCTGACCGTCTTCACCTTCTCTAATCAAATGAACAACACCTTTTAGCTCTCTTGTTTCAATTCCGGTGAGACGAATTTCATTGACTTGACAGACGTGAAAATACACTCCTGAAGGCACTGGCTTTCCAGATCTTTCCGCTGTTCCATCCCAATTGATGTCTGGGTCTTGAGTAGAAAAAACTTCAGCACCCCAACGATTATAAATCGTTATGTCTATACTCTCGACAAACTTATAGGGAAAAGGAATAAAGAGGTCGTTAATCCCATCGCTTCCAGGACTGAATACGTTAGGCAACTCATAAAGCGGGCAATTATCTACACAAAGTGATTTATCCCTAGAACTCTCATTATTAAAGCTATCTATCGCCACTAAAGCATAACACCCCGCTATAGACCCTTCACTTTGTTTGATAAATTCCGTTTGATCCGGGTCGAAAATCTCTTCTAACAGCGAGAGCTCTTGGCCTAAGAACGGAGCATAATATACTCTGTATCCCACTACATCATCTGTGTCTTCGCAAAACTCGTTTGGGTTAGACCACGAAATAGAGGTTTGTTCTAGATCACAGTCTCCTTCAATCAGCAAGTTTGGTGGAATACAAGGAGGCTCATTATCAATAGGAATTCCTGTATGTATTTGAGATTTATTAATGAGAACACCATCTAAATCAGCAGCAGTATACTCCCCTATCGACTTCACAAAATACCTATATTCAAAAGTATTCGCCAATCGCTCATCTGCATAAGTTGTAGAGGAAACAGTATCCAAAATACTGAAGCTATCCAGCGAATCAGGATTATTAGAAAATCGGTAAATAATGTATTGAAGGTTTTTCCAGGGAACGTCAACATCCCAACTCAACGTTAGCTTGTTATCACTTGGCTCTGAAGTCAAATAGATTGAGGCTGCCGAAACTGAATTTCCAATCGAAACCTTTTCCTCACCACTCAGCATTTCGATAGAATAATAGTATTGCTTCTCCAGAGTGTTAAGCCCCTCATCTACAAACATAGTATCCAACGCAAAGGGGTCACTGGCTTCTGGGCTCAAATAGACTTCTTCATAATCGCCATTTTGACTTTCTGCTCTAGATAATCTGTATTGATAAGGTGGGCCAAAAACATCTAGCTTCATCTCAATTGGCTTGTACCATGCAATGCTGTCGCTTCCCGACTGAAAATCGGTATTATTCACAGACACCATGTTAAGAATCGGTACGTCTCTGATCAATTTACCACAACCTTCTTCGGATGGATAACTTTCTGACCCATCGCCAAATTTTGTAACTATTATATAACAATAGCGTTGCCCATGTATTAGACCCTTTCCTTGATTATCGTCTGCAAATTGCAATTGATCAACATTATCAATCTCAGCTATCAATTCATACCCTAATTCTCTTGGCACACCAGTAACGCACTCTGGTGCGGAATAGCCTAAACTATCATTATACCTATAAATATCATATCCTGAAGCATGATCGCATTGAGCTCTGGTCCAGATCAAGTTCAATGCTGTGCCAGCAGGCTCAACAGAAGTAATGGTGACTGCTGGGGATTTCACTTCAATTTCAAGTGTTTTGAATACCACTAAATCAGATGAAAGACCTTCATTTTCCTTTGCTTTGAAATAAACCCAATATGGAGCATTTCTAACATGATCACAAGAGGTCTGCCATTGAAACCTTAATTCTATAGGTGGAAAGCCAAAAGCGCTATCAGCAGGCCCAAGCGAACCGCCATTTCCTGGATCTAAGGGGAGCCCAACCGCAGAAAACTTTAAACGATCACCCTCTAGATCATCAGCTATAGCTGTTCTTTCCAGCAGAGACCCTGCCGTTACACATGCTTTATCGTCCAACGTAATAGTCGGAGGATTATTTGGAGGGCAATTACCAATATCAATTTGCATATCCCGCATAATTGAACCCACCTTAAAAACTGCTCCACTATTTGGATTGGTTCGATACTCTTCAATCAATATAGCAACATTATACTCACCTGCAGTTTGAGGAGAAGCCCAAGATAAAGTGCCCGTATTTGGATCTATAGACAGCACATTGTTGAGCCCTGGCTCAATATTGTCAGGATATTGATATCCTGAAATCTGCTGACCACTATATGATCTGCTTTCTACTATAGAATAAACTAAACTATCGCCATCAATATCTACCGCCCCTGGATTATGGTAAAAAGGTATCCCAACACACCCATTATCAATCGGTGGATTTTGAAGCGTTGGAGCTCTATTACCGCCTGTTGCAATATCAATGGTCAAATAACTTTCCAGATAAAATGGTACGTTATCGGAATTGGGGATGTTCAAAACACCACCATTTCGCATCGGATCTTCCATACTCAACTTGTAAGTTCCTGCCCCAGGAAACTCATGTGTTGTAGTGTAAACATTATAGCGTGTTTGAGTGGCTATCATTTCACCAATTCCAACCCCAGCATCGCAGCCCTGGTTTAAAGGGCCATTGACCCTACTTACTACCGCATTCGACCCATCGCCAAAGAACAATTCCAATTCACACCGATCAGCAGCATCACTTTGACCACCAGTTTTGGTGTAGGTAATAATCGAAATCTCATATAAAAATGGATTTGTTGAATTGACACGAGAGTAAATAATTTCACCCGCTCTGTTATGAGTAGCATAAGAAGAGGCCACTGCCATCAGTGCAAGCAATAACATCAGAATATGCAGGCCTTTCATTTTCACAAATAATAAGACGTTAAAATCATATGTTTCGTTGCAGTTGCTATTCATACCTTTGATCACCGTTATTCAAAGTAATACATTTTGAATTGACAAATGTTGATCAATTAGGAATACGGTTAATATTTTAACGTATGAGTAAACACAAGAAGCTTAAGGTAGGGATTACGTGCGGAGACATTAACGGAATTGGAGTTGAGGTCATATTAAAAGCTCTTTCAGACTCTCGAATATATCAGCATTGCACACCTATCATATACGCTTCTCAAGAATTGGTTAAGCATCAAAAACACGAACTTAAACTGGAGGGCTTTCACTTTCATTCGATAGAAAGTGCCGAGAACGCTGATGCAAATAAAGTTAACGTACTGAATGTTTGGAAAGAAGAAATCAATTTAGAATTCGGTTTATCAACGTCAACAGGCGGTGAGTATGCATTCAAGTCTTTGAAAGCCGCTGTTGAAGATATTGCTAGTACAAAAATTGATGTTCTCGTTACTGCGCCAATAAATAAAAAGAACATTCAATCTGAAGAATTCAATTTCCCAGGACACACTGAGTTCTTAGCCGCATATGCCAATGAGGAGAACCCGCTTATGATTTTGGTGCATAATAATCTGCGGGTGGCAGTTGCTACTGGGCACATTCCTGTTGAGGAAATAACATCTCATTTGACTTCTGATCTTATTCTTACGAAACTCAGGGTATTTGCAAAATCATTAACCCAAGACTTTGGAATACACCGCCCAAAAATTGCAGTATTCGGTTTAAACCCGCACAACGGTGACGCTGGGTTAATGGGCGATCAGGAGTCGAAAATCATTTCACCGGCTATTTCGAATGCAAAAGAAGAAGGCATATTAGCTTTCGGACCATTTGCTGCCGATGGCTTCTTTGGGTCCCCTAACAGAAATAGTTTTGACGGCATTTTGGCGATGTACCACGACCAAGGTTTGGCGCCCTTCAAAGCTTTAGCTTTCGAAGAAGGTGTAAACTTCACTGCTGGACTACCCATCGTAAGGACTTCGCCTGATCATGGCGTAGCCTTTGATATTGCTGGGAAAGGTATCGCATCAGAAACCTCATTCAGACAGGCAATTTTGGCAGCGTGCGACATTGCAAACGAGCGTATGCACTATCGAGAAATCTCATCAAACCCGTTAAGTGTTTCAAAATAATAATAGTCACTTGTTTTTCAAGGTATTCATTACATTTGCAACCCTTTTTTAGATAGCTCTTTGAAACCTAAACATTCATACGAACTCAAATTTGTGAGTCTTGCACTCGGTAAGCATGAATTCACCCACAAGGTTGACTCTTCGCTTTTCGAAGCTCAAGGAGTTAGCGATTTTGATAATGTAGACTGCACCGTTATTGTTCACTTAGAGAAACAAGAGCGGCTATTGAACCTCGATTTTGAAATAGATGGTCACGTCAAAACATTGTGCGATCGCTGTGGTGAAGACCTACAAATAGAATTAAGTACTGAAAGCAATTTGGTGGTTAGATTTGCAGAAGAATCAGATTTTACTGATGACGAAGTGATTTTTTTAAATGAAAACGAGTCGTCATTAGATTTAGGACAGTTCATGTATGAATATATCATGGTCGGGTTGCCTACCAGAAGAGTTCATGACGAAGGCAAGTGTGACCCTGAAGTATTACGATATTTAGAGGAAGCACCTGAAGAAGAAATAAAAGAAGAAGACAATGAGTTAGACCCAAGATGGGAGGCGCTCAAAAAATTTAAAAACTAAAGCTTGTAAAATGGCACATCCTAAACGAAAAATCTCGAAAACGAGAAGAGACAAGAGAAGAACTCACTATAAAGCTGAGTTACCTACAATCGCTACTTGTCCTACTACTGGTCAGCCTCACTTATTCCATAGAGCGCATTGGTACGAAGGAAAACTCTACTACAAGGGTAGAGTTGTTATGGAGAAAGAATCAATGGCTTAACATCAGATGGCCATGAAAGTAGGCCTTGATGTTTTAGGCGGAGATTTCGCCCCTGACGCGAACGTTCTTGGAGCAATTGCTGCTAAAGAAGAACTTGGCGAGCGATCTTCTATTGTCCTTTTTGGAGATGGCTCTGCTATTGAAGCTATTTTATTAGCCAATGGCAAACCAAAAGATGAGTTTGAAATTGTTCACACCACCGAAAACATTTCGATGAGTGAACATCCAGCAAAAGCATTTCTGAAAAAGCCAAATTCTTCTATTGGCTTAGGCTTTAAATCACTTCAAGAAGGAAATATTCAGGCGTTTTCAAGCACCGGAAACACTGGTGCTATGTTGGTTGCAGCAATGTATACCATTCGAACAATTCCTGGAGTTATTCGACCATGCATTACAACTGCTTTACCCATTTTGAATGGTGGAATGAGCATTTTACTTGATGTTGGAATCAATTCTGATTGCAAAGCAGATGTTCTCTACCAATTTGGTGTTTTAGGAAGCATTCTCGCTGAACAGATTTACAACATGGAAAATCCAAAGGTTGGTCTGATTAACATAGGTGAAGAAGAAGAAAAAGGCAACATGCTAACGCAAGCCGCTCACCAGTTAATGAAAGACACCCAAGAATATAATTTCATTGGAAATATTGAAGGTAGAGACCTCTTTAGCGGAAAAGCTGATGTTGTAGTATGCGATGGTTTCACAGGAAATGTGATTCTAAAGCAAGCAGAAGCTCTTTATACACTGCTTCGCAAAAGAGGAGTTAAAGATGAATACTTCGAGCGTTTTAATTATGAAATTTATGGTGGAACACCGGTTCTAGGTGTTAATGGAAATGTTATTATCGGACACGGTATTTCTAATGCGAATGCTGTGAAAAATATGATTAAGCTTTCTGTAGATACTGCTGAGGCCAAATTGGCAGATCGGATCAGAAAAGTGTTTAAGTAGAAACCTATGACAAAAATTAACGCTGCTATCACTGCGGTTGCTTCATATGTTCCTGATTATATCCTATCTAATAAGGAATTAGAAAAATTGGTAGATACCAATGACGAATGGATTACTAGTCGCACTGGGATTAAAGAAAGAAGAATTCTTAAAGGCGAAGATCAAGGTGTAACCGAAATGGCCAAAGTAGCAGTAGAGCGATTGCTTGAAAAGCGAGGAATTGGCCCAGAGGAGATAGATTTGGTTATTTTTTGCACTGTTACACCTGATAAGGTATTCCCAGCCTCAGCTAATATTGTTAGCCGAAAAGTAGGTATGAATAATGCCTTCGGATTTGATTTAAACGCTGCTTGTTCAGGTTTTATATATGGACTAACTACAGGATCTAAGTTTATTGAAAGTGGCACACACAAGAAGGTAGTAGTGATAGGAGCAGATAAAATGTCATCTATTATTGACTATACTGATCGTGCTACATGCATCATTTTTGGTGATGGGGCAGGTGCCGTATTACTTGAAGCTGATGAAACCGGCAATGGAATTCAAGACGCCATTCTCAAGAGCGATGGCGCTGGAGAAGAGTTTTTACATCAAAAAGCAGGTGGGTCAGAGCGTCCCGCTAGTGCAGGAACTGTTGAACGCGGAGAGCATTACGTTTATCAAGAAGGCAAAACAGTATTCAAGTTTGCAGTATCTAAGATGGCAGATGTAAGCTATGAGATCATGCAGCGCAATAGCTTAACAGCCGATGACATAGCATGGCTAGTACCCCACCAAGCTAATCTCCGAATTATTGACGCGACAGCCAACCGCATGGGGGTGGGAAAAGAAAAAGTGATGATCAACATTGATCGTTATGGAAATACTACTAATGGAACAATTCCTTTGTGCTTGGTAGATTGGGAAAACAAACTCCATAAAGGAGACAATATTATTCTTTCAGCATTTGGAGGTGGATTCACCTGGGGTTCAGTTTACCTCAAATGGGCATATAACCCTTCATAAACTTGCTGATCACGCATATTAAATTACTTTAGTATCCCCTTAAAAATAAACCAATATGGATATTAGTCAAATACAATCGTTAATCAAGTTCGTATCTAAATCAGGTGTGAACGAAGTAGAACTTGAGACCAAGGATTTCAAGATCAATATCAAGACAAATAAAGCAGGTGAGCCAACAACACAAATGGTTGCTATGCCTCAACAAAACTACATTCCTCAGCAGCATGCAGCTCCCGCTCCAGTAGCGGCTCCGGCACCGACTCCAGCAGCAGATTCTAGCAGTAAAGGCGGAGAAACCAAAAGCGATGATGACAAATACGTCACTATCAAATCGCCAATGATCGGAACATTCTATCGTTCAGCAAATCCAGAATCGGATGCTTTCGTGAGTGTTGGTGATGATATCAACTCAGGAAAAGTGATTTGTATTATCGAGGCTATGAAGTTATTTAATGAAATTGAAGCTGAAATTTCTGGTAAGATTGTAAAGGTGCTAGTAGATGATGCTACGCCAGTCGAGTACGATCAACCTTTATTCCTTGTTGATCCCTCATAGGTCATCGTTAGGAGTCACAAAAACATAAAAGCATATGTTCAACAAAATATTAATCGCAAATCGAGGTGAGATTGCATTGCGCATTATTCGCACTTGCCGAGAGATGGGAATTAAAACCGTAGCTGTTTATTCAAAGGCGGATGCGGACAGCTTGCACGTTCGCTTTGCTGACGAAGCGGTATGTATTGGACCCGCATCAAGCAGCGAGTCATACTTGAGAATACCCAACATTATTGCAGCGGCCGAAATTACCAATTCAGATGCCATCCATCCAGGTTATGGTTTCCTTTCTGAAAACGCAAAGTTTTCTAAAATCTGCCAAGAGAACGGAATCAAATTTATTGGTGCACTTCCTGAACAAATTGAGGGAATGGGCGATAAGTCAAGTGCTAAAAAGACCATGAAAGATGCAGGTGTGCCAACCATTCCTGGATCTGAAGGTCTATTAGAATCACTTGAAGATGCGATAAAGGTTGCGAAAGAAATTGGCTACCCGGTTATCATGAAAGCTACTGCCGGTGGTGGTGGCAAGGGTATGCGCATGTGCGCTAACGAAGAAGAAGTGAAGATAGCGTGGAGCTCCGCTCGTAAAGAAGCCTTAGCGGCCTTTGGGAATGACGGCATGTACATGGAGAAATTCATTGTAGAACCACGCCATATTGAAATTCAAATTGCCGGTGACCAACAAGGCAAAGTGTGTCACTTATCAGAGCGTGATTGCTCCGTTCAAAGAAGACACCAAAAACTAGTGGAAGAAACGCCATCTCCTTTTATGACGAAAGAACTTCGCAAGAAAATGGGGGACGCAGCTATCAAGGCTGGAAAGGCAGTTAGGTATGAAGGTGTTGGTACAGTTGAGTTTTTAGTAGATAAGGATCGTAATTTCTACTTCATGGAAATGAATACTCGAATTCAAGTGGAGCATACCATTACAGAAGAAGTAATCAATTATGATCTTATAAAAGAGCAAATCAAGATCGCTTCGGGTATTCCTATTAGCGGCAAGAATTACGAACCTGTAGGGCACGCCATTCAATGTCGTATAAACGCTGAAGATCCGTTGAATGATTTTCGTCCTAGTCCTGGTAAGATTACCGAATATCACGAACCAGGTGGACATGGAATAAGAATTGATACTCATGTTTATGCAGGATATGTGATTCCTCCATTCTACGACTCGATGATATCTAAATTGATCACTGTAGCGCAGACAAGAGAAGAAGCGATTACGAAGATGGAAAGAGCTTTAGGCGAGTATATCATTGAAGGTGTAAAAACGACCATTCCATTTCATCAAGAATTGATGAAGCAACCAAAGTTCAGAGACGGAAAGATCACTACGAAATTCCTAGAAGAATGGGATTTCAAAAAAGATATGATGTCTTAATTGAAAAATTAAACAAGAAAAAGCCCCAAGTAGAAATCTACTTGGGGCTTTTTCTTGGTCGTATTAACAGCCTAACCGGCTATATTACTCTTGTTTCCTGATTTAGATGAGAGTGCCTTTTCCACGGATTTCTGAATACCTTCTGCATCAAAACCACATTCAGCCCAAAGTTGGACTTGAGAACCATGCTCAACTATTCGATCTGGAATGCCTAATCTTATCACTTGAGATTTGTATCCGTGATCAACCATGAATTCTAGTACAGCGCTTCCAAAACCTCCTTGGACACAGCCATCTTCCACAGTTATTACTTGGTCAAATTTGCCAAAGATTTCATGTAGCATTACCTCATCTAACGGTTTAACAAAACGCATATCGTACAATGCGGCTGAAACTCCTCGTTTCTTCAATTGTTCAACAGCTGTAAGGGCAAAATTACCTGGGTGCCCAAATGTTAATATGGCAATATCAGACCCAGAAACAACCCTCCGTCCTGAACCTATTTTCACCTTCTTCATCGGAGTTTTCCATTCAGGCATAACTCCCTGACCTCTTGGATACCGAATCACAAACGGTGCGTTTGTTTCATCTAATTGAGCTGTGTACATCAAATTCCTCAACTCTTCTTCATTCATTGGTGCTGATACGATCAAATTTGGAATGCATCGCATATATGAGATATCATAAACGCCATGATGGGTAGGCCCATCATCTCCAGCAAATCCAGCTCTATCTAAACAGAACACTACGTGCAAATTTTGAATAGCCACATCATGCACCACTTGATCATAGGCCCGCTGCATAAATGAAGAATAGATATTACAAAATGGCACTAAACCCTGTGACGCTAATCCAGCACTAAACGTAACCGCGTGTTGTTCTGCTATTCCCACATCAAACGCACGATCAGGCATCGCCTTCATCATAATGTTTAAGGAACTTCCCGAAGGCATTGCAGGAGTAATACCCATGATCTTTTCATTCTTCTCAGCTAACTCTACAATGGTGTGACCAAATACCTCTTGGTACTTTGGTGGTTGAGGGTTATTCGGGGTGATTTTAATAATCTCCCCGGTGTCCTTATTGAAAATTCCTGGAGCATGCCATTTGGTTGGAGACCCAGCCTCAGCCGGAGCATATCCTTTCCCTTTAGTAGTGATACAATGCAAAATTTTAGGCCCTGGAATATCCCTGAGATCTTCTAAAACTTTGGTCAAATGGATTACATCATGCCCATCAATAGGTCCGAAATATCTAAAGTTCAAACTCTCAAACATATTTGAATGACTGAGTAAAGTTGACTTAATACTTTGCTCTACTTTTTGAACGATCTCTCTTGCAGAAGGCCCAAATTTACTGACCTTACCAAGCAAATGCCATACTTCATCTTTGACCTTATTGTAAGTGTGAGAGGTTGTAATATCTGTTAGGTAATCCTTCAGGGCTCCGACATTCGGATCAATACTCATGCAATTATCATTGAGTACAACAAGCAAGTTGCTATTTTCAACTCCCGCATGATTCAACCCTTCAAAAGCTAAGCCCGCAGTCATCGCTCCATCGCCAATCACTGCGACATGCTGTCTTTGTTGATCCCCCTTTAACTTGGAAGCAACTGCCATTCCTAAAGCAGCCGAAATAGATGTGGAAGAGTGCCCTACTCCGAAAGTATCGTATTCACTTTCCATAATTTTCGGAAAACCACTGATACCTCCATACTTTCTGTTAGTATGAAAAACATCCCGTCTTCCTGTTAAAATTTTATGACCATAAGCTTGATGGCCAACATCCCAAACCAATCGATCCTCAGGCGTATTGAAAGCATAATGAAGTGCAACCGTCAACTCAACCACACCTAAGCTTGCACCAAAATGACCGCCTTTTTGAGATACGATATCTACGATAAAGTCGCGGAGTTCATCACAAACTTGAGGCAATTGTTCCACCGTAAAATTATCTCGCAAGTCTTTAGGGTAAACAATTTGCGACAAAAATTCTCCGGCACGAAAAGATGATTCAGACATTCCTACTATGGGTTTTCAATTAGAAACAATACGTTATTTATAAAGTTCTAATCTTTTACAATTTACAAAAATCCTAAACTAACTACCTAAGCCAAAACTTCAGATAATATAGACTCAAAAATCACTCTACCATCTTCATTTCCTAGATTAGCATCTGCAGCACGCTCAGGGTGAGGCATCATGCCAAAAACATTTCTTTGAACATTGCAAATGCCTGCAATATTATTGACCGCACCATTGGGGTTTGACTGATCATTCACCTCTCCATCAGCTGATGAATACCTAAACAGCACTTGCTTGTTATCTTCTAATTTTTGAATTGCTTCTTTCGAGTCATAATAATTCCCTTCACCATGAGCTATTGGAATCTTAAGCACGCTTCCTTCGGCAATATTTCTCGTAATCAATGAATTAACAGACTCAGTGCGCAAGTGCACATTTTTACAAATGAACTGCCGATTATTATTGTGCTGCAACGTACCCGGCAATAAACCAGATTCGCATAAAATTTGAAATCCATTACACACACCGAACACATAACCTCCATTCTTCGCAAACTCAATCACTTCTTTCATGATTGGCGAAAATTGTGCAATGGCTCCTGAACGCAAATAATCTCCGTAGGAGAACCCCCCTGGAAGCACTATAAATTCACACCCTTTAAGGTCATGATCTTTGTGCCATAGTTTTTCTACTTGCTGCCCCATTATGGTTTCTAGGACATAAACCATGTCCTGATCACAATTAGAACCAGGAAAAGTAATTACTCCGAACTTCATTTGCGTGTCAATTAAGCCTCAAAAATAGCAATAGTTGACAGTCGGAGCGTTAAGTATTGTAGAAGAAAAGTAATAGAAAAAGTAGCAGCAAATAAAGTGTCCCAAGACGTTCATTATTTAACGTAAGCAAGACCTTAGCCAAGACAATGCTTGAAGGCAATAACATAAATATCGCCATATCTCTATACCCAATATTTAATGCAATAAAAGCTGAAACAACTAAAAAAGAAACAACAATCATCCAGCGTCTTCTCATGCGTAAAGTACTAGACCCAGAAGTGCCATAAAGTGAAGTAAGTGCCATTAAAAGCATAAATGCAATAAACAAGACTGCAACGATCGATTGCCTATCAAAGGGGAACATCAGTCCAGAAAGCCTAAAGGCAAAACTTGGAAAATGAAAACTCCCTTCGTATAGGTATAAAAATGCATTGTAGAGATAAAGCGGAATAACAAAACCCAATAGTCCAATCAGGATCCTTCGAAAAGTAACCATACCCACAGCAGCTAATGACTGAACAACAAGAAATAAATAAAGAACTACCCACCCTTGAAGTAAAGTAAGCACGCCAATGACCAAGGATGCATTAAAGACAAAAACTGTCAAACTTTTTGTTTCGTCTGGAATTTGTTCTACCCATCGCAAAATAGCTAACTGTAGAAAAAAGATGCCCCATAAGTAGAAGAAGTTACTCTCATCTGGCAGCATAAAAAAAAGCAAGATGGTAAGAAAGTACGGCAAATTTGAAATACGCCCTAATATTCCCAAGTTCTGGACAGCTTGATTTGCAGTAAAACCAGTAATAAGCGCCAACACCCCCCCCAGAGAGAAATTTAACCAAGCTGGCCATGTCTGAATAAAGCTCAAATAAAAAACAGAGTCTGCGTGCAATGGCTCCAAACCAAAGAAGATTTTAAGAACCACGCCAACCACCATGATCATTGGTGCAAGTAGGATAATGAGACGATCGTTTTTTAAAAGTGCTTTATGCAATCGAAATAATTTATGCTACAAACTTAAATGACCATACTGCAGTATTGATCCGTTTTTTAGATTTGCGCAAAGTTTGATCACATGGATGCGGAATTTGTAAACACTATTGGACAATTATTTACCGATTCTTTTGCGATTCTTCGCTTGTTAGAGAACGGTTTCAACTGGTTCATCATCGGGATTGGAATAATCCTATTGGTGATTTGGGTTAAAAAAATGGCAGACTATAACAAAGAAGCAGATCAAAACGGGACTCTCCGTTAATCTATTTTAGGTCAAATCCTATATCCTTTCTGTAATACATCTTATCGAATTTAATATTCGATAATGTACTGTATGTCTTTGACAGCGCACCTTCCAAGCTTTCTTCAAGAGAAGTGAAAGCAATGACACGCCCTCCGCTTGTGATTATTCCTCCATTCTCTTCTTTGGTTCCTGCATGAAAAACCAAGGTGTGCTCAACTTTATCTAGTCCTTTTATCTCTTTACCTTTTTCGTAGCTCTCTGGGTAACCTCCAGAAACGAGCATCACACAAGCCGCTGTTCGATCATCAATGACCAGCTCACTGCCTGCTATTTCTCCTTTACCACAATTCCATAAAACGCGCAGAAAGTCACTTTTAATGCGAGGCATTACGCTTTCCGTTTCCGGATCACCCATACGGCAGTTGTACTCAATCACTTGAGGGTCTCCATCTACATTCATTAAGCCGATAAACATAAAACCATTGTAGGGAATCCCCTCTTTTGCCAAACCATTTACTGTAGGCTTGATAACGCGTTCCTCCACCTTACTCATAAATTCACCTTTCGCAAACGAAACAGGTGAAATAGAACCCATTCCTCCAGTATTTAACCCTTTGTCTCCTTCTCCAATTCGTTTATAATCTTTTGCTTCAGGTAAAATCACATAGCTCTTACCGTCAGTCAATACAAACACAGAAAGTTCGATACCGGAAAGAAACTCTTCAATCACAACTTTCGACCCAGCTTCACCAAATTTTCCATCCACTAGCATTTCCTTTAATGCGTCTGCAGCCTTTTGTTTATCATCGATGATTAGCACTCCTTTTCCCGCAGCAAGACCATCTGCTTTTAAAACATAAGGAGGGTTGAACGTATCTAAAAACAGAACCGCGTCTTCAAGCTGGCTAGCTTCAAACTCTCCAAAACGCGCTGTTGGAATGTTGTGTCTTTCCATGAACTGCTTAGAAAAGCTTTTACTTCCTTCCAACTGAGCACCCTCTTTTCCAGGACCAACAATTTTCACATGGTTGATAGAGGCATCACCTTCAATAAATTCTCGCACACCACGCACCAAAGGAGCTTCTGGACCAACAACCACTAAATCAATTTTATGATCTAGCAGCGCAACTTTCAATGCCTCAAAGTCCGTTTCACTGAACGACAAATTCGTTGCAATTTGTTTGGTACCGCCATTGCCTGGCGCCACGAACAACTGATCCAACATCTCACTTTGAGCAATCTTCCATGCAATAGCATGTTCTCTTCCTCCGCCACCTAGCAATAAAACGCGCAGTTTATTCATTTTCAATTCAATTCAGACTGCAAATAAAAAGATGCCCGCCCACACGGCAATGAAATAAAAAAAGGCGACCCTCATGGATCGCCTTCTTCTCTAAAATAAATATTGAACTATAGTACTCGCTTGATGCCGCAACCAATTGATTTTGTTACTTCTGGATCAATTTTCTCTCCAGAAGTCATTGCCTTAATTGCATTCATCAAATATGGCTGAGTCACCGCGTTTTTATCTTTTCCATTATCATCAATCAACCCACGATAAGCCAATTTAGCATCCCTATTGAATAAGAAAATATGAGGTGTTGTAGTTGCTCCAAAAGCATCAGCCAGTTTATGTTCTTCGTCAACTACATAATGCATTTTATAGCCTTCCTTTTCTGCTTTTGCTTTCATATTTTCAAACGAATCATCGCCATCGCGCTTTGCCTCGTTGCTATTTACTAATACCATCCCAATATCATTGGCTGCACACAAGTCATGTAATTCATTGTATCGATCTTCCCACTGAATGACGAACGGACAGGTATTGCATGAAAAAATAACTAATAACCCATTATCTTGGTTAAGCTCTCGCAGGTTAAGCTTCGCCCCAGAAACATCAGTCATTTTGTAGCTCATCAACGGGATAATATCTCCAATTTGAACTTGATCTTGTGCCTGAGTATTCCCGGCACTTAACATGACTATCATTGACATCAACGCTACTCCAATAGCTCTTTTAAAACTTCTCATAAGATATATTTTTCGATTTATTCAGGTCTTTTTCAAGACGATGAAGATAATATAAGTTGCTTTCGTCTATGTCTTCTAAACTTCTGAATAAGGTATTTTAAGACTTTAGCACTAAACCTATTGGTTGAATAATCGAAGCAATAAACTATGCGATAACGTAGCTTCGCGAAGATTTAACCATCTTGTTGCGCTCGAAAAAATCCATATCCAATGCTGCATTCGTTGTTGCTTTTATAACAACGACTATTCTATTTCACGGCAATGCACTTCTGAAATGGACAATGCAATTGATGGGTGAAAGCGAAGATGGAGCTAAAAACTTCTTCACACTAGCATATCACGTTAAGCATAGCGATTCATTCTGGTGGTTTGATGGCATGAATTATCCTTTTGGTGAGCATGTGATGTATACCGATAATCAACCGCTTATCGCAGCAGTGCTTAAAATACTCAATTGGATCTTTCCCATCGCTGATCACCTCACGGTTATTCTTCCTATCCTCCTACTTCTATCCTTCATGTTTGGAGCATATTTTCTATTTAAAATATTACGGTCGACAGGAGGACCAGATTGGTTTAGTATTCTCGCAAGCATTGGGATAATTTTCCTCTCGCCTCAATGGATGCGGCTGAAAGGTCACTACTCTCTGACACACGGAATCATTATTCCTATCATGTTGTTTGCAGCATGGAAGTTTTACGAGACGCGATCGAAAAGGTGGCTTGTCATTCTTCCTATTTTGGCCGGTTTTATCCATCCATACTTTTTAGTGATGCTGTCATTATTCGCAGGCTGCTATCTACTGCTAATGATGTTTAAAAATTTGGAATTTTTCAATGTCAAGGCTTGGGCCTACACCCTTCTTATTCCTACGATTCCGTTAGTTGTTTTTCAAATTCTTATGTGGCTTACAGACTCTGTTTCTGACCGACCAGACGTACCTTATGGGTATTTGATTTATCGTGCTACGTTACCATCAGTTTTTATTCCACTTGACCTGCCTCATGGAGCTTGGTTTTACAAAAATATAGAGGGCATTTATAGACCTGCACAAGAAGGTAGTTTCTATGTTGGTGCATTCGGAATTCTCAGTGCACTAGGTGGCACAATTGCTTGGTTCTTTTCTAGAAAAATGAGATTCAACAACACTGCGAACTTTGCATTTATAACACTGATTGCCTCTCTTCCAATATTGTTCCTTGCACTAGGGCTTCCTTTTAGACACTGGCGTTTTGAACATCTGTTAGAGCACGCTGGACCTTTGCGCCAGTTCAGAGGAATTGGTCGTTTTACGTTTGTATTTTTCTACACCCTGAATCTTTTTGCTGCAGTGAGTCTCGCCTATTTTTTGAATTCAAAATCAAAAGGAGCGCTGCTAGCGAGTATTGTGGCATTGTTAATTCTGTTTTCAGAAAGTGCTTTATTCTCAAAAGAAGTAAATGAACTTACGAATTCTGGTGACGATCAATTTGCCAAGAATGTGTGGGTTGATGATGATTACGGTCAATTCACAGCCATACTTCCTCTTCCTTTTTACCACACAGGTTCAGAAAACTTTAGAACGCTTGAAGTGCTGCCAATCATTACTTCATCAATGGCGCTGAGTTATGCCAGTGGGCTTCCGCTGCTTTCCGTTCAAATGAGCAGAACCTCACTATCTCAAACTTTACAATCCATTTCAATCATTGGGGAACGATTAGAACCAATAGAGTCAATAAATGAAGCAGAGCACTGGCTGCTCATGGTTGATAAAGATGCCGTGTTACCTGAGCATCAAAAACAATTGATAACCAATGCTACTTTTATAAAAGATGTTGATGAATATAAGTTGTTCGATCTGCCAGCAAGTACTTTAAACAAAATGGCTAAAACTAATGCGTATAAAGCAACAGTATTGATTAATTCAAGCTATCAATTGAATGAATCAATCATCCTCGACTCAGAAAAGTATCTCTACTTCAATAGCCTCGATCTAGATTCATTGCAAAATGACCACGCTTTCAGCGGCAATGGAGCAAAGGAGTTTAATCGGATCAATTGGTTCCCAATACTGCCTCGAGGAACATACATAGACAGCATTCAATCATACGAATTAAGTTTTTGGCTCTATGCAGGGAATCAGCACTCCGTGAATACTCAAATTTGGTTTTGGGAAAGACGAGGCAAAGAAGAGCTTCGTTTTCAAGCTACAGAAGTTGGTGATCATGTATCTGCAATCATCGGGCAATGGGCTTTGGTTAGCTTTCCTTTTACTCCAGCTTCAAAGGAAAGCGAATTTGAAGTTCTTTTGCACCGAGATGACGCTCCGATGAAAGTATTAATCGATGAAATTTTATTGAAGCCGACCAATTTCAATGTACACAAACCAGGAGGTTTGAACATTAATAATCGTTATTACCAACCTATCGAATAAACCGTTGTTAACTAGGAAGAATATTGTAGAATGAAGAAAGCAACAGTACTATTAGTAAATCTAGGAACTCCTGACAGCCCGAGCGTTTCAGACGTTAGAAGCTATTTATCTCAATTCTTAAATGACCCACGCGTAATTGATATTCCGTGGCTTCTTAGGAAGATCTTAGTCAACTTGATCATCGTGCCTTTTCGCGCGCCAAAAAGCGCCAAGATATACAAGGAGTTGTGGACCGAGCAAGGCTCACCCATTATTACGCATGGAGAAAGTGTGAAACACCTTTTGCAGGAAAAATTGGGGGAAGAATACAATGTGGAGTTGGCCATGCGCTATAAAAACCCCAGTGTTCCTTCAGTGCTAGAAAAAATCAGGAAAACCAATCCAAATAAGATTATTGTTCTTCCCTTATTTCCGCATTACGCATCTGCCAGCACTGGATCGGCACTGCAAGAAGTGATGGATGTTATTCGGAAATGGTGGGTCATTCCAGAGCTTTCATTCATCAGCCAATATTGGGATCATCAAGGCTACATCAATGCATTTGTGGAAAGAGGTAAGCAACACAATTGGCAAGATTATGATCATGTTTTATTTTCTTATCACGGGTTGCCAGAGCGTCAAGTAGATAAAGTTTATGACGAAGGATTATGCAATGAAAAACATTGTGAAAGTGAGATAACCGAAGAGAATAAGTACTGTTACAAAGCCACATGCTTTGCTACAACGCGATTGCTCACGGCTGCTTTAGGAATTCCTGAAGATCGATATACAGTTTGCTTCCAATCACGCTTAGATAAAAATTGGCTAGAGCCTTTCAGCGACAAAGTTGTTGAAGAGCAAGCCAAGAAAGGAGCTAAGAAACTACTTGTATTCTCCCCTGCTTTTGTTGCCGATTGTTTAGAAACCACTATTGAAATTGGTGAAGAGTACCAAGAGATATTTGAGGAACACGGTGGCGAAAAAGTGCAATTGGTTGAAAGCCTCAATGATCATCCGCTATGGATCGAAGCTTTGGAAGATCTCGTAAAAACTCATTAAAGCATGCGAAGCAGCCTTTCATTTCAGGTTGACGAATACTTTGCTGATAAGCTCTGTCTTTGGCTGGAGCAACAAGAAATAGGGATGTGTTTTCGGGGAAATGGCTGGCGATTCGAAGGTGAAATCCTCGCTGGATTTGGATCGCATAAAGTATTCGAAGGTGAAATAACAGAAATTGAGGGCTTTTTTAAAAATTTAGAAGAGACAGTTTTTTGCCATCTAAACTATGATGTGAAAAATCAATTGGAGCATTTGCACTCTAATAATTCAGATGGCATCAATTTCCCACAGTTCTGCTTTTTCGTTCCTCAGGTAATCGTTGGAGTAAAAGATAACACTGCCTCACTCTCCTTTTATAAAGAAGAAGTCGGAGAGCAATTTATCAATCAATGTTTTCAATCGATTTTAGATCAAAGAACCACTCAACAACCAAAAGGAAATCACACCGTTCAAAAGCGCGTGAGCAAACCCAAATACCTTGAAGATCTAGCAGCACTAAAAACACACCTTCAACGTGGTGATATTTATCAAGCTAATTACTGTCAAGAGTTTTATTGGGAAAATGTTTCTGCTTCAAGTGCCCAGCTATTTAATGAAGGGTTTGCCGCAATGAAAAACCCTTTTTCCGTTTACTATAAAGCTGACTCAAAAGCCGTGATGAGTTTTAGTCCTGAGCGATTTCTAAAGGTGGAAAACGATATCATTACTTCTCAACCAATGAAGGGAACCGCACCTCGCTCGAACGATCCAATTGTAGATGCGGCCAACAAAACAGCCTTACGCGAATCTGAAAAAGAAAGGCGTGAAAATGTAATGATTGTAGACTTAGTGCGTAATGACTTGTCGCATTTCGCAGTCAAAGCTTCTGTTAAAGTGCCAGAACTCTATCGGATTGAAAGCTACAGCCGAGTGCATCAAATGTATTCTACAATAACCGCAGAATTAAACCCTCAGACACCTATCATTTCTGCTTTGCTCAAAGCTTTTCCGATGGGAAGCATGACCGGTGCTCCGAAAGTGCGCGCCATGCAAATTTTAGAGGAGCTTGAACACAGTAAGCGTGGAATCTATAGCGGTACAATTGGCTTTATCGACCCGAATGGTGTGTCAGATTTCAACGTAGTAATTCGCAGCCTAATCTACAATTCAGAGAGCGGCTATTTGTCTTGCCACGCTGGTGGTGGAATCACCGATTTATCGATACCAGAAGCCGAATACCAAGAGTGCTTGGTTAAAGTGACTCCGATGCTAGAATTGGTTGAAAAGCACTTCACACAATCCATTTCTACAACCCTACCTTTGAAAGATGAAAAAACCGCTTCTTGATTTTTGCCAATTACACGATCTTATTGAGAAAAAAGATAAGGTATTGGTTGCGGTTAGTGGAGGACGTGACAGCATGGTTTTAGCTCATATATTGCATGATGCTGGAATAGAGATGGGCATCGCTCACATGAACTACAAATTGCGTGGAGAAGATTCTGATTTAGACGCAAAAACGGTAGAAGAATTCGGAAAACTGCTTGGCGTTGAAGTACATTCAACTGAAGTTGATTGGGACTCAACCCCAGAACTTAACATTCAAGAAGCAGCACGCGAAAAGCGATACCAATTCTTCGATGATTTATGCAATGAAAAACACTACTCCAAAATAGCTACAGCCCATCACGCGGAAGACAATACCGAAAGTTTTTTCATCAACTTACTACGAGGTACGGGGATTTATGGTTTACAAGGAATTCCTATCAAGCGAGACAATATTATCCGGCCGCTGCTCTGGGCCAGCCGAGAAGAAATAACCAACTATGCTCAGCAGCAGCATCTGCCCTATCGAGATGATGCATCCAATGAAACAGATGCTTATTTGCGCAATCGCATTCGTCATCATCTCATTCCAATGTTGAACTCCTTAGACCCTCATGCCGATAAAAAACTATCTGCCAGCTTCGAAAATTTGAAAGAAGATGCTGAGGCAATAACTGCTATGTCTTCACACTTGCTAAGCAGAATTGGGGTTAACTTTTCGATTGACTTGAAGGCTATCCCTGAGGAATCAAAAGCAATTTGGATTTATCACACCATTCGACCATTCGGTTTTAATCGTGCACAATGCTCCGATTTATTGCAAGCGAAAGAAGCAGGCAAAAAGATTGAATCAGAAAAATACGAAGCGATTATCCGCAAAAATGCTGTGGACATAATGCTAAAAAATGGCGCTCAACATAGTACGTTAACCATCCCTCATACAGGTAAATTCAACAACGGGGGAGTATTTATTGAGGTGCTGAATAAGACCTATGATGGCGTGATGAATTTAGGCAGCGAACACAAGGCCAGTCTCAATTCCAATGCGGTAGCCTTACCACTTTCATTGCGAATTATGCAAAAAGAAGATACATTTCAACCCTTGGGGTTAGACTATAAGGTGAACGTGAGAAAATTTCTTAAAGATAAAGGCTTTGGACCTGCCCAAATGAAAGAAATGTACGTCTTAGAAACTTCTGATAAACGCATTTGTTGGATACCTGAGGTGCAAATAGCAGACTGGTGTAAAATTGATGCAGACACTTCGCAAATTCTTTCCTTATCTTTCGGACGCTATGGCAACTAAACACGATTACAGCGAAAAACAATACCTCGGATACAACCGATTTGGAATCATACGCAGAACAGTAATAGCGCTGTTTTGTCTTGCCGTTTATTTCATGTCTGAGGTAGATGATCAAATGAAAGAAACCTTTCTTTTATTGGCAGCAGTCATCCTCGTGCTGTCCGCAGTTTCATTGCTTATCCAACACTTGGAAACTCGTTTAAACGGATCAAAGCTAACATTGATGGGCCCTATGACATTCAAGAAAGTTGAAATGGAACTAGAGGGCATTAAATATGTTGAAGTAAAGCCTTATTCAAAGTTTCTTCTTAATCGGCCAGTATTCAACTTACACAAGAAAAATAGCCAACGCTTTTTTACCTATGGTCATTGGTGCGTAGAGTTTGAAACCAAAGACGGCCAAGTGGTTACATTGGGAACACAGCGACCCAACGGATTGAAAGAGATACTCTCGAAGTTTGTCCAAGCTGGCAACTAATCCACTCTTCTTGAAATGGCGAGGGCTAAAATCACATATAAATCATACCCTTTTGGTGTGTTGGATAATTTCTTCTAGAGAAATCAACCTAATGCTCTTCTGAGTCATTCTCTTTGCTGTATTGCTTTTTTACGTCCGAGTACCAATATCCATCATCAAACTTTTCCTTTGGTGCAATACCAAACTTCAACACACAGTACACAAGATAAAGCAATAAGAAATTGCCAACAATAAACAGAGAAAACATCAAATTATATCCAGCTCCTGCATGAGGTAGTGCAGCGTAAAAAAACAAGAATACGGTCACCGCAATGACCAACGGCTTAGTTGGTTTCATATTCACTACAACACTTCACCTGTAAAATCGTTTAGTTCTGAAATAAAGAACCCCGCTCACCAAAGGCAAGCGGGGTGCAATCAACTATGAAGGTTAGGTTAGTTTTTAATGAACGATTGAGTCTCTCCGTCTTGATTGCTGATGAAGTAAACTCCAGCGTTAAATGAAGACACATCAATTGTATTGGAATTTGAAACAACACTCATCATACGACCTGAAACATCTGTGATGCGGTATTTTCCTTTTACTGAAAGTCTGATTACATCGTTGGTAGGGTTAGGGTAAAGTGCCCATTTTTCTGCCTTATCAATACTCTTCGTTCCAACCACGCCATTGATTTGGAAAACCGAAACTGTTCCACTCACTTCATTTGAAGTTACGATGTAGAAATTACCATCAGCGCTTGATGCACTGTCAATAAACAATACATCTTCACAGCCCAAATCACCAATTGCATTGGTCTCAGGATCCATTACTGAAAAATCACGGTTGTTTACATAGGTAACAAATGTTGCATTTGCAGGATCGGTGATGTCATACATCATCACTCCTCCAATACGCTCAAGACCAATAAAGGCGTACACTTTATCTCCAATAGTAGCTACTTCTACTGCCTCAGGCTCTGGTCCCTTATTGTCAGATCTACCTTCAAAATCATCGTTCTCATCATTGCCACTATTAAAATCTGAAGGATATTCTGTAGCCGTAATCTGCTCGAAGTCATCGCCTGAATCAAACACTACATTTCCACTGGCATCCCAAATGGTGAATGAGCGTGAACCGTAGGTATAGATCTCATCAAAGTCGCCATCGCCATCAGTGTCACCCATAGAAGTGGTGATGTTGATTCGTCCGCCATTTTCATCTTCTTGCAAGGTAGCCGCATCTGGAAAAGCGGTTGGGTCTAAATCAACATCTTTCAATCGCTCTTCTTCTGAGTAAGCATCATAGTCGCGTGCATCACCTTCATTGGCCGAAAGGATATAATCTGCACCCCCAATACTTACCGTAGCAATAGCATCTGGAAGGTATAATCCTCGGAAAGGATAAGTAGTGATGTTTACCACATCGTCTTTATCACTTGCATCTAAGCCATTGCCATCTACAGAATGGTCTTTCCAACCCAATGGAAGGATATTGGTGATGTTTCCGTTGCTCAAGTTAACAACTGCAACGGCATTGTTTTCTTGAAGTGCCACGAAAGCTGTGCTGTAATCTTCTGAAATCGCTACATATTCTGGTTCAAAGTTGCTGGCATCGATGTGTGATCCTGTGACAACGATGTCATCAATTTGCCAAAGTGCTCCAGTTCCACCACCGTTTCCAGTAGACTTATACAAGAATGCCAATGCAATTTCAGATCCGATGTAAGAAGATAAGTTGATATCTCCTGAATTGGTATCCAAGTAGCCACCTGGCGACCAAGCTGCCATTGCGGTCAATGTATCCCATGTTGCTGTGGTTGGGTCGCCCATTCCATCATAATCATCAGAGATGAGCAAGTCCATAGAGCCACCAGAAAAGTTCTTTGCTGAATAGAAAGAAACAGAGGCATCGTTGAAGTTGTGATGTCTATCAACTCAGAAATCAACCAATCAATACTTGCTGTGTCATCGCCAAAGCCATTGGCTTCGGCAAAATAATCATCCATAAAACTGTCGTAATACCAGGGGCCAGCGCTCAATTCATTGAATGTTACGAATTGATTCAATTCCATTGCCGTGTCTTGAAATGTTTCTTCAAAAGCGTAGATGGCATCAGGGCCAAAAATACGCACACCGCTCAATGAACCTCCATAAGATCCAATTTCAGTGATGGTAACATCGCCTTGAGTAACAGAGGCGATTCCGCCAGAAACATCAATGATTGCCACTGACCCTAAAGGATCAAATGTCCAATCTGATGACGGCTCTCCTTCACAAGCCACAACCACATTGTTACCGTCATGAGAGAATGTAAGCATGTCTGGCAAATAACCAACAGTCACTTGAGATTGGAAGTTACCATCATGATCAAAAAACACTACTACCCCTGGAGCATCATCGATTTCAACAGCCACAGCAAGCATTCCGTCAAATGCACTGACGCTGTTTACACCATCACCATAAGAATCAATATCAATGGTAGAAAGCAATGAAAGATTAGTTGGATCTGAAAAATCTAATATTCCAACACTGTTTTCAAAAGCGTTGCTAAAAAATAATTTTTGAGAACCTGCATCGTAGGTTACGATTTCAGCAGCGCTCTCGTCATACAAATTGGTAAAATGCGTTGACACGTGATCAATAGAAACTTGAGCAAGGCCTATGGCACTTAACATTATGCATGAAATGGATAGGTAAATTCTTTTCATAATATACTTTGATTTTGTTTGAAGCAAAAGTCAAAGCATATCATCAAGTTATGCTTAGCAGAGCATTATGAAAAGACGAAAAAAGGCTTAAGTGAAAATGAACCCAGCGTTAAAACGGCACTATGGTCACACCCAGTGTAAACGTGTTATACTGGCCTGCACTGTGGTCTTCATCAAAAAATGGTGTCAACGAATAAAATGCTGAAAGCATAATACTGCCATAACCTACCCTTCCACTTACACCATATCGCAAGCGCGTTACGTGAGGGTAGTCGTAGGTTTTAATTTTTATGTCTTGGTTATTGATGATCTTTTCATGCACCTGAATCTTGTAGCCTACTTTTCCGCCAATAGCTAATTTCCATCTATTTCCATGTCTATCAGGGTTAAGTCTGAATCGCAACTCAACTGGAATATCAACATAGTTTGCTGATATTTTACCTCTCGAATAGATGGAGTCTCCAACGACACTAAAATCAGTGTATCCGTTATTGGGCCCGGGAAAACGCGTGGCGGGCCCGTTCATGTAATAATTATGAGAAGTGAAGCCGACACCTGCCGCGGCACTCACGTTACCGCCTTTATTAAACGGCTGATCGTAAAGTATTCCAAGACTGATTCCGCGGCCAAACCATTTTTGCTCAATAGGAGCATTAATGCCTAGCAATCGATCCCAGTTTAAGTCGATGTAAAACAAGTCTTGATGCTTCACCTTATCCTCCTCTACTTTAGCAGCTGCTGCTGAATCAGAAGTTAGGTCTTCTTGAGAATAACTCACAATAGAAAGACAAACTAAAACAAGGACTAAACCGTAAACTCGAAGCATAATTTTTATCTTGGGGGGCAAATGTACGTGATGCATTTTGTTGTGCGTAAAGGAATACAACGGTGCATATTAAATTTACGTCTTTAAAGAATGAAAAAGCTTATCTGTTTGTTGTCAATTATGCTGCTTGTAATAGGCGCACAAGCTCAATTTAACCTCGGGTTCAAGCATATCAATCACATTCCTGTAATCCACGGAAATGATACACTTGATTTTCCTTGGGCTGGTGGACTGAACAACCCTCAATTTTCATCGCTAGACATCAATCTTGATGGGCTGAATGATTTTTATGCATTTGACCGTGATGGTGAAATAACCCGGCTTTTTGTGCGTGAAGCCAATGGAAAGTTCTCATCAGACATGACAAGTCACAAATTATTGCCCAAACTTGACGGCAGCTTTGTGCTTTTCAGAGACTACGATGGAGATGGAAAAAAAGACATCTTCTCTTCTGGTTACAACAACTTTGGATTTGACGTTCATCGAAATATTAGCGATACATTATTAAAATTTGATCTGGTAAAAAGCAATCTTACTTACTCACGTTTAGGTGCAAGCTCTCTGTACTTTACTGTGCCAGGCAATGACTTACCGGCAATTGATGATTTTGATGGTGATGGTGATTTAGATGTTTTAGTTCAAGGTCAAGTAGACCTTACTCCTTTTGTGCTGCTTTATGTAGAAAATCTATCTATGGATTTGTATGGCACAAGCGATAGCTTAGATTATCGACTGGCCAACTCTTGTTGGGGCCAAGTGAGAGAGTACATCAGTCAAACTGGTTGGACAGAATACTTATGTGACACGGGAAGATCAGTGAGTGAGAGACAGCGCCATGGTGGTTCAAGTCTGACTTCGCTTGACCTAAATAATGATAGAATATTGGATATACTCACAGGCGACTCCTACAGCCCTTTTTTAAGAAGTTTAAGAAACACAACAGACAATGTTGATGCGGTTATTGATCTGTCTCTTTCAGACACAGTATTCCCAAACTACAATCAAGCAGCTATTGTACCAAATATTCCAGCTGCGTACATAGAGGATGTGGATGGAGATGGAGTAAATGATATGCTTGTGGCTCCCAACCAACTCACAGATGGTGCCACTTCGTTTTTTGACACGTCCATCACCAAAGAAGTAGATTGGTACTATAGAAATACAGGAACCAATTTGAACCCAACCTTCGAGCTAGAAACAGAAGGCTTTTTCTCTGGAGAAATGATTGATGTTGGGGCACGATCATTTCCTGCTACGGTCGATTTGAATGGCGATGGATTATTGGATCTTGTGGTAGGAAATGAAGGCTACACTATTTATGGCGGCACTGCACCAGCTTGCTTAACCTACTATGAAAATGTTGGCGACACGAATACTGCAGCTTACTTGCTGCAAGATGAAAATCTTGGCAACCTCAAGACGTATGGTTATGGATACATTCATCCCACTTTCGGAGATTTAGACTATGATGGTGATTTCGATATGGTGATTGGCACAGACCAAGGCATTTTGCACCTATTTCGAAATGACGGAACGCCACAATCACCATCATTTGTATTGGATGAGGCAAATTATGCGGGTATCAACTATGATTTAAGCACGCATCCATTTCTATTTGATTTAAATCTAGATGGAATATTAGATATAATTGTGGGTGACTTTTATGGCCGTTTTCACTATCATGAAAATGCGGGAACGCCAGAAGAGCATGACTTCAGCATGAATGCCACCCTTTTTAAAATGGGGAATGTGCAAACCTTTGCCACTTTTGGCGGGGAATCATCCGTTTACTTCACCAGGCATTTAGACAGCATTGGAACTAACCTTTATATTTTGCAGTCCAATGCCGATGGGACAATATTAGTCTACGGCCCAATTTCAGACTATGCAGCACCACTTACTCCTCAAGATTCATTGGTTTTTGATGCTACATTAACTTCAATTACTGGAGCTGACTTGTATGGTGATTTCAGAGATGAACTGATCATCGGACAGCGTACGGGAGGGTTATTCATGACGACAAGAGCAAAAGAAATCGCGGTAGGCATTGCAGAACGCCATGCACAAAGTCCACCAGCCATCCAAGTCTTCCCTAATCCTTCGAGTGGACAGTTCAACATTTCATTCAACACACGATTCAATCAACCGGCCACATTGACCGTAATGGACATTTCAGGAAGTCTAGTTTCTTCCAAGCAGATTAGACCTAATGAGCTAAAAAACTACCAACTCGATTTGCGTGAATCTACTAATGGGATGTATATCATTTCCATTAGACAAAACGGCAGCCAACACTGGGCACGATTGATCAAGCAATGATGAAAAAAGGTCTAGTCTTTCTGCCTTTGTTTTTGACCTTGCAGCTCGTTGCACAATTCAACCTTGGCTTTCGCGAAACAGAGCAAACGCTTAACTTTACGGTAGACGGAAACCCTCTTGACGCATCCTGCATTGGAGGATTGAACAATCCACAGTTTTCATTCATTGATCTTAATATAGACGGAACAGAAGACCTCTTCATATTTGACCGAGGTAATGATGTCATCCGTACATTTCTTTTTGATGCTAGTACATCAAAATACACGTATACTCCTGAATATGAGCGACTTTTTCCAAAAGGATTGGATCAATTTGTACTTCTCAAAGACTACAACTGTGATGGTAAAGCAGATATTTTCACATATTTCCAAGCAGCATTTACAGTTTATCAAAATACCTCAACTACCGAGTTAAGCTTCGAAAAGGTTACAGATAAAATCAGGTCAAACTATGGCGCTTTTACAAGTAACGCCTATGTTTTAGCAGGAGACATTCCCGCCTTGGTTGATGTAGACAATGATGGGGATTTGGACATCCTTACCTTCGGAACGGTCAATTCAGAGAACAGTATTGAATTCCATCGAAACTTATCACAAGACCTTTATAGTTCTTGCGATAGTCTAGTGTTTGAGGTTCCTACGCAATGCTGGGGAAAGGTGCAGGAACCATCGAACTCATCGTTACTTGAAGCCGTTTCTTGTAAAGGCGTTGTTCCTCCGGGTGGCCGTGGTGCGCGACATGCGGGCTCCACTGTTTTGCTTATCGACCCGGACAATGATGGAGACAAAGACTTGGTAATAGGTGATGTTCAGACAAATAGCCTCGTATTTGGATTAAATATTGGCGATGAAAATGATGCTACAATCGATGTGAACCAGCAAACGACAGATTTTCCAAACGCCAATGATCCTGCCGCCATTGACTTTCTAGTTGCTGGGTATGAACTGGATATTGATCGTGATGGCCAACTTGACCTGGTTTTAAGTTCGAACAACTCGGTTGACAGTGCGTACAATAGCGGTCATGTTTGGTATTACAGAAACATCTCTGCGCCTCTAGCTGATTATCAGTTGGAAAGCAAAGATTTCATCATAGGAGACATGCTTGACATGGGCTCGAATGCCGATCCAGAAACAATGGACGTTAATGGCGATGGACGAATGGACCTGCTCATCGCAATGGATTATTTAAAAAGCCCAATGCAAAACATTAAAAGCCGCATTTACTACTTTGAACAAGAGAGTAATGGAAGCTTCACGCTGGTTGATAATGACTTTGCCGGACTTTCCGCACTGCAGTTGGTAGCCGCAAACATTACCTTGGGAGACATGGACGGAGATGGTGATAAAGACCTTATTATCGGAAACGGTTCTGGTGCATTGCACTACTTTGAAAATACTGTTATTGGTGGAATTTCCAACTTCTATTTCGTTCAGTCCAATTACATGGGTATCGATATTCCCTCTAATGCCTCCCCAGAAATAGCTGACCTGAACAATGATGGATTACCGGATTTATTGATTGGTGCGTTATTGGGCACAGTAAGCTATTTTGAAAATACAGGTTCAGCGTCAAGTGCATTTTTCTCTTCGATACCAACGATTCAAAACCTCGGAAACATTGATGTTAGTGATGCTTGCTGTGTTGGTCACGCTCATCCAAAATTTATAGATAACACAGCATTCGGAAGCGGCAAATACCTATTTATAGGGAGTGATGAAAAGCGTATTGATGTATTTCAAATCAATGATAATCTCAACAGCACCTTTAATCGTGTAGATTCTATGTTTTTCAATGCTGGCAGATTGACCGCTTGTCCTGTAGATTTAGATGATAACGGTATTTACGAAATGCTTTGCGGAACAGGAGAAGGCGGGCTGAAATATTACACCCGAACGAATAATACTCCAGTGGGCTTAACAAACGCGTCTAATTTCGAACCAACATCATTCAAGGCCTTTCCAAATCCTGCTAACTCCCGATTGAATATTGAATTCAATCAAGCCGTTTCTGGGTATCTTGAAATGATTGATTTAAGTGGTCGTTCGATATTCCATTCTTCGATAGCCTCAAAGAATGAAGAGCAGTTGAATACCGAATCGTTAGAACAGGGAATTTACATCCTGAAGTTCACCTCAAATGAAGGGGTTATCAGTAAATCAATTTCTATCTTGCACTAATATGAAGCGCATCTATTCGATACTAGTCCTTTTGATTGCAATGCTATTTGTTGTATTCATTATTCAAAATGCAGAAATGGTTGATTTGACTTTTCTGATTTGGGGATTAGAAATTTCTAAAGCATTGCTCATGATGATTTGCGCTGCAGTAGGATTCTTAATAGGAATGCTAGCCTTCTCTTTCAATACAACCAAAAAGACACCAAAACAAGAGCCGGTCAAAAAACCTGAAGAACCTACTTCACATACACCGTCTTAGCATTCACAAATTCGTGAATCCCATCGGCCGATAATTCTCGACCATAGCCCGATTTCTTAATGCCACCGAATGGCAAGCGAGGATCGCTTTTTACCAATTCATTGATAAACACCGCTCCTTCTTCAAACTCAGAAATCCTATTCATGATGCGATCTGCATTTCCTGTGCAAATAGTAACGCCCAAACCGAATGAAGAAATATTGCTCAAATGAATGGCTTCATCTAAATCTTTGATGCGAATGAATGGTGCGACAGGGCCAAAGGTTTCTTCATCAAAAGCAGCCATTCCTGGCTTAACATTCTTGAGCACAGTTGCTTCATATTTAGCGCCATCTCTTTTACCACCGCAAACTAATTCAGCTCCATTTTTAATGGATTGATTTACTTGGCGTTCGATTCCTTCAGCCAAATCAACACGTGCCAAAGGACCAATGCTTGCTTCTCCAGATAGCGGATCAGCAAATTTCAACTGCTCCACTTTGGCTTTAAACTTCTCGATGTAAGCATCATAGATGCTGTCCATAACTAAAAATCGTTTTCCAGCAATACAGCTTTGCCCCGAGTTTAAAAATCGAGCTTTAAACCCTGTATCAACTGCAGCATCCAAATCAGCATCGTCTAAAACGATGACAGCATTGCTACCACCCAACTCAAGTAAGCTTGACTTCAATACAGAACCCGCAGTTGAAGCAACCGCAACTCCCGCACGCTCGCTTCCTGTTAATGAAACAGCGCGAACCAAAGGATGCTCTATCACTTTACTCGCATGATCATTGTCTAATATTAATGTTCTGAATGCATTGACTGGGGCACCGGCCTCTGCAAAAATTTCTTCGATATCTAAAGCACAGCGCGTAACATTCGGTGCATGCTTCAATAGTGCAGTATTTCCTGCCATTAATGTCGGCGCAGCAAATCTGAACACTTGCCAAAATGGAAAATTCCAAGGCATGATAGCGTAAATCACACCAAGAGGCTCATAAGAAACGTAGCTTTTGGAAGCATCAGTTTCAATTACCTTGGAACGTAAAAACTCTTCTGAGTGATCTGCATAGTAGCGGCAAACCCAAGCACATTTCTCTACTTCAGCTTTTGCTTCAGCAATAGGCTTTCCCATTTCTAACGAGATATGCTCGGCATATTTCTGGGTATTTGAAACCAAAACTTCAGCCACACGATGCATCAAAGCCCAGCGCTCTATGAAGGATGATCGTTTCCAGGTGCTAAAACGCTCGTCTACCGATTCAATTATTGCGTTTGTTTCTGATTCTGTATGAGTCGTGAAACGCTCAATTTCTTTAAGGTTCCAAGGATTTATTGACGCTACTTCCATTACCAATTTTCTTTGGCGCAAGATTACAAAGCTTCCATGATATTCATATCGAATCCTGATAAATAATAACACTAATTATCAGCAATTCACTCCTGCCGATCCACTCTAAAATTTTTATTTACTCAAACCCATCACCAACCTACATTTGCACCCTTGATTTTCTACTTTTTCAAATATTGGCTTACACTTGGAATGCGGGTTTGGTATAAGCGCGTCCATGTGCATTATCATGCTCCATTACCAACAGATGGACCAATCATTTTTGCCAGCACACATCCAAATTCTGCCATAGACTATCTTTTTAGTCCGCTGATTCACCATCAACCAACATACGTTTTGGTGAGAGGCGATGTTTTTGAAAAAAAATTGCTTAACAAGCTATTTCGAGCAATTTTCATGTTGCCTGTTTATAGATTTCGTGACGGATTTGCTTCACTCAATAAAAACGAACAGAGTTTTAAGGAATGCTATAACACCTTCGATAAGAATGGAAAAGTGTTAATCTTTTCAGAAGGCGTATGCGTTCAAGAAAAAGTTCTCCAACCACTAAGGAAAGGTACCGCACGATTAGCTCTTGACTATCTCCATAAGCATGGAGGAGAAAAAGTTTATGTGGTTACTCAAGCAGCAAGCTCTACCCAATTTAGACAGTTTAGGGCTACCGCTATGGTCAACTTCGGTGAGGCTATTGATGCCCGCAATTATAGCGAGCTCTACAGAGAAAATCCGAATAAGGCCTATGAAGCATTGACGAAAGAAATTACAGAACGACTTGAAGAAGACTTCATCATTGAGAAAGAATACAGCGATGACTCATGGACGGAGAAAGCCCTAATGGCATTAAGGCTAAGCTTCAGCACAATTGGCTCTGAATGGTCTTCAATTGATAGGAGCAGATTCGATGTTGAAAACAACCTAGTTCAAAAGCTTAACGATTTGGGTGAAAACGCACTTAGCGATGAATGGAAAACAAAAGCACAATCTCTGAACCTAGGACCTGAAAACGAAGGTCTTCTGAGCGAAGGCAACAGTCGTTTTAAGTTTCTCATCAGAATTCTTTTTCTTGCTCCTTTTGTCGGTTTAGCTTGGCTTATGATTTTGATACCCAACAGTCTCACCAATTGGCTGATAAAAAATAAAATCAAAGACAAAATTTTCACTACTACCGTTACAGTAATTGGTGGAGTGTTGCTCTATCTCATTCAGGTAATTATTCTCTTAATCATAGGCCTATCAGCACTCGGATTTTACGGAATTGCGCTGCCGTTGATGATGGTAATCTTCACCCATATCGGTATAGAAGTCGTGGACGAGTTCAGACTTGCTTATTGCAATTGGAATAATCTTTCTAAGAAAGAAGAGTTTCAATCGCTGTACGATGAGGTAAATGCCTTGACTGAGAGCACTTAGTCCTTCACCCTAGTCATCCCTATTACTGTGAATAAGAAATCAGGAAGCGGCTTTCTCTTTCTACTTGGACTCAAGTTAATCCTCCAACCCAACTTCTTAGAAATCGTAATCTTTTCTGTTTCAACTAGTTCAATTAACGTTCCATCTGGATCTTCCACGTAGGCAAAGCGACCTGCGGCTTCACCCATAGAAAACGAATCACCGGTGTCAATAGTAAAGGCATTATTCAAGTCTTCGGCTCGCTTTTTAATGGCATCCATCTGATTTACATCAAAGCACAGGTGAATGAAGCCTTGATCGCCCCAAAAGCGGCCTTTCATGTTATGGTCCATCGGCTCACCAGACTTTAATTCCAGTAATTCAATGAAGAAGTCACCGAACACTTTAGAAAAAGCTCCCTTGTTTCTATTTTTTGGTGTTAAGCGAACCCTTCGGTAAGTTTCATTTCCGCCTTCTAAGCCTTTTAAATCTTCGAATACGCGCTCTTCATCCGACAACACTTTGTCGATGCCCATAACATCCTGATAAAACGTCAGTGCTTTGTCCATGTTGGTTACTCCAATCATGATGCCTTCAATTCCACCAAACTGCCCCGGCTTCTTCTTATACCAACTGTTGGATTCTGCTACGATAAAAGGGTTGCCATAAGGGTCCACAACAGAAAAAGACCACTTGTTCATTGGATCATTCGAAACCTTACTCGGCTTACTCTTAGCCAAATTTGAATAGGCAATACTTGCGTTTTCACATTTGATTCTAGTAACCAACAATCCAGGTCTTTTCAAGGAAAAACTCAATTGAGGCGCTGGCTCACGGCTGGTATATTGCCAAATCTCCATTCCGCCACCACCATTTAAGTTCATGGCTAATATTGCATGGCGTGACTGCACCACATCTCCCGTGTATTGTGTCATTAAAGGAGCTTCTGCTGCCTCGTCAAAAACTGGAACGTCAAATCCAAAGTTTTGTCTGTACCACTTAAATGAATCATGCACGTTTGGCGTGCCTATTCCTACTTGTTGAATACCATTTATCATCGTTAGTCAGGCTTAAATTTGGTTACAATAGATCTGAATAAACCTGGTAAATATCGCTTGATATAAATCAGGATTTGTTCGCGTCCAAAATAGATCTCTGCTTTTCGTTTTTCAGCAGCTTTAATAATTCCTTTTGCACATTCTTCTGGAGATAAACCTGAAGCCAATCTTTTGTCCGCTTCCGCTTGTTTGCTTCCATCTTGTGTCAATGCATTGTATGACATATTCGTACTTACCCTTCCAGGCAAGACGAGCATGATGTGAATATTCTTCTTAGCAGCATCAAACTCTGCTCTCAATGAGTCAAAATAACCATGCAGCGCATGTTTAGAAGCTGAGTATGATGATCTCAATGGAAATCCGAAAGCTCCTGCAGGAGAACTCAATGAAATGATAATCCCTGCATTTCGTTTCATCATGCCAGGAAGAACAGCTTTCGTCAATGCCGTAGCACCAAAAAAATTGGTTTCCATAATCAATCGTTCTGATTCGCGCGATGCTTCCCAAGTTAGTGCGCGTTGGCTTATTCCTGCATTGTTGATCAGAATTTCTACGTTGTCAACCAATGCTTTATTTGCGTTGATGGCCTGATCGATGGATTGTTCATTGGATACATCCAAAGGCAAGATGGTATGTCTATCAGCATTTGGAAGTTGAGCTTTAAACCCTTCCAATTTTTCTGCATTTCGACTCGAAAGAATAATGATTGCACCCTTTTCGGCAAGCTGCCTCACCAAGGCTTCACCAATGCCACTTGATGCACCGGTAATCCAAATAACCTTATCCTTCCAAAAATTTGACATACTCACTTGATGATGCAAACGAACTACTTTTTATCGGGAATTAATCAGTTTACAAAACAGATTTTCATCCTAATATCTTCTCCTCATTAGAATGATGAAGGATTCATAACACTTATTTAGCCAGCTATTTGGAAATGTTTGTGAACTTTCCGCTGGTTATCTTGGTGCTATCTTTCATGGTAGCGGTAAATGTTCCTGTTACTACCCCATTCGTATCTAAAGCTAAATAATTAAAGGTGCTTTTGCTTTTCATAACAATGAATTGTGAGGTTTAAAAAGAGATTTGATGTCTTCTTAATATGGATTGGACTTTCTTTTAGGATGTTTGATATTGTTTTATTCATCCACTGAATTATGCCTAACGCTATGGCTAAACTGCGTTTTAATGCAGTTTAGGTTTTGTTATGCACATTAGTTTGTTTTGACAAATTTAACTGCTTCATTATCAATTCTTAGAATATAAACATTTGGAGGTAAAGATGAAATATCAACCGTTTCAGTTTGCCCATTTATCCTGCCAGATGCCACTTTCTTTCCTAACATATTAATTATGATAAATTCAGAACCTTCCAGTATTTCGCTTTCAATAAAAAGTTGATTACTAGCAGGATTAGGATAAAGAATAAAGCTGTTTTCTTGTGCGTGAATTTCATCTACCGCTGTAACTTGATAGTCTTTCTTATATACCCAAGCCATATTGGTTGAAGTATAACTATTTGGGTCAAAACCACCAAAATAGATAGCGGTTTCATTTGAAAATGGAGATTTTACATAGCACCTGTTAGCCACTAAAGGCGTATCACTTGCACCTATAGTTCCATTTATCTCTTCTATGGAATATTGACCATTTTGATCTCGCTTAGCGAACAAACCACCTTTATAGTAGCCGTTCCATAATGGATGACCACCTCCTGTGATATTTACTTCAAACCCAATAATGTGATTAGTATCATAACTTATGGGGTCAATATATTCGTAAAACTCATTGTATGCACCTAGGACATAACTCGCACTAGACCCAACTAAAAAATTAGCTGTTAATAATGATAATTTAGTTTCATAAATACGATTAAATCCTCCGATACCATCTGGTTCGAGACGATAAATAGTTCCTTGAGACTGACCGTTAGGACACCACATCAAAAGGAAAGCATCATCAACGCCACTAGGGTTATCTATAGTTGTTAAACCTCTAATGCCACCTACAGCAGAATTGATTGTAGCACCCAAGTCACTAAAGTCATGATCTATTACATAGCTTGGTGAAACTCCATCAATACGTCTATAGAGCTTACTTCCTGATGAAAAATGGAGCGCTCCATTTGCTACTTCAATACCTAAAGGTCTAATAGTTAATGGACCAAACTCTGCTGTTGATATCCAATCGATTTTACCTGGAGCTGCAGGATTATATTTCCCTTTAAAAATTCCTTGTGTTCCGACAGTAGCAAACACATATTCTAATCCAGTTTGCTGGTCTACATATATTTCAATATCTCTTATGGAATATTTTTCACCTGCAGGGAAACTCCCTTGCACAATTTGACTTTCTCCCCAAGTACCATTCACATCATTCCTGACAAAACTCTTTACCACCACTTGGCTAGTAAAATAGTTTGGTGAGTATCCTGCACAAATCAAAACTGTATCTGGAGAAGGCAGAGAACTACCAAACTGGTCTTTTGTGAAAATTATTTGTTTAAGAATTTCGGGTCGAAGAAAGTTTGCACCAAGAAACAAATCTTGCTGCCAACTAGCAGAAGGATTATCCAGTCGATTAATCTGTCCCCAACCAATGCTGCTATTTGAACCACCATACCAAATGTTATTATCATCCTCCCAGTATCCAACAGAAGCAAATAGCGTGCTTTTATGATCAACTAAGTGTAGGACTTCCGAACCACCTAAGAATTTGTTGTTTGAGTCGTAGCTTCCAGCTGTGAATGACTTGGTCCAGACCTGTGCATTAAGGGGACTGATAGCACTTGTGATCAACACTACGTTTAATATGTGTTTTTTAAAATTCATTTATATCCTTACAACGTTTGAAACATATTTCACCCTACCATCATTATGATTTTTATTGTGCATAACGGTTTGGCTAAACTGCGTTTTAATGCAGTTTAGCTTTTGTTATGCACTTTTATTTTGTTTTTATCAGCCTTATGGATTGATTTTCAATATTCAAAATATAAACATTAGGAGCTAATGAAGACAAATCGATTGTATTAACTTGAGAATTTAATTTACCACTGGTTACTAATTCTCCAATAACATTGTATATCGAAAAATCATTGGATTGTGCAGATTTTAGTTCAATCGTAAGCTCATGATTAAAAGGATTTGGAAACGCCTTATAATTGTCAGTCTGTCCATTATTTTCGTAGATAGATGTGGTTGTACAGCCAATTAAACCGTTGATGTCATAACGTGAAACAAATTGCCAGATCTCTGTATTCGCATCAATCGTCATATTTCCAAAACTTCCAGGCCAATCATGTCCTCCTCCTATCACTTTTAATTCCTCCACGTAGGCACAACCTGATGTAGTGGACCAAGTATATCGTTCAACACTTGGACTTACAGTATTCATGGTAGCAGTTGTGACACAATTGTTATGCGTTGCCCAATAGCTATGTGTTGCTGCTGCGGAAATATAATATTCTATACCACCAAATACGATTCCATTGTATGGAGAAACCAAATCATCCGTACCAAGTATTGTAAGAACTCCAGTGGGATGCACCGGAGAGCAAAAACTATTTGGATTGGCTTGCATGGTTCTGGCTACTGGAGCTATAGCTGCAATTCTGTTATTGAGCTTACATCCAAGTTCAAAGGTCATATCTCCTCCTAAGGAATACCCACAAGCATATATTCTGTTCTGGTCTATTTGATAATTACTAGCAATCGTATCTATCAATGAACTAAAAAAGGGCACATCATCAAAAGTACCTGGGACTTTAGGAATCCAGTTAAAAGAGTTTCCGTCACTTGGGTCAGGACGTGCTTGGGGATAAACTAGAATAAAATCAGCAGTGTCGGCAATAGGTCTCATGTCGGAAGTTACTTGCCAAGCGGAATTTGTACCACCTCCTCCATGTAAATTAAATAGCAAAGGAAAATTCGTAGTTCCATCATAACTTGCTGGAACATAGATGCTATATTCTCTTGTTAAACCATCATGCTGTATGGTTTGGCTAATAAATGTTTGAGAGTACCCTGAGGTAATTAAGGCTGTTGTCGCCAGAATCAAGATAAGTATTTTTTTCATATTTAATTTTTATTATTAACCGCACGAAATCCGGTTTACCCTATTTTTTTATTGTGCATAACGGTTTGTATAAAAGGTTGTTTTAATGCCTTTTATACTTTGTTGTGCTTTCGTGCTTTATATTTCTTCTTCTGTGCGTTGGCTCAGACACACTCTTTGACAAGCTCTAGTTTGTGCGATTGGCTTGAGTAGCTTGGCAATATGTGTGGCTGTTAAGCCCTAACATTAGTCTAATTCAATATTTAATTTATCTAATCTATTGCTTTTTTCCATCCATATAGTAACACACCTGCTTGAATTATCAGTAATACACCGATAAATGGAGGGGGACCACCACCTTGAAAAATTTGATTATATAAAGCCACAAGTAACATGCAACCATGAAAGGCAGCAAAAGCAGCAAAAATTTTCCTGTTAATTTTGTTCTCAAGCCGAAATGACTTAAAAACGAGTAACAATAGACCAGCCCCAATCATGTGTGCGGCAGTGACATCAATAATGCCTTGCGCGAAAAAAATCAGATTAGATCCTATTTCGGAATTCAAGTCGCCTTTAAAAAAAGGTGCCATGAGTCCCACAGGGTCTAAAAAAATGCCTAATAGAAGTCCAACTCCATTGACGAACTGAATTAGGATACAAACGAGGTAAACATAAGATGATTTCATATTTCATATATTTTTTTCAAAAAAAATATAACCACAATTTGTTTGCTTGTATCACTGTCTCATTCTATTAAAACAAATTCGGGAATCAAACCTTTTTTAGAATTCTTGTATTCCGTAGGACTTAATCCGGTAAATCGCTTAAAGGTTCTTGTTAAATGAGATGAATCATAAAATTCAAGGTCGTAAGCGATTTCTGTAAGGGAGAGTTTATCATGGTTGATTGCATACATAGCCTTACGAAACTTCTTATGAAGTTGGTATTCATCATACGTCACTCCAAGCCAGTCCTTGCAGAGCCTGTGGAAATGAGATCTGGAATAATAGATTTTATCTAAGTTTATTTCTGTTTCTAAGAAGGATGAATAACAACCCATGTGAAGCATTTTGACATTACCAATTAAATCTTGGGTCTTATTAAAGTACTTTGAAGTATATAGCCTGTTATATAAGAACTTCTCCAGGTAGTGGGCTCGTTGTTGAAATGTTTCAAGATTGGTCAATTCATCTCTTAATTGATTTAAATTTCCTAATGCTGTTGGCTCAATGTGCAAATCCTTAATTTCTTTTGCTGGGATTTCTAAAATAGCCATAGCAGCCACAGGGTTCATTGTCACATTGATGGCATTAAGCCTTCTATATTTAGCTTGAACTGGATGGGTTTGGCTTGAAAATGCCATCACAAACTTATTCGAATCATTCGGTAAAAACTGACTTTTATGTGCGTCAATATGAAAGCTTTCAAATTCGCTACCCTCCATTAAGAACATTAATTCCACTTTTGAGTTGGGTAATGCCATAAAATGACAAGGAGTTTCTGATTTATGCTGACCGATGACGTCTACTATACCAGTTAAAGACCTAGGAATATAAATATTTAATTCGGAGTTGTTATCTGCCATTAATTAGTGGGTTTTTTTGTTATTTAACTTGCAAATACCTGTAATTCGGTGCTTTATATAAAAGCACGGTTCAGCTCGATTGTCTGTCCAGTTGATCCATATGTTTATTATTTCACTTTCACTTCTTATCAAGGTTCTGACTGTCTTTTTTGCATGAAGCACAACTTGTTATAACGCTTATAAAGTTGACGTTTAACGGATTTATACTCTTTTTTCAGCAAGTTAACTTAGCGTTTTGAGAAGGCCGTTATTAACATACAGCTTAAATTACCCACTTCTGGAACGCCCAATAACAAAACTAAACTACTCATAATTAATTGGATACGCTGGTTAATCATTTTTGACTATGACCTATACAAGCACAGGTGAGTAAATGTTAGGGGTTACTCCAGAGTGTAGGGGGTGTTATAGAAAACCTCAGTAATTGATTGAAAACCAACAAAAACCTGAAAGATAAAACCCAAACCCTAAAATCACCTTTGGGGGTGTATGATTCTAAATCGGTTTTCTGTTTTCGATATGATTTCTGATGTATAGTATAACCCAATTTGTGGGTGTATATCACCGTCTTCACAATACTTTGGTATCGAGTTAATTGAAAAAAGAATCAAAACTTTATTTTTGAGCAAAACACAGCTATGCGAATCACCATCCTATCAACGCTTTTCCTATTGGCTTCATTGAATCTGGCTGCTCAGGGAAATTATTGAATCAAGAGGAGGTAAATTAATTGACAAGAAACTAAAGCCTAAGGGTTATTCCGAAACATATAAGTGGATTTGCAATAACGGTCATAAAAGGGATTCTAAAGGGCAATATTTATTTGACGGATACTGGTGCGTAGAGTGCCAAAAAGAAGCACAAAAAAAGCAACTAAGCACGAAACAACTTGCTGAGTTGAAAAAAGACGTAATGAGTGGTAAATTTTATCAGAAAGACATTCCGATAAAATATGGTATCGGTGACGGTGTTTATAGACGAATTATCGCCGAGCATGGATTAAAACCAAAATATTTACCTCAAGATAGAAAAGCTCAAAAGAAACTTACAAAAGGTAAGCTATTTCAAATTGATCCTGAAAACTTTAAAGTCATAAAAGAGTTTGAATCATTAGAAGCAGTGAAACATGATGAATCAGGCTTATATAAACCTGAAGGTATTCGGCAACAAATGAAGAAATACAAAAAAGCTTATGGCTATTACTGGTCCAGAGCTAATGATTATGAGCAAACATTAAAAATGATTAAACTTAGTACCACTAACAAAACCTAAGCGGCATTAAAACGACCGCTTAGCTTAGAACCGTTGGAGCTAATTCAAAAACATGAGAAAAAATTTAATACACATCATTCCCATGCTAATAATTATTGGTTTGGTGGCTTGTAATAACAGTCCCAAGGTTGATCAAAATAACTCAAATCCTTATTCGCAAGTAGCTAGTGTGAAACTTGATAGTGGTCAAATCGCAGAAGAATTCAATTGGGATATAACAAATAGCGAAAAAGGTGAACCTCATTTTGAAAAATATTCTTTGATAAAATTTACCTATCAAGGAAAAGAGTACACTATGGACACTCTGTATTCTCGAGTATCTCCATGTGATTTTCTCGATACAGGAATTGGAGAACCATGCAGCAACTTAAAAGCCCCAGATGTTGTAGGAGCATATTTTGGAGCAGATGCAGGTCTATTTTGCTATGGCCAAATAATGGACAAAGGAGACTCTTTAGAATATAGACATTGGTGCGTGGCGGAAGAAGATGAAGAGCAGCTTTCAGAAAAGATCGTTTATACATTTAAAAAGAAAGAAAAAATAAACTAGCTCCAACAAGGTTTATATTGCATGCAAAGCACGCAATATATACAGATCGTTGTAAGCAATTGAAGAATTAAATGACAACCTTAATTTAGATTCAGAAAGATTGCAAAACCAATGGTGGTTCCATGAGCAATATGAGGAGAAGCTCGAATATTCAAGTCTTACTAGTGACTCACTTTGGAGTATATATGAGAGTTTAAATAGGAAGGACAGTATCGTCTTTTACTGGGATCGATATAATCAAACATCCAAGGTAATAGCCTTCTTGCGCTCTATAGGATTTCACTCAGGAGAAGAGTTTTCAAAATTTATTTCTGATAATTCAATTCCTCTTGCATTAAAAGAGGAACAGAGTGACCTAGAAAAATTAAAACAAAGTCTCCAAGAAAAGATAGAAAGGATTGACAGTTCCCGAATAAAATCACAATCACAGCTCGAAATATCGTTATTAGTCATTTTTATGCTAGGGGTTATTCTTTACGTTCTAAGACCATTTGTCTTCGCCATAAAGTGGAGTATTAAGGCAGTGAAAACTGAAGGTGAAAATTGAAGCAAGTTTTTCTGTGCAGACTTGAAAGCGGTTTAATAACCTTATGACGCGCACCACTTCAAAAAATGGGAATTAAGCTAGATTAACCGCCCCGCCCCTTGCAATTGCTGAAAAGTTAAGCGAGGTCTGAATGTATTATCTGTGCGCATTCTTCCGCGAGGATGCCAACCGTTAACTATTCTCTAGATAATTAAGACAGTAAGTCCTTTAAGCTGAAAACCTGAGTCTTTATAAGTGGTTAAGAGTTCAATCTAAGAGAGCTTTGATTTCAAGAATCCATATATTTAGAACAGAAAGAAAGGATAGTTTAAGAAGGTTGTACAATATGCTGCCTAAACGAAATAAAAAAAAGCGCAATCTCCTTGTTTATAGGTAATTACGCTTCTTATAAGTGGTCCCACCTGTAATCAAACCGCCCCTATTTTACTACTGATTATCAGCGTTTTAGAACCTTTTTTACCCTAATTTGGAACCTTAAAGGTTCCATTTTTTAGAGTTTTTTGTACTTTTAGAACGTGAGTTTATACCTATCACTTAACTATCAAAAACGTAAATCTCAATACGAAACAAAAGATGAGATTCCAGTAATATTATTCTATTACTTCAACGGAAAGAAAATCAAAATATCAACTGGAGTTTCTGTTCGAAAAGGAAATTGGAATCCTGATTTAGAAAACCCAATTAAACGTTCCGATTCAAACCATAAGTTCAAAAACCTTCAACTAAAACAGAAAATGGTTGAAGTAGAGAAAATCATTCAGAACATTGAATTGAATGGTCAGATACCTGAAACCACACTTGTGAAACTCTACCTCAAAAAAGAGGATAATAAAAAAGTTGTTGAAACCAAAAAGGAGTTTGATTTCTTTATTCTTTGTGAAGAGTACAAACGAACTGTACTGAGTGATGTTAGATATACTTATAGTTACCGAAGGAATGTAGTGAATACCTTGAATCAATTCTCCTATTACATCAAGGAAGAACTTGAATCAAATTTCTTTCCAGTATCTGATTTTGGAGAAGATTTTCAGAAGGGGTATTTTAATTTCTCCGTTGAGAAAAAAGATAGAAACAATACTACCATTCAAAAACACATTAAACATTTGAAATCGTTTGTGAAGTGGTGTTTCAAAAGTGGGTATGTAACATCTCCAATGGAAACCATTCCCATAACAACCAATTTCGATAAGGAGATTATCTATTTAAAAAGGGATGAGATTTTGAAGTTGTATCACTTCACTGATTTTGATTACTCAGACCCAAATCACGATAATTTCACCACTGAATACTTCACAGATACCCTTAAAAATGGTGATGTAATTACCTATACCAATTGGGAAGTATATAAGGATATGTTGGTGTTTGGTTGTGGATTAGGTTGTCGTTTCAGTGATTTGGTGAATCTGAAGATTGATAACTACCAATTCGGAGAAGAACGAACCAATGGATACTTCGTTTTCAGAATGAAGAAATCTCGTATTGGAAAACAAGTAAGGGTTCCAATCAACCAACTTACATTCAACATTTGGAAGAAGTATTCAAAGAATAAAACTCGATACGATTATATCTTTCCCAGAACACCTAAAGGAAATCCAATTTCAAATCAAAAGATGAATAAACATCTAAAGGAAATTGGAAGAATCGTTGGATTGAATAGATGGGTTCAAAACCCAACTTACACCTCTGATGGAAAGGTTAAAGAAGGAACTGATATTAGAGAACCACTTCATAAGTTTCTAACCTCTCATATCATCAGAAGAACTTTCATTAGAGAAGGTATCAATAACAATATTCCTTATCACGTCATTATGTCGATGAGTGGTCATTCAAACGACAAGGTTTTTCAGGGGTATTTCAGTACCATAGATGAAGAATTGGATAAAACGGGTAAGATGATGTTCTCTATTACCAATGAAACTCCTAAAAAGGAAGAAAAGAAGGTTTCGGTAGATTCTGAATTGAAAACCAAACTATCTCAACTCAAATCACTATTTGAAGAAGGATTGATAACGAAGGATGTCTACGAAAAGAAGGTTGGGGAGTTGATATGATAATTGAAACTCCTTTACCTTCTGAATCAAATTAGGAGAACACCCAACAATCTTCTGTATTTCTGAGTATTTCAAACCACGTTCTAAGAGTTTGAATATCTCTTTGTTCTTTGGTTTCGATAAGAACTTCTCAGTTGATTCTTTGGTACCAATCTGTCTCCCCTTATACAATCCTTTCTCTTTTCGGATTTTGATTCCTTCCATCTGTCGTTCCCTTATCAACGAACGTTCGAAATCACTCATCGTAGATAGAATACTCATCATCAATTGTGAGAACTTGTCTTCTTTACCATTCTCATCAATGTTTCGGAGATTGGGATTTCTACAAATGATGGTAATCTTCTTTTCAGATAGTTCCTTCCATACTGAAAGAACATCCAATGTATTTCTTCCTAATCTATCAATGGAGTGAATCTCCAAATGGGTGAGTTGGTTTGAATCAATCAGTTTTTTGATTTGGGACCCTTGTGGTCGTTCCCAAAACGGAATCAGACCGGAACATCTATCTACAAGTACATAATCGAATCCATCCGTATTTTGAATCTGTCGTTCCTCATTCTGAGATTGGGAACTAACTCGTGAATAAAGTACCTTCATTTTACTATTATTTAAGGGTAATTAGGAATCATGTCTAATATAATAGTATTTCCTGAGAAAACAAAGGATTTACAAAGGTTTCTAAACTATCATTTGAAGTGTACTCTAAAATGATAATGGAATTGGTTTCTCCTAACTTTAAAAAATCTGACTCCGATATAAAAACCACTCAGTTTCAAACCAATCAAAATGGTTTGAATCGGTTTACAAGAAAATACCCCCACCCCCCTTAGGTGGTACTCATCTTCATCCACCAATCAGTTTTGTGTTTGAGGTGATACTCTTTCATATCTACACTATCAAATAAGTGGAAATTCTTAGGTACAACCCCTTCATCTTCTAACTCCTTCAGAGTTTTAGTAGGGTATGAATCTCTCAGTTTTTTGGTTTCTTTTCTTCTTTGTTTTGAACTCATTAAGTGATATTTCTGAATTCTTAATTTACGGATAATTTTCAAAAATCCAAGGAAAATCAAGGGGTTTGTATATCTTTATTTTTAAACAAAGAGACATATGTCAATATTCAAATCATTATTCGGTTCAAATAAAGAAGAGAAAGAAAGACTTCAGAAAGAAAACGAAGAAAAGGAAAGACTTCAGAAAGAAAACGAAGAAAAGGAAAGACTTCAGAAAGAGGAAGAAGAGAAGGAAAGACTTCAGAAAGAGAAGGAAGAGAAAGAAAGACTTCAGAAAGAAAACGAAGAAAAGGAAAGACTTAGGAAAGAAAAACAAATAGAAAATGAATTAAAACAAAAGGAAGAAAAAAGAAAAAGAAAAGAGGTTTTTTACAAAAAAAAGAGTGAGATATTAAAAAAATTAGACGGTGACGAAAATGGAGTGATTGATTTAGTTGAAGTCAACGACGATTTGATGAAATTAGTAAAGAAACACCAGAAAAAAATAACCGAAATAGACAACATAAATATTCATCATTTTGTGAAGGTATCTGAATATTTAAAAACTAAAAGAAGTAATATACAACAAATTTTCGTTTTAGTCAGAAGGGTAAAAAGTGAGACTCAACTAGATAATCGTTTAGGGATATTGAATAATCAAATTCATTCTTACAAAGTACTATTATTATACTCTTTAAACATGGTCACATCTGTTGTTGAAGGGGATTTGATTAAGTATTATGAGATATATGAAAAATTTGACAAACTGAATCTTTTCAATAGTAATCATGAAAATGAAATGTCAAAAAAATTAAGTGACGTAAATAAAAGTATAGAACAAGTCAATAGAAATCTTAATAAGATAGAGAACGGAATTACTGGACTATTAGAGTCAATTGATAGGATGGAAATGAATATTCTTGGTCAGTTAGATTACCTAACATATGTGACAGAAGATTCTTTTTCTGAATTGGAGGAATCTTTATCAAGGGAACTGGGTAGTATCAATTCGTCCATACAGACTAATAATCTCCTAACAGGAATCCAAACTTACCAATTGTATAAAATCAATAAGAACACTAAGGGTTTAAGAGAATAAAAAATAGTGATACTCGTACTCACAGTCCAGAGTTCCGGTAATCATACATATCGGTTAGGAATCAATTCTGAAGATTCATTAAAATATTTCAAATGTAGAGGTATTAAGGTCGTACTTTGGTTATCTACAACGAACAAAGTTGAAGTTAAAACATCTTGTGGTCCACCTTGTGATAGTAATGGAATTCAAATAGATGGATATAAAAAAGGTTACGACCTTTACCATAGGGAAATCGACAAGTGGATAAAATCTAATGGATTCCACGAATATCCACTCAGAAAACCAACTAAAATCCATTTTTCATATACGAAAAGGAGTAATGGTGATATAGTATTAGTTTATCCTGAGGACAACCTCACTACGACGTTTAATCCCTTCAATGTGATAAGTAGAAAGTGAAGTTCAGATTGAAGAGAACTTCGATAATTTGATTGTATATCATTCTCAAATCTGAATTCATTTAGTCTCATCCTTTACTCCATATGTTGTTCCATTGGAAATCAGGTTGTACCCCCTGAGTGGTTTCCTGAGGTTTGTTAATCATCTTAGTGTTCAGATACCGATTGAGGTCTGATAACCTCATATACCTCTTATTTTGAGTAATCTTTATAATGGGTAGGTTTTCTTCAGTTACCAATTTCTCAAAATGTTTTCTACTGATGTTGAGGTAATCCATCACTTCGTATTTCGTAAGTAATTTATCTTCCATATCTCTCCTTTATTTTAGATTGGATTCTTTGTTCTATTTCATTGGGTAGTTCACCGAAACCCTTCTCTAATACTTTTCTACCTCTATCCAGAAGGGATTCTTTGTACTTCTCATAAGAAATGAATAAGTGAATTAGAGAGGTTGTCGTTGATTCTATTTTATCAGGTGGTAGATGTATTCCAATCTCATCTGTAAACTCTTTCAGTTTATCCATTAGTTCGTTGTGTAATTCATTTGGTGATTGTTTCATTTTTTTTCTCCTTCTTACTTATCACTTAGATATAATCTATCCTATCAGTGTCGTAATACTCACAATGAATTCAATGTGGAATCCTATTCCTAAATCCATTGTAGACGACTGATAGGATAACTCATCACTTGAGTACTCACTATCACAACCCCATTATCGTTCAGTTCCCCTCCACCGGGTATCACTCCGAGTATATTACAATACTGTCGGTTGTTGACTATAACACCTTTCTGAAGGGTGTTAACTACCAATAAGTATGGGAGTAAATCTTTAAACGATAGAAAATCACAGAATTTCTCAAATTATTTTCTGAGAGATTCATTGATGGAGGAGAATTGAATGAATGAGGATGAACTTAATCAGAAGTTCCAAACCCGAAATAAAGGTGTTCTGAGTAGTGAAATATTGGAACCTTATTTGGAACCTTTTGAAAAAAGAAAATCCTAAACCATTGATTTACAACGAATTAGGATTCTAAAAAGTGGTCCCACCTGGGCTCGAACCAGGGACCACCTGATTATGAGTCAGGTGCTCTAACCAACTGAGCTATAGGACCATTCCCTTTGATTCTGTTCTAATCTACTTCGTGTTACGAAGTCAAGTCACTGCCTTTTAAAAGGGCGACAAATATATTCATTCGTACCTTTCGCCACACATGAAAAAAACTGATTTTGACGTTGTCATTTTAGATCTTGGAGGTGTCATCCTAAATATCGATTATAACCTCACCATTAATGCTTTTAAGGACTTGGGCTTCGACAATTTTGAAGCGCAATACTCAAAGCTTGAGCAATCTGGTTTATTCGATAAGTTAGAAACCGGAAGAGTCGAAGAGGATGAGTTCATTGCAGAAATTCAAAAGAGCATTCCAATTGCTTCAGCTGAGCAAATCATTTCAGCATGGAACGCCTTGCTCCTAGATTTTCCAGAAGGAAGAATCGAAACCGTTCAAGCCATTGCTAGTCAATTCCCAACGTACTTGTTGAGCAACACCAATAGCATTCACTACAAAGAATTCAATAAAACGTTGCAAAGTCAAACAGACATATCTGACATTAAATCTCTGTTTAAAAAGGCATACCTGTCACACGAAATTCACTTAAGGAAACCAAATAAGGAGGCTTTTCAGCTCATAATAGATGAAAACGAACTTGACCCTGAGCGCACCCTATTTGTGGACGACTCTCCACAACATATAGAGGGCGCGAAGAAACTTGGCATACAAGCTTACCACATGAAGGATAATGATTCTTTAGAAGCGTTATTCGCTTCGCTCTTGGCATAGTTCCACCAAGACTCCATTGGCACTTTTAGGGTGAAAGAAACAAACCAATTTATTGTCTGCACCATTCTTGATTTCTCCTATTGCTTGAAAGCCTTCAGAAACCAACCTTTCTCTTTCAGTTACAATATCCTGCACATCATAAGCAATGTGATGAATACCCTCGCCTCTTTTTTCAATATACCTCGCAATCGCGCTGTCCTGGCTCGTAGCTTCTAACAACTCTATTTTCGAGTCTCCGATCATAAAAAAAGAAGTGCTCACACCTTCAGACTCAACTCTCTCTTGCTTATAAGGCTTTTCATTGAACAGCTTTGTGTAGTTGTCATTAGCTGCTGTCAAATCCTTTACGGCAATTCCTATGTGTTCAATTTTTCTCATACGTCCGGTCAAAAAAAACCCCTCACATGGAGGGAAAAAAAATAAATCTTTATCTAACTACTATTTCTTCTTCATGAACTCGCTTGTCGCGTTATCATAATTTAAATAGTAAAGACCTTTCTTCAAATTTGTAGCATCAATTTTATTTGAGTAACCCTTCTTCACGATGTTTCCGTGAATATCAAATACCTCAAACATTGTTTCTGCAGTGAAGTCAATGTTGTCTTCAACTTTCTTTGGGTTAAAATCAACAACCGGCTTGCTCGACATATATGTAGCGGTAGGAGAATATCTTGGAACAGCCGTGTAATCAACTTGCTTCACTCTGAGCTTATTCTCGCCAGAATGAGGTGTGATTTTAAATGAATAATTATTCACTGCACCAGTTCTCCCGGCCCCTTCTACCTCACCTACATAGACCCATTTGCTCCATCGATACTGCTCAACAACGTAAGCCAATACTCCGGCCTCATTGGTTGTTGACCATTTAAGAATTCCATCATTTGAAATCGCAATACTTTGAGTTTCGAATGTACTCTTAGGATTCAGAATCTCTGGGTTTAAAACCTTTGGCGCACAATCATCTTTATGCTTTATTACAACAACAATGTGATCTCCTAATTCAAGGTTGTGAAGTGATAAATCAACTTCAAATGCGCTAGAGTTCCATTCATCAGTAGTAACACTACCGTTGACCGTTACTTCGTAGGTACAAAAACCGACACCAGATCCTGCAAAAGGATTTCTTACATAAAGGTTCTTCCCTTGGTAATTGCCTTCAATAACAATGTTACCCGCAAATGACAGGCTAGTACTAAGGATAAGAAGAAACGCGAGCAAAAGTCTCATCTGAAGATTTGTTTCGTTTGAATGGGTTTCAAATGGGTTCATTAGAGGCACAAATTTAGCATTCCGTTTATTCTGATGTTATGATGCACTTTTATTTGGTATAATATGTTCAATACTTTCCACCATAAATCGCGCTATACTCTCGGCAAATGGACCTTCATCTTTGTTATCCTTAAACTGAAATTGCACTCCATTAATAGTCTTAACAGCATAAAAATGATACTCAGGGTCAACAAATGAACCCTCAATTTCGGATTTAAAGATAATAAAACCATCGCCTTCTTCGATAATTGTGTTGGTATACATCAAATCATCGGCAATTTCATTTTTGCGATTATTCATATCTCCGCCTTCTGCGATGATCATATTAAATGTAGGCCCAACAGTCACAATAGTTTCTCCATAGCCTGTCTCAATCACCTCAGGTATTCCTCTATTCGAGTCCGGGATATACATTGAAAAAGGCATAAAATAATCTGAAAGATCAAGTTCGCTGGTTCCATTAACCAACACAGCAGGCAAGTCTTGAACTACTGTTTCTTCTTCAGAAGACGAAGTATCTCCTGATTGACCGCAAGATGCAGTGAATAAAAGCATCACTATTGAAAGAGGGGAAATTAGGTTTCTCATAAAACTTAAATAGGCTGAAAAATTAATAGAAATTCCTTTGATAATGCCACGATCAAACAATTGGAATAAACATTAATTCAAAAAGACCAAAAATCATAAGGGCTTTCAACGCCAAACTCCCCCTAGCGAATCCTCTTGAATCATTTGATTTCACTAATGATACAGCAACAATCAAGAGCAGTAATGAAACCAGTGTCGAATAGATGAAAATGATGTTAGAATTATCTAAGAAAAAAAACAAACACCATTGGACAGATGCACTAAAGGCCAAAAGTGCAATGGTTATGATTTTCGCTCGATTCGCTCCTGCCAACAATGGAATTGATTTAGACCTCACCAATGAGTCTCCAGACATGTCTTGAATATCTTTTACAATCTCACGAGAAATATTGAGCAACAACATTAACAAAGTAAAAAGAGAAAGAAGCTTGATTAGTCGATCGTAAACAATAGGATAAACCTGCCTTAGCTCAGAAATCAACGATTGTTCAGCAATAATGATTAATAAAGGAATGAATGCGATGCACGCACTAACAAGCACATTACCAACAACTCCCCACTGCTTGCCATTTAGACCATACATCCACAATAAAGCAATGATTAAGGGATATAACCAAACCCATTGCAATTTATTGACCGTAAAACCCAAGTATAATGTTATGCCAGCACCAATTAATAGAAGAGACAAAACCCAGCTGAAGAATTGTGAAGATTTTACTTCATACTTCACCAAAAATCTATCAGGCTTGTTGACTGCATCAATTCTTTGATCATAAAAATCATTCAACCAATAGCCTAAAACTGTTACAATCAGAACATCGAGAATAAGCAAAACGAAATGAACCCTCTCTAAGCTTTGATCTAACCCTGTTAAAACCCGCAACGGCTCTATAACGAATTGATCAAAAACAAAAAATTGCAGGATAATCATGACCAAGTTTGGCCATCTACAAAACCGAATGAAAGAAATAAAGAAGTTCACATTTCAAATATGAAACAAACCGAGCAAAAACCTTCTCATATCTGCGTTTGGTTATGATAAAGCTTGATCCAAGTCCGCAATGAGATCATCCACATGCTCAATACCAACACTTAGTCGTATTAAGGAATCGGTGATTCCGACTTTGTTGCGTTCTTCCTTAGGTATAGATGCATGCGTCATGCTTGCAGGGTGACCAGCTAGTGACTCTACACCGCCTAGAGATTCAGCCAAAGTGAATACGCGCATTTTAGAAACTAGGTCAAATGCTTGATCCATACTGTCTCCAAGAAGGTTGAAGCTTATCATCCCACCAAAACCTTTCATTTGCCTCTTGGCCACATCATGATTAGGATGAGACTCAAATCCTGGCCAATATACCTTATCTACTTTTGGGTGGGCCCTCAACCAATGAGCAACTTTTGCTCCATTATAACAATGGCGTTCCATTCTTAAGTGCAGAGTTTTAATACCTCGGAGCACTAAAAACGAATCCATTGGGCCGGGCACAGCACCAACAGAGTTTTGAATAAACGCCAAATCTTGCATCATTTGATTATCATTCAACGCCAAGAAACCCATCACCACATCGCTATGACCTCCAATATATTTGGTCACACTATGCATTACAATGTCGGCTCCTAGATCAAGAGGGTTTTGAAGAAAAGGTGAAGCAAATGTGTTATCAGCTACGAGAATGAGGTGGTGCTTTTTGGCAAGACTTGCATAGGCCTCAATATCAATGATATTCATTGTAGGATTTGTTGGTGTTTCCACCCAAATCATTTTCGTATTTTCATTAATCAAACCCTCAATATCATTTGGGTTTTGCATACCGGCAAAGTGAAATTTTAAACCATAACGCTCGTGAACTTTTGTAAACAAGCGGTAAGTCCCACCATACAAGTCATTTGTGCTTATAATTTCATTTCCCGGATTCAATAACCTCATACAAGCATCAATAGCTGCCAAACCACTTCCAAAAGCTAATCCGTGCTGGGCATTTTCGAGAGCAGCTAAGTTCTTTTCGAGAGCATTACGAGTTGGGTTTGAAGACCTGCTGTATTCATATCCCTTATGTTCACCTGGGCGGGGTTGCGCATACGTTGTCGTTTGATATATAGGCGTCATTATTGCGCCTGTGGCCGAATCAGGCTCTACTCCTGCGTGTATTGCCTTTGTCTCAAATTTCATTTTATCATTCATTTCTTCGAATGTAAAGTCTTACACAAAATACAAGTAGACCTTTTGCTTTCAGCGCAAGATTCTAAGATTCTGGTTTTTTGAATGTAATTAGCTTACGACCCAAATAAACTCTTTGTATCCAACGAGGTAATATAATAGCTCCCATCAATAAATAAGGATAGTACGAGATTAATCTCCAAATCACCCCGATGGATATTGCCAACCCTGAAGGAACAATGAACTCTTGTAAAAAACCGGAGAATGCTACTTCTGCTATACCGCTTCCACCAGGCGTTGGAGAGATTAAAAGAATAACCCACATTACCAATTGTCGGGCATAAATCAAGAAATGGTCAAGCAACGAAATGTCTATGATCGTGAATGAAAGAATTAAAAAATTCACCACCCAAAAGCGTGCTGTCCATGAAAGGAAAGTAGCTACGAATGCCTTAATCCAAAAAGAAAGTGGTTTCGTTTTGAGCTCAGCACTGGTAATTACAAGGTCATTACCTGTTTCTTCAGCCCCCTTTTTCCATCGATTCAAAAACCCAATTGAAAATACTTTGATGATCAAAGCCCTTGCAGAATTTGGAAATTTAAAAATACCTAACCAAATAGCAGATATCAGCATCAAAATGAAAAGATACCCCACAATAAAGATCTCTCTGGCACCAAGCATATAGCCAAAAAATTCCTTTTGCATACTCACAGGGAAGAGATTATCAAGCCCAACAATTAAAAGGACAAGTGGAACCATCAACACGTAAAACAATTCGTCTAAAAATGCGGTAATCATAACTACAGCAGTGCTTCTGCCAAGCGGAATATTCTCGCGATTAACGATGAAAATGGCCACGCCAGAGCCACCAACTACTGAAGGTGTAATAGACGAGGCAAACTCCCAAAGCATTATCACGTCAAAGGCCTGTCTCCAATTAAGTTTATTATCTGTAAGGATGCGAATCCTAATCATATAACCCACATCTCTCAAGGCAACCATAATAAGGGCAACAGCAAACCACATCGTAGACCTCCAAGTCCAAGAGATAGCGCTTAATGCTTCTTTCTGTTCGTTATAGTCACTAATAATAAAATAGGCGACAATAGCTAGTCCTATCCCAATAGGGATAAAAATCTTGCCTGGACTCATAAGTTGCCGTATCGGACTGCTTCGCTTTTTTGCCATTTAAAAACGCTAGGTACAAAGAAAACGCTTAAGCCAATTAAACCACCTTTGAAAACATATGAATTTCGAGTGATTTCGTCCAAAAGACAAGCACTAACTTTGAGGCCGAAAAGATCAGCGATGAATAAAATATATTACCTAGCCACTTGCGACACTTGTAAAAGAATTATGAACGAAACTGGAACCGATGGTTTCGAGCTTCAAGACATAAAGCAAAAGCAAATTTCAAAAGAAGAGTTAGAAGAAATTAAAAAGAAACACGGTTCTTTCGAGTCATTGTTGAATAAGCGTGCCATCAAGTTCAGAGAGCAAGGGTGGAATAAAAAGCTTCTATCTGACGATCAAATGGGGGAGTTAATCCTTACCGAATACACTTTCCTAAGACGGCCAATATATATTATCGATGGAGACGCATATGTAGGCAACAGCAAGAAGAATGTTGCCGAAATTAAAGCTGCACTCAGTGAGTAATGTTCTTAAGGCACATTTGGCTCTGTTTGTAGTTGGATTATTCTACGCCATAAACTACATCGTGGCTAAAGGAATTATGCCCACTTATATTGGTCCTTCAGGATTCATTTTCTACCGCGTTTTTGGAGCCACCATTCTATTCTGGATTGTACATCGTTTTATTTCAAAAGAAAAAATTCAACGAGAAGACTATCCTCGATTCATTCAAGCAGCTCTTTTTGGTGTTGCAATGAATCAACTTTTCTTTTTCAATGGGTTGAATTTAACCTCACCATTGAATGCCAGCGTTATCATGACTTCTAATCCGGTGCTGGTTCTACTTGCATCAGCAGTTATTCTTAAAGAGCGAATTACGCCATTTAAAATTGCTGGAATAAGTCTTGGGTTGATTGGATCCCTTATGCTCATTATTCTTCCTGTCATCTTGGGCTTAGGTCAAATAGAATGGAAATCAGGCAACCCATTAGGTGACGGAATGATTCTAATAAACGCCCTTAGTTATGGCATTTACTTAGTTACGGTAAAACCCTTGATGGCGAAATATGAGGCCATGACCGTAATCAAATGGGTGTTCACTTTTGGCTGCGTGATGGTTTTTCCTTTCGGTTACGATCAAGCCTTGGCTGTTGATTGGGCAGCAATGCCTACTGATGTGCTTTTTGGAGTGGCATATGTCATCATTTGCGTAACATTCCTTGTTTATTTCTTAAATGTATACGCTATGAAAAGTGTTAGCCCTGCTGTTGTTAGCGCATATATCTATCTACAGCCTGTTTTGGCCAGTTCGATGAGCATTTTTCTAGGAATGGAAAAACTCCACTGGATCAAAGTGCTATCAGCAGCATTAATCTTCAGTGGAGTCTATGTTGTAAGCTTAAGAAAGTCTAAAAAGCTTTCACAATAAGGTTGATAATTATTTGTTGATCATCAAAAGTTGATTCCACTTTTGACTTGAAGATGAAACTTCAAGAATATAGCTACCTGCACTCAACTCGCTTGTTGAAAGACTAACTTCATCTGATGCACTCACTCGGCCAACAATAGAACGCTGAACGATTTGTCCATTCAAATTGTATACTAATAGCATCACATCGTCATGCTCATTCTTGAGTCTAATATTTACAACGTTAGATGTTGGATTAGGATAAACCGATATTCCTGTTAAATCATTTATATCGTTTACACCTACCCCATCTGCAGCAACAGTGAAGCTCCAAACTTCACTCCAATCAGACATTGAGCCACTCACTTTTGCGCGAACTCTCCAATAATAGGTCATCCCATTTTCTAAAGCATCCGTTCTAAACTCAGTATCTTCTCTTTCAGAGTCTTTATCACTAAGAGTAGCTAAAGTTCCTGATGCTTCAAGAGAGCTAAAGCTTGCATCTTTACTCAATTGATACTCATATTCAGAGCTTTTGTCAACTGCTCTCCAATTCAACTTAACATCATTCGGTCTTTCTGTCGATTGATCTAGAGGATAAACTAAGAAAGGTGTTTCAGAAAATACACCATTAATATTTATGTCATCAATATACAAGTGATTGCCTCCGCCCGCTCTAAATCTAAATCTGAAAATTGCGTCCTCTGAAACCCAAGACAGCGGTATTGTTGGTACGTTTACCGAAATCCAATCGGATGATGATTCAGGAACAAAAGCCGAAGAAGTATTTGGCCTTCCATTATTCATGAAGGATGCAATTCCTGTCCAGAATGTCGTCCATGTTTCACCACAATCATTACTTACAGACACTGTCAATCGATCAGAGTCAATGCTGCTTCGTCTTGCATAGGCTAGCTTAAAACTCATTGACGCAGATATCATTGGTCTAAAATCAACACTTGAAAAGTACAAGTCATCTTCATCATTTGAACTCTGACCGTAGTTATTCATCATATATGAAAACGAATCGTCAAACCCTACGTTTTCATTAAGACTCCAAGTATATTCAGTATTAAGAGCCCCTTGATTATCACTTACCCATCCTGAAGTCTCTCCATCGAAAGACTCTCTGAACGGCATTGCTGTGCCATAAACATCTGAAACGACAAAAGCATCAACGTCTTCAATAGTTTCTGTAACCGACCCCTGAGATACGGTGAGCTTTACTGTGTATGTGCCCTGGTCTTTCATTTCAAAAACTGGGTTTTGGTCAGAAGAAGTATATGTGGCAGAAGGACCAATAAGCTCCCAACTCCAAGAATCAGGATCATAAGTTGAAGCATCGAAAAATTGAATAACCTCTCCTCTACACGCCACTGGGCGTTCTACATAATAGTTTGCAGCAGTTAATTCTGTTACTCCAGTAGCCGACAAATTTGAACTTGTCCATAGCTGATTTCTCTGAGCTGTAGAGCTATTAAGTGCACTGCGCATTCTCGATACTTGTCCTTTTGTAAACATAGCCTCGCAAGAAGCGTAATCCATTATATTCTGAACATTGCTAATTTGACCTGCAAAGCACCCAGGGGCGTTCAAGTTACATGAGCCATCGTCAGTTCCAACCGTGCGAGGAGTGTCATTAACATCATCATCCTCGTTGCAATTGTTCGAACCGAAACATGGGTCGTTTGGATTTGTTGTAGTCCCATCACATCCGGGGTTATTTGAGTCGCCCCATGTATGTTTCAAGTTTAAATAATGCGCTGCTTCATGAGATAGCGTCTTAGAATCATCTGATGAGGTTCCAATTGAACCAATATATATGTGATTGGAAATTATCCCATCCGTACTAGCATTAAACTGAGCGGCAGGAGGTCTTCTTGAATAAGCAGCAGCAGCTCCAGGCACACCATTAATGGTGATTTCATCAGCTGTCCAAACATTAAGGTACATGTTTCGTGGCCATGGATTCAACTTTGTACTTTCATTTCCTACATATGTGCTAGTCGAAACTATTCTATCAATACCAGTCGTTGGGTTTCCAGTTGGATCTAATGTGGCAAGTCTGAATTCAATTTCAGCATCTCCAATATCATCTTGAAAACTAGCTATTACATCATCTAAGTCAGGGCTAGACGCACTGTAATCTAAATTCATAAGTCGCATCGCATCATAGATTTGAGCATCACTTATATTTTCATCACCATTGTCATGGATTACATGAAAAACCACTGGAATAATAATCTTCTCAGCCCTTGAAGAATAGTTCTGCCCTTGAGCCCGCGCCAATTCATCCTGTTCTGCAATGAACGCATCTAACTGCGGGTCGGACGCCCGCAATGCGTTTTCAAGTAAATGTTGACCACACTTTTGCTGCGCGTTCATGGTAACAGACGCGAGCAGTGAGGCTGCCAAAATCAAATAAAATCTCATCTATATTAAAGTTAGGGTCACGAAAATAACAAATTGCAACCTGTTAAATCTGTATGAAAGGTCACAAAGACTGTATTCCTAAGACGACTAGCAATTGATATCGGTAAAGCGCTGTATATCTTTTACCAAACCAAAAACCATTAATGTGTCATTCTCAGTTATAGTAGTTTGCGAACTCGGAACCCCCAAAACGTGCTGCTCAGATATGGTCTGACCATTTTGCTTTTCAAGAAACTCTCGCTTGATCGTAATCACAGTTAGCTTATACTTATCCCTCAACCCGATGTCTTCTAACGATCGATTTATGATTCCTTTTGGTGCTTTAATTTCAACAATTTCGTAGCTATCTGGTAATTCGAGATAACTCAAAATATTTGGATTGAGCAATCGTTCAGCAACAATTTTCCCAACCTCATCTTCAGGAGAAAGAATTTCTGAAACCCCCAATCGCTCAAGAATCATGCGCTGATGCTTCCCATGAGCTCTTGCAATAATTCGCTTTGCATCCATTTCCAACAAATGAGCCGCACAAAGCAGAAGAGCTTCAAAATCTTTTCCAATAGCCAAAACAACGGCATCAATTTCATCAATGCCTTGAGACATTAATGCTTTTCTATCTGTAGCGTCCATTGTAATTGCATGCGCCACATCGTCTTTAATAGACTTAATATTGTTAGGGTTATTGTCGATTGCGATAACCTCTGCTCCTTTCCCTGCGAGCACGGAAGCAATTGCTCGTCCAAATTGGCCTAAGCCAATAACTGCGTATCTTTTTGACATTGTTCGTCTTATCTAAGAACAAACATAAACAGTAAAAATAGAAGGCTTTTTGAAAAATATTTTATTTGCCTGTAACTTTATCTTCACTGAGTCGTCTCACTGACGCAACTGAACCAACATTGACTGTTAAAGAATAGAATAGTAGATCAACACGCAGATGGCATGTACAGGTTTGCTTATTCTATGTGCAAGGATGAAGATGCAGCAAAAGACTCAGTTCAAGATGCTTTTGTGAAATTATGGGAAAGAAAGGAAAATGTTGACCCTGCGAAAGTGAAAAGCTATTTGTTTACCCCTGTTCACCATAAAATTATTGATGGATTTAGAAGAGACAATAAACATCAAGATATCGACAAAACGGTGATTCATGAATCCACGTCTCAAAAGTCTCATGACTTGCAAGAATGTTGGCCATGGACTGTTTATATTCCAAACACATTTACGCCCAACAATGATGGGTGCAACTATGATGAAATAGCAGAGGTAACCCAATTGAGTTTATCTCAAGTGAAGGTTTACATATTCAGAGGAAGACAAAAATTGAAAGAATATATTGGAAGCATTGAAGCGGTATTATGAGTGAAGAAATCAACATATCAAATTACGAGGTTTACGCAATGGATTACATTGATGGGACGTTGAGCGAGGAACTCACGACTTCTTTTGATGCGTTTTTGATTCTTAATCCTGAAATTGCTGTTGAAATAGATGAACTCAGAAACGTTGACAAGCTAGAGTCATCGATCGCTCCTGCTTTCGATAAAAACGCTCTTAAAATCAACTTCACAGGAGCCATTTCAGATGACAATTACGAAGACTATCTTATTGCGGCCGTAGAAGGTGAGTTGAATGATATTGAAGAAAAAGAAGTTCAACAATTTGTTGCTTCAAATCCTGCCATCGAGAAAGATTACAGACTCTTTCAAAAAACGATGCTGAGACCAAATAAGGATGTCGTTTTTCCTTCAAAGTCTTCATTGAAGAAGCCAATTCCACTTTGGCAAAACACTACTCAAATCATTTATCGCGCAGCAGCCGTTTTGCTGATTGCATTGGGAAGTACAACCATTTGGAATGTGATCAATAAAGAAAAATACATCCCTCGAAATGGAGTTGAAGATTTTACAGCCATAGAATCAATGATACAGCAAAGGACTAAACCCGCTAGCATTGCCCATGAAAAGCAGTATGTTGAAAAAATCGCCCTTCAAGAAAATTCAGTTTCTAAGCAATCAGCGTTTGAACGAGAACCTTCTCTGGAGCAAATTTCAACACTCAACCCAGAGGTTTCTTTCGGTGATGCTGAAGTGAAAAAAAGAGCACCGATTTCATATCAGCCTCAAATTTCAGAATGGATAAGTGAAGAAAAGTAAGGTCTTGCAGCTCAGAAGAGCTCAGAAGAACTAAACCTTAACCAAGGTTTAGGAAAACAATTCTTCGGACTGGACCCAGAAAAAACACCAACCACATTGGCCTTGATGAAAGAGAGTATTGTCAAAACAATTGATGATAGAGACAATGTTGCTTTAAACACCTCAGAAGAAAAATCGGATAAAAAAACCATAGAATTTCTTGCAGGAAACTTCGGTTTTAAGCGGGTTAACTATAAATAATTGATTTCTTCTGTAACTTATTGAAACCCCCTCCGTCCTAACTCAAATTAAGAAATTATGAAAACTAAAATCACACTATTCGCACTTGCCCTTTTTGCAATCTCAAGTGTAAAAGCACAAGAGAACTCACCTACAGATTCAACTAAAAGTAAATCTGATGATGTTGAAGTAGTCATCTCACCTAAAAAAGGTCAAGACTCAACTATTGTAAAAGTAGCAGGAATGAAAATCATTGTTTTAAATGATCTAGAAAAAGAAACTAATACAGTTATTGTTGATGGAGAGGTCATTGCGAGCGATACCAACGAGAGTAAGAAAGATAAAAAAGGTGACAATGTAAGTCACTGGGCAGGAATTAGAATTGGAGTCAATGGATAATCGAATGGAGACAAAGGTTTGCCTTTAGCAGGCTTAGACAATAACTTAGAGCTAGATTATGGCCGAAGTGTAAGCTGGGATCTTAACTTATTTGAAAAAGACTTTAGGCTTTACAAACAACATGTTGAGTTGGTAACCGGATTAGGAATGCACTTTGCCAACTACACATTTACGAGTAAGTATGTAACCCTCAACAACACAACTCCCTTCTCTTATTCTACTGATAGCACCATCAGCTTGAGCAAAAACAAATTAAAAGCAACTTACATTACTGCACCTCTCATGATTGGATTTAGTACCAGTAAAGACGAGAATAAAGCGGTGCGTTTAGCAGTTGGAGGTCAAGAGTCTTGGAGAATTGCTTCAAGGTTAAAGCAAGAATACACTTCAGGAGGTGAAACTTATAAGCCTCGTGTTCGATCAGACTACAACTTAAACCCATTTCTCTTTCATGCTATTGCATCAGTAGGTTATGGTCCAGTAAACATATATGCAAATTATGGCCTCAATCCATTATTTCAATCCAATACAACAGCAAATGATCTCATGCCTTTTGATGTAGGCTTGCAGCTCATGTTTTAAGAAATCGTTCTCTGTTTAGTTAGGTTGCAAGGAGGCTCTATTTATAAATAGAGCCTCCTTAATTTTACATAGCCCGGTACAAATAAGTACGAGAAATTGGAAAGTACTGCATTAACTCAACGTCTTTGTCTTCTAAGCATGAAATGTCTTTCTCGAACATATAATAATACTTTGTGTTCTGGGTCTCTTCGCAATACTCCAATCCAGATTGCTCAATTCTTTCCAATCCATATTTTACCCGATAAAAATTGATCGGGGCATTCATATAAATAGATTTTCCTATGGAGAATCCATCCTGAGGAAGACTATCATCTTCATATATCATTTGAATTGCCTTATCCGCATCTGCATACTCCTTAAAATCTAAAAGATAGCTCACATTCAACGAGCTTAGCACGTTGATTAGGGACAAGAAAATAAAGGCAAAAGCCACGATGTTTCTTATTAATCCCTCTTTTAGCTGCAGTACTATCCAAGAAAGTGCGAAAAGAATCAATGGAATGAAGAAAATGGCGGTACGATCGATCAAGTAAGGTGACCCAATAAGGTGATGCTGTAAAATACTTCCTGTTTCTATTGCAATGAGAATAAACGTCAGCCAAAAGCCAACCCCAAGCGCAGTTCTTGACAAGAATTTGGCTAACGCTAGAACACCTGCCAGTGCAATAACCAGTGCAAAAAACCACGACAGAACATTTACTTCAGAAGTGCCATAAACAAAGCTTCTCGCAAGTGTTGACAATGTATCATTGAAAAATCCAGATACCCCACCATAGTATAGTTCCTTAGCAGCAATCAGTTGAGTAATCGGCTTATATACAATCACTGCTAAGACTATGCTCACTAAGCCTATTACACCTGTTGTTCGGGCAACTTTTCGCTTTTGCACACTAATAGCTAAAACACAAAGCACAACAGCAATAAAAAACAACAAATAGGTGAAATTAGAATAGGCCGCTAGGCTAGCAAAAATCAAAGCTGACCAAACCCGTCTCATGTTAGGCTTTTCTGCAAACAAGTAAATGAAATAAATTGAGCCGAACATAAATGCCATAGCTAAGGCATAACCTCTGGCGGCAACAAAATAATCGAGCAAATAGGGTTGGTAAACAATCAATATAAATGGCATCCACCACATTTTGGCTGAAAGCTGTTTGGAAATCTTATAAATAAAAAAAGTAAAAACAACGAATGAAATCAACACTGGCAATCTCAGCGCATACTCATATTGACCAAACATGTCATAAAACCATCCCATAACCAATGAATGCAAGACATGATTGTTAGCTGCTGGGAATTCGTTGGTGACAACCTTCCAAAAGTCTTCGGTGGCATAGCCCAAATATGTCCAACACTCATCGTATGTGAATGCCAGCATCATTGCACGAATATTGATGTAAACAAACACGGGTAGTGCGAGTATTAAAGCAACCCTAGAATTGTTGAATTCAATTTTCATGCTTTAGTCCAAAGGGTGTGACGATTTGCGGTTGAAAACTATCAAGTTTAATTAGATTTGAATATCCAATAAGGACTCTTTTCACAAGATTAATACAATCAAAGTAGAATGAACGAAAAGCTTGACAAACTAGATAGTAAAATCGCTGAAGCTAAGCTTGGTGGAGGTGAAAAAAGAATTGACGCACAACACAAAAAGGGAAAGTTAACTGCACGTGAGCGCATTGAGCTATTCTTCGATAAAGGAACCTTTGAAGAAATGGGAATGTTGGTCACTCACAGAAGCACAAACTTTGGTTTAGACAAACAAAAGTTTTTTGGTGATGGTGTGATTACAGGATATGGAAAAGTAAATGGCCGTTTAGTCTATGCGTTTTCCCAAGATTTCACCGTTTTAGGTGGGTCGCTAGCGGAAGCGCATGCTGAGAAAATCGTAAAAGTCATGGACTTGGCTATGCAAAATGGCGCACCGGTTATTGGTTTGAACGACTCAGGAGGAGCGCGCATTCAAGAAGGCGTAGTTTCTCTTGGTGGATATGCTGATATTTTTTACCGAAACACTCTCTCAAGTGGAGTCATCCCTCAAATCAGTGCCATTCTCGGCCCATGTGCTGGTGGAGCGGTTTACTCGCCTGCTTTGACAGATTTTATCTTAATGGTAGAAAATACCAGTTACATGTTTGTTACTGGCCCAAACGTGGTAAAAACTGTAACCAATGAAGACGTATCATCAGAAGAGTTAGGAGGAGCAGAGACTCATGCATCTAAATCAGGAGTAACGCACTTTGCTTGCGAAAATGAAATTGAAGCTCTTGATAAAATTAAGCAATTGCTGAGCTACATGCCATCAAATTGCGAAGATGAACCACCAACGCTTCCATACACATTAGGCGATGAAACGCGCGATGCTCTGAGTAAAATTATCCCTGACAACCCTAACCAACCGTACGATATTCGAGAAGTTATTACGGGAACAGTTGATTCAGAGTCTTTTCTTGAAGTGCACAAAGACTATGCAGAGAATATTGTAGTTGGATTTGCGCGTTTAGCTGGACGAAGCATCGGTATTGTAGCAAATCAACCAGCAGTATTAGCTGGTGTTTTAGACGTAAACTCATCCAAAAAAGGCGCCCGATTTGTTCGTTTTTGCGACTGCTTCAATATTCCATTATTGGTATTTGAAGATGTACCTGGTTTCTTGCCTGGAACTGACCAAGAGTGGAACGCGATTATTACGAATGGTGCGAAATTGCTTTATGCATTCAGTGAAGCTACAGTTCCAAGAGTAACTGTGATTACGCGCAAGGCCTATGGTGGTGCTTATGATGTTATGAACTCTAAGCACATTGGTGCAGACATGAATTATTCTTGGCCATCAGCTGAAATTGCCGTCATGGGAGCGAAAGGAGCTGCTGAAATTATTTTCAGAAAAGAAATTGGCGAGGCATCGGACCCTGCATCCAAATTGAAAGAGAAAGAAGATGAATATGCAGAGTTATTTGCTCATCCATACAATGCTGCGGCTAGAGGTTATGTTGATGAGGTTATTAAACCTGAAAAAACTAGAGAAAAATTGATCAGAGCGTTTGAAATGCTCGAAAACAAGGTAAGCACGCTACCGAAAAAGAAACATGGCAATATCCCATTGTAGGAAATAAAAAAAGGCGATCCAATTGGATCGCCTTTTTTCTAATTTGTTTTATTTCTAGTTGGCAGATGCATCAATGATGAACTCTCCATCTCTATTATAGAATGGCCTTTGGGTTAAGGAGCATCCTCCACTCAAATACGTCTCGTATCCATTGGGCACGGTGGCATCTAAGAAATGTGTAACACCTGTTGGCTCAAATCGTACGATGAACATTTCATCCCATTCTACTTTACTATAAATCTGTCTGCGTGTGAATTCTTCGCTTCTGAAGTTATGTGATTTTCCAGGCTCTAATGCAACCAATCTGGTTATGGAATATTCGCCAAAGCCATCACCTTCGGAAATTGCAAAAGCCACCTGAACTTGGCATTTTGTGTTTTCACCGCTTTTAAATGTTTGGGCTTTGAGCGTATTCAACGCTAAAATCAACAAGGCTGCCGTGATTAGTTTTCTCATAGGTTGTTTAGTAGGTGCACCAAATATTAGTAAATCATTTGACAATCCAATGCTCTTCACTTGGGATTATCAGAAAATTAATCGGAAGCACATATTGCATTAACCTATTTCGAGAAAGACGCTGAATAAGCGCATCTATCAATTAGCTATTTTTATTCAATGCTTCAATTTGACTCAGCACTTCATTGGCTTCAGCCGTTTTTTGATCACTCAAGGTTCTGTTTGAAGTAGAAAGCCTATGCGCATCTTCCAGCAATTTTTTATACTTCTCGTTGAGCTTTTCTAGCTCGGACTTTCCTTTAAATAATGAAAACATGTGTTTTAGCTTAAATGCCGTTTTTATTGCTTTGCCAAAATGCCTGCAAGCCAAACGAACGTTACTTTAATTAGACAAAGAAGATCCTCATAAAGTTCATCAGCTCACCAATAATAACTCGAATGCCCATTTTACTGAACACCACATCATATCGCAACTGAACCACCACCGGCTCAATGCGCAGATTTTTGGCTTTCACTGCACGTTTTATAAACTCCATATCAACCAAGAATCGGTCGATCTTAGTTTGCATGAAAATGTCTTTCCCACGCTGGTTCATTCCTTTCAAGCCGCATTGAGTGTCTGTAATGGGAAAGCGAAGTATGGTTTTCAGCACAAAGCGAAAAGACTCCGACATGATTTTTCGGAACAAGGGAACCCTGTCGTAATAATCGTCTTCACGATAGCCAAGGCTAACGTCTGCGCCATTCTCAATGGAGCGAACAACCTTTACAATGCTGTCTATTTCGTATGGAAAATCAATATCAGTAAACAAAACAATGGGCGCATCAGCTGCTTCAAACCCTTTGCGAAGCGCTGCGCCTTTGCCTTGGTTGAAGGGCAGCTTAATCAATTGAACAGTCTCTTGGAAAGTATTGGGTTCTATGCCTAAATTCTTTTCTGAGCCATCGTCAACGATGATGAGTCGTATTTCCTCACCGCAAGCTGCAGCGAGTAACTGCCGATTGGCTTGCACCTGATCTAGCCATCCCTTATTCGGATTATACACGGGCAATACAAGATCAATTTTTCGGCTCAGCATAGAATGACAAATGTAGGTTCGTATTTCATTAGACATGCTGAAATAAAAGCTAATTTCGATCGCCCATGCAAAAGTTGTTCGAGTACAAAATTTTCTATCATCTCCTCTTCATCATTGTATTTGGTTACTTTTTTCATGATCTAAGGCTGGACATAACATTAACTCAACCACCCCATGGAGTGCATCAATGGCGGCAGTCTGATGGAGCATCAATGGCCAGAATTTTTTCGCAAGAAAATAACAGTGTTGTTCAACCGAAAATCTTCAATCAGTTTGGAGACGATGGCAGCGCAGGTGGCGAATTTCCTTTGTTTTATTTTGTCGGGGGCAAGGTTTATTCTATTCTAGGTTATCATCCTTTTATACTGCGGTTCATTTTTTTTCTGCCTTTGCTTGCGGGGCTTTTCTTTATCCTCAACACGCTTTTAGACTTTTATAGAGCTAAGTTATTGGCCGTGTTATCGGTGTTCCTTGTCATCTGTTCACCCACCTTTATGAATTACTCGGTAAGCACACTACCTGATGCTGCTGCATTTGGTCTTGCGCTCATTGGCTCAAGTTTCCTAATAACTCATAGATCCTCAAACACGACACTTTCATTGGTGTTAAGCAGCTTGGCTTTCATTATCGCTGGATTGACTAAAATTTCGATGCTCTTACCGATGTTCGCATTTCTTGCAACCTTCATATTCTGTTCTTTTTGGAGGAAAGAAAGGAACACGGTGTTTGTGAAATGGTTGGTTTACGGCACCTTCACGATGGTTCCAATTGTTGCATGGTATCAGTACATATCATGGTATAATTTGCTTCATGAAACAACCTATTTCGCTACATCCATTCGACCTATATGGCATTTGAATACAGAAACCATCCTGCAAATTTGGAATCAGGTTTTGGAGTTTTGGGTTCCAACTATTTTTACTCGTTGGTATTTGCTGGTAATTCTGTTGGCACTTCTAGTCACGGCCTTTTCAATTAAGTCCTTTAAAAAAGAGCCTTTAATTTTCACCCTTCTTCTTGTGGTTGGAAGCATCACCTACAGCCTTTTGTTCTTCATCAATTTAGAACAGCACGATTACTACTTTTTACCGTTCTTTTTTCCGATGCTAGCGCTAATTGTATTGGCCACCAAATCCATTGATATACATCTAAAAAATAATTGGATACGCGTTGCGAGTATTCTGCTGCTTGGAACCATTTCCTGGCAAACAGCGCATGCTGCAGTGGTTAAAACGCGTAAAACCTATCAAGGCTGGTTCAACGATCTTGATCTTTCTGAAAGTCTATATGACATTGAGTCTTTTCTCACAGAAAACAACATCCCTCAATCATCCAAATTTGTAGTTCCTCAGGATGAAAGCAGCAACATCAGTCTTTTCTTTCTTAATCGCGCTGGCTACACCAAGCTTTCGGGTGTTTATGATGTGGAAGATTTAGATCCGTTGATTGACAAAGGGGTAGAATACGCCCTGGTGTTGGACACTTCGTTTTACAGTGTCACCTTTTTACAATACCACATTACCGATACTATTGGCTACCACCATGAACTCGGAATCTATAAGGTGGGGCACAGCAAGTGGTGGAACCCAGAAGAGCGTAGCTTAGCCAAATAGACCTTGAAACACTTCGTCAACACGCTTCACTTGTTGGATCTTTATTCCGAAGCTTTTCAAGTCCAATCCTTTCAACCCATAACCTGAAATATAGATTTCTTCAAATCCGAGTTTCTCTGCTTCTCGAATTCGCTGTTCGATGCGCGTCACTGGTCTGATCTCCCCGCTCAACCCTACTTCACCAGCAAAACATGTTTGACCAGGAATAGGATAATCTTCTGAACTTGAAAGTGCAGCGCAAATCACAGCTAAGTCAATGGCTGGATCATCCACACGAATTCCACCCGCCATGTTTAAAAACACATCAAATTTTCCAATGTTAAATCCGCAGCGCTTTTCTAAAACAGCCAATAACATATGCAGCCTGCGCTGGTCAAATCCTGTCGTTGTTCGTTGCGGTGTTCCGTATGCAGCGGTGCTCACTAAGGCCTGCACTTCAATCATCATTGGTCGAGCGCCCTCCATGCTTGCCGCAATTGCCGAGCCACTCAATCCCTCATCACGTTGAGATAGTAAAACTTGAGATGGGTTGTCCACTTCTTTCAACCCGCTGCCTTGCATTTCATAAATACCCAATTCATTGGTAGATCCAAATCGGTTTTTAGACGACCTCAAAAGTCTATACAAATGCTGTCGATCACCTTCAAACTGAAGCACTACATCCACCATATGTTCCATCACTTTTGGGCCAGCAATGTTTCCTTCTTTGGTAATGTGTCCAATAAGTATGACAGGAGTGTTTGACTCTTTCGCAAATTGAATCAACTCGCCTGTACACTCTCGAATTTGAGCCACAGAACCTGGCACAGAGTCAATCTCAGGACTCTGCATTGTTTGAATAGAATCAATGATTACTAAATCAGGCACAGCCTCATCAATGCGCTCCATAACACGTTCAAGGGAAGTATCTGTCAGCAGCAACAAATTATCGTGCAAATTGCCAATGCGCTCAGCACGCATCTTGATTTGATTGGCGCTTTCTTCGCCAGAAACATAGAGAATCTTGGCTGTTTGAAAGTTTAACCCCAACTGCAATAGCAATGTTGACTTACCAATTCCTGGATCACCGCCAATCAGCATGACGCTTCCTGGCACAATTCCTCCGCCCAATACTCGACTCAATTCTCCATCAGGAATTGGAATACGCTCAGCAACGTCAGCACTAACCTTGGTAATTGGCACTGGCTTTTTAGTAAGGTTGTCCGTATAATTTCTACGCAACCCAGTCTTAGATTCTTTGTGAATGATCTCTTCGATCAAGGTATTCCACTCACCGCAAGCATTGCACTTACCTGTCCATTTCGGATAGTTCGAGCCACAATTTTGGCAAACGAAAGCAGTTTTTGTTTTGGCCATAAGTCAAGCACGAATATGCATTGATTATGAAGAAAATAAATCTCTTTTTAGGATAACATTTGAACAGCCTTCTTCAACGCTTCAACAAAAGCATCGACTTCGGCTTTAGTATTGTAAACAGCAAACGAAGCGCGCACCGTACCTGGTATTTTAAACCTGTCCATCAAAGGCTGCGTGCAATGTTGGCCAGTTCGAACCGCCACACCTTGTTGATCTAAAATGGTTCCTATATCATACGGATGTATATCCCCTACCAAGAATGAAATCACACTGGCTTTTTCTTTTGCTGTACCAACGAACCTTAATCCTTCAATATCCATTAATTTGTCCACAGCATAATTGTGCAGCTCCATTTCCCAATGGGCAATTTCTTCAATTCCTAAATCATTTATAAAGCCAAGTGCTTCGCCAAAAGCAATAGTGTCTGCTATGTTAGGAGTTCCCGCTTCAAACTTGAACGGAAGGCCATTGTAAGTAGTTTCTTCAAACGTTACTGTTTCAATCATCTCTCCACCGCCATGGTACGGTGGCATTTGATCTAGCCACTCTTCTTTTCCATACAACACGCCAATACCGGTTGGGCCGTACATTTTATGTGATGAAAGGCAATAGAAGTCGCAGTTTAATGCTTGAACATCTACCTTCATGTGCGGACCACTCTGCGCACCATCAATCAATACAGCGGCACCAACCTTGTGCGCTTTGGTGATGATTTCTTCAATTGGGTTTACCGTTCCTAGCGTATTACTGACGTGATTAACAGCAACGATTTTGGTTTTCCCGGAAAGAATTTGGTCAACCTCTTCCATGATCAATTCGCCTTCGTCATTGACTGGAATGACTTTTAATACCGCACCCCAATCATTGCACATCAATTGCCATGGCACGATGTTACTGTGATGCTCCATGGCAGAAATCAACACTTCATCGCCCTCTTCAATGAATACTTTTCCGAAGCTTGATGCAACCAAGTTAATTGACTCTGTTACACCACGTGTAAAAATGATTTCGTGGTCGTGTTCAGCATTAATAAATGCCTGCGATTCTTTGCGAACGGCCTCAAACTTATCGGTGGCACGCTGACTCAAAAAATGAACTCCACGGTGCACATTAGAATGCTCTTCTTTATAATATTTTGAAAGGGCATCAATGACACGCAATGGCTTTTGTGAAGAAGCAGCATTATCAAAATAAATCAAAGGCTTTCCATAGACCTTTTGATCAAGGATAGGAAACTGCTGTCTTATTGATTCAATATCCAGCATCAATTGTTAAATTGATTGTGAATGAATTCCTCTAGAGACTCTCGAAGTGCATCAATTTCAAGCTTTTCGATTACGTCAGACGCAAAAGCCTGAATCAACAACTTAGTCGCATCATCTTTGCTCAGGCCGCGGCTCTGCAGATAAAAAGTCGCCTCTTCATCTAGCTGTCCGACTGTGCACCCATGAGAGCACTTTACATCATCAGCATAAATTTCCAATTCTGGCTTCGTAAATATAGATGCCGAATCAGTCAACAAAACGTTTTGATTGCTTTGGAATGCATTGGTCTTTTGAGCGTCTCTGCGCACCATGATCTTTCCATTAAATACTCCTGTTGACTTATCTGTCATTACACCTTTGTACAGCTCATTGCTATTACAGTTTGGAAACAAGTGATCTACGTATGTATGATTATCTACATGCTGATTTCCTCTTGTGAAATAAACCCCATACATATTGCTTTCACAGCCTTCACCATTCACCGCATAGTTCAAATTATTTCTGACCAATTTTCCTGTTTTCGTAACGGTGATCACACTAAACTGGCTGTCTCGCGATTGCGACACTTGCGTTGAATTAATATGCGAAGCGGTTTCGCCTTCGTTTTGAACAATATACAAGCCTCCTTTAGATCCAGCTCCAGCTGCTACTTCAGTGACAACATTGGTAAATGATTCTGAATTATTGTCACCTTCATATTGAGTGATTATGTTTACTTTTGAGTTTACGCCTAATACAATAAGGTTGCGCATATTGATCGCTTGTTTCTCTCCTGCACTGAGACTTAAAACATGAATGGGCTTCTTCACTTCAATATTATCGTCCACTTTGAGGTAAGCCACGTCCTTAAAATAGCTCGTATTGAAAGTGCTAAATGCTTGATCTTCAGAATTTATATACTTACCAAGATGCTCACACATCAAGTTTTTATCTTCAAGACTAGCTTCTGATAAAGCCACTACTTTCACACCTTCAGGTAAATTGGTGCTGGAAAGACCACTGCTATACACTCCATTGACAAACACAATCAGATGAGCGTCTAGACCATCAATTAGATATTGTTCTAATGTATTGACCGCACTATCGTTTTGCTTAAAGCTTGTATTGATAATTGAAGCCGTTCGGGTATACTTCCAGTATTCATCTCGAGTAGTAGGAAACTCTAATCCGTTGTGAATTATTGCACGTGCATTTCCTTGTAAAGGAAGGGCAGCGGTAATATGATCAAACTGGTTTAAAAAATCTTGTTTTGACATTTCGGTGTAAATAATCGACCGTTCTAACAGAATGAATCTGACAGAGGGGTCACTTATGCGGGCTCTACTTCGTTAATAATCCAATCATATCCTTTTGACTCAAGCTCTAAGGCCAAGGATTTATCTCCTGATTTCACAATGCGTCCATCATACAATACATGCACAAAATCTGGCACGATATAGTTCAATAATCGCTGATAATGTGTAATTACTACAAATGCATTGTCCTTGTTTTTCAATTTATTAACCCCATTGGCTACAATCTTTAGCGCATCAATATCCAAACCTGAATCAGTCTCATCTAAAATACCGAGCTTGGGCTCAAGCATAGCCATTTGGAAAATTTCATTTCTTTTTTTCTCTCCACCTGAAAAACTTTCATTAACAGATCTGTTGGCAAGTGATTGTTTCAACTCAACCAGTGCTTGCTTTTCTTTCACCATCATCATGAAATCTTTAGCAGAAATATCGTCTAGGCCTTGATGCTTTCTCTTGGCATTAATAGCCGCTTTTAAGAAGTTGATGTTACTCACTCCTGGAATTTCCACTGGGTATTGAAAAGCTAAAAAGATTCCTTCTCTTGCTCTGTCTTCTGGAGATAGATCAAGCAAATCATTCCCTAAAAACGTCACCTCTCCCCCTTCTACTTCGTATTCTTCTCTGCCTGCCAAAACAGATGACAAAGTGCTTTTACCACTTCCATTAGGCCCCATAATCGCGTGAACTTCACCTGGGTTAATCTCTAAATCAATTCCCTTTAGGATTTGATTCCCTTCAATAGATGCTTGCAGCCCCTTAATATTTAAAAAATCACTCATGAATTAATCGTTGTTTTCGTATTCAAAATTTAATTGGAACATAGTCTTATCCTACACTTCCTTCTAGTGAAATGCTTAATAGTTTTTGTGCTTCAATGGCAAACTCCATTGGCAGCTTATTCAATACTTCCTTAGCATATCCGTTAACAATCAGACTCACCGCCTTCTCTTCGTCTATTCCTCGCTGAAGACAATAGAACACTTGGTCTTCACCAATTTTCGAAGTTGTCGCTTCGTGTTCAATCTTCGCTGACTTGTTCTGAGCTTCTATGTAAGGGAAAGTGTGCGCACCACATTCACTTCCAATTAGCAATGAATCACATTGACTAAAGTTTCGAGCATTTGATGCTTTCGGTAAAACCTTTACCAATCCTCGATAACTATTGTTGCTTTTACCCGCTGAAATACCCTTTGAAATAATTGTGCTTTTCGTGTTTTTTCCAATGTGAAGCATTTTAGTGCCTGTATCAGCCTGCTGATAATTGTTTGTTACCGCTACCGAGTAAAATTCGCCTACTGAATTATCTCCTTTAAGCACACAGCTAGGATACTTCCAAGTAATTGCAGATCCAGTTTCTACTTGAGTCCAGCTAATTTTTGAGTTTCGACCCTCACATAACCCTCGCTTAGTCACGAAATTGTAGATTCCACCTTTTCCCTCTTCATTGCCAGGATACCAATTTTGAACGGTGCTATACTTAATTTCAGCATCATCCAAAGCAATTAGCTCAACTACTGCGGCATGCAGTTGATTTTCATCTCGCATTGGAGCTGTGCATCCTTCAAGATAACTCACATAGCTGCCAGCATCCGCCACTACAAGGGTTCTTTCAAATTGCCCCGTTTGAGCTTCATTAATCCTAAAATACGTGCTCAATTCCATCGGGCAACGCACTCCTTTTGGGATGTAACAGAAGGAGCCATCTGTGAAAACCGCAGAGTTTAATGCTGCGTAAAAATTATCATTGGTTGGAACTACAGACCCCAAATACTTCTTGACTAAATCAGGATGATTCTGAACAGCTTCAGAGAAGGAACAGAAAATGATTCCAAGTTCGCCTAACTTCTCTTTAAACGATGTCTCAACGCTAACACTATCGACAACCACGTCTACAGCAACACCCGTAAGTCTTTTTTGCTCTTCTGTGCTTATGCCCAACTTGTCGTACATGCTCTTAAGTTCTGGATCTAGCTCATCAAGACTGTTGAGTTTTTTCTTGGTTTTTGGAGCGGAATAATAATAAATATCTTGAAAATCAACCTTTGGGTAGTGAATGTGGGCCCAAGTCGGTTCGGTCATCTCTTGCCATACTTTATAAGCTTTTAAGCGGTATTCCAGCATCCATTCAGGCTCATTTTTCTTGGCAGAAATGAGTCGTATAATATCTTCACTTAATCCTATAGGCGCCTTATCTGACTCAAAGTTGGAAACGAATCCGAATTCGTACTTTTTATCCTTAAGCTCTTTGGCTAATTCTGCTTCTGTATACGCCATAATCTCTTCTCTTAATTATTAAATGGAAAAACTTTCCCCACAGCCACAAGTTCTGCTCGCGTTAGGATTCACAAAAGCAAAGCCTTTTCCGTTCAGCCCTCCTGAAAAGTCTAGTTCTGTTCCTACCAAGTACAGAAAGCTTTTTTTGTCAACTACAATTTTCACCCCTTTGTCTTCAAACACTTTATCGTCTTCCTTAAGTTCAGAATCAAAGTCCATAACATATGTCAAACCAGAACACCCGCCTCCCTTCACACCTACGCGGATGAAAGCGTCTTGCTCCACTTCAGCGTCAGCTTTAAGTTTTAAAACTTGGTTTTTCGCAGTTTCGCTCACCTTTATCATAATGTGTAAACCGTTTGTTTAGTGATAAGTTCAGATCTATTTAGATCAAATCTAAATAAGTTCCAAAATATGTGCAAAAGTAGCTGATATTAGTCAGTTTAGCAAGTCAAGTGAGCCATAGTTCATTAAATATCATACTCCTCCTCTGAAGTAACGATGTTCAATCTTCAAGGCATCGCCATACAATTCAGGTCAAAACAAATCAGTGCTACCTTGAAAGAAATTATTACCGAAAAGCAAGGAGTGTTTTTCATTCGTGATGACTTTGGAAGGTCATGCAAGGTTATTAGGGTTAATAGCCCCTAATTTAAACTCTTGATGAGCAGATCAAAATCAAATACACTTCTTAGATGAATTGGTATTTTTGTTCGACATAATTTATTCCCGTAACCAATGAATACTGTATTCAAATTCATTTTTATTTCCTGTGTATTGGCAATTTCGGCTTT